>FLOH01000090.1_pt1 | contig 261296 bp, 234 predicted proteins | sample 756751 | NCBI WGS metagenome assembly FLOH01 (sample SAMEA4026879, study PRJEB14308) | marine metagenome | biome: coastal water; material: water | depth 74 m
CTGCCGCTTACGTGCAGAGCAATCTCGTGGGCTTTCACAATATGCTCGAGGCTGCCCGCGCCCACCCGCCCAAGCACACCGTGTTCGCCTCCTCGAGCAGTGTTTATGGCGCGAACGCGGTCATCCCCTTTGCCGAGGACGGTGATACCAGCCATCCGCTCTCGTTTTATGGTGCGACCAAGAAGGCCAACGAAGCCATGGCGCACAGCTACGCTCATTTGCACGGACTGGCGCTAACCGGGTTGCGGTTTTTCAATGTTTATGGGCCCTGGGGTCGTCCCGACACGGCGCCGACCCTGTTCGCCAAGGCAATTTTCAATGGTGATCCGATTGATCTCTTCGCCGAAGGCAAAGCTCGCCGCGACTTTACGTATATCGACGACATTGTGGACGGGGTGTTGAAGGTGCTGCTCTATCCACCCGTTGAAACACCCCTGCCCCCTTATCGCATCTTTAACCTCGGACACAACCGACCCGTGGAAACCTTGCTGTTTGTGCGAATGCTGGAGCAACTCGTCGGCCGGGAAGCCAAGATAAATCTTTTGCCGGCCCAACCGGCCGATGTCCCTGAAACGTGTGCCTCCCTCGAACGCATTCAGGCGGCCATCGGGTATGTGCCGCGAGTGCCTTTGGAGGAGGGGTTGGGCCGCTTCGTAGACTGGTTTAAGGACTACTACAAACCGTCGACTTGACCACCATCGGGTCCTGTTTTTTGCCCAGTCGCAGAAACACAACACTCCATCCTTGCGCGCCGCTGCCCACCGATGAAAGTCTACTGACATAAGGTTGTCACTCCCCTCTGGTAATCTACTCCTCTTCCAAACTCTAAACCCTCCATTCACATGTCCAAAGCCTCTGCCGCCAAAACGTCACCCACCGCCCTCGCCCACACTGGTAGGGAGAAAAATATCGAGCTCGCACTCTCCTCGATCACCAAGCAATTCGGCGAGGGTTCCATCATGCGTTTGGGTAGCAATACCCACATGAAAGTTGAGACCCTGAGCACGGGATCGCTGGCCGTGGACCTGGCCTTGGGGGTTGGGGGTCTGCCCAAGGGCCGCATCGTGGAAGTCTATGGTCCGGAATCCTCCGGTAAGACCACGTTTTGTTTGAGTGCGATTGCTGAAGCCCAGAAAGCGGGTGGTTTGGCCGCGTTTATCGATGTGGAGCATGCCCTTGACCCGAAGTATGCGCGGGTCGCCGGGGTGAACCTAGACGATCTGCTGGTTTCCCAGCCTGACTCAGGTGAAGACGCCCTCAATATCATGGAGACGCTAATTCGCTCCAATTCCATTGATATCATCGTACTGGATTCGGTCGCTGCTCTCACCACGCGCGCCGAACTCGACGGTCAGATGGGTGATGCCACCGTCGGTGCGCAAGCTCGCCTGATGTCACAAGCCATGCGCCGTCTCACAGCAGTGGTGAGCAAAACCAATTGCGTGTGTATTTTCACCAATCAAATCCGTGAAAAAATCGGCGTGATGTTCGGCAGTCCCGAAACCACCTCGGGCGGCCGCGCTCTCAAGTTCTTCTCCAGTGTACGCATCGACATTCGCCGTCGCGATCAAATCAAGACTCCTGACGGCAAGGTCGTCGGCAACCGCACCAAAATTAAAATTGTGAAGAACAAGGTCGCCCCGCCGTTTACCGAATGTGAGTTCGACATCATGTATGATGAAGGCATTTCGCAGACCGGCTCGATGATCGACCTGGGGGTCGAACATAAGATTCTGGAGAAACGGGGAGCATGGATATCGTTTGAAGGTGAACTCATTGGCCAGGGCCGCGATGCCGCAAAACTCACCCTACGCGAAAATCCGGAAATGGCCGCCAAAGTGACCAAGGCCGTCCTGGCCAAAGTAAATGTTAAGGGCGGAGAAAACATCACCGGTGAAGCGGACAAGAAAGAGTGATGCTCAACACAAACAGCCGCCCCGGTTTTGCGCGTTTAAGCCTGCTGCTACTCATCGCACTCTGCTCTATCGTTTCCACCCGAGCGGAAGAAACGAACAAGGTTCTCGTGCTCATGACGACAACGCTGGGCGACATAGAACTGGAACTCGATGCCGCGCGGGCCCCGGCAAGTGTGTCTAATTTTCTGAACTATGTGGACCGCGGATTTTACCAGGGTGGCGTCATCCACCGCACCGTTACCCCGGAGAATCAACCGCACAATAAAATCAGAATTGAAGTCATCCAAGGTGGTATTAATCCCGCAAGAACCGCTGAAGATGGTCCGGAAATTGCCCTGGAGCGAACCTCCGATACCGGCCTCCGTCACCTCGATGGCACCATCTCAATGGCACGTAACGGCCCGGATACGGCGACATCGGATTTCTTTATCTGCATCAATGATCAGCCGGAATTGGATTTTGGCGGTAAACGCAATCCTGACGGCCAAGGATTTGCGGCTTTCGGCCAAGTCGTTAAAGGCATGGATGTTGTGCGATCCATTCAAAGCGCACCAGCCGAGGGCCAATCGCTTAGCCCGGTGGTGATTATATTGTCAGCTCAGCGCTCCGATAAGTAATAATTGCCATTAGGTGGCAAAATCACCTATAAGTCCGGGGTGAATGCGCTGAGGCAAATGAAGTGGCCCACTCTGCTGGGCGTGCTGTTCGGACTATTCGCTGCAACCGTGTCCGCGCAGACGACGGTGGTTTATGTCACCGATGACGATGGAAACGTTGGGCAGTATAACGTGAGCAATAGCAACACCACGGTTCTGGGCAGCCTTACCGCATCCGGTTTTACGGCCAGTCAGGTCATTGGTTTGGCGTATGACTCTACGACCAATGGGGTGCTGCTCTTTGATCGCAGTGCCAACACGGTATACACCATGGACGCCACGACCGGCGTGACCACCGTGCTCTTCAACACTCCGGGAGTGAGTTTTCAAGGTGGCGCGGTTTTTGGTGGATTGGTCTATGGGATCAACGAGAGCACCCAGAGATTGGCCGCTTATACGTTTGCCGGGGTAGCCCAAACTCTTTCCGGCGCCAGTTTGACCGGACACGCGCATAGTCTGGGAGTAAATTCGGACACGGAGACTCTCATTGCCATGACTTCCACTGCTGGTATTCGCCATCTCAACCCCGACGGCACCGAAGGAGATATAATCCTGACATCCTCACAAACCGGTTCCAAGGGTTCTGAGGATATCGCATATTATGGGGGCGACTACCTCGTGGCCAGTTATGACCGCCAGCTCTATCTAGTAAATGGCAGCACCGGTGTGTCGTCCGTTTTTCTAACCACCGCTCAACTTACCGCGATGGGCATCACGGGATCGGTATCGGGAGTGGATCTGAATTTTCAGGCTGTGCCTGAACCCGGCACTTGGGCTCTGCTTCTGGTAGGGATTGGCACGATCACATTGTTTACCCGTCAATATCGGCGACCGTAATCCGATCATCGGATCGGTTCTGACTTCGAATCCCAACGCCATGTTACCGACCAGGAATGTTTGCGCGTTGCGTCCGCTCATCGACTACGGTTGTTTGCTCGACTGTAATCATGCAGCGCACCGACCACGCAGATCCCAATCCACCGCCAAGGCATGACAGCGACCGCGTCTTTCATGTGCGCGGTCTGACCAAAATCTATGGCTCGGGGGACGCCGAAGTGCGGGCACTCGCCGGGGTTGATCTCGATTGCTACACTGGAGAATTCATGGTCGTGCTGGGTGCATCCGGCAGTGGAAAATCCACCTTGCTGAATTTGCTCGGCGGACTTGATACGCCCACGGATGGCACGCTGCATTATCGCGGTTGGGATTTGGGCAGCGCCGATGAAAAGAACCTCACGCAATACCGACGCGGAGCCGTAGGTTTTGTTTTCCAATTTTACAACCTCATCCCCAGCCTGACCGCGCGTGAAAATGTCGCCCTCATAACCGAAATTGCGCCGGAGCCCATGACCCCGGAGGAAGCATTGAACATGGTGGGGCTGGGCGAACGTCTGGATCACTTCCCCGCTCAATTATCGGGAGGAGAACAACAACGTGTGGCCATCGCGAGGGCCATAGCCAAACGACCAGCGGTGTTGATGTGCGACGAGCCCACCGGGGCACTCGATGTTAAAACTGGGCTCACCGTGCTCGAGGCCATTGATCACATTAACCGTGAACTTGGCACGTTGACCTTGGTCATTACGCACAATGCCGTCATGGCAGACATTGCCGACCGCGTGCTAACCCTGTCCGACGGCCACATCACCGGCGAGCATCGCAATCAAACCCGGGCTGAAGTAAGCAGTCTAGTGTGGTGATTCATCATGTCATTGCTCAACCGCAAGCTGCGTCGCGATCTTATCGGACTGAAGTCCCAAGCTTTGGCGGTCGCGCTCGTCATGGCTTGCGGCCTGACGATGATGATCATGACCCGCAGTCTGATTCTCACCTTGGAGGATACTCGCGATGACTACTATCGGGACTACCGGTTTGCCGATGTTTTTGTCCGTCTGAAACGTGCGCCTAACGCGGTCGCAGATGACCTCGCAGCCATACCCGGGGTCGCTGCAGTACAAACCAGCATTGCCTTGCAGGCCCGTCTTGATTTGCCGGGAATGGCAGAACCGGCGACCGGACTTTTTCTTTCCCTCCCCGAGCACGGAGCTCCCATCCTTAATCGCCTATACTTGCGCAATGGACGCATGCTCGAAGGCAGCGAACAGCCGGGATTGGTGCTCACCGGCGAAGCATTCGCCGAAGCTCATGGGCTGAAGCCGGGTGACAGTTTGGCGGCCGTGCTTTATGGCCGACGGCAAAACCTGCGCCTCGCCGGTATCGTACTTTCGCCGGAATATGTTTTTGAAGCGCCGCCCGGATCCGCCCTGCCGGACAATCGCAGTTACGGTATTTTTTGGATGCCCTACAAGGAACTCGCGACGGCCGCCAACATGGATGGTGCCTTCAATCAGATTTCCTTCAGCCTGGCTCCCGGCGTCCGCGAGGAATCGGTCATAGCAGATATCGATCGCATGCTGCGGCCTTATGGAGGACGCGGAGCCTACGGTCGCGAGTCACATCCTTCACATATTCGACTGCGTGATGAAATCCAGATTCTGCAGGGTTTGTCCGTCGGGTTTCCCGTAGTCTTTCTCAGCGTAGCTGCGTTCATGACCAATGCGGTGATGAGTCGGCAGATCACGTTGCAACGTGAGCAGATCGCCATTCTCAAGGCCTTTGGTTTTTCCAACCGTCAAGTCGGCGGCCACTACTTGAAGTTTGCGTTGGTCATCGTGTTGGTCGGCACATGCCTTGGTATTCTGGGAGGAATTTTTTTGGGGCACCGATTGGTTGAAATGTATCATCTGTTTTTCCGCTTCCCCCAACTGGATTTTCAGCTGGCCCGGGGCGTGCTCATCGGGGCCGTGCTCGTCTGCACCGCCGCGGCCATCACCGGAGTTTGGGGCGCCGTGCGGGTCGCGGTAACTCTCCCGCCCGCTGAAGCCATGCGCCCGGAACTCCCGGCCAATTTTCGTCCGGCGCTTTTTGAACGCACGCGATTTGGACGTTCCTTTACCCCTTCACTGCGCATGGCACTGCGCAACATTGAACGGCGCCCTATCCGCTCCCTGCTTACCAGCATAGCGCTGGCATTCGCTACCGGAATTCTGGTGGTGCCCAGCTCCTTTCGCGACGGCATCGATTACGTGCTCGATTATCAATGGGATGTGATTCAGCGCCAAACCGTTTTCGCCACGTTGATCGAACCGGGACCACCTCAGGCGCTGGCCGATCTCCGGCACCTGCCGGGCGTAACTTTCGCCGAACCGGTTCGAGTTGCTCCGGCTGAACTAAGGGCCGGGAATCTCATGCGGCGCCTCCGGGTGGTGGGGCTACCAGCCAAGTCGATACTCAACCGGGTGATTGATGCACAAAACCGTCAATTGATACTACCTCCTCACGGTATCGTGCTTTCGATAAAACTCGCCGAAGTCTTGAACGTTAAACGGGGCGACAACCTGATCATCAGTATTCTAGATGGTCGGCGACCGCAATTCGTGGTGCCCGTAGTGGCGCTCTCCGAGGATTTCGCCGGGACCGCTGCTTACATGGAAATTGATGAACTTAATCGCCAGCTCGGCGAGGGTGATCGCATCACGGGAGCTTACCTCTCGGTCACTTCGAGTCGTTGGTTGGAATTCTTAAGGGCTGTAAAAGAAACTCCTCGCACCGGTGGTATCGTAATCAAAAACGCCATCCGTGAGGGCTTTCGAAAAACCACCGCGGAGAGTATTGGTTTGATCCAAAAACTTTATCTCTTTTTCGCGACCGTCGTTGCCTTCGGCATCGTCTACAACAGTGCCCGGATTTCATTATCCGAACGTCAACGTGAACTCGCCACGCTTCGCGTAATGGGCTTCACGCAAGGTGAAGTTGGAGCCGTGCTGGTTGGAGAACTCGTCATTCTCACCCTGCTGGCCCTGCCCTTCGGCTTGTTGATCGGCTCCGGTCTCGCCAGCGCACTGCTTACCTCAGTGAATACCGAATTTGTGCGGCTGCCATTAATCCTCACCCCCGCTAACTACGCATTTGCCGTTCTGGTGGTAGCCGTGGCATCACTGGTCTCGGCCACGCTCGCCTGTCGGCGTTTAAACCAACTCGACCTCGTCGGCGCGCTCAAAGCCTACGATTGATTTTCCCATGAATACACCTCCGTCTTCATCTCCGCACTCGACGCCATCCGGCAAGTCACCCCAACCGCGACGTTGGTCAAAATTTATCCCTTGGCTGGTGGGTCTTGGTTTGGTGGGCTTGATCATTGCGGGTCTGTGGCCGCAGGCCCAGCCGGTCGAAGTCGCCACCATTTCCCGTGGGTCACTCGTCGTCACCGTAGATGAAGAAGGCATGACCCGCGTGAAAAATCGTTACGTCATTTCGAGCCCCATTAGCGGGCTGTTGCGGCGCATCGCATTGAAACCGGGCGCCGTGGTTGCAGCGGGCAAAACTATCATAGCCGTGCTCGATACGCGCGGGGCCGATTTGCTTGATGCCCGCAGTCTGGCCCAAGCCGTAGCTCAGGTAAAAGCGGCCGGAGCCGCATATGAACAGGGCGCGGCCCAATTGCTCAGCGCCGAGGCATCCGCGCGATTGGCTCATACTAATTTTTTCCGCATTACCCGACTGCACGAAGCCGGTTCTGTATCCAAACAAGAATTCGATGCGGCCGAATTACTCAACACCAGTGCCGCCCAGCAAGCTCGTGCCGCCGGCTTCGCGTTGCGTGTAGCAGAATTTGAACTACAGCAGGCGAAGGCATTGCTCCTGCGCGGTCGACCGGGCGATGGTGATCTGGGCGAACCGTTCATCATTACCTCCCCGGTTAATGGACGAGTGTTGCGCGTGTTTCAGGAAAGCGAACGTGTGGTAGCGGCTGGATTGCCTCTGCTCGAAGTCGGGGATCCCACCGATATTGAAGCTCGCATTGAAGTGCTGTCCCGCGACGCAGTGGGCATTAAACCTGGAGCTCACACGCAATTGCTCAAGTGGGGTGGCAATCAACCCCTCGCCGGAAGGGTGCGCTTGGTCGAACCCGCCGCGTTCACCAAGATTTCCGCCTTGGGCGTAGAAGAACAACGCGTGAACGTAATCGTGGATTTTATCGATCCACTCTCGTCCCGCCCCACCCTTGGCGACGAATATCGCGTCGATGCGCGGATTGTAGTATGGGAATCAGCGGATGTCCTCAAAGCCCCAGCGGGGGCTCTGTTTCAACACGGTAGCACTTGGGAAACCTATATCATTGAAGGAGGTTCCGCCGCATTGACCCCGGTGGACGTAGGGCAAAGCAACGGATTGGAAACCGAGATTCGAGCCGGTCTGCAAGTGGGCGATAAGGTCATTGTATATCCCGGTGATAAAATCAGGGATGGAGTCCGCGTTACTCCGATGCCGATAACAACCCGTTGAAAGGTGAAACCTTTTCCGCCGCTGGCCGCGGGAATCTGAGGAAATTTAGGATACGGTCCTACCAAATTATTTTGCCTTTGTCCGCGCGCAGGGTTGCCTGCGTGCCATGGGATCAACTCAGGACACCATTGCCGCCCTGGCGACACCGACCGGAACGTCGGCGTTTGCGGTTCTGCGTATCAGTGGTTCCGATACCTTAGAAATCACCAAAGCAATCGCGGGTGCCCTCCCCACCCCACGTCAGGCGCACCGGTCAGATTATCGCGATCAGGCCGGTCATCTAGTCGATGATGTATTGCTGACCTTATACCGTGGCCCGGCCTCCTACACCGGCGAGGACACCCTCGAAATTTCATGCCATGGTAATCCTTATATCGCTCAACGTATCTTGGAGGATCTGATCACCCGGGGCTGTCGACCCGCTCAAGCCGGTGAATTCACCCAACGTGCATTTCTCAATGGCATGATGGATTTGAGCCAAGCCGAGGCGGTAATGGATTTGATTCATGCCCGCAGCGAACGTGCCCTGGCCGCAGCCAATCAGCAGCTACGCGGATCCCTCGGTCGCAAGATGGATGAACTGGTAGCGGGACTCATAGGACTCTTGGCACGGATCGAGGCTTATATCGACTTTCCCGAAGAGGATTTACCCCAAGAGGATCAAGCTTGGGTCAAGGCAGAGAGTCAGCGTTTACTTAAATTAACAGTTAACCTATTGGCTACCAATCATTACGGTAATATTTTGCGCGATGGATTGAAGACCGTGATTATCGGTGAAACCAACGTAGGTAAAAGTTCCCTGCTCAACCGCCTGCTAGGCCGCGAAAGAGCATTGGTTAGTGATCAACCTGGGACAACCAGGGACTATCTTGAGGAACCCATTCTTCTGGGAGATCATTGTTTGCGTCTTATCGATACCGCCGGCCTAAATTCCGACCCGGCCGATCTTGAGCGTCTCGGAATTGAAAAGTCGCTCGAGCGCATGGCGGTGGCGGATCTGGTGCTATTGGTTATGGATGCATCCAAGCCAAGGCCCTCACTCCCGGAGCCCGTGATAAAGTATCTTCGACCCGAGAATACCTTCATTATTTGGAATAAATGCGATCTGGTCACCCCGAACGATAAGCCTGCTGGTTGGACAGAATATAGCGCAGTCTCAACCTCAGCCCTGGATGGAACTGGTATGGAGGATTTGCGCGGTGCATTGGAAAAGCGGGCTGAATCGTTCCACGTGGAACTGGGCAGCGATTTGATCGCCATCAACGCACGGCACGCCGACGCGCTGGCCCGAGCAAAGGCCGGTTTGGGTGCCGCCATCGATCTGCTGGATGCAGCGCAACCCATCGAATTAGTGTCGAGTGAACTTCGGGGCGCCCTCGCCGCTTATGGAGAAATCGCCGGTAAGATTGATAACGAACAAGTGCTCGATCAGCTCTTCTCTTCCTTTTGCATCGGCAAGTAACAAAGTTGCGTAGTCCTATGATTTACAACAAGTTACCATATGATGTGATCGTGTGCGGAGCGGGCCACGCTGGAGTTGAGGCCGCCCTGGCAGCATCGCGGATGGGTGCGTCCACCCTACTCCTTACCGGCAATATCGACACCATCGCCCAGATGAGTTGCAACCCGGCGATCGGTGGTCAGGCCAAGGGTCAGATCGTCCGGGAGATCGATGCTCTAGGCGGCGAAATGGCTATCAACACCGATTTGACCGGGATTCAATTTCGATTGTTGAATGAGTCCCGCGGACCAGCCGTTCAGTCCCCTCGCGCTCAATGCGACAAGAAGGCATATCAATACCGGCTCAAGCACACCCTGGAGTTACAAGCCAATTTGCAGATCTTTCAGGCTATGGTCACCGGCCTAGTTTACAAAGCTGGTCGAGCCGTCGCAGTGAAAACCAATTTGGATATAGAATTTCAGGGTCACAGTATCGTGGTCACCACGGGCACCTTTTTGCGCGCCCAAATGCATATTGGCCAAAACAAAAACGAAGGCGGGCGTTTGGGCGATTTTTCCGCCAAGACACTTTCAGCCAGTTTTCTTGAAGCCGGCATTGCATTGCAGCGCCTTAAGACTGGCACACCGCCACGGTTGCTTGGCCGCAGCTTGGATTTTTCCAAGATGCAGGAACAACGTGGCGATCCCAATCCCACGTTTTTCGCTTTTCACGACACGCGTGATTCTGACGACATGTTCCACGTGGAACAAACCGGTGAAAAACGGCTAGGCTGGACCCCGGGCACCGACCAGGTTTCTTGCTGGCTTACGCATACCACGCCTGAAACCGCTCAAATCGTAAATGACAACCTGAAGCGATCCGCACTGTATGGCGGTGAAATCGATGGTGTAGGACCTAGATATTGCCCGAGCATTGAGGATAAATTTGTCCGTTTCGCCGATAAGCCCAGGCATTTGCTGTACCTCGAACCCGAAGGTCGGTCGACGAATGAATATTACGTTAATGGGCTATCCACGAGTCTGCCTTTTGATGTTCAGTTGGATATGGTGCACAGCGTGCCAGGAATGGAGCATGCACAATTACTAAGGCCGGCCTATGCGGTGGAATATGACTTCGCTCAGCCCACCCAACTTTTCCCAACCCTGGAATCCAAGAAAGTAGAAAACCTATTCTTCGCAGGTCAGATCAATGGCACTTCCGGATATGAGGAAGCTGCCAGCCAAGGTTTGATCGCAGGGGTCAACGCCGTGCAAAAGGCGAGGGGAGAAGACCCGCTTATCATCAAGCGGCATGAGGGCTACACCGGGGTATTGATTGATGACTTGGTAACCAAGGGCACAAATGAACCTTATCGGATGTTCACGAGTCGAGCTGAGCATCGTCTGCTCTTTAATCACGGTAGCGCTGAATTTCGATTAATTCAACATGCCAAAGCACATAAACTATTATCTGATAATCGTATATGTAATATTAAAAACAAGATTGAATCGGTAAAATCCTGGCAAAATTGGTTGGAAAGCCATCGCCATGAAGGGAAAACCTGGGGTGAACTCATCCGGAGGGGCAAATCGACTGAAAACTTGCCATCGGATTTCAAATCCGCGGGGAAAGGGATTCGCGATGAAGTTCTGTATCGTGTTAAATACCAAGGCTATCTGCAACGTGAACAACGCCAGATAGATCGGACAGGGGATATGGACTTGATCAAGATACCCAAATCTTTTGACTTTATGGCGATCAAGGGATTGCGCCGCGAAGGCGCACTGAAATTAACCGAATTCAAGCCTTTCAATTTGGGACAGGCCAGTCGGATAAGTGGAGTCAATCCCGCCGATATCAGTGTCTTGATGGTGCATATTGCAGCAACGAAACGAATTCAAAAAGAGGACGGTAACACGCGGAAGTAGGGGCTTTACGGTTGTAACATTTGTGAAACGAGCGCCAATTTCACTCGTCCGGGTGACAACTTAAGACTAAATCGGCCTACATGTCGGATACCAAACCAAAGAGGATTCTAGTCGTGGACGACGAGCCGGATGTGACGGATCTGCTCACCTACACTTTTAAAGGCAAAGGTTTCGACGTGGAAGCGGTCAATAACCCGATGGCGAGCGTGGGATTGGCCCGCACTTTTCTACCCGATATAATCATCCTGGACGTCATGATGCCAGAATTGAGCGGTATCCAGATATGCCGCATGCTACGGGCTGATCCCACCCTGAAGCGGGTGCCCATTATCTTTTTGACGGCCAAGGCCGAAGAGGGCGACCGCATCCAAGGACTCGAAAGTGGAGCGGACGATTATGTGGCTAAACCATTTAGCACCAAAGAGTTGGTCTTGCGCGTACAATCTATATTGCGCCGCACCACGGAAGATCAAGCGACCGAACAGAAAAAGCTGCAGGTGGGAGAAATCGTCATGGATATTGTCCGGCACGAAGCCACGCTGCACGGCCAGCCCATTGAATTGACGGCCACCGAGTTTAAACTTTTGCAGCTTCTCATGGAGAGAAGAGGAAGGGTTCAAACCCGTGAGCATCTCTTGATCAACGTCTGGAATTACGAAACCGAAATTGAGACCCGCACCGTGGACACTCATGTGCGCCGACTGCGCGAAAAGCTCGGGGATCAAGCCAACTGGATAGAAACCATTCGTGGGGTGGGGTATCGAATGGCCGAACAAAGATCGATGATCACCTAATGCTACTCGCACTGTCGCTGATTCTATCGATTGCCCTCGGGGTCGCCTTGCATAAATTGCGGCAGCACCGGCATGGGCTGCGCGAATTGGAACAAGCGATGAGACAGCGCCAACGGTTTCTCATCGAGGATGAGTCGTCGCGTTTCGGGCCTGAATGGAAACGGCTCTGTGACACCGTCAATTCCTCCTCGGATGAGTTAAACCGCCTCCAACTTTATCGCACCAGCCAACTTGCACAGCTCGAAGCGACCTTGGGTAGCCTGCAGGAGGCGGTGCTGATTGTGGACGACCGCAATCATATCCTCCTCGGCAACCATGCGTTACAGGGCATTTTTCCTGCAGCTCAAAACATTATTGGATCTCGTTTGGAACTCGTGCTGCAGAGTCGGAAATTTTTGGATTACGTGGATGCCGTAAGAGACGGCCAAGCAAAGGCCCAGCAGCCCATCGAATTTACCCGTGGCAATGAATCCATCTGGGCGGAAGTCACCGGAACGTTGGTTCCACCACTTGATGGCCAAAAAGACCAATGGGTGCTCTTCGTGCTGCACGATATCACCCACCAGCGTCAGCTGGAAGCGATACGGAAGGATTTTGTGGCCAACGTATCTCATGAGCTGGGCACGCCGCTCAGTGTGATAAAGGGTTACATTGAAACCCTCGTCGACGGACATCGCGAGATGCCGATCGAAGATCGGGAGCGATTTCTTAACACGGTTCAGCGTCACACCGAACGGCTTAACTCTTTGCTCCATGACCTACTTACACTTTCCCGCCTGGAATCAACCAATCCCGGTCTGGCATTGGAGTCCGTGCAGTTATCCCCGTTGATCACAAGCGTGCTCGAAGACTATAAGAGTCGGCCCGCAGGTTCGGAGCACAACCTGGGGAGTTCGATCGATCCAAATGTCGGTAGCGTTACGATCGACCCACTAAAAATCTCCCAGGTTTTCGAAAACCTCCTCGATAACGCCCTGAAATACACTCCTGCGAGCTCTGAAGTCGGCATCACAGCAGAGCTGCGTGATAATGAAGTTGAGCTCTGCGTGAAGGATAATGGGCAGGGGATTCCGGCCACGGATTTGCCCCATATATTTGAGCGCTTTTATCGGGTCGACAAGGGCCGATCGCGCGAGAAAGGAGGCACCGGTCTTGGTCTGAGTATCGTGAAACATATTGTGCAATTACACGGGGGGCGGGTGTGGGCAGAGAGCGAGCAGGGGCAGGGGAGCAGGATTTATTTCACCCTCCCATTGCAGGGCTGATTTCAAGAGCGAGCTTGCCCCCGTCGCGTGCACAACCTAGCGGCTTGGCAACATGCCCATTGAAAAGGCCCAAGCCGTCGAAGCCACCCGTCGCGCCGAGTTGCACACTCAGCTCGAAGCGACGCTGCACGCATGGCCTCAGGACATCACCTTGGAAATCGGATGCGGTCACGGACACTTTATGGACGCCTACGCCGCGGCCCACCCCAACGAATACTGCGTGGGCATTGATATTATTCGCGACCGCCTCGAACGGGCGGCCAGAAAAACCAACCGGGCGGGGCTGAAAAATGTCACCTTTCTTTTAACCGATGCCCAAATGTTTCTCGAGGAGTTGCCCAAGACGGTTCGGATAAAACGTGTTATTGTGCTTTTCCCTGATCCTTGGCCAAAACGTCGCCACCACAAAAACCGCCTGATTAAGCCCGAATTCCTCGATTTATTGACGACAAAGGCCGCCGCAGGAGCCAAATTGTATTTTCGCACCGATCACGGACCTTATTTCGATGAAGCAATAGCGACCTTGAAAGACCATCCCGCTTGGGAAGGGGCCAGTGACGCGTGGCCATTTGAACAAGAAACCGTCTTCCAAACCCGAGCTCCCACCCATCAATCGAGCATTTTTATGCTAAGTAAACGCACAGAAGTATAAGGAGCTGTGTGATGCACTCGTTGCTTATTAATGTCCCTCTAAACAAATATCCCTTTTCGGTGGTTGACGGCCAAAGGGGCGGTTCCCTAGCTATTTCCCTTTCAATCTCTTTTATCGTTTCCACGTAATCATGCCACGAGTGCCTAAGCTCGCCACAATCCTCCTTTCGTTCCTCGCCACAGGTCTCACCGCCTTTGCCAGCGAGGGCGTGGATCCCAGCGCGGCCAAGCTCATTGATTTCGGAAATGGGTGGGCGATCACCAACAGCATGCTGACAGGTTGGGTGATATCCGGGCTACTGGTCTTTCTGGTGCTCAAACTAGTGGGAAAACCCCAACTCCTCCCCACCAAGGGTCAGGCGGTCATTGAATCACTCCTCGAAGGATTGCGCGACTTGTTCGAACCCATTGTCGGCAAAAAAGCCTTCCCGTTGGCCTTTCCCTTATTGGTCACATTCTTCATCTACATTCTTTTTCATAATTGGATGGGGCTCATCCCCGGAGTCGGCACCATCGGCATGGGCCATACTGACCTCGAGGGGCACTTCGTTATTACCCATCCTTTCATCCGTCCGTTTAATTCAGATTTTAACGGCACCATTGCACTAGCCCTGATTTCCTTCGGCGCCTGGGCAATCATCGTCTTCAAAATCGCGGGACCCAAAATGATCATCTGGGATCTTTTTGGTAACAAAGCAGAGAAAAGCGAAACCCCCGCATGGCTTTATCCCATCCTGGCTCTGGTCTTTTTAGTGGTGGGTTTCATCGAGGTATTTTCCATAGCCATCCGTCCCTTCACTTTATCGGTGCGACTCTTTGGTAACATTTTCGGCGGCGAAAATCTCCTGCACGGCACCGGTTTCTTCTTTGTTTTCTATTTCATGGAATTGCTGGTCGGTTTGATCCAGGCCCTCGTTTTCACTTTGCTGACCTCCGTTTACATCGGTTTGCTCTGCAACCATGGTGATGAGCACGAACACGACGAAAAATCCGACCACGCCGCCCCTGCTAATCATTAAACCCTTTCCCGTCGGGAGCGTGCCAAGCGTGCGCACGGCGGTCATCCAACCAAACAAACAAATATAACATCATGATCACAATCCTCGCTGAACTCACAGGTAACATCGCCAGCGCATTCGGTCTTCTCGGTGCCGCTCTCGGCGTCGGCATGATCGGCCTCAAAGCCGCTGAAGCCGTCGGCCGCAATCCCGGTGCTTCCGGCAAGATCCTTGTCCAAGCTATTATCGGTATGGCCCTCGCCGAAGGTCTCGGTATTCTCGCGCTGTTCCTCGCCAAGTAAGTAACGTCAAGATTTCCAACCCGGTGACGCAGCGAACCTGCGTCACCATTTCCTTTTTCCCATGCCGACTCTTTTCCTCGCATCCGTAGAAGCCGCCAACGCGGTCGCTGAAACCGGCCTCGCCGATAAATTCGGTCTGCAGGTTAACTACGTCGTTATCCAGGCCGTTAGTTTTCTCATTGTCATGGGCGTGCTCTATCGCTTCGCGATCAAACCCACCATCGTCACGATGGATGAGCGCGCGACCAAGATCGAATCCGGACTCAAATACGCCGAGGAGATGAAAGCCAAACTCGATGCGACCCAGCAGGAGAGCGCCAACATTGTCAAAGAAGCCCAGGGCAAAGCCGGTGACATCATCAATGACGCGCGCAACAGTGCCAAAGACTTCCTCGAAAAACAAACTCAGGAAGCCACGCAAAAAGCCAATGACCTGCTCGTGAAAGCCCAGCAGGCCATCGAACTCGAACGGCGCAAAACCATCGAAGAAGCCCGGGTCGAAATCGCCCGCCTCGTGGTCGCCACCACCGAGCGTGTGCTTGCCAAGAATCTCTCTGATGCCGATCGCGCAGCCTACAACGAATCTGCCGTCAAAGAGCTCAACGTCGTTTAATTAATTTCCCAACATGGCCGCCCCAAACAAAGCAGCGCAGCAGCTCGCCCGACAGCTCTTTAAAATGAGCCTGATCGATGGCGTTGTATCCGCGGCACAGGTTGAAGGTGTGCTGGCTTATCTGGAAAAGCATCCGCCCGCCAAACCCCTCTTGGTGCTGCAGGCTTACCATCAATACATCAGTCGCGAACTAGCCAAGAGCCATGTCGTCGTAGAACACGCCGGACCGGTGAGCGAAGGCCTCTTGGGCAGCATTGAAGGCGCGCTGACCCAGAAATACAAGCGACCGGTCACAGCCTCCGCCAAGCACAACGCCAACTTGATCGCCGGACTGCGTCTGCGCATCGGCGATGACATGTATGAATCCTCTGTCGCCGGACAACTTGAGCAACTTTCTGCCGTTTAATCCCTTTTAGAAAAACCAACCCTTCACGAACGCCATGAGCACAGTCCTCGAACAAATCGAACAACAGATCGCCACACTTTCCAACAAGGCGGTTAAAAAGAATACCGGCACGATTCGCACCGTAGCCGACGGCGTCGCCAAGATCGATGGCTTGTCCGACGTGATGTATAACGAAATGGTGCAATTCCCCGGTGGCGCCATCGGCATCGCCCTCAACCTTGAGCAGGACGAAGTGGGTTGCGTCGTTCTCGGCGATATTTCCCAACTCAAGGAAGGCGACGAAGTTTACACCACCGGCAAACTGCTCTCGGTGCCTGTCGGTAAATCTCTGCTCGGCCGCGCCGTCGACGCCTTGGGTAATCCCGTCGATGGAAAGGGTCCGGTCGAAAGTAAGGAATTCTATCCGGTCGAAAAAATCGCCCCCGGCATCATCGTGCGCAAATCGGTTTCGCAACCACTCCTCACTGGCATCATGGCCATCGATTCCATGATTCCAATCGGCCGCGGCCAACGTGAGTTGATCATCGGCGATCGCGGCACCGGCAAGACCACCATCGCGATTGATACCATCATCAATCAGGCGAAGATCAACAAGGTCGGCCTCGCCAGTGGCGACAAAGACTTCCGCCCGGTTTACTCGATCTACGTGGGCGTAGGGCAAAAGAATTCCAATATCGTTCGCACCATGTCCGCCCTCGAGGCCGCCGGCGCTTTGGAATACACCATCATTGTTGCGGCGTCCGCGGCGGACAATCCGGCCAACCAGTTTCTCGCTCCCTTCTCCGGTGCCGCGATGGGCGAGTGGTTCATGGAAAACAACATGGATGCGCTGATTGTTTACGACGATCTTTCCAAGCACGCTGTCGCCTACCGCCAGATTTCTCTCATCCTCAAGCGCCCATCCGGTCGCGAGGCTTATCCAGGCGATGTGTTCTATCTCCACTCCCGTCTGCTCGAGCGCTCCGCCCGGCTCGACGGCAAGGGTTCCCTGACCGCATTGCCCATCATCGAGACCCAGGCTGGCGACGTATCGGCCTACATTCCAACCAACGTGATCTCGATCACCGATGGTCAGATCTTCCTCGAAACAGATCTCTTCAATCAAGGTATCCGTCCCGCCGTATCCGTTGGTCTTTCTGTTTCCCGCGTGGGTTCGGCGGCCCAGATCAAAGCCACCAAGCAGGTCGGCGGTAAGCTCAAGGGTGAGTTGGCCCAGTTCCGCGAACTCGCCGCGTTTGCCCAATTCGGTTCTGATCTCGACGCCAAGACCAAGGGCCAGCTCGACCGTGGCGCCAGGATCGTCGAACTCTTCAAACAACCTGCGTTCAATCCGATCCCCATCGAGCTTCAGGTCTCGGTTCTGTTTGGGATGCAGCATGGACTATTCAACGACATCGATCCTAAAAATGTGGTCGCGGCCTCCGTCTCATTGAAGGAATTCTTCACCAGCCTTAAGGACGCGCTCCTCACCGAGATCCGCACCAAGGGTAAACTCGACGACGATATCGAAACCAAACTCAAGGCGGCTTGCGACGAGTGGAAATCAAGCTACACGACGGCATAATTCGGCCTTTCGCTCTTCAGTCTTTTCTAAATCATGGCTTCAACCCGCGACATCCGCCGCCGAATCAAATCGGTCAAGAACACCCGCCAGATCACCAAGGCGATGGAACTGGTGGCCGCGTCGAAGATGAAGCGGGCCCAACAAGCCACGCTGGCTGGGCGTCCCTACGCGCAACTCATGGCCGACATGCTCGGGGCCCTCGCTTCCCGGGTTGATGAGGCGCAACACCCCTTCCTTACGCACCGTGAAGTAAAAACCCGCGGCGTGTTGCTGATCACCACCAACATCGGTCTGTGCGGCGCTTTGAACGCCAATCTGCTCAAGGAGGTCACGGAAATCAAATCACTGGTCAAATACGTCACCATTGGTCGCAAGGGCACCCAATTTATTGCCCGCACCAAGCGTGATCTGATCGCTGATTTCAAAGTGGATGACCGGGGGAGCTTCAATGAGGTCAAGGTCGCGGTTGAATTCATGATGAAGCAATTCCTTGACGGGGTGATCGACACCATCGAGGTCCTTTACCCCCGCTTTAAGAACACCCTGATCCAGCAAACCGTCCTTCGCCCGGTGCTGCCACTGACCAACGTGCGCGATTTCATCAAACATTTGGAGGCCGAGGGTGGGGTGGAAAAGCAATCGCAGAACGACGATCGTGAAATCCTCTTCGAGCCCAATGCTCACCAGGTGCTGGAGGCCCTGCTCCCATTCTACGTCAACCGGTTCATCCACCAAATGGTGCTCTCAGCCAAGGCATCGGAATTCAGTGCGCGTATGGTCGCGATGAAGACCGCCAACGACAACGCCAACAATCTCATCGACGACCTGACCCTCGAATACAACAAAGCCCGTCAGGCTGCCATCACGCAGGAAATTCTCGAAATCGCCGCGGGCCAGGCCGCGCTCTGATCATTTTACAATCAACCCTCCCTTCACCGCATTTAAGTTATGAGTAACATCGGCAAAATCGTCCAAGTCATCGGCCCCGTCGTTGACGTCCAGTTCGGGGAAAACTCCATCCCGCCCATTTATCAGGCGCTGACCATTGACTTCGATGTCTCCGGCAAGAACGAGCACCTCACGTTGGAAGTGCAGCAACATCTTGGTGGCGGCGTTGCCCGCACAATCGCCATGTCCTCCAGTGAGGGCCTGGTGCGCGGTATGGAGGTCGAAGACTCCGGCGCTCCCATTTCGGTGCCCGTCGGTGACGGTGTGCTTGGCCGCATCTTCAACGTAACCGGTGACGTGGTGGATGGCCGTGGCCCGGTTGCCTATACCAAAAAATATCCTATTCACCGCCCGGCTCCTTCGCTCGCGGATCAGGATACCAACTCGGAAATTCTTGAAACCGGCATCAAGGTTATCGATCTCATCGCACCCTTCACCAAGGGAGGCAAAGTCGGTGCATTCGGTGGTGCCGGCGTCGGCAAAACCGTCGTCATCATGGAGCTCATTAACAACATCGCCAAAGGGCATGGTGGTTATTCCGTTTTCGCCGGGGTGGGTGAGCGTTCCCGTGAAGGTAATGACCTTTACCACGAAATGTCCGAAGCTGGTGTTATTGACCAAAAAGATCTCAGCAAATCCAAGGTCGCTCTGGTCTATGGCCAAATGAACGAACCGCCGGGCGCTCGTATGCGGGTCGCCCTTTCGGCTCTGGCGATGACGGAATATTTCCGTGACGAAAAGAATCAAGACGTGCTGCTCTTCGTCGACAACATCTTCCGTTTCTCGCAAGCAGGTTCCGAAGTGTCCGCCCTGCTCGGTCGCTCACCTTCTGCGGTGGGTTATCAGCCAACCCTCGCGAATGAGATGGGTCTGCTGCAGGAGCGCATCACTTCCACCAAGAAGGGTTCCATCACTTCCTTCCAAGCCGTCTACGTTCCCGCGGATGACCTTACCGATCCGGCACCGGCCAATACCTTTGCTCACTTGGATTCGACCATCGTGCTCGAGCGTTCCATCGCGGAGAAGGGTATCTATCCGGCCGTCGATCCCCTCGGCTCTGTCTCCAAAGCCCTTGAACCTGACATCGTCGGTGATGAACATTACCACGTCGCCCGTGAGTGCCAACGTGTGCTCCAACGCTACAAGGATCTTCAGGATATCATCGCAATTCTTGGTCTCGACGAACTTTCCCCCGAGGACAAACAAACCGTTTACCGCGCCCGTAAGATCGAACGTTTCTTCTCTCAACCCTTTAGCGTGGCTGAAGTGTTCACCGGTTCAGCCGGCAAATACGTTTCTGTCAAAGACACCGTCCGTGGCTTCAAGATGATCCTCGATGGCGAGCTCGATCACGTCGCTGAAGGTGACTTCTATATGAAGGGCAGCATCGAAGAAGTGCTCGCTTCCTCCGAGAAGAAATAACTCAACCCATGGCCCTCACCCTCGAAATTGTCACACCTGAAGCCCGGGTCTACTCAGACACGGTTGACTCCGTCGTAATCCCATCGGTGGAGGGCGAGATTGGGGTGCTCCCAGGCCATATTCCGCTGCTTACCCAGGTAAATGATGGCGAATTGCTCGTCACCAAGGGCGCTGACATCGAATATCTCGCTGTAGCAGGTGGTTTTGCCCAGATATCCGGCGACAAAGTCTCCGTGCTTGCCGAACATGCCTGCTCGGAAGATACGATCGATGAAGCTGCGGTTGAAGAAGCCATGAAAAGGGCGGCCAAGGAATTGGAAGAGGCTAAGAATCTGGACCCAAATCAGTTCGAACACCTGCAGGGCCTCATTCGCTTCTCCGGAGTCCAACTCGCCGTCAAACGCCGCCGCCGTTGATTTCAGTCAATTTTGGTGCCAGCGAAGCGGAATTCATTCCACCCGAAGCCCCTTAAAATGCGTCACCAATGTCATACAACAAAGTTTCGCCCCTTATTGACATTGAAACTGAGTCTCATTCAACTATACCCCATCTGACATGAACGAGGCCTCGCAAAACTCCTCCGAACACTTGCCGCTCTGCCAATTACCCGCAGGCGGGATGGGCCGGGTGCATGCACTTACCGGCGATGCCCAGTTTTGCCAACGGGTGCGCGAAATGGGTTTTGGTGAAGCGGCAGTCATTACTAAAGTTTCTGGTACGGAAACGATTCTATGTCAGGTAAATGGCACACGTATCGCCCTGAGTCATGGCGCCGCCCGTCAAATTCGAGTCGCACCAATCGCTGCCATATTTTAAGGCCGCCCGCATGGCCGCGTTAATCCGACTTTCAGAACTTGCCGTCGGCACTTCCGCCACGGTGCGAGAGTATAACCTCACCGGCACATCCGGGCTTCGCCTTCGTGAAATGGGGCTGCTGGTCGGAAGCCCCCTAACCCTCGTGCGCACTGCACCCATGGGTGATCCTTTGGAGATCAAAGTTCGCGGCTATCATCTGAGCCTGCGCAAGAGCGAGGCCGAACACATTCTCGTTGAGCCCAACGAAGTCTGAACCGCGATGGCTCTGCCCACTCATATCTCAAGTTCCGGCCGGGCGATTCCAACTTCGCGCCAACCCATTTACGCCATCGTCGGCAATCCCAACTGTGGCAAAAGTACGCTCTTCAACGCCCTGTCGGGACTGAAGCAGAAAATCGGCAACTATCCCGGGGTAACGGTTGAAAAGAAAATCGGCACCACCTTTTCCCAGCACGGCCAACCGATGACGATCATCGATCTGCCGGGAGCTTATTCACTCGCCGCCCGTTCTCCGGACGAAGCCGTCACTCGCGACGTGCTGTTGGGTCGCCGCACCGACACGCCCCAGCCGGACCGCATCCTTTGTATTGTTGATGCCAACAATCTGGAACGAAACCTTTACCTGGTTCACCAGATCCTCGATCTCGGTAGACCCGTCATCCTCGTGCTTAACATGATGGATGTCGCACGTAAGTCCGGCATCCATATCCGGGCCAGCCGCCTCGAACATGAACTCGGCATCCCGGTGATTTCTTGTGAAGCCGTCAATGGCATCGGTTTGGTTGAGTTACGTCTCGCGATGAGTCGTGGCGACCTGCCTCTCTCCCGCCATGCATGGGATGTGCCTGCCGCCATCGCGCCTGCGGTGGCAGAACTACAAGCTTCGCTGACGGATCACAGCGGCAAGTCACCACTTATCGCCCGAGCCGAAGCCCTGCTATTATTGACCGATCAAAACTCGGTGCGCGTTGCCGGTTCGGCACCCCTTGATCCCCGCACCACCGATATCCTGGCCAACTGGCAAAAGCGTTGGGCCGGTGAGGGCACCGACTGGGCCGGCACCTTGGTGAGTTCCCGCTACGATGCGATTACCCACCTATGCTCAACTACGGTTGAACAGCGCACCGCGCCCAGCGGGCCCAGTCGCAGCGATCGCATTGATGCCATAGTCACGCATCCGCTTTGGGGTTGGCTCGCCCTAGGTGGTATCATGATATTGCTTTTTTTGAGCGTCTTTACCCTCGCCGAATACCCCATGAATTGGATCGACGATCATGTCGCCAGTATGGCGGATTGGGTTAAAGGCAACATGGCGGCCGGCGATCTTCGCGACCTGATCACCGATGGTGCGATCGCCGGAGTAGGGGGCGTGGTTATTTTCCTCCCGCAGATTCTCATTCTTTTCTTCTTCATCGGGATGTTGGAAAGCACCGGCTACATGGCGCGTGCCGCGTTCATCATGGACCGGTTGATGAGCCGCGTGGGACTCAACGGCAAATCGTTCATTCCGATGCTCAGCTCCTACGCTTGTGCCATTCCCGGCATCATGGCCACGCGCACGATTGAAGATCACAAGGACCGCCTCGTCACGATCCTAGTCGCTCCCTTGATGAGTTGCTCGGCGCGCTTGCCGGTATACCTGCTCATGATTGCCGCGCTGGTTCCCGGTGATCGTGTCCCGCTGCTGACCAAGGTTGGGCTCATGGTACTGATGTATTTTCTCGGCACCATCGGTGCCTTTGGTTTCGCGTGGTTGTTCAAACGCACCCTGCTCAAGGGCGAACCTCCGCTCATGATCATGGAACTGCCGCCCTACCGGATGCCTTCATTCAAGGACGTGTCACTCCATATGATGGAACGCGCCTGGCAGTTCCTCAAACGTGCGGGCACCATCATTCTTGGCATCTCAATTGTGCTCTGGTTCCTCGCCGCTTATCCAAAAGCGCCCGCCGGGGCCGATGCCTCGGAGCAACTGGCCCAAAGTTTTGCCGGCAAGGCGGGTCATCTGCTCGAACCCGCGATCGAACCCCTGGGTTTTGATTGGCAGATCGGCATCGGGCTCATCAGCTCTTTCGCGGCCCGCGAAGTCTTTGTTTCCACCATGGGGGTGGTCTTCAACGCCGAGGACGACGGGGAAGACACCACCCCCCTTCGCCAGGCTCTCGCCACCGCCACCTGGCCGGATGGTCGTCCACTTTTCACCCCGTTGGTATGCTTTACCCTCATGGTGTTCTACGTCTTCGCCATGCAATGCGTCGCCACCGTCGCCGTCGTGCGTCGCGAAACCAATTCGTGGCGTTGGCCGCTTTTCCAAATTGGCTACATGACTGGCACTGCCTGGCTTTTGTCGTTAATTGTTTTTCAAGTCGGGACGGCCCTCGGCTTTTAACCATGACTCCGGAAATCCAGACCCTGCTCTCACTGTTGACGGTCGCCATCGCGGCAATCTGGTTGGTGCGACGCGCCTTTCGCAAAAAAACCCCTGGCTGTGGCGGTGGTGAATGCGGCGCCATCAGCCCTGAAGTCAAAAAACTGCAGGCCCGCCTCAAGCACTGAGCTTCAGCTTCATTAGCGCTTGAATATCACCGGCACCCGGACCCGCACGACGACCGGTTTGCCGTTTTTCAGTGGTGGTTTAAATTTCCACCCCGCAATTGCCTGGCAAGCAGCGTAGCCGAAGGCCTCTTCGCTGGCGGAAATCATCCGCGGTAACTGCACTCGTCCATTTTGGTCGACGAAAAACTCTATCAGCGTTTCACCACCAGAGATATTCTTGTCCAACCGGGTAGGAAACACCGGTATCACCCGGGCAAGCATCGTTAATTTTTGATCCAAATCTCGCGCGGGAGTAAAGGGAGCGTCCATTCCTTCTTTACGGACCCTCTTAAAAATTCTCTCCGCGTCTTTGTTTATCCGCACGTCGCCTTCTTTAGGGTCAAACCTCAACCGCATCTTCATCTTCATGGGTTTCCATTCGTCTTCGTCCGACGAGGGAGTGAATGCGATGGTATCGGCCAAGGCATTCACAGCATGGCCGAATTCTGACGACGGCTTCTTGTCCCAAAGTATTTCTGAAATGCGACCTTCTTCATTGACCAGACAAGTCCCCTTCAAATCCGCCTTCCGTTTCTTGAGTAGGGCCTCAAACGGATAAACTGCTGTCCGAATACCTGATATCCGAACCCCTATCGATATGGAATCTTTAGGAAGGGTGAATATCGATGGAGATCTGTCGTCCAAGGTAAAAACGATAGGGACCCTCATTCTTGTATTCACGGGCTTCCCGTTAACCGTGCCCGGTTTAAATTTCCACTTTTTCACCGCCGATACTGCGGCATTTTTAAAATCTTTATGCGTGGCACTCACCACCTTCGCTCCAACGGCCTCCCCCTTTGTTGTGACTATAAATTCTACCACTACTTTTCCGGTAATACCGCCCCTTCTTAATTCAAATGGATAGTAGGGCGGCGCCCTGTAGATTGGCACCGGTGACGTATGTTCAGTGTCATCTTGGTCTTCTCCCCAGAGTCCCGTTCCAAGGCTGCAATATCCGACCAAGACCAAGACGCACCAACCCCATTTCAGTTTCGAGCCCATGATGTCCATTAAGCACAGTCTAACAGGGCTGAGACAAATTGATTCCGCCCCACATCTTCATTCCCGCTTGAATTCCACCGGCACTCGCAGTTTCACCACCACGGGTTTGCCATTGCGAAGGGGTGGGGTGAAGCGCCACGCCGCTATCGCCTGACAAGCAGCGTAGCCGAAGGCCGGATCGCTCGCGGTGATGATACGCGGCAATTGCGCATGCCCAGTTCCGTCGACAAAGAATTCAATGATCGCATCCCCTTTGTTCAGATCGGGGTCAACGCGTGATGGGAACACGGGAGACTTTTGATCCCGGGGTGATAATTTTTGATCCAAGGCCTTGGTACTGGAAAATTTGGCCGCCGCACCGCCCAACCGTAATCGCTTCAGAATGGCCGCCGCCTCATCCGTTATTCTGACCTCCCCCAGGAATGGACTGAAGCCCAATTTTAAATCCTGCACCCGCGTGACCGCTTTACCTGATTCAGTTGCAGGTATGAATTCTGTGGCGTCCAACCACGCCTCAATCGCCCCCTTGAACTCCGTCTTCGGTTCGCCCCGCCAAGCGACATTGGACACCTCACCAATGGCGTTGATCAGGATCGAACATTCCACCACCCCCTGACTGTTTTCCAACAAGGCATTAAAGGGATACACCGGCCTGAGTTGGCTGCCTGAGCTTACCCGAACCGGAGTCTGTTGCAGTGGGCTAACGGATTTGGGGCCAACCGCCTTGCTTAGGGTAAATAAGATTGGCACTCGCATGCGTGTATTCACCCGTTTCCCGTCTTTCGTTCCCGGTCTGAATTTCCACTTTTCCAATGAAGCAACCGCGGCGGCTTCAAAGCCCTTATGGGTCGACTTCACCGCGTAGGGATTTCGAACCGCTCCCGCACGATCCACGATAAATTCTACGATGACTTCTCCTGTGACCCCGGCTTTTCGTAATTCAAAGGGATACTGCGGTCTGACTCTTTTAATGGGCACCGGCGAGGAGTCTTTTGAAGTATCGGGGGATTTCTTGAAAGTTTGACCCAAAGGTCCGCGAGGAGGGGTAAACATCGGCGCATCCGGACTCACCGCCCGACGTTGCCCATTTACTTCCACTATTGGGGCCATCAGAGAACACCCTAATGCCAAAACTAGGCTCCATCGTCGTTGTCCGCGCAAACGCATACCTCAAACTGCACAAACTCGACTGCTCCCTTCAAATGGAATCCACTTGGTCATTGATTTTCCTGCGCCAATAACAATGACCTTTTTGAGTTTCCCCTTGCGGCTCCACAACCCTAACCTGCAGTCATGGAAGTCCTCATCCGCGAAGATCCCGAGAACGGTTGCCTCCTCGGCGCCAAGATTATCGCCCGAGTGGTTCGCGAAAAACCAGATGCTGTGCTCGGCCTCGCCACTGGCCGCACCCCATTGCAACTCTATAAGGAATTGATTCGGATGCACCGCGAGGAGGGTCTCGACTTCAGCCAGATCACCACCTTCAACCTCGACGAATACGTCGGCCTACCCGCGACCCACGATCAATCCTATCGTTATTTCATGCGGGAAAATCTGTTTCGCCACATCAACATTGATCAGAGCCGCACCCACGTGCCCGATGGCACGGCCGTAGACATGCATGCCGAATGTCGCAGCTACGAACAACACATCATCGATGCGGGTGGCATTGACATCCAGCTTCTCGGCTTGGGCCGCAATGGTCACATCGGCTTCAACGAACCCACCGGTTCACTGCGATCACGCACGTGGATAAAGATTCTTTCCAAGCAAACGCTCGAAGATAACAGCGCGTTTTTCGGTTCGTTGGAAGACATGCCGAAGCATGCCCTCACCATGGGCATCGGCACTATCCTTGATGCCAAGAGAGTTCTGTTGCTCGCATTTGGTCCGGCCAAAGTTCGCGCGGTTGAAGATATGATCGAAGGCCCGCTCGCAGCCGTCTGTCCGGGCTCCGCCCTCCAATTGCATCCGCGGGCCACCGTGATCCTGGACGAAAATTCTGCGGCCGGCCTGCGTTACGCCGATCATTACCGCTGGATCAACGAGAATAAATTCGATTGGCAGCGACATAAATAACCCCACCTATTTCCCCCTTTTCTGTAACCCCACACCTGGCAAACCGCAATATGACCTCATCCCCTTTCGGCACTCTGCCCACCGGCGAATCCATAGAAAAATATACGCTGACCAATTCCACTGGGGCTTCGCTCGAAGTGATTACTTACGGTGGCATTGTCACTGCGTTGCACGTGCCCGACCGCGATGGCCGGATGGCAGATGTCGTGCTGGGTTTCGACAACCTCGATGCCTATGTCGCCGGACACCCTTACTTTGGTGCGATCATTGGCCGTATCGCCGGACGCGTTTCCGGTGGCTTGCTCAAGGTCGAGGACCAGACCCATCAACTCGTTTGCAGCCAAGCTCCGAATCATCTCCACGGGGGCAATGTCGGTTTCGATAAACGCGTTTGGCAGGCAGAGCCCGCATCGCGCCCGGATGGCGCGGACTCATTGCGCCTCACCTATCACAGTCCCGATGGTGAAGAAGGCTACCCGGGCAATCTCGACATCGCCATCACTTACACCCTGACGGCGAACAACAAATTTATAATCGAATCCGAGGCCACAACCGACCGACCCACCCCGCTCAGTCTGGCCAACCATTCCTATTTCAATCTCTCCGGCGAAGGGACCGGCACGATTGAGAATCACCTGGTGCAGATTTTCGCCGAGTCGTGCGTGATGACGGATGACGACATGACCCTTTCCGGGCAAAAGCAGTCTGTGGCTGGCACGCCCAGTGATTTCCGCGAGGCCCGCCGACTGGGTGATGCCCTGCCTCAACTTTTCAAATCGCACGGAGAAAACTATCTTCTTCGCTCATCGGCGAGTGACGCGGTTACCCCAGTCGCACGAGTGGTTGATCCCGGCTCTGGCCGGGTGCTTGCAGTGAGCACTAATGATTGCTGCCTCCAGTTTTATACCGGGGTATCACTCGAAGGAGATTTGATTGGGAAGTCCGGCGGGACCTACGTCCAACACGGTGCGCTCTGTCTCGAATGTCAGGGTTATCCCGACGGCGGCACTCACCCCGAGTTCGGCGATATTCTGGTGCGTCCCGGCATCCCCCAGCGTCGCACTACGATATACGCCTTCTCGCACATCTGACGCTGGCCCCCCTCGATTGTCATGAGTGACGAGCATTCCACCGCGACTATGCCGCGCCCTACCGCCATCAATGATTACAGCCTGGTCGGCGTGAACGCCGCCAAAGCGATCGAGCAGGGTCTCGCCGAGGCCGACTGGTATCAATGCCCGGTGCCACGCACAGAAATGCGCAAACTGCTCGAGCGTCGCGATGGTCCGGCCATTCGTGACACCATGCTGTGGATCGCCCTGATTGCCGGCAGTGCCTACGCCACCTACGTTCTCTGGGGCTCTTGGTGGGCAATAACCCCATACCTGATCTACGCCGCACTCTATGCCTCCACATCCGATTCCCGATGGCATGAATCGGAACATGGCACGGCCTTTAAAACCGATTGGATGAATCGTGTGCTCTACGAGATCGCTTCGTTCATGGTCATGCGCGAATCAACCCTCTGGCGCTGGAGTCACACCCGGCATCACAGCGACACCATCATTGTTGGTCGCGATCCCGAAATCGCAGTGCCACGGCCGCCCGACATTAGAAAAATGATTCTCGGGATATTCAGCCTGCCCGTTTACCGGAATTATTTTGCCCAAATTTTCACGCACGCAACCGGACGAATGCGACCGCAGGAAAAAACCTACATTCCTGAGAGCGAGTTTCCTAAAATTTACTTCAAATCGCGGGTCTACGTGCTGATTTATGCGAGCGTCGTCGGACTCGCTATATATCAACAGAGTATTCTCCCCCTCATGTTCGTGGGGCTCCCGCAGATCTTTGGCTCTTGGTTGGGAAACATGTATGGCTACACCCAGCACGCCGGTCTGGCCGAGAATGTCCTCGATCACCGGCTTAATTGCCGGACGGTCTACATGAATCCGGTCCATCGGTATCTTTACTGGAATATGAATTACCACGTGGAGCATCACATGTTTCCGCTCGTGCCCTATCACGCGCTTCCACGCCTTCATGCCTTGGTCAAGGATGACACTCCCACGCCTTACGGCAGCATCCTCGAGGCCTTTCGTGAAATCATTCCCACCGTGTTGCGACAGGTCAAAGATCCGGCCTATCACGTCAAACGCAAGTTGCCCCCGCCAACCCAGCGCACGATCGACACCGACACTCATCACAGTGACGCCCAGCCGGACAACAAAGGATGGATTGAAATCTGTGCCGCCGCCGACCTTGGCATTGCCGATGTGATCCGCTTCGACCACGGCAACAAAACCTTCGCCCTCTATCGCGATGAGGGCGGGCAACTCTACGCGACCGATGGGGTCTGCACCCACGGCAACACGCATCTCGCCGATGGACTCGTTAAGGGCGAAATCATTGAATGCTCCAAACACAATGGACGGTTCAATCTCGCTGATGGCTCACCGGCCCGCTCACCTGTTTGCCGCGGCCTGGCAACTTATCCGATCGAAGAACGGGGCGGCCGCCTTCATCTGAATCTTCTCCGCCCTGGTGGTGCCGGAGCCCAGGACCAAAAGACTTATACCCTTCGCGTCGTTTCCAACCACAGCGTGGCCACCTTCATCAAAGAACTTGTGCTCGAACCGGTCGATGCCACCGAAAAAGTGCCTTTCACCCCGGGTGACTATCTCCAATTCGACATTCCGGTCTACGACGAGATTAAGTTTCGCGACTTCGACATCCCCGAGCCCTACGCCAGTGTCTGGGCTGCGCAGCATGTGTTTGATCTGGTCGTAACCAATCCGTCCTCTGGTCGGCGCAACAATTACTCTCTGGCCAGTAATGCCACCACCGAACGCAACCTGCGCTTCAACGTGCGCATCGCCACTCCGCCGCCCGGGCAGGAGTGCCCTCCCGGCGTCGGCTCGTCATACATGTTTGGCCTTAAGCCCGGAGACACCGTCACCGCCATCGGCCCCTTTGGTGACTTCCACCTCAAACCCACGCAAAAGGAAGCCGTCTACATCGGTGGAGGCGCCGGCATGGCTCCACTACGGGCCCATCTCACCCACTTGCTCGAAACGGAAAACTCCCATCGCAAAATCAGCTATTGGTATGGAGCGCGCTCAAAGCAGGAGATTTTCTACGACGACTATTTTGCCACTCTCGCCAAGGATCACCTCAATTTAACCTTCCACCTCGCGCTCTCGGCACCACTACCGGAAGACTCGTGGACGGGTCACACGGGTTTCATCCACGAAGTCGTGTTGGAAAATTATCTCCGCGATCATGCCAATCCCAAGGCGGTGGAATACTATCTCTGTGGCCCCCCCATGATGATCAAGGCCTGCACCAAGATGCTCGCCGATCTCGACGTCCCCGCCACTCAGATCGCATTCGACGAATTCTGATTCACCGTTTCTCGCACATCAATCCGAGCAGGCTACCATCGGGGTCGCGGAAAAAGGTCATCCACAATTCGTGGTCCGGCATCTTCGCAATCATATGCGGTTCATCATCAAAGGTGACGCCGCGTGATTGCATTGCCGCACGTTCGGCTTCGATATCTGTGACCTTGAAATACAGGGTGGAATTCGCTCCGGCTGACGTGCCTCCCTCCGGTTTCGTCACCATCAACCGCACGTTTCCGCATTGAAAAAAAGCCAAACCGGGCGGGAGCTGAAACAACAACGGCAAGCCAACCTGATCGCGCAGAAACTTAACCGCTCGATCCAGATCGCTGACGACATATGAAATCTGGCCAATCTCTCCTAGGGGTGGGGTGGGGTGTTCGGACATGCATGAACCGTAGGGTTAGATCACTGGGTGTCACCCCTCTTTCGGCCACCTTTCGGATGGAAACAAGCGATGAAAATCCCGCTCCACTGGACTTCTCGATGGCGTATTCTTGAAATTACCATTGGGGTAATGGCTGAATTCACTGACTTAGCCCCACCGCTTTGATGAAAAAATTCCTTATCCCATTCTTGCTGCTGGTTGGCTCCGCCCAAGCTCAGCTCAGCATCGTGTTCGATTACACCTACGACACCGGAGGTTTCTTTACCGGCGGGAATAGCAGTCGTCAGGCAAACCTCGAAGCTGCCGGCACTTACCTTTCCAGCATCTTCAGTCCTACCATGCTGAATGCAATTACACCGGGCGGGGGTAATACATGGACAGCCAATTTCACTCATCCCGGCGATGGCACCGCCGGATCCGTGGCTAATCCTACCTATGCGGCCAATGTCTACACTATCTACGTTGGCGGTCGCACCTTGGGGGGCTCCACGCTGGGACTCGGTGGCGCTGGTGGATTTGGCGCCAGCGGCTCCGGCAGTTGGTTCGATGATATCCGCTATCGAGGCAATGGCACCTACAATACCGGATGGGGCGGTTCACTGACATTTGATGACACCACATCCTGGTATTTCGACAGTGATATTTCGACCGTCGAGGATTTCACCGGCATGTATGATTTCTTCTCTGTCGCCATTCATGAAATTGCCCATGTGTTGGGTTTCGGCACCACTGATTCTTGGAACTCGCTGGTGAACACCTCGGGTTCGCCCAGCGTTTTTACGGGCGCTTATTCCACCGCACTTTTCGGCGGTAATCCTGATCTTGCCAGCGGGGATGGTCATTGGGCCATCAGCACCACCAGCACCATCTTCGGCACCGAGACTTCCCAGGAAACCGCGATGGACCCCAACATCACTTCCAACGAAAGAAAATATATCACCGCCCTCGATGTCACCGGGCTGCAGGATATCGGCTACACCGCGGTGCCCGAACCCGCCACGGCCGGTTTGATTATTGGAACATTGGTTTTGAGCTTGGTCGTTTACCGGCGACGCAAAGCAGCCTGAGTAAAGTCAGGTACTGGTCGAGCCATCGACCGACCAGCTATTCAATGCCTCGCTCAGTCGGTCCCGATGTTCAGCCACCGCGGCATCAGCTGATCGGTCCTGTCTTTCATGTGGATCATTGAGTAAATCGAACAACTGCTCACGCCTGCCGTCATGCAAATCATAAGTGATCAGCTTCCAACGCTCGTCTCTCACCATCCGTTGCGTGTCCCGGTAATGCGCGAAATGCCGTGAACCCTCCATGCGAGCCGGGGCCGTCTCAGCCCATAACGGGACGAGTGAGGGGGCATCCACTGTCGCGGGTAATGGCAGACCCGCCAATTCGGCCAAGGTCGCAAAAAGCCGATGCGCATACACCTCATCTCGGACGCATATCTCGCGGGGAACGCCCGGACCGCTGATGATCAGCGGCACGCGCAGACTGTGTTCATAGAGATTCTGTTTACCCATCAATCCATGCGAACCCATGGCGAGTCCGTGGTCGGAAACATAAACTATAATGGTATTCGCTAATTGCCCGGTGCGTTCCAGCGCCGTAATCATCCGGCCCAAGTGGTGATCATGGTGTTCGATCATCCCGTAATAATCTCCCAAATGCTTGCGCGTGGTTTCAGGATCGCGTGGCAACGGCGCCAGTCGTTCGTCGCGCACTTCAAGTTCACCATTATCAAAAGGATGCTGTGGTAAAAAATTCTCCGGCAGCTTCAGCTCCTGGTCCCGGTAACGAACCCGAATATCATGCGGTGGGGTGCGCGGATCATGGGGCGACGTAAATGCGCAATAGAGGAAGAACGGTTCGGGTTGGTCATTTGAATTTTCAATAAATTCGATCGCCGCATCCGCAAATAACTCCGTCGAAAATCCCGGTGCGTTCACCGCTTTGTTCGCCGGGTATTTCCCGCTGGGATCGTAGGCATGCAGCGGTGGATTTTCATGGTTGCACATCCCGCCGATAAACAGGGCCGACCCGGAGGCAAACCCGCGATTGAGCGCCATCGGATCATTGTGCCACTTGCCGACGGCATGCGCGCAATATCCCGCTGACCCGAATGCTTCCCCCAACAGCGTGTGGCCAGGCTTGATCCGGTGCCGCTCATCAACAATTTCCGATTTTGGATTCGCCAATGCCCGTCGTGAACCACACCCCGTGTGCAACGCCGCCCGGCTGGGCACACACACCGCTCCGGTATCTCCCCCCATGATTCGCGCTCCGGTAAATTTCGTTCCCGCTTGCGCAAGCGCATCAAGAGTCGGAGTCGCGGGTCCAACGATCCGATCACCATGCAGGCAATCATGCCGATGATCGTCGGCGACAACCATGAGGATATTTGGCGGACATCTGGTATGTTGGTTCATCGCAGCACGGAATTCTCATTCCTTTCATCACCCCTGACAAAACAATGTTTTATCCCGCCGCCCATTGCATGATTGCTTTCATCATCTGATCGGCCGCTTCGCCCAAGAGAATGAAATAGGCCAATCCCAGCACGAAGGTCACGTAGCCGAGCATGATAAATAATCCGTCCCGTTCCAACATCCCGGCCCCCAGCAACAGAATCGTCCAAGCGGGAAAGGTATTGCTGAACGGAATCGGCAAAGGCAGCAGCAACACCAGGGCCGAAATCAAAATAAACAACGCGTGGATCTGCAGCATCGCGCCAGTCGCACTGATCACCGCCAACCGCGGACGTAGAAACGATTCCAACAATCGAATCACGCGGCCCGCCACCGCAAAGACCTTGTCGAAAAAACCCGGAGGTAGCTGCTTCCGCTGCAATTTCATCGGCAGCCATGGCCGTTGGCCCAACGACAAACGGAGCGCGATGAACGCAATCGCCAGTCCGAATGGCGTGGACAATCCCGGCAGGGGAATAGGCGTGGTGAAGGGCAGGGCGAGCAGGATGATCAGCAGGGTGTAAGCTCGTCCCCGCAGCACGTAGATTACTTCACGCAGGGTCACCGGCCGCGAACCCAACCTCATGCGGAGTTCGGCTAATTCCTCGGAAAGTTTACGGGGAGGCGCAACGTTCGGCAGGAGCCTGGGCCGGCGGAATTTCATGTGCCGCGCGTGTTGCCAAACAATTCAATGTGCAGTCGGTGCGCATAACGATAACCGCGCGCTTTGCACAATTCAGGCAGCCATGCTGCTTTTTCGCCCAAAGCCTTCATTGAGATTCCTTCCGGCATCAGCAGCACCTTGTGCCGTGGAATTTTACCGGGCAGGGTAGCGAGCAATGTTTCGACTTCGTCCACATCTTCCGGCTGCGCGACGACGAATTTGAATTGATAACCATAGCCATCGACCCACGCCTGCACCACTTCGGGTTGCCAGCGCCGGGCTTCGTGCTTCTCCCGCCAGCTGTCACTCCATCGCGCATCCGGCGCCGAGTTGGCCAGCTTCGGGGAAAGCGAAGCCAGGTCACACGTAATCCCCGTCGGCCCAATCGTTGCCGCGGTTTCAATTGTGATGTGGTAGCCGAGTTCTCTTAACTCCATCGCCAACTCCGGGAGGTCCTTCGCCACCATGGGTTCGCCCCCGGTAAGAACCACATGCTTTGCGGCATATTCCCTCACCGCGGCCACAATCTCGCCGACGCTCATGTCATTCCCTTCCGGGTCCCACGATGCGTAAGGGGTATCACACCAATTGCAGCGCAGATTGCAGCCACTGGTGCGCACGAATACCGAAGGCACCCCGGTCAGCACACCTTCGCCCTGCAACGAATGAAATATCTCGGAAATCAGCATGGAGAAAAGCTTTCGGCTTTCAGCGGTCAGCTTTCAATTTAGGTGCACTTGGATCGGGCTGACCGCTGATAGCTGACGACTGATTGCTCATGGGTCGCGGCGGCAACGGCCCGGTTGAATCATAGACCGTTGGGTCGGTTACACCCGCCTGCGCAAACGCTTCGCGTCGCTCCACGCAGGTGCCGCATTTGCCGCAATGGGTTTCCCCGCCTTTGTAGCATGACCAAGTGCGGGAAAAATCCACCCCAAGGAGTGTCCCCTCGGCCACAATCTCACCCTTGGTATTCGTAATGAACGGACGCAGCAGTTTCACCCCGGCATAGGTGCCGTGCCGCATCGCGTCAGCCATTGCCGCCATGAATTCCTCGCGGCAGTCCGGATAAATCGCATGGTCCCCACCATGTGCCGCAATCACCAATCCCTCCGCTCCCACGCTCTCGGCAAAACCACAAGCAATGGACAACATGATCGCATTCCTAAAGGGCACGACCGTCTGTTTCATGTTTTCGGCCTCATAATGACCTTCGGGAATCTCACCCCCGCTCTTGAGTAGATCAGAGGCGAACAGCCGGTTGACGAAATCCAAAGCGATCACTTCGTGCCTCAAGCCGAGTTGCGTCGCATGCTCCGCGGCAAACGGCAATTCACGGTCGTTGTGCTTGGCCCCATAATTGAAACTCAAGACCGCTACCACTGCATGCTCCTGCCGCGCCCAATGGAGCGCAGTCACGGAATCCATCCCTCCGGAGCATAGCACGACAACTTTCATAAGGTGTGATAGCCGCAAAAAGGCGCAAAAAGCGCAAAAACTAAAAAACACCCCGCTTTGATCTTGTTTGGTTGGTTTCGATTCTTGCGACTTCTGCGCCTTTTTGCGGCCATTTCTATAATGCTGATCTTTCACGATCCCTTATGCGCCGAATACGGTTCCGCCATGCGTCCGGAACAACCTGCCCGCACCGTGCGCACCGCCGAGCACTTGCGGGCAGCACATCCTGAATGGAACTGGCGCGTGGCTCCTGCGGCAAATGAGGCAAACCTGCGGCTCGCCCATTCCGCAGCTCATCTCCATCAATTCGAACAAAGCCAGGATTTCGATGCCGATACACCCTGGTTCGAGGGTATCTTTGATCACGCCCGTCGGGCGACAGGAGCCGCCCTGGCAGCTATGGAGGCTGCACTGACTGGAGACAAAGCGTTCGCTCTGATGCGGCCACCGGGTCATCATGCCACTCGCGGGCAGGCCATGGGATTCTGTTACCTCAACCATATCGCGATCAGCGCCCTTGCCGCACAACAAAAAGGGGTTAAACGCATCGCTATCTGGGACTTCGATGCCCACCACGGCAATGGCACCGAGGCCATTCTTCATGGCCGCGAAGGTATTTTGTTTACCTCCGTTCACCAATATCCCGGCTATCCCGGCACGGGCACCGAGAGCCATGGCAATTGCCGCAATTGGTCCGTCATCCCTTATGCCCCGCGGGAGGTGCATATGGCGGCTTTGACCGAATCTTGGGAAGCCGTGCTCGCCTTCGAGCCCGAACTCGTGCTCGTATCTGCGGGCTTCGATGCCTATGTGCACGATCCAATTACTGAGATGACTCTGGAAAAAGATGATTTTGCCGTCCTCGGCTCCTGGCTAAAAACCGGGGGCTTGCCTACTGCTGCCGTGTTGGAAGGCGGTTACAGCCAAGACCTTCCTCAATTAACCGATACTTTTTTAAGCACCTGGGCCTGACATGTTATCACACTATCTCCCGGTGCCTCTGCGCCGCCTGTTAAAAATAAAAGTGACCACGCCTCCGCCCACTTACCTGTTCATCGACCAACAATCGCAGCTCGATCCCCTGCTCATAGCACTCGATAAGGTCGAAGAAGTCGCGCTCGATACCGAAGCGGACAACATGTATCACTACAAGACCCGCGTCTGCCTGCTCCAATTCTTGGTGGGCAAGGAGGTATTCATGCTGGATGTGCTGGCTCCCCTCAAACTCGACGGCCTGTGGTCACGACTCGCTGAAAAGCATTTGCTGATGCACGGGAGTGATTTCGATATCCGTCTCCTCTATGACTTCTGCGAATTCCGGCCCAAAGACATGTTCGACACGATGCTGGCCGCGCAGTTGTTAAATCGACCCCGCGTCGGCCTCGCCTCGCTGCTGGAAGATCACTTCGGCGTAAAGCTCTCCAAGGAGTCGCAAAAAGCCAATTGGTCCAAGCGACCCCTCACCCAGAAGATGCTGGATTATGCCGCCCTCGACGTCTGGCACCTGCCGGCACTGCGCGATATCCTCACTCGCGAACTCAAACGCCTCAAACGGATGCCCTGGCTCAAGCAACAATGCGAAGCCCAGATCGAATCAGGTCTACTGGGATTTGCCCCGCGGGATGAACACGCGTGGCGCATCGGCCATAGTGAACGTCTGCGCGGCAGCGGCCTGAGTGTGCTGCATGCCGTCTGGCATTGGCGTGAAAAAACGGCCGAGCGCATCGACGTGCCCCCCTTTAAAGTCTGCAACAACGATCGGTTGTTGAGACTCGCGACCGCGGCCGAAAACGGGGAATCCATTGAGACCATTCTCGCCAGTATGCATCTGGGGCGACGGCACGACCGTCTGTTACCCTCGCTGACCGCCGCCGTAAAGGCTGGCCTTAAACGTGATCCCCAGTCTCTACCGCGTCGCAGTCGCAAGCGCGATCCCAACAATGCACCCCTTACGCCCAAAGAGGTCGCATTGCAGGACCGCATCAAGGTCGACCGCGACCGGGTAGCAAAGAAGCTATCCCTCGAGGCCACCCTCATTGCCAACCGCACCCAACTGGCCCGCATCGCCCGTCAGCCCAAGCAAATCGATGATCTCCTGCTGCCTTGGCAGGCCGATCTGCTGAGGGACGAACCTTCGCTCAAGCAGGCCTGAAGCTGTATTCACCCATGTCGGACTCCGCCAATATCGCGCGCCATTTGCCGCTCATGGCGTCCCGTCAACCGGACTATCCAGCGCTGAAGATTCCGCGTGGCCGCACTGCCGACGGTTCCATTGATTACCTGACTCTCAGCTTCGCCGAGTTGGATAGAGAAGTCGACGCATGGTGTGCTCACTTGCGAGGCCGCGGGGTGCAACGCGGCGACCGCACCCTCATCATGGTCAAGCAAGGCCTGCCGCTCATCGCCTCGGTCTTTGCGTTGTTCAAACTCGGTGCGGTTCCCATTGTGATCGATCCCGGCATGGGGTTGAAAAGTTTTCTGCGCTGCGTCGCCCGATCCCACCCCCGCGTCATCGTGGGAATTCCGCTGGCCCGTTTTATCAGCCGGATTTTTTCACGCACTTTTGCATCCGTAAAAATCCGCATCGCTGCCAGCAGCTCATCCACCAAACAACTTTCCTCCTCTGGGCAAAGTAACCCAATAGGTTACTTTGCCCCGGTGACCGTTGCCTCAAATGAGCTGGCGGCCATTCTCTTTACCAGCGGTTCCACGGGTGCGCCCAAGGGGGTATGCTACGAACACGGCATGTTTGAAGCACAGGTGCGACTGATTCGTGATCGATACGATATCAAACCCGGCGAAGTGGATCTGCCCATGCTGCCCATATTCGCTCTGTTCAATCCGGCTTTGGGTATGACCACGGTGGTGCCCGAGATTGATCCCCGGCGGCCGGCCGCCGTAGATCCGGCAAAAATTGTTCAAGCCATCCTGCAGGAAGGCATTACCAATTCCTTCGGTTCGCCCACGCTCTGGTTTAAAATTCAGCAGCACTGCCTGGCTAATAATGTTCAACTGCCAAGCATGCAGCGCGTGTTATGCGCCGGCGCTCCGGTGCCAGCGGCCCTTTGGACCGAGCCAAGTCGCTGGTTGCCCAACGGCACCCTGCATAGTCCCTACGGCGCCACCGAGGCACTCCCCGTTAGTTCCATCTCTGCTTCCGAAATCGACCCCACCACCTTGAACGGTGCGTGTGTGGGACACCCCTTGCCAGGGATGGTGGTAAAAATCATTTCGCTCACCGCCGAACACGCCACCATCCGCGAAGTTCCTCGCGGTGAAATTGGCGAAATCATCGTGCATGGTCCCGTGGTCACCAAAACCTACGACGCGTTGCCCCAAAACACTGCCGCCGCCAAGATAACCGACGGCAACATCACTTGGCATCGCATGGGTGACTCCGGTTATCTCGATAATGAAAACAGACTTTGGTTTACCGGACGGATAATCGAGCGCGTGCAAACCACCACCGGCACCCTGTTCACTGAACCGTGTGAACAGGTATTCCGGGCCCACCCCAGGGTTACCCGATGTGCCCTCATTGGGTTGGGACCCCCGGGACGTCAAATACCTGCTCTCGTGGTTGAAGCGGATTTGGAAAATTCCGGTATCGCCCGAACTTTTGCGCAGGAGTTGCGCCAGCTCGCTCGCAGCCACCTTCACACCTCTGCGATCAACACCTACTATTTTCGCCGCGAACTACCCGTCGATGTGCGGCACAACGCCAAGATTCACCGGCTCGTGCTGACCAAGTGGGCCCCCACCGCCAAAGGCTACGAAGGCGACCTCCAGCGATGAGCACGCTTGTAACCGGCGGCACTGGATTTCTCGGGCGCAATCTCGTGGAGCGCCTGCTCGCCGAAGGCCGCATGATCACCGTGCTTGGACGCACCCCTTCTCCCGAACTTGAAAGACGCGGGGTGAGCTTCATCCGCGCCTCACTTGATGATGAGGCGTCGATTATGGCCGCCTGCAAGAATATCGAAACGGTTTTTCACGTCGCGGCCCGCGTGGGTGTCTGGGGTCGCTACGACGACTATTACCGCACCAACGTGCTGGGCACGCGCGCTTTGCTTGCAGGCTGCCGCCAACATGGGGTGAAACGCCTCATCTACACCAGCACCCCGAGTGTGATTTACAACGGTCGCGATCATGCCGGCAGCGACGAATCACTCCCCCTCACAACCGATTGCCCCAGCCCTTATCCACTCACCAAAGCCCTCGCAGAACGCGAAGTGCTTGAAGCCAATTCTACCGAGTTACGCACCGTCGCTCTCCGCCCGCATTTGATCTGGGGAGTGGGGGATCCTCACCTCGTGCCGCGCGTGCTGGCGCGAGCGCGGGCCGGAAAACTACGCATCATCGGCACAGGTCAGAATCGAGTGGACATGGTGCATATATCCAACGCTGTTGATGCTCACCTGCTGGCCGAACAGGCCCTCAAACGACGCAACCCTGCGGCCGCAGGGCGTGCCTACTTCATCACCAACGATGAACCGGTGGTGCTTTGGGATTGGATCAACGGATTGCTCACTGCACTTGGTGAGCCACCGGTAGCCAAAAAAATATCCTTGGGTGCCGCCAACATCATCGGGTCAATATGCGAATCTGCATGGAGCATATTCCCCTTGAAGAACGAGCCCCCCATGACCCGCTTCATCGCCAAGGAACTCGCCACCGATCATTGGTTCGATATTTCGGCGGCCAAGCGGGACTTCAACTATGTCCCGCGGATGAGCATGGCTGCCGGCACCACAGAGCTGGTCGCTTCATATCTGGCCAAGTCAAAATCCCCCCCCATGAACCCGCGCCAAATTATTCTCCCCGCGCTCGCCATGGCTGCCATCGTGCTGCTCTCCAACGTGCTGGTGCAGTTCCCCCTCAACGCATGGCTGACCTGGGGTGCCTTTTCTTATCCAATCGCCTACTTGGTCACGGATGTTTGCAACCGCGTGCTGGGTCCCCAACTTGCCCGCCGGGTGGCTTGGATCGGATTTGCGATCGGCCTGACGAGTTCGGCTCTGTTGGCACCGGTGCGTATAGCCATTGCGTCGGGAGCTGCCTTCATCGTATCGCAACTACTCGACGTCGCGATCTTCAACCGCCTGCGTCAGCAGAGCTGGTGGAAAGCACCGTTCCTTGGCTCTTCCGCGGCTTCGGTTGTGGATACGGGCATCTTCTTCAGCCTGGCCTTCGCGGGCACCAGTATCAGTTGGCTGCATCTCGCCGTCGGTGATCTCGGGGTTAAACTTGCCATGGCCGGGGCGCTTTTGCCGGCCTATCGATGGTTAATCAAACGGTTGGTCAAAACCTGACCGTTCCTCACGCCCGCTGTCGCACTGCCTCGAACAGAGTGATGATCGTGGCCATCGCCACGTTGAGTGAATCCGCCTGCCCCGCCATCGGGATACGAATCGGCAGGTCGGCATTGCTCAGCCAAAAATCGCTCAAACCGTATTGCTCACTGCCCATGATGACGGCGAGTGGGCCGCGTAAATCCACCTCGGTGTAAAGTTTCTCCGCTGCGGGTGTGGTCGCCACCATGCGCACACTCTTGGTCTTTAACCAGGCATGCACCTCTTTGCTCTCCGCCACCACCAACGGCACGGAAAACAGCACGCCGGTGGATGCGCGCACCACATTGGGATTAAAAATATCCGTCACCGGATCGCAAACGATCACGGCCTCGCAACCCGCCGCATCCGCGCTGCGCAGGATCGTGCCCAGATTACCGGGTTTTTCGATGGCTTCGACCACCAGGATAAAGGGCTCGGCACTCAAGGTGAGTTCATCGAGGGAACGTTTCCATTGCGGTGCGAGCGCCAGCAGGCCGTCCGGCCGTTCGCGGTAAGCGATTTTGGCAAAGGCATCCTTGGACAATTCCACCACCAATGCCCCCGCATCAGCCGCCTGCGCAATCAGGGCGGGTTCGTTCTCCCCCAAATACCAGTCGGGGCAAACATAGAGTTCGTGCAGTCTGATGTTCTTTTCCAATGCCCGGCGGATCTGCCGGTAACCTTCGATCAGAAAAACTCCGGCCTCGTCGCGCGGGCGACGGTCGCGCAACTTCACGAGCTGTTTGATGCGCGGATTTTGCAAACTGGTGATTTTTTCGACGGCCATCTGCCTTGTTTCTAGCCACGGAGACCCGGAGCGCACGGAGATTCGCAGCAGACTTTCAGCTTTCGCTTATCGGAGTTTCTCTGTGTTCTCTGTGTCGACGTGGCAAAAAAGAAATTCAAAGACTACCCGTTTCCCTACCACCACGAGCTGGAATTGGAAATATCCACCCTGACCAACCGCGGGGTCGGGCTCGGTCGCGTGCAACTGGAAATCGCATCGGAGTCCGAAAGTTCCGAGGATGGGCCTGCCCTCCGAAGCTCGGATTCTCCGAGCGAAGGATGGGTGATCATGGTGCCATTCACTTTACCGGGAGAGCGGGTGCGGGTGCGGATATTCCGCAATCACAAGAATTATTCCGAAGCCGATCCGGTAACCGTGCTCACGCCTTCGCCCCATCGAGTTGAACCGCGTTGCGCTTTGTTCGGGCGCTGCGGTGGTTGCCAATATCAGCATCTCAGCTATGCTGAACAATTGGTCTGGAAGCGCCAACAAGTCGAAGAGCTATTGCTTCACATGGCCGGGGTGACCTTCCCCGTGGCGCCGGTGGTCGGTTCGCCCCAGGAATTTGGCTACCGCTCAAAAATTACGCCTCATTTTAACCCGCCGCGAGCCGACGGCACCATGCCGGTCGGTTTTCTTCGTCAAGGCACGCGTTTCGATTTGGTCGACGTGACGCGTTGCGACATCGCCACCGATGCCATCAACACCCGGCTCACCACCGCCCGGGCCGAAGTGGAGGCCAAACGCGACACTTACAAGCGGGGCTCAACCCTGCTGCTGCGTGATGCCGGCGGTGAGGTTACCACCGAATTCGATACCGTTGTCACTGAGACCGTCGGCGAATTGAAACTGCAATTTCTTGCCCGTGATTTTTTCCAGAACAATCCGTTTATCCTCCCCGCATTCACCAAGTATGTTGGAGCGCAGGCGGCATCCCGTGGCGCCAAGTTTCTGGTCGACGCGTATTGCGGGAGCGGTCTCTTCGCGTTGAGTGCCGCCGGTTCATTCGAGCGCGTGGCGGGGGTGGAGATCAGCGAAAGCTCCATTGTATTCGCCAAAGCAAACGCCACGGCCAATGGTATCAGCAACGCCACCTTCCTCGCCAGCGATGCGGCCGCGATATTCGCCGACCTCGAATTTGCCGCCAGCGACACGGCCGTGATTATCGATCCGCCCCGCAAGGGATGCGATCCGGCCTTTGTGGAGCAACTCATCGCCTATGGTCCGCAAACCGTGGTTTACGTTTCCTGTGATCCAGCCACCCAGATGCGTGATTTGCAGGGGTTTCTCACTGCCGGTTATAAACTTACCGCCGTGCAACCGTTCGATCTTTTTCCGCAGACCCGGCATCTGGAGTGCGTGATCACACTGGGCAAAACAGCAGTCTGACCAAACCGGCCCGCAATCGTCGAGATTGCCATCTACGTGAAAATGGCATGGCTTCGTGCAAATACCCTTATGTCCAACCTCACACCTCCCCCTCATATTTGGACCTTTTTCCGCACCGGCGGCATTGATCAAGTTGCCCTCAACTCCGGGGACGATCTCATCAACCTGGAGTACCTCGATCAAAAACTCTGGGTCGCATTAAGCTGTCCCGTGAAAGGTCTGGAAATCGACGAGAAAACCTTGGCCATGATCGACGCCGATGGTGATGGACGCATCCGAGTGCCCGAACTGCTTGCGGCCGTAAAATGGGCCACCGCACATATAGACAACCCCAGCGAATTACTTTCCGGTTTCGATCGTCTGGCCCTGTCGTCCATCAATACCGACACCCCGAGAGGCAGTGTTTTGCATGCCTCGGCGAAGCAAATTTTACGCAGCCTCGGCAAGGAAGAATCGGGTGTGTTGACCACGTCTGATGCCGCCAACACCGCCGCCATCTTTTCCGCCAGTGTGCTCAATGGTTCCGGTATTATTCCGCCCGAAGCTACGGAGGACCCGGAAGTCCAAACCCTGATCAAGGATATCATCACCTGTGCCGGAGGCACTCCCACCCGTTCGGGCTCACTGGGCGTGACCTCCGCCCAGATCGAAACTTTCTTTGCCGACCTTAGCGCCTACACCACCTGGATTGAACAAGTCGGCACCAAGGATATCGCGATCTTGGGTGATGCCACCGCCGCGGCCTGCACTGCCATCAAAGCGGTGCGCACCAAGGTTGAGTTTTATTTCGCCCGGTGCCACATGGCCGCCTTTGATCCGCGGGCAGTTGAAGCCCTCAATCGCAACGAATTGGAATACCTCGCCAACGCGACCAAGGACCTGAAGCTTTCGGCCGAAGAAGTCGCGGAGTTTCCCCTGGCTCGCATGGAGTTGAGTCAAACTCTGCCTCTGCTTGAAGGCGTCAATCCCGCGTGGAGCACCGCTCTCAAAACCCTGCACCAGACGGTAGTAACTCCTCTTTTTGGGGCGGAAAAAACCAGTTTAAATTTCGAGGAGTGGTTGACGCTCAACAAAAAATTCGCCCCCTACGAAATCTGGCTCGGTAGCAAAGCCGGATCCGCCGTGGAAAAGCTGGGTCTGCCGCGGGCCAAGGAAATTCTTGCCGACACCGGTCGCGCGGCCCTGACCAAACTCGTAGCTAAGGACAAGGCGCTCGAACCTGAGTTCAAAGCCATCAGCGATGTCGAACGTCTCACCCGCTACAACCGGGATCTACGTGCCCTGCTGCACAACTTCGTCAACTTCGCGGACTTTTTCTCCCGCGACAAACCTGCCGTGTTCCAAGCCGGCACCCTGTTCCTCGACAGTCGCTCCTGCGATTTGTGTGTGCGGGTCGACAATCCGGCCGCTCACTCCGGTCTGGCCGCCATGAGCAAGGCCTACATCGCCTATGTCGAGTGCACCCGCCCTGACCAGGCGATGATCAATGTCGCCGCCTGTTTTACCCAGGGTGATAGCGACTACCTCTTTGTCGGTCGACACGGCGTTTTCTATGACCGCAAGGGCCGCGACTGGGACGCCAAGATCGTCAAGTTGATCGATAATCCCATCAGCGTGCGGCAGGCTTTTTGGGCGCCTTACAAAAAAGTCGTTCGCTTCATCGAGGAGCAAGCGGCCAAGCGGGCTGCCGCCGCTGATTCGGACGCCACGAAAAAGCTCGAAACCGCCGCTTTAACAACGGCGGACACGGCAGCAGCCGGCAAATCCCCGACTGGGCCTGGGCCCAAACCAAAGTTTGAAGTTGGAACCGTAGCTGCCCTGGGCGTTGGTCTCGGTGCCCTCGGCACCTTGCTGGGTGGTTTTGTGGCCGGATTCCTCGGACTCGGTTTATTCATGCCCTTGGGGATCATCGGTTTGGTTCTGCTCATCTCCGGCCCATCGATGCTGATTGCCTGGCTGAAACTTCGCCAACGCAACCTCGGACCCATTCTTGATGCCAATGGCTGGGCCATCAATGGTCGCGTTAAGATTTCCGTGCCCTTTGGCACCGCCCTAACCGACCAAGCTGCGTTGCCCAAAGATTCCGTGCGCATCCTGAATGATCCCTACGCGACCAAAACAAATTCCCTGCGCACGTGGTTGCTTGTCTTGGTGGCTCTGGGTCTTGCTGCGGTGGCCATCCGGCTCGATAGCGTCAATCGCGGCCATTACTTCTGGCAGCCGAAGCCAGCCCCAGTGGTGAAGGTTGCCCCGACGGTTCCCGCAACCGCTCCGGCAACAGCGCCAACCGCACCGGTAAAGTAGCTCCGCCAAATGAGTGTAGGGCAGGGTCGCTGACCCCGCCATTTATGCCTCACGTATTCATTGGAAGGATTCCTCTTCGCGACTTTGCGCTTCATAAGATCGGGCCACCGGTTCACCGATATTCGATCCACTCGCTGCACGAATATTGTTCGATCAACCCCTCCATCTCGCCCTCGGCATATTCCGGCCATGGGGTGGGGACGGCTTCAACCTGCAGGACCTTGGCCAGTGACAGGGTGAAGTCTTCATTAAACCGTTCCCAATCCACCGGCTCATCCACGGCGGACCGTGCGATCGAGCCCTGAAAAAGCAGCCCGTGCTTGTTCCGCTTTTGAGCCGCCCCGGCAATTTTCATTCCGCTGGTCGTGTTGATGACATCGTAAAGTTCGGCCCGCTGAAAACACACGCCGCCAACCCCACAACCCTGACCATCGGCGGGTGGATCACATTCTACTTTAACCGCGGCCGGAACATTTTGGTTAAGAAGTGCGTTGGCCATGGCTTCGTGAACCGACCGATAGCTTTGGGTGGCCCGCAATTCCTCCAACGGATGGCCGCGGGGAATCACGAGAGCAAATGTCCAATCATCGCGATGATCAACAATCCCGCCACCTGTGGGCCGACGACAAAGATCAAACGCCTCATCCCTCGGCAATTGGCTGCGCACAAATTCTATTTTTTGGCTGTATCCAAAAGTGTAGGCCGGCCGGTGCCAGTCGTAGTGCCGGAAACGCACTACCTTCTCCGGATAACGTTGGAGGAGCAGATAATCTGACGCCATATTTTCGGCCGCACCAGCAGCTCGGGTGGGGAGTAAATGCAAGGTCATGACAACGATAACCCGTTACGAAAACCCTCGGGAAAGTCAGCGACTTTTACCCCCGGACTGGTGCTCCATTCAGGCATCAAGCAAGTGTCGGGCGGCCATAAGCAATTCACTCAATGCGAACGGTTTGGTGAGCGAAGTCTGATAGTTTTTCGAGAGCCAGGACAGGGTATGCTGGGCATTTTGATTGCATGCATTGAGCACCCGTAGAGCGCTGTTTTTCTTCTTCAGCGTCTTGGCGAATTTTTCGCCTTCGGCAGATAAATTAACCACCAGCAATTGCACTGGTTTCTCAAAGGCGGTCACGCGCTTTTTGCCTTCGGCCGGATTGCGCGCATCAAGCACTTGGTATCCGTCTGCCGTCAGAATACCCGCCACCATCTTGCGCAGAACTTCATCCTCTTCGATTACGAGCACCACTTCGTGACCCCTGGTCGCGGGTAGTGTGGGTATGGCCGTCGACGCTGGCACCGGCTCGGCCGTTTCCTTTACTTCCGGCAGCATGATTTCAAAAGTGGAACCGACCAACAATTCACTCTTCACCGTGATAAAACCGCCGCTTTGCTGCACCACTCCATAGACCAGCGATAATCCCAGACCCGAACCCTTACCCTCGGCCTTGGTGGTGAAGAATGGCTCGAACAGACGTTCCAAAGTTACCTTGTCGATCCCGGTGCCATTGTCCGAGAACGTGAGCACGAGGTAACGGCCGGGATGTGGATCGGTGGTTCGGCGGTTGAGTCCGGCTTTGATCACCCGATGGCTCGTGCGAATGTTCACCCGACCATGATCGCGCAACGCATCGCGGGCATTAAGGGTAAGATTGAGCAGGATTTGTTGAAATTGGATGGGATCTGTCCGCACATTTCCCAGCTTTGATTCCAACTCGAGTTCAAGCTTTCCACTGCTGCCGAGCAGACGCGTGAGGATGTCGGCATTTTCTCGAATGAACCGGTTGAGGTTGATTACACGGGTGTCCATGGGTTGACGTCGGCCAAAGGCGAGCAATTGCCGGGTGAGATGCGCCGCCTTGCGGCCCGCGTTGTGGATCTCTGTCACTTCGTGCAATGCTTGGGGCATACCCACCAATTCCGCTGCCAGCATCTCGCAGTAACCGTTGATCACCGAGATAAGATTATTGAAGTCGTGGGCAACTCCCCCGGCGAGACGACCAACGGCTTCCAATCGTTGGGTGTGCCCATGCCTTTCCTCCAAGCTGCGCTTTTCCGTCGTGTCCCGATACGTAGCCACGAGATGGGCCGGGCGACCGAGTCGGTTTAGAATCACATTGAAAGACCATGCGGCGTAAATCGACGCCTCATTTTTACGCAACAGGTAACCTTCGCCCGTGAAAGGGCGTCCCGCCCTGGCCGTCTTCTGCCAACGTGCGAATTTAACCAAGTCATTTTTGTTGGCGTGAAGTGCACACTGGGTCTGGGCCCCCAGTTCCTCCAAGGTGCGATCGGTCATTTGGAGGAACGTGTCGTTGGCGAAGATAATCTTCAGGTTGAGCGGATCAGTTTGCATCTTCGAAACCACCACCCCATCGCCCTGCGCAGAGATGGCCGCGGCGAGCAATTCCAGCGGCACTCCGGGTTTTGCCTTGGTTTTGCGTGGGACTTTTTTTGCCCCAACATATTTTTTAGTGGATTTCTTCACGGGGAAAGACGTTCGATGGTCCAACTGCCATCCGTTTCGCGACGATAACGCAAGCGATCATGCAGGCGACTGCGTCGCCCTTGCCAGAACTCCACCGTCTCTGGCACCACCCGATACCCACCCCAGAACGGCGGCAGAGGCACGATCTGACCCGCATATTTTTTCTCCACCGCTTTCATGTTTTCCTCCAAGCCACTGCGACCCGAAATGATTGCGCTTTGCGACGACGCCCACGCCCCCAGTTGGCTGGCCAGCGGTCGGCTGTGATAATACGCCTCGGACTCTTCGCGCGACACCTTGACCACTGTGCCATGCACCATGACCTGTCGCTCCAGACTGACCCAGGGGAAGACCAACGCGGCTTGGGGATTACCTTCAAGCTCACGGCCTTTGCGGCTCTCAAAATTGGTGTAAAAGACAAACCCCCGTCCATCCACGCCCTTGAGCAGAACCGTGCGGGCCGATGGGTGTCCATCCCGGTTCGCCGTCGCAAGCGTCATAGCATTCGTTTCGGGAATATCGGCGGCTTCGGCCTCTTGAAACCACTTGTCGAATTGGCGAAACGGATCCTTCGCGAGGTCCTTTTCCTTCAATCCCGCAAGACTGTATTCTTTTCTGAGGTCGGCCAACGGCATGATTTGTGTGCACCGTGAGCCGTTGCTGTGCCCCTGTCAAAAATCATCTGGTGAGAAGATCTATCTCCGCCCCCGCCTCGGGAAACATGACCTTGAGTTCGGATCGGTTGCCCGGAACAAAATCTCGCTGATCCCAACCCGGCGCCATGGTGCAACCCAGCAAAGCCCAACCCCTTGGCTCATTGATCGAGGTAACCAACCGTGCGCCTTGCCACACCTCCGCTGGCACCACGTGTTGGGGCACGTCACCCGCCAGCACCTCTGGCCCTAGACGTACCAGCTGCTTGGCGCCGGTAGGTGGGTCCAGCATCACCAATTCAACCGGATCGCCCGCATAGAAATGCCACACCTCATCGGCCTCCAAGCGATGCAGGGCCGAAAAATTATCCGGCGTGATTAGAAAGTAGATTGCGGTGCCCGTTGGTCGACCGGTCTGTGCCAACTTTGCGCCCACCCATGTCTGCCTGAAAAACCCTCCCCCAATAGGCAGGGGCTGCAGTTCCAGTTTCGCGATGAGTCTTTCCACCTCGTTCATTAACGCTCATATCAGCAGGCTTTCCGCCCAATGTCACTCTGGCACTATCCTCTGCTCTTTCTTACCGGCATCATTGCCGGGCTCGTTGATTCCATGGCCGGTGGGGGAGGGATCATCACGGTGCCAGTGCTGCTTAATCTCGGCCTGCCGGTGCCCATGGCGCTCGGCACCAACAAACTGCAATCCTCCTTCGGCAGTGTTTCGGCCGCGTGGCACTATTCGCGACAAGGTGTGGTTAAATTTAGCGACTGCCACTTGGGCATCGTCATGACGTTGATCGGGGCTGTCCTCGGTGCCTTCACCGTGGAACTTCTCGAGAATGATCTACTGGAAAATATCATCCCCTGGCTTCTCGGCGCGATTTTGCTCTATACCATCTTTCGGCCCAAGGTGGGGCATCAGGATCATCCCCCGCGGATGCGTTGGCCGTGGTTCTTCATCGCCTTTGGTCTGGGTCTTGGTTTCTACGATGGTTTCTTCGGCCCCGGCACCGGGGCTTTCTGGGCCATCGCCTTCGTTGGCGTTCAAGGCCAGAATTTCGTCAAAGCCACCGGTCACACCAAGATGATGAACGCCACCAGCAATCTGGCGTCGCTCGCCGTTTTCCTACTGCACGGCAGCGTTCACCTCGGTGCCGGGCTTACCATGGGCGCCGGTCAAATCATCGGCGCGAAACTCGGCACCGGCCTCGTCGTCAAACGCGGTGCCCGCTTTGTGCGACCAGTCTTCTTGATCATGGTCACCCTGACCCTCGGCCGGTTGATCTATCTGGCGCTCACGCGCCCTTAGTTTACTCTCTGGACCCAAACTCAACATCCCATGCCACTCACACCCGCTGCTTACATCGACACCCATGCTTCCGACCTGATCGGCCGCCTGCAAAAACTCGTCGGCACTTCCACCGTCAATCCCCCCGGCGACAATTACGATGCCATCACTTCCTATCTCGTGGGTGAACTCCAAACGCTCGGCCTTAAAGCCCGTCGTCTCACCGTCCCAATCGCCCAACTCAAAAAGATTCTACCACCAGAGCAGCACGACTATCCACGCTACAACGTGCTGGGTAAACTGGCCGCGCGCGGGGCCAAGAAGACCGTCCACTTCAACGCGCACTACGATGTCGTGCCAGTCTCGGGTCAGTGGAAACACGGCAGCCCCTTCAAGGCCACGGTTGATGGCAATTGGATTTACGGTCGCGGCACCGCCGACATGAAAGGAGCCATCGCCAGTTTTCTCCTCGCGCTGCAAGCCCTCCAAGCCACCAAGTCCACGCCCAAAATGAACATCGAGGTTTCCTTCACGGCCGACGAGGAAACCGACTCCCTGCTCGGCGCGGGCTGGCTCGTCGAAAACGCCCCGATCAAGCCCGACTATGCCATCGTGATGGAAGGCGCTGAACTCAACCAAATCTGTTGCGGACACAACGGGGTGGTCTGGCTTGTAGTCACCGTTCACGGTAAGGCCGCCCACGGCTCCACCCCCTCGCACGGCATCAATGCCCTCGAAAAAATGTCTTCTCTCGTGCTCGCACTGGAGGCCTACAAGAAGACTCTCGCGCGCCGCACCTTCAAATCTCCCCAAGGTTATATCATGCGCCCCACCATCAATGTTGGGGGAATTTTCACCGCCGGCGAAGGCGGCAAGATCAACACCGTGCCCGCGCTCGCCAAATTCACCATCGACCGCCGCGTGCTCGCCGTGGAAACCGTCGCTCAGGTTGAAGGCGAACTTCGCAAGTTTCTCCTCACTGCCGCGAAAAAAATCCCGCAGTGCAAAATCTCCATCGACAAAATTTCCGACAATCATCCGTGCTTCAACCGGCCGACACATCCGTTTTTTGCCGCCATGGCCGATTCGGTCACCCGAGTGAGAAAACAGCCATCAACATTTAGCGTCTCTTCCGGTTTCAACGACATGCATTTCTTTTCGCATCAATTGAAAATCCCGACGCTCGGCTACGGCCCCGGCGGTGACGAAATGCACGCCATCGACGAACGCGCCCGCATCAAGGAGCTAATCCGCTCCGCCAAGATCTACGCCGATCTGCTCACCACCTTCGCCGGATAGAACACAGAGTTTTTAACCACGGATGAACACAGATAGACACAGATCTCAGAATAACCCCAAATTCTCTAGATTGACCTCTTGGCCCATAAACAACAGAGGGTTTCACTTTTTCCTGAACCTAAACGAATAATACACCGACATCAGAGATTACCTGCACGGGCTGTGGAATTTTACCTCGGAGTATCAGCACTAATATGCGGATAAGTCCGGATCGTTATCCGTGTTAATCTGTGTTCATCTGTGGTTAAAAATATCAGCCGGCCCAGCCGCGGCGGATCATGTTGATTGCGATGGCGGCCAACAGCATCGAAACGATCTTGGAGATCGCGCGCAGACCGGTCGGTCCGATTTTACGGCCGAGCCAATCACTGTAACTAAAGGCCAGGGCGATAATCGCAAGATTCACCACCAAGGCCGCCAGCGTTTGCCATACCCCCACCGTATTCGCGAGCAGCAGCAGGGTGGTGATGGTTGCCGGTCCCGCGATTAGTGGCATCCCCAAGGGCACTACGCCGAACCCCTCCACCAACGGGGCGGGTTCTTCCGCCGCCGAGTGAATCAAATCCTGGGACGCCAGGATAAACAAAATCAGCCCACCCGCGATTTGGAAGTCACTCACCGTGATCCCCAGGGCGCCAAACATGCTTTGACCAAGGAAGAGAAACAGCAGGGCCACGCCTCCTCCGGTCAATGTCGCCTGCTTGGTAATCCGTCGCTTCACCGCCACCGAAGTGCCCCGGCCGAGCGCCAGAAATATTGCCACCAAACCGATCGGGTCGATGGCCACAAACAACGGGATAAAAGCCTGGATAAAACGCTCCAACATTCCGGCAGTATTCTCTTGGCCACTTACCCCTGCAAGCCCAGCCCCATCCACCAAAAGGACGAGTCCTATCAGAGTATGAAATATACTGTCTTACCATCGGCCCCCTGCGTTTCGCCCTTGTTTCGTGACGATGAACCCCGCTAGGTTGCTCGTTCATTCCTATGAAAATCGACGCCAAGCTTACGCCCAAGAAACTCCAAAAGAAGGTCGACCGGCTCTTTGCCCTCGCCGGTCAGAAGATCCACTTGATTAACAAATCGTGGGATTCTTCCAAAGGCACCCCGGTATTTACCGAGAAAGGCAAATACACCTCCCGCGGTTGGACCGAATGGACGCAGGGTTTTCAGTTCGGTATGCAATTTCTCCAATACGACGCCACCGACGAGGAGGAATTCCTGGCTCTGGGCCGCGCTAAGACCCTGAAGCATATGGCATCGCACGTCTCTCACATCGGCGTGCATGACCACGGGTTCAACAACGTCTCCACCTACGGCAATATCCGCCGTTTGATGCTCGAGGGTGCGATCCCCTACAATCAATACGAGATGGATTACGCCGAGCTCGCGTTAAAGGTTTCCGGGGCCGTGCAGGCCGCGCGTTACGCCCCCACCAACGAGACGACCCCGTGGTCTCCCGTCAAACGCTCCCCCGGCGTCGTGCCCGGTGGCTACATCTACTCCTTCAACGGCCCGCAATCCCTGTTCTCCGACACGATCCGCTCAATGCGCGCACTGTCCGTCGCCCACCAACTCGGCCACGTGCTGATGGCCGAGGGGGACAAACCGATCAACCTGCTCCACCGTTCCATCGAGCACGCCGCGACGACTTCGCGCTTCAATGTGTTCTTCGGCCAAGGTCGTGACATTTACGACATCCGCGGACGCGTCGCCCATGAGTCGATCTTTAATCGCAACGACGGCCAGTTCCGTTGTTCGAGTACGCAGCAGGGCTACTCTGCCTTCAGCACATGGACGCGTGGAGCGGCTTGGATCATCTGCGGTTATCCCGAGCAACTCGAGTTCCTCGACACGATCGACGATCGCGAACTCAAGGCCGTGGGTGGCCGACGCGCCGTGACCAATCTCTTCCTCGAAACCGCCAAGGCTGCCAGTGACTTCTATATCGATGGCTACTCCGCTAAGGACGGTGTGCCTTATTGGGACAGCTGTGCGCTCAACACGCACCAGCAGGGCGACTTCACCAAGAAGAACGCCGATCCATATAATGATCACGAGCCGGTGGACAGCTCAGCCGCCGCTATCGCCGCCCAAGGTTTCCTCCGCCTCGGCAAATACCTGACGGAGAGAGGAGACAAGGTTGCCGGCAAGAAATACACTCAGGCTGGTCTCACCATCGCCAACACGATTTTCGACGAGCCCTATCTCTCCACCGATCCCAAGCATCAGGGATTGATCCTGCACAGCATCTATCACCGACCAAACGGTTGGGACCACACCCCCAAGGGCCGCAAGGTTCCCTGTGGCGAGTCCTCCATGTGGGGTGATTATCATGCGATGGAACTCGCGCTCCTCATCCAGCGCTTGGGCGCAGGCGAATACCATAACTTCTTCTAAAAAGTCTTCCTTCTTTCCACCTTCTCTTTTTCTTTCTCGGTTATCCCAGAAAGGAAATAGGGTTAAGCGCAAAGACACCAAGGCTCAAAGATCGAACCTGGGGCAACCTTTGCCCTCTTCGCATCTTTGCCTCTTCGCGCTTATTCATTCATCGTTTAACCAGATTGGCACACACATGGGTTGCCTCATGGCACCACCCCTGCTGTGGTGGGAGAATGTCTGTTCCTTTGCTCTACGAGTCCCACTGCCACACACCGCTGTGCAATCACGCCTACGGTGAACCCGTCGAGTATGCGGCCCAAGCGGAAGCCCGGGGTCTGCGCGGTATCATCTTCACCTGTCATTGTCCGCTGCCTGATGGTTTTTCGGCCAATGTGCGGATGACACCCGAGGAGTATGAAACCTATGCCAACATGGTCGCGGCCGCCCGGGAGGAATTCGCCGGTCGGATCGACGTGCGGCTCGGGCTGGAGAGCGACTACTATCCCGGGGTTGAGCCGTGGTTGGAGCAATTGCATGCCCGATATCCCCTGCATCACGTGCTCGGATCGGTGCATCCCCAGGTGCAGGATTATAGAAAAATCTACTTCAAGGGTGATCACTTCGCTTACCAACAGGTTTATTTCGATCATCTCGCGATGGCGGCGGAAACCGGTCTTTACGACACGCTCGCACATCCCGATCTCATCAAGAATGAGGCACCGAATGCGTGGGACTTTGATCGCATCCTGCCTCATATCGAACGCGCGCTGGATCGCATCGCTGCCTCCGGCGTGGCGATGGAGCTCAACACCAGCGGACGCCAAAAAGCCATTCCCGAGTTCAATCCCAGCCCGACTATTCTCGGTCTGATGCACACTCGTGGCATCCCTGTAGTCCTCGGCGCCGATGCCCACATCCCGGAGCGAGTTTCCGAAGGTTATGAGGATGCCATGCAAGCGCTGCAGGCCGCCGGTTACTCTGAGATTAATTTCTTCCTCGATCGGAAACGCCAGACCGTCGCGATCACCGACGCCCTGGCGTCTCTAAAAACGCCATAGCCGTCGGATCGTTTTCACCCTCTTTCTCTTTCCTCCTTATCTTTATTCTTTCTCCGCTTGGCCACGGAGACACCAAGGCACAGAGAGGTTTTTTGTAGGGCGGTATCGCCTGCCCTGAGCGCACCGATGGGCTGATCCCGTTTTTAATATCCGCAGATTACACGGATTAGCGCGGATATTACTAACTTTGGCCAGCAGAGCGTCCTCTCTGCGTCTTCGCACCTTTGCGCTTAATAATCGCCTCCCAAGGCCCATTGAAGATAACGGGCCCTGCCAACAATGCGGGTTTATCTATGCAAGCCGTGGTTACTCCGAATCGGATTTAAAACCATTAGCGGTTAAAGTTTGGATTGAAAAAATCCTTCACGCCAGGGTCTGCTCAATGAACGTCATGTCATCTGCGCTCAGTTCGCGGTTCGCGGCAGCCAGATTACACGCCACCTGCTGCTCGTTGCGAAACCCGGGAATCGCACAAGCCACATTGGCATGATTAAGGATGTAACGCTGTGCTACTGCCGAGAGATCCGCGATGGTATCGCCAAAGCGTGCTTTGAGTTTTCCCATCTTCGGTTTGAGGGCACGCAACTTCTTGGTCGAAAATTTCTCGCTGTCCTTTCGGTGATCACCGGCCTCGAATTGGGGCGGATTCTCCGGATCAAACTTATCGAGCAATAGACCCTGGGCGAGGGGACTGAAGGCCACATAGGACATTTTGTATTCTTCCAATAATCCGGGCACCACGCCACCGGCCGTGATAAAATTCGGTTGCAGCGCGTTGGCCCAGGATTGCAGCACCATTGGTTTCACCACCGTCACCGCCCGGGCAAAATGTTCGTCGCTGTAGGCGCTTTGTCCTTTGAGCCGGATTTTTCCCTCGGCCACCAGAGCGTCGAGCGTGTCGGCGGCTCTCTGCAGGTATTCGCCTTTCGGACCGAAATCTCCGTGATGCAGATAGTAAAGATCGATGTAGTCCCGCCCAAGGTTCTGCAGCGACTGTTCGCATTGGTGGCGAATGTGCAGCGGGTTGAAGGCGTGCTCCGCCGTACCGGGAAAATGTCCAACCTTGGTCGCGATCACATAGTCGGTGGATTTCAACCCGAGGCGTTTGAGCACGCGGGCGAGCATCAGCTCGGCCTTCCCGTTGCCATACACATCCGCGTTGTCGAAGTGGTTCACTCCGGCATCCACCGCCCGCTTGATGGCTGCGGTGATCTCGTCCTCGTTGACGTTGGCCCAACCATTGGGGAAGCCATTGACCCAATTGAGTCCGCCCATTGTCCAACAGCCGAGGCTGACTTCCGATACCTTGATGTCACTGGTGCCGAGAGCGCGATATTTCATGACCTCTACCAAAGCTCACTATCTCCCCAGCGCAATGTTCAGCTCGATTTCAGACTCCTTATCTTTCCTCCTTATTCTTATTCTTTCTCTGCTTAGCCACGGAGACGCAAAGACACGGAGAAAGAACGATCCCGATCCGTCCTTCTGCTGATTACGCGGATAAGAACCTGTCTGGTCTGACACCGCTTGAGCGTAGGGGCGGTGCACGATTTATTCCTGCGCGTCTTTGCGCTTAATAATCCGCGTCCATCCGTGAGATCGGTGGTTTAAACTGCCTTGGTCTGCCTGAACCTATTTGCGCCCGCTAGCGGGCATTAGCGGTTTACCAGCTTGGTTGCATTACCGAAAAAACTGTCCTCTAGCCGCCTCTCGCCTATACCCGCCATGTGCCCGACAACGTCCCGATCAACCTTTACGACCTGACCCGTCCGGAACTCTCGCAACTCGTCGAGGGCTGGGGTTTGAGTCGGGTGCATACGGCTCGGATCTGGCGTTATCTTTATTGGGAGTGCGTGGCCTCCATCGAGGCCATGGATAAGTTGCCGGTCAAAGTGCTCACCCGCCTGCGGGCCGAAACAACGTTGGATGAACTGCCCATCGCCTTGGAGACGGATTCCAACGACGGGTTTACCCGTAAGTATCTGCTACGCCTGCATGACAACAATCGCATTGAAACCGTGCTCATGCGTTTCACCGGTCGAGTGACGGCCTGTATTAGTTCCCAAGTCGGGTGTGCGATGGGCTGTGTATTTTGCGCCACCGGCCAGATGGGTTATACCCGACACCTGACCGCCGGTGAAATCGTCGCGCAAGCCGTGCATGTGCAACGGGTGTTGCGCGCAACCACCCAAGGCAAGTGTCACGTATTACGTGACACTGTGAATACCACTAAAACCAAAAATCAGCACCCCGCACCCTCCACCACGCTCCACAAGAGTAACCTAATAGGTTACTCTTCCTCCGGGGCCCCGGGTTCCCGCCTGCGTAACGTCGTGCTCATGGGCATGGGTGAACCCCTTCACAACTACGACGCGGTGATGAAGGCCGTGGAAATTCTCACCGATGGCAATGGCATCGCGCTGGGTGCCGAACACATCACGCTCAGCACCGTCGGGGTAGTACCGGGGATTTTGCGCATGGCCGCAGAAAACAAATCCGTGCGCCTCGCCGTCTCTCTGCACGCCGCCACGCAAGCCGGTCGCGCCGCGCTGGTGCCCGTCGCCCACAAGTGGCCACTCGATGAACTCATGGCCGCGTGCCGCACCTACAGCGAAACCACCGGCCGCCGAATCTTCTACGAGTGGACCTTGATCGAAGGGCAGAACGACTCCGAACAGGACGCCCGCGATGTGGGCCATATTCTGCGCGGACTGCCCGCCCAGGTGAACCTCATCCCGCTCAATCCGACCACGGGCTATGCTGGCGAACCGACCCCCAACGATGCCGCCCGGCGGTTTCAAAAAATTCTGACCGAGGAGTTTTCCATTCCGAGCACGGTGCGCCAACGTCGAGGTATCGACATCGCTGCCGGTTGCGGTCAACTGGCCATCGCAGCAAAGTGAAACCACGCAATACGGCCATCGATATCCCCGGTAATTCCGTGCCGGGGCGGATGCCAAAATGCTGTTGCCCTTCGACTTTGCGGGGATCGGCCAAGCTCCGCAGATGAGTGAATAACCCGGTGCTATCCACGTCTTGCACGCACCGCCTCGGCCAAGGTGGCAAAGGTCGGCAAGGTTTGTTCCCACGCGAGGCAACCATCGGTGACACTCCGGCCGTAGATAAGCGGCTCGCTTTGATAATCCTGCACCCCACCGACGAGATTGCTTTCAAGCATCACGGCCGCGAGAGCCTGTTCCCCTGCGGCGATCTGCGCGGCCAGTTCCGCGACGACCATGGGTTGCCGCTCCGGATCCTTGCCGCTGTTGGCGTGACTGCAGTCGACCATCAGTCGGGGGGGGAGTTGATATTTGTTCAGCAGGGCCACGGCTTCCGCCACATCGGCCGAGGCATAATTGGGTCCAGCCGTGCCCCCACGGAGCACGAGATGACCATGGGGATTACCAGCCGTGCCCATGACCGCAGGTGCGCCCTCACGGGTCAGTGAAGGAAACCAATGCGGATGGCTCGCCGAGCGGATCGCATCGACCGCCACGAGCAAATTGCCATCGGTGCGATTTTTGAACCCCACCGGCATGGAAAGACCCGAAGCGAGTTCGCGGTGCACCTGACTTTCGACCGTGCGGGCCCCGATGGCACCCCAAGAAACGAGGTCGGCATAATACTGGCCCAACGTGGTATCGAGAAACTCCGTTGCAACCGGCACCCCGAGTCCCGTGATGTCGACCATCAACTGGCGCGCCAGACGCAGTCCACGGTTGATCTGATAGCTGCCGTCGCGATCGGGATCGTTGATCAACCCCTTCCAACCAACGACCGTGCGTGGTTTTTCAAAATAGACCCGCATCACAATCAACAATTCGGCCGTATAGAGCGAAGCCATTTCCTGCAGACGGCAGGCATAGTCGATCGCGGCTTCGGGATCATGAATCGAACAGGGTCCCACCACAACCATCACCCGATCATCAGTTCCCGTGATGATCGCCTCCACCTCGCGACGTGAATTTGACACCAGCTCCGCGCGTTCATCGTCCAGCGGCAGTTCTTCCTCCAGCACGGCGGGCGCCAGCAATGACTTGGTCGCAACTATGCGTAGATCGGCGGTGTTTTGAGACATGGGAGAGGTCACGCTAGGCCCAAGCAGGTCGAAGGCAAGATAGGGGAAAACAGGTTTTAGGCTATACCTGCCTTAGGTGGGCGTCCTGCTTGCAGGCGCAAAGCAATCAGCTATTCAAAGCCGCCTTTGCTGCCTGCACTAAATCGGTATCCGCCAAGTCAGCCGGTGATGGTTCCACCGATAAGTCCAAATCTTTGGCGCGAGCCTCCAAGGTCAGCTGGGCGAGCGCGGCGGCTTCGTTGCTCGATCCCTGGCTACCCGCGTTTGCCCATACCGCGGTCAAATCTGGTATCTGCTCGGTCGCCAAAAGTTTTTTGCCGGCCAGAAACAAAGTCAGTGATGCCCCCAATGTTTCCAACCAATTGCGCGGAGAAGTCGGGGGCCGGTAAGCGAGGGCGGATGCATCGGCCGACCATTCCATAAACTGGCAGACCTGCTGGTGTAATTTGGCCAGTTCCTGATCGGCCGTGGCGGGAGTCCAACGCGCCTTGAATTGTTTGCGCTCACGAAATTTGCGCACTTCCAAAACCCGTAAAATTACCTCGTAGTCGCCATCGTGCTGCTGCAACGCACCCGTAAAGATGTAGTCGAGACCGGTCGCTGTGGAATCAACCAATTGATGCAGATTATCCGTCGACCATTCCGCGGGAAATAAAGCGTAATGCCCGGGATTGCTCGGATCGCCCAACACGCCGATCGCCACGCTCGGAGCATAATGCGGAGAGAAATAAAACGTCTCTGCCAACCATAACGGCAATCCGCGACTAAGCCGGCCCATCTCTTCTTCCGGCTGACTGGTTCGTTCCTCTATATTCTCCCAGCCGGGCAGGGCGAGTTGGGCAAATGCCACTCGCCGCAATTTCTCACCTTTGGCGGGTAAAATATTTTCAGCCGCTTCCAGCCCGTATGACCAGATTGGTTTGCTGATGCTGACGAGTTCTATCTTGCGCGGCTCGACCTCCGGTTCACCAGTATCGCTTTTGGTCGGACCAGCATCGACCGGCTGGAGATCGCTGGCCATCAGATCGGCGATCGCATTGGAAAAGCCGTGGAGCCGGTCCTCCAATTCGGGTCGATCAAGGGCAAAAAGAATGTCGAGCACATGCTGTGCCGCGTCCGCATGGCGCAAAGCGAGATAGGCTTGCAGCAAGTTCAATCCGGTTGCCGGGCCGTGTTTTTCCGCATCGTAGAGCGGCCCGACCAACTCCGCGATTTCCCGCAAATGGCCGGTGACACCCAAATCACCTGAAATTGTAACCAACACATCGGCCCGCTCACCGGCCCCTGCCAGCACTTCCTCGTAGATCTCCATCGCGGCCGGTAGATCCTTGGCCTCGAGTTTTTCCCGGGCCTCGACCAGGCGAGGCATTACCTTACCCGCCGTGGTCATTGGTTTTTCGTCCCCTTCCACGGCTTCGTCTACCACTGGTTCCGGTTGAGGATCCGTTGGTTTTGGGGTCGCGGTTGGTTTGCCGAGAATACGATCGAAAAATCCCATATTCCCCACGAAAAACGGCTACCCCGCCGCTGGCGAATCGAAACGCGATCGCTTTAGCGAGAATCCAACAGGTTTCTTTCCGGCACCTGCTATGTCCGCGGAGGCTGGAGTTGGGCTAACTTCACTCCGGCGCGCACCTCCATGGTCGCCAGCACCTTAGGCACATACATGCGCGTCTCGGAGGGCAGGGTGGGAGAAATTTCTGCAAAGGTCGTCGCTTTCTGCCGGGTGAGGGTGCGCGACACACGACCACCGCCGGCGTTGTAGGCCGCGATCGCCAGGGGCCAATCATTGAATCGCGCATGCAATTGTTTGAGAAATTGCGCCGCGGCTCGCGCGGACTTTTCCGGGTTAGTCCGCTCATCGGGCAGGAATGTGCTTAAACCAAACTCCTTGGCCGTCGCGGGCATGAATTGAAACAGGCCGCGGGCACCAACCGGACTCCGGGCGCGTGGATTAAAGGTGGATTCCACTTCGGCCATCCACACCAAGGCAACGGGCACACCTTCGTCGGCAAATATTTTTTGCAGCTTTGGCACCCACTTCGAAGCTCCTGCGGGCACCGGACGGGTGGCCATCCGCTCGCGCCATAGCGGCAGATAGGGAATCATCGTTTCGGTCGGCTTGATCGGATCAACGATTAAAGGCGGGGCCGCTACCGCCGTCTTCGCCGCCATGATGTAGTCGAGCCGGTCCCCCAACCAATTCGCATATTCTTCACCCCCGGGTATCGCCCGCAAAGCCAGAGCAGCCGCACGGACCTCAGGTTCGTAAACTGCCAGATCTTCCAAACTGTCATTCTCCAGTGCTTGCTGCAGTTTCGCCGCAAACTCATCCCATTGGGTTCGATCCGGGAATTCGTATTCCGCTTTGATCTCCTCGGTCGCAAACTCATCAAACAACGCCTTGCCCGCATCATAGAGGTCTTCCAACGACGGCTCCTTCGCCGGTTCCTCGGGTTCATCGGCCCATGCCACCGTCAGGGACAGAAAGACCAACAGGGCGAATTTTGAACGGAAAAGCATGGGGACAAGAGACTCCTGAAAGATACGAAGGTTGCCTGCGGGGGCGAGCACGGAGGGGCTAATCCGCGTTGACCCATGGGGCACGCGCCTTACTTAAGACCCCTCTCAAGTGAACCGAGTTTATATCAAAACGTATGGATGTCAGATGAACGAGCGCGACAGCGAAGCGGTCGCGGCGATGTTGCGTGCCCGGGGTTATCGCATCGTGGGGAACGAGCAGGAGTGCGATATCATGCTCCTCAACACCTGCAGTGTGCGTGATGCGGCCGAGCAAAAGGCCATCGGCAAGGCCGGCAATGTTATCGCCCGCAAGAAAAAGCAGCCCGATTTCACCCTCGGTGTCCTTGGTTGCATGGCGCAAAACCGTGGTGCTGCCCTCCTCGATCAATTGCCGGATCTAGATCTGATCGTCGGCACGCAAAAGTTTCACCAGGTCCCCGACTACCTCAACAACCTGCGCGCCGCCCGTGAGGCCGGAGTGCCCATTGGTGAGTCCATCGTCGATATCGGTGAGGAGGTGGATTCGCAAAACACTATCCGCGATCATCTCGAGACCGACACGCCCCAAGTCAGCGCCTTTGTTTCCATCCAGCAGGGGTGCAATATGGACTGCCATTTTTGCATCGTGCCTAAAACCCGCGGCGACGAACGCTCGCGCCCCATGGTCGAGATCGTGCACGAATGTGAGCAACTCGCCGCCCGGGGTGTGCGTGAAATCACGCTGCTGGGTCAGATCGTCACCAGCTACGGTCGGCGCGATTACCAACACACTGACGGCATCTCGCCCTTCGTGCAGTTGTTGGAAAAAGTGCATGCCGTTGCCGGCATCGAGCGCATTCGTTTCACTTCACCCCATCCGCGCGGTTTCAAGCAGGATTTGGTCGAGGCCTACGGACGGTTACCCAAACTCTGTGAGTATGTGCACCTGCCCATGCAGAGTGGCAGTAATCGAATCCTCAAGGCGATGAACCGCCCTTACTCACGGGAACGCTATCGGGAAATCGTGGACGCGCTGCGGGCGGTGCGGCCCGACATGTATTTTTCGACCGATATCATCGTCGGTTTCCCCGGGGAGACCGAGGCGGAATTCGAGCAAACCCGCGAAATGTTTGAGGCCTGCAATTACGACATGGCTTACATTTTCAAATACTCCATCCGCACGGGGACGATCGCCGCTGATCTGGCCGATCAAGTGCCCGACCAGGAGAAGGAGCGCCGCAACGAAGTCCTGCTCGATATTCTGAGCCGCAACTCCGAACGCCGCAACGCCACCCTGGTCAACACCGTCGAGGAAGTGCTGGTGGAGGGCCCCGATAAAACCGGTCAGCGCTTCACCGGTCGCACCCGTGGTAACCGGGTGACCATCTTTGACGCCGACCCTCGGCTCGTTGGCGAACTCGTGCCGCTCAAAGTGGAACGCGCCTCCGTCAGCACACTTTATGGCTCGCTCGTTTTGAGCGGTGTGCCCGACTCCGCGTAATCTTTCTCTTTCCTCTTTCTCATAATCTTTATTCCTTCACTCACTCATGCCTGCTCTCTTCGACCACGAACGACTGAAAGTCTACCAAGAGGCACTCCGATTTGTCGTTTGGGTCGGACCCATCATCGAAGAGTTGCCCACCAAACTGCCCGCCAAAGATCAATTGGATCGGGCCAGCACAAGTATCGCACTCAATCTGGCCGAGGGTAATGGCAAGCGTTCACATCCTGACCGATGTCGCTATTTTGATATAGCCCGGGGCTCCACGGTTGAATACGCCGCCTGTCTCGATGTGCTTGTGCGCAGAGGCAAACTGTCTGATTCCGTTGCGACGGAAGGAAAGGCCATATTACTCGAAATCGTCTCCATGACCGCAGGATTGATAGCGAAATTCACCACTAGAGTGAATGAAGATCAATCTCCTTACGGAGATAACATTGTCACGGATGAGAAAGAGAACGAGAAAGAGTAAGGAGAAAGATCCAAACACCATGTCACTTACCGTCGCCACTCTGATTCCCGGAATTTTGCTGCTCCTGTTGGGGCTGGGGCTCCTGAGTGGGCGTTCCACCATCGTGGCCATGCTCAAGGCCTTTCCCCGTTCGCAAACTGCCGCGATGATTTTCTTCGGCGGGGGAGCGTTTTGGTTTCTCACCCGGGTCTGGCATTTATCCGCGGCGGACTTTGGTGATTATCGCACCATTCTCACCATCGCTTTTGCCAGCATCGCCTTACTGTCCTTCAAATACGTGCCGGACTTTCTGGCCGTGCGCGGGGTGGCCATTCTCGTGCTATTGAGTGCCGGGCCTTTGTTGGACGCAGCCTTCATGCACTACGAACTGCCCCAACGCCTATTGATGGTCTCGGTCGTGTATCTCTTCATCGCGCTCTCGATTTATGTCGGGGCCTTACCTTACCGCATGCGGGATTTCTTCGAGTGGCTGTTCCGCACTCCGCAGCGAACCCGCTTACTGGGCGGCAGTCTGCTCGGCTACGGCCTGTTGTTAACTATCACCGCATTTACCTATTGATCCCGTGACCGATCAAATGACTCCCATTCTGTTGGTTTTGGCCGGTCCGGCTGGTTCAGGGAAAAGCACCCTCTGCGAACGTTTGGTCGATTCCGGCGGCGGTTTCTCTCGGGTCATCACGACCACGACCAGAGCGCCGCGACCCGGCGAGGTCAACGGGGTGCATTATCATTTTCTCTCCCCCGCGGAATTCGACGCCAAAATTGCCGCCGGTGATTTTCTCGAATGGGCGTGGGTGCATGGCGAGCGGCGTTACGGCACCTTGGCTTCATCGGTGCTCGATCCCTTGGGTCGCGGCGAAAGCCTAGTGGCAAATCTCGATGTGCAGGGAGTCGCAAGTTTGCGCGAGGCGAGAAGCCGCTACCCGCTGCTGGATCGAAACCTGGCCACCGTTTTTATCAACGTCAGTCATGATCAACTGCATCAACGCATTCGCGAACGTGGCCAGGACGACGAAGCAGAAATCGCCCGGCGTATGGCCACCGCCCAAGCGGAGATCAAGGAAGCCTCAAAATTCGAGTATCAGATCGAAAGCGGCAGCAAGGATGAGGATTACGCCAAGCTGCTGACCATTATCGAACAGGTTCGCGGCAAACTCGCTGACAGCCAATAGGGGCTGACTCAACGCCCCTTGGCCATCCGGCGGTTGCGATACTCCCGGCTGTTGCGTAAGGCGTCGCGCAACTGTCGCTCGGTCAAGTTTCGCGTGATGATCTGTTGCCGATAATTTGCCCTGCCCTTGCGATCAGAATCGCGCCCCAGCACATCGCGGTAAGCCTGCGTTATCATCCGGTCCACGACTTCGTGCCGATACTCCTTACTCTGGCGCAGGTGTTTTCGCACCATGCGATCGGTCCAACCCTGGTCGACCACCAAGCCGCGGTAATAATCCAAACCATCGGGGTCTGCGGGGCGTCTCAGCACTTCGCGATATGCATTCTTGATCATGGGATCAGCAGATGCCCGTGGTCGGGCCACGGGACGGCGCTCGCCCTTAACCGCCAATGAGGTGATCCGGTCATTCCAGGCCACGGCCATATCGGGCATGTCCCGGTGTGCCAGGTTACGAACATTCGAACCCGCGCGCATCACTTGACCCCTGAAATCGTGGTGATCAAAAAGCATGATCGACGCGCCTCCTTCCACCCGCACCGATGAGATCTGGTCATTGATAATCTTGCCGTTGTTGAAACGTGCATGGTGCAGATCGGAAATTCGATCTCCGGGATAAAGCACAAGGTGTCCGCCGCGATAATTCGCATCTTCAAAAATGATTACCCGGGGGCCAATACGCTCGTAGCCCCGGTGGCGGGGAGCACCCCAGGCAACCGTCGCCAAACCGAGCAACCCAATGAGTAATGATGTCGTTTTCATACCCATGAGACGAAGCCCGGGGCCCGTTTATTCAAAAACCCTGCCGGGAATATTCGGGCAAAGTAACCCAATAGGTTACTTTCATCCCGGGTGGGTGACCTCCCTCTTCACTCCTTATCCACCACGTAGTGGCATCCCTTGCTAACGGGATTGAGTGAAGCGGCGTGGACAACCAACAACGCAGTCTGTACGGCATTGCGCAGTTCGATCAATTCAGAGGTCACCCGATATTCGCGATAGAAGCTTTGGATCTCCTCCCGCAATTCGAGCAGGATGCGTCGCGCGCGGGTCAGTCGTTTTGGTGAGCGCACGATCCCCGCGTAGTTCCACATCGTGCTGCGCAATAGCTGCAAATCCTGTTTGATCAAAGTGGCATCAACTTCTCTTGCGGCGGAACGCCACGCTTGTGGTTTGGGCAATCTGAAATCTTCCATCGCGATATCGTCCCTATCGGCCAAAGCGGTGAATTTTGCACTCGTCAAACACTCCAGCAGGGACGTGCTGGCCAAACGATTTGCCCCATGCAATCCCGTGCAACCCGTTTCCCCAATCGCGTTGAGATGCCGCACATTGGTGCGGCCATTTAAATCCGTGTGCACGCCCCCGCAGGAAAAATGCGCCGCCGGAACCACCGGGAGCAATTCTTTGGTTATATCCACTCCATGTTCCGCGCAAAGCGCGACCACGCCGGGGAACCGGTCACGGATAAACTCCGGCTTGAGCGTGGACAAATCGAGAAACACACACGCATCGCCACTCGTAGCCAGTTCCTGATGAATCGCCCGGGCCACGATATCACGCGGGGCCAACGATCTCCGCGGATGCTGCTCATCCATGAAGCGCTCACCACGACTGTTCACCAGCACCGCTCCCTCGCCGCGCAATGCTTCGGTGATCAAAAACCGCGGAACGTTTTTCTGGTAGAACGCCGTGGGATGAAATTGCACATACTCGAGATCGATCAGCCGTGCACCCACACGATAAGACATCGCAATCCCATGCCCGACGCTGCCGGCTTGATTGGTCGAATGTTGAAATATCTGCCCCAGCCCCCCGGATGCTAGAATCGTTTTCTTGGCCAGGATCGCGTGCACTTCGCCACTTGCCGTATCGAGGACATAAGCCCCGTAACAGGTGAGGGGAGCGTAGCGGTCTTCCTGGGTTTCCCCGTTATGCGAGAGGGTCAATAGATCAACCGCGACCCAACCACTGCGCCGGGTGATTCCCTGCGTCGAGTCCACCTTGTCCACCACGGTCTGGAGTATGGCATGGCCGGTCTTGTCCTTCGCGTGAATGATGCGTCGTGTGCTATGGCCACCTTCGCGGGTCAACTCCAGGGCTCCGCTGGCGTCGCGATCAAACGCCACCCCCAGATCATCCAGCAAGAATTCTTTCACTGCCATGGGGCCCTCGCTCACGAGATGTTCCACGGCCCGTGGATTCGCCGTGTGGTCACTCGCTACCACGATGTCGTGGGCCAGCGTTTCCGGGGCCTTGGTCTCATCGTAAACGATGCCGCCTTGCGCCCAATTACTGTTGGCTGCCAAGGGTCCTTCGAGTGAGAGGAGTTCAACCTTCAATCCCTGCCGCGCCGCGTGAAGCGCATAGCTCGAACCGGCCAAACCCGCTCCGATCACCAAACAATCTGTATGGATTATTTTCACGGTTAACGACGAGTGCGCTTAACTGGCAGGGTCAGACTTATATCCGCCGCAATCGCCGAGTGTGTGAGAGCCCCGATACTGATAACATCAACCCCGGGTTGAGCATAATCACGCAGGGTCTCATAGCGAACGCCGCCCGATACCTCGATCACCGCCACCCCGGCAATGACGCGCACCGCATTGGTCACCTGTGCCGGAGTCATGTTGTCGAGCAATATCACCTCGGCCCCGGCTCGCACTGCTTCCCTCACTTCGGCCATGGATTTTGCCTCCACTTCGATCTTCGCCCCGTGCGGCGCTTCCCGCTGGCACAATTGCACGGCCTTCGTTAGTGAACCCGCGGCGGCAATGTGGTTGTCCTTGATGAGCACGTGTTCGCCGAGCGAGGAGCGGTGATTATAACAACCGCCGCAACGCACCGCGTATTTTTCCAGCGCGCGCCACCCCGGCGTGGTCTTGCGCGTATCCACAATCCGCACGCCCGTGCCATCCACCGCCGCCGCATACTTGCGCGCCTGGGTGGCGATGCCCGAAAGTCGTTGGATGAAATTCAGCGCGGTGCGCTCCGCCGTCAGCAATGCAGCAGTCGGCCCGCTCACGCGTAGCACCACGCCACCCTTTTTGATGCGATCACCATCCTTCGCCACCAGCTTCACTTTCAATGCCGGATCAACGCGCCCAAAAACCTGGGCCGCTAATTCCAAGCCACACGCCACCAGATCTTGGCCCGCCTCAACAAAAGCGTTCGACGTGTGTTTTGGGGAGAAAATTGCCCGGCTGGTGATATCGCCGAGACCGGCATCTTCTTCCAAGGCGAGATCGATCAAATGTAAGGTGCGTGGTGTGAGCATGATGGTGATGAATGTCACTTAATAGGTGACATTGGCAGGGTCAGGTTTTTGGCGTGAGTTCGAACATTCGGTCGATGCAACGGGCGGCGCGCACGCGCAGGTCTTCATCGAGGGTGATGATCTGATCGGGCCGTGGGGCCAGCAGCGCATCCCGAACTTTCTCCAGCGAGTTGAGCTTCATGTAAGGGCACAGGCGGCAACCGCCGATAAAGTTTTTCTCCGCATTCTCCACTTCCAGACGCCCCACCAATCCACACTCGGTCAGCATCAGAAAATAGGGCGCGGTCGTTTCCTTCACATATTTCATCATCGCTCCCGTGCTCCCGACAAAGTCCGAAGCCGCAGCGACCTCCGGGGTGCACTCCGGATGTGAAACCACCTTCAAGCCGGGAAATTGGGCGCGAGCCTGCGTGATTTGTGCCACGTCAAATTCTTCGTGCACGATACACGTGCCGTCGGATGCAATGATCTCCTTCTGCACACCGCGACGTTTGAGCTCGTCCCGCACATTGTCGGCCATCAACCGGTCGGGCACGAAGAGGATCTGTGATTCCGGCAGATTTGCGACGATGTCGTAAACATTACCCGAGGTCACACACACATCGCATTCTGCTTTCACCTCCGCCGTGCTGTTGATGTAACACACTACGGCAGCATCCGGGTGCAGCTGTTTAAGCTTCCGCACTTCTTCACCCGTAATCGAGTCAGCCAATGAGCACCCCGAGCCGCTGTCCGGCACCACGACCTGGGTGTTCGGGGAGAGGATCTTCGCGGTTTCGGCCATGAATACCACTCCGGCAAACAGGATGATATCGGCTGACGACTCCTTGGCCATCAGACTGAGGTAGTAGGAGTCTCCCTTGAAATCTCCCACCCCATAAACGATCTCCGGTTCCACATAGGAGTGGGTGAGGATGATCGCATTCTTCTCCTTTTTCAGTCGGTTGATCTCGAGAGTAAGAGGCGCGATTTCACGGCAGGTATCGAGGTTCCATTTGCGGCCTTTGGGGTCGCACTCGACATGCATCAATGAGCGCAACAAACGCTCGGCTTCTGCGTCGATCGAATTATCGGTGGCAAACATGAGATGATGGGTTGGACGGGCTAGTTCAAATCAGCTTCAGTCAGGGTTCACCGATGCCGGTCACCTTGGTGCCGGTAATCGCATTCTTGTCGTCCAACTGCAGCACCGTGACCCGATGGGCTGCGATTTCTCCGGGCTCGAGGGCCACGTAGCCCGCAATGATCAACCGATCACCAATCTCAACCAAGTTGGCCGCCGCACCATTGATCTGAATCTGGCCCGGCTCACCAAATATCACGTAGGTCGTGAAACGGGCGCCATTGGTGATATCATAAATGTCCACCTGTTCGAACTCCGCCAAACCCGAGGCGCGACAGAGCACACGATCAATGGAGACCGAACCTTCATAGTGAAGATCAGCCATGGTGACCGTGGCGCGGTGAAGTTTGGTGCGAAGAAAGGTTCTATGCATGATGATAATTTCGGACGGCGAAAGCCTGCAAACCGTGCAATATAAGCGCGGGTTCGACGGCGGTAAAGAGGCTTTGCGTTTTAAAGTGGGTCACCCAGCCCCCAGTGCCGAGGACCGCGACCGGGGAGCGACCAAACGCTTCCGCCCGGCTGAGTTTGACCAATTCGCGGATCGCGCCCATGTGCCCGTGCAAGCTGCCACTGCGCAATGCTGTTTCCGTATCCCGCCCCACCACCCGGCGGGGTTTCTGCAACGCCACCTCGGGTAATTGCGCCGTGCTCTGAGCCAACGCGCCCGACCACAAGCCCAACCCCGGCATGATGGTCCCACCCAATAAGCATCCGTCCCGACGCAGCAGGGTAAGAGTCGTCGCCGTGCCGCAATCCACCACGATCACGTTTTTTCCGGGATAAAGTTTTTGGGCGCCCAGCACCGTCGCCAAGCGATCCGCGCCCAATTCTTTTGGTCGGCGGTATTCGATTTTCAGGCCGTGATCCGCCAACGGGGTCAGGATCAAAGCATCAAGGCCAAAGGTCTTTTTCACCCACGCCGCCAATCGATCCATCTGCTTGGGCACCACGGAACAGAGCGCCACATCGTTAACCTTTCCCTGGATAAGCCGGGTGAGTTTTTCCTCCAGCACGTCATCACCTTGCAGGGTGGGGGATGCCGCGATCCGTATTGATCGCACCAATTTTCCGTTTCGAAAGAAACCCGCAAACAAGGTCGAATTACCGAGATCCAATGCGAGCAATTTCATGGTGTCCGGGGGCCAAGGTACTCGTCGAGCGCATGGGCCAACGCGGCTACCCCCATCAATTCCTGCGGGGCTTTCTCCGGCCCGATAAACAACCGGAAAGGATGTCCTGTCGCCGCACGAATCTCTTCAAGGTCATTGTGCACCACCGCATCAACCCCTCCGGCGGTGAATTGATCTGTCACCGCCTTTTCGCGGGCGGCCGCATCTGCCCCCACCGTGAGCTTGAAACCAATCACCTTCAGGGGGTGGGGCGAGTAGCTGCTGATCTGGGGGAGTATCTTCGGGTTGCGCACGAGATTCAGGACAAGTGTTTCCGAAGCGGAACTGATCTTTTCCGTTGCAAAAGTAGCCGGTCGGTAATCCGCCACGGCCGCCGCCATGATCACGGCATCATAGTTTCCCTCGCCGAGTAATGACTGCAATCTCGCCCGCAGGTCCTCGGCGGATAAAAAGGATTCGGCTGCAACCTCACCCGCCGGCCTCATCGCACCCTCACCGTGCAACAAGGTAACCGCATGGCCGCGCTCAGCCAATGCCGTCGCCAACGCGGCCCCGGTTCCACCTGTGCTGACATTGGAAAGATAGCGGACCGGATCGATCGCTTCGCGCGTGGCCCCCGCTGTCACGAGTAGTTTCATTTCTGGTCCAATGCGGCCAGCACCTTGGCCGCTATATCCTCGGGCTCAGGCAAACGCCCCCCACCGAATTCACCACAAGCGTGCGGTCCTTCAACCGGCTCGAGCACATGCACCCCCCAATCCCGCAGTTTTACCAATGACGCCGCCGTTACGGGATGTTCCCACATGCGATGGTTCATTGCCGGGGTAATCCACCAAGGTTTTTGCTTCAACTCCCAGGCTAAAAATAATGTGCCCACCGGGTCGTCAGCCAATCCCGATGCCAGGCGATTGATCGTATTGGCGGTCGCCGGGCAAACCAGGGCCAGATCCGCCGAGCGAGCCAACTCGATATGATCCAATGCACGACCCTCCTCCCACAAATCCGTAAACACCGGGCGGCCACTCAAGCCCTCAAGGGTAGCCTTGCCCACAAATCGGAGCGCGGAGGGGGTGGCCACGGTTTGCACCGAGACCCCTGCCTGTGAGAGACGCGATATCACCGCGCATGCTTTGTAGCATGCAATGGAGCCGGTGAGTAAGAATAGGATGTTAGGTTGTGACATTGTCGATCAGGCGGGTTGAACCGAGGCGAACCGCACCAAGGCGGCGGCCCTCACGGTCTTCAATATAATCAACTTCAAATCCGCACGCGAGTAATTGCTGCTGTGCGGCTTCCGTGCTCGTGGCTGATTTCAGGATGGCAGGAAATTGCGTCGCGCGTTCGCGTTCGCTGGGAGTGAGTCGCGCATTGCGCGAACTCATGGCCAGGCCATCGGGTTCACGCACGGTTGGGCAACCGACAATTTCGGTTTCGATGAAAAACGCCGCGGTCAGGCCACGGATCAATTGGAGTTGTTGGAAATCCTTCTCGCCAAAATAGGCGCGATCCGCTCCCGCCATCTGCAGTAGCTTCATCACCACCGTCAACACGCCGTCAAAATGGCCCGGTCGATGCGCCCCGCAAAGTTCCCGGCTCAGCGCATCCTCCTGTACGATGTAATGCATCCCGTCGGGATACATTTCGGCCACGGTCGGCACCAAGACAACATCCACGCCGGCGGCTTCCAGCATCCCTTGATCCTTATCGAGTGGTCGCGGATATTTTTCATAGTCATGCGCCTCATCAAACTGCGTCGGATTCACAAAAATGGAGACCAACACGACATCACTGTCACGACGGGCGGCCTCGACAAGTGACATATGTCCGGCGTGCAACGCACCCATGGTCGGCACCAGACCAATGCTACGACCCGCCGCGCGAGATGAGGCCCGAAACTTTCGCCAGTCCGCCGCTGTGTTTACGAGCAGCATGGCTAAAATGATTCCTTGGCGGCGGGAAATATGCCCGTGTGCACCGCGTGGGCAAATTTGCCCAGAGCTTGTTGGATGGTTTTGCCACCCTCGCCAAAACGCCGCACAAAGCGCGGTTTGAATTCCGGATTCATGCCGAGCAGATCGTGCCAGACCAACACCTGCCCATCGCAACCGGCACCGGCACCAATACCAATGGTCGGAACCTTCAACCCTGCGGTAATCTCATGAGCGAGCGATGCCGGGATGCATTCGAGCACGAGCGCAAACACCCCACAGCGTTCAAGCATTTCCACCTCTTCCCGTAATGTCTGCGCCGTTTCCGGTGTTTTGGCCTGCACTTTATAGTCTTCCGGCGCGCACACACTTTGAGGCAATAAACCCAGGTGCCCCATCACCGGGATGCCGGATGCCACCAAATGTTGAATCACTTCTGCATGACCACGCACCCCCTCGACTTTGACCGCATCAGCCCCCGCCCCGATAAGCCGTTGCGCACACTCGAACGCAAATACGGTGCCTTGTTGCACGGATTGATAAGGCATATCCGCGATCACAAATTTTCCTGATCGGCCCCGTGAGACGGCACGGGTGTGTATCGCCATCAATTCCGGGGTCGCACCTAAAGTGTTTTCCTCGCCGTGAACGACCATCATGACGCTGTCGCCCACCAACACACAATCCACCGGGGTGCCGGCCAACAATCGGGCCGACGCGGCATCATAGGCCGTGACCATGGCGATCTTTCGACCGGCCGCCTTGGCCGCGGAAAAATCGCGCACTGTTTTCATTGGGAAGGACAACCATGCCCACGATAGGCCATCTCGCAAGGGCCTGTTGCGTCATCCTCCCGGAATTACCCCCTTGGGGAAGCTAGTCGCCCATATAGCGTTTCAGCCGCAAGTCCCACATATCGTTCTGGATTACCTCCAGCAGGGCGATGTTGAGCCTTTTTCGCAGCGGACTTTGCAGGGGCAACGCCACGGCATAATCGCGCGTTTCGAATGCCCCCGGCAATAATTGCAGCCCGGATCGTCCCCGCAGATTATATTTCAGGATGGGAGCATCGTAAACGCCGGCCGCGGCTTTGCCCTGCTCCACGGATTCGAAGACTCCGATGACTTCCGGTGAGATCCGGGTGCGCACTCCGTTTAGATCGAGGTAGGTTTGGGCCGCGGATGAGGCCACGGTTGCCACCGTGAAGCGCGGCAGATCCGCCGGTCCCCGCACATCGCTGTCGAGACGATTGACTGTCAGAGACGCCGTGATTTGAGCCGTGAAGCCCGATATGATGATCACACTCGTAAACATCCAAACCAGAGCCACCAGTCGTCCGCCAAAAGTTCGTGGTGCTTTGTCGCCGTAACCCACGGTGGTCATCGTCACGGCCGACCACCAAAAAGCCGCGCCCAAACCATGCACCGGCGGACCACCAAATTGCTCCGCATTGGCGCGTCTTTCAAAGAGCCACACCCCAAAGGCTGCCACCAGCAACACGACCGTTAGCGCGCCCACCACCTTGAGAAAATCGAACGATAAAAAGGCTCCCAAGGTTGACCACCAGCCGCTGTTGGCTGATTTGGGCACCACGATGCCAAAACCTGCGTTGTGGTAGGGTTGGCTGAAATCCACCCGCCGGGCCCGCTCCGCTGTCACCGTGATTGCGGCAATTGAGGCATCAAGGGAACCATCGGCCACCCCATCAATCAGCGCTTCCGGGTCACCCACTTCCCTCCATTCATAATCAAGTTCAAGTCGCTCCGCGACATCCCGCCACAAATCGATGCTCAACCCCGTCCACTGTCCATCGCTGTCCTTCATCGCAAAGGGTGGGGCCTCACGCGTGCCCACCACAAGTTTATGGGGCGCGGCGGGAAGCAATGTTCCCGCCGCCATTGTCGCGATTAAGAGTAGAAACCCCATGGATCGATTTCGCATGATGGCGAATATGATCTTTGCCCGTATGTGGCACAATCCCCGTGTGGCCAAAATTGGGGGTTCGCATCAAGCCCCTCTTTGTCCACGCTGGCCCCTCTTCAACTGATGAAATTGATACCCTTACCCCTGATGGGCCGGCTGTTGGTCGGCACCTTTACCGCATTCCTCTTGTTCACCAGTGGCTGCGGCCAGCGCGAGACCCAGGTCAATATCGCCGCCAAAGAGGGTATCATGATCGTGGGCAACGGAGCCGAGCCCTCGGGCCTTGATCCCCAGACGATCACCGGCATTCCCGAACGCAACATCACCGCGGCGATGTTTGAAGGCCTGACCCGCAACGACCCGGTCACCCTCGAGGCAGAACCCGGCCAGGCTAAAAGCTGGGAAGTCACCCCCGACGGCTTGACCTATACGTTTCACCTCCGGGAAGGGCTGACCTGGTCTGACGGCGTCCCCCTGACGGCGAACGATTTCTATGTGTCCTTCCGACGCCTCCTCTCCGCCTCATTGGGCTCGGATAATACGGACCAGCTCTACGACGTACTCAACGCTGAGGCTTACCACAAGGGCCAGTTGAAAGATTTTTCGCAGGTGGGTTTTCGGGTGATTGATGATCTGACCCTGGAGATTCGCCTGAGTCACCCCGCGGGATTTCTGCTCAAGACCCTGGGGTCACGCACCTGGGTTCCGGTGCCGATGCACGTGTTGGAAAAATTCGGTGATCCCTTGATCCCGGGCAGTCCGTGGACCCGCCCCGAAAACATGGTTTGCAACGGTCCCTTCAAACTCAAGGAGTGGAAACCCAACAGCTATATCGAAGTGGAACGCAACCCGCGCTACTGGAATCACGACGCGGTGAAGCTCAACGGCATCCGCTTCATCCCGATGGAAAACCAACCGGCCGAGGAGGCCGCGTTTCGTTCCGGCCAGCTCCACAAGACCGAGCGCGTGCCGCTAAGCAAAATTGCCGTCTACCGGCGCGAAGCCCCCGAGAAGCTACACATCCACCCCTATTCCGGGGTCTATTTTTATAACTTCAATGTGAACAAGGCACCGTTCACTGATGTGCGGGTGCGTCAGGCCCTGGCCATGGCGATCGATCGGGAAAGCCTGGTGCGCAACGTCACTCTGGCAGGGGAGATTCCCGCCTACCACTTCACGCCGGAAGGCATCAGTGGCTATGTGAGCAAAGCCCGCACCAAATTCGATTTCGATGAAGCCCGGCGCCTGTTGGCCGAGGCCGGTTATCCCGGCGGCAAGGGCATGCCACCCATCACGCTGCTCTACAATACTGCGGAGAATCACCGCATTATTGCCGAGGCCATCCAGCAAACGTGGAAGCACGAGCTAGGGGTGGATATCCAATTGGAGAATCAGGAATGGAAGGTTTACTTGGACAACATGCAGCAGGGGAACTATCAGATCTGCCGGGCCGGGTTGATCATGGATCCGTATGATCCCTCCCAATTCTTGAGGGTGTATACTTCGGACAATGGCTTCAACCGCACCGGTTGGTCTGACGCTGAATACGACCGCCTCTACGATGAAGTCATGAATACGGCCGACGAGGCCAAGCGCATGGAGCTGATGCAGGAGATGGAAAAGATTCTCACTGATGCGATGCCCATCCTCCCGGTCTATTACTACACCAACCAATACCTGATGGACCCCTCCGTCAAAGGCTGGGCCGACAACCTGCTCTCGCTCGGACCCTACGATCGCGTGTGGCTGGATTGAGCGCTAGCCGGTAATGACCGACCCGTGTTCCCCCAACAAAGTGTCACGTAATACGTGACACTTTGTTGGTCACTTTACTGTGATTGAATGGTACCGCGGCGGGCAGCAGGCGGTCGTCTCCGAAACAAGCGCCCGGATCGCCCGCAGGTACTACCGCAATTGGCGCGCAAAAAAATCTGCCGTCATGCGGATGACGCGGCGGCGATGGCTGGCTTGGCTGAAAGTGTGATCCGCTCCGGCAATGATCACATGTCGTTTCGGCGGGGTTGCCCCGCGCATGTTTTTGACAAAGCCCGAGTGGAAACCCGGCAGGTCCCGGTCACCCTGAATCTGCAATTTGGGACAAACAATCGTGGCATAGGCCGCGGGCACATCGACCTTCGGCCGGTCGGTGAAGAAACGCCGGCCCACCCGATTGCAATTTTCGGGATCAACTGCGGCCGGATCCGAGGCCAGGCGCCACGAGGCAAAATTGGGCACGCTGGACCAGGTGCACAGTGCCCCCACTTCGCCGGCGGGACGATCAGCCACGGTGCAGATGGCCACGGCGCCGCCCATGCTCAGCCCCAACACCCCGACCTGCCGATAGCCGCGACGTCGTGCCCAATCCAACACGGCGTGCAAATCAGCGATCTCCGTCAGCGGGGTCATGTCGGTGAATTTTTCCGAACTGTCGCCACTGCCCATGAAATCAAAGCGCAATACCGCCAATCCGCGGCCGGTTAAAACCCGCGCCATGTCGACAAACAACCGGCCGGTCTCCGTCTTGTTACCCGTGAAGCCATGGGCCATAATAACCAGCTGCGCGACCGGTCCGGCCGGTTGGTGCAACATCGCTGACAGGCGGTGCGACCCGCGTTTGATGATCAGAGGCTTCTCCACAGCCAGAGTTTTCATGGGCGCTAGGCTTGGCCAGGGTCGCCGCAAGGACAAGCCCGGGCAGTCGCCGATCAGTGCTCACTGAACGATGTCAAAATCACGGCGATTGCGCCGTGGAATCCAACCCCTGTAATCGCCGGATGAGAATAAAACGCACCCCTCGTTTATTTGTTTGGTTCTGCTTGTTCCTTGGCAGCGGGCTTTTCCTGTCCGCGGCAGATTCGCTGACCGGAGGCCGGAGGACCCTGAGTCTTAAAATCGACGGGCGCTCGATCGGTAATGGCGTCTGCTTCAGCCCATACCGCGATGGGCAGTCACCCAAAGGGGAACATCCAAGCGACGCAGAGATCCTGGCTGATCTGCAATTGGTAGCGCCGTATTGGCAATTGCTGCGGATGTATGATTCCAACCCGGTGTCCGAACGCACGCTGGCTCTGATCCGCCGAGAAAAACTGCCGCTGCGTTTGCTGCTGGGGGTGTGGATTGATCCGGAGCACGACGAAGAGTCGCGCGCCGGCAACCGTGAGCAAACTGCCGCCGCCATCCGGTTGGCCAACACTTATCCGGAAATTGTGGCCGCGGTGCTGGTGGGCAATGAAACCTGTGTGGATTGGTCGGCCCATCGCGTGGGACCCGACGCCCTTATCCCCTGGATCAAGCAGGTGCGCGCGGCCGTAACCCAACCGGTTTCAACGGCCGATGACTACAATTTTTGGAACAAGCCGGAGTCGCAAGCCGTGGCCGCGGAGGTGGATTTCATTACGTTGCATGGCTACGCCCTCTGGAATGGAAAGCAGGTCGAGAATGCGATCACTTGGACCAGTGGCATTTACGATATGATCGTAGAATTACACCCCGGCGTGCCGGTTATATTCGGCGAGACCGGCTGGTCGACCTCGCATAACGCCGATGCCATCGGACCCGGCAGTGAAGGCACCCTGATGAAAGGCGAAGTATCCGTGCGCGCCCAGGAACGTTATCTCCAACAACACTATGCCTGGGTGAAACAACACCAGATCCCGGTGATCCTGTTCGAAGCGTTTGACGAAAACTGGAAGGGCGGCGGGGAAACCACACCGCCAAATGCATCCGAAAAACACTGGGGCGTATTCACCGCTGATCGTAAACCGAAGGCTTCATTCGAAGCCATCATCCGAAAATATTATCAACCCTGAGACTGCGGTGGTCAGGGTTGCTCAATTGAGCGGTTGATAGGCCGGTCCAAGGTCCACCTCAATGTGGTCAATGGATGCATCGCGGGCAAAAATTGCGGCACTGGCCTCACGATCGAGCTTGTGACCCGGCAATTCTCGAACTGCCCCGTCGGCAGAAAAAACCCGGATACAAGCCGCTTGGTTTTCTCGGCGGTAAATGATCGGTGTGCCCGCATAGGTGAAACCCAATGATTGGGCGGGCAAGGGAACAATGTGTTCACGTTGATCGGAACGTAGCACCCTAAAACGACGAGGGATGCTGGTGAATTCAATGGTCCGCAGCAGGGTGGGGCGGAATGACAATAAACCATCGTCAATTTGCACGCCGAATTCACCCAGCCGGGTGATGATTTCTTCTTTCACTTGTCCGGTCATGCCGGGCTGCTGGGCGCCGGAATGACCAGGGGTGTGGGAATAGGGATCGGTGGGAAACGCGCCGTATTCAGATGGGGTCTTGTTGAAGCCCAAGCCGGCTCGCACTTCGTAATAAATTTCTGCCAGACGCTCCGCTTCCGGTGCCGCCTGCGCCTGGGCGACCATATAGTTTTCCTGCACGGCCAATAACAACTTTGCCACCATGTGCCAATAGATGCAGCCGAGACCTTCGAACCCGAACATGGAGCCGCTCCGACCGGTAAAGGCCCGATGCCGGAAGACTTGCTCATACACCTCGCGCACTTGATCGGCCTGGTCCTTGACGGCGTCCCGCCAGCGCAAGTCCGCTTCGCATTGCGTCAGTCTCTTTTCAAGCGCATCGTTGTTTACCAAATCGGGGTGGAAGCGGTATCGCCCAGCGACATCCTGCAACACCAACCGGGCATCCCCGGCGCTATGCATTGCGGTGAATAACGGACAAGCCGTCCAAGTGTCACTTGGAATAATGTTACGCTCGGTGAAGCCGGGAAGATTTCGATCCGGATAGAGGGTATAACTATTTTGGTCGGTGCGATGCAGGGCGCTGCCACGCAGGGTTTCGAGCAGTGCTACGGCTTGAGCGGGGGTGAGGACACCGGAACTCAGCACCGCCACCTGGCCTTCGAGCATCAAGGGTAAACGATGCAGAATGAGACCTGCTGGTGACTTGGTAAATTCGAGTTGGTTGTAAGCGTGAATCAGGCCGTCGTCTCGCAAATTTGCCCGCACACTATGATCAACAAAGTCCTGAGCACATTCGAACAACGCATGCAATTCTGTCGCTGAAATGCTCGTGGGTTTACCGGGTCCCGAGGCATAAAGTTGCGTGCGATATTCGCTGCCAGCTGAAGCCAGGGCATCAACCAAGGCACGCCGCGTCGTCGGACTATAATCCGGTTGGTCCAATGCCGTTTCGTGCGTATCCAAGATGACGTTTACGTGTTGAGCCAACGTAACCACCGCCTTGGAAACTTGCACCGGGTCGGAACCCAATGCGGGCAGCAAAGTGGCCCGGCAATGGGCAATAAATCGTCGCAAATAACACAACGTAACCACCGAAACGCCATAACCGACGAGGGCATTGTTGGCGTCATTCCATTCGGGGCGCTGGGTGTTCATCCAGATGCCACCGCCGGGAATAAGGTTGGTCAGTCGCACCAAAACCAACACCAAAAGTTTTTCGGTGAGGTTGACGTGGCGCACGTCGCCTTCAGGTGTGCTGATCAATCGAGCATCAGATCCGAACCGAGGGATCCGTGCCATAGTAGCGCGATGCTTTTCGCTATCAAAAGCGATGGTTACACGAGGGTTGCGACGCAGTGCCGCGTAGTCCGCGATCCGGTAGGGCACATCCGCGTAGGTGTAACGCTCCTGGCGCAACGCGGATGTCATCGCCTCGGGTTTGAAACGAGCAGACCATTCCAACAGTTTGAGCAGATAGATGACCTGATGATCACCCCAATAGCCAATCGAGGACCAGGGATCCTCGGGATCCGGGGTCTCCCAATCGATTCCCGCCTGAGAGATGCGATACGGGTTGTAGCCATCCGCAGTTGACGCGCTGAGAAATTTGGCAACCACCCCCTCAAAATACTCCGGATAACTGAGACTGAGTGCCTCCCAATTTTGAAAGATGTCGCGCCAATTACCCTCATATGCGAGCAATCGTTTACCGTTGGCGTCCCGCAGCCGAATGCTGAACCGATTCCAAGGTCGACTGGGATCGCCATGCCTCCGGCTGAACATGATGGGCAGGTATTCTGCGGTCAGTCGGCTTAAATCCACATCACCGAGCGACGCCACTCGGGCAAGCAGATCAGCCCGCGAAAGCGTGTCCGGCAATCCCTTGATAAAAGTGTCATGGCGAATCCCCACCGCGCGATTATGCCCATTGACGTAGTCGACCAAATCCTCCTTCGGCACGAGATAGCCGTCCATGAACGTGCCGCCGCGCAGCACATTGAACAAGACGTTGGCAAAGTGGTGAGCCGACACGGTTTCGTCGCCCCCGGCCTGCAGCCCATCCGCTCCTCCAACCAACGTGCGTAAGCGGCTCGTCGCCGATAAGATCGCCGCGGAAAGTTCTGCTTCGGGATCGGCCGTATGCTGTCGGCGGGCACAAGCGACCACCTCGGCCTGGCTCAGGCCCGTATCGGCTACCATGAACCAATGCTCCGATTTATTGGGCACCAATTCCAATTCTTTACTTAACAAATAGGCCGCGCGCACGCCGCGGCAATGCGTGGTGGGCGCAAAGGGTTCTCCGGAGACGAAAGCCTCCATGGCCCGTTCTGTCAGGTGAATTTCTGCTCCTTGGAGCCCTCCCGACCAGACCGTGCTCGCCCGCAGAGATTCGATGGGGGTGGGTTGATCGACAATGGTCGCGGCCAAGGCATAGACGGCCAATCTGGAGTCGGGCAGCAGCTCGGCCGTTTTATACGCATCGGCCAAATTGCTGGTTGTCGCCTGGGTCCGTTGCAGAATACCCGCAGGCAGGATATTTTTCAGCCCATCGAAAACATGCACCTTTTGAGGCGCATCGGTCAGATTGATGAGTTCGCATTGTCGGATGAATCCATACTGATCCGCCGTGGCCCAACCATAACGAAAGACCAAGCCCAGCGTGGGATTGAATTCTTCAAACCAAAGCCGGTCGCCTTCCACGCTTTTGTAGAGCTTGCGGGTAACCGGGTAAATCCGGTGTGTGTGCGGGGCAAAGGGTTCCCATAACACTTCCCCGGCCGCCGTGGACACACGGAGTGCGGTCACCGGACCCACGGTCCCAGCAGAGTCATAGATGCGATCAACCGCCAGATAAGGGAAAAGTGCTCCATCGGCATCAACCCGCCCAGCGGTCAAGGCGCCGTTACTGGCCACAAACATCCAAAGGTTGGAGGCGCTGACCAGATTGATCAGGAAGGGAGGCAGCTTTTCCGCTCCGGTGATGCAATAACACCGGACGCCAAAGGCATCGCAGAATTCACCGTTAGGCGATGATGGGGAGGCGGACAAAGCCGTAGGGAAAATAGGTGGAGTGGAGTGGGGCATGCAGAGTCTCCTTAAAAAGTGGAATCCGTTATGAGAAACAGCCCCAAACCACTCTGACGATGCACGGCTTACTGGCACCGTTTAGTTAAGAGTGTTCGCTTGCGGATCGGGGTTTCCAAAAACAAGCTGGTCGGAATGGGCCTACCCCCCCCAACAATGCAAGATGTGGCCAAGGCCGCAGGCGTGGCGCGATCCACGGTGTCGCTCGCGCTGCGCAATGATCGCAGTATCCCGCCATCCACCCGCAGTCGCATATTCGACGCCGCCGAAAAACTCGGCTATAAAACCAATCCCTTGGTTTCGGCGCTGATGACCTCGCTGCATGCCCGACGCACCAAACAGCGGCACCTGGTTCTGGCTTATGTGACGACCGATCCCGAATTCGCCCCTTGGCGCAGTTATCGCATGTTTATTGAACTCCAACAGGGGGCCAGTGCACGTGCTGAAGAGTTGGGTTTTAAACTCGAGGAGTTTGCTCTGCGTTCACCCGATATGACTCCGAAACGATTTGCTCAAATGCTCCAAGCCCGGGGTATTCTTGGGTTATTGATCGCACCATTGCCTCTCGGTGAACACACGATCGATTTCGATTTTGCCGATTTTGCCGTGGTGGGCATCGACATGAGTGTGGGTGAGCCGCCCATCGAGCGTGTCTCCAACGACCATTTCCAAGCCGCTCTACTGGCCGTGCGTGAATGTCAGGCCTTGGGCTACCGCCGCATCGGCTTCGTTGTCAGCCAACAATTGAGCGAACGTCTCGATCAACGTTGGATCTCGGCCTGCCATCTGGCTCAAGCCGAGATGCCCCGGAGCCAGCGGGTTAAACCTCTGATGCCAGCGAGCACGGACGATATTATTCCCGCGATCCCGGAGTGGTATAAAAAAGAAAAGCCCGACGTGGTCATCATGAGCGAACTCGATCCCAACGGGCATTATCCTCTCCCACCCGAAGTCGGCATGGTCAGTCTTTCACTCGAAGAACAGTCGCTTGGGCAGGTGGCCGGCATCTATCAGGACAACCGTCGGCAGGGTGAGATTGCCATCGAACACCTGGTCGCACGGCTCGAACGAGCCGAGTTCAACACCGATGATCGGGGTCGGTTGCATTTGCTTGCGGGCAAATGGTTTGCCGGGCCGACTGCACCGGGTGTGGGCAAACAGAGGCAGCAATTACTTTAGCCCACATAGCACCCAGTTACTAAACGGTGTCAGTAACCGACCGTTTGAATGTTCAGGACTAGAGAGGTTTATCCGAGGCACTAAACCGGCTCATCCTTATTTTGGGCCATTAGACAAGCACACCTATCACCCCAATGAAAAACTCAAACCCTGTAGTTTCAGTCATTCGTCGGCTGTGGATGATCGGCCTAATCGCCGCACTCCCAGCCGTCTTTGCTCAAGAGTCTCCGCCCGTAGATGATGCTGATGACGCCGCCATCAAGACCGATCTCGCTGATGATGATGTGGTCCTGATGAGTCCGTTCACCGTCACCACTGAAAATGACAAAGGCTATAGTGCCACCAACACCATCTCTGGATCGCGGGTCAATACACCAATCAAGGATCTGCCGATTGCGATGCAGGTTATCACCAGTGAGTTTATCAAGGACACCGGTGCGACCGACTTGAGAAAGTCGCTCTCGTATTCGTCTTCCATCGGGCTCCAATCGCAAAACGATTTGGAAAACAATGGTGGCATCGGTGGCATTCAGGATACCGCCTACGGTCCCGGCGGCGTAAACAACCCCGAAGGCGTGACCTCCAACACCAGTGGCACGCAGTTGAAGATTCGCGGCTTCATCACCAATAATGTGCTGCGCAACGGATTCCTTCGTGGGAGCCCCAGCGACTCCATCATTATCGATCGTATTGAAGTCGTCCAAGGACCCAACGCCCTGCTATACGGCACCGGTAATTTCGGTGGGGTCGTGGATTATCTCACTGGCCGGCCCGGCAACAAGCAACGGGGCACCGCAACGGTAGCTTACGGCATGAACAACTTTATGCGAGCGTCCTTGGACCTCACCGGTCCGCTGCTCAAAGAACAACGACTCGACTACCGTTTGCCCATGGCTTGGGAAAGCAACGAAACCGAAGTCGATTACCAGAAAAGCTCCCACTACCTAGTCGCGCCCAGCCTGAGCTGGAAGCCAACCAACACCACCCAGATCCTGGTGGAAACGGAATTTTCTGACTCCACCAACGAGGGTTATGGTTTCCGCGCCCTGCGCGCCGCCCAAGGCACCGGAGCAACTCCGATCAATAATGACCAACTCGAAGCCACGGGCTTCTATTGGGCACCCGGCGCGAACCGACGCACTTCCAATCTGAGTGGTCCCGACACCTACAACAACCAGCAGTTGAGCAACTTCGAGGTCATCATCACTCAGCAGGTTTTGAATGAATCCACCTGGTTGCCCCAGGTTGATTTCCTCGCCGGCTTCAGCACCACCAAGTGGAATTACCAGGCTCAAAACGTCGATGGCGGCATCCAACAGGTCTCGGCTGGCAACCCCGGTTTCGATCAAGCGCAGACCATCACCATCAGTTCGGTCGGCAATGGACTGGCTGACGGGGTCACGCCCTCCAACAACAATCTGCAATTCGGCACGTTCGACAACGAGGTGGTCCGTTACGCCTGGAGCAAAGGCAAGTCCGAGACCGTTCGCAATCAGGAGCGCATCGAGTTGACCGCACGCAAACGCATCTTTGAGGGCAAGTGGTATCAATTCGAAGATCAATTGCTCTATGGTTACTCGGAACTTTATAACGAGATCGATTCAGACAGCTGGGCCACCCTGCCCGGACTCTACGGCTTCAAAGGCCCCCTTGATCTTAGCCCCATTCGTTTCGCCACTCAGGGCGACGGTTCGGCCAACCCGGGCCTGTTTCAAGACTCCCGCGATGTGATCAACAAAGGTTGGAACAAAGCGTTCTATCTTAATAATTACGCCAAATTCCTCAGCCTCGGTGGGGTAGACGACCGGCTCGTTTTCATGTTCGGTATCCGCAAGGACACGAGCGACAATTGGTCGACCAACACTCAACTCGACTCGGCCGGTGTAGCGACCACCTCCACCAGCCGGGCGATCCAGACCGAGGCCACCTCACGCCAGAAGGGCGTCATGCTCAAACTCACCAACAGTTTGTCCGTCTTCGCGTTGGAAGCTGATGGGTTTCAACCCAACTTCGGTGGGCTCCATGAAGCATTTACGGGAGCTCCCGTGGGCGCAGATACGGCGAAGAGCAAGGAATACGGCATTAAGTTCGATTTCATGGATGGCAAAATCTCCGGATCGATCAGCAAATACCGGATCAAGAAGAAGGCCTGGCTCGCTTCGGGCTTCTCCACCCCCGCACCTCTGGGTAATCCCCGCTTCGACCCAACCAAACCCATCATCTACAATCTCGGAGATGCCAACGGCACGGGTTTCTACAATCCGTTCCCCGGGCAGTTCACGCCCAACGGTCAGACCTATACGCCCAATGCAGCCCAGCAGGCGGCATGGATCGCGGCGGCCAATGCCGGCGCCATCACCTTGGTCTCTCCGATTAACGGCAAGAGTTTCGACTCCGGCAGTATCTACCTGAACGCCAGCACCCCTGAAGGTGCCGCCTGGATGGATGCCTTCTTCGCCGCTGCGGCTCCCGGTTGGGCCGGCTGGCCCTACAAGGGTAACGACGTCAACGATCCTGGGGTTAACAATGCCACCTTGGACGATGCCGCATTTCAAAATGGGTCTCTGCAAGCCGCCATCCCGTCCGCCTCCGAGGCCAGTGGCTGGGACGGAACGATCATGTTCACGCCCAACGATCAGCTTCAAATGGTGCTTTCGGGCTCCTTCAATACGAGCGTGCAACTCACCAACAAGGGTCAGTGGATCAAGTATCCCTACCCGGAAGATCGTTGGGCCACCTGGTATTTCCCGAACGGTGGTTTCGGTTTGAAAGGTCAGGCTAAGGAAGATGCTTATACCGATCCGACCGATACCTCGACCCGCACCAATACGGGTGTCTTCCCCGGTGATGATACGCCCAAGACCCGCGTAACGCTCTTCGGCAGCTATAAGTTCAAGGGCGCACTCAAGGGCTGGGTGGTTGGTGGTGGCGCCGACCGCGCCTCCAAGCGAGCCTACTTCTCGGGTGTCACGCATGGTAGCAACCAAGTTCAGACGGACAGCAATGGCGACTTGATCGTCCTCTACATGCCAGCCCAAACGAAGGTCAATGCCTTCGTGCGCAAGGAATGGAAAGGTTCGAATGGATATGCCCAGTCCCTCCAACTCAACATCGATAACTTGTTCAATGACACCAAGCTTTACGGCTTGATCTATAACCCGCCGATTTCAGCCAAACTGACCTACGATATCAGCTTCTGACCGGTGGTCTTTTCTAAACATCTGGTTTCTGTTTAGACGTTTGTTCAATAGCGCGCACCGGTTTAAACCAGTGCGCGCTTATTGTTTATTTAGGTCCCAAAATGAAAACACGTTACTCACTACTCCCCGTCCTGTTCACCCTGATAGCCCCTGTGATTTCTTCCGCCGCACCCATATGGACTGTCTATGAAACGGCCCGGGACACCGGTCGGCTTCTCGCCCAGGTCGAAGCCCCCGCGGCTTCATCGGCAACGTCCCCCGTCATTGCCCTCGATCCCGCTCAACACTTTCAGGAGATCGTCGGTTTTGGTGGTGCGTTGACCGAATCCTCCGCCTGGGTGCTCGCCCAGTTGTCGCCGGAAAAACGCCTCGAAGTGCTCCGTCGCTATTACGATCCCACAGAGGGCATCGGCTATACCCTCGCCCGCACCCACCTCAACAGCTGCGATTTCTCGCTGTCCATGTGGGCCCTTGATGAGACCCCCGGTGACTACGAACTCCACGACTTCACGCTCGAGCCCATGCGCCGCTGGCTCATGCCATTGCTGCACGATGCCGAGCAGATCACGGGCCCCAACCGCTTCAAACTCATTGTTTCTCCCTGGAGTCCGCCCGCTTGGATGAAGACCAACTTTCGCATGGATGACGGTGGCTCACTCCGCAGTGAATACGCCGCCCCTTGGGCCAACTACTACGTGAAGTTCGTGGAAGCGATGCGCCGCGAGGAGAACCTCAACGTATGGGCCTTCACCATTCAGAACGAACCCGAAGCCAAGCAAGTCTGGGAGTCCTGCCTCTACACGCCCGAACAGGAACGCAATTTCGTGCGTGATCATCTTGGCCCGGCGATGGAACGCGCCGGCCTCACCGATGTAAAACTCATCACCCATGATCACAATCGCGACATCTTGGAAGCGCATGCCGACGCCACCATGGGCGATCCCGCCACCGCGAAATATCTTTGGGGCCTGGGTCTGCATTGGTATGTGAGCAACGACTTCGAGGTTTCGTCGCGAGTGCACGCCAAGTATCCCGACAAGCCCATTCTGTTTACCGAAGGCTGTTGGGAAGGCGGCGAAAATCTGGGCCGTTGGGAACATGGTGAAGGCTATGCGCGGCAGATGATCGGCGATATGTCCAACTGGGTCTGCGGTTATGTCGATTGGAACATCGTCCTCGATCAACGCGGTGGACCCAATCATGTGGGCAATTTTTGTGATGCCCCCGTGCTCGTGAATACGGACACGAAGGAGGTCCGTTACACGCCGGCTTTTTTCTACATCGCCCATTTCAGCAAATTCGTTTTACCCGGGGCCCGGCGCATCGCCTCATCCGGCGGCCCCGCGGAGTTGCAATCCATCGCCTTTGCCAATCCCGATGGCTCCCTCGCTACAATTGTGCTCAATGAAAAAGACTCAGCGGTGTCCTTCACCCTGTCGGCCGGTGACGAGTCTCTAGTTTGCTCAATCCCGGCCCGCGCCATTCAAACCTACGTTACGACCATCAACTAACTTCATCCGATGTGCGGCTCAATTAGGCTTCTCTCCCCACTCCTTATTCTTTCGGTCATGACAACTGCACTGATTGCACAGCCCGTGCCGGTGGAAGTGCGCGAGACGGCCTACGGTTTCGAGTTACTGCGCGATGGGAAACCCTATTACGTGAAGGGAGCCGGGGGCATCAATCATCTCGAACGGCTCGCGGAAAGTGGGGCCAATTCGGTGCGCACTTGGGGCGCGGATCTGACGGAGCAAGTCTTGGATGAGGCCCAGCGTCTGGGTTTGACCGTGTGCGCAGGCATCTGGATCGAACACGAACGGCATGACTTTGACTATGATGATCCGGTGGCCGTTGCGGCCCAGATCGAGCAGTGCAAAAGGAAGGTGGATCAATTCAAGGATCACCCGGCTTTGCTGTTATGGGGGGTAGGTAACGAGGTGGAGACACGGTCCACCAACTCGAAAGTCTGGGACACGATCGAAGTGGTCGCGGCCTACATAAAAAAGACGGACCCCCATCATCCCGTGATGGTCGTGACTGCCCATATTTTGCCCGCCACGACCGAATTTATTAAATCGCGCTGTCCATCAATAGACCTGCTCGGGAGTAATTCCTACGCCGGACTGCCGGTGATCGGCCGGGATATCCGCCGCAGTGGCTGGTCGGGGGCTTACCTCATCACGGAGTGGGGGCCCAACGGAACTTGGGAGGTGGACAAGACGCCATGGGGCGCAGAACCCGAACCCACCAGCACGGAAAAAGCCCGCATGTATGCCGAGCGCTACGGCATAATTTTGGGCGACAAAGCCCACTGCCTTGGCAGCTACGTCTTCCTGTGGGGACAGAAACAGGAGGTGACCCCCACTTGGTTCAATCTTTATACCGAGTCCGGGGCCGAAACTGAGGGGGTGGAAGTGCTGCAAACAATGTGGACGGGTAAAAAACCAGCAATCACCGCGCCCCGAATCACGCCGTTGAAACTCAATGGCGCGCATGCAAACAAGGGTTTGCGCGTGCACCCGGGTAAACCACTGGTGGCGGAATTTGAAGTGACGCGTGGCGAGATGGCTGAACTTCGGATGCAGTGGGAGTTGATGCCCGAGAGCCAAAACAAGGGTCATGGCGGTGACGCCGAAATCCGACCAGCTAATTTGCCGCTACCTAAACCCTGCGCGGAAGCCGACCAAACCCGTTTCACTTTCTCCGCCCCCAAGAAACCCGGCGCTTATCGCATATACCTCACGGTCTTTGGTCCCGGCAACAAAGCCGCGACCGCCAACTTTCCATTCCACGTAGGGGCTGTTTCGCCATGATGGCCCGGTTCTTTCTCTCGCTCATGTTCTGCACCACCATCGCAAACACTATGTCTGCAGCGTCGTTTTATACCGTCCGGCCGGAAGATCCGCAGGCCGTTTATCTCACGCCGGATAATTTTGCCGTAGGCGCGGATGGCATCGCCGATGATACCGCCGCCTTGCAACAGGCCATCGACCGCGTGCAGGAGACCACGCGGCGTGGCATCGTATTCATTCCCGCGGGCAGCTACCGGCTGACGCAGGAGCTTCGGGTTTGGAGCGGAATCAGACTGATTGGCTACGGCGCGACGCGTCCAGTATTCTTCCTCGCGCCAAACACTCCGGGTTATCGAGACGGGGCGAGCCGCTATCTGGTGCATTTCCTCAGCGAGAGACCGGACTCACCCGACGCCCCCGTGCGGGAAGCCAACCCGGGAACCTTCTACTCGGCGATGAGCAACATCGATATCGAGATTGGCGCCGGAAATTCCGCCGCTGTGGGCGTGCGTTCCCATTTCGCCCAGCACGGCTATCTGGCGCACATGGATTTTCGGATTGGCGAGGGCCGCGCCGGCATCGAGGAGGTCGGCAACGAGGGCGAGGACCTGCATTTTTACGGCGGGGAATTCGGCATCACCATGCACAAACCCTCGCCGAGTTGGCCCTATCTGTTGGTGGATGCGACCTTCGAGGGTCAGCGCACCGCCGCCATCGAAACCGAGGAGGGTGGGCTCACGCTGATTCGTCCCCAATTTCGCGATGTTCCCACCGCAGTCATGGTGCGAGAGAACAGGGCTGAAGAACTGTGGATCAAAGATGGCCGGTTCGAGGACATTGCCGGTCCGGCCTTGGTGATCAGTGACGAAAAAAGCGCCCGCACCCAGATCAACTTACAGAACACCTTTTGCGCCGATGTGCCGGTCTTCGCCCGGTTCCGCGAAAGTGGCCGCGAAATCGCCGGCCTCGGGCCGCTCTACCAAATCAAGGAATTTTCCCACGGTTTGCAGATCGCCCAACCGGGTGCCGCGGGTGAAATAAAATCCGTCATGGATGCGAGCATGGTGGATGCGCCATCGGCCATCATCCCTTCCGATATTCCCGCGCCGCCGCCACAGGAAAGCTGGGTCAACCTGCGCGACCTCGGCGCCAAGGGTGACGGCGTTAGCGACGACACGGCGATCCTGCGTGCGGCGATCGCGCAGCACCGCACCATCTATTTGCCGAGCGGACGCTACCGCGTGACCGAAACGATCACCCTGCAGCCCGACACGGTGTTGATCGGACTCAACCCCATCACGACCCAGATCCTCATCACTGATTACACGCCGGCTTTCCAAGGCGTGAACGGCCCGACCGAACCTCCGGCCGAGGAAGCCGCCGCTTGGTGGCGTCGCTTGGCCCCGCCATTTCCCGGCACCGGTGCGCCCAAACCCTTGCTCGAATCGTCCCGGGGAGGAAACAACATCATCACCGGCATCGGACTCGACACCGGCGGTATCAATAATCGCGCCCTGGCACTCAAGTGGATGGCGAGTGCCAGCTCCCTGGTGAACGATGTGCGCTTTCTCGGCGGCCACGGCACCTATGGTCCGGACGGCAAATATCTCGAAATTTATAACAACACGCGTTCGGCCGATGCCGATCCGCGGCGGAGGTGGGACGCCCAATACCCGAGCCTCTGGGTCACCGCGGGTGGAGGAGGAACCTTCAAAGGCCTGTGGACCCCCAGCCCCTTTGCCTCGGCCGGATTAGCGGTCACCGACACCACAACCTCGGGCCGAATCTATGCGCTTTCCAGCGAACACCATGTGCGCTCCGAGGTGATATTCCGCAACGTGTCCAACTGGCAGGTTTATGCCCTGCAAACCGAGGAAGAACGGGGAGAGGGTCCCCAGGCTCTGCCCCTCGAAATTGACCGCTGCTCAAATCTGACCTTCGGCAATTTCTTCATTTACCGCGTCAACATGGACACGCCTTTCATCACCGGCATCCGGGTCACGGATTCGCACGATATCGATTTTCGCGGGGTCCACGTCTACAGTCCCGGCAAGCTCAGCTTCGACAACACGCTCATCGATACCACAAACCGGGCTCAGGTTCGCACCAGGGAAATAGCTTGGTTGCATATACCCGAGCAGCTGGCCGCAGTGCCGTCGCCACCGCTGCCCTCGCTCTTCGCCCCCGGCGCCCAGATCGAGCGGCTGGCCACCGGCTTCAATAACATCGACGGCCTGGTGGCCGATGCCGCAGGCAACGTCCTCTTCGTCGATCATGGTCGGAACACCATTTATCGCTGGTCTCATGCCTCCGGAAAACTTTCCACGAGCACGGACGCCGCCCTTCAACCCGTAGCTCTCGCCATCGACCACTCCGGGTCTCTCTTGATCGTTTCTGGACACGGCAACGTCTATGCCCTCCCTCCGGGAGCCGACGAATTTTCCCTTCAGGTGCTTGCCCCAAAGCCCACCGCCGGACGTCCCGCCGCCACCGCTTGGTTACCAGTGAGCCGCTGGCGCGACGCGCATAACTGGTTGGAAGCCAGCACGCGGACCGAACCCTGGCACTTTCTTTCTCCCGATGGCAGCGTCTTCATCCCGGCGCATGAATCCTACCTCCTGCTTGGCCAACCCGCCCATCGATGGGGGCTGGGCACGGTGGACCTGGCGCGGACCTACGCCCTGGCCCCGGCCGTGCCCGGACAACCTTTTTACGCCTCCGATGAATTCGGCCAAAAAACCTGGCGCTTTATGGTGCAGGTCGATGGCACCCTGACCGACCCCCAACTCTTCGCTGAAGAAGGCGAGGCGGGCACGGCCGTCGATGCCGAAGGCAATGTATATGTCTGCGCCGGTCAGATTCATGTCTACGACCAATCCGGCCGGCCGCTCGGCGTGATTGCCGTGCCGGAACGACCCAGCGCCTTGGCCTTCGGTGGACCGGACGGGCACACCCTGTTTATCGCCGCCCGCAGTTCTCTATATGCCATCCCGATGGCTACCCCATAGTAGCCAAACCCTTTCATTGAACGGTGTCAGTGAAATGCCCGTTGCCCGGTTGCAACGTGTCAGTCATCGAAAAGGTCCTGCCACGCCTTTTGGCAACCTCTCATACGGTCAGCATCTCAACCCCCCGGTTTGCACAATATCCCCATGACCCCCAAACCTGAACCCCTCTCGTTCAAGGAAAAATTCGCTTACGGCCTCGGTGACACCGCCTCGAATTTCTTTTTTCAGACCTTCAACATCTTTCTGATCTACTATTACACCGACGTGTTTGGTCTCGCAGCCAGCTCGGTCGGCACGATGTTCATCGTTACGCGCATCTTTGATGCTGTCACCGACCCTCTGATGGGCATGTTGGCGGATCGGACTAGATCCCGTTGGGGCAAATACCGGCCTTACTTGCTATGGATCGCGGTGCCCTACGGCGTCTTGGGTTACCTGATGTTCATGAACCCCGAGCTCTCGGACAGCGGCAAGTTGATCTACGCCTACCTGACCTACTCGGCCATGATGCTGGCCTACACGGCGATCAACATTCCCTATTCAGCCCTGATGGGCGTGATGTCGCCTTCCACCGTGGAGCGCACCTCGCTGTCGACCTACCGTTTCGTCTGCGCCTTTGGTGGCGGGCTTCTCGTGGCCATGCTGGTTACCCCGCTCAAAAACCTGCTCGGGGGGGGCAGCGAAGTCCGCGGCTTTCAGTGGACGATGGCCATCTTCGCCGTCATCTCAATTTCGTTGTTCCTCTACACGTTTTGGAACACCCGTGAGCGCGTGCAGTCATCCGGTGATGAGAAGAGCAATCTCAAGCAGGACATCGGTTTTCTGTTCCGCAATCGCGCGTGGTTGGTGCTGTTCTTCACCGGTATTTTCACGCTGACCAATGTCGCCGTGCGCAACGGTGTGACGGTGTATTTCTTCAAGTATTTCATCGGCGACGACGGTCAACAGGTGTTCCTCTTTTTCGACCAAACCGCCTTGTTCATGACCTCGGGTATGCTGGCCATGATTCTCGGCGTCGCTTCAACCCCGTTTTTCACGAAACGCTGGGGCAAGCGCGAGTTGATGATCGTGCTCAGCACGCTCAATGCCCTTGCGTTGCTGGCCTTCTATTTCGTGCCGCGGGATCAAATCGCATTGATGTATGTGATCAACATCACCGGCACCTTTATCGTGGGTCCGACACCTGCGATCGTCTGGGCCATGTATGCCGACGCCGCGGATTACGGAGATTGGAAATTCAATCGACGCACCACCGCCCTGATATTTTCCGCCGCCCAATTCGGCCAAAAGATGGGGCTCGCGCTAGGCGGCTCCGTGGCTGGTTGGTGTCTGGCCTGGTTTGGTTACGTGGCCAATGTTGAACAAACGGCACGTTCCTTGGCCGGCATCCGCATCCTGTTCACCGCCGCCCCGGCCACTTTTGCGCTGCTCAGCGTCGGCATGATGGTGTTCTACCCCCTCAAGGAATCCATGGTCAAACAGATCGAATTGGATCTCGCCGCCCGGAAATCCCCCACAACCTAAGCGTTCGCTGTGGAAGCGCTGGTTTTCAGGCGCAGAAAAAAGCGCGGTCTTCATGGACCGCGCTTTTGTTTGGTGGAGCTGGCTTTGGCTCAGACTTCGATCTGCGGGCGTTTCTTTTCCGGCCAGTCGACGTGGTAGAACTTGCCGCGCGGCTTGTCGGTGCGCTCGTAGGTATGGGCACCAAAGTAGTCGCGTTGCGCCTGCAGCAGATTGGCCGGGAGGCGGGCGCTGCGGTAACCGTCGTAGTAGGCGAGGGCTGAACTGAAGGTCGGGGCGGGGATGCCGTGGGTCGCGGCGAGGGCCACCACCTTGCGCCAGTTTTGCTGGGCCTGCTGGATCGTTTTGTTGAAATGCGGATCAAGCAGAAGGTTGGCCAGTTTCTGGTCGCGGGCAAAGGCCTCGGTGATGCGCTGCAGGAAGCCGGCGCGAATGATGCAACCGCCGCGCCAGATCTGCGCGATCTTCCCGAAGTTGAGTTTCCAATCATACTCCTGCTGCGCGGTGCGCATCAGTTGGAAACCCTGCGCATAGGAACAGATTTTCGAGCAATAAAGCGCATCGTGGATGGCTTGAATCAGCGCTCCCTTGGGACCCTTGTATTTAAGCTTCGGGCCTTTGAGTTTTTTGGAAGCCGCCACGCGCTCTTCCTTGATGGCGGAGAGGCAGCGCGAAAAAACGGACTCGGCAATGGTCGGAGCCGCGACCCCCATGTCGAGGGCGTTGGTCGACGTCCATTTGCCGGTGCCTTTTTGGCCGGCCGTATCAAGGACCACATCAACAAAGGCTTTCCTGGAGGCGGGATCCTTCTGGCCCAGAATGTCAGCCGTGATTTCGATCAGGAAGCTGTCGAGCGCACCCTTGTTCCACTCAGCGAAAATCCGCCCCATTTCCTTAGCGGAGAGACCAAGCAGACCCTTCATCAGATCGTAGGCCTCACAGATCATCTGCATATCGCCATACTCGATGCCGTTATGGATCATCTTCACATAGTGGCCGGCCCCGTTCTCGCCGATGTAGGTCGAGCAGGGCACACCGCCTTTGACGGGTTTGCCCTCGGTCGCACCCATGAGGGGCTTGCCGGTCCTCCGGTCGACCTTGGCGGCAATGGCATTCCAGATCGGTTCCAATTCCTTGAAGGCGGCTTTGTCGCCACCGGGCATGAGGGCGGGGCCAAAACGTGCGCCTTCCTCTCCACCGGAAACACCCGAGCCGATGAAACGGAGCTTTTTCTCCTTCAACGCCTTTTCGCGACGAATGGTATCGGTCCAGAGGGCGTTGCCTCCATCGATGATGATGTCGCCCGGTTCAAAGAGTTCAGCGAGGCCGTCAATAACCGCATCGGTGGCACGGCCGGCCTGCACGAGGATCACGGCCTTGCGCGGCTTGGCCAGCGAAGCGACGAACTTTTTCAGCGTTTTGGTGCCCACTAGTCCACCGGGGGTGGAGGGGTTTTCTGCCACGAACCGGTCGGTCTTCTCCGTGGTTCGGTTGTAAACCGAAATCCGGAAACCGTGGTCGGCTATATTGAGAGCGAGGTTTTGACCCATCACGGCGAGCCCGATGAGTCCGATGTCGGAGAGTTCTTTAGCCATAGACAAGGCAAGTCCTAGCGATTGCCCCGCCAATAACCACCTGAATTTTCAGCTGGGTTAAACAAACCGGTAAGGAGCACGAACAACCCTCAAGCAGTGGTCACCACGAAACACACCAAATACACTAAAACAAAACATTCATGGCAAAGGAAACGGGTTCTCGAGCATAGGGGCACAGAACTGAAGCTATGAATTCCTACTGCGCTCACCTTTCGTGTGTTTGGTGTATTTAGTGGTTAATATCTTCCGTAAAATTCCGGATTAACTTTCAACCCAAGCGGATCCGTCCGGAAGCTCGACGCGGCGGTCACCGCATTGCACGTGGGTGCCGCCGTGGAGAAATACATGTTCGATCCGGCCGTAGGCGTCGCGTCGGATGACGCAAAAATCGGCATCGGTTGTGCACTGCCAATCAGGTTGCACGAGCGTTGTGCGCGATTCGCCTGCTGCTGCAGCCATCAACAAATCCTCGCGTCCATCCGCCAGGGTCACCACCACCGCCACATGGGTGTCGTCTACTTCCCGCCCTGCAGTCGTGCGCAACGGCATGCGTTTGATGCCACCGAGGTTCGACTGGCCGGCATAAGGTTCCAGCACGCCGACAAAGGTGGACGCCAATGCGGCTTCCGGGGCCTGACGCCGCACGACCATACTCGGCAACCACGCCTCGTGATTCGCATCCTGATCACGATAAGCGATCCAGCTTTCCGCGAGGGCGGCTTGTGCCCCAGTGGTGAGATCGGTGTAACGCAGGTGGATATCGGATCCATCGGGTAGGACATTGAGTCGATCCTCAATCTGCCAGTCCACCGACCAGCCGTCCTCGGGGGTGCCACCACGGAAATTGCGCATTTGCACGTCGGGGCCAAAACCGGGCTGTGGTTCCTCGCCGAGTCCGGTTGCGGTCGCCGTGCCAAAGTAACCGTGCATCACCTTGGCGTGATCACGACCGCCGGTGACCCGGAAGATATCGAGCACGTAGCTGTCGTCTGGAGAAATATCCACCAGCAGGAGCGCCCGTTCGTAGCGTTGCAATTCGGTGGTTTGCACCAAGTGCGGTCCGACCGCCTGGATGAGTTTCACCTGCTTGCCGGCTGCCCAGGCCGTCGTGGTTCCGCGCACGAGTCCCTTGCAAGGGTTGAGTTGGATGTTGAGCGGTTCGGTCTCCGGGGTATTGCGCAACGGCGTCTGGTCCTTGCCGTCGACCACCACCGTGTTGTGCGCCGCGGTCCGCTTATACCAAAGCGCGCGAGGGGAATACCAGCCGCCGAAGTGCACCGCCGGATAAGCGAAACCGGGCAGCAATTCCACGCCCTTGGCGAAGAGTCCGATGCCCATCGCGTCGGGCCGGCCGTGATTGCCGCCGACATCGTAGTCGAGCCAGATCGCGCGTTCCGCCACGCCCTCCCCGGATCGCAAAATGCCGAGGGCCCATTGTTCCTTGTTCACCGACTTGGCGGGCAACGTCGCGCCATGCTCACGAATCACCTCAGCCACGTTCTCCTGAAACTTGATGGAATCCGTAGCAAACGGATCATGGGGCAGGCCATCCACGCAGCGATCATTGGCCAGATACAGCAGCTGCACAAAGAGGGGATCTCCCGTGATGACGTGGAGATTCCAGAAAAGCGAAAAGTCCGAGACAAAGGGAATGCCAATCCCGGCGGTGTCGAACGGGTTTCGGATAAAGTCGGCTCCGATGTACGCTTTGTCGGCACGGCCAAATGCCCCGGTGTCGCCGATCCGCGGGTAGAGCGACTCGGCAATCCACGTGTCCGCATGGAAGCGGAACAATTGCCCGAGCGACGGCACGCGCCGAAACATCTCAGGTAAAATTTCCGGATCGAGGCGGCCGAACAAAGAGAGGACAACGGCCACATTCCGTGGGGCACCCGCCGCGTATCCCGCCAGGCCTTTCTCGCCCGACAGTCCATCGACCGCGGTGGCTCTCCCCAGCATCGCCTGCAGGTCGGCCAGCAATTGCGAACGATTGTCCGGCCAGTTCAGAATCGCCAGCGCGACGAGTTGGGTGATTTCGGCGTTGGGAAAATTGCTGAACAACTTTTCCGGGTGCGCCTGCACTTGGCGCAGGATGCCGTCCTCTATATTCTCACGGATGCGGGCCGGCGTATCCTTTGCATTGGCCAGTTGGTGACGGGCCGCCTGCTGCGACAAGAACTTCACCAATTCCTCATCGGCGGCGATTGCCGGGGCGATCATATCAAAAGCCAGGACCAGATCCCTCGTCTCGCGACAGGCGTCGTGCCACACCGAGACCATACCCGCACCGGTGGTCGGGCTGGCCTTCTCGTAGCTTAATCCTTGGGTGAGATAATCGAAGGTCGGATAAAGATCAGCCACGCGATCGAGCATGATGGCGGCCTTGTGCGCATAGACCGTGTCGCCGCTCAAAACATAGGCCATTGCGAGGGTGCGAATACCCGCCAGCATGAATTGCTTCCATTGGCCGCGGGGCAGGTAGGCGCCGACAAAATACCAGCGGTTGGTGCCATCGAAGTAACCCGTGCCATCGTCGACCCCGAACAGGTGCAACGGATCGCCCGGTGCCGGATGCCGCGGGTTGAAGAGCAACGTCCGGTCGGCGAGAGCGGAATCGAAGACGCCATGAACATCGAGACCGGAGCGATGGAATGCGCCGAAATCATTCTGGGGAAACTGCTCCGCGCAATGGGGGCAGGTGACCTTCCACGGCGTGTTCACCGCATCGATTTTCCATTCATACATGGGCACATCGCCCATGCAGGAAGGGCAATGGCCGTTGGACCAGACCATCCACGAACGCTTGATCGTCGCGCCGAACATGGCGGACCAAAGTTCTTCGTCGGAACGGTCGACCCACGGCCGGGCGGCAGCAAAGCACTTTTTTGCCTGGGCTTGGGCGTGCGGATCTTTCTGCAGATTCGCGCGCAAGACGGTCACGGCGGTTTCCGGAAAAAAGACGGAATTCATTTTCCGGTCATAGGGTGAGCACACCCCGGAGGCGAAGGATATAATTTAATGCCCGACCGAGCCGTAATAATCGCCTCAAAGCGTCAGCGTCGTGACCACGGAGGCGTTGATGCCGGAGATGGAATTACCGATCGCATCCATCACCGCAGATGGCGCCACGCCGAGAGTAATGATCACGACGATCAAAGTGACGCAGAGAATGCGGGTCGACGTGGTAAGGACGATGGGCGCAGGGTTCTCGACCGGGTCGCCGAATACAGCTTCACGCACCACACAGAGGTAATAGTAAACCGCGATGGCCGCGTTGACCATCATGATGATGACAAGGGCGAGGTAGCCCTTGGCCAAGGCAGCGGTGAGCAGGGAGAGCTTACCCATGAAGCCGACGAAGGGCGGGATGCCGGCGAGACCAAAGACCCCGATGATCAGCGTGGCGGCGAGGAGGGGCGAACGGCGGTGCAGCCCGGCCAGTTCCGAGATGGCTACATTGGTGCCATCGCGCGAGACGCGACTGATCACCACGAAGCAGGCCAACACCATCACCATGTATCCGGTGATGTAGTAGAGGGCCGCGGTCGATCCGGCCTCACTCAAGGCGACAAAACCGACGACGGCATAACCCGCATGCGCGATGCCGGAAAAACCGAGCAGCCGTTTGAAGTCTTTTTGCACCATCGCGATCAGGTTGCCGTAGAACATCGAGATGATCGCGAGACCGGTAAGCAGCATGGCGAGCGTGCTGTTGTCCGTTGACGCCAGTGAGGTGAAGCGAACCAGCACGGCAATGGCGCCGATCTTGGGTAGGGAAGCAATCAGGCTGGCGGTTTCATTGGACGCGCCCTGATAAACATCGGGCGTCCAGAAATGGAAGGGGAAGACGGCCAGCTTGTAGAAGAGTCCGCAGAACGTGAGCGCGAGACCGACAATCGCGAGCGGCGTGTGGACGACCGGAGCGAGTCTTTCCATCATGAGGGGCAGCGAGGTGGTGCCGGTCAGACCAAAGAGATAACTCACGCCGAACAGCATCAGTCCGTTGGCGGCGACGCCGAACATGATGTATTTGACCGCCGACTCCATCTGAGCGCGCTGGCCTTCCCGTTCGCGCCGCATCGGCACCATCATGTAAAGCGGGAAGGCGGACAGCTCGAGCGCGATGATCAATGCAATGACATCCACACAACTCACCAACATGATCAGGCCGGTGACGCTGAGGGTAATAAAGAGATAGTATTCCGGCCGGATGTGTTCGCGAATGTCGGGCAGCGGTCCGCTGAGAATCAACACGGCGGCAAAGCCTCCACTGATCACCAATTTGAGCAGCTGGGAAAAAGCATCGATACGATAGGCCCCGGTAAAGAGCACGGCCGTCGAATTGAAACTCAGGATGGTGGTCACAATGACCAGGAGGGCGGTGACCAGAGCGACGAGGCGGGCGCGAGCGACGAAATTTTCACCGAGCGTGACGAAGAACAGCACCAGTGCGCCGGCAAACAGCACCAGCTCGGGCAGAAACGCGATTAATGAGGACGAATTCATGGCGCAGGGTTTCGAGGCTGGGTGGTCAGAGCCGTAGGGCTGCACCTTGGTGCACGCCCAGATTCCTGCGAATTGAGAGGCATGGACCAAAGTCCAGCCCTACATCCTAACGAGATGATTCGGAACGAACCGGCTGAGAAATTATGCAAGGCCGTTGGTATCATGGTCGGTTCAGCCATTGGCGTATTGAAGAATTTGCACCACCGAAGCGTGCATCACGCGAATGAAGGGTTGGGGATGCAGCCCGATCCAGAAAACGAAAACGAGCAACGGGGTGAGGGTGGCGATTTCGCGCAGATCGAGATCTTGCAGATTCTGATGCGACGGGTTGGTGGTGGTGCCCCACGCGACGCGTTGGAGAGTGCGAAGCATATAGGCCGCGGCGAGCACGACGCCGGGAACGGCAAAGGCTGTGACAATCTTCGAATGCTCAAAGCTGCCGGCGAGCACGAGGAATTCGCCGATGAAACTATTGGTGCCGGGGAAAGCCAGCGATGAGAGACAGAATACACCAAAGAACCCGGCAAAGATCGGCATGTATTTTCCGATGCCGGCGGCTTCGCTCAGATCACGCGTGTGGAGGCGTTCGTAAATGATGCCAACACAGATGAAGAGCGCACCCGTGGTGACACCGTGGTTGATCATCACCATGGTGGCGCCCTCAAGGCCGTTCACGTTGAGGGAGAAAATACCGAGAGTGGCAAAGCCCATGTGACCCACACTCGAGTAGGCGACCATTTTCTTGAGATCGTTCTGCGCCAGAGCGGTGAGGCCGCCATAAAGGATACCAATGACCGAAAGACCGAGTATCCAGGGGGCGAAGGTTTGGGTGGCGAGCGGCGTGATCGGCAGGCAAAAGCGCAGGAATCCGTAGGTGCCCATCTTCAGGAGCACACTGGCTAGAATCACACTACCCGCGGTCGGGGCCTCGACGTGGGCCGCAGGCAACCACGTGTGGAACGGGAACATCGGAACCTTGATCGCGAAGGAGAGGAAGAACGCGGCGAAGACCCAGATCTGGAACCCGCTCGAATAGTCCTGCCCCATCATACCGGGGATACTGAAGCTGCCGGTCTGCAAGCGCAGCGCGATGAGCGCGACCAGCAGGAAGACGGAGCCCGACATGGTGTAGATGAAAAACTTGAGCGACGCGTAGATCTTGCGCGGGCCACCCCATACGCCGATCAGGATCGCCATCGGGATCAGCATCGATTCCCAGAAGATGAAAAACAAAATCGCATCGAGGGCACTGAAGACGCCGATCATCGCCGCCTCCATGACGAGCAGACAAAGCATGAACTCTTTCACGCGGACCTTGATGTAGTTCCACGAGGCGAGCACACAAAGCGGCATGATCAGCGTCGTGAGCAATACGAGTAACAGGCTGATGCCGTCGATCCCGAGAGCGTAGTCGATTTTGAGCGAGGGAATCCACGCCGCGTGTTCACGGAACTGAAACGCCGCCGTGTCAGCATTGAAACGGCACCAAAGTGGTAGTGAGACGACGGCAATGACCGTGGTGCAACCGAAGGCCCACCAGCGCAGGATGCGTTCATTGCCGATGAAGGCCGCGACCACCGCGGCGACCAGCGGACTGAAAATCAGCACGCTGAGCAAGGGCCAGTTGTCGGTGAATTGGGTCAGGCTCGTCATCGGGCGACCGTGTTAAAGATGAGGAGGAAAAGGATCACGAGGACCGCACCCACTGCGAAGACGATGGTGAGACTTTCCTGCAGCGCGCCGCGCTGGGCCGAGCGGAGACGGCCACCAATGTTGCGCACGGTGTTGGCCAGACCGTCAACCGCGCCATCGATAATGTTGTTATCAAAGACCGCGGATATACGCGCGGTGAACATCAACGGGATGAGGCCACCGACACGGTAGATCTCACCAATCGCAGTATCGATGAACTGCACGGGTTTCTTGGCCACCCAGAGAAAACCGCGGCCACCGATGCGGTAGGGCCAATCGAGGTCGAGGCTGATCTTGGCTTCGGGTTCGAGTTTCTTGATCAACAGGAAGAACCCGGCCGCGGTGAAGAGGAGGATCTGCAGCGTCTCCGATACATGGTAGGAAGTGTAAGGCACGAAATCCACCGGGTAGGGCAGCATACGATAGAGATAAGGCGTGTAGCAGCCGATAAAAATGCAGAGGAAGGCAGTGAACGCCATGGCGGCGATCATGTTCCAAGGTGGCTCGCCCGCGCGGTCCCAAGTTTCCTTTTCGCAATGGTTTTTGCCGAAGAAGATGAAGTAGGGGACCTTCAGGCCGGTGTGCAGGAATGTTCCCGCAGAGGCGAGGAGGAGGAGGAATCCGACCCAGAGTTTGTGATCGTCGAAACCGGCTTGGACGATCATCGATTTGCTGACAAAGCCACTGAAGAGAGGGAAGGCCGAAATCGACAGACCTCCGATCAGGGTAAAAACAAAAGTCCACGGCATCTTTTTGTAGAGCCCACCGAGGTCGGTGAATTTGCTCTTACCCGTCATGTAGAGCACGGAGCCGCAACCCATGAAGAGCAGTCCTTTGTAGAGGATGTGGGCGAACGCATGAGCCACCGCGCCGTTGATGGCTAATTGGGTGCCCAGACCGACTGCGGCCACCATATAACCCACCTGGCTGACGATGTGATAAGCCAACAGGCGGCGGCTGTCGTTTTCCAACACCGCATAAACCACGCCGTAGAGTGCCATGATGACACCGAGCACGACGAGGACTTCCAAACCGGCGAATCCACGGATCAAGGCATAGACGGCGGTCTTGGTGGTGAAGGCACAGAGGAAAACCGAACCGTTGAAGGTAGCTTCACCGTAAGCATCGGGCAGCCACGCATGCAGGGGTGGCACCGCGGCATTGAGGATAAAGCCCGTCATGATCAGCCAACCCGCGAGGCTCATGTTATGAACATCGAAGAGGCCGAAGGAGAGGTCGCCGCCGGTGGCGCGATATTGCAGGACGATACCGGCAAGGAAAACCACCCCGCCAACCATGTGGACCAGCAGGTAACGATAACCGGCGCCGAGGGATTGCTCGCGACCGCGGAACCAGATAAGGAAAACCGAAGAAATCGCCATCAACTCCCAGAAGAGGAAGAGCGTAAGCAGGTCGCCCGCAAGAATCGCACCCAGTGAACCGGCCACGTAAGTCCACGCCGCGCTATGTTCGGTCGAGCGCTTAACGTGCAGGCCGTAAAGGGAACCGAGGATGCACATCAGACCCATGATGTAGGCGAAGACGGAACTGAGTGCATCGACGCGACCAAAGGTCAGGGTAAACTGAAGAAAATGAACCACGCCGAAGGTGCCCTTGGCCATCATCACGATGCGGGCAAAGGTCAGCACGGGCACGAACACCAACCAGGCCGGACGCAACTTGGCCGGCAGCAGCGGCAGCAGCAGGCCGCCGAGCAGCAGGATCAACGAAGGATGCAGCCAGAGATCACTCATCGTAGTAATCCTCCCGGGTCATGACACCGCTGTGGCCGAATGCTTTCGAGACATAGACGATCAGCGCGCAGGCAATAAAACCAAAGGCCGACCAGAAACCCGGGATATGCTCGGCATCGGTGTGGGCGTGATGCTTGTCCACGAACAGCGGAATCGCGTCGACGATAATGAGCACGACCAACAGAGCCAGACAGATGCGGACGACCACCTTCAGGTGGCGGCGGAGAAATTCAATTAAGCGAAGTAGTCTCATGGCCGGAGAGTAGCGGGTAGAGAGTCGCGACTAGCGAGTAGGCTGATGCCAGATGTAGGGCTGCACCTTGGTGCACGCCGGTTTATCTCAAACGAGAGGCATGGACCAAGGTCCAGCCCTACAAGTTCGCGACTATGTTTTGCTTCATTCATGACACGACGGCTTGGGCTAAACGCATGAAGAAATCGGGAAAGATGCCGATGAGCACGGAAATGGCTGCGGTGATACAAAGCGGTACCACCATGGAGAGCGGGGCTTCACCGTGTTTATGTCCGGCATCGGCCGCCGAGGTCTGGCCGAAGAAACCCTGATAAACCACGGGCACAAAATAGGCGGCGTTGAGCACCGAGCTGGCAATGAGCACGATCAGGATGCCGATGGCGTTGGCATCGAGTGCGCCCACCAGGAGATATAACTTTGAAATGAATCCCCCAACCGGCGGCACGCCGATCATGCTGAGTGAGGCGAGGGCAAAGGCGCCAAAGGTCCAAGGCATGGCGCGACCGAGTCCGCTCATTTCCGAAATGTTCTTCTTGTGAGTGGAGACGTAGATCGCGCCAGCGCAGAAGAACAACGTGATCTTCGCGAAAGCGTGCATGCCGATATGGAACAGTCCGCCGGCAATCGCCGTGGGCGTAAGCAATGCCACGCCCAAAATGATGTAGGACAATTGACTGACTGTGGAGTAGGCGAGTCGCGCCTTCAGGTTGTCTTTGCTCATCGCCACGATCGACCCAACGAGAATGGTGATGGACACAAACCAAGCCGTGGGGATACCGAGGTGCAGCCGGTCCATCGTATCCACCCCGAAGACGTAGAGCATCACGCGAACCGTCGAGAACACACCGACTTTAACCACCGCGACGGCATGGAGGAGGGCACTGACCGGCGTCGGCGCGACCATGGCGCTCGGCAGCCAATTGTGCAACGGCATGATGCCGTTCTTGGCGAAACCAATCAGACAGCAGATGTAGAGGATGGTGATGAGACCATTGTGCACACCCTCCGGTAGGAGGCCGGTTTGGATATTGGTCGTAAAATCGAGCGTGCCCGAAAGCACGTAGATGAGAACCATTGCCGGCAGGATGAGACCCTTGGCTGTGGTGGTCAGGTAAGTGATATATTTCTTCGCACCCTCGTAGCTTTCCTTGTCCTGATGGTGGGCGACCAGCGGATAGGTGCAGACACTGACGATCTCATAAAAGAGATAGAGGGTGAGGAGATTGTCGGCGAAGGCACAACCGATGGCGCCAAAGATCGCGAGGGCGAAGCAGGTGTTGAATCGCGTTTGCGCGTGCTCACCCAGACTGCGCATGTAGCCCGCCGAATAAAAGATCGTCAGCATCCAGAGGAAGGAAGCGGCCACGGCAAAGATCATCGAGAGCGCGTCGGCGCGGAGCGTGAAACTCAGGCCCGGGAGTAATTCAAAAAGCGTGTAGCGCAGCTTTTCGCCAGCCAACACATCGGGCACGAGTGAGACCACCAGACCGAACAGGGAGACCGCGGCGAGCAAGGAACAGGTCTCCCGAAGATTGGGGCGCTTGCTCGTCGCCATGACCAAGCCGGCCCCGAGAAGTGGAGCAAGGATCGCGAGCAGCAGGCGGATGTCTTGAGGCACTTCCATGGGTCAGCCGTTGAGCTCCGAAATATCCGCGGAATGGATGGAGCGATAATTGCGGTAAACCGCGATTATGATGCTGAGGGCAATGGCGACCTCGGCCGCAGCCAGACCCATGATGAAAAGCACGAAGATCTGACCGACCGCAGGATCGGGCGCAAAAAAGCGATTCACCGTCATGATATTCAGCGAAGCGGCGGCAAAGATGAGTTCACCCGCGATGAGCATGCCGATGAGCGTGCGACGGCGAATGAGGCCGTAGATGCCGGTGGCCAGCAGAAACGCCGCGAGTACAAAATAGATGTCCGGTTGTTGATGAATCTGGAGCAGGTTCATTCTTTGGTCCTCCCGGCGCGGGCTATGACCAACGCGCCCAAAATAGCCACGAGCAGCACCAATGAGATGAGTTCGAATGGCAGACTGTAAGTCGTCAAAAGGGCAATCCCGATGGCGCGGACCGATCCGTCGGTGATCTGCTCAGCGGGCCCCGGCCAAGGACCGGCGAGACTGAGGCGGGAAAGCGACACCCACACCACGACGGAAACGAGCATGGCTCCGCCACCCCAGAGCGCGGCGGACATGCGTGGTTCGTTGCGGGCAGGTTCGTCAGTCTCGGACAGCATCACCCCAAAAACGATGGTGATGCAGACCGCGCCCACGTAGATGAGGATTTCCATCAGGGCGAGGAACGGGCTGTTAAGAAAGTAGTAGAGCCCGGCAATGCCCATGCAGCAGATCATGAGCCCGGTAACGCCCCGGATAATGCGGGTGCTCAACGCCGCGATGAGCGCCCCGGCGATCGTGATACCCACCGCAAAGGCAAAGATACCCAGGATCAAATATGGGGCGAACGGTATTTCGTTCATGATAACTTCGGTGCCTCCCCGGATGTTTTGGGCTCTGCCGCGGGTGTCGCGTCAGGGGCGGAAACAGTGGGCGCGGGAGCAGGGGGTGGCTGGGGGTGGTTCTCAGCCCAAATCCTGGCCTCTTCGTTCACCACCTTCACCATATCCATGTTGTCGAAATCATCGCGCGTGAATCCGACCTTGTTATACACCTTGGAAAATTCGATCGCGTCAAAAGGGCAGACCTCCACACAGGCGCCACATAGGCTGCACAAGGTGAAATCGAGGTGATACTCCGTGACCCACTTCCTTTTATCCCCCTCTTTTTTAGCCCCATCGAGCACGATGCAATCGCTGGGACAGGCCTTGGCACAGAGGTTGCAGGCGGTGCACCGGGCCTTGCCGGTTTCCTGATCAAGGATAAGTTTGATATGCCCGCGAAACTGGTCCGGCATCTTAAGCGTCTCATGCGGATACTGAACCGTAATGATGGGTTTCGTCGCCTCACGCATGGTGATACTCATGCCGGTGATGAGGCTTTTGATGCCACCCAAAGTATCTCGAACTGCTTTGAAAAGGCTCATGGGGTCAGAAAAGTTTCAGCAGGAGCGGCAGCTTCATCATGGCGCCGGTTAGCAGCAGGGTAACGAGTGAGACGGGGATGAGAATTTTCCAGGAAAGATTGAGCAGGGCGTAGAACTGGGTGCGGGGAAACGTCCAGCGGATCCAGATGACGGCGAAGATGAGCGTATACATTTTCGCGAGGAACCAAACCGGACCCCACAGTCCACCGGAGAGATATCCGATGGGGCTTTGCCAGCCGCCGAGGAACATGATGACGGCGAGACTGCAACCGACGACGATGTTGGCGTATTCGGCCATGAAGAATACGCCGAAGCCCATGCCCCCGTATTCTGTAAATGCACCGGCCACGAGTTCGCTCTCGGCTTCCGCCATGTCAAACGGGGCGCGGTTGGTCTCAGCCAGCATGCAGATGAAAAAGATAAGGAAAGTCACCGGCATGAGCGGATTGACCCAGACCTTGAAAATATTCCAGTGCCAGAATGCACCGGCCTGTTGCACGATGATTTCCTGCAGGTTCAACGTGCCGGTGACCATCAGGACCGTGATAACCACGAGCAGCATCGGAATCTCGTAGGCCACGCTCTGGGAAACAACACGGGCGGAAGAGATGATGGAGAACTTATTGCGCGAGGCCCAACCACCGAGCATGAGGGCCATGACATTGATCGAACCAAAGGAAAAGACGAAGAGGAGGCCGATATTGAGGTTGCGCGCCACAATAGTGTCGCCGAACGGAATCACCGCGAGGCACAGCAACGGTGGGGCCATGACCATGAGCGGCGCGGCGCAAAAGAGCACTTTATCAGTGCCCGGGGGTACGATCAATTGCTTCGCCATCAATTTGAGCCCGTCGGCCAATGGTTGGAGCATACCACCCCATCCGACTTCGTTGGGTCCGGGACGACGCTGGAAGCGACCGGCGCCCTTGCGCTCGGCGAGCACGAGGTAAGCCGCATTGGCGCCCACAAAAGCGCAGATGCCGACCAGATAAACCAGTAGTCGGAGCGGCTCGAGTGAAAGGAAATTTAAAACGGCGCTCATGTTCAACGATCGACGCAGGGAATGCACATATCGAGACTCCCCAACATGGCCAGAGCATCGGGCAGGATCATGCCCTTACTCGCTTCTTCATAGATACTGAGATTGGAAAAACACGGGGAGCGGAGTTTGAGCCGGTAAGCAGTGTCTTTACCGTCGCTCACTATCCGTACCATGAACCGGCCGCGTGAACCCTCGACCGCGTAGGTGGTATCACCGACGGGTAATTTGAGCACCCGCGGTATCTTGCTTTGAATGGGTCCTGCAGGCAGAGCATCGAGGGCCTGCTCGATAATGCGTAGGCTCTGCTCCATCTCATCCATGCGCACGAGGTAGCGGGCCATCGAGTCGCACTCGGTATAGGTCGGGATGTCGAAATCGAATTCCGGATAAACCGAATAGGGTTCAGCCCGGCGCACATCATAAGCGACGCCCGAGCCGCGCATGACCGGACCGGTGGCCCCGTATTTGCGGCAGAGATCGGCGCTGATTTCACCAATATCAGTAAGTCGGCCGCGGAGGATGACGTTATCGGTAACCAGATCGCGATACATCTTCAGCCGTGGGCGCAGGTGCTGCACAAAATCGCGGGTGCCTTGGAGGAAGGCGTCGTCCACATCGTTACTCAGACCGCCAAAGCGATAGTAACAGTAAGTCAGGCGCGCGCCACAAACGCTCTCGAGCAGATCCAGAATTTTCTCCCGGTCATCAAACGCATAGAGGATGGGGGTAAACCCGCCCAGATCCAGGAGGAGCGCACCCCACCAAACCATGTGGCTGGAAATGCGATTCAGCTCCGAGGTGATGACGCGAATGTATTCCGCCCGGGGCGGCACCTCGATACCGGCCGCCCGCTCAACGGCGCCCACAAATCCGTGGGTGTATTGCATGGCTGACAAATAATCGACGCGGCTGGGGTTGGGGAGAAATTTTGCGTAAGCCCGATTCTCACCCATCTTTTCGTGCATCCGGTGGATGTAACCGATGATCGGCTCGGCACGTTGAATCCATTCGCCGTCCATCGTCAGGAGCACCCGCAGTACCCCGTGGGCTGCCGGATGTTGAGGGCCGAGATTGAGCACAAACGTCTCCTCCGGCGAATCGCCGGAAGCACTGTTGGGAACGGGTTCCTTGCTCACGATCATGGCAGGTAGTCCTTGCGCAGAGGATGAAAGTCGGCGTCTTCCGGCAGGAGAATAGGGGTGGGGTTGGGATGTCCCAGAAATCGAATGCCAAAAAAGTCGTGGGTTTCACGTTCATGCCAATTAGCCCCGGGAAAAACCTCGGAGATGGTTGGCAATTCTGGATTGGCGCGCGGCACCCGGGTGCGAACCACCACCCGCAACGGCTCGACCGGGTGAAAGAAGTCGTAAACAATCTCCATCTGTTCTTCGGCGATCCAATCCACCCCGGTGATGGCATCGATCGCATAACCCGCGCGATCGAGGATCTGGGCCGCCTCTACCACGAGCGTGGACGCCACGGTCGCATCGAAATTGTAACCCTTCTTTAAGAAATCGACGTTTTGAACGGGGCTCGGCGGAGGGGGATCCGGTGCCGCTGGTTCGGGCGCTGCGGCCGCGGTATCTCCTTCAGCTACCGGAGGATTAGCCGGCGGTTCCATGGGAATCTCTCTGGGCGCAAACGCTTCCGGCCCAATGAGCTGGGTGAACTCAACCGTGAGTTGTTCGAGGGACGCGCTCATTCCTTGAGTTTAGCGACCGGGAAACGACGTTTACCGGTAATCTTCTCTTCCAATTTCAAAATACCCTCAATGAGAGCTTCGGGACGGGGCGGGCAGCCCGGCACATACACGTCCACCTTGAAAAGTTTGTCGACGCCTTCGACGACAGCGTATTGGTCTTTAAATTTGAAGGGTCCGCCCGACATGGCGCAATTGCCCATCGCGATTACCCACTTTGGCTCCAGCATCTGGTCGTAAAGTAGCTTTACCGCCGGGGCCATTTTCTTGTTCACGGTGCCGGCCACAATCATGACATCGGCTTGACGGGGAGAAGGGCGGAAAACCTCAGCCCCAAAGCGGGAGAGGTCAAAGCGCGCCATGCCGGAGGCCATCATCTCGATCGCACAGCAAGCGAGCCCGAAGGTCAAAGGCCAGAGCGAATTGGCGCGGCCCAGGGCAAGCAGATCGTCGAGCTTCGCAAATTTGGCGATCTGCGAGCACTCAACCGGGACCTCGGACTGGGGGGGGTTATTCAACGGCGTTTCCATTCGAAGACTCCTTTCTTCCAAGCGTAGACGATCACGAGGGACAGGATGCCAACGAATAGCGTCAATTCTACAAAGTCGCGGATTTCAAACACCCGTCCATAGACGAGCGCAACGGGGATCAAAAAAAGCACGTCGACCGCGAAGGCGACAAATACGAGCGCGTAAAGGTAGTAGACCACACTGTAGCGGATCCAGGCGTCTCCGATGGGGTCCATGCCACATTCGATAGCCTGGCCGGTCTTACCCAAGGTGTTGCGGGTCCAGGTGGGCGCCAGGAAGAAGACGAGCACGAAAGGTCCGAGGGCAAAGGCCAATCCACCCACGCAAAATACGAATAGGTAGATGAGATCGCCTGTCAGGACTTCGTTCATGGGTCAGTGGAATAATGGGTAAGGGCCCGTTTTAGTTAGGGTTAGGACAACGTTATCAAGATTCTCCCCCATCAGCAACGCACCCCTTGACCTTACTATCCGCATATTTTGCACTGCGCCGATATGTCCCATCGTGATATGCATGCATGCAAGAGTACGTGTTTGATCATATCGGGCTTCCGCGGCGCTCCTACCCAAAGATACCAAATGAGACCATCCCGGCCAGATACGTCGCGCCGCCGCCATGATATCTGGCTTCATAATGTGTGGCCAATCCATGGTCGTATAAGTGACACGAATCATTGGACGCGGATTTACTGGGCTTTAGGATGACTGCCAACGGCGGTCAGGTAGTCGTGAATGCCGGAGGTCGCCTTGCGGGCATCGCGCACCGAATGAAGTGCGGTGGTCGGACCACGGACGAGGTCTCCTCCCGCAAAGACTCTGGGGACACTTGTCATCGAGTTGGTATCGACGACCAAAGCCCCCTGATCATCGAGACCGAGATGGCGGAAGGGACTTGAATCGGGCAACGGGTCGCGCTCAAAGCCCAAGGCTAAGAAAATTTGGTCTGTCTCAATTTCGAATTCGGATCCCGGCTGCGAGGTATACGGTCTGCGCCCATCGCCATCCGGTTCCCCTACGGTTGTGCGAACAAGACCCAGACCGCGGACCGCCCCTTGACCATCGTCGAGCACGGCAACAGGAGAGGCTTGGAATATAAAGCGAACGCCTTCCTCCCGCGCATTCTCATATTCACGCCGGTTACAAGGCATGCTGGCTTCGTCGCGGCGGTAAACCCCCACCACTTCCTTCGCCCCACTACGCACGGCCGTGCGCAAGCAATCGAGCGCCATGTCTCCCCCGCCCAAGACAACGACCCGTCGACCGGAGACGTCGATGGGGGGCGTGTCCTGAGGAAGATCCATGTCTGCCTGCACAATAAACGGCAGACCTTGATTAACCCCCCGCAATCCGGAACCCGGGAGTTCGAGTCCACGGGGCTTCTTGACGCCAAACCCGAGATAGACGGCATCAAAGTTGGTAAGCAGTTCCTCTTGCAGGGCATCGGGACCCAAAACCATTCCCATCCGGAAAACCACTCCGCACTTTTCCAAAAGTTCAATGCGCCGCTGGACAATGGCCCGCTCGAGCCGGAAAGCCGGGGTGCCATAAACGAGCATCCCTCCCGGCACCGCTCTGGCATCAAATACGGTGATGGCATAGCCGCGGCGCACAAGTTCGTCGGCACAGGCGAGACCGCCGGGACCTGCCCCCATCACCGCGACCCGCAACCCATTCGGCGGCGGAATGCTCGTGGGCATCAAGTCGTGGGAAAAAGCGTATTCGCTAAGAAAGTGTTCCACGGAACGAACCGATACAGGTTGGGTAAGGCCATTGATCACACACATGGCCTCACAGGCGTGGTCCGACACACAGACGCGCTCACAAAGTTCGGTGAGTGTACTCGTCGACTGCAGCACGGAGGCGGCTTCATCAAAGTGTCCCTCCGCCGTCAGCGCGAGCCACTCCGGGATATGCACCCCCAACGGGCAGCCCGAAACGCAGGTGGGTTCGGAACATTGAATGCAACGACTGGCCTGTTCCTGGGCCGTGGTTTCGTCGTATAACCCGTAGATCTCGAGAAAATCTGCCACCCGCTCCGTCACCGGACGCTTGGGCAGACCTGATCGAGCCAGAGTGCTCCAGGCGGATTCGTTCTCGGCCTTGGGTGCGGGGTGTTCACTCACTGCGAAAAGAGGGATTGGGGTTAAGGACTAAACCTAAACTTCGGGGATAGGGGGTTCCTTGGGTGATAGACTGAACAAACCCTAACGAAAACCCCGACCAATAACCACCTGAATTTTTCGGCCAAAAACAACCCGATCTCTACCAGCCGGGCTTTATATTTTTGGAGGGGAAAAACGGTGCGATCGCATTAACCATCGGGGTGAACATCTTGGGCTCGTTGCGCTCATATACCCAATTGAAGCCCACTAAAGTGACCACGAGAAAGATCGTAATCGTCAACACCACTTTGTTCATCTGCGAGATGGTGCGAATCAGCACGAGACTGAGCACAAAGATCGCGATGATCATGACCATCTTCAGCCAGAATTCGACGGGGACCCGCTGCAACTTCTCTACGGTGGTGAGTGCAAAAAGCAGCATGCCTGACTTCTAGTCCTATTTTTTTACAATACGAGCCGAATTCAGAGGCTCCGCGGTTTTCGTAGTTTTTTGATACAACCGATTAAAAGGCAGATTGGTCAGAAAAGGTTCATTATCACCGATGGCCACAGACCCAAGCCGATCAGCAAAGCCGCCGAGACAACCAAAGGGACCGCCACATCCAACGAAACATGCACGGAGCTATCTTCTTCCTTAGGAGGCGTTACCAAAGCCGCCTTAAGCACGAGCAGGTAATAGTATAGGGCCACCGCACTCAGAGCGATCGCCAACAAAGCCAACACCCCGAGCGGGGTTGTGGCCCCGCCCACCGCCAGTGCTTCGGTAAACACCGCAAACTTGCCGAAAAATCCGGCCAAAGGTGGCACTCCAGCCAGCGAAAGTAGATAGATCAACAACAGGCCCGCTAACAGCGGTGAACGCTTATGCAGGCCCGCCAGATCCGAAATATGCTGACAGCTACCGGCTCGATCCACGATGCCGATCACCCCGAACGCCCCGATGGTCGCGAGTCCGTAGGTTAACACATAATACATCAGCGGACCCACACCGGCGACACCTGCCACCATCACGCCCATGAGCATAATGCCGGCGTGAGCGATGGCCGAATAGGCCAACAAACGCCGCACGTTTGATTGGGCCAACGCGACCAGGTTGCCGAGTAACAACGAAGCGAAGGCCATCAACGCCACCACCGTGAGCCAGCCGCTCTGATGGATCGGATCAACAAAACTTCCGGCTTGGGCTCCGAGGCCGGGCCAAAGCAAACGCAAGAAAACCGTCACGCCAGCAAACTTCGAAGCCGAGGCAATCAAGGCGGAGGAAGCGGGTGGTGCGCCCTCATAGACATCCGGGGCCCAGAGATGAAACGGCGCCGCAGCAGCCTTGAAGCCGAATGCCACCAAGACCATGACCAGCGCCACCTTTAGTAGTGGTCCGGCAGTGCCGGCGGCGAGTGATGCCGCAATCACCGGCAATTCAATCGAACCGGTCAGACCATACAGCAGGCTGAAACCGAAGAGCATGAACGCAGCGGCCATGCCGCCGAACAGAAAATATTTCAGGGCCGCCTCGGCGGATTCAGGTCGGGACTTGTCGAAGCCCACCAAAATGTAGAGCGACAGGCTGGCCAATTCGACCGCGAGAAAAACCAGCAACAATTGCTGGGCCACCGCCATCAGGGTAAAGCCCGCCGTGGCAAACAACATCACGGCCACAAATTCGGCCGGATGCCGGAACTTAACCGTGCCCGGAGCCAGGGTGATCGCCAGCAAGGCCAGCAGCAGCACGCCCAATCGGGTAAAGAGTCCGAGCGTGTCCAGGGTGAGCACCCCGCCAAACACCGGGCCGCCCATCCCGGCCGCAACCGCCTCGGCCGCCGCCACGACCACGGCAAACCCACCCAAAGTGGAAGCCGCACTGAGCCTTTCGGTCATGGTCCGGCGTTTGCCGGTGATCAGATCGAACCCGAGCACAATGAGCGCCCCCAACACCAAGGATAATTCGGGCAGCAACGCGTGAGTAAGACCAAGGTAATCAGCACTCATGAGATTACTCCTTCCATGACGGCCTGCATGATGGGCGATTGCAGGGCAGGCTCAATCCAGGCGAGGAGAATATCGGGGCGCAGGCCGACAAATATGGTCGCCGCCAAGAGGAGCAGGGCGCCGGCTTTTTCGGGCAACGTAATCGGTGAAAGCGGTTCGCCGGATGATTCCGTTTCCTTTTCCACCCGGCCGAAGAAAGCGAGCTGGATCACGCGAAACGTAAATGCGGCCGCCACCAAAACCCCCAGAGCAGCAGACAAGGCCCAGATCGGGGATACCTGCCATGCCCCGATGAGGATCGAAAGCTCGGCAGGGAACCCGCTGAATCCGGGCATCCCCATCGAAGCCAGGCCGGCGAGCACAAAGGTCACCGCCGCAAAAGGCATGAGGCGGAAGAGCGGGCGTTGCTGTAACTCGGCTAATTTACGCGTGTGCGTTCTTTCGTAGACCATGCGGCCCACCACGGCAAAGAGCAGGCCTGCCAGCACGCCGTGAGAAAACATCTGCAGCACGGCACCGCTCAAGCCCTGCAAATTCGCGGCCGCGAGTCCGAGCATGACAAAGCCCATGTGGCTCACGCTGGAGTAGGCGATGACGAACTTGAAATCCTTCTGCACCAGCGCGACCGATCCTGCATAAAGTATCCCTACTATGGCCAAGCCTGCGATCGCCGGTTGCCAGAAAGCCACAGCGGCGGGGAACATGGGCAGCGCCATCCGCAGGCAACCATAAGCCCCGAGCTTCATCACCACGCCGGCGAGCAACATTGATGCTGCGGTCGGGGCCGCCACGTGACCGGTTGGCGCCCAGGTGTGCAGGGGAATAATACCGGCCAAGGTCGCAAACCCGAAAAAGATCAGGGCAAAAATCACGAGTTGCTGTCCGGGCGAAATATTGGCCGCCGACACTATCAGTTCAGCCAACGCAAAGCTGTGGGCGCCGCCGACCGCATAAGTCCACAAAAGACCCGCCAGCACGAGGGCACTGCCCGCAAAGGAATACAGCACGAGCTTCATCGCCCCGTAGGTGCGATTGGTGGAGCCCCAATTCGCGATCAGAAAATACTTCGGCACAATCGCGATCTCGTAGAAGACGAAAAAGAGAAACGCATCCGCGCTCATGAACACGCCGTAAACCCCGCCGATCAGCGTCAGGTAAAACGCGAAGAATTCACCGGCGCGCTTCTCAATATTCCACGAGAATAAAATACCCGCAGTGGCCGCCAGACCTGTCAGCACAAGTAAGGTGAGACTGATCCCGTCGACCGCTAGGTGGTAGTTGATCCCATAATCGGCAATCCAGGGAAACAGGACCAATGTCTCCAACCCTGCGACGGGTTCAAAATGAGCCGCGGCATAAAGCACACAGCCCCAACTGGCCAAGGCAGACAAAAGCGCCACCACCCGCGCCACTCCGGCCGAACGTTTACCCACCACCAACGCGAGCAACGCGCCGAGAAAGGAAATATAAATGGCGTAAGGCAAAAGGTTCATGCGGAGAAGACGGGCGGTAAGCGATAAGCAACAAGCCGCGCCCCGGGCGTGGTGGGGTAGTCCCTCGGTCGGCCCGAGAGCTTATGGCTTACAGCTTTATGCTTTGAGCTTTTTATCATGGCAACGAAGCGGCCCACGATGTGATCAACGGATTGAACAAACCGGTCAGCAGTTGAGGATATACGCCGAGCACAAACATCAAAATGACGACGGGCACCAGGGTCACGAGTTCCAGGCCGGACACATCATTGAAAGAATTGACCGTGCCGTGTTGAGGGCCGTGAAAAACTTTTTGCCAAAAAGTCAGCAGGAAGAGGGCCGTGGCCAGTAGACCGAGAGTCGCCACCACCGCCGCCCATGGCACCAAACCAAAGACGCCCCGGAAGATCAGAAACTCTCCCACGAAGCCATTGAGCCCGGGCAGGCCCAACGATGAAAATAAGGCCACCCCACAAAGGCCGGAGAAGATCGGCATCGCCGTGCGCACACCGCCAAAATCATTGAGCCCACGTTTTCCGCCATTGCGTGACTCCAGCATACCCAGGCAACAGAACAACGCGGCGGCAGAGAGCCCGTGATTGAACATCTGTAATAAAATCCCGCTGAAGGCGGCGGCCGCCGCCGCCGGTGACGAATTGATATACCAGGTTGAAGCCACGGCAAAGAGCGCGAGCAGACAATAGCTCAGATGGTTGATCGATGAATAGGCGATCATCCGCTTGAGGTCGGTCTGTCGCAGGGCTGCGAATGCGCCCAACACCACTCCGCCGAGCGCCAGCCACATCAACGGAGTGGACCAGGCATGCAATTGCGTCGGAAAGATCGGCCAGAGAATCCGCAGAAAACCATAAACCCCCATCTTCGACATCACGCCGGTGAGGAACATCGACGCGCCGGTGGGCGCCTCCGCATAAGCCGCCGGCAACCAGGTGTGAAACGGGAAGAGCGGAACCTTTACCGCCAAACCGAGCAGAATACCGGCAAAGACCACGGTTGTCCAGATTCCGCCGAGCTCGTTCGCCAGCGTGCCATCGACCCGCATGGCGGCGAGCGCGACAAAATCAAGCGTGCCGGTGGCCGCGTAGAGCGCGGCGAAACCCGCCAACATGAAAACGCTGCCCGCCATCGTGTAGACGACGAATTGATAGGCCGCCCGCGAGGCGCCTGCACCGCCCCAGAGTTTGATCAAGAAAAACGCCGGCACGAGACTCAGTTCCCAGAACACAAACCATGGGAAAAAATCGAGGGCTAGAAACACCCCCAGAGCCGCGCCTTGTAAAGTCAGGAAAAGCAGGCCGAACAAACGCACATCACGCTGCTCGCGCCACGAAGCCAACAAAGCGATCGGTCCGATGATGCCGGTCAGCAACACGAGCAACAAACTCATGCCATCGAGACCGAGATGATACGTGACGTTGAGCGAAGGAATCCACGCGTGCTGTTCGGTAAACTGCAGGCCAAGATAACGTTCAAAGCCCGACCAGACCACGAATCCCAACCCTAAGGTCGAAAGACTGAAAGCCAATGACATCCAGCGACTCAGGTTGTCCGACAAACGCGGCAGGACTGCGAGCACCAGCGCGCCCAACCATGGCAGGAAAATGATCAACGATAACAAAGGCAGACCTTTCATCGGGCACCCCCAATCACGAGCACCACCACCAGCACGACAAACCCAACCGCCAGCGTGAGCAGATAACCATGGGCGTCACCGGTCTGGTTTCGCGCATAGGCTCGACCGCTGGAACGCAGACCTGCACTGGTGGCGTCAAATCCCGCGTTAATGACCTGCTCGTCGTTATTGAGATTCATAACCCCGCACCAACGGCCGATGGCCGCGAGTCCACGCACCATGCCGTCCCAAACCCAACGATCAAAGAAATCGGCGATCACCGCGACCGCATCGTTCAAACGGTAAAGGGTGGCGGCATAGAGTTCGTCAAATCCCAACCGCGCCGCGAGAGCGGCAAAGACTCCGGGAATGGCCGTTTCGAGTGGATCGGAATCTGTCGCGGTCGTTCTCAGCTTGCGGCCATAAAGCCAGCCCGCCAGGCCGAGCCCGACGCCAACCAATATAATTGAGAGGATCATCAGCCCGGTGCCGTCACCGAAAATAGCGTGACCATGAACTTCGGTCTCACCCAGAAGTTTGGTCTGCAACCAAGGCCATTTCGGCGTGCCGATAAAACCCAGTGCGACCGTGCCGATCGCAAGGATGACGAGCGGGATGGTCATCGAGGCCGGACTTTCGTGCGCGTGCTCCGCCGCATGCGAACGGGGTTTGCCCAAAAAGACTTCGACCACGAGTCGGGTCATGTAAAAGGCCGTCAACACCACAGCTGCGAGGCCGATGTAGAGCGGCAGATGTGAAACCGGCCAGGCGTGCGCGGCGTGGAGAATGCCTTCCTTGCTCCAAAAACCGGAAAATAGAAACGGCACGCCGGACAGTGCCATCATGCCCACCGCAAAGGTGAGGAAGGTGATTTTCATTTTGGCGCGGAGCCCGCCCATCTGCCGGATATCCTGCTCATGGTGGGCGGCATGGATAATTGAACCGGCACCGAGGAAGAGTAGGGCTTTGAAAAACGCGTGGGTGAGTAGATGAAAAATCGCCGCCGCCCAGGAACCCACACCGATCGCGAGCATCATGTAGCCGAGTTGTGATACGGTGGAAAATGCGAGCACGCGTTTGAGATCATTTTGTGCGACCGCAATACATGCGCCCAATAAAGCGGTGATCGCACCGATGAAGGCCACCACGGTCAATGCGTGCACCGGCACCAAAGTCAGGGCTTGATCGGCGGCCATCAAAGGAAAAACCCGGGCGATTAAGAACACCCCGGCCGCCACCATGGTGGCGGCATGGATCAGCGCGGAGACGGGAGTCGGACCTTCCATCGCATCGGGCAACCACACGTGCAACGGGAACTGACCGGACTTGCCGACCGCCCCACAGAAGAGCAATAAGCCGGTGGCCGTGGATGCCGCCAAACCACCGATGACCAGGGTGGATGAGAGGGCGTGCAACGATGCGGCCTCAAGTAGACCGGCCCCGTTATTATACAAGAGCAGGGTGCCCTGCGCATCGTAAAGCCAGACAATGCCAAGCAGGAAACCAAGGTCTCCAATTCGCGTGGTGATAAATGCTTTCTTGGCCGCTGCTGCCGCCTCGGGTTTGTGGAACCAGAAACCGATGAGCAGATAGGAGGCGAGTCCGACCAGTTCCCAGCAGACGAAAAGCAGGAGCAGGCTGTTGGCGACCAGCAGTCCGAGCATCGCCGCAGCAAAGAGACCGAGGAAACAGAAGAACTGTTTGAAGTTCGCGTCCTCGCGCATGTAACCGGTCGAGAAGATGAAAATCAGGGTGCCGACAAATGTGACCATCACGCACATGAACGCGGTGAGGGGATCGAGCAACCAACCCAGTCGCACGGCGCCGGTGCCGACATCAAACCATTCAAAATTGGCCACGGCATGTGCCGCCGGATCGGTCAACGCGGTCATAAGTGCACCGCAGGAAAAAAGGAACGACAAGGTGAGCGCACCGATCGCGATCCCTGCCGCCATGCGTCGGGCCCGGTCTGGCATGATGGCAGTGATCGTAGCGGCCAGCAAAGGCAGCGCCGGGATGAGCCAAATATTTTGAGCAGTGAGGGTCATGAGCAAGGCCCGGAATTTATGGCCGCAAAAAGGCTAAAAAAGGGTTGAGCACGCCGACCCATGTTTGCGTCGCGCTTATAGGCGCGCTGGTAGCTTTCGGAGCAGGACCGAACCCTTTGTGACTTTTTGTGGCAATCCATGGTTCAGCCTTTCAAACGGTTGGCCTCCTGTAGCCGGATGTTTTTCTGATGGCGATAAATCGCGATAACCAAGGCCAGCCCCACCGCCGCTTCAGCTGCAGCGACCGCAATGGCGAAGAGCACAAAAATGACGCCTGAAGCAGGGGCCGGGTTGGGCGTGAACCGCCAGAACGCGATGAAATTGATACAGGCTGCATTGAGCATCAATTCGACGCCTAAGAGCACGAGGATGGAGTTACTGCGGGCCAGAGCCGCCGTCAGGCCGACGCAAAAAAGTGCACTCGAGAGCAGCAGGCAGATCATCAAAGGATTCATGACGCGTCCTCCCTTTTATCTGCAGAACGCGGCGGTAGGGCCGCACCTTGGTGCGTGCCACTTTCGGCTGGACCAAGGTCCAGCCCTACAGGTTGAGATTCAGACTTTTCACTCGATGCAAGTATGGTTGCGCCCAGCAATGCGACGGTGAGCAGCACTCCCACGACCAACAACGAAGCGGCGTGCGCGCCCATGAGTTGTTGCCCCAACTCCAACACCCTAATTTCAGGGGCTTGGGCGGGGGCAGGCAAAATGTTGGTTTGCCACACCGCTGTGCCCAGCACGGCCATCATCAATGCGCCTACCAGCACGGCACTGATTGCGCGCCGGCGTGAATCAGGAGCGATCACCACATCCTTATCGTTTTGGCGGGTCAGCAACACAGCGAAAAGCACCACCATCGATATCGCCCCGCCATAGATCAGGATTTGAGCAAAGGCGATAAACTCGGCTCCGGCCCAAAGATAAAAACCCGCGATGCCCGCCCAGGTTAACACCAACAAAAGCGCACTGTGGATGAGGTTGCGCCGCGTCATTGCCACCACGGCTGATCCGAGGATAAGAAGAGCAATTATGATCAGGGGGAGGCTCATGACTCAGCGAAGCGATAGACGCGGGGGGCCACGCCTGTGCTTAAGGTGCGCCCCAACACAATGAACGGTACGAAGACCAAGACCAGGCAGATGGCCCAACGGGCGAGTTGCATCGGGCCCGACCAAGTGGAGGTAAGGGACCAGACCGCAGTGGTGCCAAGATTGATCAGCGCGAGGGGCACGAGAAATTTCCAGGCAAAGCGCATGAGTTGGTCCATGCGCAGCCGCGGGAGGGTCGCCCGAATCCAAATAAAACCGAGGAGCAGGGTGATGAGTTTTCCGCCAAACCAAAGATAGGACGGAACGAATGAGAGGAAAGGCAGGGGTTCGCGCCAGCCGCCCAGGAAGAGGGTGATGGCCATGCTGCTGAGTGCGATCATGCCAAAATATTCCGCCATGAAGAAGAGCGCGTATTTAAACCCACTGTATTCGGTAAGATGACCGGCAATGAGCTCGCTCTCGGCCTCGGGCAGATCGAACGGCGAGCGGTTTGATTCCGCCAGCGCGGAAACCATGAAGATGACGAAGCCCGCAAAACCCCAGGGCGTGAAAACGTGCCAGTTGGGGATGAAGCCCAAATGCCAACCGGCTTGGGCCTCGACGATTTGGGTGGTCGAGAGCGTGCTGGCCAACATCACCACCGGCACCCACGAGAGCAGCAGCGGCAATTCGTAACTGATGAGTTGAGCGAGGGCGCGCATCGCCGCGAGCAACGAGTATTTGTTATGGCTCGCCCAACCGGCCATGAAGATCGCAAGTTCCGTCGCCGCGCCGGCGGCAAAGAAATAGAGCACCGCCGCATCCAGTTCCACCGGCACGAGGTGGCGACCATAGGGCAGCACCGCAAACGCGAGGATTGAAAACGCCAGCAGCGCCACCGGCGCCAGAAAATGCAGCACCTTGTCGGCCCCGCGCGGCACGAGGTCCTCTTTCGTCAGCGCCTTCACGCCGTCGGCAAAAGGCTGCGCCAAACCGTAGGTGCTAATCTTCTTTAAGAAGGGCAGGGGGGCGCGATTGGGCCCGGGGCGATTCTGCACCCGGCCAAGAATTTTTCTTTCGGCGAGCGTGAGGAAGGCAAAGAGCACCCCGAAGACCGCCAGGATAAGCGCGATCGCAATAAGGCTGTTGGCCAGCCAGCGCCATGGCTCGGGCAGTAGCCCGGTGACAGAGTCGCGCAAGAGTAACGGCGCACGTTCTAGGAAAGCGTCGTTCATCCGGTGGCCGGGGGTTTGGGGTCAACGGTGGGTGGAGCTGCGGTAGCGGCCGCCTTGGCCGCTTTTGCGGCCTTCAGTGCTTCTGCTTTGGCTTTTTGCGCGGCAAGGATCTCGTCGACCCCCGCCGCCTCCTGCGGATGAATCTGGTGGTAGTAGGTGTTGGACTTGGACAACTGCTCCCGGTTGAGCAGCAATTCTGAAAACCTACCCGTTGTCGCAATCTCAAATTCCTGGTCCATCTTGATCGCGTCGAAGGGGCAGACTTCCACACAAATCTGGCAGCTCATGCAAACGGAGACATCAATGTCGAAGACCTTGGGCACTGGCTGCGGTTTTCCCTTTTCGTCGGTCTCGCGCACAATGTAGATGCATTGAGGCGGACATTCTTTTTCACAGATTTTGCAGGCCACACAGCGAAGGGTGCCCGACGGATCCTCGTCGCTTTCTCCCACCAGAAAAGGAAAGTTGCGGTAGGCCTCCGGCAACTTCGGCTTAACCTCCGGATACTCCAAAGTCGTGTAGCGCGCCGGATCATGGAAGCTGCCCACGAAATTTTTCGCGGTGACAAACAGTCCTTTGATGATGCCGGTGCCAAGCATGATGTTAGCGGTCGACCTCCCCGAGGACGATGTCGATTGAACCCAGGATCACAACGGTATCCGCCACGGTGTGGCCCAGACAAAGATCCTCGAGAATGGTAAGATTAACGAATGATGGTGGACGGATTCGGTAGCGCAGCGGATTGGTCCCACCGTCGCTGATAAGATAGAAACCAATCTCGCCCTTGGGTCCCTCGATGCGGCCATAAGCTTCACCGGCTTTGGGGCGGAGACCACGATTCTTGGCTTTGACATCGAGGATGGGCCCCTCCGGCAATCCGGCAAAGGCCTGCTGCAGAATCTTGATTGATTCACGCATTTCGAGGACGCGAATCATGTAGCGATCATAGACGTCACCATGGTCGCCAAGAGGCACGCGGAAATCCAAGCGGGGATAAACCCCGTAGCCATCCACCTTGCGCAAATCGTAATTCACTCCGGATGCCCGCAACATGGGGCCGGTGATACCGGCGTTAATGGCAAGTTCCGGTGAAAGCCGACCCACCCCCTGGGTGCGAGCCATCATGATCTCGTTGCCGGTGAGCAGATTTTCGAACTCATCAAGAAACGCACCGTACGCGTTGGTGAGTTGTTTCGCTCCTTCAAGCCAGTCGGCCGAAGGATCAACGCGGCAACCGCCAAATCGCTGATAATTGCACATCATCCGCGATCCGCTGAGTGACTCAAAAAGATCGAGAATTTTTTCGCGCTCCCGGAAAGCATACATGAGCGGCGTGCCCGAGCAGCCGCAGTCCTGCATCAAAAAACCCGCGAGGCAGGTGTGGTTTAAGAGCCGGGTAAGTTCAGCCAGAATGACGCGCACATATTCCGCCCTTTCAGGCACGGGCTGACCCGTGAGTTTCTCAACCGCAATGGCATAGGCCCAGTTGTTCGTCATCGAACAAAAATAATCCAACCGGTCGGTGTAGGGCATCGAACCGAGATAGGAAGTGTTCTCGGCGATTTTTTCGTGGTTGCGATGGAGATAACCGAAAACCGGTTTCAGTTTCACGACCGTCTCACCATCAAGGGTCGCATTCATGCGGAACACCCCATGGGTCGACGGATGATGAGGGCCCATCGATATCTCCAGCAGATCGCCGTGAAATTCGTCGTGCACGGCTCGCACGCGGGAGCCCTCGGGCGTCGACAGGGTGTTGGCTTCCAGACCACTCACGTTTGGGCCTCCGTTGCGTCGGCTGCGTTTATGCCGGTTGGATAATGAGCCTTGGCTTTCTCCAGCACATCTCCGTGCGGCGTGGGTTCCCATTCGTAATCGTCCGGCTCAACGTAGTCCTTGCGCATGGGGTGATCCTTGAACCCATCCCACATCAGGATACGTCGGAGATCCGGATGTCCCTCAAAATGGACGCCGTAGAGATCGAAAACCTCGCGCTCCTGAAATTCGCAAGACCGCCACACCGGGGTCAACGAAGGCACCGTGACCTGGTCGGTGCGGTTGCCCGTGCGTTGGCGAATAATTACCGGACCTTGCCGCAAAGCGATCGAGTAAAGGTGGTAGACGACCTCAAGGTAACCGGGCTGGAGGCGTTTGGTTTTTTCCTCGATGACCTTGTCGGGTCCACCTTCGGGATCAGTAACCGTGGTTTTCTTGGACTCCTCGATTTCCTTTTCCGGCCAATCGACGCCGGTGACGTTGGAACATTGGTCGAGCTTGAGCGCGGGATCATCGCGCAGAAATTGAGCGATGGCCCGGGCATGGGTGCCCCCGATCAAGAGGGAGTGTTGGGCCGACACACTGGGGTTGATGACCACCGCAATTTCCGCCCCGGGAAAACGGGCCAGCAAACGATCGCGAATCTGTTCAGCGGTTTCCATGCCGGGTCAGCCTTTGTCAGATGGATTGATGGTGGGCACACGCCAAACTTCGGGGTTATTGGGTGGCTCGAGATCGTGCTCGCCAAACTCGGGCACGGGGAAGTCGCACTTGATATCTTCGCGCAAATGGCGCGGTGCTTCCGGACCGGTGAGTTTAAAGCCTTTTATTTTCTTTTGTAATTGCACCAGCCCGTGCAAGAGGGCCTCTGGGCGAGGCGGGCAGCCGGGTATATAAATATCCACCGGAAGATAACGGTCGATGCCCTTGAGCACATTGAAGCCCTGTTTGAATGGCCCGCCGGAAATAGCACAAGCGCCCATCGCGATGCAGTATTTTGGCTCGGGCATCTGGTTCCATAGGCGAATAATCTGTGGGGCCATTTTTTTGGTCACCGTGCCGGAGACAATAAGCAGATCAGCCTGGCGGGGGGACGGCCGGAATACTTCCGAGCCAAAGCGCGCGATATCAAATTTTGCCATGGAGGCCGCAATCATCTCGATGGCGCAGCAGGCCAGACCGAAATTAAGCGGCCACACCGAGTTGCTGTTCCCCCAAGTGTAGAGCTCCTCCATGCTCGTCAGCAGGATACCATGACGCCGGAGCTCGGCCCGCTCAGCATCCGTCGGGGGTGGAGGCGTCGCTTCGGCTGTTTTGTTGGGCTCGGGGTGAATGGCGTCGCTCATGTTATTTCCATTCGAGGTGGCCGCGGTGCCACGCCCAGACCAAACCCTCCGCCAGGAGTAAAATAAAGACGAGCATCACCAAAATCGCGCCGGCGCTGAGTTCGGTGAAGGCCACGGCAAACGGCAGAAGGAACAGCACTTCGACGTCAAAAATCAGGAAGAAAATCGCATACAGATAATAGTGGGCCTTGAACTGGATCCACGAATCCCCGGTCGGCGCGATGCCGCATTCGTAGGCCGCACCCTTGTCCAAACTGGGCTTGGCCGGCTGGAAGAAACGAAACCACAGCCGTGCCACCATAAGGAGCAGTAGCGGGAAGGCTACGGCAACCCCGAGTAACAGGACTAGGAATGCGTAAGGGTGAGAGGTCATGTTGGGCAGAAACAGAGAAACAAACCTCAGATATCGGCAGGTTTAGATCAACGCCAGATCTTCGGTTTATTGGCCGAGGCTGCGCATTCTTTGCCGGAAATCCATTAGTTTATCAAATAGGGGGTGAATTCGTGTCCACCGCGCGGGTGGCACAGTTGATCCATTCACTATCCCCGTCGGTGTAATGCTCTTTTTTCCAGATCGGAACCCGCGCCTTGACCTCATCAATGACGTAGCGACACGCATCAAAGGCGGCGCCTCGGTGGGCGGCACTCACGCCGACCCAAACCGCCAGATCGCCGATTTCTAACTTTCCCACCCGGTGTAGACAAGTGATTGACTGAACGGCGAATTTTTCCCGCGCCTCGGCTAAAATCCGTTCCCCCTCGGCATCCGCCAATTGGGTGTATGCCTCGTAATCCAACGCTTGCACGGGTTTCCCCTCGTTATGGTTGCGGACCCAGCCCTCAAAAGTCACGCAAGCACCCGCGTGAGGATCCAGCAAATAATCTTTTACTGATTGTTGATCAATAGGTTCTGAAACGATTTTGAACATGGTCAGCCTCCCGCCACGGGGGGAATAAAAACCACCGTATCGCCCGCTTTGAGGGTCGCATCGGCGGGCACAAAATCTCCGTTCACCGCGGCGCGAACCTGATCTGCCGGCAAGGTAAAGGCATACTGAGCGCTTAATTCCTCATAAAGGGCATTGAGGGTGACCGCTGTGGTTTCAATAGTCTCCTCCCGCAAACCCCGCTGTTCACGCAAAAGGGCAAAATATTGGATGTGCAATTGCATCAAGGGGCGCGGTAGTCGCTTTTACCGCCGGTTTTCTCCACCAGGCGGGTTTCTTTGATGATAATACCGTGGGAAACGGCTTTTCCCATGTCGTAGAGCGTGAGTGCCGCAACACTCGCCCCGGTCAGCGCTTCCATTTCAACCCCGGTTTTTCCCTGAGATTGCACCCGGCAATGAATCGTGACCTCGCGACCGTCAGCCGCTGTTTCGATCTCAATTTTGCAATCGTCGAGCACCAGCGGATGGCAAAGGGGAATCAAGCTGCTGGTCTGTTTCGCTCCCATCACCCCGGCGAGGATGGCGGTCTGAAAGACCGGGCCTTTCTTGGTCGCGATATCCCCATCGCGCAGCAAGGCGGCGAGTTCGGCGGGTAAGACGACCACTGCCACGGCGTGTGCCGTGCGCTTGGTCACCGCTTTGTCGCCGACATTGACCATCGTCGGCTGACCCTGAGGATTCACATGAGAGAGCATGGTGAAATCACTCAAACCCACGGCCAGAAGTTGGCAACTGTTCCCGCAGGAAACTCGCTTCGTTCTGCTGATAATTCCACAAATCCATCGGTATCCACCAAACCCGCAAAGTCGCCCGAAGAATTCGTCGGTTGAGGGCGGGCGGTTTGGCCGCCTTTGCCATCATCGACGAGCTGCACTGGCAGCATGTAGGCAAGGGGGGCTTTAAAGCTCACGGCTGCTTCCAATTTCATCGTGCGCGGCTTTATCCCCGCCCAATCACTGGCCTTGGCGAGGGCAGGCAACACATAACGATGCAAACAGGTATAGGCGGACACCGGATTTCCCGGCAGGGCAAAAACCGCGGCGGGGCGGGAACTCATGCCAAACCAGAATGGTTTTCCCGGTCGTTGGGCCACGCCTTGAAAGATTTTTTTCACTTCCAAGGACTCCAGGACTTCCGGCAGGTAATCAAATTTACCCTTGGAAACGCCACCGGTGAGCAGGATGACATCAAACTCCGCCAGGATGTGCCACAATTGGTGCTCAATTTCATGGCGCATATCATGGAGATGAAATCGCTCTATTTGTGGATAACCCGCCGTGATCAACGCCGCCCGCAAAGCGTAATCGTTGCTGCGGCGAATCTGGTGGGGGGCGACGATGGCATCGACTTCAACCAATTCGTCCCCCGTGCCCACCACCGCAATCTTGGGCTGGAAGCTGACTTGCAGGGTCGCACAACCAGAACTTGCCGCGACCGCAATCTCGCGACCGGTTAACTTGGTGCCCTTGGCGACAATCAAATCTCCTGCCTTGAAATCCGAACCTCGTCCATGCACCGCGTTTCCCGGTTTCAACTTTATCGCCTCACGGGCTGAAATCGTCACGTGATTAGTCTGCCGTTCCCTCGTGGTTTCCTCATATGGAACCACACAGTCAGCCCCGATGGGTAGAACCGCACCGGTCATGATTTCCACACAGGCATCCGCGGAGGTACTTAACTTCATCGGCAACATGCCGGCCGCCTGCACGCCTTCGACATGAAATATGTGGACGCCTGTGGTGATGCTGGATGATCGCAAGGCGTAGCCATCCATCGTCACCCGATCAAATGGCGGCAGGTCGCGATCTGCCTTGATATCGGCCCGTAAAATGCGCCCGTGGGCTTCCACCAATGCACAATCCTGCACCGGGAAAGGGGTGTTTTGGGAAAGGATTAATTTTTCGGCTTCGGTGGGGGTGAGCATGGGGAAGGAGCCAAGCTAATGCCCACCGTCTTGCGGTCAGTGAAAAAATACGCCATTCCTGTCATTGCGAGTAGGCCCCGAGCTAAGTCGAGAGGCCGACGCGGCAATCCACGATTACCCATTGGTCACACCGGATTAGACCCAATGCGGGTAAACGCGGAGCGAGCGAAGGACGCAGAGTTCGTCTGGTTTCCCCTCCGCGCTTTTCGCGTTAAACCGTCTGTGAGCGCATATTCCTATTTGTGGATTGCCGCTGTCGTCTACGCCTCCTTCGCAATGACAAACCCGACATGGTCAGTGAATCGAGGGTCGGGCGTGACCGCTGGGCGCGCCGGGTGTTTCTCGGTCGGCCCTGCGGTCCGACCCTACCTCGGACTACGATATGCGGTTACCGTATCACGATGTGAAATTTCGCACGCTGGCTTTGCCAAGGGACCCTCACTGTGTCTCAGTGGCGGGCCATGTCTTCCGATCTTCGTGACCAATTTAGCCGGCCGCTGCGCGATTTGCGCATCTCGGTCACGGATCGTTGTAATTTTCGCTGCCCTTACTGCATGCCCAAGGAGGTGTTTGGTGCTGATCATACTTTCTTGGGTAATCCGCAATTGGTTAACTTGGATGAACTCGGACGCCTGGTACGATCCTTTCGGTCATTGGGGGTGGAAAAGGTGCGCCTGACCGGAGGCGAACCCCTGTTGCGATCTGATTTGGCCGATATTGTTCATTTATTGAAACAGGATCTGGGGATGCCCGATGTGGCCCTTACCACCAACGGTTGGCTGCTTGAAAAACAGGCCGCCGCGCTACGCGATGCCGGTTTGGATCGGATCAATGTTTCGGTTGATTCCCTTGATGAAACCAAGGCTGGGGTAATGAACGGTTTGGGCTTCAGCGTGAGTCGGGTTCTGCGCGGCATCGATGCGGCCGCCGCCCTCGGCCTGCCGGTAAAGATCAATTGTGTCGTGCAAAAGGGGGTTAATGACGATGAGTTGTTGGAACTCTGCGAATATTTCCGCGAACGTGGTCATGCCCTTCGTTTCATCGAATTTATGGACGTGGGAAATACCAACCACTGGTCTTCCGACCAGGTTATTCCTGCCCTTGCGATCATTGCGCAAATCCACGAGCGGTGGCCGATCGAAGCCGTGGGTCCGGCTTACCGCGGAGAAGTGGCGGCCCGTTACCGTTATCGAGATGGTAAAGGAGAAATTGGCATTATCAGCTCGGTTACCGAACCCTTCTGCAAGGATTGTCACCGGGCTCGGCTATCAGCCGATGGTAAACTCTACACCTGCCTTTTTGCGGCCGAGGGCCACGATCTGCTCAGTCGGGTGCGCAACGGCACGAGTGATGCCGAGCTGACGGAATATATCGGCAATATCTGGCAGGGTCGCCACGACCGCTACTCGGATGAACGAGCCGAGTTGCTCGCCAAAAAAGAGCCGCGCGCCAAAGTGGAGATGAGCTACATCGGCGGGTGACCGAAGCGGCTGATCGGGTCGAGAGCCGTTATCCTTAACCCCCTAATAATCTTCTAGCCAAAAATGGAGTTATTCACTGGTAACTCACACTGCGACCGAGGTAATTGAGCATCCAGATTTCCTTCCACACCCGATAGCGCCCTGCCTGTGTGATCTTGCCGAATTCCTCCCTCTCGCCGTGTGGATTGAGAAAACCCAACTGCGTGTTCAATTGATCGAGTTCGTGCTGCTGATTATTGAGATCGGTCAATGGGTCCGCGTCAAAAGCCACCAAGGTTTCACCGGTGGTGCGTTTGCGGTGCAGGTTGAGCAAACCGGGCAAGGCTCGCCGCCACGGAAAACGCTCCACCAACCAATTTTCCGGATAGAACCCGGCAAAAGGGATATAGAAATTATCGGTCACAAAACGCGTGTCATCCGCCGTCAATGAGACCAGGGAAAAACAAACTGAGACCATGCCATTGGCTTGCGGCAAAAAGGTGACCTGCACGCGCACCCGGGCTTCCGCATCCTGATAAACCGAACCGCGCAAATAAATGCCGCCGCCAATTTCAGCCTTCAATGACTGCACCTGCTTGAAGCCTTGGTTGCGCAGCCATTCGCGCACTTTGAGCAGTCGGGGATGGGTAGGCCATTCCTCGCCACTTTGATTCACGGCATAGCGGGGAAACAGGGGCAACGAACTGACGCTGAGGGCTTGGATTCCGAGCCAGTTGTAGAGCGTTTCACCCAAAAACCACACCAGCATGAACAGGATGACCAACACCCAAAAGGGTCGGTTGATCAGATTGAAATCCACACAGATGCTCGCGGCCCCAAAACCAAATACGAGCCAACGCATCCAGCGCACAAATATCGCAATCACCGGTGAACCAGTGCGCTGGTTGATTTGCACCAGCACGATGGTGACCACAATGGCTGCGAGAAGGAAATAGGAAGGCTCCATGATTTTAACGATAGCAAACGACGACATTCTACCCACCAATTTCCATTAGTCCACCGCTGCGGACCGAAGAGGTTTGGCTATCGCCGACGTTGGTAGGGCTTAGCTCAAACGCACCGGCATGATGACGCAAATGAAGCTTTCCAGTGTTTTGAACACACCAGGGCTGACCTCGTCCTTCACCTCAAAGAAGACCTCGTCCTTATTCAGGGCCCGGAGTGGATCCATGACAAATTGCGGATTGAATGCGACCTGAAGCTCGGGACCGCTGTAGCCGATCGCCATCGATTCATGCGCCTCACCGAAATCGGGACTTTGGGCCGTTATCTCAAGTAAGTTACTGGTCAGTTTGATCTTAACCGAGTTGGCCTTTTCGCTGCACACCAGGGCGGCGCGGTGCACACATTGGAGGAAGAGTTCACGCTCCAACTTAATGCGCTGGTGGGTTTCCTTGGGAATAACCTGTTGGTAATTCGGATAATTCCCCTCAACCACCTTGGAATACAGGTAGATGCTGTCGATCAACCCACTGCCATCCTTTTCGGTGCCAATCTGGAAAGCCGCACGACGGTCGTTGAAGTTGATTTTCAGCTTTTCTCCCTTGTCGAGTAAACGAAGGAGTTCACCAACGGTCTTAGCTGGTAGAATAATTGCTCCTGCTGTATCGGCCGGCACTTCCATCTCTTTCGAAACATGCGCCAGGCGGCGGCCATCGGTAGCCACGAGGGTCAACTTGCCATCTTTGAAGTTAAAATAGACGCCGTTAAGAATGTAGCGGGTCTCATCGCTGGATTGGGCATAAGCCACGCTCTTGAGCATCGTGGTGAGCTCGGCTTGCTCCAGGTTGAAGGATTTTTCATCCCCAAATTCTGGCAGCGGCGGAAATTCGTCCTGACCAATACCCATGATGCGGAAGTTGGAACCACCGGATGTGAGCTTCACCTGATGATTTGGTGATGCGTCGACCGTTACGTCCACATTGGGCAATTCACGCACTATCCCGGCCAAACGTTTGACGGGGAGGGTCACGGAGCCGGTTTCTTTAACTTCGGCCTTAATCTTGCAGCGAATGCCCAGATCAAGATTTGTGGTTGTAAGCGAAATTTGGTCCTTTTCCGCTTCGATCAGCACATTGCTCAAGATGGGCATAGTGGCTTTGGAGCCGACCACGTTGAGCACTTGGGCAAGGCCATTGGCGAAATGATCGCGATTGATTTTGAATTTCATTGGATGCGCAGGGAGAAAGGGAAGTTAATTACAAAGTATAAAAGAATACCTCTTCAATAGATAATTCTATCCGTATTCATATGAACGGGGAAAAACAGCAGTAACAAGGCTGTTCCACTCTTAAAACCGGCAATTTTCGCGTGGTGAAAAACCAAGAATAACCGACCAATAAACTCCGGGTTATCCACAGTCGGATAGTTGCTGGTGAATTATGGGCGGTTTGTTCACACACTTTTGGCATTCGGGACAGAGGGTTTGGCCTTGGTCGGTTTTAGATGCCGGAAGAGACCGTAAAAGATGTAAACGAGAGCGATGACGAGGATGGCGATCTCCTTTAACACCACTACTAATCCCGCGGCGGCCAGAAACAGGATGAAACTACCCATTTGGGTCGTGGTTTGCATGTCCACTTTCTTTCCGCTGGGGAAACGCACTTTACTGACCATCAAAATGGCGATCAATACCATCAGGATCGGTAGAGCCAAGGCCCAGCGATTAAGGGATTTGTCAGCGTCTGCCAGGTGGATGAGAAACAAAACCAAGGATCCCACGGTGCCAGCTGCCGCTGGCACAGGTAACCCAACGAAATCCTTGCTCTGATCAGAAGTGTCTCGGTGTAGCAGGGGATTGGTGATGACGTTGAATCGGGCCAGGCGAATGGCCGCGCATAGCAGGTAGATAAAGCCCACAAACCAGCCGACATTGCGAAACCACATAATGCCTTGAGTCGGCGAAATGATGAAAAAGAACATCAGCAGAGCCGGAGCGATGCCGAAAGAGATGATATCAGCGATGGAATCGAATTCCGCGCCAAACAAAGATTCACGACCCCCCATCCGAGCCAAACGGCCGTCGAGGGTGTCGAATGCCGCGGCACCCAGAATGAACCACACGGCCGTGCGATAGTGATCCGTGGGCAACTCGCCCAGATAGAGGCCATCCAGCGAGGTTTCGGCGAGCCGGGCCTGGATGCAGTTGATCACGGCCATGAAGCCGCAAAATAGATTTCCTGCCGTCATCGAATTGGGCAGAAAATAGATGCGACTCGCCTGGGTGACGTTGTAGGGGTTTTGCGGATCCTTGGGATCGCCGGAAGGTGGGTTGGAACCGGCCATAATTATTTCTTAGTGAGACTCTCGAGGTATTTCCAAAACTTCGAATGCTGTTCGACCAATTGCTGCTCTGACACGGGTAATTTGTTCCGCAGTAGGAAGTCCTCCAAAGAGTTGCGATGCAGAATGTAGTGGGTGTGTAAGATATTTTCTTCGCGGGCCTCAAAATAGAACCGGTAATCCCCCGAACGCAGCCGGTAGAACATCTTGCCGCTACGATTAAACCGCCCCAACGGTTCACGGGGATGTTCCAGGTCGGAGGGCTTCAGATTGCTGATCGGTTCGATGAGTTCGAGCTGCACCATAGTATCGAGCTCGTTAAGCTCGTGCAGACTCTGCTCGGAAAATGTGACTTGATACATGATAAGGCGAAAGGGTTTGGAATCAGGTTGTAACCACCGGTCACGACCGGCGTCTCGTTGGTATAAACCCTTAATCCTGTAACCTATGAAAAAGACTGAATTAACCTCCCTCCTAGCAGTCGCAACGCTATTCCTCGTTGCCGGCAGCAGTTACGCCAACGCCCAACCAGCCGCCGGACCGGGCGGTGATGGACCCCGAATGAAGGCTCGCGAACAATTAGACCTGAATAAAGATGGCAAAATCGATGACACAGAACGCGCTGCCGCGGAAGTGCAGATGCGGGGCAGACTCTCGGAAAAACCGAGGTTTGTGGAGCGCGCCGATACAAATAAGGACGGCCAAGTCAGCGACGACGAATGGGCTGTCGCCAAGGAAAGAATGAAGGATCACCGCCAAAAGGGGATGAATAAAGAACGCATGCGTGATGGTAAAAAACACCATGCCAAGGGCCCTGAAGCTCGCGGACCGAAAGACGATCCCATGTTTCGCCGCGGCTACTTGATGGGCAAATATGATGCCAATAATGATGGCAAACTCGACGAAACCGAGCGCGCCGCCGTCCGCACCGCCATGGAAGCCAAGAAAAGGGCAGGAATGGAAAAGCAACTCGCGCGGCTAAAATCAGTCGATGTCGATAACGATGGAAAAATCAGCGATACCGAATGGGCTGCTGCTAAAGAAAAGTTCAAAGACGAGCATCCCGGAATGAAAGACCGGGGTGCTCGTAAACACGGTCAACCCCCTCCAGAGGAGTAAGAGCTAGCTTAAAACTAAACTGGTTTCATTTATGAAGACGGCGGTGCTTTAGGGCCCGCCGTCTTTCGTGTTTCCATTGGTCGCGGGAGAGTCACACTCGTCTTATGTCAGTCACACTTTCAGATATTAGCTCCGCCCGACGCAGAATCAGCACCGGGATAATAAAAACGCCATGTGCTGAGTCGATCCCACTCTCCGAGATCACCGGGGCGCGCATATTCTGTAAACTCGATAACTTTCAACGCACCGGGTCTTTCAAGGAGCGTGGGGCCCGCAATGCGCTGCTCAGGCTGACACCCGCCCAACGCAAATCCGGCGTCGTGGCCGCAAGTGCAGGCAACCACGCGTTGGGCTTGGCCTACCACGGGAAGTTGTTGGGCATACCCGTCACCGTGGTGATGCCCGACTATGCGCCGTTGATCAAAATCACCACGAGTCAGCGGCTCGGGGCTAATGTGATTGTGCAAGGGAAAGACTTTGTGGAAGCACGCGCACTCGCCGACGAGCTGTCCGTCAAACACGGCTTCACTTATATTCACGGATTCGATCACCCTGACATCATTGCCGGACAGGGAACGATGGGGATCGAGATACTCGAGCAGGTCCGCGATGCCGACGCCATTGTTTGCCCGGTTGGCGGGGGTGGTTTGATTGCCGGATTGTCCCTCGCGGTCAAATCGTTGAATCCCAAAGTGCGTGTCATTGGGGTGGAAAGTGAGGCCACCGGAAACTTTGCCGCGGCGCTGAAGGCGGGAAAACCGGTCATGCAATCGAGGCGTCCCACCCTGGCCGATGGTCTCGCTACCTTGACCGTGGGAACCAACGCATTCGCGATCGCCCGGAAACATGTCGATGAGGTGGTGAGTGTGAGTGAGGACTCCATTGCCCTGGCTATTTTGCGCATGGTGGAGCTTGAAAAAACCGTGGTCGAGGGCGCAGCCGCCACGGCGCTTGCAGTCATGATGTCCGGTAAATTACCAAAACTTGCCGGCAAAAAAGTAGTGCTCGCGATTGGGGGCGGAAATATTGATCCCGCCGTGCTCAGTCGGATCATCGAAGGGGGTCTGGTCAGCGATGGACGCCTCACTCGTTTCACCGCGCGCATCAGCGACCGGCCCGGTGGTTTGGCGCGCCTCACCCGCGTAATTGCCGATAGCGGAGCCAGTGTGAAAAATATCGAACACGACCGTGCTTTCAGTGGCTCCGATGTCTCGGCGGTACATGTTGTCTGCACGGTGGAGACTCGTGATCGCAAACACATTGGCGCCCTGCATCGAGCCCTGAAGAAAAAGGGATTTCCATTGGTCGTGGCGAAATGAATGAAAAACTGAGGATATAATGGATAAACGCCTGTATTTTTTTGTTCTGCTCGCTTTTTTGGCGGGGTGCCAGACCCCACCGGAAATAGTCCCGGAACCCGTTTTACCGCCACCCCCGCCCGTGGAGTATGACGATGAAATCATCGTCGAGGGACAAAGGTTTCGCACCGGTACCCACGTGGTCACTTGGAAGGACGAAGGCGGGTTGAATGCATATGTCTTTCAACCCACAGAATTGGCCGGGAAGGAAAATCACGGGGTGCGCCGATTGGTTTCACCTCATACAGACAACCCTTTGATCGAACCGACCGAGCCTTGGAATCTGGTCGGACTGCAAAACCATATTGATCAATTTGTGCTCCATTACGACAGCGAGGGTTTGAGTCACCGCACGTTTGAAGTTTTGCAACGCCGCGGACTGAGTGCGCACTTCCTGCTCGATGTGGACGGCACTATTTATCAGACGCTCGATCTGCGCGAACGGGCCTACCACGCAACTGTGGCCAACAGTCGTTCCATCGGGATTGAGATCGCCAATGTTGGTGCTTATCCCCCAACCGAATCCAAGGAATTAAACCTCTGGTATAAGACCGCTGCCAACGGTCAGATTGTTGTGAGTCCGCCGCCCGAATTGGCAAAATCCGCCGGCTTACCCGCCGGCTTTGTTGCCCGGCCGGTCCGGGCGGATCCGGTGCTGGGCAACATCAACGGACATGGGTTGATCCAATACGATTTTACCGCGGAACAGTATGTTGCACTGATCAAGCTTACCGCGGCGCTCCATAAACTTTTCCCGCTAATCAAACTGGATTATCCGCGTGATGATAAAGGCCTGTTGCTGCGCGAAAAACTTCATGAACAAGCATGGGATAGTTTCCAAGGCGTGCTCGGGCATATGCATATCCAGGAAAACAAAGTTGATCCCGGCCCCGCCTTCCAATGGGACCATTTGATCGAAGGCGCCCGCGCCCAAGCGGAAACCAAAGAGTAACCCAATAGGTTACTCTTCCTGCGGAGACCGAACCTCCTCCCTCTAGAGAGAACTTAAATGGTTATAGCAAAGTAACCTATTAGGTTACTTCTTTCCGGCCGAATGCAGGGTCAATCTTGAGTAGGGCGGTGACGAACAATGACGGCACGGTCGCGATGCAGACCCACACGAAGAAATTTGGGTAACCGATTTGTTCCTGGATCCAGCCGGCGGCCATGCCCGGCAACATCATACCCAGAGCCATGAAGCCGGTGCAGATGGCATAGTGAGCCGTCTGATTTTCTCCCTGGGCGACATACATCATATAGAGCATGTAAGCGGTGAACCCCAAACCGTAACCGAGTTGCTCCACGGCCACCGCCGCGCTGATCCACATGGGATTGGTCGGTTGTGCCACGGCGAGCAGGATATACACGACGTTGGGCACATGCATGCAGATGATCAACGGCCACAGCAGACGCTGGAGCCCCCAACGCGAAACAATGTAACCACCGATCAAGCCGCCGACCGTGAGCGCCAGCACTCCAACTGTGCCATAGTAAATGCCGACCTGTTGGGTCGTCAGGCCAAGGCCACCAATCTCCCGATCATCGAGCAGAAAAGGTGTGGCCAGCTTGAGTAATTGGGCTTCAGCCAGGCGATAGAGCAGCAGGTAGGCGAGGATGATGACGATCTGCGGCTTCTGAAAAAACGAAGCGAAGGCAGAAAAATAGCCGGTGGTAAAATGGTCGGCTTTCACGGCGTGATCCACGGTGGGGCGCGGCAACACAAACCAATGATAAAACCCGACCAACCCGAACAGCACGCCAAGCGAACCGAAAACCAGCGACCAGGCCTGCACCATGTTACCGGTGGATTCCTGCAGCATACCCGCCAGCCAGACCAACCCGCCTTGCCCGGCGATCATGGCCAAGCGAAAGAAAGTGCTGCGCACACCCACGAATGCCGCCTGTTGATGGGTGGGCAATGCGAGCATATAGAATCCGTCCGCCGCGATGTCATGGGTGGCCGAGCTGAAAGCCAGCAACCAGAACACAGCGAGAGTTGCCCTAAAAAATCCAGGTCCCGGCACGGTCAAGGCGACAGCGGCGAGCGCAGCTCCGACCACAAATTGCAGTCCCACAATCCAGAACCGTTTGGTGCGAAACAGATCAACAATCGGAGACCACAGCGGTTTGATGACCCACGGCAGATAGAGCCAACTCGTATAGAGCGCGATGTCGGTATTCGAAACGCCCAGGTTCTTATACATGATGACCGACAACGTCATCGCCGCCACGTAAGGGAGTCCCTGGCTAAAATAAAGCGTGGGAATCCAGCGCCAGGGATATGGGGTGTTAGAGGCCGAGCTTTCCATCAATGAGGCGAACCGTGTCCAGAGTCGCACGCCGGGGCAATGTCAGAACGGGGGGACGAAATTAATGTGGAAACCAAAATCCAGTCCTACCGCTGCATGGTGGCTAAACCAACCTGAGATTTTCCGCCCTGAAGATAACGATCGTAGGGTTTATCACTGTCGGCGCCGCCGCCGTAGCCTTCATACCACAAGTAGTAGGTGTTACCGATTTTTTCCACGGTGGTGAACCAGATAGCGCCGCCGTCCCAAGCATCGGATCCACCACGCGAAAAAAGGGGATTGTAGGCGGATTTCTGCCAGTGCACGAGGTCGGTCGAAGTAGCCAAGCCGGCGTTGGCCGGGTAGTCATCATGCCGATCAGATCCGCAATAAAACATTTGGTAGACGCCGTCATCTTCGCAGATCCGTGGGGTCTCCACTGTATGGCTATCCCATGCGCCCGCCGGTCCCACCGGGAGAATAGGATCCACGGAATATTCCTCGAAATTCATCCCATCGCGGGAGGTCGACAGGTACAGTTGAAAACCACTTTTCCCGGGAACATTTTTCCAATAATAAAGATAGAAAATACCATCCCGCCACACGATCTCGGGCCCGCCGCCAATCGTCACCGGATTGCCGGGATATTTTTGGAAGTGAATGCCGTCGTGCGAAGTGGCGAGGCAGATACTGCGCGGGCATTTTGGACTGACGGCGGAATAATACAGAAAAATCCGGCCATCGACGCAGACCGTGGCGGGGTCGAGCACATGTGACTCATCCCATGATCCCGGTTCACCCACATCGATGATAGGCTCCGGATAAATATTCCAGGTGAATCCATCAAATGCATCCCGCCCGATACTGGCTACGCCGATGCGATCATGGCCGCCCTGTTGCCCGCGGAAATAAAGGTGATAAGTGTCACCCAATAACAGCAGATCAGGATTGGCGGTTTGGTCTTCCATCCAGGTTCCTGGCAGTGCAGGCAGGAAGGGATTGTTAGGGTGTTTTTTAAACTGCCAGTTCATAGGCAAAGTGCTTTACGCTATTCCCTGAACTTTAACGCTAGAAATGCGAGTCGCTTAAAAAATGACCTGCGACTATTCCGGTAGAATTGATCGATGACCAACCCCGCAAATATTCCGGAAGAGGATACTAGAGAGGTGTTGGCCCGACTGCTGCTCGCGGCCAAGGAAGATGAGGCATTTAGCCAGCAGGTACTCAGCATTCTGCGCCTGCCGCTAAACCAACGCCAATCGATCGTAAATAACGCGCTTCACGAAATGAAATTAAAGGGAGAGCCGAACAGTATTCGTCAGGCCTTTGCCGTGCTGGCTACGGAGGCGGGGGCAGTGGTCGCGATGGCTATACTGAAGGATAAATAATCCGTTACCACGGCATGTATTCCTTAGATGGCACCGGAGGTCGATCATGGCCAGCGGACGAACTTGACCTTATCGCGCGCGGACAGGATTTGTTTATCCGATGTCTTTCGAGAGTGATCAACCCGCCTCAGTAAACTTATCGCCCGGATCGGAATACGGCCCATCCGCCCGGGGGTTTCAGGGGATACCGGGAATTGCCTGTGCACCGAACGGCCGACTATGGGCCACGTGGTATGCGGGCGCCGTGGGAGAAGGTAACGATAATTATGTGGTGCTAGCGACGAGCGCAGACCACGGGCTCACTTGGTCGGACCTCAAAGTGGTGATTGCCCCGACGGGAGATGTGCGGGCCTACGATCCTACCGTCTGGGTCGATCCTCAGGGCCGGCTCTGGTGGTTCTACGCGCAATCGTATTTTTATTGGGATGGGCGCGCCGGAGTGTGGGCCGTGGTCACCGAGGATCCGCAGAGCGAAAATCCCACCTGGTCGCACCCGCGCCGATTGGTCGATGGGATCATGATGAACAAGCCCACGGTTTTAAAAAATGGCGACTGGTTGTTACCAGTTTCCATTTGGGGCACCGAACCGGCCGAGGGTTCAGTGCCAGAGGACGCGCGGGACAAGTTGCCGCGGGTGGGGGCTCACGCTTATCGGAGTCGTGATCAAGGAATAACATATGAGCGGGCCGGCACGGTGACGATTCCACAACCAAGCGCAGATGAGCATATATTGATCGAACGTAAGGACGGAACCTGGTGGATGCTGGCGCGAAATCAGGAGGGCATCTTGGAGAGCTTTTCCGCCGATGAAGGCACGACTTGGTCGCCGGCAGCAAAGGCGCCGATTCCCCATCCCGTGACACGGTTCTTTATTCGTCGCCTGAAGTCCGGACGCTTACTTTTGGTGAAACACAATCCACGCATCGATACGATGTGGTTGGCCCCCGCAGTGGTCACCGCCAACGCGCCCCAGCGTTCCGATCTCACCGCTTATCTATCGGAAGATGATGGCAAGACTTGGGCGGGCGGACTTCTGTTGGATGAGCGGGTGCGGGTGTCCTATCCCGATGGTGACGAAGCACCGGACGGACGCCTTTTCATCACCTACGACTATGACCGCACCGGGGCTCGGGAAATTATGCTCGCGGTGTTCACCGAAGAGGACGTGCTCGCCGGGAAATTGGTGAATCCGGCTTCGCGCCTGAAGGGCGTAATCAACCGACCTTAGAATTTACCCAACCGGAAGGGGTGATCTCGGTAATTTTGATGAAATGCGAGCAGCACAGATCCGGTTCATTCAGCCTTTGCTCGGCGGGGATATAATTCATCTCTTGTGATTATCGGTCCCGCATGTCGTAACTGCCCCAAGTTGAGAAATGAGGGGGGGGGGTTGGAGGTAAATAGTACCATCAACATATATAGAATCCATCATGATATTAAAACCAGGAGAGAAAGTATTCATCGTCAGCCGTCGCTATTTTGATAGCGATATTCGAAGGCACTTCGTGGGAGAAGTTGAGGAGTGCACCGAACAAACCGTCCGGGCAACCGGGTTTGTGTTCATCATGAACGCAAGCAACGAGTTTGAAAAGAAGCCCGAGAAACGAACCCGTATTTTCCCGCTAACCGACGGGCGCATTATCGCCAACGTTATCCCCGCGGACACGGCCCTGGACACAATCCGATACCATGTCCAAGGAGGTCGGCTTGTCGTTTCGGACGATCGGGTCTTCAGTTTCGATATAGACGAATTTCGAAAAGTCTGACCAAAAAACGCCCCGCCGGAACAGGCACCAACTTCAGGCCCGATTAAAGCCCCCGTCCCGGTGACTTGGTGGGGATATGAATTATTTGTTGAAGCGCAGTTTTTCTGCGTCGCGATCGAGATAAGGCACGCCCTTTTTCATCCAATCCGGTTCAGGGGCATCGTGCAGGTAGTGTTCGAAAAACTGCCACATGCGGAGACTGAAATCCTTTTGGTTCGCGCGTCGAATCAGACCGTGTCCCTCCTTGGGATAGTTGAGCAACCAGACGGGTTTGTCGTGTCGTCGTAGCGCCAGATAGAGTTCAACGGCTTGTGACCAGGGTACGGCCCCGTCCAAATCGTTGTGTTGAATCAACAACGGGGTCTGTGCGTTCTGTGCGTAAAAGACGGGAGAGTTTTCGATGTAGAGTTCGGGTGCTTCGGTCAGGGATTGGCCGATCCGGCTTTGCGTTTGTTCATATTGAAAAAGACGCGGTTGGCCCGAGGTCGTGCGGATTCCACCGTAGGCGCTGGTCATGTTTCCGACCACGGCACCAGCTTCTGCCGCGTGAAAGCGATCACTGTGCGTTATAATATAGGCGGATTGATAGCCGCCCCACGAAGAACCTTGGATACCCAGCCGGTTTTCATCCACGAATCCACGGGCAATCACGGCATCAAGGGCAGCGTTTACACAGTCGAGTGCGCTTCGGCCCGGATAACCGGTGGTGTAGGAGATATCGGTCAGGAGGACCAGGTATCCATTGCTGGTGAAGAGCGGGAAGCTGATGTTCGATCCATAGGTTGGGGGAAAGAAACGATGCACGATTTGGGAAAGCCGTTCGTAGGTATAAATGATGAGTGGATATTTCTTTTTTGGATCGAAATTGGCGGGCTTGTAGAGAGCGCCTTGTAAGGGAATGCCGTCGGGGTTGCGGTAGTTGATCAACTCCGCGGTGCCCCAGGCGAACGGTTTCAATTGGTCGCCGCCATGGGTGACCCGGTTCAACTTCGAGAAGCTCTTGGTCGTTACCCAGATGTCGGGAAATTCATCAAAACGCATCGCGGTAAGCATCAATGTATCAGCTTCACGGGCCCGGCCGGCATAACGGTAATCCTTGTCCCCCCAGAGTAATTTTTTAGGGGCGGAATCTTGGCCCAGGGCCAGATGGAAGTAACCGGAGGCTCGGGTCTGATCACTTTCACCCCTCAAGATCAGCGGATCAACGGTGTCCAATCCGCGGGCGGGATCACTTTCATCGCGCACGGCGATGTTTTGCACGCGCAGAATGATCCGGTTTTTGCGGCCAAAACCTTGGGTAATATTCTGCGATTTTCCGGTGCCGGGCCATACCCGCCAAATGTCGTAACGATCGTAGAGAATTAACGATTGGCTGTCGCTCATCCAACCTCCCCAGCCATACGCGGTCGGAGGTTCCGGATTGTCGTGGTCCTCCTTTTGGAAGGCATGGGGCAGCCTTGCGGTGAGATTCTGGCTGTTGCCGGTGTTGAGATCCAGAGAGTGCCATTGGTTATCCTGAAAATATACCGCCCGGTGACCATCGGGAGACATTCTTAGCGAGGGTTTCCCTTCGTCGCCGGACTTTCCGCGTAATTTTTTAATGACCAAATTGCGCTTTCCCGTGACGGGATCGATGAGGTAAATATCGCCATACGTGCCATCAAAAACGCGCAACTTCAAATAGGGTTCATAGTCGCAACCCAAGGCATGGTCTCCGTTGTCGGACAACAAGGCCTCCGACATCTCCTTGGTGCCAATCTGGGTGTAACGCCCTGAGCCAAGATCCAACACACCAGTGTAGGTGCGATTCCGCTCTACGCCGGCGCGAACTTCCTGGCGAGATTGGATCAATCCATCGTCTCCTCCCCATATGTCCGCGTTGACCTTGTCTTCTGGATCCAGCGGTTTGGGCGCGGCTTTGGGCGCGATTGGAGCCACTTCAACAAATAGCTTTTTTCCGTCTCGAGAAAATACCGGGGCCGCCTTTTCACTGATGTATAGGTCTGCCGGCATCCCGGGATGCCCGGCCGTGATGACGGGCCCGGCGGGGCCGGATCCTCGGTTCCAGACATAGATTTGGAGCTTGGGTTTGGCGGCACGCACATCGTGGTGATTACTTAGAAACGCGGCTTGGGTCTGGGCCAAATTCCACGCGATCTTGAGATAACGACCCTTGCCCTTGAGCAGGGCTACGGGTCTGGAGCGATTTTCGGTTGAAACAGCGTAAACGCCATTACGATGTTCCCATGGAGCCGACACCGCATACAGCAGGGTCTTTCCATCGCGGGCGAAGGAATACTCGGTGACATGGGAGAACGTGCGTTCTCTACCAGAGGTGAGATTGCGCAGAAACAGGGTTGAGCCAAGGGCCCGGACCTTTTTTTTGCCGGTTGCCGCCGGCTCTTTCGGTTCAACCGGAGCCAACATATAGGCGGCCCAAGGGCCGCCCTGGGCGGGGACCTGGACGCTTTTTATGGCCCGAATTTTTTCGGTTTTTCCCGATTTCAACTCGGTAATAAGGAGATTGTGCAAGCGATACTTTGTGCCCGCGATGCGGGCAGCTCGCATGGCTTCAAGCGTGGGCAGGGTGGTGGCGACCAGGAAGCGAGAGTCTCCGGTGAAATTGAGCCCTACGGAAGGGGGTTTGGGTCGCCGTTCCGTGGGGTTGGTCGGCCGCGGAAAAGTAGGGGGAGGTACGGCACCGACAGCCAGGCGATTATCCCTCTCGGTGGGAAGGTGACGAATATAGACATCACCGTTGCCGTATTGCGGCATGAAACTGTAAGCGAGCCATTGACCGTCGCGGGAGAGGATGGGTTTGGAAATATTACGCCAACCATCGATATCGTTGAAGGTCAGGGGCCGTTTTTCTGTTTGCCCGTGGAGGGGGGCCAGAATGAAGGCCAGGGTGACAAGAAAGAGGGAAGGGCGAAATGCAATGGACATAATGATGCTTTGGCTGGGAATAGGTCTGTCGCGAGGGACCGGCAAAACCAAGGTGCCCAACAATCGCCGACGCTCAAGCCCTCTATAAATTGAGGCTGATAATTTTATAACCTGAACAGGGATGCACGGGATTGATGACAGCCCTAAGGATCCCAGGGTTTTCTTATGGAAGGGGGATGATAACCAGCCATCCACTACCTTAATTTTGGTTGAAGCAAACGGAACAACGATCGGGTGGGAGCATCGAATATTCTGCTTCTTCAAGGTATCGCTCGACCGCAAGGCCGACTGAATTGAGAAAGCGGTTTATTGTTGTGTATGTGTGAAGCCCGCGACGGCGTTGTGTCCGTCGCGGGCTTAGGCATTATAGCGATTCATTGATCAAGCAGGACGTGGGGGCGTAGGTATAGAGGGGCTAGTGTCGAGATGTGATCATCGAGACGCTCCCTTGAGGGCAAGCCAACCCACCGTCTTGAAACTTCCGATGGCAGTCTTACGGAGCGGGTTTCATTTCGCGAATGAAAGCATCGGCTTCACGGATGGATTTCTCCATATCGCGCACCAGATTGGCAATATCACCCTGTAGGGCGCGTGAGGTGAGGTCGAGCGAGCGCAATGCCTGTGCGTTCAGGTTGTGCTTCAGGAAAAGAACCTGGTCGCGGAAGTTTACGAGAATTGGCTCCATGCGGGCGGCGGCCCGACGCATGGCGGTCATTAATTCGCCGTAGCGCACGCGGGTACCGGCGAGTTGTTGCTGACTTTGGGAGCGCAGGCTGACGTTGGAATACTGGGCCAACTCATTGCCCCATTCCTCGAACAGGGCGGTGGCGACTTCATCGATGGCGGCGATCCGGTCATTCACCTCATTGGCGCGTGATTCACACAATTTGAGCTGACCGGCCAGCTCATCGTATTTCAGTTTCAGCTCACCCCCATCCACCTTGGTCACGGCGAGGAAACTTTGGAGGGCATCGGAGAATTGCTCCTTGGCCTCCTCTTGCGCGGTTTGGGCCTTCTCCACCCGGGTCACCAGGATATCGCGTTTGGCGAAACCCATTTTTTCCATCGCGCCATAATAAGTGGAGGAACAACCAAGCAGCAGGGTGAACAGAGTGGAAAAAAGAATGAGGCGTTTCAACATGGGGAAATAGGGTGGGTTTGAAGTCTGGGTTGTCGTCAAGCTGGTCGCAAGTCGCGTCTATTTGCCCTCGATGAGGGCAAGGGCGTTTTCGGCATCCTCTTCCGCCACCTGCACCCTCACGCCTGTGCCGGCATAAAGCACATGGGGAGCATTTTGCGCCATCATCTCATCGGGTACAAAAGCGGTGATGCCGTTGCCCTCCAACATGGATTTTAGCAGCAGCGCCTGATCAACATTCGGATATTCAGCGATGGTAACCATGAATTGAATGTATCCGGTTTTGCCCAAATAGCGAGCGCAGGACATGTCACTTAATAGGTGACATTCAGGTTCAACGCACCTTGGCACATATGATGCAATCGCGCGGTTCCGGGCTGATATTGGGTGCGATGTGGTAGCGGCGCAGGATGCCTTCGCGCGTCATCCCGGCTTTTTCCATCACGCGGGCGGAGGCGGGATTCTCAACATCGCAAAATGCAGAGGCGCGAAAAATATCCGGCTGCGCCATAGCCCAGACGAGCAGGTAGCTCAGGGCTTCGGTTGTATAGCCGCGACCCCAATGCTTCTGACCCAGCACATAACCGAATATTGCCTCATGACCCTTGAGAATAAAACCAATTGATCCGATCGGAGTATCGGTACCCTGCAAACAGATCATATAGCCGTAGTGACCGGCGGCCGTCTCCCAATCCTTGATCCGGGCAGAGAAAAAATCCGCCATGGTCTCAACTTCGGTGTGCGGCTTCCACGATAGATATTTGGTGGCGATGGGGTCGCTGGCATAGGCCGCGAAAGCAGCGGGAGCGTCTTCGCGGCGCGGTATCCGGGCGAACAATCTCGCCGTTTGGAATGTTTCGGGAGGGATCATGGGGACCACCAAGATAAACGGCTCGTTATTTGCGGCCGTCAAGTGGCGGGGCGAAACCGGTAAAAATAACAAAACTTTGTCTGGGGTCTTGATTTATCAGACCCGGGGGCCGTATCACTAGGTAACACCACACGTACACAACCATGACGATCTTCAACCATACGCATAAAACCGACCGCCTGTTCGCAGGAACGTTTTGCGCGTTCATGCGTTCCGACCGTCAGTTCGCAATTACCGCCGTCAATAATGGCTGGAATTTTGCCCTTGGAAGTGGTGTCACCTAACCCGCGAGAATAAGATTCTCAACGCCGACCTACTTCCGCCTGGAAGTAGGTTTTTTGTTTTTTTACTGAGGCTGCTTCCGGGAAACACCCGACCTAACCGTGTTTCCAATGACCTCACACACCAACACCAATCAATTATTAGATACTCTCTCCGTGGTCGAATCCGTGATTCGGCACATCGGCCGTCGCCTCCCTGCTCATATCTCCCGCGAAGACCTCGCGAGTGCGGGCAAGGTGGCGCTGATCGAAACCTTGCATCGCTATTCAGGTCCCAGTCAGGCCGCTCGCGCATTTTGTTATGCGAGGGTGAGGGGCGCGATTTTCGATGAATTGCGACGCCTTGATCCCTTGTCGAGGCGCACGCGCACTCGCGTTAAAACCGTCAATCGAGCGACCGATGTGCTCACCGACAAACTCGGACGTGAACCGGCCGATTATGAGGTGGCCGAGGTTACTAGTCTGACGATCGGGGATGTGCGTGAATCCAATCGCATCGCTGTAATCGAAATGTGTCCGCTGGATTATAATCCGGCGGGTCCGCAGACCGAGTTGCACGATACGATGGCACCATGTCCAGCCGAGGCGGCCGCCAATGATGATATTGCCATCTCGGTCCGCGCGGCGCTCGAGCGTTTGCAGCCCAACCAAGCGTTGGCGTTGCGGCGCTATTATCTGGAGGATGCCACTCTCGATATGATCGCGGACGAATTGGGCGTCTCTCGTGAACGTGCCCGCCAGATCCGGGTCGCCGGAGAAAAACATCTGCGGGCTGACTTCATCGTGTTGGCCCAGTGGCAATCGCTGCTGGCCGTACCGCGAACCCTCAGGCCCGTTTCCTACTAAAATCTTTAATCTCTGATCACATGAAACAATTACCATCCAAACTATTATTCACTCCCTTGAAATACTTCGGCCGCATAGTGCGGTCGGGGTTGCGGGTCTTTTCCCGTTTTTCGGTTTCGGCCATCACCGAAGATCCGTTAAAAGCGGGTTTTTTGCCCGTCTGTCTGGGCACACAAATGATGCCTTATGTCGTTGTGATGAAAAATCAAAAGACGACCCGCAATTTCTATGATGTTTAGAGGCAGCAGCCACTCATAATAGTACGCTCATTGCGAGGAGCATCGCGACGCGGCAATCCACGAAGAGGGGTTAGCCCAACCAACCATAAACGTGGATTGCCGCGACGGCCTAACGGCCTCCTCGCAATGACCGTTTGGCGGTAGGGGAATGGGCAGACATTCTAGCCCAACGTTTGCCATGCGTTGGTCTGCATAGAATAGCCGATGGCGGCGAGCATGCGTTGGGCGTGCACGCCGTCGGCGAAAGTGGGGAAGTCCACTTTTTCGCCGCGCATCACCTGCACAATTCCTCCGGGGGTGAGCGGCTTACAATTAGCAACAAAAGCCGTCGGGATTTTCTGTTGAGGCAGATCGGTGATCCAGGTGGCGTAACGCGTCATGATATCGCCGGCAAAGAGCCAGATGTCCTCGGGGGAATCCGAACGAATCGCCAGCGTGCCGCGCGCTCCGGATATTTCGATGCGGAAGAAATTGCCGAAGCCGGGCGCGACCTGCGAAGTCTCGAAAGTCGAGACCACGCCGCCTTCGAGTTCACTCAACCATGCCGCATTGGTATCGGTGGTGACTTTGTGCATGACCCCCTTGGCGTCTGCTTTTTCCGGGACCAAGGTTTGGGCGGTGCCAACCACGCGCTTGTATTCAAGCCCGGTGACAAAGCGCACGCCATCGAGCATGTGGATGCCGAGATCACCCAACGCACCAAAGCCCGCCACGCTCACATCATTGCGCCAGGAGTAGGGGGTCGCCGGGGCGCCGAGAAAACTTTGTAGGTAGACACATTGCACGCGGAGCAATTTACCCAAGTCACCCGAGGATATCAGTTCGCGGGCGAAACGAAATGCGGCGACATTGCGATAGGAGAAATTGATGCCACCGAGTTTACCGGCGGCGGCCCGAGCCGCCTCCATGGCTTCCGCTTCCGCGAGCGTCATGGCCATCGGTTTTTCGCAGGCGACATTGGCCCCGTGTTTCAGGGCGAGCAGGGTGAGTTCGGCGTGAAATTTGTTGGGCGTGCAGATGGAAACGAGATCAGGCTTGGTTTCGCTCAGCATCTTTTCGGCATCGCTGAATTTAGGGGCGGTTTCGTATTCGCCCAGAGGTCGCCAGCGGGATTGCTCCACCGGATCGCTGATCCCGACGAGGGTGACGCCCGGTTGGGTGGCGATGGCGCCCAGATGAGTGGCAGATATTCCGCCGGCCCCGATGACGGCGTAACGTAGTGAAGGGTGGTTCATAAAAAGTGAATTAGTCGATCAATGGGCTTCGATATGGGCGATCATATCATCAGCCCAATTTATCAGGGCATTGATTTGCTCTCCCGTAAGCCGGGCATCGGCATGTATAAGTTTATAGGAAGTGAGCGGCATCTCTCCCTCCTCAAGCTCGCCGATCATTTCCTCGAGTTTATGGATCTGACGTTTGCGGGTATAAGAGCCGAATTTTGAAAAATTCAGGTGAGACTTGGCCTCTTCCACATGATCAGCGAGCCACCAACCCACGGGCTGGATTTCGGCATACCACGGGTAGCGTGTGTGGTTGGAGTGGCAATCGTAGCAAGCGCGCGCCAGTAGGTCTTTCACTTCGACGGGCGGTGAATACATCTCGACCAAGTCATGGGGACTGGGTGATTCAGCGGAGAGATTTTTAACCGGTCGGTAGAACTGGATGCCGATCAGCCCGACGAAGAGGACGAGAAGAAAAAGCTTCATGCTGACCCCGCACTTTGCCTTCTCCAAAAAAGGTGGCAAGCTTGCGGCTACGGGGATCGTATATCATCCGGCAAGCCGCGCATCACCCTATTTATGGCGGCGGATTGACGTGCTCCCTTCGTTGGGAATGCTCTCGTTATGAATCCGGAACAATGGGCTGAGGTTGATCGTTACTTAGTGGGGCAATTGGTGCCGGGCGACCTGGTGCTGGATGCCGCCTTGACCGCCAGTGCGGCCGCGGAGCTACCCGCGATCAACGTGGCACCGAATCAGGGTAAATTGTTACAGATGCTCGCCCGGATCACCGGGGCGCGCCGCATTCTCGAGGTTGGCACTTTGGGCGGCTATAGCACCATATGGCTGGCCCGGGCTTTACCGGACGAGGGCCGCCTCGTCACATTGGAACTTGATCAGAAACATGCCGAAGTGGCCCGGGAGAACTTTGTTCACGCGGGTCTGGCTGATCGTATCGATCTGCATGTAGGCATGGCTGCGGACACCTTGAATCAATTAATCGCGGACCAGACCGAACCGTTTGATTTCATTTTTCTCGACGCCGACAAAGCGAGTATCCCGGAATATTTTACCTCGGCCTTAAAACTATCCCATCCGGGCTCTGTCATCGTGGTCGACAATGTGGTGCGCAATGGCGAGGTGACAGACGCTACCAGCGCGGACGAAAATGTGCAGGGTGTGCGCCGGTTCATGACGCTGGTCGCCAACGAAGCACGGGTCGAGGCCACAGCCGTGCAGACGGTCGGCAGCAAAGGATACGATGGTTTTGCGATCCTGCGGGTGAAAAGCTGAGTTTGCTTCAGGCCAACTCGGCGTTTTCGGGTTCTAGGGCTTGTGCCGGAGCAGATGCCGTGGTTTTACCCTGCAAATAGCGCATGACGTCCGCGGCGGAATAAGAGTCATCCCCATCGCCCAGAAGGCGGGCGACTTCGGCGACTTCGTTGCCTGCGGTCACGATCGGTGGCTCAGTAATCCCGTGGCGCACTTGACCCAGGCCCACCGTGGCCATGAGACCGTTGCATAAACACTTCCGGCCCGTGGTTGCCTCCAGCGTGCCACCTTTTTTGATATAATTTTCGACCGGCTCTGAAGCGCATCGGTAACCCACGGTCCCATCATCCCGGCGATAAGGCTGGCGCAAATATCCAAGATCACAGACTCGTTTGCGGGCCTGGTAAGTGGAATCCTCCGACAAAGTTTCGGACATGGAGGCAACTTTGAAAGGAAAGCCGGTTGGTGACGCGAGTGGGTCGGTGAACACACGCGCTTCATGATTGCGACTGGCTTTGATCATCCGTCGTCTGAGGTTGGCATCCAACCCGGACTCGTTACAGAACGCGAAGGCCGTGCCGACCTGGATGCCGGCTGCGCCGGCGGCCAATGCCTCCTTGAGTTTTTCGGGCTTGGCATAACTTCCCGCCAACCAAAAGGGCAGACCGATGGCGGCAATTTTATGCAATTCAGGTACGTCGCGCGGCCCATAGATGGGCTCACCTTTATCGTCCAATTGCATGGGTCCGCGAGGAGGGGCGTTGTGGCCGCCAGCCAGTTCGTATTCAACCACGAATCCATTTACTTGGCCGGTGGATTTGCGGGCCAGGGTCAACGCCAGAGTAGCGGAAGCAACAATGGCGAGAAATAGTGGGCGATTCAGCTTCGGGGCGTTGCCGCCCCAGAATGCGGCCGGATCAAACCAAGCCCGATTGTCATCATCGGGCAAAGCCCCGACGACATCGATTTTCTGTGAGGTCGGTTTGCCCTCGGCCAAGCTGTCGAGCATGCCGGGAATAGCCCGCGGGATGCCGGCTCCCATGAGAACATAATCCACCCCAGCCAGCATCGCACCGTAAAGTGAAGCCAGAGTGGGAACTTGGATTTTCTCCAGCAGATTGATACCGACCACGCCGGAGTGTCCCGCCTTGGCGAGAAAGACTTCGGTAAAATTGGCCACCACGGTCAGTTCGGTCAGGGCAGGACTCGACTGGATGGTGGGCATCGGGTTGGGGGTATAGTTTTCCTCCTCCGCTTTCCCGCCCTCAACAAAGTAGCGGGCCAGCACTCTTTCGACCATGGCCGGGATGGGGAAGTGGGCCATCGCCCTGCGCATCGCACCGTCGGGGTCACCGGCTTTTAGGCGCCTCGCCACAACCGTGGCCAAAGCAGTGCCGGAAATGACGCCCAGAGCGCCTAGTTTGGAGGTGGCGTTGGCAAGTTGCCAGCTCGAGACCGCAGCTCCCATACCTCCCTGAATAATGACCGGATGTGACATAAATTTTAATAAAAATGCCGGTCGGAATTAATTCCCTCCCGGACTGCGGAGAACTTATTAGGGCTCACCGAGCCCTCCGACTTTGCTGAAACTCAGTGATAACGAAAGGCAGATATGAGCAAAACATGAAGATATTCTGGGCGAAGACGAGCCCCAAAATTATAACTAAAGTCACTCATAATGAACAGGTTGAGTTATCTTTTCGGTTCATATTACCATTTGCCGAGATAGCTCGGTGACCGAAGGATGGGATTAATTGCTGGGGTCAAGCCGCAGAGGTCGCTGCCCGCACGAGGGCAGCAATTGCTGGCGGCAGATCGAGATTCTGCGCGAGATTCTGCGACTTGGGGCTGAGTTTGCGCCATGATTTGCGGATGATATCGATGAATTTTTCGCGAGGATAATCGGCGTGCTGGGCGGCGAAAGCGCCGATCTCGTTCTCCAAAAATACCAGCACGGCAGCATCCTCAAGAGCTTGGGTTCCCGGGTTGGTTTTTAGGCCACCCTTGGCCACCCAGGTGGCCACGTCTTCGGCTTCTTGATAGGATACTCCGGCCGCGAGGAGTAACTCCTTCGCTCGCTCAGCTTGTTTAACGTAAAGACTGCGGCGCCACGTGTGATAGCCGGGTTTGTCCATCGGAAAAGTATCGCGGGGCACGGACCAACGTTCGAGATGTTGGCAACGCGCGGCGAGGAGCAACAGTGGCGTGGCATCGGCCACAAGTTTGCCCACCCATGCTTCCATACGATCCGCGTAGATCAATTCGGCCGGGTGTCCATCGGGCGTCCTCTTGGGATCGGCCGTATGCACGGCATCGATGGCAAGACGGGCTTGGTCGTAGGGTTTCATGGGCTGTATATTGGAAAGGGTTTTAACCACGATTGGACACGAAATATCACGAATAGCGGCGCCAGTTACTCGACGGTTGCATTCAGGTCGGGAGTCCAGCGTACCAGTGGCTGGACCCCTTTCACATAGAGCGGGTGACGCGGATAGCCGGCTTTCGTCGTGCCGAGACACCAGAGTTTGTGGCTGGAGAGGAGCTTCGCGACGGCGATGGCGCGGTCTTGATGGACGCCGTGCGCGCCCCATGCCGCGACGACGCGTTCACATCGGTCGGCGGCTTCGAGCAGGGCTTGGTCATTGTCCGGTCCGATGGGATCGGGGGTCTGTATCATCTCTTTCGGGTCGGTGGCACGAAAGCCGAAGATGTTGGTCATCAAAAATCCATCGAAACCCTCGCGTTCGGAAAACGAACGGATGCGCGTGAGGGTGGGGTCGAGTTTTTGCTCATCCGCCGTGCTGGGGTTGAGCCCAATCCACATGATCAGGCGATCGCCGAACAGCGGATTGATCCGATGGAGCAGGGTATAGCGATGCCTCCGATCGGGAGAGAAATAGCAGTCGTTTTCCACACCCAACGCTGAAAGCAATCCGGACGGTCGTCGAGCTTCGCGAGGTGATAAGTGGTCAGAACTGAAACTCGCCGTCGCGGTAGATGACTTGGGTCGAGCCGTCCGCGAGGTGGGCGGTGACGACGCGATTGGAGGTGGCGACAATGTCGGTGTGGATCGCGGAGTTGTTGTAACCCATTTCGGCCCATTCGGCGTCGCTTACCGCGGCGGGATCGCCAGTGAAGGAATCGCGGTAAGCGGAACCGACCGCGAGGTGGGTGTTACCCCACTGTCCGCCGACGTTTTCATCATAGAGGGTCTCGCCCATGAATTTTGTGATGCGGGAAAATCGGCTGTCGGTGAGAGAAAATTCGCCAATCTTGTCGGCGTTTTCCACGGCGATCATCTCGCGCAGCACATCCTCGCCCTCAGTGGCGGTGGACTTGGTGACGTGGCCGTCCTTGAATTCCAGATAGGCGCCCTTGATCAATGTGCCGTAGCGATAGAGCGGTTCGGTGAAACGAATGCGGCCTTCAGTGCCGCGCCAGTCGGGTGAAATGAAGAGTTCGAAGCTGGGAATATTGCGGCCGGACCCGCCGAGCCATTTGCGCTGGGAGCCGATCTTGACCCAGATGTCGGTGTCTTCCGCCTCGACGTGCAGGCGGTCGATCTCGAGCGCATCAAGCTTGTCCTTGATTGCGTAGAGCTCGGTGTAGAGGGCCTTCCATCTTTCGGCGGGGTTGGCCTCGTCCAAGTAGCAGGCCTGGATGATCTCGTGCCAGTAGTCTTCTAGGGACAGACTGACTTCGTCGGCCATGGCTTGGGTGCCATACATGGCGAGTGTCCACGTGTAGTTGCCAGCGCTCTCTTTGTCGCGGCGCCAGTCCATGTAGGGTTTGTGGGCTTTTTGCACGGCCATGAGTTTTTTGCCGGGGATGCCGGCGAGCTCGCGCTTGTTGGTCTCGGCCAAAATGGCCACGGTGTGGTCGATCTGATCGACGGTGCCGCGATGGTATTTCTCGGCGAAGAAGGAAAGCTGTTCGTCGTTGGCGAGCTCGTAGAACTCGCGACCGATATCATCGGGGGTGAAGAACACGAGGGGGTGGGCCCCGGCCTTGAGCACGGCGCGACGCAGGGCGACGAGCAACGGCTTGGCTACTTCGGGCACGCGCAATTGAACCACCTCGCCCGGCTTCACCCCCTCGCCGCTGTTGAGGGCGAAATTGATCAGCACATCGGCGTATTTGTCGAGCAGGTCGGCGGAAGGTTGGTATGTCATGCCGCTAATTTTGCAAAACCGGCTGCAAGCGCAAGGCGGGTCAACCAATTGGGCTAAAAGGCGGATGAACGGCCAAAGGCCGGCCCCACCGTTTAGTAAACCTGCTCGTTCCGCCTTCGTCCCTCAGGCCGGGACTTTGGCGGACAGGCCGAGCATCAATACACTTGCTCATCCAACATTTCGAGGAGCTCGGCCTCGGTGATGCGTCGTTGGATCATGGAGTCACGTTCGCGGAGGGTGAAGGTGTCGCCTTCCTTTTCGATCGTGTCGAAGTCGATGGTCACGCACCACGGCGTGCCGATCTCGTCCTGGCGACGGTAGCGGCGACCGATGGCTCCGGCCTCGTCGTAAAACACGGCGTAGCGGCGCTGCAGTTTCTTGTAGAGCGCCTTGGCGCGATCGGTGAGGGCTTCCTTGTTCTTAAGCAGCGGGAGCACGGCCACCTTGACCGGGGCGATGCGCGGCGAAAGCCGCAGCACGGTGCGTGTCTCGGTCTTGCCCTTTTCGTCGGTGACTTCTTCTTCCGCATAGGCGGCGCAAAGCACGGCGAGCATGATGCGATCCACCCCGACGGCGGGTTCGATCACATGTGGCACGAATTTCTTTTTGGTGGCCTCGTCAAAAATGTCCTGCGGTTTACCCGATGCTTTCGCGTGCTGGTTGAGATCGTAATTGCCGCGGGCGGCGATGCCCCAGAGTTCCTGCACGCCGAAGGGATACTTGAACATGATGTCGGTCGTACCGCGGGAGTAGAATGCAAGCTTGGCCTTCTCGTGATCGAAGAGACTGAGGTGCGACTCAGGCAGGCCGATGGAGACAAGCCAATCCCAGCACCATTGGATCCACTGCTTATGGGCAGTTTCCCAATCGGCGTCCTCGTGGATGAAATATTCCATTTCCATTTGCTCGAATTCACGCGAGCGAAAGATGAAATTGCGCGGGGTGATTTCGTTGCGGAACGACTTCCCTATTTGCGCGATGCCGAAGGGCAGTTTCACCCGACCGGTGTCCACGACACTTTTGAAATCAACAAACATGCCCTGCGCGGTTTCGGGCCGCAGATAGGCGACCGACGAACCATCGGTCATCGCACCGACGTTGGTTTGAAACATCATGTTGAAGGAACGCGGCGGGGTGAGGGTCCCGGGTTCGCCTGTCGCGGGTGAAGGGATGAGCGCAATTTCTTCAGGTGCCGCCTCCGTCATATCCTTGGCGACCACGGCAGCGAGCGTGCCTTGGATGGCCTGCTTGCGTTTGAGCGATTCGGCTTTCTCCTGCAGCTCTTCTGTTGTGCGTTCGCTTTCCAAAGCGGATACATAGCCCGCCGTTTTTCCATCGACGATGACGGCGGCGAAAAACAATTGGTCGGCGCGGTAGCGCTGCTTGCTCGCTTTGCAGTCCACCAAAGGATCGGTGAACCCGTCGACGTGGCCGGAGGCTTCCCATACCTTGGGGTGCATGATGATCGAGGTCTCGAGACCGACGATGTCATCGCGGCGGCGCACCATGTCGTCCCACCAGCAGTCGCGGATGTTCTTTTTCAGCTCGGAGCCGAGCGGTCCATAGTCGAAAAAGCCGTTGAAGCCGTTGTAGATTTCCGACGACGGAAAGATGAAGCCCCGGCGCTTGGAAAGCGCGACGATGGCATCCATGGAGACTTCGACAGGTGCAGCAGATTCGGACATAAGGGGAGCACGGTAACGAGAGCTATTGCCCGTGGTCAATGATGGGGTGAGAGATGATGGAACCTATGGCTTCATCGATAGTCTCACCCCACTGGGTGCCGCATGGGTGGCTGGCTCAGGTTGCCGTGCCGATGCGGATTTGGCTTCAAATCTAAATTTTGCATATGAACACGAATAATCCGGTTTTCAAACGCGGCCTCTTTTGGATGGCCATAATGACCTTGGTCGGTGTCTCGAGTATAGCCCTTTGGGCGAGGGACAAGAGTAAGGAGCATCCTCCCCTTACCCTGCAAACAGACCGTCAGCCGATCGATCGCGATAGCACCCTGCGCGTGAGTTATGCCAGCGTGGTGAAGCAGGCAGCCCCGAGCGTCGTATATGTTTTTTCCACCAAGACGGTGAAACTGAACAACGACATGTCCCCGTTTTTCAACGACCCGATGTTCCGTCGCTTCTTTGGGGTGCCGGATCAGAGACAGGTGCCACCGCAGGAGCAAAAGCAGCAAGGATTGGGCTCGGGAGTGATTGTTTCGAGCAACGGCTATATCATCACCAATAATCACGTGGTGGAGGGAGCCGACGAGGTCAGGGTGGCCGTGGGGGAACCACGCAAAGAATTCAAGGCCGAGGTGGTGGGCCGCGATGAAAAGGCGGACATCGCCGTGCTGAAGATTGACGTCATGGATCTGCCGGCGGCAACGCTTGGCGACAGCGATCAACTGGAGGTGGGCGACACTGTTTTTGCTATCGGCAATCCCTTCGGCATCGGCCTCACCGTCACGCACGGCATCGTGAGCGCTTTGGGCCGCGGTGGTTTGGGCATCGAAGCTTACGAGGACTTTATCCAGACCGACGCTGCGATCAATCCGGGCAATTCCGGTGGTGCCTTGGTGGACACCCAGGGTCGGGTGATTGGGATAAACACGGCCATTCTCAGTCGGAGCGGCGGATTCAACGGGGTGGGGTTTGCCATCCCGATCAATCTGGCCCGGTCCTTGGTGGAGCAGTTGGTGACTTCAGGCAAAATATCGCGCGGGTTCATGGGGGTCAACACGCAGTCCCTTGAAGCGGACCTCGCTGCGCAGTTTGGGGTGGAGCACGGAGCACTGGTGACGGATGTCACGCCCGACAGTCCGGCGGAAAAAGCCGGGTTCAAGAGCGGTGATATCATCACCAAGGTGAACGGCAAAGAGGTGCTTGACCCACGTCGCTTGCAATTGGCGGTGGTGCGACTGGCGCCTGGAACCGAGGTGAAGGTCGAGTTCGTGCGAGACGGCAAAACCCAGACCGTGAAATTCAAATTAGGTGAATTGCCGACCAAGGAATTAGCCTTTGGCGATGGTTATGGGGGCAGCGATGAAGGGGTGCTCAACGGAGTTGGCGTCACGGATATAACCCCACAGATCCGGGCCCAATACAGACTGCCGGCCAATCTCCAAGGAGCCGTCATCACCGACGTGAAGCCTGACAGCGCGTCCGCCCGAGATGGATTGCGCGAGGGTGATGTGGTTCTCAGTCTTGACCGGAGGCCGGTGCGCGATGCCGGTGAAGCGGTGAAACTCAGCGAGGAAATCAAAGGGCCCAAGGTCTTGGTCCGCATTTGGCGCGAGGGTGTCAGCCGCTATATTGTGGTGGATGAGAAGGAATAATTCTGAGCCGAGTCATATCCGATAAACCCACCGCAGTATAATTCCGCGGTTTTTTTGAGGGCGACTCTGCGATTGCACTGGATTATGACATTCAGCAATTTGCCGTGATGAAGACTTTTATTGCGACGGGTATCGTGGTGTTGGTTTCGGCGGTGGGTTTGCAGGCCCAGGGTGAGCCACCCTCTCAGGACGATGGCGCCACCCCAGCTACGGGCGGCCCGCCGATTTCGGAGCGCCTTTATAATGCCCAGGGTAGCGAAATCCGACTTGAGGACCGCTCGGCCTACGTTGAACCCGACACCCAGACTTTGCCCTATTACCCCAAGCAACTCCGCGAGGCCGGCATCAAGGGCACCGTGGTGGTGGCGGTCGAAGTGGATCGCGACAATTCCGTGCGCAATCCCCGCGTGATCAAGTCAGACCATCCCGAGTTGGACATGCTGGCCATCGAGGCCGTGCTTAATTGGAAATATGCCTGTGCAGTCGTTAATGGTGGGATGGCCCGTTCCCGCATCGAAGTGCCGGTGGTCTTTGATCCCGCGGCATCCGAGGCTGATCGCAAGGTGCGGATGGCCAAACTGCGCGGTAAGCCCAGCAAGGATCTGCCGGAGCTCTACCAATACGACCAAGCGCCCGATTTGGTGCGCAAATGCACCGCCGTCTATCCCTATGATTTCCTGATGTCGGGGAAAATTGGCAAAGCCAAGGTGACCTTCATTGTGGATCCTACCGGCAACGCCCGCGGGGCCGAGGTCAAGAAGGCGAGTGACCCGGCCTTTGGGGCCGCGACCGCCGCAATGGTGGAAGCGTGGACCTTTGAGCCGGCAATGAAAAACGGGAAACCCTGCTGGGCCCTGCTTACGCTCGAACAAAAATTCAGCCGGATAAGTTCAGATACACCCGTCGATGCGGTTTTGGCTGAGCTGGTTGATGATATCAACGCCGACCGGGTGAAAATCTATGGTTATGGTGAAGTGGATGAGAAACCCAAGCCGGTCTACCAGGTCGGCCCGGAATTACCCGAGGCGTTGCGCAAGTCTAAAAAGGGCGCGAGCGCCCAGATTGAATTTATCATCGACCACCATGGTCGGGTGCGACTGCCACGGATCGTCAATTCCAATCACGAAGCTTTTGGTTGGGCGGCGGCGACGGCCGTTTCCCGTTGGGTATTTTCACCGGCGTCGAAAGACGGGCAACCCGCCCATGTCCGCGTGCGAGTGCCGATCGCTTACGAGCCGCCGAAAAAGAAGTAAGCGGCTATCTCAATGTGGGGGATGGAATTTGCGTGATCACACCGGATCGACGTTATCCGCGACCATTCCGGTGGGATCCACAATTCCAAAGTGGACGGATTCCTATAATGGTATGGGGAAGCAGGATCCGCTATGATCGGGGTCCATGAATGATGTATCCAACTCTTCGGGCTCAGTGATTCGCTATGCGATGGCGGGAAAACCCATTGTTTGTCCGCATTGCGGCAGCGACGCATTTGACTGCCGAAAGGCGCTGATCAACACGCGGGGCGCCACCTTCTTCAACCTCGATTGGTTAAATCGCGGTTCCTTCGCCCTGACCTGCATGGTTTGTAGTCGCATTGAATGGTTCCGCCGGGAGCCCGAACCACGCAATTGACGCCGCCGACTAATATTTTTGTCCGGCCTTCTGGTAAATAAAACTCATCAGCCAAGCCGGACCGATCAGGAGGAAGACCACGTCTTTGAGAAATGAAGGTTTTTTGCCCTCGATCTTGTGGCCGATAAATTGGCCGATCCAGGCCATGACAAACAGACCGAGGCAGATTTTCCACGTCGCCACCGGGATGGCCAAGGTGAGCAGGGCGAGTCCACCGTAACAAAGCCCCATGAAGGCCAACATGCCGCAGCTCAGGGCAGGGGACAGTCTCAGATAAAACAGAAACGCGAGGAACATGGCCGGCAGCGCCCAGTTGAACCAGGGGATGGAATATTGCCAGGCGAGGGGCACGGGTAACGACCAGACAAAACCCAGCACACAAAAGAAAATGATCGGCACGCAGATCCAATGGATGATCTCGTTGGCGTGATCCTGATGGCTTTCGCCATATTCAGCGAACCATTGGTCGGCGGTCTTGCGGGTGCTCATGGGGAGGGTCACCTGCATGATTTGGGAAACCGCCTGGCATGCGAGTCTCAAACGGAACCAGCAATGTTCACCCACGGGAACCCGGGCTTGATCTCGACGGCCTACGCTTGGTCGGTCCGATCTTGGCGGAGTTGGAAGCACTCCGCTCGGAAGTCCGCTTTTTGCGACGACGCTAAGTTGCGGACGGGCGCAAGTGATCACGCCGAATTGTCTTTGGCCTGCTGAGCGTGGGCTTCGTCGAGGTCGCGGATTTGTTCGATGATCGCAGAGAGCTGGCGGCCGGTTTCGGTGAGGCAGTATTCAACGCGCAGAACCGTACCGGGAAATTCCTCCCGGTTGATCAGCCGGTAATCGAGCAGCTTGCGCAGGCGTTCGTTGAGCACCTTAGTCGAGATGCCGGGGATGAAACGCTCCAACTGGCCAGGCCGGGTGACGCCGCGGCTGATGGCCCCGAGCACCGCCGCCGACCATTTGCAACCTACGACATCCTCCAGCCGGCGGTAGGCGGTGCGTTCGGGAATGCTCAGGGGTGCGGGGCGGCGTTTCATGCGGCCAGTCTATCAGGTCGGTGCGTGGAATGCACGGGGGAACAAAAAGGTAACCCCCCACCGAATCGTGCACTCTTATATTATTTTTCCCGCTGTGGCATCATGGGCATGTCGCGACCGACACAACGTGGGTCGCCATCAACCATTCGTACAAAAAGAAACATTATGAAAACCAAAGCCATTTTCTATCACGCCGGTTGCCCGGTCTGTGTGGCCGCCGAAAAGAATATCGCGCTCGCCATCGATCCGGCGCGTCACGACGTGGAAATTGTTCATCTCGGCGAAGCCAAGGAGCGTTTGGCCGAGGCGGAGCGGGCTGGCGTGAAGTCTGTGCCAGCGCTCGTGCTCGACGGCACCGCTTATCATATCAATTTTGGCGCCGGGATCGAAGCGTTGCGCTGACTACGGCTTGGCCGATTTCAACTTGGCGGCGTCGATTTTTCGAACGCCGGCAAGTTTGTATATGGTCGATGGCCGGAGATTATGGGCGGTTCGTGTGAACCCAGAGGTAAGCTTCAATTTGCACTGGGCTGAATTTCGCATTCGCATCCCCTTAATTCGAGTCATCGGCGATTATTATCACGACAGAGCCTCAGACATGCGCATAGCATCCCCGCATGTTTGATCTATCCGGAAAAGCAGCACTCGTCACGGGAGCAGGTTCAGGGATTGGCCGCGCGATTGCTCAGCGGTTCGCCCAAGCCGGGGCGAAAGTGCACGTGGGCGATATCAACGAGGAGGCCGCCAACGAAACCGTTAAGCTCATCACGGACTCGGGTGGGCGGGCGGAATCTATTTTGCTCAATGTGGCGGACGAAGCGTCGGTCACAAATGCCGCGACCAAAATAGGACCTCTCGATATACTGGTGAACAACGCAGGGATTGGACACGTCGGCACGATTTTACAGACCGAGAGAGAAGACATGGACCGGCTCTATCGCGTCAACGTGCTCGGAGTATTCATGGTTACAAAAGCGTTTATCGCCGGGATGATTGAGCGGCGGCGTGGCAGCATCATCAATATTGCCTCGATTGGCGGAGTCGTGGCGGTGCGCGATCGATTCGCCTACGTGACGACAAAATTTGCCGTGGTCGGAATCACCAAGCAGATAGCACTCGACCATTCGGCGGAGGGGGTGCGGTGCAATTGCATCTGTCCCGGCCGGGTGGAGACCCCGTTTGTGCAGGCCCGGCTCAAGGAATATCCCGATCCCGAAAAGGCGTACAAGGAAATGAGTGCCACGCAATTGATCGGGCGGATGGGCCGACCTGAGGAAATCGCCGCGGCCGCACATTACCTGGCCAGCGATGATGCTACTTTGGTGACTGGTGCTGCCCTGATGGCCGATGGCGGTTGGAGCGTAGGCAAGTAACATGGGTGTGAATATTTAGACATGATCAAACTCCTGGAATCCGAACTCTTTCGTCATCAGCTCAAGGCGCGCATGCCTTTTCGTTACGGCATCGCGACGATGACAGAGGTGCCCCATGTGTTTTTGCGGCTGACTTTTGATTTTGACGGGGTGGTGCAGGTGGGTCTGTCGGCAGACCATTTGCCGCCCAAGTGGTTTACCAAGGATCCGCAGCGGGGACTCGAAGATGAGATCGATGAGATGTTGTTGGTGATCCGCACAGCGGTGAGGCATGCGCAGACCATCAGCGCGGACACCCCGTTTTCGTTTTGGCGTCAGCTCTATGCCGCGCAGGCGGCGTGGGCCGCGGCCAATGATCTGCCACCACTCCTGGCCCAGTTTGGCGTAACCTTGGTGGAGCGTGCATTGATCGATGCCTCCTGCCGGCAACAAGGCACGACACTGGCGGCAGCTTTGCGCGAGAATACCCTGGGCATAGACTTGGGCGAAATCCATGCCTCGCTCGCGGGCACCCAGCCCGGCGATTGGTTGCCCGCGCAACCGCCGACTGAAATTTTTGCGCGACACACGGTCGGGCTGGCCGATGAGTTGACCGACGAGGAAATTCCGGATGCGGAACGCGTGCATGACGGACTACCCCAATCGCTGGTCGCCTGTATTCGATTTTACGGACTGCGCCATTTCAAATTGAAGATCAATGGCGAGGCCGAGCGCGATCAATCGCGGCTGGCGCAGATGGCGCAGATCTTTGCCCGGGAATGTGGAGGGGACTACGCCTATTCACTCGACGGCAACGAGAGCTTTCACGAAGTCGCAGCCTTCAAGGAATACTTGAGCGGCTTGCGCGCCAAGGTTGGGGATGATGACTTCTGGTCGAAACTGATATTTATTGAGCAACCGTGGCATCGCAATGTGGCGCTCTCTCCCGCGATTGGCGAACTCGCGGCGGCATGGCCGGATCGGCCCCCAATAATCATCGATGAATCAGATGCCGAGCTTTCGAGTTTACCCATGGCGTTGTCGTTGGGTTACGCGGGCACGAGCCACAAGAATTGCAAAGGTATCTTCAAGGGCGTGGCCAATGCGTGCCTGCTGGCGCAACGTCGCACCCAAGGATTACCCGCGATGATGAGCGGCGAGGATTTGTCCAATGTAGCCCCCGTGGCGGTAATCCAGGATCTCGCAGCGCAGGCCTGCTTGGGCATCACCAGTGTGGAGCGCAACGGGCATCACTACTTTGCAGGCATGGCCCAGTTTCCGGCCACGTTGCAAGCGCACATGCTCGCGCACCATCCCGACCTGTTTATCAAATCGGAAGCCGGTTGGCCGCGTATCAATGTGCAAGCAGGGCGCATCGTGATCGATACGGTATTGGCGGCACCTTTTGGCAATGCGGGGGTGCTCGATCTGTCCGGCTTGGAAAGAGCAGAGCTTTAACCCGGGTGTATCGCCCCTCACATTCGATTCGCCCCCAATGTTCGTATTACGAACATTGGATTCTCCGCATCCGCAACTGATCCGAACCGCGATTGTTGGGAGATTGCGTCAAAGGATATGTTGGTAAAAAATACGCGGATGTCCGAACCCCCCCGTCGGCCCAACATCCTCCTGATCACCACGGATCAACAACGCACCGATACGCTTGTTTGCTACGGGTCGGATTTCATGAAGACGCCCGTGATCGACCAATTGGCGGTGGGTGGAGTGCAATTCAATCGCGCGTATTGCAGCAGTTCCGTGTGCACGCCTTCACGGGCGAGTTTGTTTAGCGGCGTCTATCCTTCCCGGCACGGAGCATGGCACGTGGGCACTCATGTGCCTGATGATATTCCCATGCTGTCGCATCGATTGAGTGCGGCCGGTTATCGCACCCACTATGTGGGCAAGGCCCACTTCCAATCGTTTCTGGGTGATCCAAAAATCTCAGCAGAGTCGCTCCAACCTGATGGACGTTATCCGGATTGGATTGGGCCGTATTATGGATTTGAAACCGTGGAAATTGCGATCGGTCATGGGCTCTATGGTCATCGCAATGGTCATTACGCCTCGTGGTTGCAGGAGAAGACGGGGCAGGAAGAACCAAATTTTGCCGATAGCACGGAGTGCGCGGCCTTTGGCGGTGAGGCGATCGATTGGGAAATACCGACCAAGTGGCACAACAGCACGTGGACGGCGGAGCGCGCGTCGGCGTTTCTCGAGAAGGCCGATCCCGATGAACCATTTTTCCTAACCGTGGGTTTTCAGGATCCCCATCATCCCCACGCGTTGCCGAAGGATTGTTGGTGCCGGGTAGACCCTGCGACGGTGCCGCCGCCGATCAAGCAGGAGGGAGAACTCGAGGACAAACCGGAGCACTTTGCCGACACTTACCATGGGGTGATTGAGAAGTGGGCGCAGCGCGGCAGCTACTCCTTCACCGCGCAAACAGGTGAGCCACCCCTTGATCAACTATCACCAGACGACATGCAGAAATCTCGAGCGCACTATTACAGCATGGTGCAGTTGATCGATCAAAGTTTGGGCAAGGTGATGGAGACGCTCGAGCGCCGCGGGTTGAAGGAGAACACCCTGGTGATTTTTGCGAGTGATCACGGCGAATTGCTGGGCGATCACGGGCTGTGGTTCAAGGGCCCGTTCCATTACGAAGCAATTGTGAAGGTGCCGTTGATCATGCATTGGCCGGCTGGATTGCCGGGTGGGCGCACGGTGGATGATCCGGTGGGCTTGATCGATATCGTGCCCACGGTGTTGGCGGCAGCACAAGTGGCGGGCGACGATTCGCTGGATGGCGAATCACTTTTGCCGGTGGCGACCGACCAAGGTGCGAGCAGGGGAGAAGCCTATGTCGAGTTGGTCGATGATCCGAAGCGCCTGCGATTGCGCACGGTTGTGACGAAGGAATGGAAACTCACATGGTATGCAGGGGAGGAGTTCGGGGAACTCTATCACTTGGCCGCAGATCCCCATGAATTTGTGAACCGCTGGACCGACCCGGACAGCGCGACCATCAAGGCGGACTTACTCAGCCGCTTGCTTAACTACACCGAGCGCAACGAACGCCGCGAAATCAGGCACACCTCCAGTTGAGTTTTGCTGGACTGACGCGGGCACTTCCAGGGGAAATCCCGGCGATTATTATTCGTCGCGATCGGGACGGTTTGCGGGCACGGCTAGCAGGGGGCAGGAGAGTTTGCGCAACACTTGTTCGGTCGTGCTGCCCCGGAGCGCATCGAGAAAGCCGTCATGGCCTGCGGTGCTCATGACCACCAAATCGGCTTCCAGGTGGGTTGCCATTTGCGTGATTTGTTCGACCGGGTCGCCGCTGCGGACGACGTGTTCGAAAGTGAATCCGGAATCAGGAGCTGGAATGGCCACCATGGGCATGTCGGATTCGTCACCCACATAGAGCAGGGTTACGGTCGCCCCTGTGACGCCGCAGGTTTTTAACAGGCCAACCAAGGCATCGACCGCTCGGTGAGGTGAGGGGCGCGCACAGATGGGTATTATGATTCGCTGCAAGTGAAGATTGCCATCGCTGGCGGAGACAAAGCCGCTTTGGCCGTTGGGCACGAATAGGGTCATGGCTTGGGAGCCTCGGGCCAGGGGTTCGGCGGTGTTCTGGCCCAGCCAACGAGCGCGCCCTTCTTTTTGACGGGTGCCCAGCACCACCATATCGGCCGGATGGTGTTCCAGATAATGCAGGACGATATCCACTGCGTCCCCAGGGCGTCCCTTGATTTTTTCCGCGGTCAGGCCCAACTCGGCCAGAGCTGTTTCCGGGCTGTTGGCGGGCAGCTTTCCCCAACCCTCTAGCACGGCGCGCACTCCGGGAAATTTACCGGACTCTGCCGATGGGTCCGTGGGCACATGCATGACCGTGAAGGTGGTCCGATAAGCCAGTGCCAGGCGCAATGCGTGTTGAAACACGACCTCGCTCGCGACGGTGAAATTGGTGGGGCAGAAGATTCGGGTCATAATGTAATGGGGCTCCCGAATTTTTGGATAAATCAGGCCGCCGTTTCAAGCATGACAGGATTTAACGGAGGGCACTTCACGGGGATTGCCAATTACGCCGCATTTATTGTCCTACCTGCGGTGGATGGATCGTCCGCCGATCTAGATGGTCACCAGCATGTAAATCCACCGTCGATGACGAGATCGTGACCGGTGACAAAACTGGCTCCTGGAGAGGCGAGAAAGATCACGGCCGGCGCGATTTCGTCCGGGGTAGCCATGCGCTTGGCCGGGGTATCGGCGATCCAACCTTCGTGCATTTGCGACACCTTCATGGTCATCGCGGTCGAGGTGTAGCCCGGGCTGATTGAATTGACGTTGATCTTGTGCGGCGCCCACTCGCAAGCGAGCGATTTGGTTAACTGCACCACGCCGGCCTTGGCCGCATTGTAGGCGCATTGGTTTTGCGGGTGGTTGACGATTTGGGCCGACATCGAAGCGGTGTTGATGATGCGACCGCCTTTGCCCCGCGTGATCATCGCCCGACCGGCAGCGCGGGCGACGTAGAAGACCGCATTGAGGTCGACATTGACGACACTCAACCACTCCTCGTCACTCATGTTTTCCGCCGGTTGGTTGATGCAGATACCGGCATTATTGAATACGATGTCCAACCCGCCGAACTCGCTCACCACCTGTGTGATCAATTGATCCACCTGAGCACTGTCGGTGACGTCTCCTTCCAGCGGGAGCGCACGTCGCCCCAGGGCGCGAATTTCATCGGCGACAGCCACAACTTCCGTTCCGGGCAGGTCGAGCACGGCGACATCAGCACCGGCTTCGGCCAGGGCGAGAGCACAGACGCGTCCGATGCCGCGCGCACCTCCCGTTACTAAGGCCGTTTTCCCGGAGAGACTGAATTGATCTAGGATGTTGGGCATGGTGCCATGATTAATACGATTTGGGCGAAGTACTGCAATTATATGCGAATATCCTTAGCTGAGCGCGGCGTTGCCGTCCGAATATTCTTATTCTTTAGAACTCCGCCAGAAAACGACCCGGACGCTCATCGGGGGTGGTTGTCGTGCGTAAGGCCACGAAATCGCCGAAGGTGTCTTCGATCACCCAGTTGAGATTGGTGACGCAAAAAGAGACCGCTTTTTTGATGCCAGCCCAACTGTAGTCGTCGAGCACGATGATGCTTCCTTTATTGAGCAGGCGCCCCAAGTAGAACAGGTCCAGGAAGACGTAATCAAAATGGTGGTTCCCATCGACGAAGGCGAAGTCGAAAGAACGCTGCTCGTGCAAGAAACGCGGCAGAGCTGTTTGCGATTCTTCGTCCAGATGTTCGACCCTATCTCTGATGCCGGCATCATCCAGGAGTTGCAGGCCAATCTGCGAAAACCGCCAATCCTGATTCGGGTCGATCACAATATGTTTGTCCGCGTTGTTTCCGTTTAGCAAAAGACCCTCGCAGATGTGCAGGGCGGAGACGCCATAACCCAAACCGATTTCAATTGTTTTGGTGGGTTGCACGCGGCAGACCCATTCGCGCAACCAGGCGGCGTTACTCGGGCAGACCGCCACCGGAAAGACCGCGTGCGCTTTGCCGTCGGCGCGGGAAACGACCGATCCGTTTTGGGATAGGCGATCCATGACTTGTCTAATCAGTTGAATGGGTTCGCTGTTTTTGGGGAGGGGAGGGGTCATGATTTTGGGCGCCGGATCGGTGGAATTGGGGATGAAAAATCCGGGATTTCTCGTGGGCGAAATGCCGGTTTTTCAGAGGTAAATGCAAGGGGATAATTGATCAAAATGGGGCGTGCAATCAGGGGCTTTGCCCCCATGATTAGGGCATGGAAGGGCGGGGAGGATTATGGTGTAGAATCCTGCGAAAATTTAACCCTCAGGCCTTAGTCGTTAGCCCCATGATTACCCCACCCATTGCTGCCCAGTATCACGAAATTGGTTATATCATTCATGATGAGCCGATCTTGTCCCTCGATGAAGTGGCAGAAGTATTACGCGAACTGGAACTCGTTATCACAGGTGAGTCTGCGTTGCCGACCAATCGGCTGGCCGCTGAAAATGAGGACCGCCCCATCGACCCCGATAATCCGGTGCGAAAAGGCACAGGACTGAGTTACTTTCTGCCGTTTTTTGAGCGGATGGCCAAATCGCCTGCGATCGTGGATCGGGTCAAAGCCCTAATCGGCCCCAATGTGAAACTCTACACCGACGAGTATTTCATGAAGAACCCGGCCCGCGAGGGGCAGCCCTTCGCCCCTTATGGCTGGCATCAGGACGCGGTGAATTACGATTTTTTCGCTCCGCTTGATGGCTTTGTCACCTGCTGGATCGCGCTTGATGAAGCCAGGATCGAGAACGGTTGCATGCACATGATCCCGCGCAGTCACACGCTCGGGCCCATTGGAAAAACCCGTCGGCAAAGCTTCGTCGATCATCCCTGTGTGGCCAATCCGGAACCGGCGGAAGTGAAGCCGGGTTACGCGGTCTTCCACGACGGGCTCAACTTCCATTGCAGTCAACCCAACCGCTCCACCTTGCCACGCCGGGCCATCGCCTTCCACTACATGCGCGCCGAGACGCGCTATCTGGGGATCGAGAAAGGAAACCTGCGCGATTTTGTGGAGTGCAACCGCGTGAGTGATCCCTATCGCTTCATGTTGATCAGCGGTCGGGAGTTTCCTGATTCGGTGTGAGTCGGCTGACATCAGCCGAAGTTATCATTTGGTGCAGTGCCGATAAGAGTAGCCATCTGCAAGGACAGTGAAGGCATCGGCTTCGACTGTAACCTTAAGGTGCAGGGAACCGTCTCAGTCTAAACGCCAAAATAGGGGAACAACCATCAACCCCATAGGTCGTTCGTTCCCGCTTGCGCTAATATTTTTTCCTCCTACCTCATATGGCACCCCGGATGATCCCCATGAAATTTCGCATTCCTCTTCTTGCCTTGGCGTGCGGTCTCAATGCGTGGGCGCAAATGGCCCCCGAGGACATGCCGCTGGATATTGCGGTGCGTTCAGAAATCGACCGGCCCTTTGAGGGGTGGGGCAAGGCTGCGGTGATTGATCACGGCCAAGTCTACCAGATTGCGACGGTAACGGATGTCAGCAACGAGTTGCGTCTCGTAAGACCAGTGAATGAACAACTCCTGGTGCAAAGTTTGCAGCGTGAACTGAACAAGCGGGGATTTCGGCCCGCGAGCGCAGAAGAACCCCCCGAAATTATCCTCACGGTGAGCTATGGCCGCGGCTTTTTAAAAAATCCTTATCTGGATGGGGCCATGCCCCAGGATATGGGCGACCCGCCGATTGTTTCCATTACCGGAGCGACGATGAAACAATTTATGAACCGGTTTAAAGCCGGATGGGAAGCCAAGCTGCAGGATGCAAACTACGAAAAGCTATTCATTCACATCTCGGCCTGGGCCAACCCCGCCGACCAGCCGCCACCGAAACATGGCCAGAAATTAAAGCCCAAAAAACTGTGGAACACGACCATCATGGTCGATGATCCCGGGCATCGGGATATGAATCAGTTTATCAAAAAAATGCTCGCGGCGGGTTCAGAATTTTTTGATCGCGAGATGGATGAAGAGGAAGCCTTCGTCAGAACCGATTTACCCGAGGGATACGTTCACTTTGGTGAGACCATCATTATGCCGGCAAAAGAAGGGGACGAAAAATAGAGACCGTCGCCGGGGTTAGTTTTCTTCCGGCCGGAGTGGAGGTGAGACCATCGGCGCGGTGCTGACCATGGCGCCACGTTCATCAGTGAGGGTGATGAACCATGTGTTGGTTCCGGCGGGCAGAGGAGGGGCGACAATAAATACTGATTCGATCACTGCGGCCACGCTTAGCCAGTTACGATCTGCCCGGAGACCTTTCTCGGCGGTAAAGTGGAGGGCGGCGCACTTTGGCGGCACGGTGGAAGTGTAGCGCACTTTGATCTCGTCGGTGCCGACTTCCGGTTGCTCAAGATGGGGCAGAGGCACAGAGCCCGGCCGACAATGCGTATCGATAAAGATGCCGATTTCCATCGGTGCCCAGCCGTGCTCATGGCTGTGCAACATGTGCGGTTCAATCCGGGTGATTACAGGTCCTTGGGGCAAAGCAATCGTTCTCGCGTAGCTGTCCAACGGGTAATGGGGGTCGTGGGTGCCATTGACAAAAAAGATCGGCACGCGGCAACGCGGCAAGTGACTGGAGGGATCATAGAGCGCGATCCATTTGGCCCGCGAGGGCTGAGGCAATTTATAGATTTCCGGCTTCTGGTTGGATTCGCCCGTGTGGAGAAACCCACAGCCATAGATTGGTGCGGCGGCTTTGAATCGATGATCCACTGATGCGGCGATACAGGTCGTGTAGCCACCCCAACTGATACCGGTGACGGCGGTGTGCTCTGCGTCAACTTCAGCGAAACTACGGATCAACGAATGCGCGAGAATAGTGTTGGCGACAGCATGGCGGGTCCAATGGTGTTCGGGTTCGCGATCAATACTGGCGAATTTATTGGCGGCGGTTTGATCCGGACCCCCATTGCCTAGCGGAGTGCGCTTCTCGGTATCAGTCGCGACATCTTTGATGAATGCCCCTGTGACCGGATCGTATTCCGGATCGGCCGGTCGCATGGCCCCCAAGTCCATCGCGATCGCGGCGTAGCCACGTTGAGCCCAAAGATGCACCCAGGTCGAAAAGGCGGTGCCTCCTCCACCGTGAATTAACACCACGGCGGGAAATCCTCCGGCAGGGATCTCTTGCGCGACTCCAATCGTCAACGGACTCGCATACCAAGCGAATACCTCGGCGATATGCCCTGCATAAGGCAGCCCTTCATAGATGAGCGCCCGTATCGGTTTCTCGGTTTCCAGCCAGCGAAAATTTGGCGCGGCAAAAAGCGTTTCGAGATCCCAGAGGGATTCGGCGGTGAGTTGCGTCATGGGGGAATCCATCACGCGAAGTCGACCGCCACCGCCGCACGTTCAAAGTTGGCGGCCTGAAACAAGGGTTCGGGTTTCATGCTGATCAGACCCGCTACCCAACGGTCAGGAAGGATTTCCAGGCGGGTGGCGAATTCGGTGGCGATGTCGTTGTAGTAGGCCCGCGCGAGCGCGACCCTTTGTTCCGTCTCCACTAATTCAGTGTGCAGTTTGGTGAAGCCGACCTGCGCCGTGATTTTGGGATACTTTTCCACCACCACGCGCAAGGTCCCGGCGATGCCGGCAAATTCCGACCCGTTTTTTCCCGGTGCCGTGGCGGTGGTTTGGGTGCGCAGCTGCGTCACCGCCGTCTGCACCTCCTGCTCATGGTCGCTAAGACCGCTCACAATCGCCGACAGCCGGGGAATGAGATCGTGGCGTCGTTTCAATTGCACATCGATCAGCGACCAACCTTGGCGCACGCGTTGCCGCAGGCTGACGATGCTGTTGAAAACCATCCAGACCCAACCGATGGCCCAAAAGAGGGTGAAAACCAACGGGGGAAAGGCGACCAAGGAGCGAAGATTATCCGGGAGACCGATCGGTTTATCCACGAGCACCATGATGAGGGGAATACAGGTGATCAACAGACCCACAAGACCCCACAGCCAAGCCCAACGGCCCATGGCGGCCTGCACCTTTTCTTCGCCTCGCGTGGAGATCAGAAAAATATCCGCGTCGGGACTGGCGGCGATTTCCGGAGCCACTACATCGGCCCGCTCCTGGGCGCGACCAATCAGATAAAGCGGTGCGTGCAAGGCGATGCCCTCCTCGACGAAACGCCGCCGGTCATCGGAGTGGGGGATGCGTCGCTCCGGTCCTTTGCCATAATAGAGGGGATCGCTGCGCCCCACGGTTTGAGAGAAAAAGGTGGTGGACTCCAACTTGGCCCCCTCGGGCCGAACCAATATCGCTCCGGTGTCGTCCTTCAGATAAAACGGCATGCTTTCCCCGCCATGGGCGACGGTGGTCCAACCGCTTTCATGCCTGGTGCGGGTCTTGGTATTTCCGTTTTTGTCGGTGTAGGTCTCGGTGACGGTGCGCGACCACGACTCTTCGACTTTCCAAGCGTAGTTAACATTGGTCTGACCGGCGAGAAAGCTGGTCAACGGTTCCGCGGATTCGGCGGTACCCTTGAGTTCCGTCATGCCGATGAAGACGCCAAGTACTTTAGAAGTCGGCGTATCAGCAAGCAGGCGTCGCCGTCTCAAGCCGCGAAGATTGCCCCACAAACAAAGCCCACACGCGATCAAGCCACCAACCAACCAACCCCAGAATTCGTTCATGGTAAGTATTTGTGCACTTGGGCCCTGGGTTTGCCAAGACTGCTTCCGGGTTCAAAAGGAAGGGTCGCGGATATCGAACCGAGCCTTGTTAATAGAGACCATTAGTGAATAGAATGCTTTCCCATGAAGAATAGACTCATGGGGTTACGACTTTTGGGGGTTTTGACGCTCTTGGCATTATCGAATTTCGGGCTCGGGCAGGGCACGGGTATGGGGAAGGAATTTTTCGAACTCTATGAGCAATTCAGTAAGGCCAACGACAGTCGGGCGCGCTCCTATTTGGACCGTGCGGTCAAAGAGAATTACCCTCCGGCGCAACACGCTCTGGGCGGATTTTTGGTGTTAAAAGGCAAGACCGAGGCCGAGCGGGTGCGTGGCTTCAACCTGATCAAGGCGGCGGGTAAAGCCGGTAACATGAAAGCCCGACATACCCACGCCATTCTTCTGATTCACAATGAATACGGATTGCCCACCGATCCGGCGGATGGAGAGAAGCGTTTGCGGGGACTTGCCAAAGGGGGATCGTCCGAGGCCAATCTGAACCTGGGGCTCTTTTACATCAGTGGACAGGGCCTGACGAAGGATGAAGCCATGGGTCTGGTGCATCTCAAACGAGCGGCGGGTTTGAATAACGGCAAGGCTCAGTTCATGCTGGGAAACATCCATGCTCAGGGCGTTTTGGTGCCAAAGGATACCTCCCAGGCGATCGATTACTGGCAGCAGGGAGCTAAAAGTGGTTCTGCCGACTCCAGCAAGATGTTGGCCGGAGCTTATGCTCAAGGCTGGCCCGATGGTGGGATCAAAACCAATCCAACGCTCCGGAATAAATATTTGCAGCTGGCGATTGATCAAGGCGACCTGGAAAGCACCGCAGTCATGGGGTGGGCACTCGTTCAGGGGGATGAAATGTCGGCGAATCCCAAGCGAGGTCTGGCCCTGCTGACCAAGGCAGCGGATGGCGGAGTTGATCGGGCTTTGAGTGTTTTAGGGACACTTTATAGCGAAGGGAAACTCGTGAACAAAAATGAACTCCTGGGTTTATGGTATTCCACCGAGGCATTGAGTCGATCTACCAAGGGGAGGCGAAACGCCTCGCTGTCGCGTTCAAGTCGGGCTGCAGTCTTGGGCAGATATGATCATGACTTTAAAGGGGAAATCATGATCCCCGGTGATCCCTATAAACCTTATTCCCTACTGGGGGTGAGGGGGTCGCAACATGGAGAAAAACTGGAATCGATAAAAAGGACCAAAGGCTTCAAGACGGATATTGAGGCCAAGGTTCGTATTGCAGAGAGGGCCCATATGATGAGTTCTCCCATGGTCTGGTTTAGCCCTGATAGTGCCCGCTTGGCCCGGTTTACCAATAGCTCTCCAGCGGGCTTTTCCAGTTTCCTGTCGGCTTTTCGAAATAAAGTCGGTTCTGGGTACCAGAAGAAACTACCGGTGGCGGCGGCAGCTGAGCTGGATTATCACCGGCTCAAGAAAAATGAGAAGACGTATCTAACCGAGTATACAGCGGCGAAAAAAGCTCTGTCGCAGACACATAAGAAAGTTAAGAAATACATCGGCATCCCCAGCAATCGGCTGGTGAAAATGACTCGATATCGATCGAAGGGGAAAATGACGTTTCGCAATTTAACTCCCCTGACCCTGGAAATGGAGCTTCTCATTTCGCATCGGGGCAGTTCCTATCGGAAGACCTATCATTTCACCCTGTCGCCCAACGGCAGTCGCAGTCTCACCGGGCTCAGAATCGGAGATAAATACGCCTACGAATCCAGCTGGGGGGTGAAAAATATGGACGGGAGAAATGAGCTTTTTTCGCGTAGGGATGCGAACAAGAAAAACTACGACAATACCCGCACAAAACTGCAGGCGAACGCCCACTACAAAGAACTGAATTCTAAAGACCGATTGAATGCTGGGAAAAATCGAGTGCCCGTATTTCTATCCGACGAAGTCACTCGGCCAATGCTGAGAGGCTACGAAAAAGGCCAGCCTTTGGTTTCAGGGAACTATCGGGCCAAGGCCAGTTGTTTGATCGGCCAGCGCAGTAATAGGGAATTAAACCGCTATCTGCCCTCGAATCGATTGGCCGGCGATGCGTCAGATAAAACCGCCATATATTATGGGCATAATTATTTTTTGCAGCTGACGCCTGAGGACGCGAATGCATTGAAGCTACGCGCTGAACGTTATCAGGCGCTCTTACGCAAAACGGGAGATGGGGTGGTATTGGTGAATCTAATCCCGGCCGGGCCCACGGCGAAGACCTTTGATTGTGGCTGCGTGGACTACACGGAGGAAAAATACCTTGTCGCGATGGTCAGACCACAAACCCAAAGCTACGAGATGAAGCTCCTCATGAGCATCAAGGACGGCAGTAATCCGAATTTTATTTATGCAGATAGTTCGAAAGCCCAATCACACCTCACGCCCAAGTTTGCCCTGCCTTGGAAGACGCAATGATACCGTGAGGATGGTTCGTCCACCCGCTTCTTATTCGGGGGAATTAGTGTACATTAGTGGTTCCAACCCAGTTCAGCTGTCTTCGTTTTGCAGGTAAGCGATCATGTCGGCCGAACGCGGCCAGGTGAGCTCGACCTGTTGCTTCGCTAGGCTGGTTTGCAAATCTGCGGGTGGGACGTCCGCGAAAGAGAGGAGTTGGCTCTGCTTTGCGATCGCGGCAGCGGTGCCGGTGGCTTGGCCGAGTTGCATCATGGTCCGCGATAGTCGGCAACTGGATGCGCCGATGGAGGAGAAACTCGCGCCGCGGCAGGCGATGGCGAGGTTGTCGATCTCTTGCGGTAGCAACGAACGGAAGGGAACACCGTAGGGTTGCTTGAGATTGCTGTCCCGGTTCTCCGTATTGGCCCCATGGGTGTCCTTGGAGTGATCGGCGATGGTGATGATGTCGTCGTGAGTTTGAGCCGAGAGCCCGCCATCGAGATCGTGCTCCGTGAGGACATAACGGCCCAACAAACGTGGTCCCTCACGCACCCCGAGCCCGGGCGCCACCCAGACCCTGCGGTAGGATTGAAACTCAGGGAAAACCGTCTGCGCATGATGCCAGTGCGCGGTAATGCGGCGAAGGCACTCGGCGTAGGCTTGTTGGTAGCCAAGCTCGACGACCTCACGACCCTGCATGCTAGGGAGGGTGTTGATGTTGAAATCGCCGTTGGGATATTGCGTGCAGGAAGCGACAGGAAATTTGTCAGCCCACCAACATTCCTTGGGCATATCCTCCGACAACGGTTCAATGCCGGGTTGGTCGGTACGGGCGACGCGATAAATCAAAGTAGCACCGTTGAGGCGGTCGGTGGGCTTTATCGGCGCGCTGGGCTCGTCGTAAAGGGCGCGTGGTTCCTGTCCGAGCGAAACGGCGCAGCCGGCCTTTTGCGCCACGAGAATATCGGCCGTGGCATCAATAAAATAATCAGCGGTAATGGTCTGGCCGTTGCTCAAGGTGAGGGAAAGCAAGCGTGCGCCCTCGACGTTTACATCCGTGAACACCGTGTTTTTCCAGATGGTGCAGTGCTGCGTTTCGGCCAACATTTTTTCCATCTCAGCCGCATAAAAATCGGGTTCGAAAGGCACCCCATGCCAATGGGTTTGGCGGAAGATGCGTTCACCATAATTCTCGGGTGCGCCGAATTCGATGAGGCTGTCGAGATAACGCTTGGACGGATCGATGAGCAGTTCCGCTCCGGGAAAGACGGGACCATCAGCCGGATCAGCCCAACAAATATGACGGTTGATGGAATAGATGCCGATCGCGCCTGGAATTTTATTCAGCCGCTTGTAGAGATCGAAGGGGATGCCCGTGCCGCCGACCCCGATTTCCCATACGTTGACCCCTCCGCGCGCGGCGTTGCCGCCTAGCCAGTCGGTTTTTTCGACCAACAGGACCTTTACACCGAGTCGGGCCGCGGCCAGTGCCGCCCCGAAACCGCCGGACCCGGCACCAATAACAACGAGATCGAAATGGGAATCAGCCATGGGGTTTATAGGAGATACTGCTTCGCCGAGGCTACGCAGCACAAGATAGGATTGGAATTCAACCCCAAGGACGCGAAGATAAATTACCCCACGCCATCCGCTATCTTTCGTTGATGCCCTGAACAATGCCTAAAACGCGACAGTCAAAATCTTACCCCCCACCGATCATCAGATTTGAGTATAGTTTGTCATTGCGAGGAATCCGCATCGCGGATGACGCGGCAATCTATCTGGGTGGATCGCCACAGTTGGCTGCGCCTCCTTCGCGATGACATATCAGGGGAGTTCATTAGCAGGAATCCCGCCACGACGGGATGAAGCCTCATCCGCCAAAGCGTTGGCGACGGCGGAGGCAATCTATCTGGGTGGATCGCCACGTCCGCCTTCGGAGGACTCGCGATGACAAGTTCCAATACGCGCATACCTAATATCCTGCTCATCATGATGGATGACATGGGGTGGGGCGATCTTCGCAGTCATGGTAATGAGTTGGCGGATACGCCTAATCTCGACGCCTTGGCAAAATCGGGTTTGGAAGCCGACCATTTTTATGTGAGCCCGGTTTGTTCGCCGACCCGGGCCAGTGTGCTGACGGGGCGCTACTACCCGCGCACGGGAGTGAGTTTGACGGGGCGGGGTTACGAAACCATGCGGGCCGACGAAGTGACGCTGGCCGACATGTTGAGCGCGCACGGTTATCGAACCGGGTGTTTTGGCAAGTGGCACAATGGCCCTTATCATCCCTATACCCCCACGGGTCGTGGCTTTCAGGAATTCGTCGGATTCAGTGCCGGTTATATCAATAATTATTTGGATGTGACGCTCGATTCGACCTCGGGACCGCGTGAAACGAAGGGATATATCGTCGATGTGTTGGTCGAGGCGGCGCAGGATTTCATCAATCGGAACCAGGAGGAACCGTGGTTTTGTTTCCTGCCTTTCAATGTGCCCCATCTGCCGTTTCAGGCTCCGGATAACCTGTATGAAAAATATCGGAAGCGAGGATACGACGAGGAGCTGGCCGCGGTTTATGCGATGAATGAAGCAGCGGATCAGGCGGTGGGCCGCGTGCTCGCGCATTTGGATATACACGAACTCGCTGAAGACACCGTGGTGGTATTCATGAGCGACCACGGTCCCAACACCGCGCGCTACAACGCGGGTTTGCGCGGCATCAAGGGCTGTTTGCACGAAGGGGGAGTGCGCGTGCCCTTTCTGGTGCGTTGGCCGGGGCGGATACCGTTCTCATCACGGTTCAATCAACCGGCCGCGCATATTGATATTGTGCCAACTTTGCTGGGATTGGCCGGATTGGAACCGCCGGAGGGCGTGTCGATGGATGGCGTGAATTTGGCGGAAACTTTGCTGGATGGTGGGGTGACCCCGATGGCAGACCGATTGCTGTTTGGTTTTTTTGCCAACACGGGTGCAGTGCGCTCCGCGACCCATCGCATGCTGCTCCCTGCAGAAGGTCGCGCGGAACTTTACAACATCGTCAACGATCCGGGTGAGACGAAAAACCTTCTCAGCGGGTCGGAGCAGGATCCAGCGGATGTGACCCTCGCCGAGCAATACCGGACGGCTTACGAAGCGTGGGCCAAGGAGGTCGGCGCGGGAAAAACTGAGCGCCCGGCGATTCCCATCGGGCATCGCGAAGCCCCGCTCGTCAAAATGCGCTCACTTGATGTGGATAGTCATGACGGCAGCCTGCGCCTCATGCGCGGTTGGGGTTCACAGAATTGGTTGACGAATTGGACCGATCTGAAGTCGTCCATGACTTGGCGGATAGATGTCGTCGAGGCGGGCACTTTTGATTTCGTCTTGAGATACACCTGCACGCCCGGTGACGAAGGATCGAAACTGCGAATGGAGGTGGGCGGGCAAGTGATCGACGTGGTGCTGGCTGAAGCCTTCGTGCCCGAAATTCAAGCCGTGCCCGACCGCGTCTTGCCACGCAGAGGCCCGCCCGCACAAACCTGGGGCACGGCCAGACTGGGCACGCTTGAGCTATCCGCGGGTCCCGCGCAATTGACTTTGCGGGCCTTCACCATGCCGGGCCATGCGGTGGCCGATGTGTGGTCCATCGATATCACACGCAACCCAGCTTGATCATCATCCGCCGCACCCCACGATGATTAAGACAGACGCAAATCTATCAATTGCGGAGGAGTCGCGCTTAGGGTATGCCTGCAACGGTTACTTAGGTGAGAGAAATTTTTAATCCCCCAGATTTTATCCCCATGGCATTTGGCATCAAACTCCCCGACCCCGCCGCCTTCCCGGCTGAGTTTAAACAGCAATTCGATGAATTGGGCTATGTGCGCATCCCCGGTTTCATCAATGCGGAAGAAGTCGCGATGATTCATGAGAATCTCGAGCGAGTGATTGCCGACGTGGTGCCGACCTTGCCGGTCGCTGATGTTTTTTACGAAGACAAGGCGGACAAGTCGTCGCTCAAGCAGCTTATCCGATTGTATCAAACCGATGATTTCTTCGAGCAGCTCTATCTCAAGAGCCGCTTCTTTGAGCTCGCCGAGTTTTTGCTCGGGCGTCTCGTGGTCGGCCGCAACATGCAGTATTTCAACAAGCCCCCCGGCATCGGTCAGCCCACGCCCCCGCATCAGGATGGATATTATGCGAAGCTGCCCCCGATTGAGGGCATGACCATGTGGCTCGCGTTGGAGGATGTGGACGAGGAGAACGGCTGCGTACGCTACATCAACGGTTCGCATAAGCGCGGCGTGCGAACTCACGGTAAGACCGGAACGCTCGGTTTTTCCCAAGGTATCACCGATTATGGCGACGAGGATAAGGCCGCTGAAGTCTGCATGATAGCCAAACCCGGTGATCTGTTGGTGCACCATGCGCTCACCATCCACCGTGCCGATGGTAATCAATCCGCCACCCGCACCCGAAAGGCCCTTGGGTTTATCTATTACTCCGCCCGCGCCCGGGAAGACGAGGCGGCCGCCAGAAAATATCAGGAAGAACTCACCAAGGAGATGCTCGCCAAGGGCAAGCTGTAGAAGCCGGCCGACCTCGTGACGCAGATCGCCGATTAATTTCCAGCATGCCGTCAGCATCGGACAATTCTTCGAAGTCATGCTGGTCCCAGACGGGGGTATTGGGGGGTGGCATCTTGGCTTTGGCCCCATTCCTGATCTGGCATGCCGAGTTCCGACAGCTCTTCTGGTTTGGCGATGATTTGTTTCTCATCGATCTGATGAGCTTGAGCGGCTTGCGCACCTGGTCGTTGCAATTGTTTTCCGAGAACTTTGTGCCGCTGTTCAAATTTCTATGGGGCGGATCCATTCTCCTCTTTGGCGGGAGTTACGCTGCGATGCTTTGGCTGATGTGGCTCACGCATGCGGTGAACACTTTCTTTTTCGGCCGATTGTTGCTGCGGGCCGGATTTCCGTTGCTGGCGGTTCTGGTCGCACAGCTTCTCTTCGGTTTATCGCCCACCAACTTGGAGTCCCTGGGCTGGTCGGTGCAGTGGTCGTCGTTGCTCGCCACGGGTTTTCTGTTGCAGGCCTTGTGGTGGCACGAGGCTCACCGCGAGCCGCCAAAGCTTTTTTCGGCCCGGTTGCTCCTCCCGTTGTTTTTCCTCGTGGCCGCCAGTGCGTTGTCTTTTTCGCGCGGGGTGCTCACCGGGGCGGTGATCTCGCTGGGTCTGATGCTGCCGGCCCTGTGGTCGTGGCGTGCTCGTGAATTTGTGCGCAGCATTCCCGGAGCTCTAATTTGTCTTCTCCCAGCGGTGGCGACCGGCTTGGTCATCTTGAAATTTGCTTACGGCAATCAAAACGACATGGCCGGGCATTGGGGTGAGGCGGCTGCGTTTAGCGCGAGTTATTTCCTGTTTAATCCCGGCCACCTTATTTTTGGCGATACTTCGCTTCAGCTGTCCGCGCTGGTCGGAATTGGAGCTATCAAGATTGGCGTGATCATTGCGGCCCTGATGATCGCCCGCGGTCGCGTGTTTCACGTCCTGCTGCTGTTTTTGGCCTTCGATTTAGGCAGTGCGATCCTGGTCGGGGTGGGGCGTTTTCACACCGGTTACCTCTTGGCCCTGATCTCGCGTTACCAATACAGCTCGCTTATCGCATCGCTGCCGTTTCTCGCCCTGTTGTTGTCAACATTGGTGGAGCGGTTGCCATCGATCCATCAGCGCCGATGGGTCGCGATTGCCGGGTTGGTCTTCATCGTCGGTTGGTCGCTGGCACGTTGGCCGGTGAGATTGAAAAGCTTCACCACCGAGCGCGGCACGGAAATGCGTGCGCTGATCAATGCCCCTGCGACCAACGATCCCTCGGTCATGGTGCCCGCCTTGGGGCAAATGCATATCGAACGCGCCAAGGCCTTGGCGCGCGCTTATGATCTTCACTAGCAACCGAAAGGCCGACCTTGGCAGGGGCTAGTGAGCGGTGACTTTGATGGTCGCATGACGGGCCGGAGGTTCGGCCCAATTTGACCAACTTTCGTCCCACCGAATGGCCGCGCCGCGAAAGTCCACGTCCCCCGCCAAACCCCCGCGAAAAGCAGCGCGCGCCCGCACCAGCACCTTGCTTCCGGCCTTACCAATGGTGGGTTTCAGTTTATAGGTAGCATCGGGGCCGACTTGATCGACATAACACAATCCGACCCAGGTCACGCCATCATCGATGGAATAGTCCACGTGCAGAAATCCCACCTGCTCACCATTGCCGGCATCGGTATAGGCGAAAACTGTAACGACCAATGGCTCACTCACGGGAATCGTGTTCGGGCAATCGAGTCGCAGTTCCCTTTCGACTGCCATTGCCGGGAGGGCACCCGCCAGGATCAGGCCACAAAGTAAGCCGAATCGCTGTTTGATGAGCGTTGCTGACAGATTGAATGCAGTCATGGGATATCAATCAGGAGCAGTGCCTAGGAGATGACGCAAGAGGTATTGTCCCATGGCCTCCCCGCTAAGGTTGGCGTGCCATCCGTATGATAAGCGGTTCAACCTCAGAGTTGCTCCGAGCAAGCGCCGGCTGTTTTGCGCTGGTCAACCGTCAAGACCTGACTGCCTTGAAATGTTTTGCATAAAGCTAAGTGCTTTCAGTTGCCCATGACTAACCCAAGAAAGGTCTAATTTTTTACCCACTTCGTTCGGAGAATGCGCCGTAATATCCTTTTAGGTTGCGGTATCACCATTGCTATCGTCTGAAGAACAAAAAGAAAATCAGGCTCATTCTTAAAGGGAGAAAGACATCATGAATTTGTTTGGTAGCACGAGAATACCCACTCATCCCTACCCGGAATTACGCGCAGTGCTTGAGGTTTTTGCTACCGGGATCAAAGCCGAATTGGCGGAAAATCTCGAGGGGATCTATCTGGTCGGTTCACTTGCTTCGGGAGATTTTGATTTGGATAGCGATGTGGATTTCCTGATCGTGATCAAAGCTGAATTGACCGAGCAGAACCGAAGAAATTTGCAGGCCATTCAGGCAAGAGTGCATGCAATCGATTGTTATCCGGCCAAGCATTTGGAGGGATCATATATTAGCATCAATGATCTCCAGGATTGGAGTTTGGTGGGGAAAAAAGAGCTATTCTATTTCGATAATGGCAGCACGACACCCGAACACTCTGTGCATGATAATAACTGGCATGTGCGGTGGATCCTTCGGGAGCGTGGGATTGCCTTGATGGGGCCAGCGCCTGTGACGCTACTGCCGGTGATTCCTTTGGATAAGCTGTTTGGCGAGATGAATGCGTTGCTGAGCCTAAGCCTGGAAGCGTTTGCCGCAGCGATCAATCAACCGCTCAATTTCTGGAATTCCCAATTTGGTCAGCCGTTTGCCGTATTGACCTGTTGCCGCATATTACACGCCCAGCACACCGGGACCATCCAATCCAAAAAGTCTGGAGCGAAATGGGCGAAGGGGTTCGTGGAACCTATCTGGATAAAGTTGATTGATCAGGCTTGGAAAGATCGGGAAGGGGTCAGGTTTTGTGTAAAAATCGGCCTGAGAGCGGAGAGAGAATTGCTGGAAGAAACGCTGGGATTCATGCGGTATGTCGCCCGGGTAGGGGAGGCTAAGAACGCAGGTTAGGCTCAACTAAATCGGGGTTTCTTCCTTTTTGCCCCCATCGCTTAGCGCGGGTGGTGTTGATGGCCGACTATCGCGGACCATCTGAGTCAGGGTGGACCGGAGTTGCATGGTGGCCTCGGTGAGACAGATGAAGTTGAAACCCCGTTTCATCATCGTGGGACCGTCACCGATCACCCACATGTTTTTTCCGGCCTTGGCGGCGGACTGTTTGATGGTGGCGAACGCTTCCACGAGCAGGGGATGATCGGGTTCCCAGCAGACACCCATATCGGCGGAAAGATCGTAAGGCCCGATGGCGAGCGCGGTGGTCAGCGGGTCCTGCGCAATGGCATCGACGTTGGACAATCCCTTCTTGCTCTCAATTTGGGGGAGCACGATCAGATCGTCCTCCACTTCGCGACGCCAAGTGGAATAGTGGTAATCCTGATTGATGACCCAGGAGTTGCCCGGACCTCCGGGCCGACGACGGCCGCGGGGTTTCATGTAAACCGCCTCGCGCACTTCATGGAGGTTTTCGATACTCTGCACGTAGGGGATCAGCAACCCGCACGGCCCCAAATCCAGAACCTGGCGCACGGGCGTAAATTCAGCCGAAGGCGGACGGACGAGCACCGGGAATCCGGCCTGACGGCCAATCGCGCAGGCCAGCGCGACGTTTTCGTGGTTATGGGTCAGATGCTCCAGATCGATGATCAGGTAGTCGAATCCGGCCTCAATGGCTAGTTCGACCAGACCGGGCCAAAAATGAAAGGTGGCGAGCAATCCCAGAACGGGATCCGTGCCGGCGATTTTTTTGCGAAGAACAGAGGCGGGTTTCATGCGATTTTTTTTGGGGAGGGTGAATGTGGGCTCCGTTTGGGCATCTAGTCCGCCGTAGTTTTAGCGTAGGCTGAAGGATGGCGATAAAATCCACCCAATAACCTCTTCTTGGCGAATGCTCGTCTGGAGGCTGGATGTGGGCGGGATTGGCTCGCGTTGCTCGGGCTTCGCCCCGACCTGTCGGTCGTGCCATCTCCGCTTGCGTTGCAAGCGTCGTCGAACCCTGCGTGTTCTTATCTCGGGTAGGATGGCCATGCCATGCGAAGCTCGTGGGAGCGACTTGTCCGCCCTTGGCGAAGGTGGAAGGTTGGTGGGCCGGGCGGGATTCGAACCCGCAACCAAAGCATTATGAGTGCTCTGCTCTAACCATTGAGCTACCAGCCCGTCTAAAGTGAAATGTTGTTATGGGCTAAATCAGGCGAGTCAATCGCACGAATGCAGAACACGTGTGCATTGCCTGCTCGCCGTAGCGCTCTGGGCGAAGGCCGGTGCCGTTTCCCATCGTGAGCAGGATGTCGTCGCGCGGATTCATGAAACTGCCCATCCGACTGGCTCAGGGCATCCGCGCTAGCATATGGCGCAGGCCTTCAGTGGGAGCGTCAGTAACGGGGACGAATTTGGTTTTTGGGCCGAGGACTTGCTGCAGCGTTTCGCGGATGGGCACGCTTTGCAGAATCCGACCGCGCAGACCGACGACCACCTTGGGTTCATCGCCAAACAGGCTTTCCCTCACCGTGAAGGCGAGATCGGCAATTTCACTGACCGAATTGTGAATGACCGCTTGGGCAACGTCGTCACCCTTGGATGCCATGGCGATGACCAGTTCGGCCAGATCGGCGATCTGCTGATGCGAGATCGCAGGCCCATCCAGCTTGATCGAAAGCAACACCGGATCGGACACCTTCATGGCGTCACAGATCGCGCGCCCCAGCTCGGAGGGCTCAGACCAACCTTGGAGTTCGGCGAGGGTGCAGGTGAGGGCTTGGCAACCGATGTCGTAATTGCTGCCGGGATCGTTCAGACGGCAACCAAGATTACCGGCGTAGTAAACCTTATCGTCTTCATCACGAGCAGCGACGAGGGAACGCAGGTGATCACAATCAATCAGGAGGCCCGGTTTGCCCTTGGTCGCTTGTTCGAGTGCGGGCACGTAATTTGGTAAGGCGCTCGCGGGACTGAAGTGGTGCAGCCGGGCGACAATGCCTTCCCAAAATTTCATACTCCCGGGCAGGCAGAGCACCGTATGGGTGATCGTGGCATCAGGGTGTTCCGATTTGGCGTGGGCGGCGAGTTCATCAAGCTTCTCCAGCAACACGGAGCGAATCGTGTCCTGATCGAGATAGACGTCGGGATTGCAACCGATGGTCGAACGCGTGGCACAGATTTCGCCGTCAGGGTTGACGATGATCAGGTCGGTGTGGTCGTCGTCACCGTGGATGCCGATTTTGTATTTCATGGAAAGTCAGATCAGGTCGAAAGAAAGCACAACGAGATGACGCGTGTCGCCGGATCTAGCAATGGCCGAAACCACCAATCTCATTATCCTGAGTTCGAATAAATCATTTGCCGCAAAAAGGCGCAAAACTTCATCCAATTGAACTTGGCTCTCCCGCGCGCCTATAGGCGCCTCCCGGGTTCCATTCGCAGTTCGAGGTTTTGTGACTTTTTTGCGGCCATGAATCATGGGTATTTTCGGACTCTCATACCTTCGTGCAGGCCACGGTGGACAAGCCAGCGGCATGTCCCTACCGGCGCTCCTTCGCCATGACCGGTTAATGGAAAGTCAGATCAGGTTGCGTTCGGAGAAAAAGGATTTGAGCTGATCCATCTGGGCATCGTCGAGGTTTGAATAGGGCGCGCGGCGCCAACGGCCGGTGATACCGGCCAGCTCCATCGCGCCCCGCAACACAGCATCGAAATGCACCCCACGGGTGGCACAAAAGTCCATGAAGGGGATGTCGTATTTATTTACGATCGCGACTGCCTCTTCGTGGTTTCCTGCCTGGATTGCGGCCCAGTAACGATGGGCGATGGCGGGAAAGCAGCGCATGTAGAGCGACAGGTAGGCGTGAGCGCCGTAAGGGAGTTGATCGAGGTGGTTTTCCTTACGCCCGCCCGAAAGAAAAGCCCACTTATCGTGGGTTAGGCTGGCAAGTCGCCGCCCATAAGGCCCGCAAATATCATCTTTGATGGCGACGATGCCGTTGTCGCCCTCGAGCAGTTTTTGGATCGTGCCGAGCGGCACACTCACTCCGGGACCAATGGCGGTGACGACCATGACCGGGAGGGTGCGCGAGATGGTGGTGAAATATTCGACCAAGCTGCTCTCGTTCGCCGACCCGGCCCAATTTGGCGGCAGGGGCATGAACATGTCGACGCTGAGAGCTTTGCAATATTCGGCGAAACGCACCGATTCGCCCAACCACCAACTGCCGGCCGCGACGACGGGTTTGCGGCCAGCGTTTTGCTCGACCGTGATGCGCGTGACATCGGCGATTTCCTGATCGGTGAGCACGCTGTAGAGACTGTCGCCGTATGTGAGGAGGAGGGTTTCGCTCCGGGCTACTTCCACCGCGAAATCCACGCATCTGCGCAAAGCGGTCTCATCAATGTTGCCGGTGCGATCGAAGGGGGTGCTGATGGAGCTGATGGGGCCGGTGATATGGCGGCGGGCTGTGTCGCGCGGATTCATGAAAGTTGCGGATGGAGTATTAAATGCCGGGGAAGCCAAACGGAATGACGCGGTTCGAAACGGCAGGCAATGGTCGAAAGCGGGATATTTTGATTACGGGCTTCCCTATTCGGGGAAACTGCGATTCCTAGGCGGCGTCGCGTTGCTTTTTGGTGAGGCGACTCACATTGGAGCCCAACCCCTGAATCGGATATTTGATGAAAGCTACCTTTCGCACCCTGGTTGAACCGCGCCTGCTCGTGGATGACGATGGCCACAATATTTTCAGCACCCTGAGTGATGATTACATCAAGGATATCGATGAAGCGGTGGCAGACTGTCCGCCGAATGTGACAACTTATTTGCTCTGTTGTGGGGCGGGTAAATTTTATTACCCCACCAAGGTTTCTGCGGTGGATCCGCGCTGCCCGCAGCTCATCAAGGAGCACGCCAAGGGGAATGATCCGTTTGGTTATTTTCTGGAGCGGTTGAAAGCGGCGGGGAAGGAAACCTGCGTAAGTTTCCGCATGAACGATGTGCACAATCCGGAGGATGAGGATGAATGGAACCTGCCCCCGGTGCGCAAGGAGCATCCTGAGTGCATCGTGGATTTGCCAGCAGTGGAGCGGGGCGACCCGGATTGGTTCAACTTTGGGTTGGATTATTCGCACCCGACGGTGCCGCCGTATTTTCTTAAGCTCTTCGAGGAGTTGTTGGAGAACTATCCGATGGATGGTATCCAACTTGATTGGATGCGGTTCCCCTGTCACCTGTCGGGCACACCGGAGGAGGTGTGGGCGAAGCGTGATCACCTGACTAAATTCGTGGCGACGATTCGTGAGATGACTAAAGCGAAGGGCGTGAAGCTTTTTGTGCGAGTGCCGACTTCGTTGGCCGGTTGCCGGGTATTGGGCACTGATGTGGTCGAGTGGGTGGGTCGAGGACTGGTTGATGCCGTGACCGCCGGGCCGTTTCTCACGTCGGACTTTTTCATGCCGATCGACGAAATGCGGGCGGCGATGGGTGAGCAGGCAGTGCCGATCTACGCTTCGATCGAATGCCAACACGGCTTTCAGTATCACAACCACGAATCGACCAGGGCGGTGGCCACGGGACTTTACGAGTCGGGCGCCGATGGCATCAGTATGTTTAATTTTCCAACGCAGGGCCGTCACTTTCATCAGGAAGTGTATTCGAGCTACGTGGAAGGAATCGAAGATCCGGCCACCGCTTGCCGCAAACCACTCCTGTTCTCCGTGGCGCATCGGCACGTGCGCAAGGAAATGGATTTGCCGGGGATTCTGCCATTGACGGTGGAAGCGGGAGGATCGTTTGAGATTACGTTGTGGGTTCCCTCGGCTGCTCTGCCGGCTTGGCGCGCACGTTTGCTGCTGGTGACGAAAGCCGATTGTCGCGCGACGCTGAATGGCGAGACGATAGAGTCGTTCAAGCGTCTACGCGCCCCCGAATTGTTTCTCGAATACACCTTTGATGCGGACCATCCCGGAGGCTTGGCCCGGCCGCGCCGCGACCAGTGTCGCAGCTTTCGTTTTTCACCGGACCTGCTGCAGGCAGGGGACAACCGGCTCGTGATTCACAACGATGGTGATGCGCCGTTTTATCTGGAACGCATCAATCTGGGACTGTGGTAACAACGGCGCATCATCAGAAAAACAACCCTCACCAACATGAATACAGGCATTCTGAATATCGGGAATCGGCGGGAGCTCTTTCTCGACCGGCATTTAATTTCGTCGTTGGAAAATACGGGGCTTAAGCTGGGCTCACCCCGGCGCGAGGAAAACGTGTTGGACTTTGACCAGCCCTGGGAAGGTCGGTTTGTCGGCAGCACCAACATTATGAAGGACGATGACTGTTATCGGCTTTATTACCGCTGTTCCGGTTACGGGAAGGATGGCAACGAGGACGTTCTGGCGGAGCAGACCTGTTATGCGGAAAGTCGTGATGGCATTAATTGGGTGAGACCCGAACTGAATCTCCACGAGTTTGAAGGCAGCACGAAGAACAACATAATCCTTCCCGACGGAGACAAGCGTCGCATCTCGCATAATTTTGTGGCGTTCAAGGATACCCGGGCGGAGGTGCCGGCAAACGAGCGTTACAAAGGCGTGGGCGGCACGAGAACGCATGGACTGTTTCGTCTCGTTTCGGCCGATGGGATTCGTTGGCGGATGTTTTCGGAGGAACCGTTATTTTTTGGTTATGCGCTCGATACGGTGAACGTCGCGATGTGGTCCGAGCACGAGCAATGCTACGTGGCCTACATCCGCACTTCCACGGGCGGTGGCACGCCGGAACAACCCAAGTTCATCGGCCACCGCACGATCAGCCGGTCCACCTCCCCCGATTTTGTTAATTGGAGCAAACCGGTGAAGATGGATTTTGGGGCTACGCCCGATGAGGATATTTACACCAATGGCACGCAGCCTTATTTCCGCGCTCCTCACATCTACATCGCTTTGCCGTTTCGTTATGTGGACGATCAGACGGCGCTGACCGAAGGGGAAATGGACGCATGGAATTTCAATCTCGATTGGCAACGGCATGGGGCTTCGGACGCAATCCTGATGAGCTCACGCGGGGGTAATCACTATGACCGCACCTTCATAGAGTCGTTTATTCGCCCGGGTTTGGATCGCGGCTCATGGACCTGCCGGAGCAATTGTCCGGCGGTGGGGCTGGTGCAAACCGGTGAAACGGAAATGTCCCTTTATCTTCAGGCGCACTACATGCTGCCAAGTTATCATCTGCGCCGTTATTCGATGCGATTGGATGGGTTTGCCTCGATCAATGCACCTTTTGCGGGCGGGGAGATGACGACCAAGCTGCTGCAATTTACCGGCAGCAAATTGGAGCTTAATTTTTCCGGTTCGTCGGTGGGGGGTATTCGGGTGGAAATTCAGGATGAGGCGGGCGTGGCGCTCAAAGGTTATGCTTTGGAGGATTGCGACCTGGTCTATGGCGACGAGATCGCTCGGACTGTCACCTGGCAAAAACAAGCCGACGTATCGTCACTCGCGGGGCAGCCCGTGAAGCTGCGTTTCGCGATGAAGGACGCGGACCTCTATGCGCTGCAGTTTGTCGACTAGTGGGTGGTGCTGCTGATTTATTAAAGTGATTCATGCCGGGAAGTCGTAAATGTTATCCCCATGAAGATTGTTGTTTTGGATGGCCATGTGTTGAACCCGGGTGACTTGAGCTGGGAGGCCTTGCTTGAGCTCGGGGCCTGTGAGATCCATGAGCGCACCCCGGTGGATCAGGTGTTGGAGCGCGCAGAAGGTGCGGAGATTTTACTCACCAATAAATGTCCACTGTCGGCGGAGACCTTGGCACAATTGCCGAAACTGAAATACATCGGCGTGATGGCCACCGGCTACAACGTGGTGGATACCGTGGCCGCGAAGGAACGTGGGATCATCGTCAGCAATGTGCCCATCTACGGTACGAAGTCCGTGGCACAGCATGTGTTCGCCTTGATTCTGGCCCACACCCAGCACGTGGAGTCCCATGCTGCGGCGGTACGCGATGGGCAATGGAGTAAAAACATCGACTGGTGTTTTTGGGATCACCCGTTGGCGGAACTCGACGGCAAGATCTTGGGTATCGTCGGCTATGGTCGGATCGGGCAAACCGTGGCGGAGCTTGGTCGGGCTTTCGGGATGAAAGTCCTGGTGCATTCACGCACGCCAAAGCCGGGCGTGAAGCAGGTGTCATTTGATGAATTGTTTCAGCAGAGTGATGTGATCTCACTGCACTGTCCATTGACGGCTGAGACGGAAGGGTTGGTCAACACGCGCCGCCTCGAACTCATGAAACCGGATGCGCTGCTGGTGAACACCAGTCGTGGACCACTGGTGGTGGAGGAGGATCTGGCGGCGGTGCTCAACGCGGGTCGGATCGGCGGTGCGGCACTCGATGTGTTGTCCACGGAGCCGCCGCAACCGGATAACCCGCTATTATCCGCCAAGAATTGTTTAGTCACCCCGCATCATGCGTGGGCCACCCACGCGGCGCGCGGGCGGTTGCTCGGCACAGCAGTGGAAAACGTCCGCGCCTACGTGGCCGGCACTCCCCAGAACGTGGTGGCATAAACTCGCTCCCGTTGCGGGATTATGAGGACGACCGGCTTGCGATGAGCTGGGCCACCTGTCGGACATATTCGATGTCCCCGTTGGGCGGCACTTGATCGGCCACGCCGACGATAAAGCGTTCGTCCTGCCATGACGCCAGCAGGGTCTCGAGGTGTGGCTGCATGTCTGCCCAAGAAAACGGCGGAGCAAACATCGCTCCGGGGATGCCGCCCCAAAGCACCAAGGTTTCGCTGTGGGCCACGGTGCGCATTTCCTGCAAGCCGACATCGCCGACGGGTTTGGGGGTCAGCGCTTCCACCGAGTCAAAACCAACCTGCGCCAGCTTGGGTAACAGGCCGCCGACCGTGCCATCCAAGTGCACGGCACAGCGCACCCCGGCGGCATGCAGTTGTCCGAGGCGCCGCCGATAACGCGCATCCATGTGTTGGTCGAAGAAGGATGTGAGGTTGGCGCTGGACAGGTTGTCGGGAAAATGAACCACCGGTGGAGCCAACGCGCACACGGCGTCGAGGATCGGCTGGTCCTGTTGTTCCATCAGGTCCAAGGCGGCCTCGACCTTCTCCGGATAATCTAGGACCAACAAGGAACCGTGTTCCACGCCCGCCCAATCGACAACGAAGGACGGCATCGGACTGCGCGGCAGACCGAGGCACGGCACGCCATCATATCCGGCCCATAACTCCAGGCGTTCTTGGTAATCCACTAGGTTGGTCGGCTCCATCCGCCGGCGTTCCAGCACGTAGAGCAGGATATCAAGATCGGCCTCCGTCTGCACGGCATAGCGCACCGGGGCTTCCGACCAGCTGCCTTTCATAAACGCGGTTTCCGCGATCAGGTCACCCACCGGGGTGCGCCAGGTGCACCGGCGCCGATCCCCCTTGGTTTCATTGATGATCTTCACGCCGTCGAATTTCGATTCGGCAGCCCAGAACTTTCCATACCAGTAAAAGGGCATGCAACCGAGCTCGCGACAAAGTTCGAGGTGACCCAATTCAGTCTGCCAATTCGGGTCGGCTTTGCCTTCGTGCACGCGACCGTCGATCCAGTAACTGATATCGGCCGTCCACACGACTTCGTCGGGTTTCTCGCCGCGTAACAGTTGTAGAAAGGCTTCGCGCATCACGTCAGTCGGGCGAACCCGGGTTGGCCGGCAGAGGCCCGACAATTTTGGCCAGTGTGCGCAGGGCATTGCGCTGAAAAATGTCCTCGATGTCGCCACCAGTCAGGCCGGCATCCTCGCATGCTTCACGCAAACAGAGGAGGGATTCGATGCCGATGAGTGTGAAGTCGGTCGCGGTCGGAGCGACGTAGTCCGCTTGCAGGAGTTCGGGGTGGAGCCAGAAAAATTTATCACCCGTGGTGACGCAACGACCACGAATTTCACTCACGGCATAATCGGAACCCCAGAGGACGCGCTTGGGGCCGAGATGTTTCAGGGCTGCGGCAAAGGCCTCGCTTTCACATATGGCAGAGGTGTCCACGACCACATTATCGAGGTCAACGAGGGCGTGAAATCCTTCTCGGGCGTTGCGATAGTTGAAACTGCGAGCGATGTGGGCGAGGATGAGTTGGGCCTTGGGGTAGGCGCGACACAGGCGCCGGACGGATTGCTGGTTGGCTTCGTCGGCCATTGCGCCGTCACGCACGATATGCAGCAGGAGGACGCCTTTAACTTCATGCAGCAGCTCCCACATCCATTCCGGAGCATACTCTTCCACTCTTGCGTTCATCGTATCCGGCCGGCCGGAGTAACAATGGTAGACCTTTATCCCGCAGAAAAGTCCGCTGCGCAGGGCATGGGCAACCGTTTCGCGGTCGTCAGTCGGAGTCACCAACATGAGGGTGCGACTCAGCGGCGTGCCGTGCTGGCTGACCTCATCGGCGACCCATGAGTTGATGGCCGCGTGATCCGCGGTTTTGTGCGGCATCCCGAAGTAGAGTCCGTGAATGGTCTTCGCCGGCATATACCGCTGCAAGGCCGCACGATGTTCGGCACAACCCTGTGGATCTTTACCCTTTAACATTGCCCAGGTGCCCGGAGCGAAATGATCCGGATGATGCGGGTGGGTATGGACGTCGTAGATTTCGTCGGGCACGAAATCGCTCAACTTCCGGGCCAGCTCCAAATCACTGGGGGTAAGCTGGTCGATGTATTTCATAAGAGCGGACGCCGCTCTAGCCAATGGTTGCCCGAGCTCCGGTGCGGAGGGACTCGAAACAAGCGAGGTTGAAGCGCACGGCCCGGATACCGTCGGCGAGAGTGGCGAGTGGCGTGGTCTGGCCTTCGCAGGCGTCGAGAAAGTCGTTGGCCTGGATGACGAAGGGTCCGTCGCGATCAAGCGGCGCGAATGTTTCCCAGGTCCAATCGGTATCTCCCAACGGGAGGTATCCCCAACGGGAATTGTGAAGCTCTATCTTGAGGCTACCTTTCTCCGCATTGAATTGCAGCGTGGACTCATTAGCGGCCTGAAATTGATTCAGATTGAAGCTGATGATGGCGCCATCCTGGTTGCGGGCGATCACCGATACGGTGTCCTCCACTTCGACGCCTTCCAATACCTGATGGTCTGCCTCACACATAAGTGAAACCGTGGGTCCCATAATCCACTCCACCAGGTTAACCATATGGGTCAGCGCGTCTTGAATGGCTCCGCCACCCTGGGCATGATTGTTGTAGTAGATCTCGCGGTAGGCGGGGCGAAAGGTGGGGAAATGTTGTCCCCCCACGACCGTGGCGGCCCGCACGCGACCGAATTTTCCCGTGGCCAGAAATGCCTTCACCCCCCGGGCTTCGGCGCGGCTGTGCTGCACGTAGGCGATTAGACATGCACGTCCGCTGGCATGATGCGCCGCCGTGAGTTCATCCATGCCTTCGAGCGAAAGTGCGAGTGGCTTTTCAATCAGGCAATGACGCCCGGACTGGAGCACTTCAGTGGCGATCGAAACGTGATAGGGTGCGGGGGTGCAGACGACGACGGTGGTGCAGCCGGGGTTGTCCATGGCCTGCCGCCAATCGGTGGAGGTCTCCACGTGATACTTCTCTGCCATGTCCGCGAGAATCGCGGGACGCGTGTCGCAGGCGATGACCTGGCATCGGCCCGTGGATTGAAATGTCCGCAGATGGCGTTCGCCGATACTGCCGCAGCCAATGATTAAAACAGTAGGTAGATTGCTCATGGGAATTCTTTTAGTAAACGCCTATACAGAATGACTGGTCTTGAGGTAGGGACAGACCGCTGGGCTGTCCGGTTGGGCGGTAGGTTCCAGCAATTTTATTTTGCGGCGGTCCCAGCGGTCCCGCCCTACCGATCAACCTAAGATTAGATACAAAAAATGGCATGCGGTTTTAAGCAGGTTTGAGTTGGAAGAACGTCCCTAAACACCATGGTTACCAAGTGGTCCAGCCGCCATCGACGACCAGGTTGTGTCCGGTAACATAGGAAGCGCCATCGGAGAGGAGAAAAAGGGTGGGGCCGACGATTTCCTGATTCTGGCCAATGCGCCCCAGCGCGGCTTTTTGGCTGATCTCGGCGACGAAATCCGGATGGGCGCTTTGCACGGCGGGATTGGGAAATGGACCGGGCGCGAGACTGTTGAAGCGCAGTCCGCTCGGTCCATAATGCACCGCAAGATAACGCGTGAGTTGGATGATGGCGGCCTTGCTCGCACCGTAGTCTATCGGGTTGGGCGTCATGGGCGCGTGGTAGACGCGCGGGTCGGGCGACACCATGCCATACATGCTGGAAAACAGCACGATACTGCCATGACCGCGTGATTGCATGTGCCCGGCAAGGGAACGACAGAGCACGAAGGCCGGCGTAAGGGCGTGATCAAATGTTTTTTGGAATTCCTCGGTCGGAAGTTCTTCCAGCGTTGTGCCTCCGGAAGAGGAAAAGGCCAGGTGAGCGACTCCATCCGGCACGCCATGCTCTGCCACCAAGTCATCGATCGCCTGGGGTAACCCCGCGGCATCACTCATGTCGATCACCCTTGGAACGGTGCGCGTTAAGCTCTTTTCCTCCACGAGTGTTTCCGCCCGCCCGGGCAGATCGATGCAGATTACCTTGGCGCATTGCTGGTCGAGGGCGCAGGTGATGGCCGATCCGAGGTAGCCGGCTCCGCCGGTGATCCAGATGGTTTTTCCGTCGAGAAGATGAGGGGTATTCATGGGGGAGTAACTTAGTAGGTGGCCTGTGCCGCCATGGCCACCATGTGGGTCACGCGGTCGATGTCACCATCGGGCGGCAATTGATCGCCTGGAGCGATGATCAAAGCGGAACTTTGGTGGCGAAGCTCAAGCCAGGTTTCGATCTGGGCTTCGAAGTCACGCAGCGGGAAGTCGGCATTGAAACTGTCGGGAGGCACCCCACCGGAAAGGATGTAGTCCGGCCCGGCCTCGACACGACATTGAGCCGGGGTGAGGTCACCCCAGGGCGCGGGGGTGGCGGCATCGGCCCCATCGAAACCAAGGTCACGCGTGGTCTGCAACAGTCCGCGCAACCGGCCATCGATGTGGGTCACGATTGGTTTGCCGTGCTCGTGGGCAATCCGGGCCATGGTCGCGTAGTGCTTGGCGCTGTAGCGTTGCACCCATCCAGGACTGTGGGTGTCGCTGGTGAGATTGTCGGAGTGGATCATGACCTGAGAGGGGCCCTCGGCCATGAGGCGGCAGGCTTGTTCATGTGCGGTGTTGATCGCCGCCAGAGTTTCCTCGAACTCGGCGGGTTCATCGACGGCGAGCATCACTGTTTGCTCCACCCCCGCGTAACGACTCATGAAGAAGCCCATGCCGGAATAGGGCACTTGCACCAAGGGCAGACCGAGATCGCCGACCTGTGCGTTCACTTCGTGAAAGAGATCCCAATTGGCGGAGTAGTGGATGCGTTCGAAAACATAACGGATAACTTTCAGATCTTCCGCGCTCTGAATCATGTGATGGGAGATCGGCCAGCTGTGGGAGATCGGCGTCCACTCACGGATTTCCTCTACCGTGCCCACGGGGGTTTCGTAACGATGAAAATAGATTTCCCCCCTGATCCCGGACGAGACCTTAACATCGTCTTCGTAGGATTCGTTATAGAATGAACCAAGGTTGACGTGTATCGCCGCGCCCGTGCGCCGATGAAAGGCCAGCAGGGTTTCAACTTTGTCGTGGTTGGCCCCGTCGGTCTTGCCGGGGATGAATTTGCCGCCACCGTTGCCCGCGTGCCAATAGGAGAGATCGGCCAAAGCAGGCACGGCATCCGGCTGCTTGCCGGTGTAGACCGCGAGGAGTCTTTCTCGGGGAGTCATGGCTATGATCGGTGAACTAGGGCACCGCGCAGTGGTTCGAAATTATTTGGCGGTGTAGCCACCATCCACCGGTAAGTTAATTCCGGTGACGTAGGCGGAAGCATCGCTGAGCAGGAAGATGACCGCGCCGTTCATCTCATCGGCATTGGCCATCCGGTCCAGCATGGTCATCTTGTTGTAGCGTTCGAGAAAGGCATCCGCCTGAGGACTATCGGGATTATAAATGCCTCCGGGCGAGACCGCATTGCACCGCACTTTTCTGCCGCCATAATAGGAAGCATAGAAGCGCGTGACATTGATCATGCCTGCTTTGTGGAAAAAATAATCCGGCATCGCGGCCATGGGAGTGCCCGTGTAATTATGCGGATTGGGTCCGACCATCCCCATCATGGAAGAGATGTTCACGATGCTGCCACCGGTTGGCTGGGTCGCCATGGTTTCGGCGAATGCATTCATGGTCAGGTAAAGACCCGTGGCGTTGGTCTCCATCGAATCGCGCCATTCGTCGACGTGGTGTTTGTCACCCTTCATCGGACGACTCACGGTATTGTAAACCAGGCCATCGACCCGACCGTGCGTGGCGAGCACCGCATCGCGAAACGCATTGACCGATTTCTCATCGCTGACGATGAGCGGCTCGACCTGCACCTCGACGCCCGCCTGGCGGGCGCGTTCAAGGTCAGGACCAAACTTCGAGGGATTGCGGGTGCCAACGACCAGCGTGGCTCCAGCTTGCCCGATGCCGGTGACGAGTTCGCGACCGAGCAAACCCGTGCCGCCACATTGCACGACGACTTTCCCTTCGAGGGTGATGCCTTTAATCATAGGGAGAAGTGTTTTTGTGAATCTCACTGGCGGTGCCGCGCACCGCGTCGAGTTTTGCTTGGAAGAATTCACGTAGACCGCCGACATCGGAGCCGATGTTGAAGACATTGACGCCCTCAGCGGCTAATTCCTCCATCGGCAGAAAGAGGCCGGAGGTCATGGCAAATTTGCCGTTGGCGCGGGCGGCTTTGGCGACCCGTTTGCGGGCGGCGTTGACTTCGGGTGCAGTCACTTGTCCGGCGATGCCGATGCGGTGACTGAAGTCTCCGGGACCGAAGAGGAAACCATCGAAGCCGGGGACGGCGGCGATCTTCTCAACCTGCTCGAGACCCTCAGGGGATTCGATTTGGAGAATGGTGATTTTCTCGGTGTTGCTGTTTTCGAGGTATTCATCTTGAGGGACGGCGCAGTAAAGTCCGTCGGTGCAGCCGCCGTCGAGCGGGCGTTTACCGATGGGGTGGAAACGCGTCCATGAAACGATTTGCTCAGCTTCCTCCGCGCTCTCGACGTGAGGCACGATGATACCGGTCGCGCCGCCTTCGAGGGGCCGTACATAGTCGGAGTAACCGCCTTTGGAGACGCGCACCAAGGTGTCCATGTCATGGATGCGGGCGGCGCGGATCGTGTGTTCGAGATCTTTCCAATCGGTAGGGACGTGCTCGTTGCAAAGCCACATGGCATCGAATCCACAGAATCCGGCGAGCTCGGTAATACGAGGATCAGTCAGATTGGATTTGATCGTGAGAGGAAACTTACCCTCCCGGAGGAGGCGTTTGACCCGGCTTTGGCGTAGTGATGACATTTATTTGAGTTGGTTTTGGATTTCTGAAAGGGAGATGCGACGGCCACCTGCTTCGCGGCTTTGGATCCCGGCAATGACGAGTTGCATGAGCTCCACGGTTTCGGAGAAAGGGAAGGGATAGATGCCGGTGCGCAGATATTCGACGAACGCGACCAATTGCGCCTTGAAGGAAAAAAAGCTGTCACCGGAAGAGACGGCCCGGCTACCTGCGGTGCCGCAAAGTTGCAGACAACCGAAGCCGCCATACATGTCGGCGCTGGCCACGACCACGATATCGGCGCCGCATTCGTGGGTGAGATGCACGACGTTGCGTTCCTTGGTGCCGGTGTTCTGCACGGTGAGAAAACCGGGGCCGAGAATCGGGTAAATGGCCTCGAGTGCGTGGATGCCGTAGGTTTCCCACTTTTTGGCGGTGGTGATGCTGACGAAGCGTAGATCACCGAGCTCGTTCGTAGAATGCCGGTAGGGCATGAACTCTTTCGTGTAACGCATGGAGCTCGAGGACATGATGCGCTTTCCGTCGGCTACCCAATCCATAAAGGTCTTCAGGTCGGGAGAGTTATCGGCGAGCGGCTTGTCCACAAAGACCGGCAGGCCCGCTTCGACAAAAGGACGGGCGCGTTCGACGTGTTCACCCCCGATGTCGGTGGCGATGATGACCGCGTCCACTTCTCCGATCACGTCGGTGGGGTTGGCCACCACGTGTGGAATGAGCGAGCACTTGGCCACATGTTCGGCGGTGAATCCGCCTTCGCCCACGCAGCACACATGGGTGACTTGAGCGTCGGGGATTTGGAGGGTATCGGTGGGCTCCTTGTTAAGATATTGGGGAATGCCGGCGAAGGGGCACTCTTTGGTCATGGCCTCGCGATTATAGCCGTTGAACATCGCACTCCAGGAATAGGGGTGCCCGTTGCCGGGGGTGCTGCCGATCATCGCAAGGCGTAATGGAGAGGACATTTTGGTATCTTAAGAGATGATAACGAGGGTCCGAAATACTGACGCGCATTACATGTCACTGTTTGAAAGAGTGAAGCAAGGCATCTATGCGTAATATGTCTTTAACCCGGTCAATCTTGGCCGGAGTTTTCTTGTGATCGGCGACTAGCTCAAGCGGTCGAGGCACTCGCCAACGGCCGCGAGGTAGTTGGGGTGCCACAGTTCGTGTTCGGCGTCGGGGACGACGGTGTAGGTGCTTTGGGTGTAGAAGTCGCGGAGCGACTCGGCCCGGCGGTGCATTTGCGCGTCTTCCCTTGCGCCTACCAGCACATCGGCCGGTGTCGCTGGGTTGCCCTCGCGGTAGGAGATCATCCAGCGATCGGGCTCATCTTCGTCTTCCAGAAAAAACGGTGAAATTGATCCGAGGATAAGGTGTTTGGCTTTCAGCGCTCCGAGGTGCGAATAGAGGGCGCCGAGGGAGAATCCCATCACGATTTTCCCCTCGGTCTGGGGGGTGATTTGGTCGATGATAGTCCTCCGACCGAAACTTGGCTGGGAACCTTCCCACCTGATCTTAACGAATTCAGTTTCCCAACCCCGGGATTTCACGAAATCGACGAAGGGTTGGAAGCGAAGTTCCGACCCCGGCAGGGGCGGGGGGATGGTGAGGGTCGGCATGGCGGAAAGCGAACGGGTCCAAGAGTTCACGTCAACGCACGAAAAATGGAGACAGCGGGGTTGCCTCCACCATTGGGTTGCGGCCCGGGTGCAATAAAAAGGGTGATATCCCCATTAGAGACTTTCGATCTGTGAATAATGACCCCATACCGTTTTCTCTCCAACCGCCAAACGAGGCGCGAGTCACGACCATTCAGATCGCCTGCCATAACGAATCTCCTGTCAGTTAAACGCTGGAAACTTCCCAAGCCGCATGAGCACAACGAAGAAAGTGTTATCTCTTTCCAATAAGAAGCAGGTCTTCATCGACGGGCTGTTCCTTGAAAAATCCTTCGGGGTGAAGCTGGAAGTTCATCCACCGGACAAGACCGGGGAAGTGGTCATCCAATGCGAAAAGCCCTGGGAAAAAAGCACGGGTGATTCCCCGTGGGCGGGGAGAATCGCGGGCTATAATTCCGTGATCTTTGATGAGCAGGAGCAGGTTTACAAAATGTGGTATGGGCTGCTCTCCGCGAGGCCCGATGGAGTTATTGGGGCGATCATCGCTTACGCCAGATCCGATGATGGGATTACCTGGGAAAAACCGGCCTTGGGATTGGATGACGGCAGATATGGTGAAAAAACCAACATCGTGGTTGGGGCCGGCGCCTCGGGAGAGGAATACATTAATGACGCACAATGTATGGTATTTCTGGACCCCCAGGCCGACGCGGCCGAAAAATTCAAGATGCTGACCCGACCGGGAGAGGCCTATCCGGAACTTTGCATCTATGTCTCAAGCGACGGGATCCAGTGGGAGCGTAAATACAATAAGGTGATTTCCTATCACAAGGAATTCGACCAGGACGGGAAACACATCACGGCGGACATCGATAGTAATGGAAATTTCTGCAACATCCGCGACTTCCACTTGGATTCGCAGAACATCATTTTCTGGGACGACCAGGTGAACAAATACGTGACTTACGTGCGCAAGAACAAGCAACTGCCAGGGGTCGGCCAATACCGGATGGTGGCTCGAGGTGAGAGCAGCGATTTGTTGTCCTTTCCTCCGGTCGAGGAAATGGAGGATGTGTTGGAGCCCGATGTGTGGGACAGCCCGATGATCGACCCCACCAGCGGCCGTGAGGTGGCGGGATCCGACATCTATACCAGTGCGACGATCAAGTCCGATGCCGACAACGCTTACTACATGTTTCCCTCCATCTATTATAAGTATGGGTCCTTCATGAAGGGCTATGCGGATGAGGCCCCGATGAATGCTGGACCGGTCGATGTGGGGTTTGCTGCCAGTCGCGATGGGATCAAATGGGAGCGGTATGACCGTCGGCCGTTTGTGAAACTGGGTTTCCGCGGCGAGGTTGATTGTGGTTCAGTCTACATGGTGCATGGGGTCGTGCCCGGGTCCGAGGGCCGGGTATATCTCTACAGTTGCGACACGGACAATCTGCATGGTGCCAACCGGGGCGACCGGCACAACGACAGGGAAAACCGCCTGGTTGATATTGAAGCCTTCCTGCCGGAGAAAAACGTCTTTGTGATCCGCCGCCACGAGATGAGAAAAGATGGATTCATCTCGGTGCACGGGGATTACACCGGAGGGGAATTCATCACCCCGCTGGTGACCTTTGAGGGACAACAGTTGGAGCTGAATGTGGACACGTCGGCGGCCGGTTTGGTGAAAGTGGAAATTCAGGATCAATTCGGGATGGCGATCAAGGGATACAGCCTGGCGGATTGTCACCTGATCCACACCGCCAACCAGATCAAGCGCGTGGTGCAGTGGAACGGCTCGAGCGATCTGAGCTCATTGGCAGGGCAGGTGGTTAAACTGCGTTTTACCCTCCGCAACGCCGACCTCTACTCCTTCACCTTCTCGAGATAAGAAAAACGATCATGAAAGCCCTGAAATTCATGTTCTTTGATTATTGGCCCTATGAATATGCCAAGGGGTTTTCATACATCACGAACACCCCGAAAAAATCTGAGCATAACCCCTTGTTCAGCCGTGATCCGGAATCACGGTTCAAGGGACTAAACTACCATACGGTTATTTACGACGAGCAGGAGAAGATCTTCAAAGTGTGGTATTGCACCCGGTTTTATGACTTCGAGACCTTGGAGCATGAGGAGTATATGGTCTATGGAACTTCGCTTGATGGGATTAAGTGGGACTTCCCCAATCAGGATGTCGTGGAGGGAACGAATTATGTGACCACCCGAGAAGTGTTCGCGATGGGTGCCTCCATTATTAAGGATATTGAAGATAAAAAGATGCCTTACAAATTATTGATGAGGCCGAAGGTCGAACCGGAAATCGATCCAGCGATTTTTGCGTATTACTCAATGGATGGGATCCATTGGCAGAAGGTGCAGGACGAGCCGGTCCTGCCCAACAACACGGATTGTCAGGTCAGCTTTTACCGCGACAGGGAGACTAAGCTCTACAAAGCCTGCTTTCGGGGTAGCATTGGTAACCGCCGGGTTTTTCAGTCGCAGAGCGAGGATTTCATTCACTGGTCTGAGCCGGTGCTGACGTTGGACACGGATATTGCGGATGGTCCCCAGGTCCAGATCTACAACTTTCAAATGTCCCAGTATGGCAATTACGCAATCGGACTGGCTCCCATGTATAATACTCGGGAGGGGGACATGGGAACCGGTAAGATGTATGGGACGGTCGATATCAAGTTAGCTTTCTCCAGAGGGGGTTATAACTGGAAATGGGCTCACGAGCAAAGACGCTTCATCGAAACAGGGGAGGAGGGGCAGTTCGATAGCCATGGAATTTATAATTCCTCGGATCTCGTTTATTTGGATGATGAGATTAGAATCTACTACGCTGGGGTCCCGTTTGATCATGGGGATTTCGAGAGCTATAAAACGAAGGTGCAATCATGCGGCTACGCGACATTGCGGCCAGATGGATTTACGAAGATTTCGTGTGAGAACAAAGGCGAATTACTGACCCGGACTTTCAGCGTGATTGAGGGAGATATTTATCTGAATTGTGATTCGAGAAGGGGTGGTATTCAGATCGAATTGATGGAGGAGGATGGCACCGTCATTGAGGGGTTTACCAAAGATAATTGTCGGATGATCTCAGAAGATAATACGAAGGCGAAAGTCGAATGGATCGAGGCCCCGGACGTGTCAAAAATCCTGAAACGGGTAATTCGGATGATGGTCTACGCGGAAAAATCAGATATCTACTCGATCACTTTTTCGAATGGATCGGACATCAATCGATACTGGGAATTCAAAGAGGCTCTCTTCTCCAGACCACTCAGAGATGTGGATGAAGATGAGTTCTTCATGCATGTCTGAGCAGGTTGCCGCCTTCCCTAGTCATACATAGACCGCATACGCGGTGGCCTTTTCGAGGTGTAACCGAAGCATCACTTGTTTGCCCGCCAACTCAGCCAGTGATTGGTTCCGCCACCGCACCGGATGGCGCAATGCATCACCCGTAATGGGTGTGGCTTCCGCCTTTGAAAAGCCGCGCATAAGATAGCCGTTGTCATCCAAAACTTCGACATGGATGGCCCCGGCTGAGGCATTGGCATTCAACATCAGTTCACATCCCGCCACCACTTCGATCGGCTTCAAGGTGATTTGCCCGATGTGTTCGAATGATTCTCCGGTCAACGGGTTTTCCGTGTGAGTCGAAGGACGGATACCGGCAAACCGATCCCTCGGGATCGTGGCCAGACCCACGCCGCTCAATTTCCCCCGGTTATCCGGCGCGGTGGCTCCACCCGAGTAGCCGCCATAGTAAAAACGAATCTCATCCGGCAACACCACGGGAGTGGCGTTGGTGAAGATCGACCCACTATCGAATGCTCCATCCTCACCCCGCTCAAGGACGAGTGAGTCGCGGAAGGGACGCTGCCAAGCCAAGCCATCACGACTGATCGCCAACTCGATATTGATCACACCACCGCCGGTTCCCCGGTCGAGGATTTGCATCAGCGAAATATAGCAATCCGCATGATAAAAAACGGGCGTGGTGTGAAATTCGACCGACGGGGCATCCTTTTCGTCGGGCGACATCAAGAGTTCCGGTTTGGACCAGTTGATAAAATCCCGACTCTCGATCCGCCCCATGGCATGTTTCCAGAACATCCGCCCATCGGGCCCGTTGATCCACATCTTGCCGTAGATGGCGTAGCACTGCCGCACTGGATCATACAATACATCGAGGGCATCCGACATGACCAGAGGCCGCAGCCAACTGCCATCGGTTTGATCACAGTGCGGCACCACGTCATCGAGTCGCCCTTTGCCGTGGGTCATCAATGAAACCGGTCCACTCCGATGCTTGGTCCAGTGGATGCCATCCGGGGAAAAAGCCACAAAGAGTCCGGGGTCCTCCTTCCCGTCGGTGCCGCCGAAATCAAAGTAAGCCATTTTGTAGCGTTTTTGCTCATCCGCCGGTTCCGGGTCCACCACCACGAAATTACCGTAACGATAGGAGTAACCGCCGTTGCCGATCATCACGATATTGGTGCGCTTGATCTCGCCGAAGGGAAAGAGATCGAGCTCTGGTTTCCGAAAGACGATGCCGTCGTCGCTTTCCGCGTAGCAAGTCACGCAGTCCTGGGTTCGTTCCGGCATACCGTCGCCCGTATAGGCCTGATACCACATTTGCGTGAACCCGGTTACCGGATCGCGATATACGCTGGTCCAAGCCACCGCAACTTCCCAAGGCTTGTCTTGGCCCACAATGACCGGACTCGCCTCATGCCGCTGCAAGGGTGTCACCACCCGTTCGGTTCCGGGTCGGTAAAGCACCGAATGATCATCCACCAAGAGAAAGGTCTTCATCTCACGCATGCGCTTATCTCATTCATCCACCCCCGGAGGGCGAGTTTGAACTGGTTCACAATACAATAGGGACAGGTTAATAACGATTGACGAAGGGGAGTAGATTTGGCAGGGATCTGGTTATGCGGACGTCTCGGATCAAAGTAGATGCAGGGCAGGAGGAGGCTCTTTATCACTGCATGTCACGGACAGTAAATGGGGAGAAACTCTTCGATGATATGGCGAAGGAAACGTTGCGGAAGCAACTCTGGCAGGTGGCCGAATACTGCGGGGTGCAGATCGTGACTTACGCGCTGATGAGCAACCATTTCCATGTTCTACTAAGGGTGCCCCGCAAGACCGTCCTAACCGATCGGGAGCTTCTGCGCCGCTACGCCATTCTCTACCCCAAACCCACCAAGTATCAGGTAGCCCGGGTCGAAGTGCTGACCGAACAGCTCAAGACCCCCGAAGACGAAGAAGCCGCCGCATGGCGCGAACGTCAACTGGCCCTGATGGGCGACGTCTCCCAGTTCATGAAACTGGTGAAACAGCGCTTTTCCGTCTGGTTTAACCGGTCCCACAAACGCTACGGTACGCTTTGGTCTGAACGCTTTAAAAGCGTGGTGGTCGAGGGCAACCAACGGGTCTCGGCCGTGCTGGCTGCTTACATTGATCTGAACGCGGTGCGAGCGGGGATTGTAGAGGATCCCAAGGACTACCGGTTCTCCGGCTATGGTGAAGCCGTGGCCGGCAGCTCAGCGGCCCGTGCCGGGCTTGGTCATGTCATGGGAAGACAGACTTGGAGAAGTGCTCACAGTTCCTACCGGCAAATGCTCTTTGGCCGGGGTTCCGGTTCGCAAACCAAAGGCCAGGCGATCCCGACCAAGAAGTTCAAGCAAGTCTTGAAAACCAAGGGCGAATTACCCCTCTCCGCTGTACTGCGCTGCCGGGTGCGCTACTTCAGTGATGGTGCCGTGCTGGGCTCCCGCGCGTTTGTGCAAAAGCATCTGAATTACTACCAACTCCAATACGGCCGCCGGCAACGCACTGAACCACGCCCTCTGCCCGCCGTCGAAAGTCTCGCGGGTATCACTACCCTCCGTGGTTTGCGAAAATCGGCCTTCGGGTGATTGCATGATCAAAATCCCCAAGAGGCCACCAATACCGTTACATTGGTTAGGGCAGGCGGGAATTTTTACTAAAGAAAATTTGGCAAAGTTATGACACGATGATGTGCATTGCTTTGACCTCTGGAAACGACTGTGAGTGGGTTCACCCGTGTCGCCCGACTCCCCATCCGGTTCCCAGATAAAAGCGATCGACGTGCATGGTCACTATGGCCGGTTTCCGCATGCCAATGAGTTGTTGGAGAAATTCTCCAGCGCCTCGGCCGAAGCTGTGGCGCAGCGGGCGAGTGCCTGTGGCGTGGAGTGGTCCATCCTTTCGCCCCTAGAGGGGTTGATGCCGCGGGGGAGAGATGTCCAAGTTGCCCCGGCGAATGAGCAAACTTTTCGCGATGTGCCCATGGTCAAGGGGTTGCTGCAATATGTGATCGTCAATCCCCTGCAGCCGGAAACCTACGATCAGGCGCGCGAGATGCTGAAGTCGCCGTGGTGCGTGGGCATCAAGATCCACCCCGAGGAAAATGCCTACCGCATCGCTGATCATGGGGATGAGCTCTTCTCGTTTTTCGAGGAAGTCGATGCGCCGGTGATGACACATAGTGGCTGCCCCAATAGCCTGCCGGACGCGTTCGTGCCTTTTGCCAATCGCTATCCGAAGGCGCGGGTCCTGCTCGCACATTTAGGGAATGGGATGGGTGACAACGGCCGCCTTGATTTGCAGGTGCGTGCGGTGCAAGCGGCGCAACACGGCAACCTTTGGGTCGATACCTCCAGTGCTCGCAGCATCCTGCCGGGGTTGATCGAATGGGCCGTGAAAGAACTCGGCGCCGAGCGGCTCCTGTTTGGCAGTGATACGCCGCTCTACCATGTTGCCCTGCATCGCGCCCGGATTGAGGCGGCAGAAATTACTGCGGCTGAGAAGCAATTGATTCTGCGCGACAACGCAGTGCAATTCTTCGACCTGTCGCAGCTGCCCCCATCAGGAAAATTTATCTAACCAACTTCAACCCCGATACTTTATGGCTTCCAAAATAAAACCACTTACCCGTAAAACGCTGCGCGGCGTCTGGAGCGCCCTGATTCTTCCATGGACGGATCGAGACACGCTGGATGGAAAACGCTTCGCCAAAGAGATCCGCGGCTATGCCGGCACGGGAGTGAACGGCGTCTACACTGGTGGAACGACGGGAGAATTTTATGCGCTGGATGATGCTTCATTTGAGCAGGCCACCGAGATTGCCTGCCGGGAGGCGCACGACATCGGGCTGCCGGTGCAAATCGGGGTTTCGTCCCTGAGCACGCGCACGGTGAAACAGCGGATAAAGGTCGCGAAAAAATACCGGGCCGACGGCATCCAGGTCGCCCTGCCTTTCTGGCTCGAGTTGAAAGACGACGAAGTGAAACGCTTCGTAACGGAAATAGCCGTGGTCGCGGGCAAGACCCCGATCATTCTCTATTTGTCGGGGCGTTCCAAACGAAAGATCGGTCCGGCCTTGATGGGACAACTGGCCCGCGAAGTGCCGACGTTCATCGGCACCAAAGACACGGGGTTGGATGCGAAGGGCATCAAGGCGATCCTGCGCAAGGCGCCCGATATCGCGATTTTTGGCGGGGAGGATTTCTACGTTAAACTCCCGGCGGGTGGGAAAGGCGGTTATTGCTCCATCACCGGATTTAATGCGCCGAAAATCGTCGAGCTCTACAATCTTTGTGCCGCGGGCAAGCTGAAGGAAGCCAAGCCGCTGGCGGATTCGGTGCACCATTTTCTTTTTGGCGCACTCGTCCCCATGGTGAAAAAACAAGGGCTATGGGATTCGGCGATCGATCGTATCCAGCGGGTGGCCGGTGGTGGGGTGGTGGGGCTGCGTTGCCAGTCTCCCTATCGCAGTGGCACCGAAAAGGACCTGCGGCGAGTCATTGCCTGGTGCCGCCAGCATACGCCTGAGCTTCTGCCCGCGCATTTATTGCGGTGAATCTGGAAAACCAACCGCCTGAGGTTGGCGGTTGGTGATGTTACGGTTCAATCGATTTTGGGCACGGCGATGCAGTCGACCTCGTAATGCAGGGTCGGTGGCAGACAGCCGGAGATCGTGGTCCGCGCGGGCAGGGGAGCAGTGAAATACTCGGCGTAGAGTTTGTTGTAGAGCGGTGAGTTGGCGCCATCGCGGATATAATTGCGGGTCTGCACCACGTGGGCCAGATCGCTCCCGGCGGATTCGAGCACGTCGCGCAGATTTTCGATTGAGCGGCGAAACTCTTCCTCGAAAGTGCCGGAGATGATCTTGCCGGTTTTGTCGACCGAGGCCTGGCCCGATACGAAGATCAGATCACCCACGCGCACGGCGGGGCTGAAGGGAAGATGCGAGACCGGGGTCGATTCATCGCGAGGATAGGATACGATTGGATTATTCATGAGAAATTGAATTCAGGTTTAGCCATGGGATCGAGCGGGTGGATCGGGCGCCTGATTTCCTGCCACGGAAAACTCTTGAGATCGCTGCGACAGGGTCCCGGCGTGTCGACCCAATACGATTGGGCGGTGATCGGATCATAACCCTGCCGATGGCCCACCGCGGCCTTCACGCCGATAAATGCGAAGTCGCCCGGCTCGATGCCCTGACTGCGATATTGGCCGAGATCAAACGGCGGAGTTTTGCGACTGTTCAGCAGAATGGTGAGATTGGCGGTGCGCACGACGGCGCAGGCTTGCATGTCGATGTTAACGCCCCCCATCGACGCCAGATGACTGTTCCGGTCGACCAGCGTGAACTTGCCATCGCTGCGCGAAACAAACGTGACCGCCAAGTCGACTGGACCGGGATCGAGCCGGGAGCGTTTACCGCCAAGGGCCAGGGTGCGCACGTCGCCGGGTTGCGCGTCGGCCAGTGCCGCGACGGCCTCGGGATCATTGAGGGCGAGCAACGCGTTTTGGGTGCCATGCTTGAGCAAAGCGCGGAGGACTCCGGTGCAATCTCCCGGAGCCCCGCCACCAATATTGTCGGAAGGTTCGACGAGAAGGGTGGGCCCGTTGGGATCGGGCTTGATCTGCGCGAGCAGATCGTCGGCCGAGGGATAATTGATTTCCGCTTTGGCTCGCATCGACCACGCGAGTTCGGCCAATTCGGTGAGCACGGTTTTGGCCCGTTCATCGTTGCCCTGATGAATCACGCTGAGGCTTACCCCGGTGTCGGGTGAATCGGCGAAGGCAAAGCCGGCGACGATATTGATCGCGAGAATTTCGTTATGGGCGGCCTCTAATTCGCGCGCTCGGCTTTCCAGTGCCTTCATCGGGTCGTCAGCCGTGCCGGTCGACGGCGGCGGCAGGAGCAAGGGAAGTTGGCAACCAAGGGTGCGCGGAATGCGTTTTGCGGTGAGCGCATCCACCATGATCTGCGTGGCCCGCATGGCGGCCTCGCGAGCATCGCTGTGCGGGTTGTTGCGGTAGCAGACGAGCCCTTGGGACAGACGAAACGTGCGGAGCGACAGATTCGCATGGAGATCAAACACACCGAAGAGGGGAATATCGGCGGCGCCGGGCAGGGCGCGAATCCGCCCCAGCAATTCTCCCTCGGGATCGCGAATGGTCTGGGTGCACATCCCGCCATGGAGAACCAGATAAATGGCGTCGATGCCTTGGGCGATCGCGGCCTTGGCCTGCGGGGCGAACTCGCTCCAGAATTTTTCAAACACCTCGTCCTCCAGAATTGCACTCGGCAGACAGCGGACATCGATCGTGGGGATGACTTGCAGGCCGGCATCCTGGGCAACTTGGAGAAACCCGTCCGTGGGGGAACCGTTGCCGAGGGTCTTCAGAATATTGTCTCCCCGCGTGATCTCAAAATCGGACCATGCCGTGGTCCCTTCTAGAAACGTATGTGTTTCATGGAAGAATCCTGCGAAGAGAATGCGGGGTTTCATGAGGGTGATAATTAATTGTGGGGCGGGGTTACCGAACCTCGCCTTTGAACGCAACGTCGTCGTTGGCGGGATCAGGCGATCCCGCCCTACAAGTGACTTTGGTTTCGTAGGGCCCGACCTTGGTCGGTGCCGAGGCCGCACCAAGGTGCGGCCCTACGGTGGAAGGTTGGAACCGCTTTACCATCATTCCGCGGGTTTCCATTCGGCCGCATGGCGGGCGAAGGCGATGGCCGCACGGACCAACGTCTCGTCGATTTCCTTGTCGGTGTGCGTGGTGCTGATGGACCATAGCCCGCGCTCGATGGCGCGCACACCTTCCTCGAGCAGGCAGCGGCGCAGATGCGTCCAACGGGCGGCATCATTACGCGTGATGTAGTCGCGATAATCGACAATCGGACCTTCGGCGGCGCCGGGTTTGAGCAGGACGGTGTGAAAAGCCAAACCGGGGCCTTGGGGCCGCATGGGGATATCGTTCTGTTTTGCGAGTTCGGACAGGCCGGCCATCAGGCGTTGGCCGAGGAATTTGGTGCCGGCGGGATGGGCATCGCCGCGCATTATTATTTCATCGAGACACCATTTGCTGGCGGCGAGACAGAGCGGATTGGCGTTGAGCGTGCCCGCATGAATGGATTCGCCGGAAATGATCTTGGCCATGGCTTCCTTGGTGCCACATAGCGCGGCGAACGGGGTGCCGCCGCCGATGGCCTTGCCGAGAATGGTGAGGTCGGGTTTAAACCCGTAGTAGCCTTGGGCACAGGAAGCACCGAAGCGAAAACCGGTGATCGTTTCATCCGCGATCATCATGATTCCGTCACGATCGCAAAGTTCACGGATGGTTTCCATGAGACCGGCGACCGGTTCGATGCAACAGGTGTTGCACAGGGCGGGTTCGAAGATGATTGCGGCAATCTGGCCTTTGTAGGCGTCGACCCGACGTCGGAGATGCTCGGGATCGTTCCAGCGCGCGACTACGAATTTCTCGGTGACCTCGGGGATGACGCCCTTGCTAGGGTGGACGTGCGCGGGATTTTCCGGATCATCCCAGGTGCTGGGGGGATTGGCAAAACCGGTGAGACCCTCATCGCCCCAACCGTGGTAATGACCCTCGAAACGAAGAATGAGCGGGCGACCGGTGGTGGCGCGCGCGAGGCGGAAGGCGGCCATCACAGATTCGGTGGCGCTGTTGTTGAAGCGCACCAGATCGACCGAGGGGATCATCGACTGGATGCGTTCGGCGACATCGATCTCGAGTTCACATTGAGCGGCCCAATGGATGCCGAGTTTTGCCTGGGCACTGATCGCATCGGCGAGTCCGGCCGGGGCGTGGCCGTAGAGGAGGGCGCCCTGGCCGAGCTGGTAGTCGATGGTTTCATTACCATCGACGTCCCAGATGCGCGGGCCGGAGCCTTTGGCGAAATAGAGGGGCACCGGCTGTTCCATTTTGCGGATGCCACTGTTGATGCCGCCGGCGATGCTATTTTGCGCACGGGCGAAGAGTTCTGCGGATTTGGTGAATGTTGCGGGCATAAAGTCGGAGGTTGAAGGTTGATGTTCGGGCTAGGTTATGGCGGACAGGTGGGAGTTGGTGGCTAGGTGTAGATAGGTGGGTTAGGCGTGGGCGCGATGCGGCGTTACCTCCTGGCTGAGTTGGCGCATGGCTGAGATGAGACTGTTGCGACGATCGACGGGAAAACGGTTGACCGGCACGGAAACGCTGATGCCCGCGAGCGGTTCAGCGAAAGGGGCGAGAGAGATCGCGACACAGGCCACGCCAGCGACGGTCTCTTCTTCTTCCAGGGCGCAACCCCGGGCTCGCGTGGCGGCGAGATCTTTTTCGAGTTGCAGACGGGCGACTTTGCGGCCGCGCACCGGCAGCGTGGTGCAGGCCTTGGTAACAAGTCGCGCCTGTTGTTCATCGGGCAGGTGGGCCACAATCGCCCGCCCCAGGGCGGTGGTATGAAAGAGATCGCGGGCACCGGGTTTCACAATCCAGCGCAGGGCTTGGGCGGTTTCGGTCACGTGGGCATAGCGAATATAAATACCCTCGAGCACGCCGAGATTGACGGTTTCGTCGAAGCGGTGGTGCAGCGCGTCGATCAAGGGCTGGGCTCGGGCTCGAAGGGTGGCGTCGCGACCGTGTTCCCGCAGGGAGCTCAAGCGATCGGAAAGTTTGTAGCTGCCCCGAGTTCCGGCCGGGGTCACATAACCAAGATCGCGCAGGCTGCGCAGGATGCGATGGACGGTGGGCTTGGGCAGGCGGCCTTCCTCGGCCAGCTCCGCCAGACTCAAGGCGCGGCCGGTGCGGGCCAGCACTTCAAGGATCGAGAAAGCTTTATCGAGGACGGCAATACTCATGAAATTTACTTTACATATAATTTCACAATGTGGAACGTTGGTTCCGTCAAACAAAATACCCCATGATCATCGATTGCCATAATCACATCGGAGTGGATCTGTTTTTCTACCTCAACGGCTACCATCCATACGCGCAGGATCTGCCGGCGATGGTGACCGAGGGTCGCCACTGCGGCGTGGATCGCTGGGTCGTGTTCCCCATGGTCAGTAACCTCACGTTTGACGTGGCGGCAATGCACCGGGGCGAATGGGTGACGGGCGATCTCGAGAAGGTGCCCTACGCGTTTGAGAACGAGCGGATGATGCGCGAAATTTATGAACTTTACCCTGAGATGGGGAAGCACGTGCTGCCGTTCGTGATTCTCGATCCGATGCGTGAACCGGCCGCTCAGCTAATAAAGCTGAGGGAGCTGCGGGAGAAGTTTCCATATTATGGGCTCAAGATTCAGGCCACGATCATCCAGTCCGATGTATTGGCCCTGTTAAACGAAGGCCGTGGGTTTCTGGAATTCGCCGAGGAATTCAATCTACCGTTTCTGATTCACTCCAGTGTGGCTCCAGAAGACACGTGGTCGCAGGCGTCGAGTATTTTGCAGATTGCCGAGGCCGCCCCGAACGTGCGGTTCTGTCTCGCGCATTCATGCCGGTTTGACCGCGAGAGTCTGGATCGCGTGGCCGAGTTGCCCAACACTTGGTTCGATTGCTCGGCCCATCGCATCCATTGCGAAAGCGTGGTGAGAGGGATGGCCAATGTGGCCACCGCCGAGCGACGGTTCGACGCGGACTATCGCGACCCGACGGCGGTGTTGCGCGCCTTGGCGGAGACTTATCCCACCAAACTCATCTGGGGTTCGGACACGCCGTTTCAAAGTTACGTGGATTCCCGCTATTCGTTGATCAGCACCTACGCGGATGAACTGGAATGCGTGCATGCGTTACCCGAAACTCTCAAACCCGCCATCACGCAGGACAACCTGCTCAAACTCCTCCAATTAAAAGATGAAAGCATTCTCACTCGCGAATAACGGCGCGCTGGTCACCGGCTCCTCCAAAGGTATCGGGCACGCGATTGCCCTCGGCTTGCACGAGGCGGGAGCTGGCGTGGTTTTTCACGGCAACACCGCTAAACCCGAAAACATGCCGGAGGGCAGCGGGTTCGTGCAGGGCAATCTGCTGGATCCAAACGCGGCCCCCAAATTGGTGGCCGACGCATTCGCGGTGCAACCGAAGCTGGATCTGCTGGTGGCCAATGCCGGGAGTTTCTTTGACCGGCCGTTTCTGGAAATGGATCCGGACACCTGGGACAAGACGATGAATCTCAATGTGCGCGCGACCTACTTTCTTTGTCAGGCCTTTGCCAAGGAACTGATCGCCCGGAAACGTCCCGGCGCGATGGTGCTGGTTTCGTCAACCAACGGATTTCAGTCGGAAGAGGATTCCACCGCCTACGATAGTTCCAAGGGCGCTCTGGTGATGATGACCCGCAGTCTCTCGCAAGCGCTGATTGACCATGGCATCCGGGTCAACGGATTGGCGCCCGGTCTGGTTCGCACGCCCTTGACCTCGGCGCTGGGCTTTGGGGACAAGTCGCGCCATTACGAGAAAAAGATTTTGCTGCGGCGATTGGGTGAGCCCGAGGACTGCGCCGGCACGGCGGTGTTTCTGCTTTCGGCCGCGTCCTCCTACGTCGTCGGCCAAGTGGTCGTGGTGGATGGGGGGTTGACGGTGGGTCAAATTGGCCGGATGTAATTGGGCTAACGTGACGGGCCTTAATGACTCCGTCTTACATTTCAAAAAACCATGACCGCCAACCAAACAATTGCTGACTTGATTACACCCGTAGTGCTGCTGGACCGCGCCCGGCTGGATAAAAATATCCGCGCCATGCAGGATGCCTGCGATGCGCACAGCGTCGGACTTTGGCCGCACATTAAAACGCACAAGATGGTCGAGGTAGCCCGGCGGCAATTGGCGGCTGGGGCCCTGGGCCTCACTTGCGCGAAAGTCGGCGAGGCCGAGGCGATGCTCCCTTCCGGAGTGAAGCGAATCTTTATCGCGCATTCCCTCGTTGATGTGCGCGTGGCGCCGCGGTTGGCGGCGCTCGCGGATCAATTGGAGGAGTTGCGGGTGGCGGTGACGAGTGTGGGCCATGCGGAAGCGCTCGTGCGTGTCGCTGTGGCCACGGATCGTATTCTAAAGGTGGTGCTCGCGGTGAACACCGGACTCAATCGCGAAGGGGTCAGAAAAGTGGAAGAGGCGAAAGCGGTGGCGGCAATTGTGGCCGCATGCCCTCAGCTCGAACTCGCCGCGATCTATACCCACGAAGGACAGATGTATGGGGCCAAACCCGAAGAACAGGCGGAGCGAGCCAACGGGGTAATCGCAACCATGGAGGAATTTCGCGACGCGATTGATCCGGCTTTGCCGCTGTGGCCCGGTTGCAGTGTGACGGCGAAAATCATGGCCGCGACCGGCAAGGTGCAAGTGGTGCGCCCCGGGGCCTATATGTTTGGCGATATGTCCCTGGCGGTAACAACCCAAGTGATGGCACCGGCGGATGTGGCGATTCACGTGTTGGTAACGGTCATCGATCGCCCCGAGCCCGGACTCGCCTTGATCGATGCGGGCACGAAAGTTTTTTCCTCCGACAAATCGCGGACGGGCTTCAATGGCATTGCGGTCGATGGCCGCGACATCCAGGCCGTCGCCCTCAACGAGGAGCACGGTTATTTGGGTGGAGGAGACGTGGATAAGCTCAAGATTGGCGACCGCCTGCAAATCATGACGGCGCATGTTTGCACCTGCATCAATCTGGCCGACACCGTCATGGTGGTTGAAGGCGATGCGGTCGTGGATCAGTGGCGCATCGATGCCCGCGGCAAGGTGCAGTAACCCCATGATTTATTACCTGCCGGTAAACCAGCGTTGGAGATCCTGGGGCCTATTTCATACCCTTGGGTTTTAAACCGGAGCACTTTGATTAACTGATCAAACCGACCGATGTCCGCCGCCAACACTTTGAAGTATTTGCAGTCGCGGCTAAAAACTTCCACCGCCCTCGGGGTTGATTATGTGCGGGATGGGTTGGGCATAAATTCATCCCCCCGCGTGCCGCTGATGGTGCACACGAGTCTGGCGGACCCCGCGCAATGCGGCCGTCGGGAGCGAGGTTGGGCGGTCCAGGGTGGCTTGCCTGATGCCTATACTTGGGTGGCGTTGCGCGATCTACCGATGCTGGGCAACCGCTCCCAACTCGCGCAGTTTTCTTTTGAGAGCACGCAAACCGGTGTGGCTTCCGCTGAGCACGGGATGGTCGAGATGCGATTGTGCCGGGGCATGACGCCCGACGATCTGCCGCTGCGCATCCGGATCGAAAATGGCGCATTTTATATCCTGGGACTCAACGGCGAATCCTTGCTGGCCGGTGATCGGGAGTCGCGGGTTTTCGCGATGTCGACGGCCACGACTTACGTGCTGACAGTTTTGCTTTTTCAAAAGGCCGTCTTCGTGCGCTTGACCGGTGCGGATATTCCGGGAGGGGCATTGGAACTGGTGGTGCCGGACCGTCGTCGTTTCATTCCCGGTCGACCTGGTCTTGGCCTGCGACCGAATGCGCAGGCCACGGGTGGGGAATTGGTGGTGTTTGACTGGAGCGTGACGCCAGTCGGTCCGGTCGATTGCCGACTCGGCGCAATCGGCGACTCCATCACCGCGGGCAATGACGGCGAACCCGAAGCGGAAAGTTATGTGTATCTGGCGACCCGCGCGCTGGGCCAGGATCTGGTGCTCAACACCGGCAGCGGTGGCTCGACCACGACGCTTGATGTAGAACGGTTTCCCTACGAAATGGCCCCCTTCCGTCCGGCGATCGTTTGGATTGAGGGCGGAACCAACGACATTGGCACGGGCGTGAGCGCCGACACGGCGTTCCAAAATATCATGCGGCAGGCCGAACTCATCACCTGGGGCGGACAGGCGGTGTTTTCCACCGTACCACCACGCGTGTTGCCGGCTGCAGCACAATACGCCGAACTTGACCGCCTCAACCGTTTCATCCGAGAAAGCGGTCGACCGTTTGTTGATCGCCATGCCTTGGTGTGTGATCCTGCTGACCCACAGCATATCAGACCCGAATTCTGCAAACCCGATGGCGTTCACATCGCTCGGGCCGGGCATGATTGCATTGCGGCGGCGGCGGCGCAACTTTTCCAAACCCTCGCGCGTCCAACCGACCGCGTTGATTGATTCACTTTACTGCCTTCCTTTAACCCACCGCTCCACCCATGCGCGCTTCATTCCCCGCTGAAAAACTTTCCTCCCGGCATCGCAACCTGTTCAACGGCGACTCCTGTATCTTTTTCTACAATCCAGAAAAGTGGTTGCCGGAAAACTTCACCCTGCAGGAGGTCGTCAATGCCCGCAGTGGCATAGTTGAACCTGGCGCCCGGCCGGTGGGCGGACCCTACACAGCCAAGGGAATACACAATTACGTGGATTTGTTGGCCGACAGCGGCATCGACACGTTTCTGGTCAACGCCAACGCGTCGCGCGCCTGGTATCCGAGCAAGGTGATACCAACGATCCTCGACGGTTATGTGCGTGGCGATCGCGAGTATTTCCGCGGACATGCGATCTGTCAGGGCGCGACCGAACCGGAGGATGTGGAGCGTTTCATCGACCGGATCATGCCTTTCATGGACCTTTACCAGGATCTGATCGATGCCGGGGTGGACTGGCTGGCCGAGGCAGCCAAAGCTTGTCGGCGTCGTGGCGTGGCCCCCTGGGTCAGCATCCGCATGAACGATTTCCACGGGCACCTGAATATCGACGGCAGTTTCTTCAACGTGCCCCTCTTGAAGAATCCGGAGATGCGGCTGAAGCATAGCAGCTATGCGCCAACCATGTTTGAGCCGGGTTATCGCACCGGCTTGAACTATGAAAAGGCGGAGGTGCGCAACCTGATGATGGCCCAGATCAAGGAAGTGGTGGAGGACTACGATTATGAGGGGCTCGAGCTCGATTGGTGGCGGCAACCGCTGTGCTGTGAACCCAATGCGACCCAGGCCACCATCGACATGATGTCGGACTGGGTGCGCGAGGTGAGGGCGCTCACCGAACGGCGTGCCAAAGCAACCGGACGGCCTTATCCGCTGGGGCTGCGCATCCCCGGGCAATTGGAAACGTTGAATAGCATCGGGCTGGATGTGGTCACGCTCTGTCGCGAGGGCGTGATCGATTTCGTGGCGCCGTCCGGATTCTGGTGCACCACGTGGGAAATGCCACACGACACGCTGCGGCAACAACTCGGTGAAGACGTGACCATCTACGGGGTGATCGAAGATGGCGCCAACCCGCTGCCCACCCACGCCACGGCGCTCAACCACACTCAGGGCATTCGCCTTATCTCCTCGAGCCATGAAATGCTGCGCGCCAACGCGGCGGGTAAACTCGTGCTCGGGGCCGACGGCATCGAATGGTTCAATTTCTATTGCACGGATCCCGGGCGGAAACCCGGGTTGATTTCGGATTACACGGCGTTGCGCGACATCGACCAACTGGACCGGCTGCGCGGTTTGCCCAAACACTACTCGTTCTCAATGAGCGGTCATGGACTGGTGCACCCGCCGTTTGAAATCACGCCGCAACTGCCAGCGGTTTTGGAGAAATGGTGGAACCGTCCCTTCCGACTGCCGATGTGCGCCGAGCCGACGGATCGCGACTTGGAACTCGTAATCCAGATCGTGCTCAAAGTGGAAGATAAAGCTGAAGTGCTACCAGTGGCCTTCAACGGATGCTGGCCTCGCGTGGAGCATACGGTGACGGATGAACTCCTGTTTCCCTGTGGCTGTCTCACGCACCTCACTCCGGAGCACCAGGGCCTCAACTTCCGTTTTCCCGTCGACCTGGTGCGAGATGGGTGGAATGAAATCACCATCGAGAACGGTGACGAGCAGCCCATTACGATCGTGTGCATCGATCTGGCCATTCGGCCGATTGGTGACTGATGCCATTTTTTTCAACCCGCCAATCAATACCCGCGGTTTATACCATGAGCACAACCCATCCAACCTGTCGCAAGGTGAAGGACATTGTTATCTATGAAGACGCCAAATTCCATTCGGCGTTTCCGTCGGTGGTGCAGCGACCGGATGGTGAGTTGCTGCTGGCCTTTCGCCGTGCGCCCAATCGTCTGGCGTTTGGAGAGGAAGGGAATGACCACGTCGATCCCAACAGTTATCTCGTAGCGGTGCGTTCGCCGGACGGGGAAACCTGGACCAAGCAACCAGAATTGATTTATGCCCACGACATCGGTGGTTCGCAGGATCCCTGTTTGCTCCAATTGCGCGACGGCAACCTGCTTTGCGCCAGTTATGGTTGGACTTTCATGTCGCCGGACAAGGTGTCCGGTCTCAAGCAGCCGGTGTTTGAAATCCGTCCAGGAATTGTGTTTAACGGGGGTTATTATGTGAAGTCGGTCGATGGAGGGAAGACCTGGCAGGGGCCGCTCTATCCTCCTTCCATTCCTACGGAAAAGCGCCTCGGCCTCTACGGGCAACCCTTGCGGGCCTATAATCGAGGCGCGATGGTTGAAGGTCAGGACGGCCGAATATACTGGGTGTGTCCCGCGCAGGATAGTGTGGACCCGCGCCGGAGCGGAACGCATCTGCTGATATCCGCAGATAAGGGACAGACGTGGACCTACTCCTGCCCGGTGGCAAACGATGCAAAGGTTTCGTTTAACGAGACCTCGATCCACGAAACGCCCAAGGGCGACCTCGTCGCTTTTATGCGTTCGGCTGATTTCGACAATTTGGCGTGTATCGCACGTTCAACCGATGGAGGTAAAAGTTTTCAGCCCTGGCAGAGTATGGAGTTTGATGGGCGGCCGTTGCATGCCCTACGCCTGCCCGATGATCGGGTGCTACTCACCTATGGTTACCGCACGGGTCCGTATGGCATCCGCGCCCGCATCCTCAATGCGGAGTGCACCGACTTTGTCACCGCGCCCGAAATCATCCTGCGCAATGATGGTGGCTCGGGCGACCTCGGGTATCCGTGGTCCGTGCAATTGGACGCCACACATGTGCTGGTGTCGTATTACTTCAACGTCCCCGGTGGCATTCAGCATATTGCCGGCACGATTCTGGAGATCAATTGAACCTCGGATCAGTGGTCATTTTCGTATTATTAACCTCTGGGTGCCGTAGCTATCGTCTATATGTCTATGCGGTCGTTTGGTGACTGACCCCATTTTTACTAATCCACCAACCAGAACCCCGTATTTCGTATCATGAGCACAACCCATCCAACCTGTCGCAAGGTGAAGGACATTATTATTTATGAGGACGCTAAATACTTCTCGGCGTTTCCGTCGGTGGTGAAGCGACCGGATGGGGAGTTGCTGTTGGCTTTCCGACGCGCGCCCAATCGTCGGCTTATGGGCGGAGAGGAAAACAATCACGTGCATCCTAACAGTTACCTCGTGTCAGTGCGTTCACCGGATGGAGAAAATTGGAGCAAGGACCCCGAATTATTTTATGCCCACGACGTCGGCGGTTCGCAGGATCCCTGCCTGCTGCAACTACGAGACGGCACCTTGCTTTGCGCCAGTTACGCGTGGACATTCATGCCACCGGAAAGAGTGCCACACCTAAAAGCTCCGGTGCATGAGTCCAAACCCGGCGTCGTCTTTTGTGGGGGTTATTATTTGAAGTCGGTCGATGGAGGTAAGCACTGGCAAGGACCCTTCTATCCACCTTCTTTGCCGTCGGAGACTTTCCTTAATCCTTACGGGCAACCTTTGCCGGCCTACAATCGAGGTGCGATGATGGAGGGCAGGGATGGCCGGATATTCTGGGTTTGTGCGGCTAACGAGTGTCTGGCGCCGCGCCGCGCTGCCACCCACTTGTTGATTTCCGAGGACAAGGGCCAGTCGTGGCGCTACTCCTGTCCGGTGGCATCCGATGCCAAAGTAACGTTCAGCGAGACTTCGCTGCTCGAAACACCGAGCGGCGACCTTGTAGCTTTCATGCGCACAAATGATTTTGATGATGAAGCCTGCATTGCGCGTTCAACTGATGGCGGCAATAGCTTTCAACCTTGGCAGGGCATGGGTTTTAAGGGGCATCCTTTGCATGCGCTGCGCCTGCCCGATGATCGGGTTTTACTCGTCTACGGTTACCGTCACGAACCGTTTGGTATTCGTTGTCGCATTCTCAATGCCGAGTGCACCGACTTTGCCACTGCGACAGAGATGGTGTTGCGCGAGGATGGTGGCGGTTTCGACATCGGCTATCCGTGGGCGGTGCAATTAGATGCCACTCATGTGCTGGTGACGTATTACTTTAATGTGGCCGACGGCATCAGGCACATCGCAGGCACGATTCTGGAGATTGATTGAGTTGATGCAGTCCGCTGGCTGGCGCCCGTAATTTAAGCAAGCAAGCTTGCGGCCTACTTCATAGAAAATCCATCACGCCGGCGTCACCGGCAGGCCCGTTTCGGCGGATTGGTAAAGGGCGCGGATGAGCGACACCGCTTTGCGGGCTTCAGGGCCATCGATGCCGAGGGGGGTGCCGTCGCGCAGGTGATGGACGAGATCCTGAATTTGGCGGAGATGCCCTTGATGGCTGATGGCGCCTGGATCACTCGAACCGGAACCCATGGAAGTGTCGGCCGCGGCGTGGCGAACCGCTTCGTCCCCGGGTTGTTCCTCCCGAAAGTCCCAGCGCGTAATCGTTTCCTCCTCGAGCGAAACCGAACCGTGCTCACCGCAGATTTCGATGCGGCGCGACCAACCGGGGAAAGTTGCGGTGCTGGCTTCGATGGTGCCCAGCGCGCCATCGGCGTAGCGCAACGTGGCGCAGGCCGTGTCTTCACTTTCGATCGTAGTGTGCACGCGTTGGGTGGTGCGGCCAAAGACTTCGACCGGCATCCCCACGAACCATTGCAGGAGATCAAGTCCATGAATGGCTTGATTCATGGTTGCCCCGCCACCATCGAGGGCGCGGGTGCCTTTCCAGCCGTGGTAATAGTCCTTGGTACGATGCCATTTCACGTAGGCACTCGCCAGAACGAGTTTGCCAAAGCGACCGGCATCGAGGGCCGACTTGATCAATTGGGCATTGGTTCCGAAACGGGCTTGAAAAATTGGAGCAACGATCACCCCGGCCGAGGCTGCGGCAGTGAGCAATTCGTCTACGCGTTCGACGGTGATCTCCAGTGGTTTTTCGATGACGATGTGTTTGCCGGCCCGAATGGCGGCGAGAGCGGGTTCGAGGTGCGCCCCACTCGGGGTGGTGATGCAGATTACCTGGATGTCATCGCGCAAAACGAGGGCCTTGATATCCGTGGTGTGAAAAGTGGCGCCGTGTTTTTCCGCGAGCGCTTGCGCGGTGTCGGCGTTGCGACTGGCGACTCCGACCAAGCGCGCACCTATGGCGTCCTTGATGGCCAAGGCGTGATAGTTGGCAATCATGCCGCTGCCAATAATTCCGAATCCGAGCTCAGCCTGGTTTGTCATTTCGGCGATGATGGAACGAACGATCAGAAAGTTACCACGAAAAACTCGAAATGGGTATGACGGGAAATGGAACGATCATAGAAACCACGGATAGACACGGATTCTGAATTTTTGGTTTTGGTTGGGCCTCTATCTGTGTTCATCCGTGTCTATCTGTGGTTAAGTTAGTCTGATTTGGTCTTGGAGAATGTCGCGGATTTGTCGTCAAAAATTGACTCAATCTGTGGAGAAGTACCTGCTGGGGTATGGCGCAAAAATCCGATGGCATGAACTACGCTCCGCAGGGCAAGGCGCAACCGGTGGTGAAACCGGGTGAGTTTGTCTTTGCCGCTTCGCATCTCGAACACGGCCACATCTATGGTCAGTGCAACGGCCTGATCGAAGCCGGGGCGACGTTGAAATGGGTCTACGATCCCGACGCGGCAAAAGTGGAAGCTTTTCTCAAGGCGTATCCGCAGGCGCAGGTCGCCCGCAGCTTCGACGAGATACTCACCGATCCTGACGTAAAACTCGTGGCCGCTGCGGCCGTGCCAAGTGAAAGGGGCGCGATCGGTTGCCAAGTGATGCAAGCGGGGAAGGATTATTTTACCGACAAAACGCCCTTCACCACGCTCGATCAATTGGCACAGGCCAAGCAGGTGGTGGCGGAGACCGGGCGCAAATACATGGTCTATTTCAGCGAGCGGCTGCACGTGGAATGCGCGATGCATGCCGGTGATCTCGTGCACGGCGGTGCGATCGGCGATGTGGTGCAAGTGCTGGGACTCGGGCCGCACCGATTGAGCAAACCCTCGCGCCCGGATTGGTTTTTCGAGCGCGCGAAATACGGCGGCATCCTCTGCGACATCGGCAGCCACCAATTCGAACAGTTTCTTTATTACAGCGGCGCGACTGATGCGACCGTCTCTAATGCGGCCGTGGGAAATTTCGCCAATGCGGACACGCCCGAGTTCGAGGATTTTGGCGAGGCCTCACTCGTCGGCAACAACGGCACATCGAATTACATTCGCGTGGATTGGTTCACGCCAGATGGGCTGCGCACCTGGGGTGACGGCCGCACCGTCATCCTCGGCACCAAGGGTTATATCGAGCTGCGAAAATATGTGGATGTGGGTCGTGATGCCACCGGGGACAATCTGATCCTCGTCGACGGGGCAGGGGAAAAGATGATCAATGTGAACGGGCAGGTGGGCTTCCGCTTCTTCGGCGAATTGATCCTCGATTGCCTCAACCGCACCGAAAAAGCCATGACGCAGGAGCATGCATTCAAAGCTGCGGAACTCTGCCTCAAGGCGCAGGTCGCCGCGAAGGTGTTGGGAAAGCAAAGATAAGCTTTTGGCAACGACTCCGTCCGGGTGGATGGCGGGACAGGGAATGTCTGGACGGTCACACCTGAAGCGGTGGTTTCTATGTCCATTTCTTATCGCCAGCCGACCAGCAATTAGCCTATGTTTAGGCGTGGCCACTACGGAATTAGAAATCGTCGATATTCCGACCCTCGATCCGGGTGAGACATCACTGATGAATCTGCATTCGGTGCTCAACGTGCTGAATGTTTTACACGGGGAGCTGACGCTGCTGGGCCTTTATCTGGCTGATGATCCCGATCTGCTGCGCCCGGCGCTCGAGCATTGTGAACAAATGCAGAAGGATCTCATCGATCCGGACGCGAGCCTGCACCATGCCACTACCCTTCCGGATACCATCGCCAGTATCGAGCACTGCATCGCGCAGGTATTGGACAGCCGGCCGGAATCAAATAACAACGCGGAGGTGCAGGACTCACTCGGCAACCTCCAATCGGTTTTCAAAGTGTTTGAAGTGCGCGCCCGCGAGCTACTGGCGCGGACGCAGATGCCGGACCAATGGGTCGAAGTGCCGGTCGAATCCTTGCGCGCTGACCAGCACGAAATCTTTGCTGCGATAGAGAAAAACAGCCACGGCCGCTATCGGATTCTCTACAACCTCGCGCAGCAGGAACAGTCGGATTACTATGTCAACCTCTCCATTGAGAGCGAAGACCGGCAGGTGGTGGTAATGCCGCTGATTTTTAAGGACGTCATGCGTGATTTGTTGGCGAATGCCCGCAAATACACCCCGCCGGGAGGCACCATCAGCGCGGGTTTGTATGTCACCGCTGAAACCTTGAAATTTACCGTGCAGGATACAGGTCGAGGCATCCCGCCCGATGAATTGGACACAGTCGTGCACTATGGCCAACGCGGGAGCAATGTGAGTGAGGTGCGCACCATGGGTGGCGGCTTCGGTCTCACCAAGGCCTTTCTCGTTACGAAACAGTTTGGCGGACGCTTCTGGATTCGTTCCGAGGTTGGCGTGGGCACTCGTATCCGGATTGAACTACCCCGACCGCCGGCCGTTAAGCAGGCCTGAGGGATCACTTGAACGACACCGGCCAAGGCACATTTTGAAGCAAAGCAGTAAACCGAGCACGCCCGGTGTACCTCAGATCAACAAGGGGGACGTCATGCCCAACGCCTGCCGCCCTCTGCAAATGATTCATAGCTTCGATCGGTGGCCGGGGAAAACCGTCGAGGCCATGCGGAACCGAATCCATGAACTCAAGGATGCGGGTTTGGGTGGATTGGTCGTCAATGTGAGTTTCAAAGACTATCTCCTCGATAAGGCAGCTTGGGCAACGTTCCGGCGCGGGGTGCGGATTGCGCATCAGGAGGGGATGCGGATTTGGATCTACGATGAGGAAGGTTATCCCAGCGGCGCGGCAGGGGGGCGGGTGTTGGCGGAGGCCCCCTTAGTGGAAGCGCAAGGGTTGATCCGGGTGGTCGATCGATCGCGCGGGGTTCGGTATGAAACGATCCGACTCTATGAGGGCACCCACGCGACGGAGAATTTTTACCAGAAACGACCCTGCATCAATATTCTGGATCCACGCGCCGTCGCGACATTTCTCGCGGTGACGCACGATCGGTATGCGGCCGCGCTGAAACCAATTGCCCGCTATGTGGAAGCGTTTTTCACGGATGAGCCTTCGCTGAATTCCGTGTATATCCCGGAAAACCGCAACTATCCGAAAACCTTACCATGGTATGCGGAATTGCCGGCCGAATTTAAGGTCCGTAAAGGTTACGATCTGCTCCCTCATCTGGAGAGCTTGTTCATCAACACCGGGCCCATTGATCGGAAGGTGAGGTGCGACTTCTACTCCCTCGTCGCCGAGCTTTGCGGGGAGACTTTTTTTGGCGGTCTGCAGAAGTGGTGCCGCCGCCATAACGTGGCTTCGACCGGTCACCTCCTGGGGGAGGAAACGATGGCCTGGCAGACGATTTTCAACGGCGAGCCTTTTGCCTGCTACCGCAACTTGGACATACCTGGCATCGATATGATCATCTCTAATCCGGAGAAGATCATGCAGCAGAATTATTTCATGGTACCGAAGGTGGCCGGGTCGGCTTGTCGCCTCCAGGGCAGCCGGCGGCTGATGTGCGAGATCAGCGATTTCTTCGGCCGGAGGGACAAGGATTATGCGTCGATCGAGCAGATGAAATGCACCGCCGGGATACTTTTTTCGTTTGGCGTGACCGACCTCTGCTCTTACTACGGACTCTCATTTATTCCTGAGGAGGCTTTAAAGCCGGGAGTGTTCAACGTGCCGACGTATCGGCGCTACACCGAATTTGTCAGCCGGTTGAAGTTGATATTTACGGCCCGCACGATCGAGACGCGCGTCGCGGTGCTTTATCCCATTCTTTCGTTGCAGGCTCAATTTACGCCCTCCACCCGGTCGATGTATGAACCTCATCCTCGGAAGGATATCAACTTCATCGACGGGGCATTTACCGGTCTCTGCCGCAGTCTGCTACAGCAGCAGATCGACTACGACATGGTGGATGAAACGAGCATGGCAACGGCCGACATCGACGAGAAAACCCTCGCCCTCGGAGAGAGGCGTTATGATGTCATCGTGCTTCCTCCCATGGACACCATCCGCGTCAGCACGATGGTGGCGATTGACCGGTTTGCCCAAGCGGGAGGAACCATCATCGGTCACGCCCGCTTGCCCAAATACGCGGCCGATGGTCAGGATAAGGATACGAGCATCAGAACGACGGTCCGTCGGCTCCGTCGCAGTGGGTCGCTCTTGATTTTGGATACCAAGGTCAAGTCCATCGGCAGGTTGGTGAAGCCCCACCTAGCTCTCCAAGTTAAGCTTTCACCGATGAGAAAGAGCATCCTCTACACCGCGTTGAAGAATGGGGCAGGCACTTCTTATTTCTTAGTGAATGTCTCGGCGAAGCGCTACGAAGGCAGTCTCACCATGCCGGGTGCCGGCACGCCCGTTTTGCACGACCCCGCTACGGGAAAAGAGCGTTGGCTCCGCCCCCAAAAGACCAAGCATGGGCAAATACGAGTGTTACTTAAACTCCGCCCGTTCGAATCACTCTTGGTCGATTTTCGATAGAGTGGTGGACCCTAACCGTCTGATGCCCTGGGCGGGGTTTCCGCGCCCCAGACCTTGAAATCTTTCAAGTTCGAACCACCGACAAATTCACGCAGAATCGAATTATCCGGTACGGCGTCAGCATCAATGGGCAGGAACCATTCGATGAATGACAACAAGCGTCGGGCCTCGACCCATTCAGATGTGCCGTATTCCACTTGTCGCAACAAGGGCTCGGCCAGCGGCCCCACAACCGAGAGCTCGTAAGCCAAGGCGGAGTTGAACATGACGTCGGCGTTTTCCTGGTGCGGAAAGATATGGCGCTTCTCGCCGCGCCGCACCGATTCCCAGCGTGCAATCGTTTGGGTGGCACTGTAGCCGCGTTCGCGGGCATCGCGCACGATCCGACGGAGGAGTCGCGTATCGGTCGTGGAAATGCGGTTATGCCGGTCCAGATTGAGTTGGGTCAGGGCCGAGGCGTAGACCTTGAACGATTGCGCGGCCAGTTCGGCGGAGATTAATCGCGGATTCAGGCCATGGATGCCTTCGAGAATGATCAATTGCCCGGGCCGCAGACGGACGGTGTCGCCGGGATCCTGCCGACCCGCTTGGAAATTGAAGCGGGGCAATTGCACTTCTTCACCGGCGAGCAGGCGCTCGAGGTGATCACCCAGCTGCGCGAGATCGAGCGCGTCAATCGTCTCAAAATCCATCTGACCGGTCGCATCCTTCGGGGTCAGGTCGTGGCCGAGGAAGAAGTTGTCGAGTTCGAGCGCAAAAGGGGACAGGCCCTGCGAGAGGAGTTGCACGGCGAGCCGCCGCGAGAAAGTGGTCTTGCCCGAGGAGGAAGGCCCCGAGATTAACACCAATCGGGCGTGGTCGCGTTGTTCGGCAATCTGACGGGCGATGGCGGCGATGTGCTGTTCGTGCAAGGCCTCCGATACGAGGATGATCTCGCGGCTGCGGCCGGCGAGAATGGCATCGTCCAGCGCGCCCACGCTTTGGATGCCGAGACGCTCCAGCCAGTCGCCATACTGGCGAAAGGAGGCCACCAACTTTGGATTGTCGACCAGGGGGGCGACGGTGGTTGGTGCATTACGGCGCGGGAAACGCAGGGCAAAGCCGCCATTGAGAGCGGAGAGTTCGAACCACTTCAAATAGCCGGTCGAGGGCACCATGAAACCGTGGTGATAGTCCACGTGATGACCGACTTGGTAGAGAGTGACCGTGGTCTTGCTGCGGCGACGCATCAGCTGAACTTTGTCGTCAAATCCGTGCGCTAAAAACTGCTCAATCGCCTCTTCAACGGTGGCTTCTCTTCCCCCGAAAGGCAGATCCAATTCGACCAAGCGCCGCATCTCCGCTTCGATGCGTTTCAATTCGTCGGTGGTGAGCGTCTCGTGTCCCCGCACGGAGCAATAGTAACCGCCGGAGGAAAGGGAATGTTCTATGCAAAGGCTGGCGTCGGGCAGCATTTCCGAAAAGGCCGCTTCCAGAATAAAGGTCAGTGAACGCCGATAGATGAGAACGCCATCTGCTTCTGCTATGGTCACAGGTTGCACCCGAGATTCCATCTCGATGGGTCGGGTCAATTCGTGCAGTTCACCGTTGATCAGGGCGCCGACCATGGGGGCGGACAGCGTATCCACGATGGGCCGAAGCAACTCTTCCACCGTAGCTCCCCGGGGTCCCTCCAGGGTGCGACCATCCGGTAGGTGGATTTGCACTTGCGGAGTTTTGGCTTTGAAATGGGCGTCGGACATGGCGAGGTGTGGCACCGATTGCAGGTGCTCGATTGAACTTAGCGAAGAACCAATTTCCCACGATACATCGTCGAGGGCAATCCGTGAGTGGGGGATGGGTTATGGCTTATTATCGGAATCTAATGCTTTCCACTTAAGCGAGTGTGGCCATATCGATCACGAAGCGGTATTTCACATCGCTTTTCAGCATGCGTTCGTAGGCGTCGTTGATCTGGTCCATGCGGATCATTTCGATGTCGCAGGTGATGTTGTGCTCGCCGCAGAAATCCAACATTTCCTGCGTCTCGGGTAGCCCGCCGATGAGAGAGCCGGAGAGGGAGCGTCGGCGGAAGAGTAGCGGGAATGCTGCCACCGGCAGGGGTTTCTCGGGCGCACCGACCAGCACCAGGTTGCCGTCCCGTTTAAGGAGATTCAGGTAAGCGTTGAGGTCGTGGGTCGCGGATACGGCATCCAAAATCAAATCAAAGGTGCCGGCTTGAGCCGCCATTTGGGCTTCGTCAGTGGAGATGACCACCTCGTGGGCTCCGAGACGTTTGGCATCCTCCACTTTGCTCGGTGAGGTGGTGAACAGCACGACATGCGCCCCAAAGGCTCGGGCGAATTTAACGCCCATGTGACCCAGGCCCCCAAGGCCAACGATGCCGACCTTCTGGCCGGGACCGACTTTCCAGTGTCGCAGCGGCGAATAAGTGGTGATCCCTGCGCACAGCAGCGGCGCGGCGGCGGCCAGATCGAGATTGGCGGGCATGCGGAGCACGAAGTCTTCCGTCACCACGATACTTTGCGCGTAGCCACCAAGGGTGGGGCGGTCGAGCTGCTGCTCCATGCCACCATAGGTCATCACCATGCCGGTATCACAATATTGTTCCAAACCGGACTGACAGTTTGGACAGGTGCGGCAGGAATCCACGAGACAGCCGACGCCAACCGTGTCGCCAACTTTGAATTTAGTGACGCCATCTGCGACCGCGGTTACACGGCCGACAATCTCGTGACCGGGCACGGCGGGATATTGGGTAAAGCCCCATTCATTGCGGGCGTAGTGCAGATCGGAGTGGCAGACGCCACAATATTGGATCGCAATCTGGACATCATGATCGCTCGGCTCGCGGCGCTCAATGGTGGTCGCGGTGAGCTGACTGGTGGCGTTGGGGGTGGAATAGGCCTTGGTGGAAAAACATACGGGTTTGGACATAGGAGTAATGATTAACGGTGTGGTGCAGGACGGCAATCCGTGAGTGGGAATTGGTTGTGGCTTATTTGCTATTGGTTATTGCGAGCGGTGTATAGAGGTCGGGTAGCATTTCACGTAATCCCCAAAATCTAACACAAACTTTATGCTCACCACTTTCAGCCCAATGCTTGGCGAATCATCGGGGCGACCTTGTTGCCGAGGAGTTCGATGGCGTGCATCAGGGGTTGGTGCGGGAGTGAGGCGACCGACATCTGGAAACTGAACCGGTCGATGCCGCCGAGCACTTCGTGCACCCGCAGGACTTTCTCCACGACAGTTTCGGGGTCGCCCACATGCAGGGCCCCGGTCGGGCCGACCAAGGCATCGAATTGCGCCCGAGTGGTGGGCGGCCAACCGCGCTCCTTGCCGATCTCAGTAAATGCTTTCGCGTAACCGGGGAAAAACTCGTCCTCCGCTTGCTTGTTCGTGTCCGCCACATAACCGAGACAGTGCAGCCCCACGCGAAGTTTATCCTTGGGATGTCCGGCGCGTTCGCCGGCTTGACGATAGAGATCGATGAGGGGTTTGAAGCGATGCGGTTCTCCGCCGATGATCGCGACCATGAGGGGCAGGCCAAGGATGCCGGCGCGAATAAAGGAAGCCGGGGTGCCCCCGACCCCCAACCAGATCGGCAAAGGGTTTTGCAGCGGTCGGGGATATACGCCCTGCCCGGTGAGGGCCGCGCGATGTTTGCCGGACCAGTTAACCTGCGTGCTGCCCTGCAGCTTCAGCAGCAGATCGAGTTTCTCGGTAAACAGTTCATTGTAGTCATCGAGTGCGAACCCGAAGAGGGGAAACGCCTCAGTGAAAGATCCGCGACCCACGATCATTTCGGCGCGACCCCGTGAAACCAAATCGAGCGTGGCGAATTCCTGGAAAACTCGCACGGGATCCGCGGCGCTGAGCACGGTAACCGCACTGGTGAGGCGGATGGCTTTCGTGCGTGCCGCCGCCGCCGCGAGCAGGATAGTGGGGGCCGAATCGAGAAATTCTCCGCGGTGATGCTCGCCAATCCCGAAGTGATCCAGACCCACGTGGTCGGCGATCGCGATTTCTTCCATCAAGTCTGCGATGCGTTGCACGGGGCTGACGGTGACCCCAGTCACGGGGTCCGCGTTGGTCGCTACAAAACTGTCGATACCGATCTGCATTCAGCAGTAGGTAGTCAACTTGTCCTGCAGCGCAACTAGGGGCGGGGAATGGCCGGAAGGCTGGCGGCGGCCACGGCTTGACCGTGGCGTTTGTCTTTTTCGTCCGGAGTGCGCAGTTGAATCTGATCGGCGAGGGACGGGAACTCCGCACGCAAAACATTGCCAGCCTGAGTCAGGATTATTTCGCCGCCGGCGCCCGAAGCCACCCGACCCAGCAGGAGGAGGTTGCGCAACTCATAGAAATCCGCGTAGTGCGCGATCGCGTAGCCGAAACAAATGCCGATGGACTCATAGACAGACCGGGCTCGTGGGTCATCCGCTTGCATGGCATCCTGCACGAGGACGAGCCGTTCCGGCAGAGGCATGGTGTCCGCAAAATTGAAACCGGCGAGAGCCGCGAAGCGCGCTACGCCCTGTTGCGAGAAATACTGCACGCCGCAGCCGATATCGCCCGACCATTCATCCCGCGGTGCGTTGGACTGATAGTCGATGGGGGTGAACGCCAGCTCGTTGAGCCACGGCGTGATGTTACCTGTCGGGGTGACATATCCGGCGGCCAGACTGGTGCCCATCGCCACGCCGAGAACCGCGTTGTCCTGCAATGACATTGAACCGGCCAGAGCAGTGACTTCGCCATCGTTGACCACTTCGAATGGCACGTCGCCCCACATGGATTGTAACTGAAAAAACATTCGGCGGACATGCTGCTCAAAAGCATCCGCGGAGACGCCACGGAAAAGTGAAGCGACGCGCACTTCGTTGTTTACGTAAACACCCGCGGAACTTCCGCCGATGGCGTCGACCCGGGGCAGATGGGCGGCGGCGCGAGTCAGGGTATCCTGTATCCCGGCGAGATGGTAGGCGGGATCTTTTTGGAAATACGGATCCCAGGCGATCTCTTCGGAGTAGACGACTTTGCCATCGATCAGCGCAGCAGCTTTGCGGTCGCTGCCGCCCAGATCGAAGCCGATGCGGCAACCATCGAGGTTGCGACCCAGCGGCAGGGTTGTTTCCGCAGTTGGCGGCAGTTCGTCCTGCACACAGGTTTCGAGTGAGAAAGGCTGACGGTAAATCTTTTCGCCCATGAACGCATGATCGAAGGCGCGGGCACCGCCAGGGGCGTAGATGGGTTGCAATGCGGTGACGATCTCATCGGCCCCGGACACAAGCACGCGGCTTCCGCCTTTTTGCCAAAGTTGGAATTTCAGCAGCCGCTCCACATAGCGCAGGGTCAGGTTGGCTTGGGGGTGATCTGCTCCCAACACACGGGTCTTATACACCGATGCGCCGCCATCACTACGCACGAGAGCAAGGGCCAGATCTCTTGCGCCGGAATCCTGCGCCACGATTTCCACATAGGCACGGTTCCAAAGTGAGGCGGGTAGAAAGTCCGTATCAAGCGGAGGGAGGAATTTGGCAGTGACAGGAAGGTTCATGGGAAAATAAGTGCGAAATTCAACGCCGATGTTTGGGCTGACCGATAAGTAAAGTGGTCTGCCTAGAATTGCGGAAAGTGAAAAACTAAGCAAACAATGCAGAAAGTGAAAAGCACGCAGCGAGTCATCTTTTGCGGTGGACCGGCGGGCAACCGTCTTGACAGCAGGACCATGTCAAACATAGTTTTACGTCATGATCAAAACCATCACCAAAGTCGGCAATTCGCAGGGCATCATGCTTGACGCCGCCATCATGGATTTGGCGCGCTTGAAAGTGGGCGATCAAGTAAACCTGACCGTCCACGAGGGCGGGGCCATCTACCTGGCACCCGTTCGACCTGTGGTGACGCCGGAGGAGGCGAGCGCCTCGGCCAAGGCCATCATCTCCAAGAATAGCGAACTCTTCCGCCGCCTCTCATGAGCCGGGAGTGGAAACACCTGACGACGGAAACGGTTAAGGCCATTCACGCGCAAGTGTTGGCAGCGCATGGGGGCGGCGAAGGTTTACGCGATTTAGGATTGTTGGAGTCTGCGGTGGCATCTCCGCAGGCCACTTGGGGTGGAGAACCGATCATGGATGATCCACACGAAATCGCTGCAGCCTATCTGTTTTACCTTTGTCGTAACCATCCGTTTATTGACGGCAACAAGCGGGTGGCTTTGGCCGCTTGTCTGGTCTTCTTGGACATGAACGATCTGTGGACTGTGCAAAAACTTCCGGTTGATGCTTGGGAAGCACTTACACTTGACGTGGCGGCGTCCAGGCTGGACCGGGATCAGACCACGAAACGCTTGAAAGCCTTGTTAGTGAAACCGGCAAAAACAAAACGCAGAAAGAGCGCGAACCGATAAGCATTAAGGGGTCACCCCGCTTAGAACTTAAAACTTAATACCCGCTGCTTGTTTAGTCGCCGCCTCTAATCCCGGACATGCAGATTACTATCAATCTGGTCGGGAGAGGTAGGTTTGTTTGACCGTTCGTTTATGGAGAATCAGGTTCCGTGACATGGTATCACCGTTTGTCCAAAGGGTCCGTTTTATTGCAATCGTGATGGGGATGATTGCTTTGATGCCTCCGGCTTTTTTGCGGGCAGAAGCTCCTGCTCCGATCGATGGTGGATTCTCTTTGGTTATCCTCCCCGACACTCAGATTTACGCTTGGAAATATCCTGCGACCTATCCGGTGCAAACCCAGTGGATCGCCGACAATGCCGAGCGCTACGGCATTAAATATGCCCTGCATGTCGGTGACATCACGCATCATGATACCGAGGTGCAGTGGCAGGTTGCGGCGCAGGCTCATGCCTTGATGGACGGCTCGGTGCCTTGTGCAATTTCTGTCGGCAATCACGATCTCGCCCCTCGGGGCCAGGCTCACTCCCGCGACAGCGGGTTCAGCGAATTCTTTCCGGCCGAATCCTTCAAGCAATGGCCCACTTTCGGGGGCGTCTACGATCAGGAGCCCGATCGATCTGAGAACAACTTTCACCTATTTGAGGCGGGTGGACGCAAGTGGTTGATCCTAGCCTTGGAGTTCTTACCGCGGGACGACGTTTTGCGTTGGGCCAACGAAGTAACCGCCCGTCATCCGGACCGCTCGGTTATCCTGGTGACCCACGCTTATCTGCGCACCGACAACGACCGGTATGACCGCAATATTCTAATCGAGGAGACCGAGACCAAGCCGGCCTCCAACAAGGGGCTCGACGGTTATGGCAAGCACTTGGTGGATTTCGGTGGATTCAACGACGGCGAAGACATGTGGCAGAAACTGGTATCGAAGCATCGCAATTTCGTCCTCGTGATCAGCGGTCACACTTGCTTCACCGGTCGGCTCGACAGCGTGGGTGACCATGGCAATACCGTTCATCAAATGGTGGTGGATTATCAGAACCGGCAGAATGGCGGGGAAGGCTTTCTCCGCCTGCTGCAGTTCACTCCCGATGGACAGACCGTGACGGTGAGCGACTACTCGCCGTTGTTGGATCAGATGAGCGATGTGCCGGGCACGAGTTACACGTTTACCCTGCCGCCGCTCATGCAAGCCAGCGATTAGGGCATATTGAGAATTTAACACATAAGATAATTCCAAATTCCATACGATCATGATGAGTTCCCATGAAAGGGTGATGGCGGTGTTGAACCACGAGAAGCCGGATCGGCCTCCGCTGAATTATTTTGGTCCGGCCGAAACGACGCAAAAGTTGCTCGCTCATCTGGGGCTGGAATCCATGGAGCAGTTGCAGCAGTATTTTGGCGCGGATTTTCGCTATGTGGGGCCGAAGTATGTCGGCCCCAGTGAATATTGCGGGATCACCGGATTCGAAGGGGGCACGACCGATGTGTGGGGCATCCGGTGGGTCGAAAGTTCCAACCCCTACTGCACCTACTACGAACCCGTGCCCTGCTTGGCGGAAGCTCAGACGATTGCTGATCTGGAAGCGCATCCCTGGCCGCAGCTTGACTGGTTCACCTTCGATCATCTGCGGCCCCAGATACAGGCGTTCAATGACAAGGATCGTTACGCGATTGTTCTTTCCGGGCTGAAATTTTTTGAAGTGGCCAGCTGGATGCGTGGGTTTGAGCAATTCTTCCTGGATATGATCGAACGTCCGGAATTCGTTTACTACATGATGGAGAAGGTCACGACCTTCTATCGTGATCTGACCTGGCGGGCACTCGATGCGGCCGGCGACGTGATTGATATCATCTGGTCTTCGAGTGACGTTGGGGGACAAACCAACCTGTTGTTTTCACCTCAAACCTGGCGCGAACAGGTCAAGCCATGGCATCAGATGTTGGTCACGCCGTTTAAAGAGGCGGGCTATAAAACCCGTTATCACACCGATGGGGCGGTCGCTCCGATTATCGAGGATCTGATCGATATGGGCTTGGACCTGCTTGACCCCATTCAGCCCAACACCCCGGGAATGGAGCCCGAGGAATTGGTGGAGAAATTTGGGGGCCGGCTGGCCTATTACGGCGGGATCAACACGCAGACGATTTTGCCTTACGGCACGCCCACCGAGGTAGAGCGGGAAGTATTGCGCTACATTGATGTGCTGGGCCGGCAGAACAGCTACGGTTATTGCGTGGCCGCCTCCAACGCGATTCAGCCGGATGTGCCGGTGGAAAACATCCTGAGCCTGTTCCGCACGGCCCAAGAGTATCGCTATTAAATAGCCAAGGGTTATTGGCTATTTGTTATTACGATCAGTGGTCAGCTGTTTTGCCTAACCCCAGCCAGATCATTACCCGGCGAGGCCTATCGCTTTTTGGTTATTTGGCCGCAGGCCGCACCGCGGAAAAAATACCCGAGCGCAGCCAGGAGGAAATGGTGCGGAGCAGCACCGGGTTGCCGCTCGCCCGGAGGGTCCCCGCGGCCTTTGCTTCCCTGATGCTGGTGTCACCCGCCCAGATTTCGGTCATGGTGCGCAGGTTGGTGATGATGGTCACGTCCGCAGGTTTGCCCGGATTGTCGACGCACAGTTCGCGGCCACCATGGCCATCGAGGACAATCCACCAGTGGGGGTAGACATTCAGTCCTTCAAAGGTGAAGCGAAAAACTTGCTGGCCACCGGGCAGGGCGTCGATGTCGATGCGGCGCTTAAGATCAATCATGAGCAATTCCACATCGAGGTCGTTGTCTTCCATCTGGCCGCGCGCCCAACGTGAGCCCCATTCGCCGAGGCCGAGCACGATGGGTTTGAGTTCCTTGCCGGCCGCGGTCAGGAAGTATTCTGTCCGACGTTGCGCCGGGATCTCCTTCTTGAGCACGAGACCGAAGTCCTGCAACTGGACCAGACGTTTGGTCAGCAGGGAAGGGGAGATTTGCGACAGAGCGCGCTGGAAATCATTAAAGCGCGTGGTGCCGAGCAGGAGTTCGCGCACAATCAGGATGGTCCAACGTTCCCCGAGGACCTCGGCGGCTTTCGCGATGGGGCAAAACTGGTTGTATTGGATGCTCATCGGCTATTCGGCGAACTACAGAAAAAGTAGTTAATCGCTACATTCTGTGTCGTGGATGGAAAAACGGGGGTGGGGTAAAGTGGACTCATCAGAAACAACGACTGTTTCTAATCAACAAAAACAACACATATAGGAAACATCATCATGCCACTCGTCACTGTTCAAATCATCGAAAACGTATTCACTCCCGCCCAGAAGCAGGAGATCATCCAAAAGGTCACCAACACCATGACCGCCATCGAGGGCGAGGCCCTCCGCGAGGTCACTTGGGTCAAGATCGAGGAAATCAAGGAAGGTAACTGGGGCATTGGCGGACAGACGCTGACCGCCGCGGACGTCCATCGCATGCAGAAATCGGCAGCCTGATTGACCAGCGATTATCGAGATTTACCCCTCGTGCAACGCCAGCCCTGAACGGGCTGGCGTTTTTATTTGGGTTCGAGGGAATCGATGCAAAGCCGGAGGCGACTTCGATTTGCTCAATCCAACAGGGGCATCCAGCGAGGACCGTAATTGTAACCCTGATGGGTGAGGCGTCGCACTTCAGTTCCATCGGTCGACTTTATGAAGATGTGACTTCCGCCCTCGCGGTTCGATTCAAATGCGATCCACTTTCCATCGGGTGAGACGGCGGGCCGTTTTTCGTCACCCTTCGAAGCGGTCAAACGCTTTGGAGCTTGGGTGCCGTCGAGCATCACAGAGTAGAGGTCAACTGAACCCCCGTTATCGCTTTGATAGATGATCTGGCGGGAATCGGGATACCATGAGGGTTCAATGGCATTTCCGGTCCCAGTTATGCGGCGAGTGTTTCCCCCCGCAGGATCGGTAACATGGATGGCCCATGAGCCATCCCGATCCGAGGCATAGGCGATCCAGCGTCCGTTAGGCGACCAGGCCGGAAAGTTGTCCTGGGCTGGGTGGCTGGAAATATTGCGAGCGCTGCTGCCGTCGGCGTTCATGACAACGATGTCACCATTGCCGATGGTGTTCGTGGCATAAACGATTTTTTTGCCATCCGGCGACCAATCCGGGTAATAATCGGCCCCGGAAGTTGGAGCGGTTAATTGGCTGGTATGCGTACCATCTGCATCAGCCACCCATATTTTCCACCAGCCAACCCTTTCGGAATTGAAGACAATACGCCGGCCATCGGGCGAAGGGACGCCGTGACTGTCTTTGGCGCGATGATTGGTTGCCCTTCGCACTTGCTCCGTGTCGATGCCGATGACGTAGAGATCGTCCTGACCGTTGGCCTGGGTTGTATACATCAATTGGAGCCCGGTCGCGCCGACGCGGCTGACCAATAAAACCAACAGAAAGATTACCGAGATATATCGTTTCATTGGGGGTTTGTTTGGACAATGAATCCCGGGGTGGCAGTGATCAGACTCCTTGTGATGTGGTAACCATTGGCGGCCTATTCGACGCGTAGTGCTTCCATCGGATCGATCTTGGCTGCGCGTCGGGCAGGCAGGTAACTCGCCAACAGGGCGACCACCAAGAGCAACCCAGATACACCGATATAGACGATGGGATCGGAAGGTTTTACGGCGAAGAGAAGACTGGTCATGTAGCGGCTCAGCACGGCCGCACCGATCAGGCCTGCAACCAAGCCGGTCCCCACCTTCCAAAGTCCCTGCTTAATGATCATCATCACGATCTGTTCCCCGGTGGCACCAATCGCCCCCCGAATGCCAATCTCGCGGGTGCGTTGGGAAACATCATATGCCAGCACACTATAGATGCCGAGCGCCGAGAGAAAGAGGGCGAGTCCGGCAAACGCGACCAGAAGCAACATCACTGCGCGACGATTGTCGAACGACGAACCGATGGCCTTGTCCAGTGATCCCGTATCATACAACGGGATGGTGGCATCAATTATTCTCAATTTTTCTCTCAGGGCCGAAGTAACATCGGCCAATGATCGGTTGGTCCTCAAGAACAAGGTCATTCCACCGGGCCGCCCACCTTGCAGCACCTGATAGATAAATGGATTGCCGCTTTTTTCCTCCACCCCGTTGTGCGGCACGTCGCGCACGACACCGATGATGGTCGGCCAATCCTCGGGGTTTTCCGGTCTGCGTCCAAAACTAAAGCGCCCGCCAATCGCCGATCGATTGGGGAAGAATTTTCGCGCGAAACTTTCATCCACCACATAGTGGCGACGGCTTGGATCCTGATCAGCCTCTTCGTAAAAGCGTCCCTCCAATAATTTCAGGCCCATCGTCTTGAGATACTCGGGTGTTACCAGGACCCGGAATGCGCCGGGCTGGGGTGATCCGGGTGGAAGCGTATCTTCTTCCAGGGTGAAAGCATTGATGCCCAAGCCACCTTGGAACGGCGTGGCAAAGCCCAAGGCCACGGAAGTAACTCCGGGGATTTCACGCATACCATCGAGCAGACGCTGTCTAATTGACGCGGCAGCCTCGTCGCTGGATCGATGAGCCCGGGGTAGGGCGATTCGTCCCGTCACGACCCCGTTGGGGTTGAGACCCGGGTCCACCTTTGTCGCCTCAGCGAAACTATGAATCAAAAGTCCCGCTCCCGTGAGCAGCACCAGAGCCACGGCCACCTGAGAAATGACCAGCAGGCTGCTCAATGCCCGCACCCCGCGGCCGGAGGAAGCACTGCGAGAGTTGCTCTGGATGACTTCGGCCAGATTCGTCCGCCAGATGTGAAACACCGGGATTAATCCGATCAGCAATCCAACGAGAAGGGTAAGCACGACCGCAAACCCTAGCACGCGCAGATCGAGTGCAGCGGGCAAGGCTTGGGGCAGCATCTTTACCAGATAGAAATTAGTCACCTTCAGGGCACCCCATGCTAGACCCATCCCAAGTGCGGCGCCCACGGCGGAAAGCAACAAGCTTTCCAGCATGAGCTGGCGTGCGATTACGCTACGACTCGCACCCAAGGCTGAACGGATGGCAAATTCGGACTGGCGGGCGTTGGAGCGCACCAAGAGCAGATTGGCAATATTCACGCAGCCAATCAGCAACACAAAGGCCACGCCGCCCTGCAACATGAGCAGGGTCGGCCGCACAGGCTCGACCCGCTGTTCCTGCACTCCGCCCACATTCATCGTCATGCCTGATCGTTCGGCGAAAGCCTTCAATTGGGGAGGCGACCCGTCGACATAACGTTTTTCGAGGAGCTTCGCTTCGGCGTCAGCCTGGCCGATCGTGGCTCCGGGCTTCAATCGACCGAAGAGTGAGATGCCCACCCCGTAGCGTCTTTGGGGGTTGGCGGCTGCCGGTTCCCACGAAAGGGGAATGATATATTTAACTCGCGCATCAAAAGCCTCGAACATCCGTGGAGCCACCCCGATCACTTTGTAGTCTTCGCCGTCGATTCGCACACTCTGACCCAACGCCTCAGGATTTTCGGAAAAGTTCGACTGCCAGAAAGATTGCGTCAACACCGCCACCTTGTCGGCTCCGGGCTGGTGCTGCTCCTCGGTGAAGAAACCCCCAAGTAGCGGTTGCACGCGCAGGACGGAAAAAATCTCCGCCGTCGCTCTCACCCCGCCCAATCGCACGGCGGCATCATCGGCTCCAAACATGCCTTCAAAGGGTCGCCACAGTCCGAGGGTTTCATACGATTCCGCGTTCTCTGAATAATCGAGGTAGAAGGGGATGTTCGCCGGCATGTGGTTCAAGCCCGCCTTGGCCGCTGAAGTATAGAGTTCGACGATGCGGTCGGGCTCATTGAACGGCAGCGGTTTCAACATCAGCGAGTAAACCGTGGAAAAAATGGCGGTGGTCGCGCCGATACAGAGGGCCAGCGTCACCAAGGTGATCGAGGTGAAGCCCTTGCTTTTACGAAGCTGACGAAAAACCTGACGAAGGGTGGAGTTCATGGGATGTTGGTTCGCGGAAGGCTAGCGGCAGATAACTATCCGCGTGAAGAAGAAGAGGGAAGCGATTAGCGATGAGCGGTCAGCAGAGTGCGGTCAGCGGTCGGAAGCTGGCGAGAAATCATGCGGCCAATGTTCAACGATCAGGTGATACTCTACATAACACCTGTGTCCGCCTATAGTTACTGGGTTTATCGCTTTCACCCTCGGCTCTTTGCCAACAGGGGATTGATTTTGGGAAGAATAGCGCCTCAATAAAACAGAGCCATCATTCCCGAAGGTCACCATGAACTCCTCCCGAATTTTCCCCAGTGATTCCTGGCCATGGCCGCACGGCGCGCGGGCCGCGATCAGTCTCACCTACGACGACGGCAACGCGAACAACCTCGACCAAGCCATCCCCGACCTCGAAGCCGCGGGCTTTCGTGGCAGCTTCTATTTACAGACGGCTCGCGAGGAAATGCAGCACCGGGTGGCTGATTGGCGTGAGGCCCACATCCGTGGTCACGAGATCGGCAACCACACGGTCCACCATTGGTGTCGCGCCCAACCCTACATTGATAAGTATGGGCACGCGCCCACTTGGCTTACCCAATCATTGGAAACCGTGAGCCCTGCTGAAATATCCGCGGAGATCACGGCGGCGGCCGATTGGCTTGATCAACACATCGGGACCGACCCGGACCGCACCTTTGCCTACCCCTGTGGTGCTCTGGCCATTGGCGTTGAGCCCGATGAGGCCTCCTATGATGCTGCGATTCTGCAACGCCATTTTGCTGCCCGCACATCCTGCAGGGCGGTCAATGACCCAGCGACGGTTCAAATGCTGCGCATCGGCGGTTTCGGAGGCCAAGGCGCTGACGCTCAGCCCGTGATCGCCCGCTGCGAAGAAGCCCTCGCTAACGGGGGCTGGACGGTGTTGGTTTTCCACGGCATCGGCGGCCCTAGTCATACTTTCGAACGTGCCGCGCACCAAGAGTTGCTGGCGCATTTGCAGGCGCACGACTATTGGGTGGCGCCGTTGAAAACGGTGGCAAGGTTCGTGGAAGCTGGTCAGAGGGCGGATGACGGCGGATAACTAGGTCCGAGGATCAAGATTCCGATACGACGGTAAATGGTTATGTGAGGGTGAGCACCATAATGTCTGATAGGGGGCGAGAAATTCGGCCCGGGGCGTCGACGCTTGCTTCGAATTCATGGGCTGCGTTTGCTGAAGCCATGCCGGCCCCTACGCCCCTCCGTCCCATCACGGCTGCAGCCCGACTGCCGTTTCACCTGATGACCAAACCCATCGGGTCGCGCTGCAATCTGGACTGCAGCTACTGCTTCTACCTCGAAAAGGAAAAACTCTATACCGATGCGGGGGGCATGCGGATGAAGCCGGAGGTGCTGGAGACCTATGTGCGGGACTACATCGCCGCGCAACCCGGACCAGAAGCCAACTTTGCCTGGCAGGGAGGGGAACCGACCTTGTTGGGCGTGGACTTTTTTCGCACGGCAGTCGCGTTGCAGCAGAAATATGCCGGAGGCAAAACCATCTCCAATGCCTTTCAGACCAACGGGGTGCTGTTGGATGATGAATGGGGCGAATTTTTCGCCGAAAATAAGTTTCTGATCGGTATCAGTATCGATGGACCGGCCCAGATGCATGACGCCTACCGCGTGGACAAGGGCGGCAAGCCGACCTTTGCCAAGGTGATGGCCGGACTGCAGGTCCTGAAAAAACACCAGGTGGAGTTCAATACACTCACCACGGTGCACCGAAAAAACTGCAACAGTCCGCTCGAGGTTTATCGGTTCCTGCGCGAGATCGGATCGGGCTATATCCAGTTTATTCCCATCGTGGAGCGCAATGCCCCTGAGCATACCAATGACGGACTTTGGCTCGCCCCGCCGCCGGATCATGAGGATGCGGCCGCGCTCGACGCTCAGGTCACACCGTGGAGTGTGCGGCCGGCGGATTTCGGCAATTTCCTATGCCGCATCTTCGACGAGTGGGTGCAGCATGACGTGGGGAAGGTTTTTGTGCAGCAATTTGACGCCGCCTTGGCGAATTGGGTCGGGGCCCCGCCGGGCGTCTGTGTGTTCGCGGAGAACTGCGGACAAGGCCTGGCCGTCGAGCATAACGGCGATGTATTCAGCTGCGACCACTACGTCTATCCGCGCTATCATCTCGGCAATCTCATGAACACGTCGCTCGCGGAAATGGTGGACTCACCGCAGCAACAGGACTTTGGCCAAGCAAAGTCGGCGACCCTGCCGCGTTATTGTCGTGAATGCCCGGTCCTTTTTGCGTGCCGGGGTGAGTGCCCCAAGCACCGATTTTTACACACCCCGCATGGTGACCCCGGACTCAATTACCTATGCGCGGGCTACAAGAAATTCTTCACTCACATCGATTCACCGATGCGCACGATGGCAGCCATGCTCGATATGGGCCAAGCCCCGGCGAGCATCATGCAATTGCCCCGGGCGCAGTGGATCAAGGCCAGCATCAAGCATTAAGCAGAGAGCTCTGAAAGTATGTTCTCTCCGTTGACTTGCGAATCACTGCAGGGTGGCTATGAATGTCTGCTCATGAAATTCCGTTCCATTCTGGTTCTGATCACCTTTCTTACCATGTCTCCTTTTGCCGAAGCCAAATCCCTTAACGTTGGTGACACTGCCCCCCAAGTCACGGGCATCACTGAAACCGGGGCATCACTTGTCCTCGACGAAGTTTACTCGGCGCATGACTACACGCTGGTGTATTTTTATCCGAAGGCCGACACGCCGGGCTGCACCGCGCAGGGTTGCTCACTGCGGGACGCCTACGAGGAACTGTTAAAAGCGGGGGTGGCGATTATTGGTGTGAGCAACGACAAGCCGGCCGCCCAGCTGGCATTCAAGGAAAAGTTTCACCTCCCGTATACGCTCATTGCGGATACGGAAAAAACCGTGATCAAAGCCTTTGGAGTCCCGACGACTTTTGGCTTCGCCAAGCGTCAGGCGTTTTTAATCAAGGGCGGTAAAATTGTGTGGGCTGATCTCAGCGCTTCGACGAGTCAACAGGCGGCCGATGTGCTAAAGGTGATCGCAAAACAGCAGGGCTGATGCGTTCCGGTAGATTGGCCATTTGTTTTGGTCGCTCTCCCGGCTGAAGTATTCCGGGGTTGCACGACGGGAAGAGATGATCTCAGGGCGGGCTTGCCCGAAACACGCTGTCGGCCCATGCTCCCTTCTGTTGGAAAGCAAAAACGCTAACTCATCAGACCAATTGTGACCATTGAAGTAATAGTGGTGCTTTTGGTTTTTGTGGCGGCGATCGCGGTGTTCGTAACGGATAAATTACGGCACGATGTGGTCGGTCTGCTGGTGATCGTTTTGCTCGGCTTGGCCGGGGTCATGGAACCGGAGGAGCTCTTGCATGGTTTTGGTAACCGGGCGGTTGTGACCATTGGAGCCATGTTTGTCATCAGTGCCTCCCTGACGCGCACCGGCATGGTTTCGGCCCTTAGTGCCAAGTTGACCGAATTGGCCCGCGGCAGTCCGATGCGGTTTCTGGGCTTCAGTCTGGTCACGGTGTGTGTGATGTCCGCGTTCATCAACAATACGCCGGTGGTCCTCGTATTCATACCGGCCGTGTTGACGGTCTGCGCCAAAGTTGGGCAGAGCCCGTCCAAGTTTCTGATGCCGATCTCGTTTGCCTCCATGCTCGGGGGAAGCTGCACCCTGATCGGTACTTCATCGAATATCCTGGTGTCATCCATCTCCCAATCATTGGGCCAGGGCCCGATCGGCATGTTTGAGTTTTCGTCGGTCGGAATCGTGATCGTTTTTGGCGGCATGGCTTACCTTTTGTTGCTATCCTTCCGACTGCTGCCTGATCGCATTACCATCGCTTCGACGGTGTCCGCAGAGACGGAGAAAAAATATGTGACCCAGGTCCACTTGGGGCCTGAATCACATCTTATCGGCCAAAAATTGGGTGAGACCCCATTCGGTAAATCAAAAGTAGCGGTGGTCGAACTGATCCGAGGGGAGGAAATTCGCCGGCTGGATCGAAAGACCAAGCTCCTGTTGGGGGACATCCTGCTGGTTCGCGGTGATTTGAACGAGATCCTCGAACTCGATCGGCAGCATGAAATCACCATCACATCCGAGATGGCCCGGCAGGTAGGTGATGTGAAGCGCGTGGAAATGACCTTGTTCGAGCTGATGATTGCCCCGGAATCGAGCTTGATCGGCCAACGATGCCACGCCCTGGGCCTGAGGCAGAAATACAACGTTTCGATTTTCGCGCTCCAACGCCGCGGTCGTCATCACCAAAGGGATCTGGGCGAAATCGAATTGCGGATGGGTGATATTCTGTTGGTGCGGGGGCCCATAGAATCCGCGGCCCAACTGCGTAAAAGTGAGGACTTTATTCTCCTCGAAGGCGTGCACGAGGAACGTGAGGAACGGCACAAAGCTCCGATCGCCATTGCGATGATTGCCTCGATGGTGGTGTTGGCGGGGTTGGGGGTTTTCCCCATCAGTGTGCTTTCGCTGGGAGGAGTTGCCGTGGTGTTGTTCGCCAAATTGCTGACGCCCCGGGAGGTGTATCGGGCGGTGGACTGGCCGGTGTTGGTCCTCATTGCGGGTATGATCACGCTCGGTGAAGCGATGGCCAAGACGGGTGCGCTGGATCTGATCGCGAACCAGTTGATCGCCGTCGTCGGTTCGCTGGGACCCCATGCAACGCTGTGGATCTTTTATGCCCTGGCGTCCGGACTCAGCCTGCTGATTTTAAACAAACCGGCGGCGGCACTGATGGCACCGCTGGCCGTGATTCTTGCCCAGAAACTGGGGGTGGATCCCAAACCGTTTCTCATGGCGGTGGCCTTCGCCGCTTCCACGGCCATGGCGACCCCGATGGGCTACCAGACCAACTTGCTGGTCTATGGTCCCGGTGGCTACAGCTATGGCGACTTCGTGCGCTTTGGTCTCCCCCTGAATCTGTTAGTGGGGATCATTGCCTGTGTGATGATACCGATCATCTGGGCATTTTGATGCCTTACGGGATGTAACCATGAATTGGCGGCGTCTCATTCATTTCCGGGATGTACGTTTGCCAAACGGGTCAGCTTGGGTTTTCTCGTCACGATGAAACTCCGTTCAATATTGGTTTTGGTCTCATTACTTGCGATGTCGTGCACCGCCCAAACCGGACCGCTCAAGGTGGGTGACGCCGCTCCACAGGTCTCGGGTATGACCGAAGCAGGACAGACGCTATCGTTCGCGGAGGTCTATGCCCAACAAACCTATACGCTGGTATATTTTTATCCCAAAGCTGGCACCTCTGGTTGCACGGCGCAGGGCTGTTCTCTCCGCGATGCCTACGAGGGCTTGGGGGAAAAAGGCGTGGCCGTTATCGGGGTGAGTTCTGATTCGGTGGCCGCGCAAAAAGCGTTCAAGGATGCGAACCATTTTCAGTTCCCGCTGATTGCCGACACGGACCGAAAGGTGCAAAAGGCTTTCGCGGTGCCGACATATCCGGGCACGAGGGACGCGCAACGTCAGGCGTTTTTAATCAAGGCCGGAAAGGTTGTCTGGTTGGACTTCACCGCGTCGACGAGTCAGCAGGCCGCGGATGTGTTAAAGGTGATTGCCGGGGAGTAACGCGAAGGGGCGGGACCTGCCTTCGCCTGCTTAGGGCTTGCCGAGGAACTGGAATTCAGACGCCTCGTCCCATGTAAATCCGCGACCAATAGTTTTCTTACAATTCATCGTCGTGGGCGGAGGGCAGGGCGGAAGCGTTCGGATCTGCCCTCACGCGTATCATCCAGTCACCGATGAGGGGATGATCATGGATCGATGCGGTCGGCCATGGTGCCGCCACCAGATCAATCACTCTGAGGCGACCATCTTCACAACGCACAAAGTTCCGCGCGTGCAAATCGGCAATGAGCCAGGCTTGGTCATTGAAAAAGAACAGACGGGGGTGGTCGCGATTGGCGCGAAGAAAACGCGAGGGGATTTCGATCAACGCAGACGGTAGATGTGGCGACATATCGTCGCCCTGCGGCAAGGGATCGCCCAAGGTTTGCTTGGCCACAACAATGCCTTCGGGAGTGATGCCGACCAGTTCCGTAGCAGTGCCATCGAGTGCATGAATGAGCAGCAGTTTTTCGAGCAAGCCGCGGTAGTCGCCCAAACCGGCTTCCGCGAGTAAGAGGGATTCCTCGCCGGGCTGAAACTCAAACACGCTGCCGATGGTTTTCTCTTCGCGCGGAAGATAGAATTTGAAAACTGAACCGTCACTGGCCGCGTAGGCCCATGCTTCAACGCCGCCGCCGATGCGATGCAGTTGAGTATTAGGTTCCTCGAGCGGGTTTTCGGCCGTGGCATCGAAACCAAAGTCTTCCAGCGGCCTCAGGGGGAGCAGATGCCGAAAGTTCCTGATGGCATCGCCAAAGGCGGCCCATTCACCCCCGGTCGTCTCAAGGAGACTTACTTCGTCTTCTTCGAGGAGGACGAGATCGCGGTCCGAATCTGCGCGGAGACCGCATTGGGCTGCCGCCGTGCTGAGGCGAGTGAGCGCTTCCAATCGTCGCTCGTGATCGTCTTGAAGAGAGCTTCTTTCGATCGGGCCGGGGAGGAGGCGACCTTGGAGGAGGGTGGTTTGTCCGGTGAACTGGTCTTGCATGGGTCCGCCATATGCGGAAGGTCAGCTTGCTCCGCGTTGATAGCAAAAGGATTTTGCCAACAAGTTATTCGCAGGGCCGGTTTCAGGCCGATTCTTCCTCTGATTCGTCTTTCTCCTCGGCTTTGATTATAACCAACACCTTGTCCACCCGCAGTCGGTCCATATCGACCACTTCGAAGCGCAAGTTGCGCCATTCAAAATGATTACCCGCGGTGGGGATACGGCCAAACTGGGTGATGACAAAACCGCCGAGGGTCTGGTAATCGGCCTCATCCTCATGGGGTAGCTCGGCTTCGAGATTGACCATCTCCTTAAAATCGCCGATCGGCATGGTCGCATCGATCAACCACGACCCATCTTCGCGCTGGTTGGCCGTGGGGGGCTCCTGCAGTGGTCCATGGTCGGGCAGATCGCCCACGATGGCCTCGAGCACGTCGATCAATGTGATCAAGCCCTGCGTCGCCCCGAATTCATCGGTGATGATAGCGATATGCATGCCGGTTTTCTTGAACTGCTCGAGCAACTGGATGACGGTAAGTTTTTCGGAGACGGAGAGCGGAGCCACCATCAGGTTTTTCAACGGCGTTGGCACACCGATGGCAGAATGCGCCCACAGGGATTTGACCGATACCAAACCTACAACCTGATCGCGGGTTTGCTGGTAAACCGGGAAATAGGAATGTCCGCTGGTGACGATCTTGCGCCAATTGGCTTCCTCGGGATCATCAAGATTGAGGAATACGATTTTCGGGCGTGGCGTCATCAACTCGGTGATGGGGTAGTCATCAAGTTCGAGCACACTTTCCACCATTTCCTTTTCAGATTCGTTGAACACCCCTGCATCCACGCCCTGTTCAACAAGTTCACGCACCTCATCGTCGCCCACTAATTCGGCAGCGGATCGGGGCCGGATACGCAGGACCTGGACGACGCACTCAGATGCGAATTCGAAAACCACCAATATGGGGGCGGCCAGCCATGCCAACGTGCGCATGGTGCTGGCGAGTTGCTTGGCCACGAATTCGGGATGGGCCAAACCGATGCGCTTGGGCACCAGCTCACCGAATAGCAGGAGAAAACTGGTCAATCCGAAGGTGACAAGGATCAGGGCCAAAGGTTGGGACCAGGGGGCGAGGAATTGGAATTGGTTCAATTTCATGGCCACCGGTCCGGCAAAACGGGTGCCCCCCAGCACCCCGGCAATCATGCCACTGAGCGTGAGCCAAAACTGCACCAGGGCGAGAAAACGGTCGGGATGCCGCATAAGTTCCAACACCGACGAAGCGGCCAGGCCCCCATCCTGGGCGTCTTTTTCCAGTAGGGACTTCCGGGCAGAGATCACCGCAGTTTCGGCCATGGCAAGCACACCGTTGGCGATAACCAGCAGACACAGAGCATAAAGTTCAAGCGGTAAGCCGAACATGGAACGACGGATGGTAGGAGCAATCTGCCCTGAGGCAACTATTCATCATCGCCCGATTTTCGCGGCACAATACTGCGGAGTTGACTCGCCTCCGGTCCGACCGGTCGACTATCTTTGCCCGGATGAAACGTTCTGAGATCAACGCCATTTACCGTGATGCGCTCGCCTGTTTCGGTCGCCACCATTGGGTGCTACCGCCTCAACCTCGCTGGGATATCACGGACTTTGGGTTACAGGATTTCGCGCATTTCGGGCTCACGCTCATCAATCTGGCGACTGAGCCGGAGTATTGTGAAAAGCTCATGTATGCTCGGCGAGACCAGACAACCCCGGCGCACACCCACGCGAAGAAAAAGGAGGACATCATTTGCCGCATCGGGGAACTCACCCTGCGGCTCTGGTCGGTCAAACCCGTGGAAGACGCAGCGCAACCGGCAACCCTGAGGGTGCCAATCAATGGTGAACCGGTAACAGTCAATACCGGTGAAGCGCTTGCCTTGCCCGCGGGCTCACGGGTTACGCTGGTGCCGGGAATATGGCATTCGTTTTTTCCCACCAGCGATGAGTGTATCTTTGGTGAGGTCTCCACGGCCAACGACGACTTGCACGACAATTTTTTTGTGAACCCCGCTATTGGTCGCTTCCCGGGTATTGAGGAAGACGAACTGGCGACCATCCGGTTGATTTCGGAAACATGAGCGTTCCTCCCTCACATCGTCGCGGTATCCTCGCGGCTGGAAATTGGCTCATTGATCATGTGAAGCTCATCGACGAGTGGCCGCTACAGGACGGTTTGGCCAGTATCACCGGTCAAACGGGCAGTAATGGCGGGGGCCCCTATAATTTGCTCAAAGCATTGGCTAAAATGCAGGCTCCGTTTCCCTTGGCCGGACTCGGATTGGTGGGGGATGACGATAATGGGCGTGCGATTACGACCGACTGCGATACCTACGGGATCGACCGCTCGCAGCTCCGCACCCTCGAGGGGGCAATCACCAGTTATACGGATGTGATGTCGGTAAGCGGAACCGGACGCCGGACGTTTTTCCACCACCGAGGAGCCAACGCGCTACTCGCGTCCGAGCATTTTGATTTCTCCGGCCAATCGGCGAAATACCTGCATCTGGCCTACCTGCTACTGCTTGATACACTCGATGCTCCGGATGAGCACGGCGTACCCCGGGCTGCCTCCGTGTTGCAACAGGCGCGAGCCGCAGGGTTTAAAACCTCACTCGATTGCGTGAGTGTGAACAGCGATCGTTTTCAGTCGGTGGCCCTGCCGGTGCTGCCGCATGTCGACGTGCTGTTTACCAATGATTTTGAGGCGGAGAAACTCACGGGCCAAGTGCTGGGTCGGGGGGATACCTTGGACCTCAACCAGGTCGAAGCGGCGGGGCGCACGCTCTTGGCTGCCGGGGTGCACGATTGGGTGATCCTGCACTATCCCGAGGGTGCCTGTGCGGTCGGGCCTGATGGCATGGTGCACCACCAATCCAGCGTGCAGATGCCACCGGATAAGGTCGCGGGCACTTCCGGTGCGGGGGACGCGTTTGCTGCCGGGGTCCTGTTTGGTTTACACGAGGACTGGCCGATTACGCGTTGTTTGGAACTCGGGGTGTGCGTCGCGGCGGCCTCGCTGCGTCACCCGTCGTGCTCGGAATCGATCGTGACGGTGGACGAGTGCCTCGCCTTGGGTGCGCTGCACGGGTATCGCTGATCATCTAATATCAACCTTCTTAAGGCATTAAGTCTTGTAGGGCGCGACCTTGGTCGCGCCGAGGCGGCTTCAGCTGAGTTTTTAACTGATTGGTTGGGCTCATCGTGGGTATACGAGGCCCATGCACTAGAGCGAGGGAACCGTGGATCGCAAAGCACCCAAACGTGGGTTAGGCTATTAGGTTTTAACACGTGACCGGTTGATCTTGGAATGAATGCGGCGGTGGGTTAGCCTGTCGTCACCCATGAAAACAATGCTGGTTATAGTCGCCGCTTTTTTGGAGAGCCGGACCAGTCGTTCCAACCTGCTCGCGCTGGTCAAATTGCTCGCCGTGTTCTTCGTTTCGATCGCGATTTACAGTGTCGGGTTTCATTATCTGATGGCACACGAGGGCCAGGAGCATACCTGGATGACGGGCATTTATTGGACGCTCACCGTCATGTCTACCCTGGGGTTTGGAGACATCACTTTTCACACGGATCTCGGACGGATCTTTTCCCTGGTCGTACTGATTACCGGGGTGGTGTTTTTGCTGGTGCTGCTGCCCTTCACTTTCATTGAGTTTTTCTATGCTCCTTGGATGAAAGCCCAGGCTCGGGCGCAGGCCCCGCGCGAACTCCCGGTGGGCACTAGTCGCCATGTCATTCTCACCCGGCACGGACCGATAACCAAATATCTGATCAAGCTGCTCTCGAAACACCGGTATGCCTATTTCATCATGGCCCCGACCCTGGCGGAGGCCTTGGAATTGCATGATCAGAATCTGCCGGTGGTGTTGGGGGAATTCAATGATCCCGAGACCTACCGGCGCCTGCGGGTTGATCAAGCCGCGATGGTCGTCACCACCCGCACCGATATCATCAACACGAATGTAACCTTCACGGCCCGCGAGGTGGCTCCGAAAGTCACCATTGTGGCTTCGGCAACGAGTGATGCCGGCCGCGATGCTCTGGAACTAGCCGGAGCCAGCCGCGTGTTGCAGTTGGATTTCATGATGGGCCAGGCTCTGGCTCGGCGGGTCATTGATCGCGATGCCTCTGCGCACCTGATCGGGGAATTGGAGGGACTGCATATTGCCGAGGCGAGTGTGGCCGGCACCAATCTGGTGGGCCGCAAGATCATCACCTCGGGCCTGCGCAATAATACTGGGGTAAGCGTGGTGGGATTATGGCATCAGGGAAAATTTCGTCCGGCCGGACCGGAGAGCGAGATTGATGCCAACACGATCCTGATGCTGGCGGGCACGCCCGAACAAATCAACCGTTACAATCAGAAAATGGTCCGAACCGAGCGGCAGGACAGCCGGGTGGTGATCATTGGCAGCGGCCGCGTCGGCCGGGCGACCGCGAATGCTTTGGATGAGCGAAAAATAGAGTGGGTCATAGTGGAACAGGTCAAGAGTCGGGTGAGTGATCCGCAACGGGTCATCATCGGTGATGCGGCAAAACTGGATGTAATTGTGGCCTCCGGCATGCGCGAGTCCTCCAGTGTCATCATCACCACGCACGACGATGACCTGAATATTTACCTGACGATCCTATATCGTCGTTTGCGGCCGAACATCCAGATCATCTGCCGGTGCTCCAGTGAGATCAATGTCTCAACCCTGCATCGGGCGGGAGCCGATCTGGTGATGTCCTATGCCTCCATGGGGGCGAATTCCATTTTCAATGAATTGCGAGGCAGTGGCACCCTGTTGTTGGCGGAGGGCGTCAATTTGTTTCATGTGCAGGTGCCGCCATCCCTGGCGGGTCAGACCATCGGGAAGACCGCCATTCGGGCAGAGACCGGCTGCACGGTCATCGCCATTGAATCTCAGGGCCAGCGTACGATTAATCCGAAACCGGACAGTTTGCTTTCGGCGGGAGCCAAAATCATGCTGGTGGGCACCTTGGATGCGGAAGAAAAATTCTACAACGCCTTCGTGCACACCAAACGCTAAAGGCTACGGGCACATTTGGCGAAGCCGTCGGTGAACTCGGAGCGTAGGAGTTCCGGAATCCTTTCAACGCGCGGTAATTTGTAACGTATTATATTACAAATACCCAATCTCTCATAGAAGACAGTCGACTCTGTTTGTAACGTAATACGTTACAAACCCGTTTGGACTCAGCTGAGTTTGGTAAGTCGGGAGGTCACATCTGCACGCAGGCGATTCATGCGCGCTTCGGCGAATTCGGCCACGGATAGTTTGTTGTCGACGACAAGGGGGGTGAGGTCGATGGCCCAGGCGACTTCGGTGAATTCATCGGTGGCATGGGCAGTGTGAAAGGTAGCGTTGGACTGACGGCGACCAATGGCGGCCGTGTCGTAGCGTTTGCCGCCCGCTATCTGGGAGGCGAACACCTGCATGAGTTTGAGGGCCAGCTCGGGGTGGGCACTGCAATCGAGCGCGATCTTTTCGTCGTCCAACAACCAATCGAGTCCGCGCCATGCCTCGACGCCCAGCACTTTGGTGGGCCGTTGATCCAGCGGGAGTGCGCGGATGGCCTCGAGGCTGCGCAACATGACGGCGACGTGCGTGTCGTGTTTATCGAGGGGTTGATGCAGGTAAACCACCTGCGGTCGACAGGCCGAAAAAATGGCGGACAGATCGGCGCTCACATCGGGGTGCCCGGCTTTTTTCACATCGGCACTGGCGTAGCCCAATTGCAGTTGGAGATTATATTGACCGAGTCGCGCCGCTTCGCGTTGCTCTTCCGCTCGGACCGCTTGCATCTGTTCGTCGGTGTGATTGGCGAAGGGACCAGTGCGGGAGGATCCCGCTCCATTGGTAACGGTTACACCCGTAAGAAAACGATCGGCCGCTCCATAGCACTCGGCCACGGCAGGGTAAGCATTGATCTCAATATCGTCCTGATGCGCGAGAACGCATAGGTGAGTCGTGCGAGCGAGAGCGATATCCGGGTCGCTGCCGTCGGGGGTATATATATCGGCGTGAGGATGGGTTAATTTCATAACCTTTAAGTTGATTCGGTGAGGATGCGATCAATGGCATCGGTCTGCGCTTCGATGCTGCGCACGAGGGCAAATTGGGTGCGACATCGGTCGAGATTGTGCTGCGGATGTTGGATTTTGTAGTAGGTGTCGCCCTGCAAATAGTCGGTGAGAAAACGCAGTCCGTTTTCGTAGGACATCAGCTTGCCCGCGAAACCGAGGTGGGCTCGCTCGGTGGCGTTGAGCACCGCCCCCACGCCCGAAGACAAGTAGCCTTGCACCAGCACGCGGAAAAGGGGCAACTCCAAGTGCATCTTTCTCGCATCAGGATCGTCTTCCAAAGTTGAGCTGGCCGAGGTGCGCATCATCTCGCCGAAATCGTAGAGCGGCAGTCCCGGCATGACGGTGTCGAGGTCGATCACCGCAATGGCGCGATGCGTGACATCATCGAGCATCACATTGTTGATCTTGGTGTCGTTGTGCGTGACGCGCTCCGATACTTCGCCTTGGGCCAGCAGATTGAGCAGGACATCGGCATCGGCTTCGCGCGAAAAAGCAAAATCGATATCTACCTGCACTTCACCCGCGCGGCCCATTATATCCTCTGCCACCGCGCGGCGAAAATCCTCAAAGCGGCTCCGCGTGTGGTGAAAGTTGGGAATAGTCTCCTGCAGGCGGCCACCGGGCAGATCGGCCAACTCGGCTTGGAAATCACCGAAGGCCTTGGCGGCCTCGCGCGCTTGATCCTCGTTGGTGACGCGGTCAACGGTGTGCGCGGCTTCGATAAAATCATAGAAACGCCACCAGCCGTCATGACCGTCGCGGGCATAAGAATCTCCAGTGCGGGTCGGAATGAGAGTGAGTTGACGCGAGCTTGAGCCGGATTTCTTAGCCAGATGCTCGGTGACGCGTCGCACATTTTCCATTAAGGCGGGGACGTTCTTGAAAATGCGGTGATTGATCCGTTGGGCGATGTAACGCTTGGGTTGCCCTAGAGCGTCGGCGAAATTGACCTTGAAGGTATCGTTGATGTGACCACTGCCGTAATGGGCCGCTGAAACGAAGCGACCGTTCAAGGCGAACAGATCGAGGACTTCGGGAAAATTTGTTGGGACGGAGGTGCCACTCATGATGGAGGTTTCAATACAAAGGCATGGGTCTTACCCGCGGCGAGAGTTTTGGTTCGCGGCAGCGTAATTTGATTCATCCCCGTCATGGCGAAATGACGGATGGTGATCCGCCTATGCAGCACGGACAGCAGGACTTTCACCCGGTGGCTTTGTGGCACGATTTCCACCGTGCCCCATGCACCTGCTGAAGCCCAAGGCCAACGCACGCGACGTTTGGAACCAGCAATGGTAAGCGTTCGGGTAAGGGCCGAATAATAAAATCCGGTGCAAGCCGGGATCAGTCCCCAACTGGCCATGGCTCTTGCGTAGTGATGGCCACACTCGGCCTCGTCGAAGGGGTTGCGCTTGCGACCATCGTAGCGCGCACGGATATCACGCACGACTTTCAGCCCTTCGCGCGCGCGGCCTTCCTGCAGCAGATTGAGGGCGAGGCAGTATTCAAAACCCGTCATTACCTCGGTGTAGTAGGGAAACGGTTTCTCCGGACGTTGACCGTGAGGATAGGAAGCCATCAGCACGGCAGTCTCGTCTCCCAGCACATAGCTGCGCATGTGGTTGAAGTGCCCGTGGAATCCCACGCGCCGGTTGTGCCGGAGGACGGCGGTCAAAGCGGCCCGCTCGTGCTTGCGATCAAGCAAGTGGCCGAGACGTTCAAAGTGCGCGTTCACCTGACCGGCGAGTTGATCGATGAGGCAACCCGCCCCGAGTTGAAACTCAGGCTTCTTCGGATTCTTGGTGCCCATCCCGACGGCCAATCCGGAGATGGCGCCCGACCAACTTTTTAGGGGGCGGATATGATGTTCGTAGTATTCGCCGTTGAACAAATTAGCATCCACCCAAGCGCGTCCACCCTCAAACAATCGGTGGCACTTCCCCGCGAACTCCTCTTCATCCAGCGCTCGGGCCATTTCCTCGCAGGCCCGCAGCGCCCCGAGGTACCACGAGGCCATTTGCGGATTCGGTCCGAAATATTCCACGTCCATCGTGTTGTGCTGACAGCCCTCCATGACCCCGTCCTGGTCGGCGTCCCACCCGCCGGGCAGCCAGGCAAATTCGAGGGCCCTGCGCGCATGGGGCCAGAGCTGGTGCAGCCACTCGATGTCTCCCGCCAAACGCCATTCGCGATGCAGTTTAATCAGGCAACCCATCTGCCCGTCAGCCGCCGCCAATTCAAACCCGGTGTTTTTACGCAACGGCAGGGCAATGCGAAAGCGCATGAGGCCATCGGCGCGCATCGCGTAGTCGGAAAACTCCAATTCGCGCATGGATCGGGCCAAGTCAGGAAACAGATTGGCCGTGGCGTGCTCGTAATTCCACACGTGGGTGCAACTACCGTGGCAGCTCCCATTACGGTTGAAGCTGCCTTCCCAACCAAAGAAGCGACCATCAGCGGTGCGAAAGCAGGTTTGCGAACGCAAGGTGGACAGGTTGAAAAGCGCCGCTTCGCGCACTTCGACGGGCAGATCGCTTTCGACTACGGAACGCACAAAGGCGACCGTATCACGCTCCAGTTTTGGCCAGTGCGTGGCGGCGTGTTCCGCGGCGGCCCAGGCATTGGCAAACTGCGTGGCGTAGAAATTTCCGACCGTTACGGGCTCCTTGCCGGGCACACGGCTCCACGATTTCCGGTTGGGGAAATGCCACGCGACAATGAATTCGACGGAGCGTTCGCTCCGGGGTGGCACTTCGAGTGAAACCGCCAGCGATGCGTTGGGGGTTTCGGATTTTGCCGCGCGCAGATCGAGCTTTCCATCAGTGGAAAAATCATCCCAAAAATCCAGCAAGGCATCATTCCAGCCCGCCTCGTTCCAGCTGGTCCGGTGAGTGATGCCCTTTCGTGCGGTGGTCGCCAAAGCCAGCGAGCCCCAGGTATCGGCATTCTTGGCCACACCTTTGGAGTTCAGGGATAATCCGCGCAATAGTTTCGAATCTTGAAAAGTATTGTGACCCGTCTTGGCCCCGGTGGGCTCGAGCCGGCCGCGAAATTCGTCGAGCTTCAAGGCAAAGCCATCTGAGCCAATGAAGTTGGGTAACGAAGCGGAAACGGCGGCTTGCACGGTCCTGCGCGAGGGATTGCGCAGCGTCACTCTCACCATCGCCACCGGCAGCCCGCTGGCCGAGCTGTCACCGGGTATCAGCGGATTAAAAACCTGCATCGCCACCCGCAACGGCACGGCGGGATCGCTGAGATCAATCTGTGCCAAAGGGTAGGCGGCGCTAAAAGTGCAGTTCCTAAAGCGCGGCAATCCTGCGTTGGGCCGTGGCGCACCTTCTTCCCCTTCCCATTCTCCGACCGGTAGCGGCCCCTCCAATAATCGGGCAACTGGGGCCATGCCGCGTTTGGCGGCATGCACGGCAAAGAAAGGCCCGGCCCGGCCTTGACCGATCGGCGTGAATCCTTTGGCCGGCCGATTGGCCACTTCCCAATGTCGCCAGGCGCCGAATCCGCATAACGAAACCGTGCCCGTGCCGATCCCGCCCACGGGCATGGCGACCTTGGTGAGTTGATCACCGGAATATTTTTTAAGGACCGGCCAGGCTTGCATGGGGATGGGTTGATTGGGCCTTCGTGAAGAAAATCCGATCAGAACAATTTAGCCGGATACTTTCCGGTGGCTACCAGGTCTCCAATCTCGGCTACGACGCGTGCCTTGTCCTCGCGATAAGTGACCCCGAACCAAGTACTGGTAGTGGGCAACAATTGCACCTCGGCTTCCTTTTGCGCGATCATCGTCGAAACGACCGAAGGCAGGTAAAATTCACTTTTGGCTTCCTGGCCGCTCGCCTGCAGAAATTCGAGGAATTGCTGGTCAAGTCCGGCAAATAAGGCCGGGGTGAATCCCCAGCAATTCAGCGAAACGATTTCATCTCCGGTGTAGGTCTTCCCGGCGCCAACCTCACTGGCCAGAATACCCGTTTGCTCAATGATGGTTTGCAGACGCCCGTTGGGATCGGCGGTGCAAATCCCGCGCGCCACCGCTCCGTTTTCCGACAGGGTGTTTTGCATCTGATAACCCACCATGGCGAATTGGGCGGCTTGGGGGCTTGGCGGGGTGTGCCCTGACATGGGATCGAAAGCGGGAGTCGTTGCCGGAACTTGTGAGAGGAATCGACTTAATTGGGTGAATGAATCGGTCCCGTAAAAATCGTCGGCGTTGATCACGGCAAAAGGTTCGTTGATCGCCGATCGGGCGCACCAAACCGCATGACCGGTGCCCCAGGGTTTCTCTCGTTCGACCGGCACCGCATGACCGGGTGGTAACGCGTCCAGAGATTGAAACACATAGTCCACGGCGATGAGTCCGGTATATTTGGACCCGATTTGAGCCCGGAAAATTTCTTCGAAATCCCGCCGGATGATGAATATCACCCGACCAAATCCAGCGCGGATGGCGTCATACACGCCATAGTCCAACACCGTTTCGCCCGATGGACCGACCGGATCGATTTGCTTCAAACCCCCATAGCGGGAGCCCATACCGGCGGCGAGAACGAGTAGGGTGGGCTTCATGGCCCAACAGGAGAAGGAAGTCCGCGGTCCGATGCAATCAGGGAGAACTCACCGGCTCTGAAATATCACCAACGCACAATAAAAAGGGCGGCACCGGAAAGGTGCCGCCCTTGAAGACTTTAGGTTAAACGATGATTAGACCCACCTTAGAAGGTGATGGTGTTGCTCATCGTCCAAGTGCGCTTAGGTCCAGGGACATAACCACCGGGGAGGTAGAACTCGTCGGTGAGGTTATAGATACCCAAGGTGCTCTGGATTTTATATCCAGCCAGTTCCCAAGGGTAGCCGAAGATCAAGTCGAAGACCATGTAGTCGCCGGACTTATAACCCCAGTCGATGGTGCGCCCGATGTTCATCTCCGAAGAGGAGCTGAGACCGAGAGCCACTGAAGCGCCACGGATAGGACCGTCCGAGAACGTATATTTGTTATACGAGTTGAAACGGAACTCAGGCACATTCTCGATCCGCTCACCGAAGTGAAGGGCATAGTTCACATTGGTCGGAACCACGGAGGGGTTGGAGATCGTCTTCGCAGTGTAGAGCCACGAGAAGTTCGTGACGGACTGGAAGTTGCGAATAGGAGTCCAGGTGCCTTCGATTTCCAAACCTTCGATCCGGTTGGTCGCGTCATTGCCGCGCCAGCGGAAATTACGCGTGTAGGTGTCGGTGACAGTACGATTGAACGTGTCGTTAGATTGACGATATGAGTCGTCAAGCATCTGATTCTTACGAGTCAGACGGAACATCGCGATCGTGGTGACCAGCTTGTTGTCATAGAGCGAAGTCTTAACACCAACTTCATAGTTGATGCCGGACTCATTCTCAGCTCTGCGATTACCGCCAGCTGCATCGATGGCGGCAAGGCCCTCGGCGACAGTGGTGATAAGACGGGTTGTGCCATCACCCATTGGATAGGTGATCCCACCAGCATTGATGGGAGCAGCCAACAGAGCAGCCAACTTGGCCGGGAATGTGATTTCATCATAGCCACCCAATTGGGTGTTATTGTTGAAACGGAACGTCGAAGACGCGGAAGCGTAAACATTGACGTCTTTCACCACCTCGAAGGTCGCGCCATACATCCAGGAATCACCGGTCTGGCTCACGAAGTTACCGGGGCTGCCGGCATAGCTAGGCGAGTAGGAATACACTGCCGGGTCATACGTCACCGTATCGGCAAACGCATAGTTGGGCACCGCAAACCAAGGATAGTTGGAGGTCAGATGCTGACCGTTGTCGCGCTTCTTTTCCCGACGGAAACCGGCGAGCAAGTTCAGGCGACCATCGAGGGCCTCGCCCTGGAAGTTAACATACCAGTTGTTATACTGGGTGCGGTAACCATCGAGCAAGTTACGGTTGATCGGGAACACCTTGTCGGCCGGAGGAGGATGAGGATGCACTCCTGGATCCCACTTACGGTAGACGTCACTCGCGGACATGATGTTGCCATCACGATCACGCAAGACCTGGAGGTTAGGCACATTCCAGCCAGTGGCCAGAGTGGGGAAGTTAACCGAATTAGTGGTCGGGTAATTGTAGCCGGGAACCTGCCAGAGAAGTGGCGAAGTGTTGGCTGCAGGGGCGAAGTACTGTTGCAGATACTTTTGGTAGTTGTAACCAACGAGTACCTTGCTCTTCACCCCGAATAGCTCGGGCATATCAAAGACCACGTCCAATTGATGGGCCTTGGTCTTGCGATAGTAGCCAGCACCATTACCACCGGAGAGGGAGTTAAAGGTCTTGCCGTCAGCATTAGGATAGTTGCGACCTTCAATGGTGTTGAAGTTCGTCTTGTCCTTGGTGAAGACGTAGCGGACATTTACCCAGTCAAGGGGTTGGGATTCGACGACAAACGAAGACGTTGATTGCTCATTGTCGACGTAGGCACCGGCATTATGGAAGTTGAATGCGTCACTTTGAACGCGAGTTCCTCCGGCATCCGTGTAGTAAGCGCCTTGTTTGACACCAACATACAGGGGAGCCTTGGGATTACCCGTAGCGATACGCATGTAGTTACGCCAGTTACCAATACTTGCGAAGATCCGACCACGGAAACCGTCCGCAGTAGTCTGACCCGAAGCCGCAATCATGGCGGCGGAAGGATTGGCATAATCGGTGAACCAGGCGTCAGGGAAGATCCACGCAAAGTCGTTCTTGTTGAACTTCTCCTTCAAGTAAATGTGCTCGAAGGTGAGCTTCAACAGTTTCGCATCCTCAAAGGGAACGAGAACGATCGATGGCGTGTAGGAGAAACGCTTGGTGAACTCGTAGCTGCGCTCACCACCGCTGCCTTCCCAGTGACCCACGATACGAATCGCGGCCTTCTTGGAGAGAACATTGTTGGAATCGAGCGTCAGACGGTTGACGTTGTTGTCGCCCCAGACGTGCTTGAGCGTGGTAGGGATCTTGTTCAGGGAAGCCCGCTTGGTGATGTAATTGATCACACCGCCGGGGTAACCCTGGCCGAAGAACACCGCGGCAGGACCCTTAACGATCTCTACGCGATCCACGTTGTCGAAGTTCGACTTGGTGGAGTAGAGGAGCACGCCGTTACGCAGGATGATATTGATCGGAAAACCGCGCAATGTCATGCCGCCCTGAGGCGTAGCTTCGTTGGAGGGACGGAGCACAGCGAAACGCTGGTCACCGGAACTCGAAGCGGTGTATTTGAACAGATCGACGAAGTCCCGCATGCCGGTGTCCGCGATGAACTCACTGCTGAGCACCTGGACATTCATGGGAACCTTCTGAATTTCCATGCCAATACGGGAAGCCGTAGAGGCGTTGGTCTTCAGGTAGCCGTAATCCTTCTCACTCTTGACTTCGAACGGGGAGAGAACCTCCACGTCGTCGTCAGTATCTAGGGCTGCTTGATCGGTCGTCTGTGCCTGAACAGGCAAAGTGGCGACGGCGAACAAAGCGGCCAAACAGGACGCCAAGTAGAACTTGGCCCTGTGCTTTGGATAGCTTGTAGCTGGTTTCATTATTAGTTAGGGGGTGGTTTGTAGTTACCGGCTTTAGGGGCCGGTTTGGTTTTTGGCGGTATATGACCGGTCAAAAGGGGGAAATTGGGTTGGTAGCGGGGTTTGGTTTTCTACGAGACGGTCGGCGCAACACGGAGGCAACAAAGCCTTGTGTCTTAATGAGCAGTAACCGCCTCGTCGCTATGCGAGTTGCGCACGCTGGTGAGTGATCACCATGGGCCCGTGAAGTGTTTTAACGGTAACGGTTTGACCAAATACGCTTTGGTCCGGCGGGTTTCTTTATAATGCTTGGTTTCATTATGGGGGTGGTTTGTTTCCAGACTGACTTAGGATCAGCCTAAATTCAGCCGTAAATAAAAGGTATTAAGCAGCCCAATGCAAGCCCTCTGGTCATGTATATTCATTGGCAAAACGATGGGTCTGAGCGGAGGTGCCGATGAGGCTGGGAGCGACGGTGCAGCCGATGCGGCCCGTTGCCTGCGGATTTTCGATCCGCCACATCAGATGATCAACCACTTTGCGGACGAGCGTGGGCAGATTGATATCCAAAGCGGCGGGTAAATGGTCCAAATTGTGGTAGATTACCGGGTTATAATTGCCCAATACCGCCTGATAGTCGCGCTCAGGTTGCAATCCGGCCGATCGCATGGCCCGAAAAAATGATCCGCAAAAATGATCCGCTGGCACGTAGAGACCGGTGGGCTTCGGATCGGCCGCGTTTACGCGCCGGGCGAGTTGCTCACTTTCACTGTGGATGGGTGTGTGTTCGAGGTAGCTGACATTGGCCACGGATTCCCCCAAAATACGGGTCACCGACATTTTTAACTGGGTGGCGCGCTCGACAAAGGCGCGGATCCGCCAAGCGATCGCGCTGTAGGATGGATCCGTGCTGATGGCAGCGACTACCTTATGACCGTTACTATGGAGGTAATCTGCAGCCATGTAACCATTTAGGTTATTATCGGGCTCCACGTAATCTCCCGGATAACCAATGGTGCGGCGGGTCATGAACCACACGTGGGGCATATCGCCGAGTTTCTTCAAGCACGCAGCAGATGGCTCCACCCCTTGGATGATTATCCCGTCAACCTGCCGATCGACCACTGGCCGAGGGAGTTCATCCGGTGAATGAGAAAACAGTAGGGAAAATTCGATCCGGGGGCGCTCTTCCGGCGGCTGGATTTGTAACAACTGCTCCTGGAACCAGTTAAGGCTCGGGTTTCTGCGTGCCCCGGCAAACCACACCCCGATTTTTTTGGGCGCTACCAAGCGAGTTTTGGGACCCCGGCGGCGATGCAGCGGGGTGGGCGTGTAATTGGCCGCTTTCATGATGGCTTGCACCTGGGCCAACCGATCGGGAGCCACCAAATGGGGCTGATTAATAACTCTGGAAACGGTTGCCGGAGAAACTTTGGCCTTCCGAGCAATATCGGCAATTAACACAATCGGGTTCGAAGCCATGATTATTTCAGAAAGATCACATTTTTTGTTTCATTTTAGTCAAGATGATAGTCGTGGTTGAGGCCCTGCTTCTATGGCTGTCTCTTTGGCGTAATCAGGGAGTTACAAAGAATTTTTAACTGCGCAAACACAGAAAAGTCATGTCCCGAAAATAACGATCTTACCTATGAGGAAATCGGTTCTGGAGGATCAAAACTGTCCCTTTTCAACGCGACAGTGAGCGCAGGAAGTCAGGTTCAGAGGTGGATTGGGATAGGGCGAAATCAGAGTACGGTCATATAAATGATCTTTCAGGAAAGATCGGATTGAAATACCTCAAAATGCGCTCACTTGTTGCTGTTCGCACATAAATCTTAATCTCACATGATGAATTTAAGGAAGCCCCTGCTCCGAGTCACCTTGGTGGCGTTACTTCTGCCCTTGGTCGGAAAATCGTCCGTTGAACCGGTCGCAGCTCAGTTGTCTTTGACTGATGCAGCCATCAAACAGCGCTATCTTGAGCGACGCGACGTCGTGATTGAGGCTTCGTTGGCCAAGGTAAATCCCGATCTGGCGGTGCCCACGGGTGCGTTCGTGGACGTGGCCCTCTCTCTGCAGCAGGGCAAAAACGTCGAAAAAGCCTTGGCTCGCTTGGCGCAACTCAATGAGCCTATGCCCAAGGGCAATATGTTTTGGGCCTACCCGATGGTGTCGATCATGGTGGCGGGCCGCGACAATCTGGACGATGCGTCCTGGGCGCGCATTCAAGAGCTGTGGAAAATCTATTGGCCCAGTCGGGGTGATACGGAAAACCACTGGGCGATGTCCTACGCTGCCCGATATCTGGCGGCGCAGAGTCGCCCGGGCGCAGGGCCCGAAGCGTGGTTCAACGGTCGGTCATCGGCCGAAAATCTGGCGGAAGCACGTGACTATCTATTCCATTGGATGTGGGTCACGACCAGTTTCGGTCAGGGTGAATACGATTCGCCCAATTATATTCAGGAATACACGATCCCGATGACGCTGCTGGCCGGTTGGGCGGAAGACCCTTTGATGCGCCAGAAAGCCCGCATGATGGTGGATTATCTCATTTATGACTACCTGATCGAGCAGGTGGACGGTTATGCCGGTGGGGCCCACAGCCGGGTTTATCCGAAACAGATTATGACACCGGGGGTGACCAACAGCTCCAGTCTGGGGTGGTATCTCTTTGGTCTGGGCGAAAAACGAGCCGGGTCGGATCCGGGCAATACGCTGCTGGCCATGTCGGGCTACGTGCCGCCTCCGATCTTTGAGCGCATCGCGCGGGGAGCCCCCCGACCCTATGTTGAACGGGAGCTCAAGCGCACGCGTTGGCGCATGCGCAACGCCGGACCGCTATCCTTCACGATCGGGGACAAGCGCACCATCCCCGTATACAAATACAGTTATGTGGATGAGGACTTTGTGCTGGGTTCATCCCAGGGAGGATTGCTCCAGCCCATTCAACAGCAAACGTGGAGTCTCACTTGGCGTTCCGATCTTCCACCGACGAAGGCGGCCAATTCCTTCTTCGGCGTCCAGCCCTATTCATCGCCTTTTGAGGGCACGATGTATTTCGGCGAGAATTGGGATATCGTCACGGATCTGTTCACACGTTCCAAGGCCGACTATGATTCCGAGGACAAATTGCCGAGTGGCTCACCTCACGAACAGGTTTTCCAGCATGGCACCGCGCTGATTGCGCTTTACGACATGCCGGAGGGTAATCGCTTCCCCCACATCACGACTTTCTTCTCCCGCGATCTGGTCAAAACCACCGAGGATGATTCGGGTTGGATCTTTACCCAGGGCGGGCCGGTTTACATCGCCTACCGACCCATGGCCCCCGGAGTATGGAAACCCAGTGACTGGACGGGTCTTTTGGCCGGCGGTGCTGGTGGTTGGATCAGCACCGGAGCTGACAAATGGGCTAAAGGACATCGTTGTCTGGTTAGCGATTCACTCAAAAACGGTTACATCGTGCAGGTAGCCCCGGTGCGCGAATATGAGAGTTTCGAAGATTTCAAGAATGCGGTGAAAGCCCTGCCCATCACCTTTTCGACCAAGGATGTGCCCGAGGCTTCATTTACTGCGCTCGATGGCACAGTGCTGCATGCCCGTTACGGCGACACGCCCACGGTTAATGGTGAGGTGGTAGATTACGCCCATTGGCCACTCTACGACAGTCCGTTTGCCCGCGAAAAACGCGGCAGTCAGAAACTCGATATTCACTTTGGCGACGAGCGTTACCTGCTCGATTTTACCCAACCCCTCATCCAGCAAACCGTCGAAAAATCCAAGTAATGAAAACTCCACTTCTTTTCATTCTCACTCTCGCCACGGTTTTGACCACGGCATGCGCTTCTGATCAGGCGCCCGAATATCAAATGTATGCTGCGGTTGCCATGACGAAGGCGCAGAAAAACAGTTCCACGCCGACAGACTCCGGGATCTATCAGCGTCAGATTGATGGCAGTTGGGAGACTTTTGGTCCTCGCGTGCTCGGCATCTATTCTTTGGCGGAACAACCGGGTAGTAAAGGACGAGTGCTGTTGGTCGCGGCGGCTGATGGCATCCTGCGCACGACAAATGCGGGCAAAACCTGGCGCTTGACCACGGGTTGGGATGTCATCGACGTGCGCACATTTGCGTTCAACCCCGCCAATCCCAACGAAGTTTATGCGAGCACATGTTGGGGCCCGTTGCGGAGTATCGATGGCGGTGCCACTTGGCAGCACGCCCAGGCTGGACTCAACTTGCTTTACGCCCAATCGATCATAGCGGATTCGCAAACTCCGGGTCGGGTGCTTTTGGGCACGGAGGATGGGATCTATCTTTCCACCAACGGGGCCAAGACATGGGCGCGCACGGACTCGCCTCCGGCGACAGCGTTGCGTTTGGTGCAAGGCTCGATTGATCCCAATATATTATTGGCGGGCACTCAGGGTCGCGGCGCATGGATTTCACGTGATGCCGGCGACACATGGACGCAAGTTGATGCCGGTTCGGCTAAAGCAAATCTTTATGCCGCCACCTTGGATCCAAATAACGCAGATCAAATGGCAGTCGGTGGGTGGGGTGTTGGAGTGCGAGTGTCAGTCGATGGCGGCGTCACATGGGAAGATCGCTCGATTGGGTTACCCGTGAAAAATGTATTCGTGCTTTCTTTCGATCCAGATGTGGTCGGTCGCCTGTGGGTTTCAACCTTCGAGGAAGGCTTCTTCTTCTCCGATGATCAGGGGAAGACCTGGCAGGACGGCGGCCTCTACGGTTCCCTCGGTTTCGATATTATCTTAGTCCCCAAGAGCTAATAATCTTCGGTCTTTGTCCGTCTTTATTGTGACTGGAAAATACGTGCAACGGTGATGACCTTTCGGCGAATATTACTCGGATGCTCCATGACGCTGCTATTGAGCGCGGGAACATCTGTCTCCTGTGCTCAGGAGAGCCTTTCACTGATTGATGCAGAGATCACCCGTCGGTTTCAGGAACGCCGCGAGGCGGTTCTCGATAAGATGGTGTCCACCCTTGATGCCAATGATCTGACCAAGGGCAGTTTTCTCGATATCGCGGCGGCATTGCAACGTGGCGAGCATCAGGAAGTCGCGCTGGTTCGGTTGCGGTTAATCAACGAGCCGATGCCCACCGCCAACATGTTTTGGACCTACCTGATCGCGATAGTCATGGCGACCGGGCATGACCAAATTGATACGCCAACTTGGGCGCGTATCCAGGAACTTTGGAAAATTTATTGGCCAAGCCGTGGCGACACGGAGAACCATTGGGTGGTCTATTACGCGGGGGTGACGATTGCCGCGCAGTTTATGCCCGATGCCGGGCCTGAACAATGGTTCAACGGGCGATCTTCCGTCGAAAACCAAGCGGTGGCCCGTGACTATTTGTTGCACTGGATGTCGGTGACGACGAGCTACGGGCAAGGTGAATATGATTCGCCCGGTTACTTGGGCGCCTATCTGGCGCCGCTTTCTTTGCTGGCTGGTTGGTCGGATGATACTGAGTTGAAGGAGAAAGCGCGTATGATGCTCGATTATTTGATTTACGATTATGCCGTCGAGCAGGTGGACGGCTATTATGGCGGGGCGCACAGTCGCATCTATCCCAAGCAGATCGTGGCTCCTGGTCACACCCCCAGTGCCAATATCGGTTGGCTACTTTTTGGCTTTGGGGAACAGCAACCTGAAACGGCTAACAACTTTCTAGCGCTGAGCGGCTATGCGCCACCACCGATCTTGGAACGTATCGCGCGGGATCGCGATAGGCCCTATGTGGAACGAGAACTGAAACGGACTCGTTGGCGCATGCGCCATGCGGGATCACGTTCGATCCTGATCGGCGACAAACGCACGGTGCCAGTTTACAAATACAGCTACGTTGATCGGGATTTTGTATTGGGTTCTTCGCAGGGCGGCTTGCTCCAACCCATCCAGCAACAGACATGGAGTCTTGTTTGGCGGACAGACCAACCGAGGCGAAAAGTGGCCAACACGTTTTTTAGCGTGCAGCCTTATTCGTCGTTTATTGAAGGCACGATGTATTTT
>FLOH01000091.1_pt1 | contig 261238 bp, 238 predicted proteins | sample 756751 | NCBI WGS metagenome assembly FLOH01 (sample SAMEA4026879, study PRJEB14308) | marine metagenome | biome: coastal water; material: water | depth 74 m
GACCGGCTATCAAACTCACGTAGCCTGAGAATCTGCTTGTTGCGGTTTTATGACAAACAGTAAATCGCCTTCATTGACCTGTTGGCCGCTGGCGATATTAATACGCGTAACTTCATATTGCCCATCGGCAGGATAAACCTCACCATCGTTTCCAGAGAACGAGTTGAGATTCACTGGCGTAAACATTTTCATGGCCTCCAGCTGACACAGCGTATCTTCGGCACCAATGAAATCACCAACACTGACGTATTCGGGCTCGGTCGGCGAGGGAGTACGATAGAACACACCGGTCGAAGGCGACAACACCTTGAGTTCATCACTACCTTCGATACGGAGCATTTCCAGGTCAATACCAATGCCTTCCGTGCCTGACGCTTCTGCTATTTCCGCGATCAGCGCTGGCATATCTGTGCGTTCAAGGAATGCAGGCAGATAACCTGTGTCGTAAACACCATCAAGGAAAACCTTGTCGGCCAGGATACGCTTGATCAAACAAATGTTTGTACTGATGCCGTGAATCTTAACTCGATTCAAATAGGCGAGCATCTTTTTCACCGTGTCGTTGCGATCCGTACCGTGACAAATAATCTGAATAATCAAACTGTCATAGAAGGGCGACACCACTTTACCCGGACCCGCCATAGAAATTAATTGAATATGCGGCTCGACGGGGAGTTCGCAAGCCGTTATTTCCCCCGGGGTCGGCGCAAATGACACGTTGCCATCAGCATCCAATACCGCTTTCTCGGCATTGACTCGAATCTCGAGGGCGTAGCCATGGTCTGCAACTTTCAAACCCTCAATAGAACCGCCAGAGGCGATTTCAAATTGCTGCTTGACGATATCGACACCCGTCACGACCTCTGTCACCGGGTGTTCGACCTGCAGGCGAGTATTCATTTCCATGAAATAAACGGCATCATTAGGTACGTCATAAATAAACTCAACGGTGCCCGCACCAATATAATCTACTGCATTGGCGATTTTGTACGCATACTCATAAACCTGCTTCTTGAGTTTTTCCGGCAACATGGTTGAGGATGACTCTTCCATTAGCTTCTGATTATTACGCTGCACACTACAGTCTCTTAAACCGACGACCAGAGTATTACCGTGAGTGTCTCTTAATATCTGTGCCTCAATGTGGCGCAAGGAAGTCACGAATTTTTCAATATAAACATCGCCGTTGCCGAACGCCGCCTTGGCTTCGCTGGTTACCTGATGAAACAGACCATGCAATTGCTCTGGCCGACGGACCACCTGGATACCTTTGCCACCACCGCCGTGAACTGCCTTCAACAAAATGGGATAGCCTACCTGCTCTGCAATTTCGGCAGCACTTTCTGAAGTGTTGACGATACCATAGCTGCCAGGCACCACCGGAACATCGATGCTCTGCGTTGTATTAATGGCATTGGACTTATTACCCATGGTTTCCATGCTGGAAACCTTTGGACCGATAAAGTTAATGGCTCGATTACGCACCAGTTTAGCGAAATTCGGGTCCTCAGATAGAAAACCGATACCTGGATGCAACGCATCAGCGCCTTCAATTTCGGCGATACTCAATACGCTCAGCGCATTCAGATAGCTCTCATCTGACGTGTTACCACCGATACAAACCAGGCTGTGTTTTGGATCTGCACGAACCATATCTGCCGGCACTGAGTCCATATCTGGGTCCGACTGCACCAGAACCACTTCATAACCATAGTGAATCGCCCGACTCACCAGCTTCACAGCCGTACAGCCGCGAGCATGAACAAGCACGCGCTTGATGGGCCGAATCAGCTCGGCTTCAGAAATATGATGTTGCACAACCATCGGCTCGGCGGCATTCAGACTGCCAGACATAATCCGGTCGACAACCTGCTCCACAGATTCTATCGGCAGCGGTATCGCAGGATCAATGCGGCGAAGCTCCTGATCCAATTCCGCTGAAAATGGATGTTTTACCAGACCACGCATGGCTCCAGGATTAACCGACAAGTAATTACTTAGCATGCAGGTATAGGGCAAATTCCGCTCAACGACCGTTTGACCGGCAAATGGCATGCTGGCCCCGCTAAAGTAGTAGTTTTGAACCAATGGGTGAGTGACAAAACTTGCCTGTGCACCACCGGTACAATCCCCAAAGCCAAACATGATGATAGGCAGATCATTGTCTCGTACAAATCGTGTAATTCGATCGTTAATCACCGCCATCGTAAACAAAGCCGCAGCACCTTCTTTGGTCTGCATCCCACCGGATGAGATAAAACAGATCACGGGCACCTGTTGTACGGCGCACTCAACCAAGAGTTTACAAAAGCGCACGCAGTCAGAGTTATCGATACTACCGGCCTGGAAGGCAACGTTGGACATCACCAAACCAACCCGGTAACAACCCTTCTCGGTGGTAAAATCACCCATACCCGTGATCAGCCCCGAGGGTCGGATGTTATTCTTCAAGGCCGCTTCAATCGAAGGGCGGAAGGTGGGGAAATCTACCGGGTTCGCCGACATCAATGTCGGGTTTAACTCGGTGAAATTTTTCACATATAAATTCAACAGTGATTCGTACGAAGTCCGTTTCGAACGCTTTTCGCGGGTTAATTGCTCATGGAACAACAGATCGCGATAGGCAATATTCAGTCGATTCCAAAAATCTTTACGCCGACCAATACGAACCGGTTCGATTTTACCTTCATAGCGCTTGCCGCTATCCTGCGTAGCGTAATACTCGGGCAGCAGTTTCTCAAAAAAGAAACTCACAACCACAAACAGCGTGTCGGATTTGTCTTTGTGGACGACCCGAATCCATTCTTCAACAGACTTCAGAAAAACACCGCTGCGGGAGTAGTTCGACAACTCCTTGATCCACACGGCAAAACGCTTGTTGATTTCAACCTTGTCCTGGCCCGCGACAATATCGAGACCACTGACTTCGTTAATCGATTTGTCGATCAGCTGTTGAATGAACTCTGCTGGTAGCGCTCTTGATTCATGGGCCTGCCGAGCGATGGATACCAACTCGCTGATTAAATTGTCATACAGTACCCCGAAGGTAATCAAGTTCTGACATTCGGCGACGAAATCATACCGAATATCTTCGTCAAAAATGACATCGAGAATTGAGCGGTCTTGCTCAGCAGGATGAACTACCTGGTTACGTTTGCGTTCGATATAAGACCACAGACTGTCTTCAAGCAGTCTTCGGTTCAGTTGTATCGGGTGTTCTTCATCATTATCGAGCAGTTTACGGGTGAATTCAGACAAGTTTTCACCGGCCAGCTTCTCACCGTCGTTAAGCGAACCACCCTCAAGAATCAGATTAAACTCAGCGATGAGTTGACCGGCCAGAAAGTCCGCTGACTTCTCTTGGATATATTCAGCGTCAAATAATTTCTTACCCTCAAATGAAAACTTACTTTTGATATAGCCAACAAACACGTTATCGGTATTGGACATCGCGTCGAGCAAGCCTTTGGTATCTTTAATATCCCTTGGGTGGAGCAAATACGCATTGGCATCTTCATTCGCCATATGGAGGATTAGCGCCGACAAATTATCCTTTGCACTACCCTTCCAGCGATTATACAAATGCAGACCGGTAACCAGACAAAGTTCTTTTTTAGCGATCTGATAATTACGGGTCGGCTCACCGAATATCAACTGAGCAATACGTCCTCGCTCATCGCCAACGACCGCTTTTTTGTCGACATAGCTCTTCCATGCTTTACTCAGCACATCCTCATAGAGAATTTTATCCGGATCCTGCAGCCAGCCTAAAAAGGCTGCGCGACGTTCACGGTGTAATCGCTGCGCCAACTCCCCTTCTGGAATTTTGGCTTCTGCCAAACGACCATATTGGGTAGTGGTTGTACTCTTGATACGTTTGCGCAACCCCAGATAACGCAGGTATCGGTAGGCTGCGCCAAAGACATTGGGATATTCCGTCGGTGAAACTCGAAGCTTTAAAGTGGAACTGGCATTGATAGCTGACAAAAAATCCGACGGGTTTAGGTAACGCTTAACATTGCGCTGGTAGTGATCGAAAATCTCAGGATGTTTATTGATAAATTCCCGAGTACCATCTTCGATAGAGGTGAGCCCTTGAACAATGGCGTCTTTTAAGTGACCAATAGTCTCAGTTTCACCTGGGTCATAGTCTATTACACCGTCGATATTGCCTTGCATATACAGCTCGTAAGAAGACACACCAACAAACTGCGCACACTCCTGCCAAGACAAGTTATAACGCCGCACCAGATTCGCCAATGACTTGGGATGGATCGTATTAAACACGCCGGTTCGTACCGACAACAACAAATTACTTGCTGCCAACGGAATGGCGCCGCCAGAGTAACCCTGACCAATGATGATACCCAGGGTCGGGACATCGACGTTGCAAAGCTCAGCGATCAGCCGGGAGATGGAATGCGCTTGATTTTGTGAGTTGGCCAACTCGTAGGGGTCTGCCCCTGGCGTATCCATAAAGGTGACAATGGGCATCGAACGCGCGGCAAAATGACCCGCCATTTTTGAGGCTAACTCATGATGCTCCGGGCCCCAGACACCTGAACCATGGGCTCGATTCTGGGCGATCAAACCGACTTTTCGACTGATCCCGCCGAAATCCAGAGCAAGCTCCGCACAGTAAAAAGGGCCTCGCTCGATCACATTGGTTACCGGCACGTCGAGGGCCGCAACCACATCTTTCGCGCCGGGGCGCGTGGACTCTTCCGTCGGCGCCACGGTGGCTGCAATATAGGCATCGACTTCCATGCCGCGCAGTTGTTTAACCCGCGCTTCAATCTGCTTGTTATTCAGCAGACCGCCAATGACAGACGCACTTTGGCGACGGGGAAATAAGGAGAAATCCTGCGCCAAATTTTCGGCATTCAGGTATAGCTGGTCCACAGAGGAAGATTCGTGCCCCATAAGAAATTGCATTCCATTGATTCGCCCGCACGCCAGTTAAGGGGCGCCGACAAATGATAATAAATATAGACCCAGAGACCAGACCGGGTTTCCTGGCCGTAATGTACTCTAATGACGCCGTGCAAGCAACGCCACAACCACGATTAAAAAACCCAACCTGTTGATTTTTAATACGTTATATATTCAACGAAAATCAAAAAAACGTGCTAAATTTCCAACACTGGCAACAGACCTATTTTTGAACGCCATAACTTGGGCCCGGTAATATGAACTGACTCGCCATTGGAATCCACTGCGACGGTCACCGGCATATCCTCTACCTCAAATTCATGGATAGCCTCCATGCCCAAATCTTCGAAAGCGACGATTCTGGACTTACGAATGGCCTTTGAAACCAGAAATGCGGCACCACCCACAGCCATCAAGTAGACAGCCCGATGTTTTTTGATGGCTTCGATCGCCACCGGGCCACGCTCGGCTTTGCCGATCATGCCCAACAACCCAGTCTGGGCCAGCATCATCTCAGTAAAACCATCCATTCGGGTTGCCGTCGTCGGTCCAGCAGGCCCAACAACTTCTTCGCGGACAGGATCCACTGGGCCTACGTAGTAAATAAACCGTCCGGCGAGATCAACGCCTTCCGGCAAACCCTCGCCTTGCTCTAGCAAATCACGGATACGCTTGTGCGCGGCATCGCGCCCCGTCAGCATCTTGCCGCTAAGCAACAGTGTTTCACCAGGCTGCCAACTCGCTACATCCTCGCGGGTAATAGTATCCAGATTAACTCGCCGCGAATTCGGGCCCGCCTCCCAGGTGATTTTCGGCCAGTCTTCAAGCTTAGGCGGCGCCAGGTCAACGCTACCGCTGCCGTCCAGCACAAAGTGTACGTGCCGCGTTGCCGCACAGTTGGGTATCATTGCGACGGGCAAGTTAGCTGCATGGGTCGGATAATCCATAATTTTGACATCGAGCACGGTGGTCAAGCCGCCCAAGCCTTGAGCACCAATACCCAGCCCGTTGACCTTCTCGAAAATCTCCAGCCGCAACTCTTCGACTCTCGATGCGGGTCCTCGAGCTTGCAGGTCATAAATGTCAATGGGATCCATCAGGGAACGCTTAGCCAAGAGCATAGCTTTTTCTGCTGTCCCGCCGATGCCGATACCGAGCATGCCCGGCGGGCACCAGCCTGCGCCCATGGTCGGCACCGTCTTAATCACCCAATCGACGATACTATCGGCAGGATTCAACATCACCAGCTTGGATTTCGCCTCCGAGCCTCCACCTTTCGCGGCCACATGAATATCAACCTTATCGCCGAGAACCAGCTCAGTGTGTATCACTGCCGGGGTATTGTCTTTGGTATTGATTCGCTTGCCCGCAGGGTCTGCCAGCACTGAAGCACGCAGCACATTGTCGGGTAACAAGTAGGCGCGCCGCACGCCTTCATTGATCATATCTTCAAGGGACTGATCCGTTTCAAAGCGAACATTCATGCCCACCGAGACGAACACGTTAACAATCCCCGTGTCCTGACAGATCGGCCGATTACCCTCGGCACACATGCGCGAATTAATCAGAATCTGAGCCATCGCATCCTTGGCGGCACTGGACTCCTCGCGCTCATACGCGGCATTCATGGCCTGAATAAAGTCCACCGGGTGATAGTATGAGATGTACTGCAGCGCATCCTGAATGCTTTGCACCAGGTCTTCTTTGGTAATTACCGTCATGTATTTTCCTTCACCCGTGTCGTCAAAATCCCAGCTGGCATAGCGTCAACCGGGTTCGCGCCGCAAAATTGTGATTCATTATATTGATTTCAGAAGGCTCTGTAGATTGGCCATCAACTTTGACGACACCCTCACGCCCTCGAGTCGCGCACTCAGCCATACATCAGTCGCGTTAGCGACTCGGCGATGCAGACAGGCTTGTCGCTCCCTTGTAATTCGATGGTGACCTGACGCTTGACCTGAATCGTATTTGGATTTTTGAGTTCAGCTGACATCATGGTGTGGCGAGCGCGCAAAAATGAATCTACCGGTACTGGCGCAGGAAACCGGACCTTATCAAGGCCGTAGTTAACCCCCATGTAGACCCCTTCCAACGCCGCCGGTTTTTTCGGCGCGATACTCGCGCCCAGATGTACAATCAGTGACAGGGTCAGAAATCCATGAGCGATAGTCACTTTATAGGGCGACAGCTGCGCCGACTTAACCGGGTCAATATGAATAAATTGATGGTCCAAGGTGGCATCTGCAAACAAGTTAATTCGAGCCTGGTCGATCTGAAACCACGCACCGACACCCTCCTCCTCACCTTCATAGGATTTAAAAATAGCCAGGGCTGCTTCTGCTTTCGAGGTCATGGGACATTCCTTTAGTTGGTCGCACTTAAGTAGCGATTATTGGCTCCGAATCTGGATTTTTCACCTAGGACCCAGGGCGAATTGCTGTCTCGCGGGAGCATATCACAAGCGTTTTAATTTGAACCGTTGATTTCCCGGTATCCCTAAAATAGGATTCACCATATGAAACAGCGACAGCGACACCCAACACCTCGACGATTTGACGTCCTTGCCATCTTCACCAGTACCAGCCTCATCGCTGTGCTGGGTGTTCCTTGGCACGGTATCACCCATGGCTTTCACCCAGGCTTATGGCTGCTTTTAGGGTTTTTCCTGGCCTGGAATGGCTTGTCCATTACAGCGGGGTATCATCGGCTTTGGTCACACAAAGCCTATTCGGCGCACGCCCTGCCACGCTTGATGTTTGCTCTGGGCGGTGCTCTGGCGCTGCAGAACTCCATTCGAAACTGGTGTTCTGACCATCGCAACCACCATCGATATACGGACGACGTGGATCTTGACCCCTACTCCTCGCGTCGCGGTTTGTGGTATTCCCACATGGGCTGGATGCTTCGCGATTATCCCGCGACAGCCAAAGACTATAGCAACATCGCCGACCTCGACCGCGACCCAATCGTCGTCTGGCAACACAAACACTATGCAGTACTGGCACTCAGCCTGAATATTTTGCTGCCGCTGGCGCTCGGCTGGCTATTGAGTGACCCTATAGGTGGCCTGTTATTACTCGGATTTTTGCGTCTAGTCATCGGCCACCATACGACGTTTTTGGTCAACTCGGCGGCCCATGCCTGGGGCAGTCAACCCTACTCGGACCAGAACTCTTCTCGAGACAATCCGCTGATCGCATTGCTGACCTACGGCGAGGGATATCACAATTTTCATCACACCTTCCAGTGGGATTACAGAAATGGCGTCAGGTGGTATCATTTCGACCCGACAAAATGGCTGATCAAAACCTTGTCTTGGTGCCGACTGGCCCATCACTTAAAACAGGTTGCGCCCGAGAAAATTGAGCAGAGTCGTGCAAAAATGCAGCTCATCTATGCCAGCGCCCGAATACTACAAATTCGACCCACTAATAAAGAGCAATGGCTGAGCCTGCTCGAAGCCGAATATGAGCAATTGATCCATAGTCTGAATGCCTGGGCGCAGTGCCGGCAGCGCAAACTAGAGCTAAACACGGCTAAATTGAAGCAACGCTGGGATGAAACAGAGCTACACCACCAGCTTATTGAGCTAGAGTCGAACCTGAAACGGCAGCGTCGCCATTGGCACCTACTGACTCAACAATTTGCCTGAGTGGGACTGAGCGTTCGCCGCTGGCGATAATGGCTGAATTGGATACCAACGTGCGACCCGCACAATGATTTTCTAGATGATTTATTAAAAAAAGAGACTACCTATGAATGACGTTTATATCGCCGCCGGCGCACGCACACCTATGGGCGCCTTTCAAGGCAGCTTATCGAGCCTCACCTCTGTCGACCTTGGCGCGACTGCCATCACTGCAGCAGTCAGTCGCGCGGGGCTCACGGGCGCCGATATCGACGAGGTTATCATGGGCTGCGTTCTCGCCTCCGGACTACGCCAGGGCCCAGCACGTCAGGCCGCCATTGAAGCCGGCATTCCGGTCACGACAGGCGCGACCACTATCAATAAATTATGTGGTTCAGGCATGAAGGCCACCATGTTGGCCCATGACTTGATCAAGGCAGGCACTAACCACATCATGGTGGCGGGCGGCATGGAGAGCATGACGAATGCTCCTTATCTACTACCGAAAGCCCGCGGCGGTTTTCGTATGGGCCACGGTGAGATTCAGGACTGCATGTTTACTGACGGTCTGGAGGATGCTCGAACAGGACGCTTGATGGGCGCATTTGCCCAGGAGATGGCCGATCGATATCAGATGACCCGGCAAGACATGGATAATTTTGCGATTCAGTCGCTGACGCGGGCCAAGCAAGCCATTGCCGATGGCAGCCTGACGGCTGAAACCATCGCCGTGACGGTAAAGAACCGCAGCGGCGAGACAACGGTGACCGATGACGAGCAACCCGGCAAAGCCAACATCGACAAGATACCGACGCTGCGACCGGCCTTCAGTGCGGACGGCACTGTCACCGCGGCTAATTCAAGCTCGATTTCCGACGGCGCCTCGGCGCTGGTCTTGGCCAGCGATGAGGCCATCAAGACCCACAAGCTGCAACCCATGGCGAAAATTGTAGGCCATAGCACCAATTCCCGCGACCCGTCAGAATTCACCATTGCGCCCGTCGGAGCCATCGAAAAATTGCTGGCGAAAATCGGCTGGGATAAAGACGACGTCGACTTATTTGAAATTAATGAGGCCTTCGCCATGGTCACCATGGCCGCCATCCAGGACTTGGGATTGGATCCCGCCAAGGTCAACATTCACGGCGGCGCCTGTGCCCAGGGGCACCCAATTGGCTCTACGGGCTCCCGGCTAATCGTGACCTTGATGCACGCCTTAAAACAGCGCGGCTTAAAGCGCGGCATTGCATCTTTGTGCATCGGCGGCGGTGAAGCGACAGCGGTGGCTATCGAGATCGTTTAATCCTCTGGGTCCGCGTTTATCAGGTAGATTTATACGGGCCCAAGATCGTACAATGATCAAACTGATCAATTATTATTCTTACTCTCTATTCAGGAGTTAAATTCTTGTCTCGCCTTCCTGTAATCGTTGGCTTCGGTGGTATCAACCCGGCTGGCAGAAGTTCTGGACATCACGGCTATCGGCGCCTGGTGATTGATAACCTCGGGACGGAAATGGCAGATGAGACCTGGCAGTCACTCGCCAGGTTGATGCAATTAAGTGGACCGCTGACGCAGGAACAGAAAGGCTTCATCCGTCAACATACCCTGGTCCGCAAACTGGAAAACAACCTGTTTGACCCCAGCAACATCCTCGCCCATAAAAATGCCAGACTAAACCCCGGCGCCGGCGAGCCAATGACATTCACGCTCAAGCGCAATCAACTACCCGACAGCCTTCCACCAGGCTGGCACGTTACGCCCATCGACAACCTTAATGTATTGGTCACCGCCGATCAGCATCTCGATGTGCTATTTCCAGATTCGCGGGCATCTCGCGTTAATTCTGCAGGTCAATTACCCACGGGGTTCAACCCTGAAACCCTTTACCAGTCTCGCAATCACCCGCGCGGCTTGCAATTAACGGTTTATGCCGCATCCGATGCGATCAACTCCCTGGGCTTCGACTGGGACCTGGTGCGCCAGAAAGTACCCGCAGATCAAATTTCGGTGTATGCCAGCAGCGCCATGGGCCAGTTGGATTACAACGGCGCTGGCGGCATGCTCCAAGCTTCATTACTAGGCAAGCGCGTCAGCTCAAAAAATTGCGCACTGGGCCTGGCGGAAATGACCGCAGACTTCGTCAATGCCTACATCCTCGGTAGCGTCGGCACTACCGGCGCGAATATTGGTGCCTGTGCGACATTCCTGTACAACCTACGCCAAGGCATCCAAGATATTCGCTCGGGCAAGTCTCGAGCAGTCATCGTCGGTGCGAGCGAAGCACCGCTGACGCCCGAGGTCATTGAAGGTTATCGCATCATGGGTGCCCTCGCCGAAGACGAGGCCTTAAGCAAGCTCGACGGGGGGGCAGCCACTAATCATCAGCGCGCTTGTCGACCCTTTGGTGATAATTGTGGCTTCACGCTCGCCGAGGCGTCACAGTTTATTGTGCTATTCGATGACGAGCTCGCGGTCGAAATGGGCGCTAATATTTACGGCTCAGTGGCAGATGTATTTATTAACGCCGACGGCTTCAAAAAATCAATTCCTGGCCCCGGTATTGGCAACTACCTGACCGTCGGTAAATCACTGGGGGTGGTTCGCGCCATCTTGGGCGAGCAGGCGATGCGGCAGCGAACCTATATCCAGGCTCACGGCACCGGCACACCACAGAATCGGGTCAGCGAATCGCATATCTTTAATGAGTTAGCGAAGACATTCCGCCTGGACAAATGGCCAGTGGCGGCCATCAAAGCCTATCTCGGACATTCTTTGGCCACCGCCGCCGGTGACCAGATTGCCGCTTCGCTCGGTGCCTGGGCCCATGGCATTATTCCGGGCGTCACGACCATTGATCGAGTGGCTGACGACGTTCATCACAGCCATCTCGATATTCTGCTGGAACATAAGACCTTTGATCCCCTGCAGATGGACGCGACCTTAATCAACGCCAAAGGCTTTGGCGGCAATAACGCCACGGCGGCGATTCTCTCACCCCATGTGACTGCCAACATGCTGGCGAAAAAACATGGCGCCAGTGCGATGAAACAACACATGAACCGCAACGAAAGTGTGCAGGAGCAAGCCGCTGCCTACGATACCGCCACGACTGATGGCCATAATGCCCTGATCTACAAGTTTGGCCTGGGCGTGATCGAAGGGGAACAATTAGAGATTACCGATCAGGCCATTGCGATTCCCGGACACGCCCAACACATCAGCCTCGTCGTTCCCAATCCTTACGACGATATGATTTAGCATGATTCCCAGCAGCGCTGTCCAAACTGGCCAGCGCTGCTGTAAACCTGTCAGGTCGGCTCTAAAAGATTTCCCGCGTCGCTCGAAAGCGAATATCGGGCCATCGCTCTTCGGTTAAGTGCAAATTCACCCGCGTAGGCGCCAGGTAAGTCAAGTGACCACTGCCGTCAATAGCGAGATGAATTTCTGTCTTGCGTTTGAATTCCGCGAGCATTTTCGGATCATCACATTCAACCCAACGCGCTGTGTTGACGGAAACTGGCATGTAATTGCAATCAACCTTATATTCGTCCTTGAGTCGAAATGCGACCACGTCGAACTGAAGAATACCGATGGCACCCAAAATTAGGTCATTGTTCGTCAGCGGCATGAACACCTGAGTGGCACCTTCCTCTGACAACTGGGTCAAACCCTGTCGCAGTTGTTTACTTTTTAACGGATCGCGCAGCTGAACCCGACGAAATAGTTCTGGGGCAAAATGCGGCACACCAAGAAATTTGAACTTCTCGCCCTCGGTGAAGGTATCGCCGATCTGTATGGTGCCATGATTATGCAGCCCGATAATATCCCCTGACCAGGCTTCCTCTGCTTGAGATCGCTCACCCGCGAGGAACGTCACGGCATCGCTGACCCGCACATCCTTGCTCATGCGCACATGATGCATCTTCATGCCCTGCTGATAGCGGCCGGAACAAACCCGTAAAAATGCAATCCGGTCACGATGTTTAGGATCCATATTTGCCTGAATCTTGAAAACGAAACCCGAAAACTGCCCTTCATGGGCCTCAATAACTCGATCGCTCGCTTCGCGCGGCAGGGGCGATGGTGCATACTCAACAAACCCATCGAGCATTTCCATAACACCAAAATTACGTAGTGCCGTACCGAAATAGACCGGCGTCAATGCACCCGCCAAATATTCATCAAGATCGAACGGGTGACTCGCACCCTTGACCAGCTCAATTTCATCCAGTAACTCTGCATGCAAGTTACCCAGCGCCTGGATCGCGGCGTCACTGTAGATGCCTTTTATCGTCTCGGTCTCGGCAAAGCCTTCGCCTTTACCCGACTTAAAAAGGTGCACTTCATCATTGTACAGATGGTAAACACCCTTGAAATTCTGGCCCATACCGATCGGCCAGGTCATCGGCGCGCATTTGATCTTAAGGATGTCTTCAACTTCATCGAGAACCTCAATGGGGTCTCTGACTTCTCGGTCAAGCTTGTTGATAAACGTCAAAATCGGTGTATCCCGCAGCCGACAGACCTCCATCAATTTGATGGTACGATCCTCGACCCCCTTGGCGCCATCAATAACCATCAACACTGAGTCAACGGCCGTCAGGGTTCGATAGGTATCTTCAGAGAAGTCTTCATGACCAGGGGTATCCAGTAAATTGACGATGCATCCCTTGTAAGGGAACTGCATCACCGAGGTCGTGATCGAAATACCTCGCTGCTTTTCCAGTTCCATCCAGTCCGACGTCGCATAGCGATCCGATTTCTTCGATTTTACGGTGCCCGCGAGCTGAATTGCCTTGCCATAAAGGAGCAACTTTTCAGTAATCGTGGTCTTACCCGCGTCAGGATGCGAGATAATCGCAAACGTTCGCCGTTTTTTGATGTCTTCTATAATTGGCATGAGATCTCAGATATGCAAAGCGCGGGGCATTATACCGATGCTGGCGATCGATGAGAAACAATCACTCGAGTATCAGTTCCTTCACCAGAACCAGGGCGTCTTCAGCACCCATATGGCCGGGGTAATAATTTTTGCGAATCCCTATTTCAGTAAAACCTTGGCGCTCATAGAGTTTATAGGCAGTCAGATTAGACGCTCGAACCTCCAAAAACACACAACTGCAGTGGTTCACACCGGCGCGTTCGACGATATGTACCAGCAAGCGCTCGCCGAAGCCCTGCCCCTGGAATTCAGGATTAACACAGATATTGAGCAGGTGAGATTCACCCGCGCCCATGGACAGGATAGCGTGACCGACGACGCGATCTGCCACCTTCAGCATCCAACACTCGTTACCTGAGGCCAGGCAGTCACGAAATATTCCCTCGGTCCAGGGATGCGAATAAGCGCGACGCTCGTTTTTGATAACCACGTCGATGTCGGCGGCTTGCATAGGCAAAAACTTCAGCGCCAATTCCCCGCTATACATCCCTCGCCCCATGCGTCTTGATCTCGAGCAGGGTTCGCCATAAGTCGATCTTTGTGTTGGGCTCGGCAAAGTAATGGTTAACGTCCGCCAGAGGCCAGAAAAATTTGCCCGCCACGGCACAGGAAACACCTATCGGCGCCTGCGGAGGGATATCGAAATACCCATAGGCAGATTGACCGAACACCAGCACATGGCGCCCACGCTGACTGATGCCGGAGCCAACCACCTGTTTCGCCTCAACTGCTGACTGAGCGATGTGCGCGGCCCTGACCATAGGCCAGCGCAACTCACTGCGTTCCGGCACGGTCAGTTGCGCAAACCGGGCAGCCGCTATTTGATCCGCAAAGCGGCTAACCTCGACGGGCAAAGACCGGGTCGCGTAGGGTAAATAGAAAACACAACTGAAGTCATCTTCTGCCACGGTGTAATCCATGAAACACAGCAAAAACTCGGGCTCAACCATACCAACAGGCTGGGTCGTAGTTTGCTTAGGCTGGCTCGCCGGGGACGCAGACCGACCTGGGATCGGGTCTTTGATGGTCGATTTTGCCTGATAGCTGGACGATGCTGGCGGCCGACTGGCTGGTGGCTCAGCCCTTTGAACCAACGCCACAGCAGGCGCCACCTCGGCTGCAATTTCATCGCGAGCACCGAGACGCTCAATGCCGACAGGGCTGACGGAAACGTTCTCCCGCAAAACCCAGACATCGATGCCCATTTCCCGCATATATGCATCGCGCGTGTTGCTCATCCAGACTTAGCCTGATCACTCAGTGAATTAATGCGCCTAGTCTAGCGCATTCGTTTCACGGATTCTTGCGCAACCGCATTAGAGATTCTTGAATGGTCGAGGCAACGAGCTCTCCCTCTTCAGTGAACATCAAACCGCGGTTGTAGCCTCTGGCTGCCGCTGCTTGGGGCGCATCCAGGGCATACAGTAGCCATTGATCGACCCGGACAACCGGTCGGTGGAACCACATGGCGTGATCCAGACTGGCTGATTGCATATCCTTGCGTTCAAATTTTCCAGCATGAGGCAAGCGAGAAGTTGAAAGTAACGCATCGTCTGACTGGAACGTGAGCAATGCCGCATGCAGCAAAGGATCATCCGCCGCAATCGTCCCGTTGGCTCGAAACCAATGATGCTGCTTGGGCGGCAATGGCTCCCGGACCAGCTTTGCTTTGTACTCCAATAGGAATGTCACAAATGCATCACTCTGATTGACCCTGGCAATGGCTGCATCATCCGGACGTTGCACCGCGGGCATCTCGGCTTGGTGGTTCAAGCCTGCCTCAACCACTTGAAACGAGGTGTCCATACTGAAAATCGCTCGGCCATGTTGGATCGCGACTATTCGACGGGTGGTGAAAGACCGACCATCCCGAATTCGTTCCACCATAAACAACACGGGCACCGCTGGGTCGCCGGGGCGCAAGAAGTAGCCGTGGAGGGAATGTGGCGGACGATCGGCCGACACGGTTCTACCTGCAGCGATCAGTGCCTGCGCCATGATTTGGCCACCGTAGAGACGGCCACGACCATCCTGTGGGTGATAGCCCCTGAATATATCGTTCTCGATCTGTTCTAAGTCTAGTATTTGGATCAGCTCTGCTAATTTCGGGTGCAACGATCAGTCCTCCTTTCCAGCGATATCCATATCCGGCTCATCGGGTTTCGGCTTTTCCCCATAGTCCTGCCACGGCTGGTCACGCTCGCGAATGACCTCGCGAAACCCCTTCTCTTCGAAACCCTCGACCCAACGATAGGCTTCTTCCGTGTGCCGGGTGACGCCATCAAACAAGGTTCCCAGCATTTGCGTGGTTCGCAGTCCCATATTCTCAAACGCCTGATTGACCAGCAATTTATTCAACGCCAATTGGTTGGCCGGGATATGCTGGAAGCGCCGCGCCTCGGCCTCCACGACCGCGGACAAATCTGCGGGATCCTCCACATAGGAGACCAGCCCTATGCGCAGGGCCGTCGCCGCGTCGATCGCTCGACCGGTGAGCAGAAACTGCTTGGCATGCTCCAGGCCGAGGCGATAAACCCACATCATGGTAGTCGGGGTGCCATAAATCCTGCTCGGCGCGTAGCCTATATGCGCGTCTGAGGCCATAAATAACATATCACAACACAATACTAGGTCCGTCGCTCCGCCCACCGCCCAGCCTCGAATTTCACCTAAGACGGGCTTGGGGCACTCCCATATTTTCATAAAGCGGCGTACATTATTTCCCATGAACTGCATATCGCGGACAGGATCCCAGGCCCCCTCTCGCGCCTTAACCGAAGGCGCGCCATAGGGTGTGTCCCAGCGCTCCTTGCTGGTCAGGTCATAACCAGCTGTAAAGGTATCACCCACACCCCGCAGAACAATCGCCGCAACCTGCGGTGATCGCGTTGCCTGATCGATGCCATCAGCAATCCCCTGGACAACTGACTCGGTAAGGGTGTTCTTCTTATCGGGACGGTTAATGGCGATAATCGCTATACCGTCGCGCTCTTCATATATCACTGGCTGTTCTGACATTGGCCGCGCTCCTGGCTGAATGGCATGGCCTCTTTCACCTTAAGACCCGCTCCCTACTATCAAGTGTTGATGAAACTGTCCTTCAGGTCCAGTCCCCTTGGCCGAACATGTCGGCGCCTCACAGAATGGAACTCCCCTAGCGCTTGGCCAGGGTTGCTTGTCGCCCGTCCCCGCGGCCCGTTCGGCGCCAATGGCCAAAAGCATGTCACAGTGACAACCCAAGGCCCTGGTTAAAGATCCAGCCCTCGCCGAAAGACATTAACGGTGGTTCGCTTGGCGCTGAAACGCGCCTCTAAAATCGCGATAGCTTTCTCGGGCTGAGCATCACCACACATAAACAGATCAAAAGCCGCAAAGCTTCTTTCGGGCCAGGTATGAACGCTGATATGGGACTCGGCAAGCACCGCTACGCCAGTCACCCCGTCATTGGGCGTAAAGTGATTGAGGTGTATGTGCAGCAAGGTCGCTCCGCATTCAACTACGCACTCGCGCATCACTTTTTCGATAAAACTGATGTTATCAAGCTCGATCGCCTCATAAAGGTCGACCGTAACATGCAGCCCGGCGAAGCTGGCACCGTCTCGGGTCATTAAAGCGTCAGGGCTTAACTTGGTGGATGGCGGGTTCACGGCTAGACCTCAAGGCCAGCAAGGTCTATGTCTGAAAGCCTTGTGGGCGCCGCATAGAATAGTGCCATGCCCGATTTTACGGTGAAGAGAAGATCCGGGTTAAGCGTCAACTGGTTAGCCTTAACCGCAAGTACCGTGGCGCCATGCTTTTTCTTCATCCCTATAAATACGGTTAGATAATCAACCGCGACATTACCCGGGGGGATATCAAACCGATACAGGTTTTCGCCGTCCAGGTTACGAATTAGCTGTTGAACCACACTACTGGACTCACGGTCTTGAAGCTCCTGAGCCAACAAGTAATCACTGGTAGGTAATATCACGTTATTAAGCGCAGTGTGCAACGCAGGTAATCGCGCAATTTTTTCGGCATGATCTTCGTTATTCAGATAACAAACCATTTGAGCACTGGTGTTGACGGACCTAAATGCGTAAGCCGTGATAAATGTCTCATTATCACTAGCGCCCCATATGACGATGTTTTTCGCCGCTGCCGCGTTCGATCGTTGCAACACGTCTTCGGAGGCTAATTCGCCCATAACAAAGTCCACACCCCCAAACCGAATTGGGTTTTCTTTTTGACCAAAAGAGCAAAGAACCAGCTTTTCCGACGGATTATTAGTCAGCAGTTCCGCAATGACTTTCTCTGTACGCCCCTGCCGGTAGCCCATGATGATGGTATGGTTTTCATGATTCATCTTCCTCAAACCCTTCCTGTTTTTACTCGCTAATTCAATCACCCACTCCGCTGCCTTACCGATCACCAGGCCCACTGTACCGATGCCAATGAACATGATGAACCCAGCGCAGATCCGGCCATAGGTTGTTAATGGCGAATAGTCGCCATAACCGACCGTCGTTATGGTGACCGAAAACCACCAAGTGTAGTTTTCAAGAATCTCATCTTCACCCGCATAGAACATCACGAAATAACCCAGCACATACAGTAACGCGATTGAAACAAACAAAGTAACCCAGGCATATTCATGCACTCGAGAAAGCACTTTCTTATATTCGCGCAGTATCAGGCGAAATATCATTCTAGCAACCAACTCCTGTCCAAATAATTCGTCAGCAGACACGGTTGCATGAGAGTATTCACACAGGGATTATCGGCCACCAATTCGCCTTTACCAAAAGCGAAGGATGCCGCCAACAATTCCGGTGTTATAAAACCCGTATCAACCTTGAATTCAGCCAAGGAAGAAAGCTGTAATTTAACCACCTCCGAACTCCGAGCATCGATCCACGCAAGGTAATAACCCCAGTCACCGAAGGACGGTATGTTCTGCCTGTAGGGCAAAACTTTGAATCCTGCCGCCTTTAGTGTTTCACCAATTGACAGGTAGGCCTCTTTTGCGTGATAAGGAGAAGTTGACTGAATGGCCACGTAAGCTTCCGCCGTCAAGTAACGTCGCAGTGACTGGTAAAACTGTTTGCTATAGAGTTTGCTCAACTCAATCGAAGAAGGGTCAGGCAGGTCTATCACCACCGCATCCCATTTTTGCGCCGGCTGTTTTTTTAAAAACTGGTCAGCGTCAATATTAAACACATCGACACTGGCGACCCATTCACCCTCGGTAGTTTTGTGCCCCGCCTCACGCATATAAATGGCTTGCTTTGAACCTGCGACATAGGTGTTGATCGACGCTACATTGACTTTAGCATGCTGAAAAGCATGATTGTTCAGGCTGGCCAATAATTGATTATTCGTAGCGATATCGATCATTTCAGGATCAAGGTCGACCAGTGTCACCGACTCTACTGCTGCGTATTTGATGATTTCTCGAAGCGCAAGCCCGTCACCTCCCCCCAACACCAGCACGTGCTTTATAGAGGGTGCGACGGCCATCACTGGATGAACAAGAAAATCATGGTAGCGCCCCTCATCTAAAGAAGAGAACTGAGTATTGCCATTGATATACAAACGCGTGTCGTCAATATTCGAATTGTGTGTCATCACAAGATGTTGATATCGCGTGGTCTTCTTGTAAACGATAGGATCATCGTAAAATTTTTGCTCTAACAACGCGCTAAAATCTCTGTTATTAGCCCAACCAAACGTTAGTGCAGCGGCCGTCAAGAGCAACGCTAATATTTGCATGGCAGGGCGATCAATCACCTTAACGTAAAGGAAATACAGTATTGTGATGGCTGCAACAATAAAGTTAAACCCGGCGACAATGAAACTGATCTCAGACAGTGGGAAATTCTTCAGTAGATAATTCACCCAAATAAGCGCACCGACAAAGGCACCCACATAATCCATTGCATAGACGATAGTCAGATTCGTTTTCAGCGGAATATTTTGTTTCTCGATAATCCGCATCACCAGCGGAATTTCAAAACCAATCAGAAAGCCAATGGACAAAACAAAACCGTAGTGAATGATCGTGAAGTAGTGCTCCAAATACCCATAAGACGCATAAATCGCCAGCGGCGCAAAACCACCCAGCAAAGCCATCAACACTTCTACAGTAATAAATTTTTGCAACAGATTCCGGTCTGTCATTTTGCTTTGAACAAAACCGGAAACACCCATCATGAGCATCATGCTCGCTATCACTAGCGAAAATTGCTCAATAGAATTGCCGAGGATGTAGGTGGTGATCGTCGCTAGCAGATATTCACTGACCAGGCCACTAGCGCCCGTTGAGAACATGCAAAAGGCAAGCAGCACTGGCAACAACCGGGCCGTTTTCATTCCTCAACCCTAGCTGCCATCACGTAAATCTGGCTACAGTATTGCATTGCTTAAAATTAGTGCGATACCAATTTTCGCAGAAGCCAACTGCATTACCGGCACAATACTATCTTTGCTAAGCATGGATGATAAGTTCGCTGAAGTGACGATCAATCGGTCAAGAAGATACTCAAATAGATACAAAAACAGCATGCCCAAAGCCGCTACAGCAAGAAACTCAAGCACCAAGTCAGCCAGCAGAGCGCTCGAGCCATTGCCGGCAATCGCACTCTTTAAAATTAACGAGTAAGCAATCATTTTCCCGCCGAGATAAATGCCCGACGCAACATTCTTGTTTCCTATGGCCTCGACGATATCGAAATTTCTGACAAATACTTTTTCGTAAATAATGACAAGTGCAACCAAAGTGATCTGACCGGCGATGAAATACGAGAGACTGGACAACATACCGCCGCCTTCACCCACCATGCTCGAATACGCAACAATACCCGTTGCCACCAACATCCCAAGCTCAACGAAACCCACTGCCATGTTGCCTTGCTTAAGAGCTTCTTGATTATTGATTCCAGGCAACACTAATCGATCAGTGATAAACAACGAACTCAAAATAAACATCACGGCGACGAGTCCATATAAGGCCGTGCTGACCAAGTCAGCCAGCAAAGTATCTCCACTGCTACTGCTAAGCACGCCCGTGACAGCAATGGCTAATCCAAACTGTGCTCCAATTCTGCGCAAGCCCACTGCCAGATTACCGCCCGCGAGTTGCTCATCAGCATTGTAGTCAGACAGAGACTTTAAGTTGAGCGCGTACTTCAACACAACTGCTAGCGCCACATAAATGAGCGTATATAAAATGTAAATCCCGTACTGCTCTATATTCATCAGATCACCTATGTACTTTTATTTGCCGGAGCCTGAAGGGCCCTTCCCTCGACCTAAAGGTCCCGCACCTCGGATTGAGCTTCCTACCCCAGAGCTTCCACCGCTTACAGCACCACTTAAAATCGATGGATTTCTTCTTCCAAAGTTACTATTGGCGTACCTCGAACCACTATAAGTCGCTAGACCATAGGTACCGTACTGCCGGTTACTACCGTAAAATGCTGACGAGCGACCATTGGCATTGTATTGGCGCCAATCATTGTGCGTATAGCGTCGCTGATAACCAAAGTCGGAGAACATCCGGGACATTCCATAGAAGTAGAAAAATGAACCACCACTTCCTTGGCGCCATTCACCTTGCTGATTCGATCCCGTTGGAACGCCATTGACCATGATCGGGGTCGCAATGCTTGCCATGCCCAATGGCTCGGCCGTATCAATTAACTCTGATTCATAAAAGCCAAAGGGTTTTGTCTCAATCGCCATGCCAAGATGCTCATAGTGACTCAAAAATACAGCTTCGCTAACAGGCTCCCAGTCTTGCTCATTGACTTCGCCACCGGCCTCTTCCCCTGGGTTAGCGCTAACGGCTTCTATAGTCGCATATTTGTGCAGCGGCTTGATGACAGCTGAATCAACCCAATATTCAGCACTAGGCTCACCACGATTCCAGCGGTATTGATAATCAATACCCAGCGCATCCCAACGTTGCTGGGGAATTAACAATGATAATCGACCACCACCACCAAAACTTGTGGTATGCCGCGCTATTACCGAGACATCATTGCTCTCAAAAAAGTCGAAGGTATCCTCATCGACTTTGACCGCAGGGTATTTGATTTCGGACCCCGAACCGCAGTACTCGCCATCACACCAACTCGCCCGAGCGATCACGAGGTAATAATCGATCTGCTGATCTACCAAGATTTTGACATAGCTTCTATCTAGTTGCGCCAACAAAACGGCGTTTTCTTCAGCGAAGCTTAGCGCGTTTTGATGCGCGGTTTTCAAAACAGCATAACTATCGATGAAAAGCGCATAATCGATCGTGTCTGATCGATATTCCGTACGCATCGTCGCGAACGCTGAATTGCCGGTCTCTACCAGATCAAAAAACACCGTTGCCTTTTCTTGAATATCCACTTTTTTAGCAGAATGAGCAGCCAACGACAGATCGATTTTTTGCTTGAATTGCGCTGAAAATTTCCTGCTAGCATCCATCAAGACTTCAGCGCCTTGAAAAAAAACAGTCTTGTTCTCTACGGCCTCGAGAATCAGTTCGGCCCGCCGCAGGGGGTAAGCTGACGCTAGTTTTGATGAGCGGATGAACTCAACGCCTTTGGCAATGCCCGCAACAAGTTCAGCAACGTCGTCTTCGTGATCTCGTTCTAGAATACGATCAACAACTTCAGCCTTTATCTTTTCTGCTTCCGCTAGATCCGCCTCTGCAGCAGTAAATTTTGCAGCCCAATTGTCAGATTCAGCATAGGGGCCAAGCAAAACCCAAGCATCGGACTGCGTCAACTCAGAAAACTTATCCTGCTCAATCACCAGTGACTTTTGCTCTCGATCCAAAGACTGAATAAACGCCTGAGCATCTTCAAAATTTCTCGCCGGTATCTGCGTCAATATCGTATAGCTGAAATAACCCACGAACAATACAGCGAGGAAAATAGCAGCTGGTTTTAAATATCTCATTAACTCACCTCGCTAGCGATCCCTGCCTGCAAAACTTTCACAGCCGACGGCTTAATGACTTCGCTCAGAAACGCCTCTTTGTCGGGCTTAGCGCCTTCATCTTCCCAGAGCTCGACAGTGAGGCTTTTTTTACCGCCACTACTGAACTCCATCATGCGGACCTGCGAATGATCCGTGGCATTCTCGTCGTAATAAAGCGCGGCCCAGGTATCATCTTCTTCATAATGAAATTTGGCACCGTCGATGCTGACGATCCCTTCCTCCTCCTCTGCGATGTCTTCCAAGTCGGAATACTTGAGGCGCTTACCTTGAAAGCTGAGATCGCTCAAAGATACTCTTTGAGTCGTGACACTAAGCTCTAGCTCGTCATCGACTTCCCACTCGATGGTTGCAGACTCTCCTGTCAAAAGATTTAGCAGCAGCAGCTCTGTGACCCAGTAGTCTTTTTTTAGTTTTGAGAAGTCTTCCCATTTAACCTCGAGGTAGCGATTGAGTTTCAAAACTTGAAAAGTATCGCCGCCAAACTCAATATAGCCGCCTTGCTTGACAGCTGTGATATCGACCTTGGGTCGGTCGCCAACCGTGTGCATTGAAAGCCCACGAATAGCCTCAAAACGTTGTCTATAATCAGTCATTAGCACCTCTAACCGCCGCCTCAGAGTTTCCGTTCTCCAAAGACAGAACCGGCTCTTGCTCAGCGTTTTCGGCACGAGCGTCGCGCATGCCTGCAGCCACTGGCTCAAGCTCTGCTGTCATTTGGGCGAGGCGATCACTGGTTTCTCGCGCCTTAATAGTGCTGGTGGCGATTGTCGCATTGGCCGTGTTAACAGCCTGCATCAATTGGTCAAAGCCTTCCTCTAGCTTCTCAAGTCCAATCACTGGGTTGTTATACATATCGCCGATTTTCTGTGCGGCCTGATTAACCGCAGCGGCATTCTGAGCCATCATATCGCCCATGGCATTCTGTACACTCTCCACCGCCTCGCGGACACTGTCTTGTTGCGCCAATGCCGCCTGGATGCGCAACGCGTTACTCATAACCATGGGCCCTACAACCAAGGCACTGTCGATTTGCTCACCGAGCAGACTGTTAGTCGCAACCGTTTGATCAATGCTAATAAAAAACTGCACTGCAGCCTGCTCCATCGTTCGAATATCTCGAATACGGCGCATGGCTTGGTTTTTGACGGCACCTAACTTCTGCAGCTCGCGCGGGTCTATGTCAATGACGGCCTCGAGTTCTTCGACTTGCTTAATAAATAGCTCGCCCACATAAATTTCCGCTTCCATTTCTTTCTTGGCAGCCGCTATTTCATCGTACTGCTCTTCTAAGGCGAGACTGGTTTCCAGCAGTTCATCTTTACCATTGCGCAAGCCATCAAAAATTCCATTCAAGTGGGCCTGCATCGGTTGGTAACGATTAATAAACCGAGAAATCGCTTTACGCTTAACACCTTTCGGCATCCAGGCAAACCACCACGAGTTGCTTAGCGAGTGAGGATTCAAATCGTCCATCGCCGAACGTAGCTCTAGCAGCTTTTCACCGGTTGGCGATTTACCATCCAGTCCTTTCAGCAAGGTGCCTACGCTACCTGCCACCAAGTCATTGGCAGAAGACATTTTCTTCTGCGACGCCTCGCCAATACCTGCAACGATACGACTCAGCGCCGGGCCTGACTTTTCTTTGGTAGACTGAACCAAGGCCAATGTACGATCTTTCAAGGTTGACAAGTCTTTTTCTAAGGCCCACTTCGGTGGTGTGACTTCAGTAGTCATGGGTTAGGATCCTGTGTTATCAAAACGATTTTTTAGAAATTTTGCCTTAGCGCTGAACTGTTGGACATCCCGACTGACGACCATCGCCTTGACGGCAACGAGTTCGTCTTTGAGTGCACCAATGCTGTCGGTATAAGAGGCGACAATGCCCGCATCACTTTGAGAGTTCTTATCAAGCTTGATGAAGGGGTAGACACATTTATTCGGTAAATATTCACTAGCGATACGGTTAACGGTCCACGTCAACTCGCCCGACGCTGATGCCTGCTCTCGCACCAACGGCAGTAGATCGACGATCAGATCTATCAACTCTTCGGTAATTTCAACCAAACTCGCTGCCATCATGGATTTACGCATATCCAAGTTGAGACTCAATAGATCCTCAATGGGGCCAGGCCCGACCGACTCGTCTACCGGCTCAGCCTCAGGCTTTTTAGCCTTCATCTTGTAAAACACAAAAACGGCCACACTCGCGATCAAAATAGCGATGAAAATAATTCCAAACTCCATTCTTCTTCCTTCAGCCCGGCAAAATAGCCATTAACATTGACACTAATACCGACCTTTAACTACACAAATGATATGTCTTTTGAACAGCGACGCCGCTTGACTGACTCGGTCGCTAGCTTCGACCAACCACCGTTCCTCAGCGCTACTGACACAAGGCTTCTGCTTTGATCTTAATCAAAGCCACACTATCCTTGGGCCATCAGCAGCGATCTGCTGAGAACCCTAATTTAGCGCTATTGTCGGCTCCACTCGGCCTGATGTCCGTGATCGCTGAACCCCCGTTTAGCCTAACATCTTTGGCAAGCTCACCCTAACTGGAAGTCGTTACAGGGCAACACGGCGCTTGCCGACCCCGGTGTTTCGATACTCCTTGGAGCGTCGCAAGGATTTGCTCTGCGTGAGTATCTAGTGACCGACCAACGCCAGCTGATCCACACGGCTCTAACGATCGTAAGGCTATTGACGCAGCGCAGGCAGCTATAATAGCTTGCTGCGGCGCCCTGTTGCAGACTTTTCACTTATTTTCGGAGTCATCGTGTTATCCGCGTCAAGATCACTATTTGACCAACGCTTGATCACCTTACTGGGCTACGCCGGCACTATCCCCATGGTCATTTGTATCACCTTCCTAGAGACCCGGTGGGGGCTGCCCCTGTTGAAGGCATACTCCTTGGCAATCATTGCTTTTCTGGCTGGTAGCTGGTGGACCACCGCCCTGCTGCAGCGCACGGTGTCGGCACGCCAACTACGGCAGATACTGCTATTGAGTAATCTTATTGTCATCGTTGCTGTTTTGACCGTGACTTTCCTGGATGCCCTGGCACTCCTCATCATTGCGTCGTTGTTTGCTTTCCTGCTTATCGGCGAGCGCTCCTTAGCCGTTTTCAGTCTACAGCCCAGCTATTATCGCGCTATGCGAGGGGGCGTCAGCGCTCTGGTCATTGGCCTGCACCTGACCGCGTTTTTCCGCACACCATGAGTACACTCTACTGGCTAAATGATGACTTGCGCTTGCAGGACAATCCGGCATTGAATGCCGCCGCACAAGATGATGCGCTGACCATCTTATTTTGCCTTGATGAGCGAAGACTCAAAACTGATCGTTTTTCGAATAGCCAGATGGGAGAGCATCGCTGGGGTTTTCTTCAAGAATCGTTACAGGATCTGAGCATAGGCCTGGCAAAACTCGGTCAGCCACTGAATATTTTGGCAGGTAATCCGCAGCTGATCGTTACCAGCCTATTGGACTCCGGGCGCTTCCACCGGATCGTTCGCAGCCGCCAACACGCCAGCGACAAAACCGCAATTTGGCAGTCTCTACGTCTGGCGTACCCAAACATTTTATTCGAGGAATATGACAGCACGACCTTGTACCTGCAGGACAAAGTGCAATTTACTAGCCGATTTCCAGCGACATTTTCCGAGTTTCGGCGAGCTTTAGATACTGTGGCGTTCAGACCATCATCAACCCGGCCAGCGAGCCTACCAGCACCTACGTCGATCAAGCTGGACATCCCCATGGTGGCTGTAGCCGGTAACTCTCGGCACCCTCGCGGAGGAGAGACCGCTGGCGCACAACACCTCGACAAGTATTTCAGCACCGACGCCGCTTCGAGCTACAAAGACACTCGGAATCAGTTTTTCGGCGAGCGATATGCCACAGGGTTTTCGCCATGGCTAGCACTGGGTTGTGTTTCGCCCGTGCAGATATTCGAGCTACTGCGCCTTTATGAGTCTCAGCGTGGCGCCAATGAATCAACCGGATGGATCCTCTTTGAACTCATGTGGCGGGAATTTTTTCGCTGGCATGCAGGCTACTACCAAGCAGCCCTGTTTGAGTTTAGCGGGATCTCCGGGCAGCGGCCGTTGACCAGCTTTTATCCAGAACGTTTTTTTAAATGGCGCGATGGCAAGACACCTTGGCCGATCGTCAATGCCTGCATGATCGAACTCAAGCAGACCGGCTTGCTTAGCAACCGTGGTCGACAAATCGCAGCGAGTTGCCTGGTCAATGAACTTGGGTTGGACTGGCGCTGCGGCGCAGGCTATTTTGAGGAACAACTTATAGACTATGACGCCTGCAGCAACTGGGGTAACTGGCAGTACATCGCCGGCGTTGGCTCAGATCCCCGCGGCGGTCGCCATTTCAATCTCGACAAGCAAGCCGAAATATGGGATGCAACAGGCGCCTATCGGCGACGCTGGGCTGGGATAACCCCCACGGCCCCCCTCGATAGCAGGGATTATTATGACTGGCCAATAGCGGTGGGACCGGTTGACGCACCATAAATCCCAACTACCCACTAAGCTTTGCCTGGCCTGTCATCGATCATTTTCGTGGCGCAAAAAATGGACCCGCGACTGGCCGCAGGTCAAATATTGTAGCGAGCGCTGTCGCCGGCAAGCTAAAAAACCCTGAGGCGAACGGGCACCGCTTAAGCCCATGCGATTCGATAGGCGCCCGTTAATCGATGTCTGCTGGCACGTTGGGAACTCGATTTAAAGGTGGTAATGTCCGAGGGGTTTTTCGACATTCGACCTAGCTCCTGCTTAGATCGGCTCGCCCAGAGCAGTAGCGCGAGTTTAGGGTCGAGGCCACAGGTGCCTAACGTGCACTTTAGCTACTATTATTGATAGGAGGTTTTCTAGGTGCGACTATTTTTTCTGAACAGCTTACTACTCATGATGTTGGTGCTGGCCTCAACGCGAGCCGAATCCGAGTCGAGCCCCCTGTTCGCCAACGCCAATCAAGATAGCGACGGCCGCTTTATCAATCCGACGGGAGACCTAAGCCACGGGAGCCTCGGTGTCCGCGCGGCATTTCTATTACGCCGCCTTGGCACCTATTTTCGGGATGGCAAAGACGCACCAGATCGACGACCCAATGATGGTGCCTTTCTCAGAGAGAACGCTCGTCATAGTGTCCCCACCGTTACCTGGGTCGGACACGCGACCCTGTTGGTACAAATGGCGCATATCAGCTTTTTGACTGACCCAACCTGGTCGAACCGCCCGAGCCCAGTGCCGCTGATCGGGCCCAGTCGCTATGTCGAACCGGGAATTTCGATAGATGATCTGCCGCCTATCGACTTTGTCGTTATTTCACACAATCACTATGACCACCTTGACCTGCCAACCTTAGGCGCACTGGCAACACGAGACCCAGGAACCATATTCTATGTGCCATTGGGTAACGCTGCGCTGCTACGCGAGGCAGGAATCAACAATGTTGTAGCGTTGGACTGGGGGCAAACAGCCTCCTATGCGGGCGTGACGATTCATTGTTTACCCGCGCAGCATTGGAGTAAACGCAGCCTGACGGACACGCACAAGGCACTGTGGTCTTCTTGGGCCGTCACTGGCCCAGAGCGGAAATTTTATTTCGCGGGCGATACGGGATACTTTCCCGGTTTTGCGGAGATCGGCCGGAAGCTCGGGCCTTTTGATCTGGCCGCCATACCCATTGGCGCCTACGCGCCACGAGCAATGATGCGTGAATCGCATATGAACCCAGAGGAAGCCTTGCTCGCCGCTGATGACCTGCAAACCCGTCGGGCTGTAGGCATACATTTCGGCACCTTCGACCTGTCTGACGAACCCCTCGACGAGCCCCCAAAACGCTTTAAAGCAGGCGCCAAGAACGCACAGATTGGTGAATCCGGGGCCTGGGTTCTCGATATCGGTGAAACCCGGCAGTTTTGACAAGTCCCATACCGCAGCCTACTGACGCCGGGCTACTCGTCGCCACTTAGCCGACGCAATTCCCCTGCGCTGGCGGCGCTAAAACGGCTGCGACAACAGGCTGTCTTGCCCACCGTCCTGCACAACAATCGCCACCAAGTCGCTCTGTGCCCGCAACGGATCCTCCAAAACCGCTGGCAACACACCGTCATAGACACTGATTGTTGCGCAGCCCGGCGTATAGTTCAGCAGGTGTGGGCGCGGGTCATCTAGCAACCAAACGAAGCCCTTCACGCGCTGGACATTAGCCGGCAAGTTGTCGAGCCAGGTCAGCAGATGCGCCTTGGCTTGCCGCTGTGAACCACGAAACCGATAAGATTTAAACTCTGGATGCGTATCCGTTGCGAATAAAAAATCTTCGGTAAACGCCGCGAACTCAACGACGGGACTCGCCGGCATGGCTGCGATGGTATGGAACTCCGCCGCCGGGTAACGCTGAACCAGCCACTGTCGCACCAGCGTCTGTTGGCGCTCATCCAGCAGATCGGCTTTAGTCTCAATGATATCCCTGGCGAGCATCAATTGATGCGCGATATGGTCACCGACAAATTTGTCCTGAACTTGGCGCTGGATAACACTGAGGTCCACCAGGGTTAAGTGAGCACTGACTTCCAGTCCGGGAAAGTGCCTGAGTTGACGTAATAGTTTCGCGCTATCCGCGACGCCGCTGGCCTCGAACACCACCCGATCATAATGACGGGCTTCCACTAGACCGCTCAGCTGTTGCTCAAGATCGTCGCTGACCAAGCAACAGGCACAACCATTAATGAGGCTGATGGTATCCGTGGTGCTCGAACTGATCAGTAACGCATCAAGGCTCACATCACCAAAATCGTTAACCAACACGACAATCCTAGCACTTTCTCTATTGGCAGCACCCAGCAACCCATTAATAAAGGTGGTCTTGCCCGCGCCCAGATAACCACTGATCAAGGTAAGGGGCAGCGCCATGGGTCAAGATAAGCCCGGCGTTGTATGTACCTGGCCTTCGAACACGGTGGCCAATACTGTAATGCCCAACAACCCGTCGACGCCGACTATCTGTGGATCCAAATCAAGCACCACAAAGTCAGCCTTTTTACCGGCCCGCAAGCTGCCGGTTTCTTCCTGGATACCCAGCACCTTGGCGGCATTAATGGTAATCGCTTTGAGCCCATCCTCAAGACTCAGGCGCTCTTGCGGCGCGACAACATTGCCTTCGATATTTTGTCGTGTACAGGCGACCCAGGCATTGTGCAGCGGCATCGCCGGCGCCATAGGAAAATCAGAATGTAGGGTCGTTACAATATTCTGCGCAACACAACTCTGCAGCCGCGCCATCTGCGAGGCACGCTCGACACCAATGCCTACCTGACTATAGGCGCCACTGAGTTCACGCAGATAATACACATTCGCCGACACTGATCCGCCAAGCAGTTTGATTCTGTCCACCTGCTCTGGGGTCGAGAAGCCAAAGTGCTCAATCGTATACCCGTGGTTAAATCGCGGACGCTCCCATTGGAGCTTCTCAAGCACGTCCAGGGCCAACTCGCAACCTAGATCACCGGTGCAATGCACATGAATTTTGAATCCCGCATGCCAATAGGCACGCGCTATGGTTTCAAATTTTTCCGGAGGCATGAGCCACTCGCCGAGATGCCCGTCGATGTAGCCAGGGCTTTGCATCATCGCCAATTGCGAGAAAAATGCGCCATCGGTAAATAACTTGATACGCTGGCCAAACTCAAAATGCGCCGTGTTACGCGCCGGCAGGTTCTTAACAAACTCCACCGTCGTCGCCAGATCGTCCTGCCTGACTCCTGATCCATTCGCGTGCGCGACACTGACTACTCGAAACGGGTTGTCAGGTTGTTCGAACACCTGCTGACATAATTGCCATTCCATCTCGAAGTCAAAAATGCCCACAGCCATATCACCTACTGTTGTGTGACCACCAAACTGGACTAACTGTTTCAAGCGTGCCAAACCAGCCAGAATCCATTCTGGCGCCATGATAATGCGATTCAATTTGTTGATGGCGTAGCCTAAACCGACTTCATAAAAATGACCCCGATCCACATCTATCTGATGACGACCGCGTATCGCCTCTATATCAATTTCCAACAACGCCATCATGGCGCTATTCAAGTACACTTCGTGGAACGACCGCTGCCAGACTACCGCGGGGCGCGAGCCGAAAATGTCGTCGAGCAGGTACCGACTCATTTCGCCATGCCAAATCTTGTGATAACCCCAGGTGAAGTAAGGCGTTGAATCGTCCTCAGCAGCTGCCGTCCTGAGAATCGATTGATAGCCTTGCGGACTGACAGTCGCCGGCACTGTTCCCCAGGGCATGCGCCATTCCATGGCTGTGATAAATTGCATGGGCAAGAGCACGGCGGCCATGACTGGGTGTAGGTGAGGATCAATCAGACCCGGCATGATCACTGAATCTTCGAATTGAGTATCTATACCATGCGGATGTTGCTCGAGCCAAGGCTGCAGAGAAGCCAGACTACCGACCTCGACAATGCGTCCATCTTTAACCGCAATGGCGGTGGCGGTTGGCCAAGACGGATTCATGGTCAGAATATTCTTTGCTGTGTAGACAGTGATCATAACGTCGGTGGCGCCGGCTTGTCCCGAGCTACTATCAAATTAAACTGCGCCCGGGTTGTTACCATATAAACCAGACATCCGGCCAGAATCAGGCCGAGCCCAACCCAAGCCTCTTGCGGACGATTGATGAGAATGTAAATCAACGTCCAGAGCGTAACCGATAAATAAATAGCCGGCGTCAGTGGATAGCCGAACGTCCGATAGTGACTTTCTTCACCGATTTTTCGATAGCGCAGAACATAGACGCCCAACACGGCAAACAGGGTATTGATACCCAACACGAACCCGGAAAAAATTAAAATGGACTCGAAGCTCCCGGTCACAATAAACAAAATCGCCAATGACGACTGGAAGAGAATCGCCTTAACAGGAACCCCGTTGCGCACGCCGGCGAGAAATCTAAAGGTCGAAAAATCCTCACCGATAACCTGCAGTACCCGCGGACCCGCCAGGGTCATGGCGCTGACGGTCGAGATCAACATCAGGGATAAGACAAAGCCCATAATACCTGCGGCTTGCTCTCCAAACGCATGATCGGCCACGACAAAGCCAATTTCTATTTTGCCAACCATGGCGGCCATCGGTGCGCCGTATAGAAAACTGATATTCAGCAACAGATACAAAGCCATCACTATCAAGGTGCCACCGATCAGGATCAGCGGCAGATTCTTCTGCGGGTCGTCAATTTCGCCTGCGATGTAGGTCGCTGCATTCCAGCCCGTATAAGCATAGTTGACATAGATCAGCGATATGGCGAAGGCGCCGCTGAACAGCAGTTTGTCGTCACCGATCTGGGGCATCAGCGAGATCGTCTGCGGATCGCCAGCAAACAAACCCACAAGGGCGCAAAACAGCAAAATCAAACCGACTTTCAACACTGTCATCACCCGCTGCATGCGACCACTTGTGGCTCGGGACAGACAATGCATCACGGTCAAAACAATGACGAGACCTACGGCAACACCCGTGCGCGGAATCCCCTCAAAAGTCGCAGACAGATACGCGGCAAAGGTGATGGCGGCAAGCGCCGTCGGCGCCGCAAAACCGATGGTGACTGAGATCCAGCCCGAGATAAAACCTGCCAAGGGATGGTAAGTTCGAGCCAGAAAATTATACTCACCGCCAGATCGCGGCAGGCGTGCTGCCAGTTCTGCGTAGCTTAATGCACCACACAAAGCCGTAACACCACCTACCAGCCATAGCATGGTTATAACAAAGGGCGAGCGGATATCCATCAGCTGAAAGCCAAGGGAGGTAAAAATACCCGTACCCACCATATTGGCAACAACGATAGCCATGGCCGTCAACGGCGAAAAACCTTTCATCGTCACGACTGAATTCGTTTCACGGCGATCTCGCGCAATTGGCGCTTGTCGATCTTTCCAGAGGCTATTCTTAGTAACGGCTCAGGACTAAAATAGACATAACGTGGAATTTTAAAGCGGGCAATACGCGCCATCAAAAACTCGGTTACCTGCTCTTGGGTCAGACTCTGATTGCAATAAATCGTCGCACCCACTTCTTCACCGAGCCGCTCATCAGGAACTGCATAAACTGAAGCTTCCAGAATATTGGCATGCTCCAGCAAGCCCGCCTCGACTTCGGCACAACCGATATTCTCGCCACCACGGATCACCAGATCCTTAATGCGGTCAACGATATAGACATAGCCTTCGCTATCAACGTAAGCGACGTCGCCGGTTCGTAGCCAGCCATCCACAAAGGTCTCGGCATTGGCATCGGGTCGCTGCCAATAGCCCTCGATAATCGAAGCACCACGAATTTGCAGCTCTCCTGGGGTGCCGTTTGGCAATACTTTACCGGCTTCACTCACAATACGAATATCCAGCACGGCGGAACACCGGCCGGAGCTACCCGGATGAGCCAGATAGTCTTCACCGCTGATGCCGGTTCCGATAGCATTAGTCTCGGTCATGCCCCAACCTGTGTTCGGCAAGGCTTTACCGAATGACTGAGAAATACGTTTGACCTGTTCCGGCGCTCGCGGCGCACCACCACCGCCAACCGTCGCCAGCGTACTCAAATCACGATTCGATTGACCCGCGGCGATCACGAGATCACCGGTCATCGCTGCCGGTGCCACAAACGAAGAAACCCGCTCTTGCTCAATGAGCGCCATGGCAACCTGGACATCCCATTTGTACATACAGATCATCTTACGTTGACTTCGATAGCTCATCATTAGCACCGCCAGCAGGCCCGTCGCATGAAACAGCGGCACCCCCAACAACGTCGCCGCTTGGTAATCTGGTACTGGCGGGGTCACGCCGCTGATCAGCGCTGCAATCTGGCCTTCTAACTCCCAGGACATTAAGGCCGTAATAATATTTCGATGACAGGACACGGCGCCTTTTGGATAGCCTGTCGAGCCGGAGGTATAAAGAATCGTCGCCGGATCATTCGGGTCGAGAGGCACCTGGGGCATGTCCGTGACGGCGCAAGCCGCTAACAAGTGCGCCAAGTCAGCGACTCCGGCAGGCAATGCCTCGGTGGGTCGCACAGCGATCACCGAAACTGCCAATGAATCCAGAATAGGGACTAGTCGATCGACACGCTCCTGATCAGCCAGCAGTACTTTGCTACCACTGTTTTCAAGACCATATTGTAGTTCGTGACTGAGCCACAGGGCATTCATCGCGACAGCCACCGCACCAATAGAAGTAATGGCGTTAAAGGCCATGGTCCATTCTGGATAATTGCGCATGGAAATCGCGACCCGATCCCCCTTAACAACACCGTAATCATTCATCAGAATGGCCGCAATTTGGCTGGTTCGCAGCCAAGTTTCCTCAAAACTGTAAAGCTCATCTTGGTAAACCAAAAACGTCGCATCACTGCGAGTCGAATCAAACAGGTCACGGAGCGTGGCCGGCGCATTCTTAAAGATCCGACAATCGCGCCCCCATACTTGCCCGTCAGTCAGCTCAAAAGGCTGACCCGTTGCGGTCAGCACTTCTATGGCCTGCAGGCGATTAGGTTTTTCTGGTTGAACTTCACTCATGTATCTTAGCTCCGGTGTTGACACATACTATGTCTCGGCAAATCACGGCAGCTGAGTCAACATTGACCCAGCCAATATTCAGGCAACCATACCCTGTAAACGTGCGGCTTCTTCTCTCACCAATTCGGGCGAACCTAACAACTGTCGATTGGCGCCGATACGCTTAAACCAGTAGTGCAATCCCACAAGATCGGTAAAACCCATACCGCCGTGGACTTCCGTGGCTGTTTTCGCCACAAACCGACCGACTTCAGCTAGGTGCGCCTTCGCATGACAAGCGGTCACCCGCGATTCATCGGGCATATGATCAAGAGCATGACCTGCATACCAAACTAATGAACGGCAAGGCTCAAGGCTCGCGGCCATTTCCGCACACATATGTTTGACCGCTTGAAAAGAGCCAATAACTCGTTCAAATTGCTTACGTTGCTTGGCATAATCCACTGCCTGATCTAAGGCGTACTGGGCGGCACCTAACGTGTCAGCGGCTTGCATGACGCGTCCGGCATCCAGTACCTGATTAAAGACCCCAGGGTCTTGACTCACCAGCTCGGCGACGACGCCGTCAAACACCAGCTCGACCGTCGAACGTGTCTTGTCCACAGTCGTCAACAGTCGACGACTGAAGCCCTTCGCCGTGGCTTCGACAAAATACAAATGCTTCTCTCGCGTCGCCACCAGATAGCCGTCTGCTGCAGCATCTAGCGCAAAAATTGCTTTGCCCGTCAGTTTGCCCGATGAAAATTGGGTGCCCGCATCATTGCGCGCGCCAATCGCCTCCCCGAACGCGATACCGACTCGGTAGTCGCCTTGCGCCATAGCACCCAGCAGGACCTCTTGCTGACCACTTTGAATAAAGGCCAGGGGCGCCATCACCGCTGTACCCAAGAAGGGCGCCGGTGTTGCATGGTAACCCAGTGACTCCGCGACAATAGCCGCATCCAGACTACCCAAGCCAACACCGCCCATGTGCTCGGGGATGAGTAATGCGGGTATTCCCAGCTCCACCAGGCCTTTCCAGATGGCCCCGTCATCTATTTCAGCGGCGGCAATTTGTCGAACTGTCGCCAGCGGCGCCTGCTCGTCAAGAAAGCGATTGACGGTGTCTTGCAACAACGTTTGTTCCGAAGATAAGCCAAATTCCATCGTCAGTGCTCCTTAGGCCTTTGCCACTTTGGGTTCGCGGGGCAGATCGAGCCCACGTTCACCGATAATGTTTTTTTGGATTTGGGAGGTGCCACCACCAATAATCAGACCCAAGAAGTACATATACTGATACTGCCAAGAGCCATTACCCCGCAGATAAGGATTGTCTTCGTAGGCGAGACCAATTTCACCCAGCACATCAATAGCGAAACCTTCCAACTCGTGCCGTAACTCAGTGCCCTGGAGCTTGACAATCATACCCGCCAGTCGTGCATCTTGGCCCTTGTTAATCCTCGCCGACAGCAAGCGCATGTCGTTGCAGCGCATCGCCAAAACCTGCCCTTGCAGCTTCATCAGACGATCTCGAAAGACTGGGCTGTCCATGACTCTATGGCCGTCGATGGTCTCGGTTTCCATCAATTTGATGATGCCCTTGAGGCGATTCTCGGCAGCATCTGGCGGCGCTAAGGAGCCGCGCTCATGCCCCAGAATAGCATTCGCGACCTGCCAGCCCTGGCCTCGGCGGCCGACAATTTGATCTTTCGGGACTCGAACATCGGTGAAAAAGACCTCATTGAAATTGGCATCACCGGTCATGTCTACCAGCGGCCGGATCTCAATGCCCGGCGTGTCCATACTGAATAGCAAGAAAGAAATACCCTGGTGTTTGGGCGCGTCGGGCTCGGTGCGGACCAAGCAGAATATCCAATCAGCGAGCTGAGCCGTACTGGTCCAGATCTTCTGGCCATTGATCACCCAGTCGTCACCATCTAATTCTGCCTTGGTGGTCAGGCTTGCCAGATCACTACCCGCACCCGGCTCCGAATACCCCTGACACCAAATCATCTCGCCCATAATAGTCGGTTTGATGAATTGCAGTTTCTGCGCCTCAGTACCCATCTCTAGGAGCACCGGGGTCAACATGGAAATACCCTGACCACCCAATCCGGTACTGAGTTGTGCGGCGGAAAATTCCTCAGAAATGATGCGGGACTTGAGGATGTCCGGTTCGGCACCGAATCCACCATAAGCCTTGGGCACGGTCCGCGAGTGATAGCCGTTGTCTAGCAGCAACTTCTGCCACGCCAGCCCCTCGGCACCACGCATCGATGCTTGCGATGGCGACTTCTCTTGATGCGCCGCGATAAAACCTCGAACTTCCTCGCGAAAATCACTGTATTCGCTACCGTAAGACAGATCCATGCCTAACCCCCTTCGATTGAACCACTATTGTACAGACTGCCTGATTGACCCTTGTTCCAAGGAGGACCAAGCCCACTCAGCAACCGGTACCCGTGAACGCCCGTAAAGCTACCATAATCTAGAGGCTGCGACTATCGACTGAATATAAAGCCTTCGCCCACAGCCTTCCCGCCAGCGGACGATGCCATCAGCAAGAGGTTAAACGGGGCAAGAAGAGAGGGTATTACCCGGCCACATTACAGCGTAACGCGACCGGGGCTTGCGCAGCGCTCAGTCATAAACCGAGAGGCTCGCGTGAGACTATGGCTGGCTGCTGTAGTAACTTGCGAGGGCATCCATATCCGCGTCAGACAAGCTCATGGCCTGTCCAACCATCACGCCCGCCATACCGCCTTGTCGACCGCCAGCTTTATAGGCCTTTAATGAACTCACCAGATAGCCTTTGTTTTGGCCATTGAGCTTCGGATACAAGTCCATCAATGGCGCTGCACCGGCAGCACCATGGCAAGCTCGACAAACAATCTCTTTCGTAGGCGGCGCGACAACAGCGGCTGGCTTAGCGGCAACGGCCGGCTCGACAGCGCTGGCGAGCATCGGGACAAGTATCAATAAAGCGAGTAAGCGTTTCATACAATATTCCTTCAGTAATCATCATTCTTAGCGCGACACCCGATCTTATCTGGCGCACGCCGGCTTTTTTTCGTCTAGCGGTCTTCAGGTTATCTTACGGACCTTAAGGTCCATCGGACCTGTCAGAATTCGGTGAGCTTATCGCCACCAGCATTTACTTATCCCATCTGAGGTAGCTGTTGACCCAATCACGACCGAGCAGATAGGTGCCCAGCGACGCAGGCGCCATGGTAATGGAGGGCCTGGGTCGATGTCAAAATGTACCGCCGCGGCATTGAAATATAGCCCCGCCCGCCTACCGCAGGATTGTCTGTAGCGCTGTTCATGCTAAAGTCGGCGAGAGACCCATCACAGGCACCCCTCAATCGAATGATCATTGATCAAGTTCTCGGCCAGCTGGCCCAAGACAACTTAGTGAACTTCGCCGCGCCGTTGTTCGCGCTGGCTATTGTCATAGAGATCGGCTTGTCCCGCCAACAACAGCGCCAACTGTACAATGCCGCCGATACGCTGACCTCCTTAGCCATGCTGGTGTTCTCGGCGATCGCTGAGTTCCTACCGAAGATTTTCGCGTTTATGGCATTCTATGCGCTACATGAGATCAGTCCCTTGCGGGATCTTGTCGGTCGGCAATGGTGGGCCTGGGTCGCGCTCTTCCTCCTGGATGACTTTACTTACTACTGGTTTCATCGTGCCAACCACGAGGTTCGCGTGTTTTGGGCCGGGCATGTACCCCATCACTCCTCGGTCAGTCTCAACTTGGGTACCGCCCTGCGCCAGGGCGTCGGCGAGCGGCTGCACAAGTTCCTGTTCTGGCTCTGGCTGCCGCTTCTGGGGTTTGATGCGTTGATGATCTTCACAATGATTAGCCTCAATCTCATTTATCAATTTTGGGTCCATACCCAACTGGTGAGGCACCTACCTGCGCCGATAGAGCTGATATTTAACACGCCATCTCATCATCGGGTACATCACGCCTCTAACCTGACCTATCTGGATCGAAATCACGCTGGGGTACTGGTGATCTGGGACCGGCTATTTGGGACCTTTGCTGCCGAACGTGACGATGAACCGCCGGTCTATGGCCTCACGCACAATATCGACAGTCAGAATCCACTAACGGTGGCCACCCATGAATACGCGGCACTCTGGCGCGATTGCCGACGCGCTACAACTTGGCGAGACCGGCTCCGTTATCTCTGTTTAGCCCCCGGATGGCGTCATGATGGCGAAGACCGTCGGGCGAGTGTCTTGCGGCAGCTGCGCACAGACCTTAAACCATTAACCTGAAGGCGCTAGGTCATGACTCAACGCAACAAGCCCCAGCAAAGACTTTGCGCCAGCGCCCTTATGCTGGGGATCCTTCTCAGTGGCTGCGCCCACCGATCAATGGACTCGGCATCAGCCAATGGCCTAGACGTGGCGGTGGCGTGGAAACAAACTGCCGCTGAATATGAGGCGCTGTATTACCAGGCCTACAACCTGGCACGGATGCAGCTGCAAGGGGCCCTTGATCGTCGGCAGCCTGGCGAGCCGACTCTGGCGGTCATTCTCGACATGGACGATACTATTTTGGATACCCGTGACTACTGGGCCCAATTACTCAAAGCTGACCAGGATTTCTTCGATGACCAACGCTGGGATGACTGGATACCGCAGAACCGAGTGCGAGCTGCACCCGGCGCCCTCAATTTTCTTCAGTTCTGCGCGGCCAACCAGGTTGAGGTCTTTTATGTCACAAGCCGTAATCAAGGCGACCCCACTTATCAGTACGCCCTGGCTCACCTGATCGAGAACGGCTTTCCCAATGCTGACACCGATCACCTGACCGTACTGACAGACTCCTCGAATAAACAAATTCGTCAAGCGGAGATTGCCAGCAGCCACAACGTGGTGCTACTGATGGGCGACAACCTGAACGACTTCAGCAGGGCCTACTATGTTGACGGCGTGGCGGCGCGCAAAGCTCTGCTGCAACGAGATAGAGACCTGTTTGGCAGTCGCTATATCCTCTTACCGAATCCCACAGACGGACACTGGGTCCGGGCTATCTTCGGCGATTCGGAACCATTGCCCAGCAACGATAATCGCCGCCAATGGCATGATGCCGCCAAAGGCAATCAGCCGTGAATTGTCGAGCTAGGCGATGGCGATGGCGGGAATTGAATCCGATAGATCGGCATTTACGTAGCTCAGCGGTGACCGAACTCACTACCGCTGCTTTGCGGGCAGGAAAATGATGATGAAAACGAGCGCTACAATATTAATGCTATTGATGGTTTTTTTTGCCGCCCGCACCATGGCTATCGAAGAACCCGCCTACACCGTAATGGCTGAATTCGACGAAGTCGAATACCGACAATATGCTGCGTACCTTGTGGCAGAAACCCTCGTCACCGAGAACAGCGATCGTAATGAAGCCGCAAATATTGGTTTCAGACGACTGTTCAAGTATATCTCAGGCGACAATGTGACAGCCACCAGCATGGCCGCCGGTACTCAAATGCAGGGTCGCGCGAGCGAGTCTATCGCCATGACCGCGCCCGTGCGTCAGCGATCCGATGCTACGGGTTGGTCCATCGCCTTTATCGTGCCCGCTGAATACACCCCCCAAAGCGTGCCGCAGCCCACAAACCCGCTCATCACGATTCAGGCAATTCCACCACAATTGATGGCAGTGCATCGTTATTCAGGCCGCTGGACAGATGAGAACTTTGCCGAACATCAGGCGATACTATTGGAACACCTCAAGCAAAACGATATCCAACCACAGGGCAAGGTCGTTGGCGCGAGTTACAACCCGCCATTTATGCCGCCGTTTTTGCGGCGCAATGAGGTGATGGTTCGCGTCGATAAAACGCCACAACATTAGCGTAAATTCAATGCTATTCCGGAGAGAGAACTCATGATAGACAAGATAAAAGCGCTCCTACAGCCACGCCCTTGGTGGATGAATTTGCTCTGGTTTTTTTGCCTCTATATGACCTTTATTTATATGCCATTTGACATTTTTACCAAGCCCTTTGAGCGCTGGGAGGAAATCTGGTTTGGCTATACTTTGGTAGGTTGGTGGGCCAAGGCCACGGAACCCCTGCACTGGCTAATTTACGCTGGTGGTGCCTATGGTTTCTGGAAAATGTCACCGGCCATGTGGCCTTGGGCCATGGTCTATTCCGCTCAGGTTACGATCGCTATGGTCGTCTTTAACCTGCTGGAAGGCGGCAAAGGCGGCGGGCCAATTGCGGCGTTGATCAGCGGCGCTCTGTTCCTGATTCCGACCATTGCTTTGTGGCGCAGCAAAGCCCGCTTTCAACCAACTACCACCCCCTGAAATAAATGTTAGTCACCATAAGCTGTCTTACGGCAGACTGCTGTGACCTGGCCTAACCCTGCGCAAGCCATATCATCGTGGGCTTCTCGCCCGCGGTGATCCGCAAAACGCAGGGGCCTTATCTGATTCACTGTGAGTCTGCATAAAGTGACAAGTCAGGACCGGCTAATGACTGTTTACAGTAAGCGGCGGAAGCCCTAATGCGCTTCGATAGGTATTATGATAATGATGCAGCGCAGGCTCGTTACGACCAAATATCAGGTACTCTTGCGCCCCTGAGCGCATGCCCACATGGCTGCTTGCCGCCGCCACATAGTCTTCCTGTTGGATGATCTCACCAAAACCACGCATTCGACCCTGAATATCCAGCAATACCTGTCGAGTTGCTTCGCTCTCAGCGTGCGTCAAAAGCTCTGAATCAAGATAAAAGGATATTTTTGAGTAACTTGCATGAGGATTCGCTTCCTCTGGATAAACTCGAACCAGAGTAGGGCCTTCACGACCAATAATAAGCTGCACATTCGGAAACAAAAAATACACAGGCAAACTACCCTCTAGAACCCGCCATTCAGCCTTTGACTGATGTCGAAGAGTCTCGATATTTTTCAGACACAGCATCATGCGATGATTACGCTCGAAGGTGTCATACATCTGCACATTGCCGTAGAACTCGTGGGCCAGGGTGTTCTTGTGCAGAACGTTAAAATGATAAGTTTCACCAAAGGTATCGTTCGCCAGCTTCCAGTTCATGGCGTGGGGATAGGTGACTGCACCGCTACCGACAAACCGGCCAAGATTCCAGGACTCAAGCTCAGGACCCAATTCACCCAGTCGCGCATCCAGGTCAAGGGAGCCGTTCGGGTTCGGGTTGACGAACAACAAGCCATGCTTTTCTTCGGCTGGTAAGCGCACCAAACCACGACAAGATTTATCCACCGGGCCGAAGTGATCTTCTCTGGGCACCGCCACCAGTTCGCCCTGATTGCTATAGGTCCAGGCGTGAAAGGGACAACTGAAGGTTTGCTTTTTCCCACTGGCGGCCGCTTCGACAACAACACCGCGATGGCGACAGACATTGAGAAAAGCCTGGAATCGACCTTCGTTATCGCGGGTACATAATATCGGCTTGCCTAGGTCGGTATTCGTAAAAAATGTTCCCGCCTCCGGCAGGTCCGCCGCCAGACCCAGTATGCTCGGGTAATCCTGAAAGAACAGATCCCATTCCTGCTGCGCTCGCTCAGGACACAAATAGGTCGACACCGGAATTCTGAGCTGGCCACCTGCATCCACATTCGTCGATGCGTCCAGATGATCCAGTAACCCCTGTATGACTCGCTGCTGCTCAGTCTTCTTCATCATTCAGCCTACTATGAGTTGAATATGACCTGAGGTGTTGCGGTTGCTAAAAAGCCTTGCTATTTCTCCGCCTCACTACTGACAAACTTCATCGACACCGAGTTCACGCAATGGCGTATATTCTTCGCGGTCAGCCCTTCGCCGGCAAACACATGACCCAGATGACCATCACATTTGGCGCAGAGGATTTCAACCCGGCGGCCATCAGCGTCTGTCTCGCGCCTGACCGCGCCTTGGATCTCATCATCAAAGCTAGGCCAGCCACAGTGAGAGTGGAACTTGTCGGCAGATCGATACAGCGGCGCATCGCATTGCCGACAGACATAGAGTCCGCCTTCAAAAAATTCATCATATTCGCCTGTGAAAGGTCGCTCAGTACCCTTGTCGATAATCACATGGCGCTCTTCGGCAGTTAATTCATTCAGATCGGTCATATCGTCTTGCTCCTATCAATCAATGGCCATCGCGTCACGGCGTTGGCAGCAATCATGCCACAGTCACCGAAAATAAAAACCCCACACGAGGCAAGCGCAGTTTTGTTGGCTCTCAGGTTTACTTTAAAGAACCGCCAATAAAATTTTACCGAAGTGCTGATTGGCCGCCATATAGGCTTGCGCATCTGCGGCCGCCTCAAGCGGGAACTCTCGGTCGATGGGTATACGGAAATCATTCGCCTCGAGTTTTGCCTGTAGGTCCTGGATCATCAACTGATTGATCAGCGCCACCTCCTCACGGCTGCGAGTTCGAAATGTCGCACCGATATAATTAATGCGGCGCAGAGCATGCAAGTCAAAATTGAATTCAGCCTGCATACCACCGAGGCGTCCGACATTGACGATAGTGCCGGTAACGCGAGTTGCCCGCATATTATTATTCGCCACACCGCCAGAGACCTGGTCAACAATCAGGTCAACCCCGCGATTGTCGGTGGCCTGGAGAACCTGCTCATGCCAGTCAGCGACACTCGAATCGAGCACCAGATCAGCGCCATAGTCCTCCAACTGCGCTCGTCTCGCTGAGTTCGTCGAGGTGCCTATCACCAGTTTTGCGCCGAGGTGCCGCGCGATCTGCAGACCAATGATACCGACCCCGGAACTCGCGCCCTGGATCAGTACCGACTGGCCCGGTTGAAAGCGACCCAGAGTCACAATCGCGTCGTGCATGGTGGACAGTGCCACGGGCAAACAGGCGGCCTCAGCATAGGTCATGCCGTTGCCGAAGGCCGCATTACTGGGAATCTGATGGGTCCGTACTGGATCAGCGATGGCATATTCGGCATAGCCCCCGGCGCCGGCGCACATGACCCGATCGCCAAGCTGAAAGCCCTCAACCTGGGCACCAACGCTGATCACTTCGCCAGCCCATTCAAGTCCCGCGACAGCCCCGGCACCGCCCGCCTGGCCGTGGCGATGACCCGCGGCCATACCCAAATCAGCCCGGTTCAACGCGGCCCGATGAACTTTGACCAATAGCTGCTGATCCGTGGGCACAGGGATCGGGCGCGAGACAATCTCAAGGCCTTGGGCGGTAATCGCGGCGGCTTTCATCATCTTCGGCCGGCTGTTGAAAGTTGTGCTGGGCATCGTTGTACTCACGTTCGACTGACAGCTTCCAACACTATCACAGGTAGCGCTTCAGGCTGAGCACTATGCCAACTCTTCCGCAGTACTTATGACCAAATAAGTGACAAACATAGGGCGTTTGAGTAGTCTTTTGTGACGTCTCCTAAAAGGTAACGCTATGTTTGACCTCATTATCAAAAATGCAAGCATCGCCGATGGCACCGGCCAACCCCTATTCAGTGCATCCATTGGCGTGAAAGACGGACTGATCACCGCAGTCGGCCAGAACCTTGGCGAGGCGACGCGGGAAATCGACGCCGAAGGCCACTTGGTGACCCCGGGATTTGTGGATATCCATACCCATTATGACGGGCAGGTCTGTTGGGACAAACAGCTAAGCCCCAGCTGCTGGCACGGTGTTACCACCACGGTGATGGGCAATTGCGGCGTAGGCTTTGCCCCGGTTCGGGCCGGCGACGAAAATCAGCTGATCGAGCTGATGGAAAGCGTTGAGGACATCCCCGGCTCGGCGCTGAACGAAGGCATACCCTGGGGCTGGGAAACTTACGGCGAATACCTTGATGCGATTGATACGCCTTACGTCATGGATGTCGGCGGCCAGGTTCCCCATGTCGCCATTCGCCGCTATGTGATGGGTGATCGCTGTTATGACGACGCCAATGATGACGACATTGAGCGCATGGCGACCGTCACTCGCGAGGCTCTGAAGGCTGGGGCCCTGGGCTTTTCTACTTCACGTTTCTATGGTCACCTGGACAAGGCCGGTAATTTGGTCCCCGGCACCCACGCAGCAGCCAAGGAAATGCTCGCTATCGGTGGCGCCTTTAAAGGCCTGGACCATGGCACCATCGAAATCATCAGCGACTATCTGGAAGACGACGATGAGCTCAATTGGATCGAGCAGATCATGCGCGACACTGGCCGCACCATCACCACGCTCACCGCCCCAGGCAAGCGTGAAAAAATTTGGCAACTGGCCGACAAGATGAACCAAGCAGGCCTGAGCCTGCGTCCACAATGCGGAGCACGACCGGCCTCGATCTTGATGAGCCTTGAAGGGACGATCAATCCACTGGCCATCTTCCCCAGCTATAAGGCCATCAGACAACTACCTCTGGATGAGCGTATCGCGCATCTGGCAGACCCGGCATTTCGAGACAAGATCAAAACGGAACAACCTATCCATCATCGCAACCCTGATGCGAAACGGTTCACCACGAGCTATGACGAGATGTATCCGTTGGATGATGCGTTGAGTTACGAGCCGGGTATTCATGACAGTATCGCCGGCCTTGCCGAGGCGCGGGGGCTCCAGCCGCTGGAGGTTTTGATGGACACGTTGGCAGAACAACGTCAGATCATCTTTTTCTTCGGTGGTTACAAGGGCAACCTGAGTCCCTATTTCGATAATATTGCCCGGGCTCACAGCGTCTTTGGTCTATCAGACGGCGGCGCCCACTGCGGGGTTCTGTGTGATGCCAGCGTGCCTACTTACATGCTCAGTTATGTCGCTCGAGACAGAACCGTGGCCGACACCCTGCCACTGGAATTTATTGTCCACAAGATGACCCAAAACACCGCCGATGTTTACGGGCTGAATGATCGGGGAGTCATCGCGCCAGGATATCTCGCCGACTTTAATATTATCGACTACGCCAAGCTACAGCTCGAACCACCGGAAATGGTGTATGACTTGCCGGGGGACGGCAAGCGTCTGATTCAGAAGGCCACAGGCTATATCGCCACCATCAAACGGGGCCAAGTTACCTTTGAAAACGGCATAGCCACCGGTGCCTTGCCGGGCAAACTGCTACGCGGCGGCACTTAACATCAATCCAGGCCCAGCAGCTTACGCTGCGCGGTCTGACGTATTGATCAGGTCAGCCTGATGGCTTGCCATGGACTCACCGTTATCAAAAATCAGCGCGCCGTCTTCCAAGGGCGCGTGCCGAATCATCTTTTTGTCGAGCTTATAGTTCTGGGTGTTCTGCCAGGGTATATGATCACCCTGCTTCGGGAACAGGTGCATCACTCGTGTCATATAGCCGGCGGAAAAATCGTCAATCCAGGGACGTTGCTGCATATTCTGGTCCTCCGCACGCAGGTGCGGCGTGCACTGGCGAGTGCCGGTCGCATCCATCTGGTTGATCAGGCGACACACATACTCGGAAGTCAGATCGGCACGCAGGGTCCAGGACGCATTCACATAGCCGAAGGTCTGCACAAGATTAGGGATACCCGAGTACATCATGCCCTTGTAGGTAAAGGTTTTAGCAAAATCTACGGCCTCACCGTCGACCGTGAAGGTGGTTCCCCCCAGCACTTCTAAATTAAGCCCGGTGGCCGTCACGATGATATCCGCCTCAAGTTCGTCGCCTGACTGCAGCTTGATACCCGTCGGCGTGAATCGATCGATATGGTCAGTGACCACCTTGGCCTTACCGGAGCGGATGGCAACAAACAGGTCGCCATCAGGCACCAGACACATGCGCTGGTCCCAAGGATTGTAGGTGGGCGTGAAATGCTTCGCCACATCATAGTCGGGCCCCAATTCTTTTCTGACCATGTTCAGCAGCCAAGCCTTGATTTTCTTTGGCTGGGTTCGAGTGCGCTTATAGAGGATGCCTTGCAGCAAGGTCTTCTGAAAGCGACTGACCGAATAGGCGACCTTTGCCGGTAAATACTTGCGTAGGGTATTGGCAATCTTGTCTTCCGCCGGGCTCGAAACCACATAGGTGGGTGAGCGCTGCAACATGGTGATCGCCGCTGTCTCCTTGGCCATGGCTGGTATCAGCGTCATGGCCGTCGCACCACTGCCGATCACGATCACTTTTTTGCCTTTGTAATCCAGGTCTTTGGGCCAAAACTGAGGGTGAACAATTACGCCCTGAAAATCCTCTAAACCGTCGAATTCAGGTGTATGGGCTGACTTATAGCTGTAATAACCGCTGCACATGAGCAGCATATTGCATTGGAACTGGACCAGATCACCTTGGTCTCCGGTGGCCGCAGTCACTGTCCAACAGGCGTCTGCCGTCGACCAGGCCGCCGATTTCACCATATGGTTAAAACGAATATGCTGCCGAATGTGATTCTCATCGGCGGTCTCGTTAACGTAATTCAGAATTGCCGGCCCATCGGCAATCGCCTTCGCTTCGCGCCAGGGTTTAAAACTGTAACCCAAGGTATACATGTCGCTATCAGAGCGAATGCCGGGATAGCGAAACAGATCCCAGGTGCCACCGACCTCAGCGCGCCCTTCAAGAATGGCATAGGTCTTACCCGGACACCGGTCCTGAAGATGGTATGCGGCACCGATGCCAGACAACCCAGCACCCACGATAACAACGTCAAAATGATTCATAACCGTCAACCTGTTCTAGACTAAAACTTAACGCCAGCTTACCCTGTTCAGAGATCTTCAGCACCAGCCTGATAGATCGTCATCATCGGTGTTGATCTTCAGATACCTGCCGAGCCGAGGGCCCCGCCCTGACGCTGGCGACGTGAGCGCTTGATCAAGAGCGCCACCTCTCGGTGCTTGCTTGCCGGGTTTGCGCCGTGGGCGCAAAGACACAAATCTAATCATGTGCCCGTGTATGTGTCGAGATTGCCTCAACGATGCCACCCCACAATGGCTGTGGTAGGTTATGGCCCATGCCCTCAAAGACTTTGAGTACCGCGTTCTGGATCGCTGCCTGAGTGTCCATTCCGCCGGACACAGGGATCAACGGGTCGTTTTGTCCATGAATGACCAATGTCGGCATCACCAGCTTCTCGAGCCTGGGACGGCGATTGCCGGTTGCTGCGACCGCTGCCATCTGGCGCACCACACCTTCAGGATAAAAACTGCGCTCATAATCACTTTGTGCCAAGGCCCTGATTTCAGCCTCTGGCGCGGGGAAGCCAGGACCGCCAATCACCGCGGCATTCTTCACCGCTCGATCGAGGACCTCTTCAAGACTTTTCCCCGCGGGACTCATCAGTGCCGCCATCGCTTCAGGGGTCGCTTTTGGCAAGGTGGGGTCGCCTGTAGTCGACATAATTGAGGTCATCGACTTCACCCTTGAACCATGTTCCAGCGCCATGATCTGAACGATCATGCCACCCAGCGAGGCACCACAAATATGTGCCGCCTGAATGTCCAGCGCCGTCAGCAAGGCGGCGGCATCGTTGGCCATATCTGACAAGGAATAGGCCGCCGAGACAGGCTCGCCAGCAGTCGCTTGGGCAAATATTTTGGCCATATCAGGCATGCCCGCCGCGCCGAATTTCTGCGACAAGCCGACATCACGATTATCGAAACGAATCACATAATGGCCTTGTGCCGCCAGTAACTCACATAATTCGCGACGCCACCGGGTCATCTGAGCACCGAGGCCCATGATGAGCAGCAAAGGCCGACCAGTAGGTGCGCCGAAGGTGTCGTACTCGATCAATATATCGTTAGCGGTAATGGACGCCATGCTGTGCCTTAAATTAGATGATATTGCCGAACACTAAACCACAAAATTCGATCCTCCGCCAATACCACGCTACGGCAAAACTGCGCGTAAAAACACCTAGGGTTAAGATGCCTAGTCACCTACCAAGACACTAACCCCGTCGGCCAGAGACCCTGTTCAGCCGGGGTCAGAACAGACACTCCAAGCCACCGATAGCTTTACCCCTCAGAATCCTCACCCAGGGTATGCTGCGCGACGACAAAACATGATATAAACCCTCGTCGCTCACTATTAGGGTCAGCATGTTAGCCATTGATACGGAAAACCTAAAAGCTGCATTGCAAGAGGCTAACATTCCCACCTTGCTGATCGCGATTGCCCAGCTGAGCGGTGACTTGTCGATACTTGAAAACCCCGAACGCCCCTCTCGAGGCGATATCGACGGAACCCGAAAAATGTCACTTGCCAGGCAGCAAGAGATTCGAGATCTAGCGCTGACCGTGCTCACCCAACACCAAGACGCATTGCCCACTCTGCCAAACGCCGTGGTCATGCAACAATTGGCGTCAGAGCTGGTGGGCGAAGACGTCGCGGAAGAATATGTACCGATGCTTCTGGAGGATATGGGTTTCATCGATTCCGCCCGGCAAAGAGTCCAGTGGCACACCCAACCTGAACCGGCAATATTGAACAACTTTCAGGTCATTATCGTCGGTGGCGGCCTGTCGGGTGTCTGCGCTGCCATCGAATGCCAGCGCCTCGGCCTGCCCTTTGTCATTCTCGAAAAAAATCCGGCCCTGGGTGGCACCTGGTATGAGAATACCTATCCTGCCTGCGGCGTGGACACGCCCAATCACTTCTACTCTTATTCTTTTGAACCCAATGCCCAATGGTCAGGGTTCTATTCCAAGCGGGACGAGCTTTATCATTACATCAATGACGTCGCCACAAAGTACGACCTGCTTGAAGACACTCGACTCAACACCGAGGTGGTCAGCCTGACTTGGCACGAGGACGCTCAACACTGGCAAGTCGTCAGCCGCGACATCGACGGCAATGAGACCTTGGATACAGCGAATATTGTCTTGAGCGCCGTCGGTCAAGTAAACCGAGCCAGCGTGCCTGAGTTTGAGGGCAAGGCGGACTTTCAGGGCCCAGCCTTTCACTCGAGCCAATGGGACCACAGTGTCGACTTGGCGGGCAAGCGGGTGGCCGTGATCGGCACAGGGGCCTCGGCCATGCAATTTGCACCAGAGATCGCCAAAGCGGTTAGCGAACTGACGATCTTCCAGCGCTCAGCTCATTGGATTCGAATTTTGCCGGACTATCACCGCCAGGTCGGGCCGGGCAAGCAATGGCTGCTGACCCATGTCCCGTTTTATCAAAACTGGTATCGATTCAAGCTGTTTTGGGCCTATGGCGATGGCATCTGGGATTCTATCCATACCGACCCCGAATGGCCCCATCCAGAACGCTCCTTGAATGCCGAAAACGAGCGTCATCGACAGGTCTATATTCGCAACCTCACGGAGGCTTTGAACGGTGATCAGGCATTGTTGGACAAAGTCATCCCTGACTATCCACCCTTCGCGAAACGCATGCTGATCGACAACCACTGGTGCGAGGCTCTGCAGCAGAACAATGTGCATTTATTAGCATCCGGCGTCTCGCGCGTGACACGTACAGGGGTGGTTGATGATTCGGGTATCGAACACGAGGCCGATGTCATCATCTATGCCACCGGCTTTCAGGCCCATCAATTCCTCTGGCCGATCACCGTGACAGGCGCTGCGGGCAAGACCCTTGCCGACACCTGGAGCGACGATGCCAGGGCCTACTTGGGTATGAGCACACCCGACTTTCCCAATCTGTTTTTTTTCTATGGCCCCAATACCAATCTGGGTCACGGCGGCAGCCTGATCTTCCACATCGAGTGCCAGGCGCGCTACATTGCCCAGTGTCTGATGGGACTCATCGAGTCTGGACAGCGCCGAATGGAAGTCCGCCAAGACCGACATGATGAATATAATGCGCGGGTGGATGCGGAACATAATCGCATGGTCTGGACCCACCCTGGCGTCAATAATTGGTACAAGAATCGCCACGGCCGCGTTGTTTCAAACTCCCCCTGGCGCTTGGTAGACTATTGGCACATGACCCATACTCCAGACCTGCAAGACTATAGGCTCGGCACCAGACAGAACCGGCCGTAGCGTTCTAGATCTTCACCGGCGGCGTGCTGTCCACCAGGTTGAGCACCACATCATCAGGGATGCTAATCACTCGCGCATAGGCCCCTGGCGGGTAATTCGTCATATGCGGGCCCACCGCGTCAGCGGCGGGTTGCGCGACCTGGCCGCTGTGGCCACCCTGACCAATATAGTCAGCAGGTTGTTTGTATCGTGCCAACTCAGCGGCGCTGATACCCAACAATTCAACCACTTCCGGATCGACCCAGGCGTTGTTATCGATAGGTTCATTCGAGTAGGCGAACTCCAGGGTCATATTCTCCAGACCCGCAAAATAAATTGATCGGCAAAGACCATGCTCGATCGGCCCCAAGACAGGAATACCATGACTCCGCAAGCGGTCGCGCATGTGATACAACGCCTCGTCATCCTTCACTTTGAAGGCCAGGTGCTGCATGGTCCCCGGCGCGCTATTGGCTCCAGCATTGCCTGCATGAGACTGACCAATGTGCGAGGCTATCTGCTCGATGTCAGGGTTATGCACAAAGGCAATAGAGCTCTCGTCATTCAAACGTAGGAAACAGTGTTTGGTATTCTCAACCCCATGCATCCAATACAGGGCCTGGAGTTGCATACCGAGTTTCTCAGTGAAAAATTCGATTTGTGCCTTCATGTCACCGGTGCTGATAGCCAGATGATGTAAGCCTTCCACTTTATTCATTGATCACTCTCCTGCTGGTTGAGATGGGTAGCGCTGCTGAGCGTCGGCGCTTAACACCCCAACGACTGCCGGCAGCGGATCTACCAGGACGCTTCAACTGCCGACTTAGGCGGATCCAAATTCCGCAAAAACATCGTGACTGTAAATACTATCCATCATCGCCGAGCTGGCAAACTTCGCAGCGCTATTACGGAGCCGCGCTTGAAGACCACCCAGATGAAATACGCGGGCATTCCGCCTTGAGCCGCGTTGGATCGCGGCGGTACGCTTGCGCCGAATATTTTCATAGCGCCCCAAGGCCGCCGCAACGGAGCCTTCCGCAGCCAGGCACTGCGCCAGCACCGCGCCGTCTTCAATGGCCATGACTGCGCCCTGCGCCATAAAAGGCAACGTGGGGTGACAGGCATCGCCCAAAAGGGTGACGCGACCTCGGCCCCACTGTGACATCGGTGGTCGATCAAACAACGCCCATTTATAGCACTCTTGCGGGTCCATATGTTCTATTAGCGTCTGGATAGTTCCATGCCAGCCAGCAAAATCTGCTTGCAGCTCTTGGAGGTCACCGCGGGCCGCCCAGGACTCCGTATCCCAGCCAGACTTCTCCACCACGCAGACACAATTTACCAGCTCGCCCTGGCGCACAAAGTAATGCACAAAATGCTTACCCGGCCCCCACCAGGCGGTCGCGACGGGCCGCACTAAATCTTGGGGCAGGAGGCTCGCCGGCACCAAGCCGCGCCAGGCCACATTGCCCGTAAAAGTCGGTGCCTCGGCACCAAACAAGCCGGTTCGTATTCGTGAATGAATGCCATCGGCACCGACCAGCATATCGGCCACGTGGGTCTGGGAATTCACTGCGACGCTGACCTGCGATCCGGTTTGACTGAAGTGCTCCACGGCAGAATCCATGTGGAGCTGAATATTGGCATTCTCACCAATCCCTTGCAGCAACACTGATATCAAGTCGGCGCGGTGGATATGGTAGTAGGGAAAGCCGAAGCGGCTCTGCGCCTGCGCACCCAAGGTCGTCGAGGCGATCATTTGACCGCTGCGCCAGTCTCGCATCTCAACGCCTTCGGGCAGAAAGCTCAAAGCGGCTATTCTCGGCAGCAACCCGAGATGATGCAGTACGCGCATACCATTGGCACTCAGCTGGATGCCAGCACCCACTTCCGCCAGGATTTCTGCTTGCTCGAACACCTCGACCCGATGTCCCGCCTGCGCCAAACACAACGCCGCCGTCAAACCGCCAATGCCAGCGCCACTCACCAGTATGTGTTGTGCTTCCATCAACCCTGTTCCTGTTCTGCGCCGACCCGTGGCGATAGTGTCATCATGAGTCTACCTGATCCGCTTGCGCACTTAATAGGGCGTGAATGGTTGTCAAGAATCACACCACCGGCGCCGTTGTCCAACTGCGGCGTCTGTTATAAAACCCGCTCGTTGATGCATCCTAGCAAATGCCGGCGCGACTGACCTCTATTCGGCTCACCGGTCACTTTGTTGATATCAACTGCCGCTGTGCCTAAACTCCATGTGACTGCGGCCGCGAATAGGCCGCACCACACTGCAGCGGATCATTGAATGCAACATATCGAGTGGGATGATTTCGAGAAAGTTCAGCTCAGAGTCGGGACTATTGTCGGGGTGGAAGCATTCCCGGAAGCCCGCAAGCCCGCATGGATACTCAGGGTGGATTTTGGTGCCGATGTGGGCGTAAAAAAATCCAGCGCACAGATTACGGACCTTTATAGCCGCGACGAGCTATTGGGCAAGCAAGTCATCGCGGTCGTCAACTTTCCACCCAAGCAGATCGGTCCCTTGATGTCAGAATGCCTGGTCACTGGCTTCCACCGTGAAGATGGCGCTATTGTCTTGGCGATCCCTGATTCGAAAGTACCCAACGGCGCTCGGCTGATCTGATCGCCACGACCCAACCTATGATCGAGGAGATTCAATGAATATTTTGCCCATCGTCCTATCAATCGGCATCCTGTTGATGTCGTCTACTGCCATTAGTGCTAACGCGCCTACCGGGGTTAATGCGGCCGCAACAGTTGATGCAGCCCCAGATGCTAGTTCCGCCGCAGGCGCTAGTTCCGCCGCAGGCGCTAGTTCCGCCGCAGGCGCTAGCGCCGCGCCTGATACTGCAGCCATCGAGCAGGCGGTCATGGTGGTACTGGACGATTTCATGACGTCCTTCAGCGGCCGAGATCCCATCGCCCATGCCGCGACCTACCACTTTCCACACTTTCGGCTCGCCGGCGGCGTTATGCACAGTTGGGCAACCGCCGAGGATGCCATTCGAGACCATGAAGCGCTGTTTAAAAACTTGCCGGCCACGGGCTGGCACAAGAGTATCTGGCTAGATCGCCAGATCACGACGCTGAGTGATACCAAGGTACACGTCAACACGCGCTTCCAGCGTTTGCGCGCAGACGGGACTGAAATTGGCGCCTACAATTCGCTTTATGTGCTCATCAAACAGGATGGTCGATGGGGTATCAAAATGCGATCGAGTTTTCTCTAAAACACGGCCCAAACAGCGCTGGCGACGGTCTTGGTAGGCGGCCTGACACCAGGGATCTCGCAGCTCGCGATCCTACAAACCCCCAACTCGGGTTGCAGCCAAGTAAAATAGCGGCCAGACTAATACAGATTTTTGATACAGGGAGGATGATCTAGCTGGCTGTTTTTACGTACAAACGACTTACACCGATTGTATATGCCTAACGGCCAACAGGACAAATCACTCATTCATGGATATACAGAAACGAATCAGTAAAACCTTGCGCCTAGACATTGGCAGCAGTGACACCAAGCGCCAGGAACTCAAAGCTTACTTTAATCAGACATTCGATCTGTATGAGTCGTTGTTCAAACTCATTAGTCTTGATGCGTCTTATTACCAACAAGCCGAACCCCTTCGCCATCCCTTGATATTTTATTTCGGCCACACAGCGACATTTTTCATTAACAAACTGTTGCTGGCGAAATTGATCGAAACGCGCATAAATCCAGAATTTGAGGCCATGTTCGCCATCGGCGTCGATGAAATGTCCTGGGATGATTTGAATGATGCCCATTATGACTGGCCAACCGTCAGCGCCGTGCAAAACTATCGCGACCAGGTACGCGCTCGCGTCAATCAACTGATCGACACCGTGCCGCTGACAGTACCCATTCGTCAGGAAGACCCTGGCTGGACGATCCTGATGGGGATCGAGCATGAGCGCATTCACCTCGAAACTTCTTCGGTGATCATCCGCATGCTTCCGCTGGCGTCAGTCCAACTCATGACGGGTTGGGAAAGCTGCCACGATGTGGGTGCAGCGCCGGCAAATACACTGGTCAACGTTGGCCAGCAAAGCGTCAACCTCGGCAAATCAGAGACAGATGCCACTTACGGCTGGGACAATGAGTACGGCAACAAAAATGTCCTGATTGATGAATTCAAGGTTAGTCAGCACCTGGTCAGCAACGGTGAATACCTGGCTTTTATCGAAGCTGGCGGCTACCAAACACCTGAATATTGGACCGCCGAAGGCCAAGACTGGCTATCCTTCAGCGAGGCTACCATGCCCCGGTTTTGGCGCATCAAAGATGGCCAATACCTGCAACGAAATCTGGTAGAAGAAATGCCACTGCCACTTAACTGGCCGGTTGAGGTCAACTACCTCGAATCCAAAGCATTTTGCAATTGGAAAGCCACAGTGACCCAAACCCACATTCGGCTGCCAACAGAAGCAGAGTGGAGCGCCCTACGAAGTTATATCGACACTGATCAGGTTGACTGGCATACCGCGCCAGGCAATATCAATCTGGAGTACTACGCCTCATCCTGTCCTGTAAACCGCTTTGCGACAACGATGGTTGATGGCCAATCTACCGATGTGATCTTCGATATTATCGGTAATGTCTGGCAGTGGACTGAAACACCCATCGACACCTACCCGGGCTTCAAGGTGCATCCCATTTACGATGACTTTTCAACACCCACCTTTGATGGCAAGCACAATTTGATTAAGGGTGGCTCTTGGATAGCCACCGGTAACGAAAGTCTCAAACACGCTCGTTACGCATTTCGTCGGCACTTTTCTCAACACGCCGGCTTTAGATACATTGAAGCAAAACAATCGGAGTTACCCGTGGAAAAAGTCAACACCTATGAAACTGACAATTTGGTCTCGCAATACCTGGAGTTTCATTACGGCGATGATTATTTTTCCGTGCCGAACTTCCCGAAGGCCTGCATAGAAGCCAGCATGGCCGCCATTGGCGATCATCCACGAGGTCGCGCGCTGGATCTTGGTTGTGCCGTAGGTCGTTCGACGTTCGAGTTCGGCCGATACTTTAAGCACGTTGACGGTATCGATTTTTCAGCACGGTTTATCCAGTCTGCCTTTCAGCTAAAAGAGGCCGGTCAGGTTCGCTATACGATACCCACCGAGGGCAATCTGATCGCGTACCGCGAGAAGACCCTTGAGGACCTTGATTTAGCGACGCTTGATAGCCAGATTGAGTTTTCCCAGGGCGACGCAACAAATCTAAAGCCGCAATTCAAAGATTACGACCTGATCTTTGCCGGCAACCTGATCGACCGTCTTTACCAGCCCAAGTTATTCCTTGAGCGTATCGTCAACCGCATTAATGACAAAGGCTGGTTGATTATCACCTCGCCCTATACTTGGCTTGAAGAATATACAGAGGTAGAACACTGGCTGGGCGGCTACAAGGTCAACGGCGAGAACTTCGGCACATTGGATGGTTTACAAGAAGCCTTGGGTGGCCATTTTGAACTCAAAAGCCGGCAAGACATACCCTTTGTCATACGGGAGACTCAGCGTAAATATCAACACTCTGTGGCAGAAATGACGGTCTGGCAAAAGCGCTAAGACTCATCACCTTGACGGCCTCAAAATGGCGTCAAGGTGTACCCTTCAGCCTGCAGTCGTGCATGAGCGGTAATGGCAGATAAGGCCATGGTCACACCGGCATGGAAATCTGCAGGCTTAAATCCCTGATACACCGCTGTCTGACCACAGATATATATCGCCACGCCCGCCATCTGCAACCCAGCCAACAACCCCGAGTTCGGATTTGGCAGTCCGAATCGCTCGAAGTAGGCGTCGTCCGTCAACAGATCTCTTGCGGCCGGACCATGGACGACCACCGCTAACTCAAGGTCTGCCATTGGTGTCCCCGCTTGCCCCTGCATATTGAGAAATCGTGCTGCAGACTCCAGATTTCGGTTAACGGCAGTCTGATCCGCTGCCGTGGCCGCAACATCCATGCTCACCTGATAACGAACGCCCGCTTTAAGATTATAGGCCGTCGCAGGCACTTCAAATACCGGACCATAGTCGACGATTACCGGGCCTTTCTTGGGCGGCGACGCCACGGCTAGATTCGTCAGTAACACCAGCAAACAACCTTTTGCTAACCGTGAAATATTGATCATGGACATTGTCTCTTATCAGGGTCATGTCAGCCTGGCGATTCGGCTCAAAGCCAGGATAGCCGTTCTTCATTAAATCATTCACTCAGCCAGAACATGATCACCGTCAGCAGTGTGAGCAAGGCCAGCAGGCCATTGATCCAGAGCCCATAGCGTGGGTGACCGAGCCAGCCCTGCAATAGCGAGCCGGTTAGAACCCAGGCATAGTTGCAGGCCAGACCCAGCGTCGCAAAGCCCAAACAGAAACATATCACAGCGACGGTGGCTGAGTCGCCAACGGGTATCGCCAAACTCACCCCGGTGGTCGTCATGAACCAGGCCTTGGGGTTCGCAAACTGGAATAGACCCGCCTCCAGCGTCGTCATGGGGCGCAGTATGTCGCTCGTGGTTTCTGCCAGTCGAAAACCCATAATCTTCCAGGCCAGATAGACCAAATACAAGCTGCCGAATATCTTCATACCAATAATGGCATCTGGAAGCGCTAGTAACAGCTGCCCCATTCCCAAGCCACAGAGGACCGTCATCGTATAGATGCCCATCTGTATCCCTAAGACATGGGGCATCGTTGCCCTGACACCAAACCGCATCCCAGAGGTAGCCAACAATAGGTTGTTGGGTCCCGGGGTGATCGTTGAAATCAGAATAAATCCCAGCAAGGGGACCAGTAGTTCTATCAAAATCGCATCTCCCTAGCCCATTTTTCAGTTGCTCACCGGCACAGGCCTATTCACCGCCATTCGAGGCCGATTGTGGGAGCCGATCATACAGGGTTTGCAGCCTGTTGGGACTCCTATGCTGGTGTTGTATGCGTTAAGGTAACGAATACGAATTATGCCCTACTCAAGTTCCTTCAGGAGTCACACCGTGAACCACTTTAAATCAGGCCTAGGACTCATCTTGCTCATGAGCGTTTTGCCGCTGACCAGCCTGCAAGCCGAATCTGTCAATAGAGCATCTGCGGATATAACCGCATCTGAGCTGGAGCAGCGCATTGTGATCGAGGTTGATAACAACAACTCGAAGGCCATTGCATTGTTGACTGAGCTGGTGAACATCAACAGCGGCACGATGAATTTCAAAGGCGTCAAAGCGGTTGGCGAGTTGTTGATGACAGAATTCAACCAGCTGGAATTCAACAGCCGCTGGGAAGAAGGCAGCGCCTTTAATCGCGCCGGCCATCTCGTCGCGGAGCACCGCGGCAATGGTTCTGGACCCAAATTTTTACTGATCGGCCACCTAGACACTGTGTTTGAGGCTGACAGCCCGTTCCAGAAGTTCGCGCTATTGGATAACCAGATCGCTCGAGGACCCGGCATTGGCGATATGAAAGGTGGCAATGTTATTATTTTAGAAGCACTGCGCGCGCTGAAAGCCGTTGGTGCGCTAAAAGCGATGGACATTACGGTGGTAATGACCGGCGATGAAGAACTCAGTGGCAGGCCGCTGGCACTCTCGAAGAAGGCTCTGATCGACGCTGCCAAATACGCAGATATTGCCCTTGGGTTTGAAAATGGCGATGGCAACCCGGCTACCGCGAATGTCTCGCGCCGAGGCTCCATTGGCTGGAAGCTGACAGTCACTGGTAAGCCGGCTCACTCATCACAGATTTTTCGTGAAGATATCGGTGCCGGTGCGATCTATGAAGCCGCGAGAATACTGACTCAGTTTTATGCCGAACTTCGCCAGGAAGATTTACTGACCTTCAACCCCGGCAACATTCTTGGTGGCACGAAGGTCACTTTTGATGATCAGACCAAGACCGGCACTGCTTTCGGCAAGGATAACATCATCGCTGAAACTGCCCTGGTAACCGGTGATATTCGCGCTATCAGTGAAGTCCAGCTCAATCGCGTCAAAACCAAAATGCAGGCAATCGTCGCCGCCAGCTATCCACACACCAGTGGAGTGATCGAGTTCAGCGAGGGTTATCCTGCCATGGCGCCGACGGTAGGCAACAAGCGACTGCTGGAAATCTATAGTGGGGTAAGCCAGGATCTCGGGTTTGGCGAGGTCACTGCCGTAAATCCTTTGCGAGCCGGCGCCGCCGATGTGTCGTTCACTGCAGATTATGTGGATATGGCGATCGATGCTCTGGGTTTAGGCAGCAACAAGGGCCATACCGCCGAAGAAACTGGCGACCTGGCGACATTACCCACGCAAACAAAACGCGCGGCTATTCTGCTCCTACGCCTGCAAAATTCGCACTAATGGTCAATGGCTGAATTACTATGCCGGGCAAGACCTCAGGGTCTTGCCGGTCACTTGATAGGCGAGTAACCCCACCCATTCACGCACAGCGATACTGAGTATTTGTAGATTATTGATGAAATCAAAATCAATCCGTAACAGGTTGCCCTTCTCCGCATAATGATCAACCGGGTAGGGTATCACCGCCCAGTTTTGCCCACAAAATATGCCCATCGTTCGAGGCATATGAAAGGCCGAGGTAATCACTACCCAGTTCTCATGGCTCAGTGGGTAATCCTCCCTTTTTTAACTTGCTGCAAAAGTAGAGGTCAGGCCACCATGGCCAACTTCTGTTTGGGGGTTATACCGCCCAGGGCCATATTCGGCCGTTCATGATTATAGGTCCAAAGCCAGCGCGTGGCATAGTCCTGGACTTCGCTGATCGATGAGAACAGGTAATGTGCCAACCAGTCATACCTCACCGTTCTGTTGTACCGTTCTATATAGGCATTCTGTTGAGGATTACCCGGTTGGATAAAGGCTATCTCGATACCATGATTTCTTGCCCATTCAGCTAATGACTCACTGATGTATTCCGGGCCGTTGTCACAACGAATCACGCGTGGCTTACCACGCCACTCGATGATCTGATCCAACGCGCGAGCGACTCGAGATGACGGCAAGGATAGATCAACTTCGATACCAAGGCCCTCTCGATTGTAGTCATCGATGACATTGAACAGTCGGTAGCTACGACCATCAGACAGTTGGTCATGCATAAAATCCATTGACCAGGTATGGTTGATACCGACAGGTACGGTCAATGGTTCTGGCTTCTCCCTGACCAACCTTTTGCGCGGTTTAATGCGTAAATTCAGCTCAAGTTCCCGGTATATCCGATACACTCGCTTATGGTTCCAGCCATAGCCTTTGACATTGCGCAGGAACAGGAAACAAAGCCCATAACCCCAGTTACGCTGCCATTGAGTCAATCGAACCAACCAGTTTGCGATCTCCGCATTTTCATCGCTGAGCTTTGCCTGGTAACGATAGCAAGTCTCACTGATTCCAAAGATACGGCAGATCAATCGAACTGACAGACCGCGATCTACAACAAGTTCCTTCGCCATCTCGCGTCGACGAGATGGCTTTACCACTTTCCCTCAATCACCTCCTTGCGGATCTCAGAGACCAGTCGCTCCTCGGCATACATCTTCTTCAGTCGGCGGTTCTCGTCCTCGAGTTCCTTCATTCGCTTCATGAGCGATGCATCCATGCCGCCATACTTGCCACGCCATTTGTAAAAGGTGGCGTTACTCATGCCGTGCTCGCGGCACAAATCCGGGACGGACAGACCGCCTTCAGCCTGCTTCAGGATGGCCAATATCTGGCTATCGGTAAATCGTGATGTCTTCATGCAGAATCTCCTGTGCAAATATTACGAGAAAATTCTACTTTTGAGCAAGACTACTGTGAGGGGGGATTACCGGGACTCTGTACTTTATTTTGTGTTGGGTTTATTAATGCCTTCAATATGGCGGATGGTGCTAATGGCCTGATCCCTGGTGTTGTCACAATCGCCTTTGGTATATTTTTTTTAGAGTATGGCCGTCCTGCTGAGGGTGTACTGTTCTTTGCCTGCCTGATGTTTCTCATTTTTAATGTCGTATCGGGTTGGTTCTTTTTGGGTGATATGGGAAGTTATGGCTTTGGTGCCCTGCTGGTAGGTTATGGATTGTTGGGTGTTGCTGAGGGCGATTTCTCAGCTGGTTTCATGGCCTCGCTTTTGGCTTATCCCTGTATTGACTTCTTGGTGAGTGTTATCCGCCGGATGCGTAAAGGGCGCTCACCGTTTCAGGCTGACAATGGCCATCTTCATAATCGGCTTTATGGCTTTTACGCCCAAAAATTTAAGTCTCGGGTTATGCCTAACTCCTTGGCAGGTTTGACAATCAGTGGCGGCTCCTCAGGTGTCTGTTTGATAATTTATCTCCTTGATTGGATCCCGATCGAGAGCAATACCTGGTTTGGTATTTTTGGAATACAGTTTGCTGTGTACTTGATCGCGCTGAGTCGACTGAGATCGACATAGATGAAGACGGGTGTGCTGATGAACGGTGTGTCTGGTTATTGATAGGTGTGGTTACTAAAGTTTTAAATGAAGTCGTGGCGGTTTAGCGTTCTAAGGTATTCTGCGCTGACGAAGTAACATTTCGTGCCTGTGCAAAGACTGCATTCTATGGTCTTTTTGAAAACGAAAGGCTCAGGTCCGGGGTTTATATTGGGGGCGTGGTTTCTGATCCGCCTAGGTCTTCGTGGCGTGCGCGCTTATCTTTTGTGGCAGTCTCTTCGCGAATCCTTTTATTTCGACGTGCTACAAAATTAGAGGTCAGGCCACCATGGTCAAATTCTGTTTGGGGGTTATACCGCTCAGGGCCATATTCGGCTGTTCGCGATTGAAAGTCCAAAGTCTGTGCGCCGCAAAGTCTTCAACTTTACTGATCGTCTCAAGCAGTTGGTGCGCTAGCCAGTCATACCTATCGGTACGGTTATAGCCGGCCATGTAGACATTCTATATGTGGGTTTCAAGGTTGAAGAAATGCTAACTCGATACTTAGATCGCCAGGCCATTACGGTAATGACATCGTTGATGTGTCACGAGCGGTTGTTATACCGAATCAATGGTAGCTTGCCACGCCACACTATGGCGCTGAGCCAGCGCGCGAGTGATTAAACTAGACGTATATTGATTTTGTAAGTGATCAGAGCAAAACAGAACGGAGATTGTCTTACAAGTGTTATGGCGCATTGCCAGTACCGGCAATCAGGGTATGGAGGGAAGCTGAAGCGGTTTTATAATACAGCGGAGGCACGATGGATTTTTTTAACAGTTTCTTTCATGGTTCGGTTTTTACTGCGGGTTGTATCCTGTTTCTTGAGTTAACTCGGCGTCCTGGCAAGAAGGTTAATAGTGAGTTAGCGGTGTATCGAGCTGGGTTCGGGTTCCGCGTTTTTTGGCTGATACTGGCGCTAGGGCTGCTTGTCAGTACCATAAGGTTTTTTATCGATCCCGAGTTCCAACAAGACGCTGAGTTGCGGGTGATCGCACCGGTATTCTTGGTGGGCAGTTTTATCGCTTTGTGGGCGATCTTTCGATATCAAGCGATAGTGAATGAAGAAGGCCTTTATATCCGGCGTTGGCCCTTAGGGAAGCAACATGTACGTTGGCGAGATATACAAAACATCTATTACTCTAGTATGAATATGTCGCTAGTTTTCGTCGATAAAGATTGTCAGCGCGTGAGCATTGATCGATATATAGACGGGACTGATGCGCTGAGGGCGCAGATCCCCGCCGAATTAGTGCAGCGATTCGGCGGCGAAATTGACAAGCTATAAAACGCTTCGCTCTTCATTCGTGTTAATTGTTCACGCATGCTTTCTGTAGCAGGTAGATTATTGATCTTTTTTCTCATCTATCAGATCTATATAGATACACGCGGCATTGGTTGCTGCCGCGCCAGCAAGACTGCCGGTTAAGCTCCCATAAATGACCCCGCCGCCGATGGCGCTAAAGCCAAAGGTAGTGGCGCCTGCTACAGTGAATCCGACTAGTTCGGCCGCAGAAAACCGGTTTGCACCCATGCCTGTAGATATAAGGTAGCCCAAAGCGCCCACGGCTGCGCCCGCAGCAGCGCCTAATAAAGGCGCTATCCCACCCGACACCTGCTCACACTCCTCAATCGTCAATTCACGCATAATCTTCTCCTTTGTATTCAGATTGATAAAAGGTCAGCATTCCTAAGGAATGCGAAGATCAATAGTGATGGGTGGGGCTGTGTGAGAAGAGCAGTCGATGGCGCCAGTGTCGGTCGGAGATTGGCCTGAGAATCTATCCTCGTTTGACTATTAGGGAGTTAGTCCTTGTCAATCCGCACCTTCATCGGCACCCACTGCCAAGCCCGTTCATGGGCATAATAGATCCCAAACTTCAAAAAGAACTCAATGCCACCAATGGCCAGTGCGGTCTCAATCTCGCCGGTGATGCCATAGGCAATCAAGGCGGTGGTGAGCGTCGCCACTATCCGCCAGGAGAACGCCTTCAGCAGACTGCGAAGGCGGGTTTCTTTGAGTACGTAATCGCTCATGAGGCTTGCTGCTCGGCGATCATCGTCCCGCCAATGTCCATCAGTTTCATATCAGCTTATCCATGGCGACCACACACTCTTCTAACGTTAAGGTCGCGGTATTTAGCGTGGCTTCTGGATTCTGCGGTGCTTCATAAGGACTGTCGATGCCGGTAAAGTGCGGCAGTTCACCGCGGCGGGCTTTTTTGTACAAGCCTTTGGGATCTCGCGCCTCGGCAGTAGCGAGGGGCGTATCCACAAACACTTCGATAAAGTCCCCCTCGTCAAATAACGATCTCGCCATGTCGCGCTCTGAACGGAAGGGCGAGATAAAGGCTGTGATGACCACCAATCCAGCATCTACCATCAGTTTGGCCACCTCGGCTACGCGGCGAATGTTTTCTACGCGGTCGGCTTCGGTAAAGCCTAGGTCTTGATTCAGGCCTTGGCGCACGTTGTCGCCATCCAATATATAGGTGTGCACGCCGCGCTGGAACAACACTTGTTCGGTGGCGTTGGCGATGGTGGACTTGCCGGAGCCGCTCAAGCCCGTTAACCAGAGCACTTTGCCCTTGTGGCCGTTCATCTCGGCGCGCGCCGCTTTATCGATGGTCAACGCCTGGGTATGCACGTTGCTGGCTCGACGCAGTGCAAAGGCAATGGTGCCGGCACTGACCGTCGCGTGGCTGTAGCGATCAATCAAGACGAAGGCACCCATGCCATGGCAATCGCGATAGGCCTCAAAGGGAATGGGTGTGTCCAGGTGCATAGTGACGCGACCCACTTCATTCAGGGCCAAGGATTTGGTCGACATTTGCTCTAAGGTATTTACGTCATACTTAAACTTAATGTCAGTGATGCTAGCCTTCACCCGTTGGGTGCCGATCTTCAGCCAATAAGAGCGGCCAATAAAGCCTTCTTCAGCGGCCATCCACACCAGCGTCACTTCAAACTGATCCGACACCTCACAGGGGTCGTCTGCCGCGACAATCACGTCTCCTCGAGAGATATCAATCTCGCGGTCCAGAGTGATGGTCACTGCCTGGTCGGCCACGCACTGCTGCAGATTATCTTGATACAGCACGATGTCTTTAATATGGGCCATTTCGCCAGAAGGTAGCACTCTGATGCTGTCGCCTCGCGCGGCGGTGCCTGCGACTACAGTGCCAGAAAAGCCGCGAAAATCGGCATTCGGTCGATTCACCCATTGCACGGGGAAGCGAAAGGCATGGTCCAGCTGTGCCTGGCGAACTTCCACGGTTTCAAGATAGCCCAATAAGGTAGGGCCACGGTACCAGCCGGTATTTTTGGATCGCTCGATCACGTTGTCACCCTTAAGGGCAGACAAGGGAATAGCGGTAATGGTTTCAAATTCAAGCTTCTCGGCAAAGGCCTCGTAGCTTGCCACCAGTTCATCAAACACGGATTGCTTGAAGCCTACCAGGTCCATTTTGTTGACGGCCAACACCACATGTTTGATGCCGAGTAACGACACCACAAAGGAGTGGCGGCGGGTCTGGCTTAACACGCCTTGGGATGCGTCCACCAGTATTACTGCCACGTCGGCGTTAGAGGCGCCGGTCACCATATTACGGGTGTATTGTTCATGCCCGGGGGTGTCAGCGACGATAAACTTGCGGCGATCGGTATTGAAGAAGCGGTAGGCAACATCAATAGTAATGCCTTGCTCTCGCTCTGCCGCGAGGCCGTCTACCAGCAGGGCGAAGTCAATGTCGCCCCCCTGGGTGCCCATGCGTTTGGAGTCGCTGCGCAGGCTGGTGACCTGATCTTCAAAGATCATCTGGGCTTCATAGAGCATGCGGCCGATTAAGGTACTCTTGCCGTCATCCACACTGCCGCAGGTAATAAAGCGCAGCAGGTCGAGTTTTGACTGGGCTTCAATATAGTCATCCACTTTCTGAATGAGTTCGGCTTGGGTGGCTTCGTTTGTGATTTGATTCTTGACTTCATTCACAGATGTATTCATTAAAAGTAACCCTCAACTTTTTTCTTTTCCATCGATGCCGAAGAATCGCTGTCGATGGCGCGACCCTGACGCTCGCTGGTCTTGCTTTGCAGGAGTTCAAGAACAATAGCTGAAAGGCTATCGGCGTCAGACTCAACGGCGCCGGTCAGTGGGTAGCAACCCAGGGTTCGAAACCTCACGCGTTTGATCTCAATCTTGTCGTCGGGGAATAATTTCATGCGGTCATCGTCTACCATCACCAACATGCCGTCGTTATTGACCACGGGTCGTTCGGCGGAGAAATATAGGGGCACCAAGGGGATCTGTTCCCGATAGATATATTGCCAAATATCCAGTTCGGTCCAGTTCGAGATAGGGAACGCGCGAATGCTCTCACCCTTGCGCTTGTAACCGTTATACAAGTTCCACAGCTCAGGCCGCTGGTTCTTCGGGTCCCAGCGGTGGGTGTTGGTGCGAAAGGAAAATACCCGTTCCTTGGCTCGTGACTTTTCTTCATCTCGGCGGGCGCCGCCAAAGGCCACATCAAAGCCATATTTATCCAGGGCCTGTTTCAAGCCTTCAGTCTTCATCACATCCGTGTGCAACGCGCTGCCATGATCATAGGGGTTGATGTTCTTCTCAACGCCTTCGGGATTGATATGCACAATCAGGTCCATGCCTACATCGGCCGCCATCTGGTCTCGAAAGTCGTACATGGCGGTGAACTTCCAGCGCGTATCCACATGCATCAAGGGGAAGGGCGGTGGGCTGGGGTAAAAGGCCTTCTTGGCCAGGTGTAACATCACCGACGAGTCCTTACCCACAGAGTAGAGCATGACCGGGTTCTCGGCCTGGGCTACGACCTCGCGCATGATATGAATGCTCTCGGCCTCCAGGCGGTCCAGGTGAGACATCTGGGCCGGGCTGATCAAGTCAGGGTTAACAGTCTTGGGGCGGTGCCGCATCATGGGTTCTGGGTAGATCAAGCTGTGTATCTGCACATGCGTGCCTGAGGCTTGCGTTAAGCGATGACTGCCGTTGTCGACCACCAGGGCGCGGCAGGCGCGGGTGACCTCGCCATAGGGCCAGATGACCGTGTGCTTGTCATCGGTGAGCGCATCCAGTGCCGTGGCCAGCACTTTTGGGGTGAGTTCGCTGGTCACTTCGCTAGAGAGCGGGGCGAGGAACAGCCAGCGTCGACCGCCGCGAGCATCGTTGCAGAACAACAGGGGGCCATGGGCCGGGGTGTCTACCCATTGCAGAATCAACGACTGATGCCGCTTACGCTTGGCCTCATCGCGCAAGCTGGCCAGTATCAGGCCAACGGGCTTGCGGCCAAATTCGTCAACCAGATCGTCCAACTCTAGGCTGGCGGGTAAAAATCCAGCTTCATCCAGGGCGCGCTCGGTCGAGCGCAGTGACTGCCCGTCGCCGGCGGCGTTGAGCTGCGCGTGCACCGCCGCTGTGTCCCAGTAGGTGAGCTTGCCCTCGGCATCCACTCGGTTGAGGAAGACCTCTGGGGGTAATTTTGAGGGTTGATCGATGGATTCAGTCATGTCGCAATCTGCATTAAATATTGGCAAGTCCGAAATTATACCGATATATATTCAAAATAAAAGAGTTTGATTTATAAAAACGCATAACGCGACAAGTAAGTTAAGCGCTTCCCGCCAACCTCAGGCCGCAACGCGCCATCTCCATTCCTCATCTTTAATCAAAGTGCTTTTGGAAGCTCGCGACGGTGTTGTTGCCCGTGGTGGCTTTGGTTGTGGTCGCGGTGATGATTCTTACCTTCTAGGCGCTTTCTCATCGTTTCCTGATCGCTTCCTCATCGTTTCCTCATCGCTGTGGACTGGGTGGCGATCGTTGGTTTGGCTTCAAGTGTGGGCGCACCAGCGCCAGGCTAGCCTGGGTCGTCGATTTTCACGGCAAGCCCGCCAAGTGTTGAGGTTTAATGTGGCAGCGTCTGAGCCCTGCTTGACGCCTGTGCTTTGATCTTTTTTAGGCGTTTACTGCGCCGCCTGTTTGTCGATATCTTTCTGGTGGGGGTGTTTGCTTGGGCCTATATCTTCAAGGCGGTTTTCGGGCTGGGCATAGGAGTGTGCATAGGAGTGTGCATAGGAGCGGGCCTAGACGGGGGCTTAGGGGTAGGCTTCAAGGCGCGCCAGTTGGGTATCGTTCTGCGCCGCGGTGCCTGGAAACGGTTCTGAACCTCTCAGGTCAAGTGCTCTTCCATGCTGTTCTCGGGCAAAGGGCGATGGGTCCTTGTCTCAAGGTCGATGAGCGTGATTGGATGGTCTCCAAAAACCGAATCGCCTCCACCAGCCGCAGGGTGCTTTGAGCATCTGTATCGGCGGTCTCTTCGGGAATCTTAAAGCTCACGGCGACCTCGCCCTGCGCGCCCAAGTGATAAATCTCGTCAGGCCGCACCTCGTTAACAATGCGCCGCATATTCAACCGATCGGTCAAAGCCCCATAGTGCATCACCAGGTTTTTGTTAAGCGCGCGAGGATCTTGGTAAATATGATCCACGCGGGAGTGGGTGGCATAAGGGTCGTAGTGTTTCGTATCGTTTAACTGGTAGCCTTTGCTCAGCAAAAATGCAGCGAAATTCGCGCCATCCTGGCCCGTGATACCGGTGATCAATGCTTGTTTTTGAGGCAAAGTGCGATACCTGGATGAGCTAAGGGGGTTCATTAAACTATTGCAGAGCGGGTTCAATCAACGAGGTTTTTAGTTGAATCTCAATGGTGTGATATGGGTCAATAAACAGCTAACTGCTACTGTGGGGTGCATGCAGGCAGCTCGCCTGCTGCTGGCTGCAGTGCATCAACCGCCGCGTGATAGAACACCCTAAATGCTCGTGGCACGGGCGTGGATGAGCTAAGGAAGCGTTGACTGTCTTGTTGTGATTGTTGTTGTTGCTGTGTGAGGTGCGTGAGGAGCTAGACCTGTCTATCGTTTGTCCTATCGCTTGCCCTATCGTTTGTCCTATCGCTTGCCCTATCACTTGCCCTATCACTTGCCCTATCGTTTGTCGGGCAATGGTGGCGAAGATGGCTATTGAAGACTGCGGGACCCTCTGCTGCCCGTGCTGCAATCTGTTGACTGGCCGTGATGCCGCATGGTGGGTCAACTTAGGGTGCTTGCCAATCAGCGCGTTCAAGCGGGTCTTGTCGATATTAGTTTTACCGGCACTGATGATGCGCCAAAATAGTCGCCGCTGGCGCCTTGTGCGCCTGGAGTCCGATTCGCTCAAGCCCTTAGCGCCCGGGTAGCAACGTCACGAAAGAGGCTGCCGAAAAACGGGTTGTTATTCGGAGTCAAATTATTGTTATGATTTATTTTTCAATATTCTCACATATAGTCACCCCATGGGGTTGACTCAAAGCTACGAATCGCTACAATTCGCACTCTTAATTCGACGGGTGTTTAGCTCAGTTGGGAGAGCGACGCCCTTACAAGGCGTAGGTCGCAGGTTCGACCCCTGCAACACCCACCAGTACTCGTCAGTGAGTTAAGCGTGAGTTTTTGAGGCGCCAGCCTTAGGTACTTAGTAAAGAAAAAAGATGTGTAAGACTTTAGTATCGTTTGTTCGTGACAACACGGAGCGGTAGTTCAGTTGGTTAGAATACCGGCCTGTCACGCCGGGGGTCGCGGGTTCGAGTCCCGTCCGCTCCGCCAACTATTGTGTTTTCGTCCCCAGCGGGGACGAAAATCACAAAAAAAAGTTTCCTCCCTTTTCCTCCCTTTTCCTCCCTGCTTAAATCATAGCTTTATAACGTTGTAGTCTGCTGCGCTGCATTTGAAGCCGCTAGCTCACTATATTCTCTACCCTCGCTACCTGATACCTCGGTTGTTGTTCCGCCGGTGCCTATTGTCGTTCAGGGTTTTGCGATGGGTGAATAATAGATAACCCGCCTTTGGCCTGGGCTCAGTGGTTGTTTGATGGTGTCGAGTGCATTGGTCCAGAACATGGGATTCAGCCCGTCAGGGCATTCATTGATATCGGCCTGAAAATTATTGTTGGCATCGTCAAGGCTTTGAAGGCAGTCCGGTGAGTCGTCGATGATGTCGTTGCCAAAGTTAGACTCGGTGGTGTGTAGTAAACCCAGCAAGTGACCCATTTCATGGAAGGCAAACTCAGCGGTAGTGCGGGCGTAATAATCGTCAGGCCCGCCTTGGGTCGCCGCCGCATTGATCAATAAACCGTTATAGGGGCCTTTGACCCCTAATGTGCCTGGAATACCCGGCGAGATGCCCAGTCGGCCGGCCCCGCCAGGGCCGCTAAAGCTCTCGACGAAGAAGATGTTAATACTGTCGGCAGCGCCTTGGGTGACCATCTCGGCGGTAATGGGATCTAAAAAGTCGATGCTAACTTCCGCATACTCTGGCGCCGTCAACATCACGGTGGGTTGCAGGTCAACGGCGATGCTATTGGTTTGATTGATCACCACAAACTCAGCCAGTACCAGGGCAAACCGGGCGGGGCTGACGCTGGTGGCAGAAAAATAGGGTGTGACCTTCAGCGTCGCCGGCAGGGCGGCATTCAGGTCTGGTGCTGGGCCGGTGCGTACCGCCAGCTTCAGGCTGATGTCGTTAAAGTCTATATTATCCAGGCTTGCGGCGCGGGTGCCGAGACTGTACTGCCAGTCGCCGCGTTGCGTTAATTGATCTGCGCGCCGTGGTAACAGGCCGGCGCAGAGGCCCGGGCTGCAGTATTCAAAGAACCGAGTGAGCTGTGTCAGGGCCACATCGCCGGGGGATGTCAGGCGGCTGACGAGTAACCCAGTGCTGTTGTTCTCCACATCATTGCCGGTGAGATATAAACCGAAAGACACCGTATTGGCCGGCAGGCTGAATTCTCGAAGGCTCGAAGTGAGTAGGCTGGCATTCAAGTCGGCGTTGTTCAAAGACTGGTAATTCGAAGTGGGCACCGTGAGCGCGGTGACCTGCAAATTGGTGTCGATAATGGCATCGATGCTGAGGCTGACACTGACGCTGTTACTGACCCCGCCACGGTTGTCCATGGCGGCGTAGGTGAAGCTGTCGGCGCCACTGTAGGCATCATCGGGGGTATAGGTGATGCTCGTGCCAGAGATGCTCAAGCTACCATGACTTGGGTTGCTGTCGATGCGGTAGCCCGTGAGGGTGCCATCGGTGTCGTTGTCGTTGGTCAGTGGGTTGAGGCTTGTGGGAGTGTTGACCAGCACCCTGAAAACATCGGCCGTCGCGGTCGGGTCCACATTCGCCGGGGGCGCAATCGGCGCTGCCGCGCTGCCGCCGCCACCACAACCGTTGACTAAACCGATGGCAACAAACAGCGATGGGAGCAAGTAAGACTTAATGATTGAAGCCATAGCGAAATAGCCAGGTTGGTTGCTTTATTCGTTTAAGTGATGCGCTGTGGTGCCCCAGGGTCTGGCTATCTAGATCTGGCCATTTAGATCTGGCCATTTCGGTCCGGCAGCGTCGGTGAGTCCCGTTAGAGTGCCCTCAAGCGAGCCAAATGCCGCGTTTAAAATTCCGTAGATCATATTGAACACTCAGGACCCTTCGTTCAAGACTTACTGTTCCACTTGCGGGTCTTGCCGCTGAGTCGGGCTGCGCTGGGTCATGATCGCTAATGATATCGCAAAACGCGAGAGAGCTTCACTACCGCCTCACTGTGACAGTGCTCATGGATTCAAAACAATGGTCTTATGGTGATGACTTCGAGTCTTGTTATACTGCCAGGCTGTTACCTACCTCAGCCCAAACAGTGCAGTAGATTGCCATGGAAGATCAGTCAGCTGGAATAAAGCATACCTGTGTTGTTAGTGGTCGCGATATTGAAGTGATTTGCCTGGCCGCACTTCGGCCCCATGGCAACAAGTACTACAAGCTCAAGTACAACCTCGAGTTCGCCCGAGAACAGGGCTATACGACCCTGGCCAGCTTCGGCGGCGCCTGGTCGAACCATTTGGCGGCACTGGCGCAAGTGGGGGCAGCGCAGGGCTTCAGCACCGTTGGTATTGTGCGCGGTGAACGCCCGGTAAAATTATCAATGATGTTGCTCGATGCTGAGGCGCAGGGCATGCAGTTGCAGTTTATCTCTCGAGGCGACTATCGCCACCGGCATGAGCCCGAGTTCCTGGCAGCGTTGCAAGGGCGCTTGACGAATTGTTTAGTGATTCCAGAGGGTGGCACTAACGGGCTGGCGGTGCGCGGCACGGCTGAAATTGTCGACGAGGTGGCGCGCTTGAGTCCGGCAGCGGATCTGATTGTGCTGCCAGTCGGCACCGGTGGCACACTGGCTGGCATTGCCGCGGCCTTGACCCCAGGCGTGAAGGTGCTGGGAATTTCGGTGTTGAAAGGTACGGGTGCGGAATCGGGAGCGGAATCGGGTTTGGAAGCTGACGTTGAGGCGTTAATCGCCGCGACAAGTCCCCCTTCGCCTTTGGGACGGAACTGGTCGATTGATCACCGCTTTCACTGTGGTGGCTATGCCAAATGCCCGACGTATCTACAAGACTTCATACTTGGCTGGCAGCGCCGCCATGGAATGCTGTTAGATCCGGTGTATACGGGCAAACTGTTTTATGGCTTGAGCCAGATGCTCGCTCAGGGTGAGATAAATGCGGATACGCGAATCGTTGCGCTGCACACCGGCGGCGAGCAGGGCCGGCGAGGTTATGAGTTCTTGACGGACGAAGTGTAGTCTGTGGATGCAATTGGGTCGGGAGCGCGGATGTGGTTATGCGTCCGCGTTTTTGCTGGCCATAAAGCCCTGCCTTTAGCCGCACTAAAAAAGCGCTTTGCGCTTTCTTTTTGGACGCCTCTTGAGCGCGGTTAAAGCGTCCACGCTCAAACGCATAAAAAAGTGCTGCGCACTTTCTTTATGGGCGTCTCTTGAGCGCGGTTAAAGCGTCCACGCTCAAACGCATAAAAAAGCGCTGCGCACTTTCTTTATGCGCGTCTCTTGAGCGCGGTTAAAGCGTCCACGCTCAAACGCATAAAAAAGCGCTGCGCACTTTCTTTATGCGTCTATTCCAAGTCTTGTTCCATATCAAACGCGGGGTTATCACAGTGGGGCTTGCCGACGATCACGGCGGGTACGCCGGCGACGGTGACGTGGGGTGGTACGTCTTTCATGACGACGCTGCCGGCACCGACCTTGGCGCCTTCGCCGATCTCAATATTACCGATAATCGATGCGTTAGCGCCGATCAAGACGCCACGACGAACTTTCGGGTGACGATCGCCTGAGTCTTTGCCTGAGCCGCCGAGCGTGACGCCATGGAGAATGGAAACATCGTCTTCGACGACGGCGGTTTCACCGATCACCAGGCCGGTGGCATGGTCAAACATGACACCACAGCCGATTTTGGCGGCGGGGTGGATATCGACGGTAAAAATACTGCTCAATTGGTTTTGCAGGAAGAACGCCAGAGAGTGACGTTTTTGGCCCCACAACCAGTGAGCGATGCGGTAAACCTGCAAAGCATGAAAGCCTTTATAAAACAACAAGGGTGTAGAGTAGCTGTTGCAGGCAGGGTCGCGATCACGGGTGGCTTTAATGTCGATTTCGGCAGCATGGATAATAGAAGGCTCGGAGTTGAAGGCTTCTTCAATAATCTCGCGAATCGCCATGCTCGACACCACACTGCTGTCGAGCTTGGTGGCGAGTAAAAAGCTCAGGCAGCCCTGCAGGGTGTCGTGGTTGAGGACCGTGGTTTGAAAAAAGGTGGCCATGATGGGTTCAAATTCGGCTCGGGCTCTGACCTCCGCACGAATGGCCTGCCAGAGCGAGCCGGCGTTGGCGATTTCCTTGATATTACTCTCTTGTGCCAGCTCTTCGTGATACCGCTGCTGAATCGATGAGTTCATGGTGCCTGCCTCCTGACTGTCTCTGATCTGTCTCTTGACCTTCAACGCTGATCCCGTTGGGGTGATTGTGGCGTCAAGGGATTAAGCTCAGATTCGTGATCGTACGACCAATGATGCGGGTTGTGGCGAGATTTGCAAGGCCTTGGCGCTTCGGCAGGCCAATAAAACCTCTTTGTTTGAGCCTCAGTTTATGTTCAGTTGTAAGCCAAGCACGGGTTAGAATGCTTGAGAGCCACTCGCGGGGCAGAGCAATAACCTGTATAAAGCGGCTTGTAGTTGGTATGCAGACCTGCCAGTACGGATTGTGCGTTAACGATGGGTGACATGTGATGATCAAATTTAAGCGGGTAGGGCTGGTGGCCAGAAGTGGCAGCGAGCTGGTGCTAGACTCATTGCGTCGAGTTCAGCGATTGTTGCGCGCCCGTGATATCGAAATATTGATCGAAGACACCGCCCATGCCCTGCTGGGTGATCAGACGGGTGCCTGTTATACGCAAGAAGCGATGGCCGGCCAATGTGACTTGGTGATCGCTGTGGGCGGTGATGGCAATATCCTGGGCGCGGCGCGCACCTTCGCTCCTCATGGCGTGCCGATTCTTGGGGTTAATCGAGGGCGGTTGGGTTTTCTGGCGGATATATCTCCCGATGATATCGATGTAAAACTCAGCCAGGTACTGGCCGGTGACTACACGACCGAGGAGCACTTTCTGCTGGAGGGCGAGGTCAGTATCAATGGCAACAAAGAGGTGCCCTGCGCGCTGAATGAGGTGTTGATCCATTCGGCACAGATGCCGCGAATGTTGGAATTTGACTTGTACGTAGATGGCGCTTTTGTCTATAACCAGCACTCTGATGGCCTGATTATTTCGTCGCCCACGGGCTCCACGGCCTATTCCTTGTCAGCAGGGGGGCCGATTATGCACCCCAGTCTGGATGCGATTGTGCTGGTGCCGATGTTTCCCCATTCTCTTAACAGTCGGCCGTTGGTGGTTCCTGGCGGCGCTGAAATTAAGATCGTTGTGGGTTCTCATATCGGCACCAATGCCAAGATCAGTTTCGATTCTCAGTTAGAGTTCGAGATCGAACCTGGTGAGTCGCTGCTGGTGCGCAAAAAGCAAGAGAAGCTTAAGCTGATTCACCCACCGGGACATAACTTCTACGGCGTCTGTCGTAGCAAGCTAGACTGGGCGAGCCGGCTTGGCGAGTCCTGAGTGAGTGTGACCACTGGTTAGCGATTAGGCGCGATTAAATCTGCCGGCGTATCAATGTCGCGCAATATTCCGGGGTCCTCGAGATTGATTTTGTGAACCTTGTCGAGATGCGCATCAATCACGGGGCGGGCGCCACGGTCACCGGTGAGGGCTTCGATGGCGTCGAAGTAGGCTGCGTCAAACAGTACCGGATGCCCCAGTTCACCCTTTCTACAGGGCACGATAATGGGTTGGCTTGCCTTGTGAAACTCGTAGGCGCCGAGCACTGACTCGATAGTTTCGGCCTGTACAAAGGGCATGTCGCCCAGAAAGACCATCGCGCCCTGCCAGTCGTGTACCTTGTGTATAGCATTAGCCAGGCTGTGAGCCATACCCTTGGCGGAATCTGGCGCCATGTAATATTCAACCTGATCGTTGTCGATGCGGCTGCTTAATTGCTGGGCGAACTCACGGTCGCCAAAGCGTAAGACTACCAACACCTTATCGAGAACGCTGGCTGCCTTATGAATGGATTCCTCGAGAATGCTTTGCCCCGAAGATAAGGTTTGTTTGCGCTTGTCGTCACCAAAACGCCTGCTGCTGCCTGCTGCGAGAATTATGCCGCCAATCATAAAAGCTCCTTGGGTCGATGCTGACCATTGTTATGGAATAGGCTCATTCAGGGCCATGTTTCTTCAGTAAAGCCTTGGTTTAAAACTAGCTTAGTTCAGCAAGCACGCTAGCCCGCGTTGCGGTGGCCCCGATGCCAGTTTGGCAGGTCCAGCTAGCTTACAGCGCAACTCGGCGTCTGGGGCGCTAATTCTGCCGGTCCGTAACGCCTCCGCCACTACTGGCTAACTGCTAAGTCTGAGGTGCTATGAGTTAAAAGCTATTGGTTAAAAGCTATTGGTTAACCGCTAAGTGAGGGCGAAAGTCGGCCACCACATTCTGGTCTCGCTGGTTGCGCAGGGCCGTGAGCTGGGCGAGGATCGCCACGGCGATCTCTGCTGGGGTTTTGCTGCCGATGGGCAGGCCAACGGGCGCATGTAAACGGTCAATCTCAGCGCTGGTCAGTTCCAGCTGCAACAGACGTTCGCGGCGTTTCGCCGAGGTGCGGGTGGAGCCCATCGCGCCCACAAAAAACGCATCGGTTTTCAAGGCTTCCATCAAACCCATATCGTCGATCCGTGGATCATGGGTCAGGGCAATAATGGCTGAGAAGGAATCGTTGGCGTAGCGTCTGACCGCATCGTCAGGCATGTCGCTGATCAATTGCACGCCTTCCACAGGCCATTGGGCCAGGACCTCGGGCCGGGGATCGCACACCAGCACTTGGTAGTCCAGGGTGCGAGCGATATTGGCCACATACATAGAGACCTGGCCAGCACCTATCAAAAATAGTTGGTAGCGAGGACCGTAGGTCTGTGCCAGCGTGCTGCCCTCGGGCACGTCGGTTTGACTGCAATCACCGTCAAATGTCAGGTGTTTGAAGCGGGGTTGCTCGCTGACCTGCATGTCGCCGGTGCTGATATCCACCAGGCGCTCGGTGCATTCACGGGCCGCCAGGCGGCTGACGATGAGCTGCAAGCTCTGGAGATGTCGCTGGTCGATAAATGGCTCGATGATGATGTGTAACTGGCCACCACAGGGTAGATTGAACCGCACTTGGTCTTCGTCGGTGGCGCCATACACCAGCATGGCAGGCTTATCGTGAGCCAAGGCGCCCTGGCGGAGCTTTTCCAGCAGGTCGTCTTCGACGCAACCGCCAGACAAGGAGCCGGCCATTTCACCGATGCTGTTACAGCACAGTAAAGAGCCGAAGGGTCGGGGTGAAGACCCCCAGGTTTTGACCACAGTGCAAAGCCAGCAGGTCTCGCCGGCGGCAATCCACTGACTTAATTGGGACAAGACCTGATAATCGGCGTTTTCCATGCTTTTTTAAGTTCCCGTAACTCAGGCGAATGTTAATATGGTCAACAGTTTACAACTTGCGCCCGCCAAGGAAAACCATTGTCCATTGTCCCCGCGTTCAAATGCTTATGCCCCAGCCCCTGGGTAGTCGCGTGATCCTTGCCCTGCAAATCGCCAGAGAGGTCGATCTGGCGCTGTTTTCCAGCTTTCTGTATCAGCAGAGTATTCGGCACCGAATCAATGAAGCCGGTGATCTGCAGGAATTGTGGGTCGCTGACGACGCTGACGCGGAGCGGGTTCGAGCTTATTACGCCGCCTTCTCACAAGGCGAGTTGTCGCTGCAGGCCGGGCCCGCGGCCCGTCGGCGCTCCAATCTGTTACAGAATTTGCTGAACGCCGTATGGCGGGTGCCTATGACATTTGGGCTGATATTGCTAACGGCGCTACTATTCCCCGTCACCTTAGGGGTTGACGACGGCGATGTGAGTGGCTGGTTTGAGACCTTGAGTTTCCTGCAGTTCTCAGTGGTGGGCAATAAAGTCTATTTTGTGGATTTGCCCATGACCCTGGCCAGTGGCGAATACTGGCGGTTGCTGACGCCCATGTTCCTGCACTTCGGTATTCTGCACCTGGTGTTCAATATGCTGTGGTTCTGGGAAATCGGCCGGCGCATCGAGCAGGTTAATAATGGTCTGCTGATGTTGCTGCTGGTGCTGGTGAGCTCTCTGGGTTCCAATGTGCTGCAATATACGATGACGGGGCCGGGTTTTTTCGGCGGTATGTCCGGTGTGGTGTTCGGTCTGCTGGGCTACAGTCTGGTCTGGAGTCGCCTGTTGCCATCTCGGGATATGGGGCTGACCAACAGCATCTATGTTTTTATGCTCGGCTTTTTGGTGTTCGGCTTTAGCGGTCTGTTTGATCTGTTGGGCCTGGGCAATCTCGCCAACTGGGCCCATCTGGGTGGCCTGCTAGCGGGCGCCGGCTTTGGACTGCTGGTTGTCGTCGGTGTCAAGCTGCGGGACGCCGGCCAACCGCGCTGATGTTTTGGTGAGGCTGATGTTTCGGTGAGGCTGATGTTTCGGTAAGGCAGGCCTCAAGGTTTTTGCCTTCTACGGCGCCAACCCGTACACTCCGCCCATGCGCGGATTCCTACGAAAAATGACAGTGACACACACCGATCCAGTGGGCTATGGATTGAATTTCGTCGACCAAGACGATTTTCCCTTAAACCCCTATATCGGTCAGCGGTTAACCCTAAAGTGGCATGGTGAGATCAAATGCCAGCACTGTGGGCGCGCCAGTAAAAAATCTTTTAGTCAGGGTTATTGCTATCCCTGCTCTCAGCGGCTGGCGCAATGTGACCTGTGCGTGATGAGCCCGGAGCGGTGCCATTACGATAAGGGCACATGCCGTGAGCCGGCCTGGGGCGAAGAGTTCTGCATGCAGTCGCATATTGTTTACTTGGCGAACTCCAGTGGTATCAAGGTGGGCATTACGCGGCCGAGCCAGTTACCAACCCGCTGGCTCGACCAGGGTGCAGTTCAGGCGCTCCCCATCATGCGCGTCGCCAGTCGTCAGCTGTCAGGCTTTGTTGAGGTGATTTACAAGGCGCATGTGAGTGATAAAACCCACTGGCAACGTATGCTCAAGAGCAGCGGTGAGCCGCTGGACTTGGTGGCTTTGCGCGATGATCTGTACCCGCTGGTACAAACCGAAATTGAAGCGCTGCAGGCCATTCATGGCTTGAACGCCGTGATGCCGATTCTTGACGTTGAGCCTCTGGCGATTAACTATCCGGTGCAGCAGTACCCCGAGAAGGTCAAATCCATGAACCTGGAGAAGACCCCTGAGGTCAGTGGCGTGCTGCAGGGCATTAAGGGCCAGTACCTGATATTTGATACGGGTGTGATCAATCTGCGCAAATACACCGCCTATGACATTGAGGTCAGCGCTTAAAACCGAAGTTCCCATTGTCGTCGCAGCTATCGCAGACCACAGCGGTTAAGATGCGGTATTTACATGACCTCCTATCCGAGTATACCTGTATGCAAGAAGGCCAACCTAAAGCCATTGAACTCAAGGACTATCAGGTTCCGCCCTATCTGATAGATTCAACGGAACTGCACGTTGAGATCAATGAAGACGTGACTGTGGTGACCACGACATTAAGCGTGCGCAAGAATCCTGACGCCATTGCTGGAGTCAGCGACCTAGTGCTGAACGGCGCCGCTGAGCTGGTGAATAAATCCATCGCCATTGACGGCCAGGAATTAGGCTCCAACGAGTATGGGCGTGAGTCGGATTGTCTGACGTTGTATGACGTGCCCGCGACTTTCACCTTGCGCACCCAGGTGGAAATTAAACCTCAGGACAATACGGCCCTAGAGGGGCTGTATAAGTCGGGCGATATGTTCTGCACCCAGTGTGAGGCTGAAGGCTTTCGCAACATCACCTGGTACCTTGATCGGCCTGACGTCATGTCAAAGTATCGCACCACGATCAATGCCGAGAAAAAACGCTACCCCATTTTGCTGTCTAACGGTAATGACATAGCGCGCGGCGAAGACGGCGAGCGCCATTGGGTCACCTGGGAAGATCCCTTCATGAAACCCGCCTATCTGTTCGCGCTGGTGGCCGGTGACCTGCAACACGTGGACGACACCTTCGTCACCATGAGCGGCCGAGAAGTGAAATTGCAGATATTTACTGAGTCGCACAATATCGACAAAGTGGATTACGCCATGTTGGCCTTGAAGAATTCCATGCAGTGGGATGAGCAAGCCTATGGCCGTGAATACGACCTGGATATCTTCATGATCGTCGCTGTCGAAAGCTTCAATATGGGTGCCATGGAAAACAAGGGCCTGAACATTTTCAATACATCCTGTGTGCTGGCGCGACCAGACACCACCACTGACTTAGGCTATCAGCGCGTAGAAGCCGTGGTGGGTCACGAGTACTTCCACAACTGGTCAGGTAACCGGGTCACCTGTCGTGATTGGTTTCAATTAAGCCTGAAAGAAGGCTTTACTGTGTTGCGTGACCATGAATTTTCTGCCGCCATGGGTTCGCCGACGGTCTGTCGAATCAACGATGTGGCCGGCCTTCGCGGCGCTCAGTTTCCGGAAGACGCGGGCCCCATGGCGCACTCGATTCGGCCAGACGCCTATATCGAGATTAATAACTTTTATACGGCCACGGTCTACGAGAAGGGTGCCGAGGTGGTGGGCATGATTCGAACCCTGTTGGGATCTGAAAAGTTTCGCCGCGGTACTGACCTGTATTTTGATCGACATGATGGTCAGGCCGTGACCACGGAAGAGTTTGTGAAGGCGATGGAAGATGCCAGCCAGGTTGATCTGACACAATTTCGGCGCTGGTATTCTCAAGCAGGCACACCTGTACTGAAGATTAAGAGTCAGTATGACCCCGACCAGCAGACCTACACCTTGAATGTGACCCAAAGCTGTCCGCCAACGCCGGGACAGCAGACAAAATCACCCTTCCATATGCCGTTGGCCTTAGGCCTGTTAGATAGCGCGGGTGCGGATATGCCGTTAACGCTGGCGGCGGCTGTGGCGGGCCAATCGCCCCAGGTTGCCAACGTGCAGAATGCGGCGGGGCAGCAAACGGTGATTCTGAATTTGACAGAAGCCCAGCAAAGTTTTGTGTTCACCAACGTCAATGAAAAACCGGTGCCGAGCTTACTGCGAGGCTTCTCCGCGCCAGTGAAGCTGCAGTTTAATTACTCTCGAGACGAGTTGATGTTTCTCATGAGTCACGACGCCGATGGTTTTAATCGCTGGGAAGCCTCCCAACGGTTGGCCATCGATGTTATCCAGGAAGTGGTTGGGCAGCTTCAGGCTGGGCAAGCAGTGCAGGTCGACTCACGTTTGATTAAGGCTTTCGAGAGCAATCTTGACCAGGCCGTTGCGCGGCACCGTGATCTGTCGTTAGACAAGGCGATGATCGCCGAGATGCTAGTGTTACCTTCGGAAACCTACCTGGCTGAGCTCGTGGTAGTGGCTGATGTAGATGCGCTTCATGCTGCTCGTGAAGCGGTTCGGTTGGCCATTGCGACTCAGCTTGCTGGGGTTTTACTGGCGGTGTACAAGCTCAACCAGGACGACAAGCCCTTTGCTGTGAGCGCCGAGGAATGCGCTCGCCGAAGTCTGAAGAATGTCGCTCTGGCTTACCTGATGGTGCCAGATGATACGGAGATGGTGGCCTTGACGGTGGCTCAGTTCAAATCAGCCAACTGCATGACCGATACCAGCGCGGCTATTCGCAGCTTGGTAAACTCAGCGGCGCCGTTGGCACTGCAAGCCAAGGAAGAAGCTCTGACAAAATTTTATGAGCGCTGGAGCGATGAGGCCCTGGTGATTGACCAATGGTTTAGTCTGCAGGCTTCAAGCCCATTGCCCGGAGCCCTGGAACGTGTGAAAGCCTTGATGCAGCACTCGGCCTTTACCTGGAAAAACCCGAACCGCTTGCGCTCAGTGATTGTCGCTTTCGCGTTTCAGAACAACGTCAACTTCCATGACAAGAGTGGCTCAGGGTATGAGTTCCTGGCAGATTGTGTGATCGAGTTGAACCGCATCAATCCGTTGGTGGCTGCCAGAATTCTAAGTCCGCTGACGCGCTGGCGTAAGTATGACACTGCTCGCCAGGATCTGATGCGGCAACACTTGCAGCGTATTCTTGATACCGAGAACTTGTCCAAGGATGTGTTCGAGGTGGTGTCAAAGAGCTTATAGTCTCTGAGACTCGTGTTTTGTTGGCACCGCCCGCTTAAAAACCTATTGTCAACGTTCGGTGCACCGCGCCGAGCGTTGGCAATGGGTCTTCTAACTGAAGGTCTTCTAACTGAAGGTCTCTTAACTCAAGCTCTCCTAAGCCTAGCACTCCTAAACCTAGCACTCCTAAACCTAGCACTCCTAAACCTAGCACTCCTAAACCTAGGTCGACTAACTCTAGGTCTAACAGTTACCTGCCGCCGCTAGGATTCATGGTGGGCACTAAACTGGTCTGCTGCTTCGGCGTCTTAGGGCGCTGGCGAAGGCTCTTGACGATATTCAATAACGCACTACCATCCCAGTCCTCGTGGTTGCCCTCGGCATAGATGCTGCGCTCCAAGTTGTCGATCTCGGTGATCAGTGCCGGGCTCTGCAGATGCAGTCCCAGTTCGAGTAACGAATTGATCGAGGGGTCTTGCTCAATGCCCCACAGGAACAGTGCCTGGCGGGCGGCGCTGGCCTGTCCTTGACGGCAAGCGTGCGTCAGTTGGGTCAATGGCGCTGTGTTAGGGGTCGCAATCGATGGGGTCTCGGGCTTGCCACTTTGGCTATGCGTTTGCCGACTGCGCCACCAGAGGCCCAGCGTTATCAGCCACAGCAGGGCGAAGACCACGACGAGCACATGACTGATCAGCGCCCAGCGGTTTTGCGGCTGCGGGGATGCGTTGCTAGCGGCCGCGACCGCCGCAGGCGGCACCACCGGCGTCAAGCTGGGAATGCTGGCTGGGGTGCTGGTCGAGGCTTTGACCGTAAAGCTGGCGGCGGGCAGTTCGCTGTAAGCTAGGGCATCAGTCTCGGTATTCCACCAATATAAGCGAATAGCCGGTAGTTCGAGAGTGCCCGCGGCAGTGGGCACGATGCCAATGGTATAAGTTTGAGTCGCAACGATGCCATTGGTGGTGGTGGCTTCCGTGACCGTGGGTGGATCTTCGTAGGTCTTGGCCTTATCCAAGGTCAATGGCGTCATGGGCGGCAACAAGGAGCCGGCGACGCCGTCCACGATGAGGGTGAGGGTTCTGTTAATGGGTTCGCCAACGGTGAAGGTCGGCGGCGTCTGGCTCCAGCCTTCGGTAAGAGCAAGCCCCTTGGCAGGTAGCCAGTTGGCGTCGGGAAAGCTCGCCGGCTTAGCTTTGACGTTGATGGTATGAGGGTTTGAAATAGCCATGACCCGTTCGCCGGTGGAGAAGAACCGGTTGCTGCCACGCGAGCCAGCAAAGGTTTCGCGAGGAATAATGAGTTCGCCGCTCTTCTGGGGAAAGATGGCATAGCGCTTCTCCAAGACATAGTAGCGCCGATTGTTCACCAGAGTTTCATACCGCTGTTCGCCTTCGATGGCTTCGATAACCGCGTCAGTCAAGGCCGGTGGCGGCGGAAAGTCGCCAGAGACGGCGTCGACGTAGAACAGTTTCACGGTATACAGAATTTGACCCTGAACATAGGTGTCTTGGGTGTCGACAGTAGTCTCAAAGAACACATATTGGCTGGTCTGGCGTTGCATTTCTGCAGTCTGGCGAACCACATTAACAACGATTGGCGAAGACTGCTGATTACCGACGAACAGCGAAGGCACGATAAGTTGGCCTAGGCGGCGGGCTCGTAGCGACAGTTCCCAAAGCACATAAACTTCGGCGGTAGTATTGCCGTTGATGATGCTGGTGCGACTGGTGCTTTGTGGGCCATTGATGCTCACGATCTCAAAGTCCTGTTCCAGGACGCTGAAGTCCGGTGCCGTGTTGGTGCCGGCATTCTCCAGCCGCACCTTCAGTATCAGCAGATCGGCGTCGGAGACCTGCCTGCGGTCAACTGAAGTGAGCAAACTCGCCTGACCAGCGAAGCTTGCCAACAGCAGCGTCAGGGTCAGCAGCAGGTTGGCCAGGTGACCCTTTGGCAGAAGTCTGGGCCTGCCAGATGACTTGTGCGCACCGAGTCTCTCGGTGCTACCAGTTAGATTGATTGCCATTATTGTTTGATCTGCCTTGTCTGAGTCGGTCGGAATATTGCATCTCGAATTTTCGGCGCAGCAGGCCGCCGGGATCATCAGGGACCTTGCGGAGCCAGTTTTCCAGGGCCTGGCGCTCTTCATCGTCCAGGGGTTGAGTGTCTTCCTCTGCCAGCTTCGCGTCCTTGGCTTGCTGGTCTTGATCATTGGGCTGTTGTTGCTCAGCCTCGGTGCTCTCGTCATCCTGCGGTTCGCCGTCCTCATCGGAGGATTGTTCGCCGTCAGACTGTTCCTGATCGTTAGGGTCGCCGGGTTTTGAATCCTGGTCTGAGGATTCGTCCTCGGACTCTTGGTCCTCGCCGTCTTCACTGGATTCCTGGTCTTGTTGCTGCTGTTGCAGCATGTCCTCGACTAACTGCTTGTTAGCGGCGGCGTCTGCGTCATCTGGATTCTGCGCCAGGGCTTGCTCGTAGGCTTTGATGGCATCCTCATACTCGCCTAGGCGGGCGAGGCTGTTGCCAAGATTATAAGCATCATCGGCGCTGGCTGATTGCTCAACGCCGGCTGTCTTACTGATCTGCTGGGCATAGTCACTGGCAGCGCCGGCATAATCTTCACTGCGATAGCGGGCTGCGGCACGCCAGGTCTCGTCCTGAAACAGGTTCGCAGCAGCAGCGGCATCGCCTTCGGCCAGGGCCTGTTGCGCCTGCTGGTCGCGGGTTGCCCAGAGATCGTCCCACAGGGAAGCCTCGGCCTGTTCATGGGGCAGAATCATCAACAGTGGCAGGGTCCACAACCAGCCGCGGCGAAAGCACAATGCCGCCAGTGGCAAAAGCAGCAGGACCAACCAGGGGCCTTCCTCGAACCAAACGTCGAAGTCTCGTTCCAGTTCGCGGAAAGCGTCGGGGGCGAGCTTGTCGGGGGCTAACAGATAGGCCAAGTCTTCATCGGTGAGTGTCATGGGGCTGTACCGGCCACCGGCGACTTGGGCGAAGTCTTGCATGGCAGACAGGTTCACGCGAGGAATGATCAGATTACCTTGAAGGTCTTTCAGGTAACCACCATCGCGGAGTATTTTACTGCCATCAATAGGCGCGCCCGCAGCGGTACCCACTGACATGACCGATATGGGATAGGCCGCGCGATGTCGCCGTGCAATGCTCTGGGATTCGGCGATATCGCGGATCTCATCGGTGAGCAGCAGAATGCGGCCAGAAGCGACACCGGCATCAGTAAACAACTGCACAGCGAGGTCCAGGGCGGGTGCTAATTGACTGCCCGGTGCCGGCATGATTTCCGGGGTGACCGCAGGAATCATTTCGCTGATCGTGTTGGCATCATCGGTGAGGGGCGACACTGTATGGGCATCGCCGGCGTATGCTATCAGAGCGGTAACACCTTCTTTGCGCAGGGTCAGCAGGTCTTGAAGTTTGCGTTGGGCGCGCACTAAACGATTCGGCTTAATGTCGATGGCATACATGGATCGACTCAAATCTAGAATGATCACCAGCGCGTCTTCCCGCTCATGTACCGGTTGGGGTGTCTTTAGCCACACTGGACCGGCAAGGGCAATAATAGCCAGCAGCCAGCCAACCAACAGCAGGTTCAACAGACGTCGACTGCCAGTTTGGGTGGGCAAAGCCAAAAGGTAAGGCAGCAGGCTCGCGTCAATGCTTTGCTCCCAACTCGAGCCTTGTTGCTGGCGACGTTTGACCAGGATAAATAGCAACACCGCGGGTATCAGGGCATAGAACCAGTTGGGTCGCAGGAAGTGAAAGTCTGTGGCCAGGTTGAGCATCAAGGTGTCTATCATCGAATTGACTCCCCTTTGGTCGTGTTATAGGGCAAGCGGCGAAACAACGATTGCCAGCCGCTAACGACCACAGGATGGGTCAAAATCAATAGCACGCTCGCCAGTAACGCCAGTGCCAGCGGCCAGTAAAACAAGGACTTGATCGGCCGAAAGGTTTCTTGATCCTGTTCGATGGGTTCGAGCTGGTCTAGCACCGTATAGATCTCTAGCAGCTCTGCGGCACTGCGCGCGCGTTGGTAAGTGCCGCCGGTGAGCTCGGCAATTTCAGTTAGGGTCTTGCTGTCCAGCTCTGCGGATGGATTAACCGTGCGGTTAAATAACAGGCCCGGGACCTGCATTTCCTCCGCGCCAAAGCCGATGGTATAAATTTTGACGCCTTCCTGGGCGGCGATCTTTGCCGCTTGCAAGGGCGTCACCTCGCCAATATTGTTTTGGCCGTCAGTCAGTAAAATCAACACTCGGCTCTCTGCGGGTCGCGATTGTAAGCGTTTGACCGCTAAACCAATCGCATCGCCAATGGCGGTCTTGCCGCCGGCGATACCCAAGGGCGTTTCCAGCAGTAGCGTACGCACGGTGTTGCGATCAAAGGTTAGAGGGGTCTGCAGATAGGCCTTGCTGCCAAACAGAATAAGGCCAAGGCGATCACCGACACGACGTTCGACGAAGTCGCCCACCACCGCTTTGACGACTCGCAGGCGCGTCACCATTGCGTTGCCCACGGCCATGTCTTCGGTGCCCATGGAGCCAGAGATATCCACCGCCATCATCAGGTCGCGACCGTTGCTAGGCAGCTGCACAGGGTCGCCAATGTATTGGGGCTGAGTGGCGCTGCTGATCAGTGCCAGCCAAATCAGGACCATCAGCAGGCGCCTTAACAATGACGTGTTATTTGGCTGACCCGTTGTCACGTTGTATTGGGCAGCGATGCGAAAGAAGGGCACTTGCAGCGCCGCATCTTCCTGGCGAGCCACGGGCAGAAGCCAATAGGCCAGCAAGGGTAAGGGCAGCGCCAGTAAGGCTAGGGGCCAAAGTAACTCGATCATGGCGTTACTCCGGCAGGCAGGGATCGGTGGCGTTTGATCCAGAGGTTGCCGAGTCGTTGCAGGGCCTCAACGTCCACTTCAGTTTGCGCCTGGTATTGACCCTGAATCAGAATCTGGCCGGCACCTGTGCTGAATTCATGGCTTTGTGCCGTGCTGTCTAGAAATTGAACCCAGGTTTCGCCCGTCAGCGCGGCGACCTGGCTGCGGGGATAATGGGTCAACGCCACGCGCTTGAGTAACTCCGTGTAACCTCGCAGGTAATCTTGCGGGTCCTCTTCTCGTTGATACGTGCTGTACAGTGCACGCAACTCAATGATGGCCTCGCGGCGATAACGTTGGCTGCGCCAGTAGCGCCAGGCGCTGTAGATCAACAGCCCCATCGCGATAAGCACAAGGCCGCCGAGCAGCCACCAGCCGAAAGCCGGTGGCCAGGCGTCGATGCTGGCCGGCAGGTGAATATCACGCAGATTCGCCAGTGGATCGGCATCCGGAGTGGCCGGTAACATCGGATTGTTGGGGGATGCGGCCATGGTCAGACTCGCCTAGCGTATTCGTTATATTGCTGGGCCAGACTCGAAATCATCGGTTCGTGGGTTTGAAGTTCGAACAGGGGCGATTTTTGGCGGGTGAATTCCCGTCGCAGGGCATTGATCTGCTCGTCAAAACCCTGCTGGTAGTCTGCTCGAAAGCGTTTGTTAGCGGTATTGATTCTGACCCGGTCGGTACCATTAGTGATGGTGTATAAATCTGGTCTTGGGAGTTCTCGTTCCAGGGAGTCGGAGATATGAATGCCCACTAAGTCATTCTGGCGGGCGATCTGGTTCATGTGCAAACGAGCTTCCTCGTTACCCTCCTGAGCCAGGGTGGAGAAGTCGCTGATGATAAATACCGCACAGCCATGTTTAGCCACTCGGCGAAGATTGCGCAGCGCCTCAACCAGATAGTTGTCACCGTTAGCTGCGGGTGCTTGTTGGTTGAGTTGATGGTTAAAGTCGTTGATCTCGTGCAACAAGTGCAACACCGAGTGTTTGCTGCGGCGAGGTCGCACCGATCGATGACCCGCTTCGGAAAATACCACGCCACCCACGCGATCTCCTCGTTCTAGCGCTGTCCAAGCGAGTAATGCGGCGACTTCCGCGGCCAGTACCGACTTGAAGGCGACCTTGGAGCCAAAGAACATCGACTGGGACTGATCAACCAGAATCAGCACTGGGCGTTCTTTTTCTTCCTGGAAGAGCTTGGTGTGGGGTGCGCCAGTACGCGCCGTGACACGCCAGTCGATGGTGCGAACGTCGTCCCCGGGTTGATAGGTTCGCACTTCCGCAAAATCGATGCCGCGGCCTCGAAAATTCGACGCCAGTAAGCCCGACAAGGGATTGCGCGCCTTGCTGCTGGCAAAGGCATCAATGGCTTTGCTCGCATAGCGCAGTCGAATGAGTTCGCGGATATCCGTGTAGGCACCGCCGCGAATATTGAGCTCATGGCGGCTAGATTGGCTGACACGCTTCATGACCATGGAATTTGCCCCGCGCTACGCTGCGGCGACACGTTGTACCAGGGTCTTGATCACATGGTCGGCATCGATGCCCGTGGCTTCAGCCTCGAAGCTGACAATGATGCGGTGCCGAAACACGTCATGGACCACGGCCTGAACATCATCAGGGCTGACAAAATCTTTGCCCAGTAAAAAGGCGTTGGCTCGAGCGCACATATCCAGGGCGATAGTGCCGCGGGGTGAGGCGCCATAATCGAGCCAGTTTGCAAGGTCATCGCCATAGGCGCCGGGGTTGCGAGTCGCCATCGTCAGTTGGACGATGTAGTCTTCCACCGCGGGCGACATGTGCAGGCTGAGCACTTCAGCCCGAGCGGCGAACAGGGTTGCTTGTGATACCGGGATGGGTTGTGGCGCTGGCACGCGGGTGCGGGCGGCCAGGGCTTCACCCCGTACCAGCTGCAAAATGGATAGCTCTGATGCCGCGTCGGGGTAGTCGACGGTGACATGCATCAGAAAGCGATCGAGCTGAGCTTCGGGCAGGGGATAGGTGCCTTCCTGTTCAATAGGGTTTTGGGTCGCCATGACCAAAAACATTTCGGGCAAATCGAAGGTCTGGCGGCCGAAGCTGACTTGGCGCTCGGCCATGGCCTCTAACAAGGCTGATTGGACTTTCGCGGGCGCTCGATTGATTTCGTCGGCCAGTATCAGGTTGTGGAAAATAGGACCCCGCTGAAACTCAAAGCTGCCTTCCTGGGCACGGTAGATCTCTGTACCCGTAATATCCGACGGCAACAGGTCGGGCGTAAATTGAATGCGGTGAAAGTCGCCCTCGATGGCCTGTCCGAGAGTCTTGATTGCCTTGGTTTTGGCAAGACCCGGTGCCCCCTCCACCAACAGGTGGCCATCTGCGAGTAGGGCGATGAGTAGACGATTGACGAGTTTTTCCTGGCCAATGATCTGCAGGCGTAACCATTGCTCAAGCTCAAGGATGCTGTCGCGATACTGAATCGGTGGTCGTATTGTGTCTTGCATAGCTTATTGGTTCTTCTAACTGGTGGATTAATGTAACAAACTGTAACGCGATTCTGGTGCCGCGGATAAGCAGCCAATGATAGACCGCGCAATTCGACAGCGGTTCCCGCGAGAACCCAGGAAACCTGACTTTCATCGATATTTTTATCAAAATGAGGTGTCTAAGACGTGGCAATTCTAACAGATGATTACCGTCAATGGTGCTTGGTGAGACTATCACCGAGAAAAACCCCATGAGTATTCTCGGCATCGAGACTAAGGCGGCTTTCTACACGGCCCTTGAGCGAAGAATTCAGAAACAGTCGAAGGATAAACCGCTGCTGCGCTTCGCCCGCCTCTACTACTCACAGGCGCCCTTGAGCGAGTTGCTCGACAAGGATTGGGAGGGGGTGTTGGCGGCGGTTCGTTCCGGCTGGGATTTTTACCGGCAATTTAACGGCAAGCGAGCGATTGTTAGGGTCTTTAATCCAACCCTGGTAAAAGACGGTTACGAGTCGAAGCAGACGGTGTTGGAAGTGGTCGCGCCGAATATGGCCTTTCTCCTGGATTCCATTCGAATCGAGTTGACTCAGCAGGGTCTGGTGCTGACGGATGTTCAACAGTGTCTGCTGAGTGTCGTTCGCGCTAAAGATAAGAGTCTGATGGTTGAGGACAAGAATCCGAACGAGACCCTGATCCATCTGGAGATTGATAAAATCTCTGAGACTCTGCGTCTCGAGCGTAGCATTCGACAGATATTGAAACTGGTGCAGCGGGTCATCCATGATTTTGCCCCCATGCGTCAGCAACTGTTGTTGTGGGGGGATGAAATTGGCGCGGGGCAAAATGTCTCGAAGATCGATACCGAACACAGTGAATTTCTGCGCTGGCTCTACTCGAACAACTTTACGTTTTTGGGCTATGAAGAATTTACTCTGGGCAAGACCGAGAAAGGCTTGAGTCGGCTGCCGAACCTGGCGCTGGGATTGTGTCGGCGGAATATGACCGCGGATAATATTGTACTGCGGATCCCTGACGCCGGGACGAGCCAGCTGCTGATCACCAAGCTGCCGATGAAAAGCCAGGTGCACCGCCCGGCCTACTACGACTCGGTGACCATTATTCGGCCCGCAGACCCGGCCATCAAGGGTGCCGAGCGCCGTGGTTGTCGCTTCGTTGGCCTGTTTACTTCATCGGTATTTAATCAGAATCCGCGCAAGATCCCGCTGGTCAAACAGAAGATCGATCAAGTCTACGCCAACGCTGAGTTGTCGGCGGCAAGCCAGAAAGGTCGGGAATTGATTCGTATTATCGAAGTTTTGCCTCGCGAAGAACTGTTTTTGTCCACCGCTGAGGAGCTGGGCCAGACCGTCATGGGCAGCGTTGCGTTACAGGAGCGTCGCATGGTTCGGCTGCTGGTGCGGCAGTCTGCAGATTTTGTCTCCTGTCTGGTATACCTGCCAAAGGATACCTATGACACCGGACTGCGCCGCAAGGTGCAAGAATTGCTGGCTCAACGTTTGCACCCGCTGGATGCCGAATTCTCCACGCTGTTCTCTGAGTCGATCCTGATACGTACCCATTTCGTGTTTCGAGTTGACCCGGCGAAGGCGGTTAAGCTTGATGTACCCGCCCTTGAAGAATCGATATTGAAGCTCACGCGCTCCTGGCAAGACGAGCTGCAAGATGTCCTGATAGCGCAATATCCTGAGCCGCAAGCCGCGACCTTGCTGGCGAGTTATGGCGGTATTTTTCCGCCGGGCTATCGAGATGATTTCAGTCCGAAGACCGCCTCTGAGGACATTGGTTATCTGCAGGTCTTGACGGCAGACAACCCTCTGGAGGTGAACCTGTATGAGGTAGTTGACGATGGCGTGACCTATACCTGCTTCAAATTATTTCATCGGGGCTACTCATTGCCCTTGTCAGATGTGATTCCCATTCTGGAGAACCTTGGTGCCAAGTCGATTGAGGAGCACCCCTATGAAGTGCTCCATGATGGTGGCCGAACCTGGATTCACGACTTTGTGCTGGCGTTTGTTACCACCCCAAGAGACGGGCTGGCAAGCGTTAAGGCGTTGTTCGAAGAGGCTTTCAAGGAGGTCTGGAGCGGCGGCAAGGAAAATGATTCCTTTAATCGATTAGTGCCTGCCGCCGGCATGGACTATCGGCAGGTGAAGGTCATTCGCGCCTACTCGCGCTACTTTGGGCAATTGCAGAGCAGCTATAGTCAGCCCTTTATCGCTGACTGCGTCACCCGTTACTCGGCGATCGCTCGATCCCTGTTCGAGCTCTTTAATCAGCGCTTCAATCCTGCGCTCAACCGTGACAAGGCCAATAGTCGCGCGGCCAAGCTGCAAGCCGGGATTCTTAAACGCATCGATGAGGTGGAAAATCTGGGTGAAGACCGAGTGCTGCGGCGTCTGTTGGAGATGGTGCTGGCCACCCAGCGGACTAACTACTATCAGCGTGATCGGCAACGTGACGGGCTCAGCCAGTGCCTGGCACTGAAGCTGCAGCCCGCCTTGATCAGTGAGATGCCTAAACCCTGTCCGGCGCACGAGATCTTCATTTATTCGGCGCGGGTTGAGGGTGTGCATCTGCGTGGTGGCAAGGTGGCGCGCGGGGGCCTGCGTTGGTCTGACCGCAGTGAAGATTATCGCACTGAAGTGCTGGGGCTGGTGAAGGCCCAGCAGGTGAAAAATTCGGTGATTGTACCCGTGGGTGCCAAGGGTGGTTTTCTGCCGAAGCAGATCCCCAACGGCGCCAGTCGCGAGGCTGTCACCGAAGAGGGTATCGCCTGTTACAAAATCTTTATTCAGGGGTTGCTGGATCTGACTGACAACTTGGTGCAGGGGGAAGTGGTACCGCCTCGGGATCTGGTGCGCCACGACGATGATGACTATTATCTGGTCGTCGCTGCGGATAAAGGTACGGCAGCGTTCTCCGATATCGCCAATGAGATCTCGATCGCTAACCACTTCTGGCTGGGAGATGCCTTTGCCTCAGGGGGTAGCGTGGGCTACGACCATAAGGCCATGGCCATCACTGCCAAGGGCGCTTGGGCCTCGGTGCAACAACACTTTCGAGACATCGGCATTAACCCGCAGGACACAGATTTTACAGTGGTGGGTATCGGTGACATGTCCGGTGACGTGTTTGGTAACGGCATGTTGATGTCAAAACATATCTGCCTGGTGGCCGCGTTCAATCATCTGCATATCTTCGTTGATCCAGCCCCGGTGGCGTCCACCAGTTTCGCTGAACGTCAGCGATTATTTGATCTGCCCCGCTCGAGCTGGGCTGACTATGATAGCCAACTGATTTCCAGAGGCGGTGGAGTGTTCAATCGCAGCGCCAAGTCGATTCCGATTTCCGCAGAGATGCAGCGCCGTTTCGATATTAGCGAAAATCAGCTGGCGCCAAACCAGTTGTTGACGAGGATTCTCAAGGCGCAGGTTGATTTGCTTTGGAACGGTGGCATCGGAACCTATGTTAAAAGTCGGCAGGAATCTCATCTAGACGTGAGCGATAAAGCCAACGATGGCATTCGGATTAATGGCGTGGACCTGCGTTGCCGATTGATCGGTGAGGGCGGTAATCTGGGAATGACGCAGCTGGCCCGAGTGGAGTTCAATACTCACGGCGGCGTGTGCTTCACCGACTTTATTGATAATGCCGGTGGGGTTAACTGTTCTGACGTTGAGGTGAATATTAAAATTCTGCTCAACCAGTTGCTCGAAAGCGGCAAATTGAATCCGAAGCGTCGGGTCAAGTTATTAGAGCAGATGACGGCGGATGTCGCGTCCATCGTGCTGGATAACAACTATATGCAGGCTCAGGCGATTGGTTTGATGAGCTATCAGGCGCCGCGGCGAAATTTCGAATACTCTCGTTTGATGTCGGTTCTTGAAGACCAGGGTCGACTCGATCGTCAATTGGAATTTCTGCCTAGCGATGATGAGATGCAGGAACGGCGGGTCAAGGGCCGGTATTTTACGCCCCCTGAAATCGCGATTCTGACGAGCTATGTGAAGAGTGGCTTAAAGGAGCAGTTGGCGGCCTCAAGCATCATGGATGAACCTTATTTGGTGCGTGAACTCTATGATGCGTTTCCTGCTGTGCTGGTTAAAAAGTATCCCCGTGAGCTGCAGCAACATCGCCTGCGTCGAGAAATTATTGCCACCCAAGTGACTAACCGCATGGTGAATCATATGGGTATGAATTTCGTTGAGCGTATGGGGGAATCCACCGGGGTCAGTAGCGCCGTGATTGCCAAGGCCTACGTGGGCGCTCGGGATATCTTCAATTTCGAACAGCGCTGGGATGAACTCTCAGCCCTCGATCATGTGGTGAACCATCAACTGCAGAAGTCGATGATGATGGATGTCAATCGGCTGATTCGTCGAGCGACGCGCTGGCTGATTCGTAATCGCCGGCGTTCCCTTGAGTTGAGTCAGGAGGTGCCAGTGTTTACCAAGGCCCTGCACCTGCTGTTCGCCCGTTGGGATCAATTGCTGATGGGTAATGCGTTGCAGGAATGGCAGATCGGCAAGGATCGATTGGTGAGTGCGGGGGTCGGTGAGGAGCTGTCGAGCTTTGTTGCCGCAGCCCACCATCTGTACTCGGTGATGGGCATTGTGGAGGCTTCGAACCGCACGGGTGTGGCCCTCGAAAAGGTCGCTAGTGTCTTCTTCGTGGTCGGTGAACAACTGCACCTGCACTGGTTCAGCAAGCAAATTCACGAGTATCAGGCCCTCAACCAGTGGCAGGCATTGGCCCGTGAAAGTTTGCAGGACGATCTGAATTGGCAGCAATTGGCCATCACGCTGGCGGTACTGGCGGGCGCTGAGGTCAAAGAGGCGGCCGGGCCCATGGTGCAACGCTGGCTGGGTGAGCACCAATTGATGGTAGATCGATGGTTGGTACTGCAGGCCGAGATGCGCGGCGCGGAGACGGTGGATCAAGCCATTTTCACGGTGGCGATCAGAGAGTTGATGGACTTGGCACAATCGGGTTCGGGCGTGCCGGCTCGGTATTAGTCTCAATGAAGAGGTTCGAGCAACGCCTGTGTCGGGCTAAGAGCGAGCAGTTTGGCGACCGAATCGTGGTTGCAGGGGCTGGCGAGGGAAGACTTGGTGTTTGACTAGCCACTTCCAAGGGAGAATGTTTTATACTGCTGCTGTCTGTAGCCTGGTAAACCCGATAACGCCCATGAACTATGCCTTGTTTCGCGATCTATTGTTTCTTCTGCCGCCAGAAGCCTCACATCACTTGTCATTGCAGTCGATGGCCTGGCTGGAGCGCTTCAATCTGGCGCCGTTGCTTGCGCGGGAAACCTTGCGCGAACCCGTGACGGTGATGGGTATCGAATTTCCGAACGCCGTGGGTCTGGCGGCAGGTCTTGATAAAGACGCCCGCTGTATCGATGGCCTGGCCGCGATGGGCTTCGGGTTTTTGGAGGTGGGGACTGTGACCCCGAAACCGCAACGGGGAAATCCCGGGCCGCGGTTGTTTCGACTGCCCCGTAAACGGGCCCTGATTAATCGTATGGGCTTCAATAATGATGGTGTTGATGTCATGTGCGAGCGTATTCGCAAGGCTCGCTTCGACGGGGTGCTGGGGATCAATATCGGCAAAAATGCCGTGACGCCGGTGGAGAATGCCCTGGATGACTATGCGCTGTGCCTGCGCGAAGTGTATGCCCTGGCGTCTTATGTTGTGGTCAATATCTCGTCGCCCAACACGCCGGGTCTGCGCCACTTGCAGCACGAGACTGAGCTCGCGCGACTGCTGGAAGGGCTGAAGACCGAACATGCGCGGCTGGTAGAGGAACATGAGAGATATGTGCCCTTGGTGGTCAAGATCGCGCCGGATATGTCTGACCTAGAGGCGACCCAGCTGACTCGGCGCCTCAAAGAGTTTGAAGTTGATGGTGTTATCGTCACCAACACGACCATCACGCGTGACTCGGTCGCCGGTGAAAGGCACGGCGCCGAACTGGGTGGCTTGAGTGGCGAGCCGTTACGTGAGCTGTCTAACCATGTGTTGTCGTTAGTGGCCGCCGAGGCTAAGGGTGACATCGCGATTATCGGTGTGGGAGGAATTATGAATGGCGCTGATGCAGCCGAAAAAATCCGTTTAGGTGCAGATCTGGTGCAAATTTATACAGGCTTTATCTATGAGGGTCCTGACCTGATTGTGGATAGTGTTAAAGCCATTAAACAGTATCGCCAGAGCGTGGCACCTGACGCTTGATGTTGAAGGCCGTTAATTGACAGCAGGATAGTGACAGCAGGATAGTGACAGCGGGGTAACTGAAGTTGCCGTCACAGCGGCGATCAATCAAAAAAAGGGCCCTGCAGGGCCCTTTTTTTTTGATAAGAGTTGATAAGAGTTGATAAGAGTTGATAAGTGAGTTTTACGGCTCACAGTGTGAGCGTCAAGTGGTCAGATCATGGGGGCGCGACCGACACCCGCGGTGCCTATATATCCATCCCAGTTATCTTCTCGACCCGTGCGCCAACCACTTAGCCAAGACTGGCGTATATCTACATCGTGATGGGGGCATAATTCTTTCGACTTGCCGTGCATGCCGAACTGATAACCCTTAGTGAATGCTCGGCTAGTTCTATCTCTCTTCTGCTTTCTCATAAATAAACGACTCCATGCTTTCAGAAATGCCAATTACAGTGAGTGAACATCTCGATACTTACGTGATTTCTTCAGGTCAGGTTTGAAGTTGACCTGACACCTTTTTAGCGCAGACGGTTTTCCTTGTCGACGACCTTATGGCTCTAACCACAGGCGCTGATATTGACTAATGTTCTAAGGCCCGCCGTTAGTGCCCTTGGCTGGCGAGTGGTCGGTTTTTTGGCATGGAAGCGAAGATAAAATAACCCCTAGTTGTCAGAATTTCCTCTAATCGGTACACTCTGGGCCGCAAAAATTGAAAACTACACAGGTTGCGATTTTTACGCGACGATGAAGGCGAAGAGGCCCACACATGATGAAACGGCTCCAACAATTCGGCGGCACCCTGGTGCTTGCCCTGCTTAGCCAGGCGGCACTGGCCCAGGACACTGTTAACAGTGGGGACACCGCGTGGATATTGACTTCCACAGCATTAGTGCTGTTTATGACGATCCCTGGTCTGGCCTTGTTCTATGGCGGGTTGGTGCGCAGCAAGAATGTCTTGAGCGTACTGATGCAGTGTTTTGCCATTACCTGCATGGTCTCGGTCCTGTGGCTGGTGGGGGTCTATTCGATGGCCTTCGCTGAGGGCAATGACTTGGTCGGGGGTATGAGTAATGCCTTTATGGCGAATCTCCAGGAAGACTCCATGGCCGGAGAAATTCCGGAGAGCGTGTTTGCAATGTTCCAATTGACCTTTGCGATTATCACACCGGCGCTGATTGTGGGGGCTTTTGCCGAGCGTATGCGTTTCTCTTCAATGCTGCTGTTCTCTGGCTTGTGGCTGGTGGTGGTTTATGGTCCGGTGACCCACTGGGTTTGGGGCGGTGGCTGGCTCGGTCAGATGGGGCTGTTGGATTTTGCCGGGGGTACCGTCGTGCATGTCACTGCGGGGACCGCGGCTTTGGTGTGCGCTTTATATCTCGGGCCACGACGCGGTTTTCCGAAGACCCCGATGCCACCGCACAATATGACCATGGTGTTTACTGGCGCGGCGATGCTTTGGGTAGGTTGGTTTGGCTTTAACGGCGGTAGTGCCCTGGCCGCCAATGGTGATGCGGGTATGGCGGTGATGGTGACGCATATGTCGGCATCCGCTGGCGCCCTGACCTGGATGGTCTGCGAATGGGTCAAATTTGGTAAGCCCAGTGCTTTGGGCGCAGTAACTGGCATGGTGGCGGGCTTGGGTACAATCACACCGGCTGCCGGCTTTGTCGGGCCTGCTGGTGGCCTGGTGATAGGTATTCTGGCAGGTATCATCTGCTTCAATATGACCATGGCGTTCAAACAGCGATTGCATATTGACGACTCGCTGGATGTCTTTCCCGTGCATGGCGTCGGCGGGGCGTTAGGAACGATTCTGGCAGCGATATTCGCTAGTGCCAGCTTGGGTGTTTTCAGTGGTCAGGGCTATAACGAAGGCATGACCATGATGTCGCAGCTGCAGGTGCAAGTGATCGGCGTGCTCGCCACCGGCATCTATACCGCGGTTTGTACGCTGATACTGCTCAAGTTGGTGGATGGGTTGATTGGCTTGCGAGTGTCTCCAGATGAAGAAACCGAAGGTCTGGATCTGAATCAGCACAATGAACGGGGTTATGATTTATAGGCGGCGAAATGGTTCGGCGCTGTGTCATTAACAGCGGTAATAGATAGCAGCGGGTTTGTCGCCAACTGCTATCGTGCCACTGCCAACAGGCACCTAGGAGTGACGGGGCCCACGTTTAGCGGCCCGTTCGACCAAATAGCTGACCAGTTCAGCGAAGCTCAATCCGTAGCCGGCGGCGCCATCGGGATACAAACTGGTGGGCGTCATGCCCGGCAGGGTATTCACTTCCAGTAGATATTCCTCATCCCCATTGGGTACGACAAAATCTGCCCGTGACAGGTCTCGGCAACCGAGGGCCTGATGAGCCTGGATGGCGATGGTTTGGAGCCGTTGGGTCTGCTCAGGACTCAGTTGCGCGGGCATGATATGGTCGCTCAGCCCCACCGTATAGCGATGGGCGTAGTCATAGAAGGTGTTGTCAGGCGTCGCGATCTCGATCACTGGAAAGGCCTCGGTCCGAGTTGGGTCTGCCTGACTGTCAGGGGTGCCTCGGTCAATGACGCCAACGGTGATCTCTCGACCATCGACGCGCAATTCTACCAATAAACGAGAATCTAATTGAAACGCCGCCTCAAGCGCACCTTGAAGCTGGCTGGCGTTATCCACCAGGGTCACGCCCAGAGCGCTGCCTTGGCGGGCTGGTTTGACGACGACGTAGTCGCCCAGGGTGCGCAGGATGCGTTCTGCCGCAGTGGCCACGCCCTGTCTACCCTCGACAACGATCTGCTGAATGAGTGGCAGCCCTGCCTCACGAAAGACCTGCTTGGCGATAATCTTGTCCATAGCGATGGCGCTGCTTTGCACGTCGCTGCCCACATAGGCATAACCGAGGATATCGAGAAAGCCCTGCAAGGTGCCATCTTCCCCCGGCGCACCATGCACCACAGGAAAGACTACGTCGGGCTGACACTCGGCCAGTTGGTGCTCAAGGCCGGTTTCTAGGGCGATATCGAATACCTGTGAATAGTTCTCTCGCAGCGCCTTGATGACGCCCTGGGCAGATACCCGGGAGACCTCAGCCTCGGCAGAGGTGCCGCCGTTGATAACGGCGATTCTTAACTGTTTGTTCATGGGTCAGCGCGGTCGTGAAGAATGTAGGGTGATAGTAATGGGAAGCGGGACCAATCGAAAGCGGTGATCGGGGAATATTGCCGGGATCACCGTGCTCATGGCGCTTTGCCAGATCTCATGGGTCGAGGTTCAAGATATTGATGGGGGTAATGCTATCTGCTGGAACAAAACCAAAAATTCGGCCATAGAAATACAATTCGAGATCCAGTGCCCGCTTGATGTTCGCGGCCTGCCGAAAACCATGCTGCTCACCTTCAAAGGCTACATAGGCGACGGGAATGCCCTTCTTCTCAAGGGCCGCGACCATCTCTTGCGCCTGGTTAGGGGGCACGACCTTGTCCTCCAGTCCCTGAAAGAAGATCACCGGACAATCCAGTTGGTCAATATGATTGATGGGCGAACGGTCTTGGTAAATTTTGATGTCACGGGGGTACTCACCGATCAGACTGTCCAGATAGCGAGACTCGAATTTGTGGGTGTCTTTAGCCAGCGCTTCCAGGTCACCGACGCCATAATAGCTGGCGCCCGCCTTGAAGGTGCTGCGTAGGGCCAGAGCAGCCAGGGTGGTGTAGCCACCGGCGCTGCCGCCCTTGATAGCGAGCCGTTGCGCATCGGCCAGGCCTTGATCTACCAAGTGCTGGGCGCCAAAGACGGTGTCGTCAACGTCGACAATACCCCACTGGTGTTTGAGCTTGTCGCGATAGGCGCGGCCGTAGCCGGTGGAGCCGCGGTAGTTCACATCCAGTACCGCAAAGCCGCGGCTGGTCCAGTATTGCTTGCGTAGGTTGAGCCCGGAATGGGTGGCGCTGGTGGGTCCGCCGTGGAGTTCAACCACCAGTGGTGGAGCGCTACCTTCTGGCGACTGAAAATCCTGGTTAGTGGGTGGGTAGTAAAAGCCGTGGGCGATATCACCGTCGGTTGAGGGGAAGTCGATAGCCTGGGGCACGGCGTAATAGCCAGGGTCCAGTTCCAGGTCACAGGACGACTTGACTCGAGTGGTTTTGCCGCTCGCCAGATCAAGGCAGATGACAGCGCTGAAGGTAGTGGCTGACGCGCCAACAAAAGTGCAAAGGCGCTGGTCCTCGCTCAGGTGAATGCCGCCAATGTCGGTGTAGGGTTGTTCCAATATTCGGTGACTGCCATCGGCTTGCAGCAACGCCAATTGACTGACGCAATTGCTCGAATAACAGCAGAGTATATCGGTACCGATGAACTGGTAATTCGTCGGACCAAAGACCCACTGGGGCTGGCCAAACTCGGCGCTCATGGGCCATAGGTTGAGCGCCTCACTGTCAGCCGAGTGGCGATACAGGTTCCACCAGCCACTGCGGTCAGAGATAAAGTGTAGTTGACCATTCGCCGCATAGCGGGGTTGTTGAACGGCCTCCGTTCGACTGCCGGCAATCTTCTCCACAACCAGTAGGCCGTACTCATCGTTACTTGGATCTGGCACGGCGGCTTGCCAGAGTTCGGTGCCATCCCAGGGCATATCCGGATGGTTCCAGGTGATCCAGGCAAGGTGGGTGCCATCGGGACTTAATGCCGGTGCGGCAAAAAAGTCGTGACCACGGCTTAAGGGTGTCACGGAGCCACTGCTTAAATCCACAGCCGCCAGGTAGTTTTCGGGCTCAGCGGGTGCCTGACTGTGGTCTTCCACTACACAGATCAGGCGATTTCTGCGGGTATCAACAATGCCATCGGCAAACCGCAGGTGGGGTGTATGAGTGAGTTGCCGAGGTGGTTCTGGGGTCTCGGTCAGGCTGTCGATTTGATAGATTTGTTGATCAGCAAAATGGCAGAAATAGAGGGTCTGGGCATGCTGCCACCAGGCGCCGCCACCATATTCGTGGACTCGAGTGCGGACATTAAAGGGCGCGGGTGTCATATCGGTGGTGCGGCCGTCTGGGGTGCGTCGCACGATGACGTTGCGCCCGGCTTCTCGTGGCCTGGCTTCAACCCAGTATTGGGCGCCAGCAAATAATGCGGGACTGCCGACGCCGATCATCTCGGCGACAATCAAGTCTGAGGTGATGGGTGATTTCCAGGTGCCGTATTCTGCGATCATGCGGGGGTCCTTTTGTGCTTTGCAAAGTGCGTTGTCGAAAGATTGATCCGTAGGTTTCTTTGTGCGAGTTTGTTTAATTTGCTCTGTGCGAGCCTTTATCCAAAGCCAGCCGATCAAGTGTTGTTGATGCTCGAGATCATTTCACCTCGAAGGCTTAACCGATACTGTCGAGAAATTGAGTCAGCCCGTGAGCGTCAAATGGCCAGCCCAATTCGGTATCGGCGCGATCGGTTTTAATCACTGGAATGCGAATGCCGTATAACATCATCAAGTCATCAGAATCACTGATTTCGACTTCCTGAATAATCATCGAGCGCCCTTGAGCCTGACTTTGCTGCAGTAACCCTAATGCCTGCTCACATAAATGACAACCGAGGGTCGTATAGAGGGTAAGGATCATAGGCGAAAGAATTCCCGAGCGTTGGTGGTCGTGGTACGAGCGATGTCTGCATAAGATTTACCCGTGGCAGTCGCGACAGCCTGACACACGTAAGGCAAATGCACGGGTTCATTGCGGCGGCCTTTGGGTTTGGGTTTGATGTTGCGTGGCAGCAGATAGGGGGCGTCAGTTTCGATCAGTAGTCGATTGTCAGGTATGTCGCTAACCAATGGGATCAGGTGGGCGCCACGGCGTTCATCACAGATCCAGCCGGTGATGCCTATGTGGCAATCTAGATCCAGATAGTGATACAGCGCCGCGGCCTCGCCGGTAAAGCAATGAACCACCACCTGACTCAGTTGATCCCGATAAGGTCTCAACACCTCAAGGAACGCCTGGCTGGATTCCCGTTCATGGAGGAACATGGGCAGGCCGGTTTCAATAGCCAACTCAATGTGAGCCTCAAAGGCCTGTATTTGCTGGTCTCGAGGACAAATGTCGCGAAAGAAATCCAGGCCCGTCTCGCCGATCGCCTTGATCTCAGGTTGAGCCGCCAGGGTGCGCAGTTGAGCCAGTGCGGCTGGGTTGGCCTCGTCCGCGTGATGGGGGTGGATGCCTGCTGTCGCCCATAGATAGCCAGGCTGTTGCCGGGCCAGTGTCAGGGCATCGAGGCTGCCTTGCAGAGATGCGCCAGTGACAATGATCTGGTTGACGCCGCCCTGTTGGGCGCGGTCCAGCAGGTCAGTGAAGTCTGCGACGAACGACTCGTGAGTTAGATTCGCGCCAATATCGATTAAGGCTGCGGGGGCATTGGCTTGCTGGGTCGGTATGTTCATGGGAATAATCTATGCCTGCCTGCGGCCGCTAAGGAATGGGCAGTATACCTGAGACGGAACCTTGGGGGAGGCCGCGAATTTATGACTTGCCGGGCATTGACCCCGACGTTGGTGTTGACGCTTCGGGTTGGTAAAAATCACGCCATTCACTCGGATCAATCATTGGCAAAGTCTGATTCAAACGCCGCGCATAAATACTGGTGAACATCAGAACATTCTGCACATAGTCGCGGGTCTCCTGAAACGGAATTGTTTCGATCCAGATATCCAAGGGTAGTTCAGGATTCAGCCAGCCCGCGACTCGGGTGGGTCCGGCATTGTAGGCGGCGGAAGCCAGGATGCGATTGTTGTTGAAGCGCTTGAGTAGACTGCCTAGGTACGCGGTGCCGAGTTGAATATTGGTCTCCGGATCAATGAGCTGTTGTCGAGATGTATATTTTACGCCGTGGCGTTGAGCGGTTTGTTCAGCTGTCGTCGGCATCAGTTGCATCAAACCCATGGCGCCGGCGCCTGATCGTGCGTCGGGCATAAAAGCACTCTCCTGTCGGGCAATGGCGATACCCCAGGGCAGAGAGATATTCGTAGCCTGGGTATTGAGTTTGAAGCTGTCGTGGTACGCCAGAGGAAATTGAATCGCCAGGTCGTTCCAGGCTTTGGCATCAATCATGGCTCGAATCGACTGATGATACTGCCCCCAGCTCTGCGTCACGCGAGCAGCGATCTGCTGCTCGCGAGGGGAGAATTCTCGGGTCGTAAACCGCCATTCCCGTCGAGCACTGGTGAGTTCATTCAAGGCAAAGAGTTCTTCGGCACGGCGTATGCCAGGCATGGCTTGCAGATTAGACACTTCCTCATCGCTGATGGGTGTGGGTTGGTCTTGATAATCATAGGGGCTGCCGACAATGTCCGCGGCAAGAAAGCTATAGAAGTCTCGTTGGCTCGAGATCTGGGTGTAAATTTGGTTCGCCGAGGCGCGATCTCTCGAGTCGCTGGAGCCTGCCAAAATGCGTGCCCGCCAATACTGCCAGCGTGTGGTCTGCTGGCTGGCGGGTTCAAGGCGATTGATCATCACCAACGCCTGGCCCCAATCGAGTTGTTGCAGCGCGAGGCGGATGCGTGCCTCAAGCAGTTGGGTCTGACCAGTGAGGGTAACCGGCAGGCTGTCGAGCTGCTCATCGGGGTCACCAGTTCGGCTCAGGCGGATACCGATGCTAGTCAATGTGCTTTCAATCTCTGCGGTGTCGAATTCGTGGTTAGTCTGATAGTCCTTCATGGTTGCCAGTGCGGAGATGGCATCACGCCGCGCCAGGCGCTCAATACCATGAAGAATGATTTGTCGCTGCCGGCGATTGTCAGCGCTAAAGCGCCGTGTCTGACGAATCAGCTCGGGTCTGCGGTGAACGTCAATGTAGCTTCTGGCTAGGCTTTTATCAGCCCTGCCGATAAAGCGTAACAGGTAGCGGGCCAAGGTAATCTTGTTGTCGGCCATCGCGAGCTGCAATCGCTGCCATGCCATATCATCGGTGAGCAAGCCCGCATCACGCCAAACTTTGAAGAGCGGGTCGCATTCTTCTGGTTGCGACCGACTCACGAGCCAAAGCGTCTGAGCTTGAGTGTAGGCCTCGGGTAATCGGTCAGCCTTGTAGAGTGCATACCCGTAGAAGCAGGCATTGATGCTCGTGGTACTATTCAGGTCGTACATGGCCAAAAACTCATTCCAGCGATGATGTTTGGCAAGATAATAGAGCCAGTTCTGGCGCAACTGATCGGCCAGTGGCGTATCGGCCCATTGGTCAATAAAACCCTGAATTGAGTCGCTATTCTGGCGGATCAGACTATAGATTTTGTCGGTGTATTCGAGATACGGATACAGGGGATAGTGCGTCAGGTTGGCGCGCAGCCGTCGATATTTATTTTTTTGGCGAGACTTGATGGCAGACATGGCCTCCAGATAGTCGCTGCGCTGTTCGGCGACGCTGGGCGCCGCCTCAGCCTGTGCAGGGCTCAGGCTCGCGAGCATTAGGCCAAAGATGAGGCCTGCCCGCAGTGAGGCTGTCACGACAAGCTGTTTCAGAATGACGACTGCGGCAACGAACAGAGTAGGTGCCATCTGACAGGTTTTATAGCCGGTGGCGCGGCAGTCTTGCCATCCATCTTGCCATCCATCTTGCCATCCATCTTGCCATCCATGATGAAGTAAAGCTGTGATTAGTTGCCGACGCGAACGGCCAGAACGTCACAGGTGGCCCCGTGCAGAACGCCATTGGCGGTCGACCCAAGCAGCAAGGCCAGACCGGCGCGACCGTGGCTGCCAACGACAATCAGGTCGGCACCGATTTCTTTGGCCAGCGCGTGAATTTCGGTTTCTGGCCGACCGAAAATCAAATGCTGATTCTCTGGTGAAATCGATAAGGTCTTGGCAAATTCGGCGAGATGGGATTTAGCGGTGTCCTGAATCTGCTCTTGGATGGTCGACAGATCCATCGGGATATCACCGCCATAGGCTAGGCTCAAGGGCTCAATAACATGGACGCAGCTGAGTTCGGCAGAGAAGGCTTGCGTCAATGCACAAGCGCGTTGCGTCACTTGGCGGGATTCTTCTGTCAGATCAACCGCGACTAATATGTGTCTGTATTCACTCATAGGGCAAGCCTCGGATGGTTTTTATCATTATGTTGCGTGCTCTGGCAAATTTACACAGTAAACTGGTTCACCTCAACAGCAATGGCTATATAGGCCTGCGCTTTTACTCTCAGGCGTCAAAATTATGGCCTATGTCATTATTGTCATCATACTTTTAATCATTATTGGCCCCATTCTCGCTGTCTTGCCGTCAAAGCGGCAAAAAGACCAGATGCAAAAGCGCCAAACCGCTATGAAGGCCGGCATCAGTGTCAACCTGACGCGAATCGATGATCCGGATCCTGATCCTGAGAAATACTTGAGTAATACGGGTAAGCCTCTGGAGCGAGTGATGGCGTTGATTGCGTATCGGTTGCCGCGGTTGCGTCCTGGTCAGCGGCGGCAGGTGGCCTATGACTGGGCGTTAGAGCGTAAGCTCAACCAGGCTGTCGGGTCTCATAATGCAGATCTGCCCAGCGGATGGTGTTGGGGGAATGCTAGCTCAGGGCCCTTTTCAGAACCCCTTTCAGCACCCCTTTCAGCATCCATGTCGGTGCCCGCGTCTGCCTCCCTGCCGGTAGCCTTGCGTGAATATTTGCGAGGGGCGGTTGCCGGCCTGCCTGACGATGTTGTCAGGGTGGAGGAGCGAAAAAATATTATTTCAGCCTATTGGAGGGAGCAAGGTGGCGCTGTGGAATTGGCTAAAGTGATTGATTTTCTTACAGATTGTGCTGCGATTACAGACCCGCTCGAAGATGACAGTTCAGCCTCGGGTGGAGGCCGTTAAGACGACAAAGGTTGACAGCAGCACGCGATAGCAGGCTAAGCTAATAGGACATGGGCGCCAGAATCAGTTTAGTTATGGGTTGACCTGCGCCAGGTAACACATTATATATGTCGGCATTTTCACGGCCAGCCCGACTGCTATCAAGGAAGTTATGGGAAAATCGCTAGTAATCGTTGAGTCTCCGGCTAAGGCCAAGACCATAAATAAATACCTAGGCAACGACTTTATTGTGAAGTCGAGCGTTGGTCATATCCGCGATTTACCCACCAGTGGCAATGGTAACGCTGATCCCAAGGCGCGTGCTGCCGAGGCGGCAAAGACCCGAAAAATGCCGGCGGACAAGAAAGAAGCCTATAAAAAACAGAAGGCGCGGACCCAGCTAATTGCGCGAATGGGCGTCGACCCTGAACATGAATGGGCAGCAAACTACGAAATTCTGCCGGGCAAGGAAAAAGTCGTCAGCGAATTGCGGCGTTTAGCCAAGGATGCAGACCAGATATTCCTAGCGACTGACCTTGACCGCGAAGGCGAGGCCATTGCTTGGCATCTGCGTGAAGCGATCGGTGGCGATGAAAGCCGTTATCGACGAGTCGTCTTCAACGAGATTACGAAAAAAGCCATTCAGGAGGCCTTCGAGCATCCTGGTGAGATTGACATGGCGATGGTTAATGCGCAGCAGGCTCGGCGCTTTTTGGATAGAGTCGTAGGCTTTATGGTCTCGCCGCTGTTGTGGGCCAAAGTCGCCCGTGGTCTTTCTGCTGGTCGAGTTCAATCGGTGGCGGTTCGACTCATCGTCGAACGCGAGAAAGAGATCCGTGCGTTTATTCCCGAGGAATATTGGGAGTTGTTTGCCGATTTGAGTGAAGCCGGCAAACCCGCCACTGAGTTCGTTAAATTTCAGGTCACTAAAGAGGCGGGTGAAGCCTTTCGGCCCTCCAGTCAGGCGCAGGCTGATGCCGCGCTGGCTAAGCTGCAGGTTGCGACCTACACCGTCAAGAGTCGTGAGGATCGGCCGACCCAGACGCGTCCTGCAGCACCATTTATTACCTCGACCCTACAGCAGGCGGCGAGTACGCGCCTCGGTTTTGGCGTTAAGAAGACCATGATGTTGGCCCAGCGATTGTATGAAGCTGGCTACATTACCTATATGCGAACGGACTCCACCAACTTGAGCAACGATGCGGTGGCGAATTGCCGAGACTGGATCGAATCTGAATTTGGTAAGCGCTACTTGCCAGAAGTACCCAGAGTCTACAGCAGCAAGAGCGGTGCTCAGGAAGCACACGAGGCCATTCGTCCGTCAGATGTGACCGTCAAGACTACGTCCATTGCCGGCATGGAGCGCGATGCCGAACGTCTGTACGAATTGATCTGGCGTCAGTTTGTCGCCTGCCAGATGCCCAACGCGGATTATACGAGTACCGCCGTTGTGGTCGTCGCCGCAGACATGGATTTACGCGTCAGAGGTCGGATCCTACGTTTCGACGGCTTCACGCGGGTGCAACCTCCCGCTAGCCGTAAAGAAGAAGAGGCCGTATTGCCTGAATATCAGGTCGGCCAGGTGTTATCCCTGACGGAGCTCGATCCGGTACAACACTTTACCAAGCCGCCACCCCGATTTGGCGAGGCGAGCCTGGTGAGAGAATTGGAGAAAAAGGGTATTGGTCGGCCGTCCACTTATGCGGCGATCATTACCACGATTCAAGACCGAGGTTACGTTAACCTGCAAAATAAGCGGTTTTACGCCAACAAAATAGGCGATGTAGTAACCTCTCGGCTGGTGGAAAATTTCCCCAATCTGCTGGATTATGGCTTCACCGCGGAATTGGAAGAGGAGTTAGATCAGGTTTCGGGCGGTCAGCGCGATTGGAAAAAAGTGCTGACGGAGTTCTACCAAGATTTCAGCGGCAAAGTAGAAAAAGCCAGTGGAGAAGACGGGGGCATGCGTGCTAACGACCCCACTATGACGGATATTCCCTGCCCTCTGTGTGGCCGCGAGATGCAGATTCGGACTGCCAGTACCGGGGTTTTTCTGGGCTGTTCAGGCTATAACCTGCCACCAAAAGAGCGGTGTAAACAAACTATCAACCTGATTTCAGGTGATGAGGTGGTGAGCGTCAATGGTGATGAGGAAGAAGAGTCTCGTATCCTGTTGACCAAACATCGCTGCGGCCGTTGTCATACCGCGATGGACAGCTACCTCATCGACAGTGAACGCAAGCTGCACGTGTGCGGTAATAACCCGGACTGTGATGGTTCTGAAGTCGAACGCGGTTTGTATAAGATCAAGGGCTATGATGGCCCCGTGCTGGAATGCGATAAGTGCGGCGCCGAGATGCAGTTGAAAACCGGTCGGTTCGGCAAGTATTTCGGTTGTACCAGCGAAGAGTGTAAAAATACCCGTAAGCTGTTGCGCAGTGGTGAAGCCGCGCCGCCGAAGATGGATCCGGTGCAGATGCCGGAGCTGCAGTGTCGCAAGGTAGATGATACCTATGTATTGCGTGATGGTGCCGCCGGTATTTTTCTTGCCGCCAGCCAGTTCCCTAAAAATCGCGAAACCCGAGCACCTTATCTGTATGAGTTGCTGCCACACCAAAACGAGATCGACCCCAAATATGGTTTCTTAATGCGGGCGCCGGCACAAGACCCTGAGGGTAATCGCAGTCTGATTAAATTTGGTCGTAAGACCAAAGAGCATTTCGTTATGACAGAAGTCGATGACAAGCCTACTGGCTGGCGTGCAGATTTCGTTGATGGCAAGTGGCTGGAAGAAGCCGCGCCAGTGCGCAAGCCCAAGGCTAAAGCCAAAGCCAAACCTAAAGCCAAAGCCAAAGCCAAGCCAAAAGCCAAAGTGGCTGCTCGAAAAACACCCGTGAAAACTGACCCGGAACCTTCTTTGGCGTCAGAGGACTAAACGCGGGCCCTCAGGCCCGTTTTATTAGACGTTAGCCAGCGCTAGTAGCGTTCTGCCTTTCTCGATACCACGCCGTCCTCGGTGAGTGTCAGGTGGGTTAGCGTCTGCTCGTCATGATTCATCCGCCAGGACAGCATTTTCTGGGCATACTCAAGTACCTTAGGCAGGTAACTGGGGTCGCCAGCCAGGTTATGCAACTCAGCCGGGTCCTGCTTTAAATCGAAGAATAAGGGTGGCAGGTGTGTGAAGTGCACGTACTTGTAGTCATTATCTCGAATGACATTCAGGGTGCATTGATGCGGCGTCAGGCCCAGTTCTGCTTCCATGGCAGTGCCGTTTAAAATATCCCTGAAGTCATACTCCCAGTGCGCCTCGGTACGCCAGTTGGCAGGAAAAGAGCCGTGCCGAATCCCCGATAATAATGACCGACCGTCACATTGTTGTGGAATTTCGACGCCAGCCCATTCGAGTAATGTGGGCATAATATCGATATTTTCAGTGAAGCCACTGATCACCTGACCACGACTAGCATCGGCGGCTGCGCTCGGATCATAGATGATCAACGGAATGTGGTAAGACTCGTTGAAGTAGCCCAATTTTCCCAGTAACCAATGATCGCCCATTTGTTCGCCGTGATCAGAAGTGAAAACGATTAGGGTGTTCTCCCAAAGACCTTGCGCCTTGAGATGTTCGAACAGTCGGCCAAGGTTAGCGTCGACCTCTGACATCAAGCCAAAATAAGCTGACTTTAGCCGAGTTTGTTTTTTCTCATCATCGGCTGCGCCATAGTAGGGTCGTTTTAGAAAGTGACTGAGGAAAGGGTGTTGCTCAGCCTCTACTGCAGCGGATTCTGCGCGGTTGAAATCCTTCAGGGTCTCCGGTGGATACAGGGTGTTATAGGGTGCCGGCGCAACCCAGGGTGGGTGGGGACGCAACAAAGACAAGTGCACGCAGAAAGGCGCGGAATCTAGCTTGGCATCCACATAGTCGATAACCTGGTCGACCATGAACCAGGTGTCGTGATGCTCTGCGGGAATTGCCAGGGGCAGAGGTTCGGTGCCGCCAGCCTCGTATTCGAGGCCCGCCGTTCGCGTGGTGTACAAATTAAAGTTTGGGGTTGGAATCGCATAACCCTTGGTTGTCAGCCAATCAGCCCAAGCGTCTGGGTAGGTGCCCATCATGACAGCCGGTTTGATGCCGGGTAAGGGGCCTTCGTAACTGCGCAGAATGGGGTCGTCAGCATCAAATTGGCGGGGATCGTTAGCCGTGTCCGTGTAGCCGAAGAGCACGGGATCATACCCTTGTTGGCGCAGTTCCAGAGCCCAGTTGGTATGGCGGGCATCTAATGGGGTGCCATTGGTGCCGGCTCGATGATTCTGCAAATACATGCCCGTGTGAAGGCTGGCCCGTGAAGGCGCACAAGGCACCGCGTTGGCGTAATGTTGGGGAAACAAGACACCTTGACTGGCGAGCTTGTCGAGATTTGGCGTTTGCACCTTGTGACCTAGGGTCGAGAGGCATTCACCGCGCCATTGATCGGCGGTGATAAACAGGATGTTTTTCTTCCTTGCAGTATTTTCTACAGCGTCATTTTTCATAAACCCAGGAGCCTTTTACAATGTCTGGTGGCGTGCTATGTTTTTTCGTCTAGCCGCTCTGAGCCCCATCATAGCGTAATTGGCATCGATTGCATGTCCCCTTGGATGGCGCCTAATTTAGCTCGATGGGTGGCAGTCTGGCGAGCTGGGGACTGGTTTGTTCGAGTGATTTGTGTGATATTCGGCGTGGTTTAAGTATCTTCAAATAGGAGTGAGAGAATTGATACCAGCAGCTAGAGAAGTTGACGCGGTGATCGTCGGTGCAGGTTTTGCCGGCATGTATATGCTGCATCGGCTTCGCAGTGCCGGAATGAATGTACAGGTGATTGAGGCTGGCGATGGCGTCGGTGGCACTTGGTACTGGAACCGTTATCCTGGCGCCCGTTGCGACATCGAGAGCATGGAGTATTCCTATCAGTTTTCTGAGGAGTTGCAACAGGAATGGGAATGGCAAGAGCGCTATGCACCGCAGCCGGAAATTCTGGCCTATGCCAACCATGTGGCTGATCGCTTCGATTTGCGCAAAAATATCCAGTTTGAAACGCGAGTGACCGAGGCGGTGTTTGATGAGACCATCAACCGCTGGCAGGTGAAAACCAATACCGGTGAGGTATTGTCGTCTAGCTTCTGCGTGATGGCCACCGGTTGTCTGTCATCTACTAACTTGCCGAAATTTGAAGGCCTGGACACCTACCAGGGTGAATGGTTTCACACGGGTCTATGGCCACACAAGGGGGTGGACTTCACCGGCAAGCGAATAGCGATTATCGGTACGGGTTCTTCTGCCGTTCAGTCAATTCCCCAGCTGGCAAAGCAGGCGGTTCACTTGACCGTATTCCAGCGGACGCCGAACTTTTCGATTCCAGCTCATAACCGCCAGCTTGAGCCGGAATATGTAGCCGAGGTCAAAGCCCATTATTCGGAGCTGCGAGCGGCTAACAACCTGGAAGCCGGAGGCTTTGGTTCCCGTACGGAACGTAATGACGGCTCGGTGTTTGAGGCCAGCGAAGCCGAGCGGGCCGAGAATTTTGAACGTAAGTGGCAGACCGGCGGGTTTGGTTTTTTAGCCGCCTTTGGTGACCTGTTAATGGCGCCGGAAAGCAACGAATTTGCTGCCGACTTCGTCCGCAGTAAGATTCGGGCTACGGTTAAGGACCCTGCCGTTGCTGACTTGTTGTGTCCGCAACAGGTTATTGGCTGTAAGCGACTGTGTGTGGATATTAATTATTTCGAGACCTATAACCGCGATAACGTGACCTTGATCAGCGTCAAGGACCATCCCATCGAGCGGGTGACCCCCAAGGGTCTGGTGACCGGCGGCGAGGAATATGAGTTTGATTGTTTGATCTTTGCCACGGGCTTTGATGCCATGACCGGCTCGCTTACCCGCATTGATATTCGCGGCCGCGATGGTGTAGCGCTGAAAGACAAATGGGCGGCAGGCCCACGCACCTATCTGGGTTTGGGCTCCGCCGGGTTCCCAAATTTGTTTACCATCTCTGGCCCGCAAAGTCCGTCGGTGTTGAGCAATATGATTTGCTCCATAGAGCAGCATGTTAACTGGGTCACCGACTGCATATTGAACATGCGCGAGCGTGGCTTGGCGACCATAGAAGCTGACGTTAAGGCCGAGGATGCGTGGGTGGCTCATGTCAATGAGATCGCAGACATGACCCTTTACCCATCTTGCAACTCATGGTATCTGGGCGCTAACGTGCCAGGTAAGCCGCGAGTGTTTATGCCTTATGTGGGGGGCTTGCCGGTGTATGCTGAGAAGTGTGAGGAGGTGGCGAGTCATAACTACGAGGGGTTTGTGCTCGCCTAGATGCAACTGACGCTGAGTTTGCTGGCTCTCGTCGGCAGCCTTGGCGGACTGGGTCGTTGACCGGATCGGGTGCCTGGCCCTCGGCCGGTATGTCGAGTACTAGATCCTTGGCGCGCTGGCCGCGATACTGAAATACAATTCAGGCTGGCAGCTGCCAGTAGGGTGTTTCACCATAGTAAACCGCCAGATAGTCAATCAGGCTGCGCACTCGAAGTGGCAGATGCCGGGTTTGGGGATAGACCGCGTACACACCATTATTATTCTGCACCAGCTGGTCTGCAAGGATGGGCACCAGCAGTCCCAGCTTGATGGCTTTGTAGCAGAGAAAGTCCGGTGAAAACACCAGGCCTCGGCCGTTGATGGCCTCTTCGAGCAGAAAGTCACCGTTGTTGGCGCTGAGTACACTGCTGATTCTGGGCGATACCTTGTTGCCACTTGCGTCCAGCATTTGCCATTTTTCCGGCGACAATGTGTACTTCAGCCGCACATGGCCGTTGTCCAAATCCTGGGCTGTCAAAGGTGTGCCATGGCTGGCCAGGTAGCTGGGGCTGGCGCACAGCACATTTTTAACCACCGTCAAACGGCGTGCCATCAGGGTTGAGTCAGTCAAGCTGCTGATGCGCACCGCTAGATCAAAACCCGCTTCCACCAGATCGACTCGCCGGTCATTGAAATCGATATCAAATTCAACTTCCGGATTGATCTCGGTAAACCGTCGCAACGCCGGTGCCAGATGGGTCAGACCGAATGACAAAGGGCTGGCAATTCTGATGCGACCGGTCAATTCTGAGTTTTGTTGGCGCAGGCCCGACTCTACCTCGGTCACCTGGTCGATGATCTGGACGCATTGCTGGTAGTAGCTGCGGCCCGTTTCCGTGAGCGTATGGGTCCGCGTGGTACGGGTCAGCAGCGTGACACCGAGGCGTTTTTCGAGTATCGCTAAGCGCTTGCTGACGGCTGACTTAACGGTGCCGAGCTGCTCGGCGGCTTTGGTCATCGAGCCCGCGTCAACGATACGGACAAAGGTTTGCATATCTTCGAGTTGGTTCATTGAGCGTCTCGGCCTGGCTGGATAACGGCGACCCCGTTGGTGAGAGTCTACTGTTCTCTATTATGAAACAATGAATTGCTATATTTGGTCTTTATTCACATTGTGTCAACCGTAGAATGGCAGGCTCTTACTGACTGACCACCAATCCAGACAAGGAACCTCATCATGAACTATCTCAATTTGCTGCATCTCTATACGCCTGTTGTGGGCCGCCTGTTGATCAGCAGTATTTTTCTGATGGCGGGTATTTCGAAAATCACCGGCTATGCTGGCACCCAAGGCTATATGGTGTCTATTGGCGTACCAGGCGAGTTGCTGCCAGTGGTGATTGCCCTGGAAATATTGGGCGCGCTTGCTATTATCATCGGCTACCACACACGCTTGGCGGCGTTTCTGCTGGCGGGATTCACCGTCGTCTCGGCGCTGCTGTTCCACAACGACTTTGCCGACCAGACTCAGTCTATTATGTTTATGAAGAATCTGGCGATTGCCGGTGGCTTCCTGCTCCTGGTGGCCAACGGTCCGGGTACTGTGTCTGTAGACGAAGGCATGCCAAAAAGCTAAGAGGCGCTAAGCCCTGTGTAGAATGAAACAAACTATTCGAATAAATTTTGCCAAGGAAATATCATGAACCAGCAGACTATTTTGCATGTTACCGCCAGCGGCCGTCACAGTGGGTCTGTGACTCGCGAAGTGTCAGGGCAAGTCATTGAACAACTGCAGGCTCGGCATACGCCGTCAAGGGTTGTCAGCCGTGATTTGGCGCCTGGGTTGCCATTCGTTGATGAGTCATGGATCAACGCTAACTTCACCGATCCACAGGCTCGTACTGATGAGCACGCCGCGACGCTGACATTGTCTGACCAATTGGTCGCGGAATTGCAGCAGGCGACGCACATAGTGCTGGCGACCCCGATCTATAACTTTGGTGTGCCGGCGGCGCTCAAGGCATGGATCGATATGATTGCGCGAGTCCAGCTGACGTTTCAGTACACCGCTACTGGTCCCGAGGGATTACTGCAAGACAAACAGGTGTATCTGGTGATGGCCTCTGGCGGCACCCCCCTTGGCGGTGACATGGACTTTGCCTCAGGTTATCTGCGGCACGTGCTGGGCTTTCTGGGCATGACCAATGTGACCATTGTTGATGCGCTCGCCGTCCAACGTGCAGGCAGCCTGATACTGCCAGACCCGCTCTAGGCAAGCGCCAATAGTTCGGCGTCAGACAGACAGCAAAGGATTGATCTCACCAAAGATCAGCAGGAGGATGTATGCATCACGCACGAGAAGTCAGCCAAGTTATTCGCGGTATGCCTGCCGCTGATGGTGATGGCGTGAAACTCACTCGACTCATTGGCAGCCCTTACCTGGATCAGCTGGATCCGTTTCTGCTGCTCGACGCCTTTGGCTCTGATTCACCGCAAGACTATATCGGCGGCTTCCCGTCCCACCCGCACAGGGGTTTTGAGACAGTCACCTATATGCTCGCCGGCAGCATGCGTCACGAAGACAGTGCTGGTAATGCCGGCGTTATCGAAGCCGGAGGTGTGCAGTGGATGACCGCTGGTAGGGGCATTATCCACTCGGAAATGCCGCCGCAATCTGCAGGCTTGCTGGCCGGTTTTCAGCTGTGGATCAATTTGCCGTCGACTCACAAGATGACACCGCCCGCTTATCAGGAACGCACCGCCGCTGAGATACCCATTGAAACCTTGAAGGATGGTACTCGGGTGAAGGTCATTGCCGGGCAAACCCGCAGGGGTACCCAGGGCGTGATCGAGAATGGGCTCACCGAGCCGGTGTTCTGGGACGTCAGCCTGTTGGCGGGTGGTTGTCTCGATGAGAGGCTCACGCCAACTCACAATGCCTTCATCTACGTGATTGCGGGTGAGTTAACCATTGGTGCCAGCCAGGATCATTTGGTTACTGGCCAATTGGCCATATTAGGTAGCGGTGATGGTGTGGTCATTGAGGGCACAGAGGCGAGTCGTTTTCTGTTGATTGCGGCGAAGCCGCTCAACGAACCTGTGGAACGCGCCGGCCCCTTTGTGATGAATACTCGGGCGGAGATCGACCAGGCTTTCGCTGACTATCGGCAAGGTCGGCTAGCATAGTCGGCTGGCCTTAATCTATTTAATAAGTCTGCTTGAGAAGTCTGCTTAAGAAGTCTGCTCAAGACAGGTACTGTGCGGGCAGTCCGCACAGTGGCCTGTCTTAGGCCGACGCTGATTCTCGTTGCGCCTGTTTGTTAGTCAGAATCGTAAGCATCTGCTGCCGTCCCGGACCATTCACCTTGCGGGCATTAGCATTGCGTTTACGACCGCCGAGCATGTACGCCATGGTTGTCAGCAATATCCGTTTATCTTTCAAGAAATCACCCGGTTTTTCCAGCAGATTAAAGGTGCGCATGATGCCGCGCAGTACGTGAATATTTCGAGTCGAAGCCATGGATAAGGCATCACCAAAGGCGGCGTTGAACCAGGCTTTTGCGGTGCTGGCGCTGTCGATGACCTGACCGTTAATCTCTGCCTTTGCCTGGCGAATGGCTTTTTTGTCTTCTGCCAGGCTGGCCTTGAAGATGGGGCGCAGTTCTTCTTCGGTACGCTGATGAAAGTGTAGCGCTCGCGCCACAGGGTCACTGATATCCCGCAGGGTATCTGCCAGTAGGTGGGCGTGAATAATGCCAGTGCTGCAGCCGCGACCATACAATGGGTTGGTGCGCAGCGCAGCGTCACCGACCGCAAAATAGTTGAGGGCGACGGCACGGCCGTCATCCACAAAATGATGCCAGACCGCGTGAATGTCACCGAAGCCGAAGGACTCGGTAGTGGGTTCGGCCTTGTCGGCGGCCACCCAGGGGACCAGACCCGGGATGCTGCGACAGATCAGGTCGAACTGGTCGCTGGACTTGATCGCCTCATGCAGGGCTTTCTCTTCCTTGTGCAGACAGGCGATGACCGCAAAGTGACCGCCTTCGCCGGGGAAAACCCCATACTTAATATAGCCTAGGTCGCCCGATGAGCGATCCTTGCTGTCGCCTCGAGCCGGTTCCTCAACGCCGGGCAGTAACTTGTAGTGGCGAGTAAAGTAGACGATCTCAGCATCGTCATCTTCGGTTTTAATCGCGCCACCGGCTGCTTGAAGCCAGGTTTTGAGCTTACTATTGCGACCGCCAGCATCGATCAGTACCTGGCTCAGCAATTGTCGCTCAGGTTCGTCGCGGGTCTTGACGCTGATGCCGTCAACCAAGATCTGGTCGCCGTCTTTGTGGCTTAACAGTGCTGTGACTTGGGTATCGCTTTCGATACTGATCAGGTCTTGTTGCTCGGCATAACGCCGAAATACGGTTTCCATGGTGGCGCGCCGACACATCAGTAACCACATCTTCTCGTCACCAGGAAGAGGGGTGTATTTTTCTTTCAAGTCGGGAGGCAGCATATCTTCAAAGGTCACCTTGCGCGCACCGGCGGCAAAGAAGTCGTCCATCAGACCGGGAAAACTGTCTTGCAGTAGGTTGCTCATCACGGCCAGGAACGCATGGGGATGTTTGAACTGGGCCGCACCCCGGCGGTTCCATTCGAAGAACGCCTGGTCTGGGTCACCGCTCGGTGGTGGTGAGTCGCGCTCAACAACGGTCACCGCAAGTCCGGTTTTGGCGAGGGCCAATGCTGTGCAGAGGCCAGAGATGCCGGCGCCAACGACGACGACAGGGGGCTTTGCTAGGTTGGTCATGCTAGTCATGCTAGTGCCTTGAGAAATTTTAGTATGCCGCGATTGACTGCCTCTGGAGCCTCTTGTTGGGTCCAATGGCCGGCGCCAGGAATGAGTTCGTTGATCTGCAGATTAGGCACGTGCTGGGGCATGGCCTGTAGTGCTTCCGCTGCCATCATAATGACACCGTCTCTATCGCCCGCCATAAACAGGGCTGGCTGTTGTATGGTCGTTGGGGCGCCGGCAGTCAGCTCCCAGGTGAGATCCTGCGCCCGATAGTAGTTCAACGGGCCGCGGAAGCCGCTGTGCTGAAAGGCCTGAGTATAAAAATCCAGATCCGATTCGCTGCACCATTGGCCCAGCTTGCCTGGATCTGCCATGCCGGTGAACAGCTGGTCATCTGCGGCTTTCGGTGTGAAGGTGGTGAGATCAACATCGCCAGACGCCATATGGTAGAACTTGCGCAGGGATGCGCGCACATCGGCCTCAAACTCAGCTTCGGCGACACCGGGCGTTTGGAAATATAATTGATAGAAAAACTGGCCTGCAAACAGCTTGCGCATGCGGGTCAACGGCAGCTCTGCTCCCCTTGGCATGAAGGGTACGGACAGTGCGCCCACCGCAGTCACCTTGTCGGGGTGGTTCAGGGCGCAGCTCCAGGCGGTGGGCGCGCCCCAGTCATGACCCAGAACAATGGCGGTTTCATAGCCCAGAGCGGTGATCAGTCCGATGACATCATTCACGACCTCAACCTGGTTGTAAGCACCGATGGTTGGTGGTCGGTCGCTCTTACCGTAGCCGCGCATGTCAGGTGCTACCGCCTTGTAGCCGGCGTTAGCCAGGGGCTCGAACTGGTGTCGCCAGGAATACCAGGACTCGGGAAAGCCGTGCAGCATCAATACTAAAGGGCCTTCGCCAGCTTCGGCGATGTTGAGGCTGATGCCATTGGTTTCGATACGGCGTTCAGTAATCATCGCTGTGGTGCTCCGATGACCTGGCCACGGTGCTCGTCTGAGTAACCCAGTAGGTGGTCGTAGGCGACTGCGCCGCCGATGATCACCGTTTCAACACCGATGGCATCGCGGACATAACGATGACCATCGCCGGGCACGTCTTGAACGTAATACTCGGGACCTCGATCGATGGTGTTCGCATCGAAGATGGTGATGTCAGCAATGTAGCCTGACTTCAACAGGCCTCGGTCAGGGATTGCCCAGATGTCAGCGGTGTCTGAGGTGATTTTCTTGATGGCTTCTTCCATGGACAACAATTGTTTGTCCCGCACGAAGTGCCCTAGTAGGTAGCCCGTGTCACCGTAGGTAGAGAACGACAATATATGCGCGCCGCCATCGCTGGCGCCAATCATGACATGGGGATGGCGAAGCATGCTGCCCACCTTGTCGTCATCATTGTGGCCCATGTCAGCCGAAATAAAGTGGGCATCCAAAGATTCTTCCAATGAGAGATCGATCATTGCGTTGAGTGCGTCGGTGCCGCGTAGCTCGGCAATTTCTGCCAGGGTTTTACCGACGTATTGCTGGTTAGCCTCGGTCTGTACTTGGCGCAGTATGAGCGTCGACCAGAGTGGCATCATGCTGGTGGCTTCCTGAACTAACTGCTGCCGTTGGGCCTCATCCTGAAAGGCCGCCATGATGGTGGCCGGCGTGCCAAACCGCATCACGCGATACCAGCCGCGCAGTCGAATGAACAACAGGCTGGGAACGGCGAAGCTGAAGCTGATATCGATAGGGCGGGTTTGCACCTGGGGCCAGACTCGAGCCCCGGCAGCATTTTGTTCAACGATTCGAGCGATGACCCGATCCACGCCTTCGAAATCACCGCGGTTGATGAACAGGGGTGACAGGGTGGTGGTGATCTTGTGCGTCAGGCTGAGCTCGGCGAGCTGGTCGATGCGGCCAATGGTCAGGTCGATGTCATAGAATTCGTGGACCACCTGCAGAATGCGGTTGTATTCGGCAAGTACCGCGCAGAGAGCGTCAAGCTCTGCATGATCAGCATAGCGACTCGGTACCGGTTGGAGCTTTTCATCCATGTCCACAAAGCTGGTGGACAAGCCGATAGCGCCGGCGTCCAGGCACTGGCGCAACAGAGACTGCATCTCAGCGGTTTCTGTGGTCGTGGCGGTGCGTTCCGTGGCGGCCTGGCCCATGACCCACAGGCGCAGCACGCTGTGCCCGACGAGGGGTGCCACGTTGATGGTCAGGTCTTGCTGGATCCGGCTGACAAACTCGTCAAAGGTTTCCCAGTTCCAGGTCACGCCTTGTTCAAAGGCGACCAATGGCATTTCTTCAATCTGATTGAACATGCCCACCAGCTTCATGCGGTCTGCGGCTTTCAGTGGCGCCAAAGATAATGAACAGTTGCCCGGCACGATCGTGGTGACGCCATGTTCAATGGCGGGTTTAGCCGCGCCATCCCACAACAGTTGGGCATCAAAGTGCGTGTGTGGGTCGATAAACCCCGGTGATACGGTCTTGCCGGTGGCGTCAATCTCGGTGGCACCTTGGGCGCTGACATGGCCGACCTGATGGATGCGACCCGCGCTGATGCCAATGTCGCCAATGTAAGCGGGTCGTCCGCTGCCGTCGACGATACTACCGTTTCTGATGACTATATCCATTGTTTAAGCTCCTGGGCACCTGACGTGCCTATTCAAAGTGTGCTTGTAAAAGAATGCCTATAAAAGTGTAGCTATAAAAGTGTGCCTATAAAAATTGTCCGGCTTAAGCCCGTGCTCGTTGGAATCTGTGCCGTGTTCAAAATCGACTGTAAGAAATCTGTAAAGCATCCCGTACTTTGCTCCAGCCATGGCCGATCAGGTCATCAGCGACCTCAGCAGCACAGGCGTGAAACAAGGCCTGTGTGGCATGGTGATCCAGGGGTACCTGGGTTATGCCGCCGTTGGCATAACGGATCTCAACGATCAGCTCGACATCCCCTTCATGGGCCGGCGCGAGCCGCACCGCAACGATCTGCGCTTCGCTCATTGAGACCTCATTGTGCCAAGAGGGGTGGCTCAAGAAAGATCAAGTCACTGGGCAGTATTGGGTTGCCCGCTCGGGGTGAGCCCGGTACCGCCGGCGCGCGGCTGAAAACATGTAAATTCCAGCTTTGCAGGCTGGCAACGCCCTCGTCCAATGGTGTCGCCGCTAACGCGCGAGCAGCAATGGATTCCCAGGTATCCGTCGCGCTTGGGTGTATGGATCTTCGAACCTTGATCATGAGACAGCCTCTTGTTTTTTGTTAGGGGTGGGCTTCGTCTTCAGAACGCCTGCCTCGGGCAAGGTGGCTTGTATGGCCACGACTTGCTCGAGCAACTGGGCGCGACTAGCCTCTGTTGCGACGGCCGCTAAGCCTAGGCCCAAGCCATATTTAGTTCGCGCGACCATGTCCGGTAACGTGATATTGCCTTTCGCCCAGGCCTGTATCCAGCCGTAGAACTGGTGACCTAAGTTCAGTGCCAGTGAGTCTGGGTTGATTTGATGGCAGATTTCGCCGCGCTGGATAGCGTCGCTGACCAGGTCTTTGAACAAGCCATGGCGGGGCAAACTGAAGTGTGATGTCAGGGTTTGATCGGTGGTGGCCTGAATCGCCTGGGCGCCGGTGCTGTAGTAGCCTGGATTTTTTTCGAACAGTTCAGCGGTGACGTCCACCAACCGAAAGAACACGTCGAAGCCCTGGTTAGGTTCGGCGGTCAGGGCGGTCATAAAGTCGGCGAAATCGGTGTCCATGACAGCGGCGATCAGCGCCTGCTTGGAGCCAAACAGTGCATAGGGTGTGGCACTGCTAACGCCGGCCACCTCGGCCAGAGTACGCATAGAAAAGTCAGAGACTTCCCGTACTTGCATCAATTTTCGTGCGGTCGTGACGATCAGCTGGCGCTTTTCGTCACGGTTGGTGTCGCGCTTACCCATGACCCATCCGAATTCCAAAGGAAGTCTTAGGCTATCAGAAAAGTAAGACGAGTATCAATAAAACTAAAACGTGTTTTAGTTAGCTATAAATTATGGGGTCGGTGTGAATGACCGGGGTAAACCCGCAGCGCATCAGCAACCGACCTTTACGCCGGCACGTTACTTCGATTCTGCATCCTTGGCGCGCTGGATGGCTTCTTGGATCAGTTGTTTGGCGCGGTTGGCATCACCCCAGCCTTCGAGCTTGACCCATTTGTTAGATTCAAGGTCTTTGTAGTGTTGGAAAAAATGCTCGATCTGATGGAGGGTGATCTCTGGCAGGTCATCATAATTACGGACCTTTTCGTAGCGGCGGGTCAAGCGTGAGCTGGGTACCGCGAGAATTTTCTCATCGCCGCCGGCCTCATCTGACATCATCAAGACACCGATAGGGCGACAATTCATGATGGCGCCAGGCGTGATTGCGCGGGTGCTGGCAATGATGACATCGGTCGGATCGCCATCGTCTGAGAGGGTGTGAGGCACAAAGCCATAGTTACCGGGATAACGCATAGAGGTATATAAAAACCGATCAACCACCATGGCGCCTGAGGCCTTGTCCATCTCATATTTGATAGGTTCACCGCCGACTGGGACCTCAATAATCACGTTAATGTCTTCGGGGGGATTATCGCCTATGGCGATGGCTTCGAGTCGCATGTTGATTCCTTCTTACTTGAATTGGCTGGCGCCGGATAATGGCGTCGGCTTGACAGCGCGCATTATTCGGATTGTGCCGGTGTAAATCAAGTGGTTCGGATGAACGCGATAATATCGTTGATGCAAACGTCAGTTTGGACGCCTTCCGTATGAGCAAAGCCATGGGCTACACCCGGGTATTGACGATACTGGGCGACGCCGCCGGCGATTTCATAACCGCCGAGCAGGGTCTGGCTCATAAACACCGGTACATTCTGGTCTAACTCAGGTTGGACGATGAGCAAGGGTGGCAGGTGGCTAAAGGCACTCGTTGTCAGTAGATGCTGGATGCTGGCCGCCGCCATCGTTCTAGTATCGCCGAAATAGGCCCGATGGCCTGCGGCCAAGCGGTCCGGGGCAAAGTCGGTCCAGCTTTGTGGGTCTTCGTGAAGCCGAGCCAAGACGTACTGGTAGCGGGCAATGGGATTCGACACGGGCCACAGGCCAACAACTCGGTCGACGCGGGCGCTCACCTCGGGTACCAACTCAAAAGCCGTCCCTGTGTTAATGGGGGTCGTGCTATGGGCCGGAATATCGGGATTCAGCGCTGCCAGCAGGGCTAAATGCCCGCCGCTGGAACTGCCGATCAGGTTGACGGAGCTGGGTTTGAGTCGCAAGGCGTCGGTGGTTCTGATGAACCTGACGGCGGCGGCGACATCGGAACTGGCGGCTGGGTGTTTAAACTCAGGGCCTTGGCGAAAATCGATAGCAAAGACACACAATCCGCGACTCGCCAGCTCGCGGCAGTAGTAGCGACCGACCTTGCGGTGTAGAGAGGACCAGGCGCCGCCATGGACATCGATCAATACGGGCAGGTCGGCACCTGCAGTGACGACGGGTCTATACAGTGTGCCCTGCAGTGTGATGCCATCTACCTGAGCGAAAACGAGATCCTGTTCGGTAAACTTCAATCTGTGCCTCTTGCAGGTGTCGCCGAGCAGCAGCGTTTGTCGGCGATGGCGCGGTTATGTATTAATCGTCAGCGGGCGATAGAGCCGGCTGAATGTGACGTTGATTATCACCTAAATCGCCGCTTTCCCCTATCAGTTGTTATACTGGCCAACGGGCAGGCAGTTTAATCGAGGTTTGTTTTCAGTCCCTTGATGGCTGAAGCGGTGAATGGCTGTTCTCGACCCTCAGCGAACGATCAATGAGCTTTCAACGAACTATCCATGTTTAGACTTTCACCACAATGGCCCTTCAGCCCTCAGAAAAGCCCCGTGTTTTATGGTTGGGTGATCTGGGTTTTCAGTACCGTCGGCTTTCTCTGTAGCATTCCCGGTCAAACTATGGGTATGGCGGTTTTTACTGACACCTTCATCGAGGTGTTAGGTCTGTCTCGCACTGAGCTCTCCATGGCCTACCTGATCGGCACCATAGGTTCGTCGATTTTTTTGACTGCCGCGGGTCGTTGGTACGATCGATTCGGGGCGCGGGTCATGATCACTGTTGCTAGCCTAGCGTTGGGTTTGATGGTCGGGTTCATCAGTATCACCGATCTGTTAGCAACCGCTTTGGGTGGCAGCACGATGGTCACCTTCATGCTCATCATGGTGGGTTATTTCGGTGTGCGCTTCTTTGGTCAGGGGGTGTTGACCAGCAGTTCGAGGAACGTGCTGCTGGTCTGGTTTGTCAAACGTCGCGGTCTCGTAAGCGGCGTACGCGGTGTGTTTGTCTCCTTCGGTTTCTCTCTGGCGCCGCTGTTATTGGGTTGGATGATTCTCACTCTTGGTTGGCGTGAGGCTTTATGGATCATGGCCTGTGGTGTCGGCCTTGTTTTTGCTGGTTTCGCGTTGGTGTTTATACGGGATAACCCGGCCAGTTGCGGCTTGCGACCTGATGGCGGCCTGCTTGAAGACCAGAGTATTGCCGACGTGATTGAAGGCCCGAGCCAGACGTTGCGGCAGGCGAGGCGCACTGGCGTATTCTGGATTTACAGTTTCAGCCTGGGTATGCACGCCATGTTCAGCACCGCTGTCACATTTCATATCGTCTCTATATTTGCTGAAGCTGGGCGCAATGCCACGGCAGCCTTCGGTTATTTTTTGCCAGCAGCGGTTTTCTCGATCGTCGTCAATCTTCTGGCCAGCAGCCTCGTTGATCGACGCAGGCTCAAACCGTTTTTACTGCTGATGCTGATATTCTTTAATCTCGGTGCTGTGGGTTTGCTCAATCTGGAGCAGAATTGGGGCTTCTGGTTGTTGGCTCTGGGCTTTGGTGCCGGTGGTGGTCTCTGGGGTGTGACCTCAAACCTGGCCTTTATCCGGTTTTTTGGTCCGCTCCATCTCGGCGAAATCAGTGGCTTGAATACCTCATTGTCAGTCTTTGCCAGCGCAGTCGGTCCGGCGGCTTTCAGTCTGGGTCTGGATTACTTTGGCAGCTATGACGCTGCCGTTAGAGTTTGCTTGGGTTTACTTATTGTTCTATTGGCAGCGGCCGTATGGGTTCGCCAGGAGGAAGTGATAAATACGCATCACTGATGACGTGCATATCTAGCGTATTTGGCCGCTGATATCGCCGGCAGTATTGAATAAGGAATCGCCGGCTTCCGAGGCGACACTCACCTTGATCGATAAGTCGAGACGGGTGCTTGAGGTGATCCTTGAGGGGCGTGATTCGTGCCTTGTCGTCATAAAGGCGATCCGGCGGCCCGGCGATCCGGCGGCCCGGCGATCCGGCGGCCCGGCGACAATAGATGCTGCGCTAAAAGTGATTTAATCCGTGGGGCGCTGGTATCAGGCTGATATAGTGCAGGTGTGGCAAGTCAGCTGGGCGCTAATGACCGGCTTTTCCCGTAATTTTCGAGGTTTATTCCATGTGGCTACGCATTCGCTGTGATCTCACCTTTGAGATCGGTACGCCGACGCCCTTTGTGTTGATGTTGCGACCTCGCAGTGGCGCGCAGCAATGGATTGCCCGTGAAGTCTATAAAATCCAACCCATCACTGATGCCTTTGAGTTTACCGACGACTACGGCAACTTGTGCCAGCGCCTGATTGCGCCGCCGGGCCGGTTTTCAGTGCATACCACGGCGGATGTGCGAACTGCCGATGGCGTCGACCGGGATCCTGGCGCGCCGTTTGTGGAGGTGCAAAATTTGCCGGACTTCGCCCTGCGTTATCTGCTGCCGAGCCGCTTCTGTGAGTCCGATCGATTTGGTCAGATGGCGGCTGAAATTACCGAAGGCGAACTGTTGGGTTATGACCAGGTGTCTGCCATCGAAACCTGGTTGCGGGCATCGATTGCTTATTTGCCTGGCACCAGCGATTACCCGGTTTCAGCCGTTGAAGTGAATCAGCGCCAGTCTGGCGTTTGTCGAGATCTGTCACACCTGGGTATCGCCCTGTGTCGCAGCTTGAGTATTCCTGCGCGAATGGTGGTGGGGTATCTCCACGGCCTGCAACCCATGGATATGCACGCCTGGTTTGAAGCCTTCGTCGGTGGTCGCTGGTACACGTTTGATGCCACCCAGACCGTCCTCACCGGTGGTTATGTGGCGATCGGTTACGGCCGAGATGCCGCAGACGTGGCGGTCTATAACCAGTTTGGCCCGGCGGTCTTTCCGATCAGCCATCATGTGAGTGTCGAAGCTTTCGAGCCAGATGACGCCGATGGGTCGGGGTTTATTTCGGGGCCTGACGAGCTTGCTGACGAATAATATCGACGCCGGCAGGATCGATATTGCTGCCGTGGACTTGCTGATTATTAGCATGACCCAATTGCTGAAGTGACATGGCAGCCTGCAACGCGCTCCAGATACCTTGATTATCCTGCATTTGATTCACCGACTGCTTGGCGAGCTTAAGCCCCATGCTTGGCCGGCGGGCGATATGCTCGGCCAGGTCTCGAGTTCGGCTGACCAGTTCGGCCCGTGGCACCACGTGATTGACCATGCCCAGCGACTTGGCTTCAGTGGCGCTGATGGCGTCCCCGGTAAACAGCATTTCTTTGGCCTTACGTACCCCCACTTCCCAGGGATGGGCAAAATACTCGACGCCGTTGACGCCAAAGGCGACCACCGGGTCAGAGAAACTGGCGTCATCGCTGGCGACGATCAGGTCACAGACCCAGACCAGCATCAGGCCGCCGGCAATGACTTTGCCTTGCACTTCTGCAATCACCGGTTTCGGTAGATTGCGCCAACGCCAGCACAGCCCCAGGTAAATCTCTTGTTCCACCGCCATATAGCCTTCGGCGCCCGGTAGATCAAAACCACCCCAGGTACCTACCGGCGTAAACTCATCCATGGTACTGCGATCTCGCAGATCGTGGCCGGAAGAAAAGTGGGGACCTTCAGCGGCCAGCACGATCACATTCACCGCGTTGTCCTGGCAGGCCTTGTCGAAGGCCTCATTGAGGGCATACAACATGGCCTTGTCCTGAGCATTGCGGGTATCGGCTCGATCCAGAACAATGCGAGCGACACCATTAACCGGCGACTCGTATCTGACACTTGCTGCTGTGGTCATATTGACTCCGTCAAACAATGGCGTTGCAGGAACCCATCATGGCTTCCAGGATTCGTAGTAGTTTTCCGCGCCTTCGCGCCGAATGTCCTGTACCCAGTCGCCCTCATAAGGCCAGTCGCCCTCGGGTCCGGGTCCTTGCCAAAAGCGGGCCATAGGGCCGTCTCCGACGGGCTCCAAAGACCAGGCCTGACGCCTGAAGGTCCAGTTATCCGGTACCAGGGCATGGGCGGCACGAAAATGCTTAATGGCCAGTTCCCGCTTGCCCTGGGTGACAAAGTGGGTCGCCAGCTCAAAATGGGCGTGGCCCGTCGCCTGGCTTGCATTCCGTGGCCGAGACCGCTGGATAACGGCTTCCGGGTCGAGGGCAAATTCGCTGTCCTTGCCCTTCGCGACCCAGTCTCGCAGGGCTTGGTGATAGGCCTCGGCGTTGGTGGTAATTTTCATGGCCTCGGCGCGCATCTCGCGCAGGCGAGTCGGCGTCTCTGGCGGCATGTCGGTCATGACCGGTGGCGTGCTGCCCGGTATCGGTGGCGGTGGTGCGGCTTCAGCGGGTCTGACGATCATGCCGTCTTCATCGATCCAGATGCTGTTGGGTATGTTGATCACACCAAACAGGTCAGCCATTACATGGTGTTGGTCGATCAGAGATGGGTGCGATGGATTGGCTGCTTCGATGGCTGCGCGGCAACCAGCGGCACCTAAGGTATCCATGCCAACGGTGACCAGTTCAAAACCCTGGGGTGCTAATTCTTCGCGAAGGGCCTGCCACACGGACAGGTGAGCGAAGCATCCTCAGTAGGGGGCCCAGGCATAGACCAGCACCTTCTTGCCCCTGAGGCTCGACAGGGAAAACAGGTTGCCGTCTAGATCAGGCAGGGTCATATCCGCCGCCAGTGCCGTGGCCAGCGTCTTGCCGCCAACGGAGTCTGGCCCCAGCGCCCAGCACTGTTCGCTGGCCTCTGCCACCAGTGGCAGGTTCATGTCCGCGGCCAGCTGCTCGACCTGCAGGGTCGGGCCAGACTGGCCTCGCAGTGGTATGCAGACATCGCCTTTGCAGGCGCCCTCGGGTTTGATTTGCCAGCCGGTGGCCTTCTCAAAGTCGGACACGGGCATTGTGAGCGAATGTAATAACATGATGTTATCCGTTGCTGGGTCAATGAATGGTGATCGAAAGCGTAACGCATATTTAGCCAGCTTGCGAGTGTCTCGATGGCTGTGCCGAGCGCGCTAAGTCAGCGCCCTAAAACAATTGCTGACCACGGAAATTCAGACGTTTGGCGGCGCCTGGATGGAGATCCTGAATGCGCTTGATCGCCAAATTTCGACCCTGGCGGTTGCTGATCGGTGCCTGGTACAAGGCCAGTATGCCGTTTTCAAACTGCGAGGTGTCGAACAGAATTGCCGAGGCGAAATGCGCGCGTATCCAGGGATCCTTCGCCACGCGCCGGGCGCTGGCGTGGCCAAGATGGTTTTGAATAACGACTCCGCCGGGGCGCAGGTGAGCGCTGAGTTGTTGCATCCACCGAGTATCAATCACGTTGGGCCGAATCGGGTCACCAATGCTATCGATAAACAGGTCGTCGATCACGACATCAAATCGACGCCGGTGGCGCTTGATCCAGGCATAGGCGTCGGCGAGAATCAATTCAATGGTGGGACCCTGACAATCAAAAAACGTCTTGGCGATTTGCAAATGTACCGGATTGAATTCGATGCCTGTGATGCGCTGGACGTTGCAGATATTCACGTATTGATGAATCGCGGCGCCACCACCGACGCCCAACATCAATACCTTGGCAACGGGCGTTGGGCGGTAGAGCGCAGGTAACGTCAGCAGGTCCCAGACACCACCCGCCAATAAGCGATTCGGATTGTACTGTGAGTGAAATGCGCCGTTGGTGTACAGGCGGCGGGTCGCCCCTGAACTTCTGACCTCGTAACGGGTCGAGCGACCATCGAGGGTCTCATCCAATGACCACAGAATTGCCATACACAGTTGTTCGTAGAGAAAAGACGTGAGTATACGTGATTCTACCCCCGCTTGTTGAGGTTGAAAGGACGCTATTGAGGCGCGTTGGGTGGCTTATGCGTCGGGGATGATTGGCGCCGCGGAGGATTGGGTTCGAGACCGGCCGGCGGGCAGCAGTTCCGTTAAATTCTGCATTGAACGCTGATAAGTGGTTGGGGCGAAGACGTCCCGAAGGGTGCGGTACAGCCAGGCCAAATCCAGCCAGAAAGATTGTTGGTCAATATAGGCCAGCTGACAGCGTATTTTTTCGGGCAGCAGGTAATGCGCATACAAGGTCGCGGCGGTGGAGTAGCCTGTGAGGCAATCGTCTTCGGCGATGAAGGCCAGTGCGTCGGGTCCGGTGAGGCCTGGTTTGACGCTGAGCAGCCGCGCTAGTGTCACGGGCTGCACTAACTGACCATGCTCTGGCTTCATGGGTCTGGGGCCCACCAGGCTCATGTCGCCGCGGACGACGTTAATCAGTTGCGGCAGCTCGTCGAGGTGGTAGCGGCGCAACACACGACCAATGGGATGGATGCGAGGGTCATCACCGGGCGCGACTAGTGGCCCCGCAAGACCGACCGCCAGAGATCTGAATTTGTACAGCATGAAGGGCTGTCGACTACGGCCAAGACGGTATTCTTGAAAAACAATGGGGCGGCCATCGGTGATTAGGATTAGGACCGCGATAAGCAGCATCAACGGCGCGAACACGATCAAGCCGAGGCAGGCAAATATCCTATCAACAAGCCCTTTGCTGATCGTGCCGACTCGACTCATGGTATCACCAGATTTGGCCGGTGAAGTTCAGAGCGGCGCAGATACCGATGGGATACAGAATAAAGGTCAACAGGGCTAAGGGCTGAACAGGTTTGTGCCGATAAAATGTTTCAGGCTGCTGCCAGGTCCAGTAGCATGCCAGCCCTGCGGTTGGCAACGCGATGCTTCCCCACCAGACTGCGCTGTCCAGTTGCGTGATATATGGCATGACGAGTAGCAGGAGAAAGCCACTAAGATAAATTAACGGCAATAGACGGCTGGCTCGCCGGCGCCCGAGTATTACCACCAGATTACGCTTGTCAGCAGCTAGGTCGGCATCATGATCGGGGAATTCGTTGACCCACAGAAAAGCAGTGATGAAGACGCCAAGAGGCAAGGAGAGCAACAAGACATCGAGGCTGAGCTGATGACGTTGGATCAGATACGTGCTGAGGGCGATCACAGGTCCATAGATCAGTAACACCGCCAGTTCGCCCCCGCCACGGTACACCAGTTGCAGTGGCGGGCCGTGATAGGACCAGCCGAGGAGGAGTCCCGCGATCCCGATCCAGAGGGCGTGGGGTTCCTGCCTGATGACGATCAATGCGCCAAAGGTTAACCCCAGAGCGGCAAACACCGCGGCCACCAGCCAGGTCTGGCTGCGGCTCAGTAGGTTGTCCACCATGACACGCTTGCCACCGGAAAAATCTGTGCGATCCTCTGGTGCGACGGCTAGGTCGGTGCCCGAGTCATAATCATAAACATCGCCCCAGGCGTTTTTGGCCACTTCCATGCAGAAAAATGCCACACCGGTGATCAACAGCCAAGACCAGTTAAGTGGCGCCTCCAGTGCGGCAACGCTGGCGCCGATGGTCATTGAGGCCGCCGAAGTAATGCTGATTTTGGGGTCGGCGAGGCGCCAGATACCCAAGCGTATGAGGGGATTCATTGGATGGTGTTATGCCTGCAGGATGCGATATAACAGTGCAATTTACACTGGATCAGGCGCGCTCATATTGGGCCAGATCAAGCAATCGGCGGGCCACCAGCATCAGTTACTCAGCCGCCTGATGACTAGTGCAGCCTGGCGCTACGGAACCGCAGGGTCAAGCCAGTGTCGGTAGCTGGTCGGTCCAGTCGTAGAGGCGCTGCACCTGCGCGGCCAAGTCCACCAGTGTCTGTTCCGCATCCCAACCAGCCAGAGCGTGGAGGCCAACGGGCAGGCCATCCTCATCCATGCCGCAGGGAATTGAAATGGCAGGATGCCCCGTCAAGTTAGCGATGGAGAGATGCGACCACCAGCTGGCTAATCCCTGTTGCTCACCATTGATCAGCACGCGCTGATCCTGGGTTGGGTCAGCTTGAGGCGGTTGGGCATTCAAGGTTGGCGTCAAGATCATGGCATAGTCCGTCAGCAGGCCTTCGAGTCTGTCGTAGAGCTGTGAACGTGCCATAGCATCGGCTTGTAGGCCCACACCGTCGGATCGAAAGGTCTTCTCAGACAATAATATCTTCAGGCCGGAGCCCAGCGATTCTTGCTGTTGCGGGGTCATGGCCCTGACTCGCGCTGCCAGGTTGGCGGCCATCATCTGCATGGCGATGCCAGGGTCGAAGGCCAATGGGTCACTGTTCGCCTGATCAACCTGGTAGCCGGCGCGCTGCAGGTCGGTCACGGTTTGCTGCACCAGGGTCAAGATTTTTTGATCACAGGGTTGACCACCAAGGGCAGGAATAAACAGAATTTTTTTGCGGTTCGGCGACCCCTGAGGCGAAGGGGCAAGGCTGAGTTTGGTTGTTGCACGCCGAGACCAGGGGTCTAGCGTGTGGGCGCCAGACATGGCGTTGAAGCCCGCTACAAGATCCTCGATATGCCGGCAGTTGATCGAGATTGAGCTGTTATTACCATAATGAAATGGCCAGGATTCGTGAGGAATCGCCCCCATCGTCACTTTCAGGCCCAGTATGCCGCAGGCTGCGGCGGGTATTCTGGCGGATCCGCCACCATCAGTACTCACCGCCAGTGGCCCGACGCCGGTGGCTGCCGCAACACAAGCGCCGCCACTACTGCCTCCCGGAGAGCGCTGCGTGTCCCAGGGATTGCGTGTAATGCCTGTCAGTTCGGAGTCGGTAAGCACCTTGGCGGCAAATTCAGGGGTGGTGGTCTTGCCGATTAAAATGGCGCCAGCGGCGCGCAATCGAGAGACGGCGACCACATCCTTGTCTGGCTGGTAGTGCTGAAAAGCCCGTGAGCCATAGCTGGTGCACATATCGCGGGTGTTGAGTAAGTCTTTGACCGAGAATGGCACGCCAAACAGAGCCGGCAGTGCGGCACTGTCGCCAGCGCTCAAGCGTTGGTCGCACTGGCGGGCTTGAGTCATGGCCCGCTCCCAATTGAAGCTGACGAATGGGTTGCACGCGACCTGAATCCGCTCCGCTTGCTGGCGAGTCGCTGCCATGACCTCCAGTGCAGACATTTGCTGCGTGCGAATCAGTGCGGCGATTTGCACCCCTGACAAGCCGATTATATTGTTGTTCAGAATACACCCTCCAAAGAAGTGCAAAATTTCAATGACTCAGGCGCCTGCGTTGCTATTCAAGCGCAGCACTGACTCTGGCCAGGTTAAGCGCTGTTTTGCATCGTCCAGTGACTGGTGTGACCTTCGTGCGCCGCATTCAACCATGGCTGGAGTGCTCGATTCAGCGATAGAATCAGTGCTGGCTTCAGGCGTCTGGGCCCTGAATAAGGGCGCCGGACGCGATCAGGTGCTCGATATCTGCGCTGGTGTAACCCAGTTCGAGCAGAATATCACTGGAATGTTGGCCCAACATGGGAACTCCTCCGTCCGGTCCAAAGACCCCGTCATTGATGCGATATCCAGCGGTGGTGACCTGTTGCGGTCCGGCGGCACTGGCCACTTCTTGGGTCAGTTGTCGAGCTGCGGGCTGGCCTGAGGCGATGGTTTCCTCCAGGCTTTGGACGCCGCCGGCCACGACTTTCTCGGTGCTGAATATCTGATCCCACACTGCAGAAGTTTTGGTCTGAAGTTGAGCTTCCACGGCAGATTCAATTTCCTCAATGCGCGACTTAAAGGCGGCGTTGGTCAGATCGGCATATTCGGGCAGGCCGACTGCGGCGCAAATTGCTCGGCAATGATCGGGAAAATAACCCGCCAGCATAACGTAGCCGTCCTTCGACTGATAACGACCGAGCAAGGGTGCTTCGCGATTGTCTGCCGGTGCTGGGGGTAGGCCGGTGGATGCAGCGATGCTGGTATTCCGGTTGAGCAACAGCATGGCTACGTCCTGCATGGCCAGGTCAACGTATTGGCCCTTGCCGGTGCGGGCCTTTAGTAAGAGGGCGGCAAGTACGGCCGAAGCTGCCTGCATACCGGTTGCATAGTCGAGTACCGGCCCACCGGTTCGAATCGGGCCATCACCGCGGATGTTGTTGGCCATGTAACCCGAGGTAGCTTGCACCACATCATCGAAACCCGGCCGGTTGGCATAGGGGCCGTTACGGCCAAAGGCGGAAATCGACAAATAGATGATGCCCGGATTAAATGCTGAGACCGTGGCGTAATCCAAAGAGAACTTCTCCATCGTCCCGCCTTCAAAGTTCTCCACGAGTATGTCGGCCGCCTCTGCGAGCTTGCGGGCACAAGCCTGAGCCTCAGGTTTGTTTAGGTCCAGGCAGATGCTGCGCTTACCGGCATTTTGAGGCACGAAGCCCGAACCTATTCTTTTTGCCAGTTGTGCGGGAGTACCGCCCCAAATCCTGGTCATGTCACCGATGGGTGCTTCCACCTTGGTGATATCAGCGCCGAGCAGGCCCAGCTGATAAGTGCAGTAAGGCCCTGCAAGCACGTGTGTAAGGTCGAGGACGCGTAATCCTGAGAGTGGTTTCATGTGGCTTCAATCCTGTGTGTCGCTAATGGCGACGGAAGCCTAAGCTCGGTTTGCGTGCTACCGTCGTTTAAATTTTTTCGCTGAGCCAGCTGGCTCGGCATTTAGCGGAATAACATGAGCTTTATCGGCGTGAAGGTCAAGCCCTTGGGCTTGGTATGCAGTAACAGCTGTGCTGGGGGTTGAATCTGCGAGAGTATCCAGGCCAACAATCGCTACGTGCGGGCTGACACGAAGGTTCGGGGGCCAACTGGCCATGCCAATATCGGCGGGTTAATCCCGTGCTCTAAGTCTGTTGATCTATTTATCCATTTATCTATTCCTATTTATCTATTCCAGCTGGTCTATTCCTGTTGAATTGTTCCGGGTCATTAAAGACTCCGGGTCATTAAAGACTCCGGGTCAGTAAAGCCAGGCAAAGACAAAAACTTAGCTAATGAAAAGCACGATATCAGGAATTGAATTGCTGCAGAATCTGCAGCAAGTAAAAAATATATAACCGACCTGTGGAATAACCGATGTTTTTGGGCAATTAGAACAGAGAATGAGAATTGAGAATAAGAATTGAGAATACGAGCAGCTAAACCGCAACGAGTGTCGAAGCATTAACGGGAAAGAAGCATTAACGGGAAAGAAGCCTTAACGGGGACGAAGATCAGCTTCAACCCCGCTATTGAGGTTTGTCGTTTTATTTCTCGATACGATAGGCCTCAATATCACCGCCACTTTCAAGAATGGCCTTAATCCATTTTGGTCGCGCACCCTTACCGCCGCCCCATTCTTCGTTGTTTGGGCCGCGATAGAGCGGCTTCGGCTTGCTTTTGGTCGCTTTGGATTTGTTCGGCTTGGCCGCTTTCCCTGCGCTGGAGGCACCGGTCGCCTTAATGCCGAGTTCGGCAGCGGTAATGTTATACTCCGCAATTTTTTGTTTTATATCAGCAATAATCTCGGCCTTATCTTTGGCAATTATCGCGTCATGTTGTTTCTGTAAAGTTTTAATTTTCGCCTTAATGCTGGCTATTGTTGCCATCGTTTATTGCCCTTTAGTATTGATATGTCGCCATATTAGCCTAATTTATTGCGCAGAATAAAGTCATTTTTATTAATGATCATGGCTTTTATTCGTTAATCATTAAGCGCTTAGATCAAGTTTTTGGCTTAGGATTGATGACCCATGACAAGGGCAATGCGTGGATTATTGATCCGATGGGCGCTCTATTGGTAAAAGCGTTAGGTGACCGGTGGCGTGAATCGTTGAGAGAATTCGCTAGATAATCAGATGTTTTTGCTAGATTAAGCAGGATAATAGGCTGGATCTTTAGCGCTTAAATAAATTTCGACGGTGGCAAAGACTGCGTTTACTGCTTCTTATAGGTGCGGTAAAAAATAGTTGCGGTAACTAGCTCCGGTAACCAGTTCCGGTAACTAAGTCAGTTAGTGTTGCTGGAGCGCCAGGAAGATGCTTAAGCTGGGTTTTATTAGGTCATTAAAGGAGCACGCGCGATGAAAAGAGACGATTTGATACCAGGCTCGTTGCTGAAGCTAGCAGTAGTGCTGTTAATAACGCTCCAATGCACGATGGCGCGAGCGGATACGGCAACATTTGCCGGCGGCTGCTTTTGGTGCGTGGAAGCCTTATATCAGGAAGTGCCGGGCGTAACGACGGTGGTGTCGGGTTTTACCGGTGGAACATTACCGAATCCGACCTATAACGGCAATCACCAGGGTCACTACGAAGCGGTTGAGGTGACCTATGATGCTGAGCAGATCAGCTACCAACAGTTACTGGATCTCTACTGGGTGAATATTGACCCGTTTGATGCGCGAGGCCAGTTTTGCGATAAGGGATCGAGCTACCGCAGTGCGATATTTGTGCACAGTCAAGCGCAACTTGAGTTGGCTGAGTTGTCCAGGAAGCGAGTAACTGATCGTTTTCCGGCGCAGCCAGTTGTGACCGAAATTCTACCGACCAACCAGTTCTACCCGGTAGAATCCAGTCACCAGGACTATTATCAGAAAAATCCTCTGCGCTATCGGTTTTACCGAAGTGGTTGTGGTCGAGATGATCGGCTCGAAGCCATCTGGGGTGCTGACGCGCAGCACTAGCGCCAGCAGTGATATTATCGGCCTGAGTAGTTGGTGGGTCAAAATTATCTAACGATCCAGGTCAGCCATTTGTTGGGCCTGCAAACAGATTGCCGCAGCGGTAAAACATTGTTTTTGTGACATGGCCAATTCAGTTCGTTCGATACAGTCCAGAATCAGTGCGCCAAAGAAGGGAAAGCCAATTTTGCCCGTGACCTGGTGCTGTTCTTCGCCATCCTGGGTCGCGATATAGACATTGTTTTCACGGGCAGGCTGACCCAGTTGCTGCCCCAAATCAACATATTTGCGCAGCTCAATAAAGCCTTTGGTGCCGAGGATGGTGGTACGTCCGTCACCCCAGGTACGCAGGCCGTCCGGTGTGAACCAGTCCATACGAAAATAACCACTGCTGCCATTGTCACCGACGACGCTGAATTCACCGAAATCTTCCAGTTCTGGGTAGTCGGGGTTAGCAAAGTTGGTGGCGCGGGCCATGGTCACTGTTGCGCTCGAGGCGCCACTGTAGGCCAAGTATTGTTCTGCTTGATGGCTGCCGATATCACAAATAATACCGCCATACAGGGCTTTGCGGAAAAACCAATCTGGTCGGGCGGCGGCGTTTAAGCGATGGGGCCCAAGCCCCAATACTTGGATTACATCGCCGATGACACCATCGTTAATTAGTTCCAGGGCATATTCTGCTGATTCGTTTTGCAGTCGTTCGCTGTAGCAGCAGGCATATTTACGTCCTGTGGTGAGCACCGCCTGGCGGGCCTGGTGGAGCTGGTCTAGGCTGGTGAAGGGGGTCTTGTCGGTGAAGTAATCCTTGCCGTGGGCCAAGACCTGCAGGCCCAGGTCGCAGCGTTGGCTCGGTATAGCAGCGGCGGCGACGAGCATGACCTCTGGGTCCTGAAGAATTTGCTCGGGTGATTGAGCAATTTGCACGTGTGGGTGTCTGCGGCGCAGGTACTCGATCTTTTCAGGGTGCGTGTCGTAAACGTATTTCAGCACGCCACCGGCCTGTACCAGGTTGTCGACCATGCCAAAGATATGGCCGTGATCCAGAGCCATCGCAGCAAAGATGAAATCTCCGGGGGCGCAAACCGGTGCTCGAACCCGAGCAATGGGTGCGTAGTGCATACCGTCTGTCATAAAACCTCAATCTTGAATTGGGTGCTTAGGCTTAGGCTTAGTGCTTAGGCTTAGAAAGTGTTCGATAAATCGGTGATCTCGGTATTTCCCTGAGGCTTGTTAACCGTTGATTGACGGATTCGGGCCTTGAGGAAATTGGTGTAGCGTCGAGCATTGATGGGTAGCGTCACGGTTTTTCCGTTGAGCGCTGAATAGATCATGGCATTGGCGAGTTCTACTGAATGAACGCCTTCGTTCCCCTTAGCGAGGACCTCGGTGCCGTGCAAAATAGCATCGGCAAAATTCTCCAACACCTCAGCATGCTGGCGCCCGGTGTCAATGATGTCGAATTCAATGCGAGTGCTCTTGGGCTTCTCAAAGGGGCCATTGTCCTTGATCGCCTGGGTCACGGTGATATCATTTTTCAGGAAGGTGATCTTGCCCTCTGCCGTATCGTACACCAGCAGGCCTCGATCAGCGGCAATTTCCAAACGGTTGATACCCGGTGCTTCGCCGGTAGTGGTGGTGAAAACACCAGTGGCGCCGTTAGCGTATTCCAGCCAGCAGGTGATGTCATCTTCCACTTCGATATTGTGATGTTTACCCACCTTACCTTGGGCCCGTAGCGCCGTTGGCATACCAAATAGCCAATGCAGCAGGTCTAGCTGGTGGGGGCATTGATTGAGTAGAACGCCACCGCCTTCGCCGGCCCAGGTCGCGCGCCAACCACCGCTGTCGTAATACCGTTGGCTTCGAAACCAGTCGGTGATGGTCCAGCTAATCCGTCTGACCTGGCCGAGTTCGCCTGAATCTATCAGCTGTTTGATATGTTGGTAATGCTTGTTGGTGCGCTGGTTAAACATAGCAGCAAAGACTTGTTTGTCAGGATGCCGGTGGGCGCGGATGAGCTTCTCGCAGTCGGCTTTGTGTACTGAAATGGGTTTCTCCACAAGGAGATGTAAACCGGCTTGCAGGGTCGCGATACCAATAGTGGTATGGTCATAGTGAGGCGTGGCGACGAGTATAGCGTCGCAGTCCCCGGCATTGATGAGCTCGGTCGATGTGGCGTAGCCTCGACATCCATAGCGGCTGACGATTTTAGCAAGTCTAGCGGAATCAATATCACAGACTGCGGCGAGAACAATGTTGTCGATGGATTCGATGAGCCGGCAATGGCTTGAACCCATATTACCAAGACCGATGATGCCCAGTTTGATGTGCTCAGGGTTAGCGGGTTGTGTCGCAATTGTCACGGTTACATCCTATTCTCTGTCCGTCTGGCTGGGCGGGTTCAGTTTAAGCCGAACTGATTGTGTAGGTAGTCATAGCTGGCTTGTAAGCAATCAAACTCGTCCGCCCCATAGCAGCTGTCTTGCTCGATAAAATAATACTCGATAGGGTGTCGCCGCGCGGCATCGAGAATCGCTTGCCAGTTCATGTTGCCCTGACCCACCGGTGCGAAAATGCGTTGGGACTCCGCGTTGATGGCGAAATCTTTTAGGTGTAGCAGGGGCATCCTGGCGCCGCAGTAGTCTACCCAGACCGCAGGATCGGCACCGCCGGCTTGTATCCAGTGGGTGTCCAGTTCTGCCTTGAGGAGGTCGGCGCTGCTTGAGTCGTAGAGATGCTGAAGCCAAGGCTTACCATCGAACTGACGGAATTCATGGTGATGATTATGGTAAGAGAAATCGATACCAGCGGCGTTGAGCTTATCAGCGATGGGCTGTAGTTCTTCCAAAAATTGCTTGATGCCCGCCATGGTCAAGTAGACCTTAGGTGGAATCATGCCCACTGCTGTGTGCCGGCATTGCCAAAGGTGATGCTCCTCAATGACTCGGTCCAGGTCATGTCGATAGCGATCCCAGGCGACATGGGTGCCACCGATGGTCAGATCATTGTCGGCGCATAAGTTGGCGATGGTCTGAGCATCGATGTCGCCAAACGCGGAAATCTGGATGCTACGATAACCTATGCGCCGCACCCGCTCGAGGGTTGACTTCAAGTCATCCGCTGATTGGGTATATTTTCGCAAGGTAAACATTTGTACGCCAAGTACAGGCTCCATACAGATTCCCACAACATAAATGATAGCCTCGGAGTATACGTGAATCCCGTGCGCTTGGGTGAATCTGTGACGGCGAAGAGAAAAGCGCGGTAAATCTGAACTCGGCGGCAGATATCTGTAATATTCCGGTGCTCGGCCCGTCTGTGGAAGGATGGTGCATCTCGAACCGCGCGGCAGTGACGCCGGGCCGGGAATCAATTAACCGTTATTGATAGTCAATATAGAAGGCGCATAAAGTATGACAAAAGGTCGCGTAGCCCTGTTAGTGTTGATCGCCCTTGTGGTGGCCGGCTTTTTTGCATTTGATCTGGGTCAATACCTGACGCTGGACTATATCAAGTCTCAGCAGGCTCAGTTGGATGGTCTGGTGGCGAGCCAGCCCCTGGTCATCGCGGCGGCCTATTTTTTGATCTACGTGTTGGTGACTGCCGTGTCATTGCCGGGCGCCGCTATCATGACTCTGGCCGCCGGTGCCATGTTTGGTCTCTGGTGGGGATTGTTGCTCGTGTCTTTTGCATCGACCATTGGTGCGACCCTGGCCATGCTGGTGGCGCGGTTTTTCCTGCGTGATCAGGTCAGTCGCCGATTTGAGCGCCAGATCAATGGCATTAACAAGGGCGTTGAGCGGGAAGGTGCCTTTTATCTGTTTACCCTGCGGCTGGTGCCACTGTTTCCGTTCTTTGCCATCAATTTGATTATGGGCCTAACCAAAATATCGGTGCCGGTTTATTTTTTGGTGAGCCAGGTAGGGATGTTGGCGGGGACCCTGGTATTTGTGAATGCCGGTACGCAATTGGCCCAGGTGGAGAGTCTGGCGGGTATTATTTCTCCTGAGCTGTTGCTGTCATTTGCATTGCTAGGTGTCTTCCCACTGTTGGGCAAGAAGCTGGTAGATATTGTCAGGGCACGCCGAGTGCTAGCGCGCTGGGACAAGCCTAAAACCTTTGATCGTGACGTGATCGTCATTGGTGCGGGCTCTGGCGGTCTGGTGGCAGCGTTGATCGTTGCCACGGTGAAGGGCAAGGTGACCCTCATCGAAAAACATAAAATGGGTGGTGATTGCCTGAATACGGGCTGCGTACCGAGCAAGGCGTTGATTCGATCGGCGAAGCTCGCTGCCGACATGGACCGCGGCCCGGCGTTAGGTTTTCGCAAGATGAAACCGGATTTTGATTTCGCGGACGTGATGGATCGGGTTCAGCGCATCATCAAGACTATCGAGCCCCACGACTCTGTGGAGCGCTTCGAGGGCTTAGGGGTCAATGTGGCGATCGGTGAGGCTAAGATCCTGTCGCCCTGGTCTGTCGAGGTCAATGGTCTGGTGCTGACGACCCGCAGCATTATTATCGCCACAGGCGCCGCGCCGTTTGTGCCGCCGATCAAAAATATTGAAGCTGTCGATTATCTGACCTCGGACAACCTCTGGGACATCCGTGAAATGCCAGGCCGAATGATCGTCTTGGGGGGCGGCCCGATCGGCACTGAATTAGCCCAGGCCTTGAATCGACTTGGCAGTCAGGTGACGCAGGTGGAAATGGCGCCGCGGATTATGTCTCGTGAGGATCCAGAGATATCTTTGATGGTCACAGCCAGTCTTGAAGCAGAAGGCGTCGAGGTGCTGGTGAATCATACGGCGCGAGAAGTGCTGGTTGAGAAGGGCGAAAAATATCTGCTGGTATCCACAAGTGATGGTCAGGAAAAACGCGTCGCCTTTGATCAGTTGTTGGTTGCGGTGGGTCGTAAGGCAAATGTGACAGGCTTTGGCCTGGAAGAGCTCGGTGTCGGTATCACCCAGCAGGGCACGATCGAGGTTGATGACTATCTGCGGACCAACTACCTGAATATCTACGCGGTGGGTGATGTCGCGGGTCCGTATCAGTTTACGCATACCGCCTCGCATATGGCCTGGTTTGCGGCGGTGAATGCCCTGTTCGGGACCTTCTGGAAATTTGCGGTGGACTATTCTGTTATCCCCTGGTGTACCTTCACCTCGCCAGAAGTCGCACGAGTCGGTATTAGTGAAGCTGAGGCTCAGGCACAGAATATCGCCTATGAAGTCACAACCTTCGACGTGGCCGAACTCGACCGAGCGCTGGCTGATGAAGCAGCGCACGGCGTGGTGAAGGTGATAACGCCGCCTGGTAAGGACACTATTCTGGGCGTGACCATCGTTGCCGATCATGCCGGTGATCTCATCAGCGAGTATGTACTGGCGATGAAGTATGGTTTGGGGCTGAAGAAGATCATGGGCACCATCCATATCTATCCGACCCTGGCTGAAATGAACAAATTTGCTGCCAGTGAGTGGCGCAAAAAGCATAAGCCCGATTGGGCGCTGGAGCTGGCCGGTCGATATCATGCTTGGCGTCGATCTTAGGCCCCTGTGCTTTGTTGACCAACGTAAGACATACTGAATGATGGCGGCCACGGGTTAGCTGCGACGAACAAACCTTCCACACCACAAGAGGAATCAATGATGCGAATTGGATTAATGCTGGGTGCGACTGACGGACCGGACGGTACGGTCGACAAAATGGTGAAGTCAGCGCAGGAAGCCGAAGCACTGGGTTTTGATAATCTATGGATGGCGAATATTTTTGGTTTGGACGCCATCAGTACCCTGGGGATTATTGGCTATGAGACAAAAAAAATCGGCCTGGGTACGGCGGTGACGCCGAGTTATCCACGTCATCCGACGGCCATTGCTCAACAGGCATTGACCACAGGCGCCGCCGCCAGTGGGCGCTTTAGTCTCGGCATTGGATTGTCTCACCAGGTGGTGATCGAGGACATGATGGGTTTGTCTTACGCCCACCCAGCGCGCCATATGCGCGAGTATCTGTCGGTTTTGGGGCCCTTGTTGCGCGGTGAAATGGCGAATTTTTCTGGCGAGCAATACCAAGTCAATAATTTCCAGATCGGGTTGCCTGGCCGCCAGGCAGTGCCGTTGTTGGTCGCCGCCCTTGGGCCAGTGATGCTGAAACTGGCCGGTGAGATGGCTGACGGCACCATTACCTGGATGACCGGCCCCAATACCCTGGAGTCACATATTATTCCGACCATCAATGGTGCCGCCCATGCGGCAGGCAAACCTGATGCGGTGGTCGTAGCTGGGTTTCCCGTCGTGCTTACCAACGATGTTGATGCCGCCAAGGAAATGATTGCGAAATCCTTGCAGGTATACGGCGTGCTGCCATCGTACCGAGCGATGCTGGACAAAGAAGGAGCTGCGGGTCCGGCTGACATTGCCTTTGCCGGTAATGAGGTTGAGCTGCGAGCTAGAATCCAGCGTTTGAGGGATATCGGCGTGACGGATTTTTGTGCCTCCATCGTCGAAACCGATGCGGCGACGACCCAGCGCACCCGCGAGTTTTTGGCCGCGGAAGTGAGCGCCTGACTCAGGGTCGATAAAAAATCTTAGTCACAGTATGCGCTGAGTCCGGTTGCTGCCACTTTACTGGCGGCAATCGGCTGATCAGCGGCTGGTTTTGTCGATGCTAGTGTTGATGGCTTCAATCAGTGGCTTCAATCAATGGCTTCAATCAATGGCGTCAATCAACGACTCTATCAACCACCAAGGACGGGGATACGTCGTCGGCTTCGCTGCTTCCGCCTTTGAATAATCCTTTGATGTCTTCAAAGATAGTGTAGCTTGCGGGCACGACTAACAGCGTAACCACCGTGGCGAACAAAACGCCGAATGCCAGTGATACCGCCATGGGAATCAGAAATTGTGCCTGCACGCTTTCGTTGAACATCAATGGCAGCAGGCCGACAAAGGTCGTCAATGACGTTAGCACGATGGGCCGGCAGCGCGTCACCGCGGCGTGAATCGCTGAGTCAAAAACGCTTTCACCCTGCAGTCGACGGGCATTGAGATTATGCACCAGCACCAGGCTAGAATTGACGACCACGCCTGAGGCGGCAATAAAGCCCATAATGGAGGGCATGGACAGGCCAGAGACCTGACCGACGAGTCGCATGATTTGGTGGCCCCACATGGCGCCGGCGAAAGCGAAGGGAATGACGCTCATAATAATCAATGGCTGGCTGTAGGACCTCAAGGGGACTGCCAGTAACGCATAAATCACGAACAAAGCGATGCCAAACATGGGAACTAGTGAAGCCGCAGCCTCGCCCTGTTCCGCCTGCTCGCCTTCTAGGCTGTAGGCGACTCGAGGGTAGTTCTGCATAATTTCCTGAATTGCTCCGGTACGCAGGTCAGCTAACACCTCGTTAGAGGTGATCTGACTGCGATCAACATCGGCGACGACATTAACGATACGTTGCCTGTCGGCTCGGCGAATGGTCGAAAAGCCGCGGCCGAGTTCCGCTGAGGCGACGGTCTGAAAAGGCACTTCCGAGCCATCAATAGTACGAATGCGCATGTTGTTGAGGGTGCTGAGAGACTGCCGCTCATCCGCGGTATACCGCACCATGACACGAACGTCATCACGTCCTCGTTGTATGCGTTGGGCCTCTTCGCCATAAAACGCCTGACGAACCTGACGGGCGAGATTGGCCAGGGTCAAGCCCAGGGCTTCTCCGGAAGGTAGTATGTCCAGCTTGATTTCCTGTTTCCCGGAGCGAAATGAATCGGTGATATCGATCACACCGGGATATTCGGCAAGCTTCTCCCGCAGTAGGGTCGCCACTGTCTTGAGGTCGTCTACGTTATCGCCTTCGAGCTGAATGTCGATGGCGTTACCCACAGTGAATAAGGAGGAGGTGAATTTGAGCTCCACCGCGTCGGCTATGGGGCCGGCCAGGCTCCGCCAGCGATTGGTTGCCTCGCGCGTACTGATGGAGCGCAATTGGCTCGGTACCAGTTGTAACGTGACTTCGCCCAGGTGGCTACCGCCGGCACTTGGCGTGCCGCCGCCTGGGCCACCGCCGCTAGTGCTGCTGGGTTGATCACCAACAGCAGAGAGAATATGGGTTACCGGTGGTGTCTCTGGGTACTCCAGGGCCAGCTCTGCAGCGAGTTGTTGTGCAGTGTGTTCCAGGTGTAACACAGCGGCATTGGTTACCTCGGCTGGCGTTCCCAGCGGCATGCTCAGTTGCGCAATGGCCTGATCTGATTCCAGCGGCGGAAAAAACGAAAAGGGCAGGCGACCGCTGCCAACGATGGCGATTGCCGACAAAAATGCGACGAAAGCCAGAGTGGCGGTGATGTAACGATAATTGACTGCGCGTTCTACCAGACGGCGAAACCGAGTATTGATCAGCTGCTCGATACGGCCGGAAAAACGTTCTTGGATGCTGACCAATCGGTTCGCACTCTTGTTCCAGATGCCAAACAGGTGCAGTAGGTACATCATCACGGCACTGGCGATGGCAAAGCCAATATAGCTGCGAACATCCCAGGCGAGCTCGAGCAACGTAATACCAATGATGGGAATCAACAGCAGACCGACATCAGTTCCCGCCGATTTCGACTCGCCATGACTTAGGTGTGAGGGCAGGATCAGCTGCGATTCGATCAGCGAAAAGGTCAGGCAGCACATGACCACGGTGGAGATGACGCCAAATATCTGACCAAAGGTGCCTGGGCCTAACAACAGCGGTGTAAAGGTCGCGAAGGTGGTTAAGACGCCGAAGATGACTGGGACCGAAACCTGCTGGGTACCCTGAATCGCACCCTGCATTGGATCTCCGAGGCGCAGCTGGGTGGAATGAACGTTCTCACCCACCACAATGGCATCGTCCACCAGGATCCCCAGGACCAAGATAAACCCAAACAGGGAGATGATATCAATAGACAGGCCCAGAACAAATGTCGCGAAGATCGCGCCCAAAAACGCCACGGGGACGCCAACGCTCACCCAAAATGCCAGCCGTGGCTGCAGGAACAGGGCAAGCAGTATCAGCACCATCAGAAATCCCTGGCGAGCACTGTCGAGCAGGGTCTCGAGACGATCTTGCAGGGCTTTTGAACCATCGTTCCAGATAGTCAGCTGAACGCCCTCGGGCACGCGGCTTGCGGCATTATCGATGTACTCGCCGACGGAGCGGGTGATGTCCATGATGTCCTGGCTACCAATGCGTGAGACACGTATCAACGCCGCCGGCTTGCCGTCGAAGCGCAGTATCTGATCCGTATCGGCAAAGCCATCAACAACAGTGGCCACATCTCTGAGGTACAAACGTGTGCCATCTGGTTGGGTCCGCAGCACCAATTCTTCATACTCGCTGCCCCAGTAGGCCTGCCCTTTGGCGCGCAGGAGAATTTCGCCGCTGCTGGTTTTGATCGACCCACCGGGTAAGTCCAGAGAACGCGACCTGACCGCTTGCGCTACTTCATCGAAACTCATGCCGTTGCGTCGTAATGACGTCTCAGAAACTTCGATGGAGACCTCATAGGGGCGGGTGTTGCGCAACTCAACCTGGGTGACGCCGGGCAGCTTGGCCATATCGTCACGTACTTGCTGACCGATGACTTTCAGGGTGCGCTCGTCCGTCGGCCCGGTCACTGCAATATCAAGCACGGCACGAACCACGCTGACGAGATTGACGATGGGCTTTTCTGTTTCAGCTGGAAACGTATCGATGGCATCCACGCGATTTTTCACATCATCAAGGGCTTTCGATTTGTCTGTGTCATCAAATAACTCCACCGACACCGTGCAGATTCCCTCATTGGCGTTCGAGCGAATCTGCTTAATACCCTCAATCCCTTCGAGCTCTTCCTCGATACGAATGCACACGCCTTGTTCCACTTCCTCTGGTGCTGCACCGAGATAAGGTACGCTGATAGAAATGATAGGCACGTCCAGGTCAGGAAACGATTTTTGCGGCATGGCGACTACCGCGACTAAACCCGACAGGACAATGAGGCCAAGGAGCAGGTTGGCGGCAACATGATTATTGGCAAACCAGGCGATAGGACCTTTCATGATGGGTTCGCCGGGTTGTTAGTGTCGATGGTTCGTACAGTCATGCCCTCAAGGGCATTGTCCAAGGTCGAAATACACAGGCGTTCACCGTCGATTAGACCTGCGCTGATATAAATGTCTTCGTTGACCTGGCGTAAAATCTGAACGTCGCGATGGCGTAACTGATTGTTGGCATCGACGATCAATACCTGATTATTGGCGCGCAAGGCGGCGCGCGGAATAATGACAATGTTGCTGGCACTTTTGCCATGAATTTCCGCATCTACAAACAGACCCACAGCCAGCGGTGGCCGATTACCGGCAGTTTCATAGGGATTATTGACCTGAGCGACGACATTGATCATTCGTGTCTTTGGGTCAAGCTCGCCTTCGGTGCGTACCACCTGGCCTAGCCATTGATGTTCGGCGCCAGCAAAGCGGGCGGTCAGGGTGACTGCGGGGCTGGCGTTGGCGGCTGCAGGAATGGGGCCGAGGGGAAGGTTGAGAAAAGCCAGCTCTTCATCATGGATTGGCAGGCGAACTTCCGCATAGTCCGTCGCGTAGATCGTGGCTACCGGGCTGCCACGTTTGACGAACTGACCAATATCCACCTTTTCTGATCGCACGCGGCCATCGTAGGGCGCCAGGATTCGAGTCCGCATCAGATCTCGTTCGGCGCGGGAGAGCAGGGCCCTGGCCTGGCGCTGTGTCGCCTCGCTGATGCGCAATCGATTGCTCGCATCGTCTTGTTGGGCGGCGCTGGTCAGTTGCCGTTTGACCAGGTCGTCTTGGCGATCGGCGCCTTTGCGGGCGTTAGTCAGATCGCTGTCAGCCCGGGCAAGGCCTGCCCTGGCTTGTTCCAGGGCCAATTCATAGTCTAATGGTTCGATTCGCAGTAATTCTTCGCCAGCGCGAAAAAAGCCGCCGGATACCAAATTTAGATTGACATGAATCACCCGTCCATCAACTTCGGGGATCAACTCGCTTTCTGTGCGCGGTGCGACTGTGCCGTGGGTCAAGGCGCTGAGATTGACGGTCTGCATGGCTATGGGTAGGGTGCGCACCAGGGGCGCCAAAACTTCCGTCGGTTTGGAGGTCAGCTTGGGTCCGGTAGCCAAAAGCACGACAGCCAGGCCAACGCCGAAGACCAGGATCACGATGGGTAGTATTAAGCGTTTCAATCAGCAGACTCCTATAAGGGTTTCAAACCGGGCTTTGCAGCCCGGCGACGACGAATTTTTGCAGGCGTTGAAATGCCTGTGTTTCAGTTTTTCTATCGGCCTGGGTCAGTCCGAGAGGGGTTGAGTTGGCCAGCAGATGGATCATGGCGCCAATCACAAAATGAAACCGCCATTGCAATGTTTCTTGGTCCAAGTCCGGTAGAAGCGGTTGTAACGCCTTGATGAAGCGTTCGGTAGTGGGTTTGAATTCCTGTTCTAACATGGGACGGATCAACGCCTGTGGTTCGCCGAAGATGCGACCCATCATACGGGGTAGGCTCTCATCCAGTTCACCGTTGGTAAATGGCTGAAAAAAAGCCTCGATGATTGCCGCGGCGGTGAGGTGTTCACTGTGTTCTTCGAGGCGCGCCAGGGCTGCCAGGCGGCAAGCGTTCACCGGCGTGGCCCGAGCATGCAAGGTCGCCGCCAGCAAGCCCTGTTTGGAGCCGAAATGATAATGGGTGGCGGCAAGATTAACTTGGGCGGCTTTGGCGATGGCGCGCAGCGACGTGGCGGCATAGCCCTGTTCGACGAACAGGTGCTCGGCGGCCTCCAGGATACGGGTCTGGGTGGTGATTTCAGATTCTGGTTGGGTAATTGGGATGATGCTGCGCCATATTAAAACGAACGTTTGAAATATAAAGCAATCGGATTAATCATGCAACGCAACATGTTGCATGATTGGCTATGTTTTGGGGTCCTTCTGGGGTCTGTGGAATGGCGCTGCGACGAGATCGGGTGCTGGACAATGCGGGCCGTGCCGAGATAGTTTAAGGTTCAGCAACGCGACGGGACAACCGTGGCGGGGTGCAAACCTAAAGCGATGAGATTGCGTGATAACCCAAGGGGAAAGATTTTGCGGCAACTGAGTATTCAATGGCTGCTGTGCGCGTGCTTGCTGGTGGGTGGGGTGCCATCGAGCCTGGCGGCCAGTGCACAGGACCAGGCGGTGTTAGATCTGGCCGCGGCGCTGATTCAGCGGGTGCGATATGGCGCTTTGATCAGTGTTGACGATCAGGGCCAACCTAGGTCGCGGGTGGTGGATGGGTTTGCGCCTGACGAAGATTTTGTGATCTGGGTGGCAACTCGCTCGACCACCCGCAAGGTGGAACAAATACGGGCGCATCCACAGGTGACTTTGTATTACTGGGACCCAGAGAATCGCAGTTATGTGTCAGTGATGGGGCAAGCCACTATCGTTGACGATCTGGAGACGAAATTGCGCCGGCGGCGAGCAGCCGACAATGACCGCTTATACCCGCTGTTTCCCGCAGACTATGTGCTAATCAAGGTGACGCCGGATTGGTTAGAGGGCTTGTTGCCGGGCTACCGAGGGGATTCTGATTCCTGGGCGCCCGTTTCTGTGGATTTCAAGAAACGGCCGCCTCAGGTTGATCAGTAGAACCGCGGCTGCAGTAGATATTTCAAATAAGGCCTGGGTGGCCCTGCAAAATATCACCTGAAGCTGTTCCCTAGCCGATCTCGTCAACAGAAGTCACAACCTTGGTCACGATGCCGTAGGCGATCGCCTCATCCACAGACATCCAGTAATCCCTGTCAGTGTCTTTCTCCACCTGCTCCAACGGACGACCGGTTTCATCAGAGATCAACTTATTGATGCGCTGCTTGGTTTTCATGATCTGCTGAGCCGCGATGCTGATATCCGTTGCGCTACCTACTGAACCGCCGGAAGGCTGATGCACCAGATACCGCGTGTTGGGCAACGAGAAACGATTCTCTTTGGCTGCCGCCAGGTAGATGGTGGTGGCTGCGCTGGCAACCCAGCCAGTGCCAACAACCCGGACCACGGGTCGGATGTACTTGATCATGTCATAAATCACATCACCGGATTCCACATGACCGCCGGGTGAGCTGATATAAATAGTAATCGGATCTTCGCTTTCCACAGACAAGGCGAGCAATTGCTCAGTCACTGATCGCGCAACTTTCTCGTTGATCTGACCAAAAATAGAGATCGATCGAGATTTGAACAGCTTTTCGTCCATAAAATTCAAAGAAGGTGACTTCACGTCCTTTGACTCTTCATTCATCATTGCCGCAATTCCTTAATAGTGGTGTTGCCCATTTGTTGGGCCGGTTTAAGCCCTGCGAAGAATAGCAGCGGGCCATTATGATTGCTACCGATCGGAACCCGCAAGATCGGTTGAGATCTGCGCCGGGGTCTCGAGCGCTAGGGTGCTGCGTAGATTTGGGGTTGCGGGTGATAGATTGCAAGGCTTGGGCCGAAGATTGGTCATCATCGGGCGTCCTGGGTCGATGCTTGATCGATGCTTGATTGGCACTTGATTTGTGCTGCGGCATTGCGCATTGTCGAGGCTTTCCTGAAATCGAATGACAGCCTGTTTCGATCCAAGCTGCAAGCCGGAGATGCGCAATGAGTGAACTCAAACTAGGTATTCAAATGGGTTACTGGGGTGCAGGCCCCAATCCAAATATGATCAGTCTCGCCCAAGAAGCTGAGCGGCTGGGCTATGATGCGATTTTTACCGCAGAGGCTTGGGGTTCTGATGTGTTTATGCCCCTGGCCTGGATTGGTGCCCACACAGAACGTATTCGACTGGGTACGGCCGTGGCCCAATTGTCAGCACGGACACCGACGGCGACCGCTATGGCCGCCTTAACCCTGGATCATCTCTCCAAGGGGCGGGTTATCCTGGGTTTGGGCGTGTCGGGGCCACAGGTGGTTGAGGGTTGGTACGGTCAGCCCTTCGCCAAGCCGTTGTCCCGGACTCGCGAATATGTCGATATCATTCGCCAAGTGCTGCGACGTGAGCAGCCAGTCTCGAACCCTGACGGCCAACACTACCCGTTGCCCTACACCGGCGAAGGGTCCTGGGGCCTCGGCAAGTCGCTTAAACCCATTACCCACCCGCTGCGTGCGGACCTGCCGATCTTCCTGGGTGCCGAGGGCCCAAAAAACGTGGCGCTGGCGGCAGAAATTGCTGATGGTTGGCTACCCTTGTACTACTCGCCCTATCGACAGGAGGTGTATGCGGATCAGATCAAGGGCGCCAAGCCCGGATTCGAAATTTATCAAGGCGTGACGATCAATATCTGCGACGATGAGGATATCGAGGAAGGGTTATTGCCCGTCAAAATGGGCTTGGCCTTGTATATTGGTGGTATGGGGGCCAAGTCCCGTAACTTTCACACCGAGCTGATGGGGCGTATGGGTTTTGAGGCTGAAGCGCGGAAGATCCAAGACCTGTTCCTCGCTGGCAAGAAAGATGAAGCGGTGCGCGCTGTGCCTACCGCCTTCGCTGATGAAATTTCGCTGGTCGGGTCCGTTGCGCGCATTCGCGATCGGTTGCAGGCCTGGCGCGAAACGCCGGTCACTTCCTTGCTGATCAACGCTCGCAGTGGGTCTCAGTTGCAACAATACGCAGACCTGGTGCTGGGGTAATGACCGCGACTTGAAATAACCGTGTTCACTCAGCCGGGATAAAAATTGACCCATGACTATGATGAAACAAATCGAAAATAGCAGGAGAAGCCTCTTGATAAGTGTCATGCCCCGATGGTTGGCGAAGATAAGCTGGGCCGGAATGATCACGCTGAGTTTGGTGACCAGCGCCCAGGCTTCGCCCACCGTTTTGCGGGATATCGCCGGCGCCACAAGTGCCGAACGTATCGAGGCAGACATTCAAACCCTGGTGAACTTTGGCACTCGGCACACGCTGTCCGAGACAGTCTCGGATACTCGTGGTATCGGTGCTGCCAGGCGCTGGATTCAGGCAGAGTTCGAACGGATCTCGGCCACCTGTGGGGGTTGCCTTGAGGTTCGCGTGCAATCTGAAGTGATCAGTGGCGAGGACCGAATTCCGGTGCCAACGGCGGTTGTGAATGTGATTGCCATCCTCAAAGGGACAACGGATCCCGATCGATATGTGATCATGTCAGGCGACATCGACTCAAGAATCACTGATCCCTTGAATAGCACCGACGACTCGCCGGGTGCTAACGATAATGCTTCAGGTATGGCGGGTGTCTTAGAAGCCGCGCGAGTCCTGAGTCGCTATCGATTTCCAGGCTCGATCGTGTTCGCGGGTTTATCCGGTGAAGAGCAGGGTTTGTTCGGCGGTCAGATCATGGCCCGGCAGGCAGTCGCCCAGGGCTGGCACATCGAGGGTGTATTGAATAACGACATGATTGGCAATATTGAAGGTATTAATGGGGTGATTGATAACAGCACGGCGCGAGTATTTTCTGAGGCCACCAGACCCACCGAGACGGAAAAACAGGCTCGAACTCGGCGTTTCACTGGTGGCGAAGTGGATTCTCCGTCGCGCAATTTGGCACGTTATGTGGATAAGATCGCCGATGACTATATCGACAATTTGGATGTGATGATGATCTATCGGCTCGACCGTTTTGGTCGGGGTGGACACCACCGGCCGTTTAACGAGCAGGGTTTCGCTGGTGTGCGAATCATGGAGACTAACGAGCACTACGATCGTCAGCACCAGGATTTGCGCACCGAGTCTGGCCGTGTGTTTGGTGATACCATCGCGGGCGTGAATTTTGAGTATGCTGCTAAAATCACCGCGTTAAATGCCGTGGCGCTAGCCTCCATGGCCATGGCACCAGCGCCCCCTTCGCAGGTAACGATCGAAGGCATGGTCTCACCTAACACCACTCTTAAGTGGGCTAAGGTGGCAGGGGCCGCGGGTTATAAAATCTATTGGCGTCTAACAACATCTCCACAGTGGACCTGGGGGCGTGAGGTCGGCGATGTCAGTGAGCACATGTTAAAAAATATCGTGATCGACAACTATATATTTGGTGTCGCTAGCATTAATGCCGACGGCATTGAGAGTCCAGTAGTGTTCCCGGGTGTTATTGGGGCTTTTTGGGAGTAAGGACTTAGTGGAACTACAACAGCGGCAAATCGGACCCCTGACGATCCTGTTTGGCAAAGACAACGGCAAGTATCCTCAAGGTAACTCGCTGCTGATTCAGGGTTCGAGGTCCTCGGCAATTATCGATCCGTCTCTGGGGGTTGTTGCACGCCAAGACAATCTGCCCCAGGTGGACATGGTGCTGCACTCTCACGTCCATGAAGATCATGTGGCGGGAAGTCATCTATTTCCAGACGTACCATGGCATGCCCATGTGCAAGACTTGCCCGGACTGGCGTCATTGGAGGGCCTGTTGGATATCTATGGGTTTGAAGGTGAGATTAGGCAGAGCTTTGAGCAGACCGTGCTCAACGAATTTCACTATCAGAGTCATAGGGATATTCATGGCTTCGAAGACGGCGATCAGTTCGATTTCGGGGGCGTGCGTTTGACGGTGGTGCACATTCCTGGCCATACCCGTGGCCATTGTTGTTTTGTTATCGACTGGGACGGCAGCGATCAGCGTCTGGTGTATCTTGGGGATATCGAGCTAACAGGCTTTGGTCCTTATTATGGTGATGCTTGGTCAGACCTTGAGGATTTTGAGGTGAGCCTTGAGAAACTTCGCCACCTCGATGCGCACTGGTGGCTGACCTTTCATCACAAGGGTTTGATTGAGGGGCGCGCGGCTTTTTTGCCGATGCTGGCCGATTTCACCGCCATGATTGATTATCGAGAACAGAACTTACTCGCCTATCTGGTGGAACCGAGAAGTATGGCCGACATTGTTGCACATCGTTTTATCTACCGGCCTGGCACCGGGGGCGTCTTCGTCGATGCCGTGGAGCGGCGTAGTATGGGGATGCACCTAGCGCGTTTGGTCAGAGATCAACGGGTGACGCAGGTGCACGATCAATACCAGGTCGTGCCGAGCTAATGGCAACCTAACGTCAGGCTAAACTCGGCCTGGTTCGTCGTCCAGTGGTTCATGTTGATTGGGCTTGGCGCGATCAACCAACGTCGGATCAATGGCGCGATATTTGTAGACGCCGTCTTCTTCTCGACGCTCGATTCGATTTCGACCGATCAGGCAATGCAGATGGGCAATACACTCGCCCAGCGCCATGATCTTGGTCATGCCTTCGAGTTTTCGATTAAACAGGTACGGCAATAAATCCACGGCGACCTGAGGTTCCACACACTGCTCTTCGAGGATCAACATGCGGTCTTCGTGGTGGTCGATTAATTGCTGTAGGCGGGTCTGCACGCCATAGAATGGCAAGTTGTGCGCGGCCAAAACCAGAATGTCGTGGGGCAACAAAGACTTGAAACGTTCATGGGATGCCAGCCAGTTATCCATGGGGTTAGCTTCGGGTTCCGTGCCATGAACACTGACATTCGAGGTGATCACCGGCAGAATTTGATCGCCGGCGATCAGGATGCGTAAGTCTTTGGCATACAGGCAGACATGTTCTGGTGAGTGGCCGCTACCGACCATAACCTGCCACTGGTTCGCGCCGATGTCGAGGATGTCGCCATCAGTCAGACGCATATAAGATCCCGGGAACGGTTGGTCGTCGGCTGCCGGTGTGAAGCTACTGCGCATGTCACGCATCTGTTCGAGAAACGCCGGCTCAATGCCTGCGAGTCGATAGTAGGCTGACATCTGCCAATTGCCCACGTCACGCATCATGTTGCCCATCGATCGGGCCTGGTAATACTCACCGTGACTCATCATCAATGGCACTTCGCAGTGGTTGAAGAGAAATCCGGCCTGGCCCGTATGATCAGGATGCATATGGGTGCAGATAATGCGTTTGACAGGCTTGCCGCTGAGTTCGTTACTGATGATATCGAGCCAGAGATTTTGAGTCTCTTGGCCACGAATCCCCGTGTCGATGATATACCAGCCATCAGTATCCTCGATCAGATACAGATTGATGTGATCCAGCGACATGGGTAGTGGCATACGCAGCCAGCGCACGCCTGGCGCGACCTCAAGACTGGTGCCGGGGGCCGGGGCGGTTTGATAGGGGTATTCGAGAGAGGCTGACTGATCACTCATGAAAGGGTTCCAGCGTAAAAAGCCGAGCATACACTATCGGTCAAGGTGGTGTTCGAATCCCGATGATTTTTTCCGAGTTGTCCGCGGCAGCCGCGCTGATGACGGGCTATTTCCATCGTCGCAGGGACTCGGTCAGTGGTGCTGCCTGTGGTTTATGGTCTATGGCGCAACGTCGTCGCCCACATCAAACCAGTAGTCCTGCTGGTTCTGGCGAATATGGCCGGCAGTCGGCGTCGCGAAATGAGTGCCGATGATCAGTACATCAGAGTCTGCGTATTTTTCTAACAAGTTGTTTCTGGTTGCGGTGGAAGCCTGTTGATCGTAGTCAGCACTGCTGGCCCAATCGGTTCGCGCCATCTGGCAAGGATGATGAAAGCTGTCGCCGGTGATCAGCGCTTCTTGGCCTTCTGACGTAATATGGACACTGATGTGCCCTGGCGTATGGCCCGGAGTCGGCTCCAGATAAACCTCGTCGCACAGGCGCTGATTCACAGCCACCAGATCCACCAGTCCCGCCGCGTACACGGGCCGAACTGAATCGCTCATGATGTCGCCAAAGCTGTCGCCGCCGTCTTCCTGGTCCCAGTATTCATACTCGGTCTGGCCAATCAGGTAGCGGGCATTAGGAAACGTCGGTACCCATTCGCCGTCTACCAGCATGGTATTCCAGCCTACATGATCGACATGCAAGTGGGTGCACAACACGGTATCAATGGACTCTCGCGGGTAGCCGGCCTTCTCTAGGTCGTCGAGAAACGGCAGTTGAAGCTGATTCCAGCCAGGCACACTGCGGGGCTTATCGTTACCAATACAGGTATCGACAATGATTTTACGGGTTGGCGTCTCGATGATCAGCGCATGGATGCTCATGATCAATTTGCCGCTGGCGTCGACGAAGTGGGGTTTGAGCCAATCGATGTCGGCGACCGCCGCTGGTGTCGCCTGGGGTAGCAGAAATCGCGTGCCACCAGCCACTTGCATTTCCACCACGCGGGTGACCTTAACCTTGCCTATCTGCCATTGCTGCATAGTGACTCCTAAATCGCGGGCTTATGTAAGGGTTCAGACTGTTTATAGCGGTTCATGACTGTTCATAGCGGTTCATGACTGTTCATAACTGTTTTTAGTAGTTCATGACTGTTGTTAGCAGTTCATAACTGTTTTTAGCAGTTCATGACTGTTGTTCGCAGTTCATGACTGTTCATGATTGCAGACCAGGCACTAACTATACCCAGGAGATTGATTCAAAAGCCAGGAAAGTTGTTTTGCCGTGTCATATTCAAGAAATATGCAGTTGATCGTCCCGGGTCAAGCACCGCCAACCTCGGGAAATCATCAGCGGCGTTGATGCCGGTTTAATTTCCTCGGCAGCCGGACTGTTTTAGGTGGGCGTTTTCGCTATGATGGATCGATCTGAATTTGAGCCAAGAAGAGAAATCCTTATGTCGACAGCCAGTGATCTGGGCAGCATCCGTGAATCTGTAAAGCAACTGTGTGAAAGCTATGGTGAAGACTATTGGTTGGAGTTGGATCGCACCCGCGGTTTCCCAACAGCCTTCGTCAAGGAGTTAACCGACTCAGGCTTTCTCACAGTCTTGATCCCTGAAGAATACGGCGGTGCCGGTCTGGGTGTGGTGGAAGCCTCCGTGGTGATGGAGCAGGTATGTCGTTCCGGTGCCCATGCCGGTGCCTGTCATGCCCAGATGTATGTGATGGGTTCGGTGCTGCGGCATGGTAGTGAAGCCCAAAAGCAGTATTACTTGCCGAAGATCGCGGCTGGTGAATTGCGTCTGCAGAGTTTTGGCGTCACAGAGCCCACCACGGGAACCGACACCACCAGTCTGAAAACCTTCGCTCGCCGGGATGGAGACGATTATGTGGTTAACGGCCAGAAGGTCTGGATCAGTCGAATCGAACATTCTGACCTGATGGTGTTGTTGGCGCGAACGACCCCGAAAGAGCAGACGAAGAAGAAAACCGAGGGTCTGTCGGCGTTTATCGTTGATGTGGGTACTGCGGTAAACAATGGTCTGACCATCAAGCCTATTGAGTCCATGATCAACCACCATTCCTGTGAGTTGTTTTTTGATGATCTGCGCATTCCCGCAGAGAATCTGTTGGGCAAAGAGGGTGAGGGTTTCAAGGTTATTCTCGATGGTATGAACGCTGAGCGTATTCTTATTGCCGCTGAGTGCGTAGGTGATGGCCGCTACTTCGTCGATAAAGCCAGTAAATATGCCACAGAGCGAGAGGTCTTCGGTCGACCCATTGGTATGAACCAGGGTGTGCAGTTTCCCATTGCACGTTGCTATGCAGATATCGAAGCCGCTTGGCTGATGGTTGAGAAAGCCGCCAAAATGTTTGATGAAGGGTTGCCCTGTGGCGCAGAAGCGAATATGGCAAAAATGTTAGCGTCTGAAGCCTCCTGGCGCGCCGGTGACGTGTGTATGCAAACATTTGGCGGTTTCGCCTTCGCCAAGGAATATCACATTGAACGCAAGTTCCGCGAGACTCGGCTGTATCAGATAGCCCCCATCTCGACCAATTTAATCCTGAGCTTCGTTGCCGAACATGTGTTGAAGATGCCCAGGTCGTTTTAATTCAGGAGTGATGTTGTGTTTGAATTACCGTCTCGGGCTTTGCAGTTACGTGATCAAGTGGCACAGTTCTTTAATGAGCGGGTGCTGCCGAATAATTCGCTTTGGCATGCTCAGGCCCGCACTGGGGTCGCCGAGCCTGAGATTGAGCGACAACTAAAGGTCGAAGCTCGAGCGCTGGGTTTGTGGAACATGGCCTTGCCGCGCCTGGCTGACGATGAGCCTGGCATGCGTTGCACTAATCTGGAATTCACCGCTGTGGCCGAGGTGTTAGGACGGCTGGAATGGGCCTCAAGAGTGTTTAACTGCCATGCCCCAGATGTACCTAATATGGAGTTGCTGCAGCTGTTTGCCACGGCGGAGCAAAAAAGTCAGTGGCTTACCCCCTTGCTGGAAGGTCAGATAGGTTCTGCGTTTGCCATGACAGAACCCTGGGCTGCGTCCTCGGATCCGGCAAACCTGGAAACCCGCATTGTCCGTGAAGGCGATGAATATGTAATTAATGGGCGTAAGTGGTTTGGTTCCAACGCCTCCCATGAAAACTGCAGAGTGATGATTGTCGTCGGTGTCACGTCTCCCGATGCGCCCAAGTCGCAGCGCCAGAGTCTCGTGCTGGTGCCCACTAATTCGCCGGGTTTTGAGGTCATTAGAAATCTGCCGGTATTTTCCCATCACTCGAACACCAATACGCATCCTGAGATGGTCTTCAAGGATGTCAGGGTGCCTGTCAGCAACCTGCTGGGTAGTGAGGGCGCAGGTTTTGCCATGGGTCAGGCGCGCCTGGGCCCGGCGCGTTTGCATCACTGTATGCGTGCCATCGGCGAGTGTGAAGTGTTGATCAGTCTGATGGTCAAGCGTTCTCGTGAGCGCACCACCTTCGGCAAGCGAATCGATGAGTACAGCTCGACTCAGGAAGCCATCTCCTTGTCGCGTATCGAGTTAGATCAGTCTCGGCTTTTGGTGCAGCGTGCGGCTTATTTACTGGATACCGTGGGTAATAAGGCGGCGCGGAAACAAATTTCCATGATCAAGGTCGCTGTGTCGCGCATTTATCAGGCGATCGCCGATCGAACCATTCAGATTTATGGCGCTCGGGGCGTGACAGGTGATACTCCTGCGGCTCAGGCCTTCAGTCGAGCCCGCGCGTTTCGCATCTATGACGGCCCAGACGAGGTGCATCTGCAAACGATTGCGCGACTCGAGGCCGGAGAACAAGATGTCGATGGCCCTGTGGGCAACCTGAACCATTACCTGTTCAATGGCGCTGAGTGACCTGACTGAATCCTGGCTAGATTGAACAAGAAAATCCCTGTCAGCCTGATACCGACGAGTGAATCTCGAGTGTCACGTTTGATTTTGTAGTACCGCTGAACCTGAAAGGAATATGCTATGAAAGCAGCTGTTTATTATGCAACAGGCACCCCTGATGTGCTGAAATATGAAGAGATCGCCGACCCCGTTTGTCACCCCCAGGGTATTCTGATCGCTGTTGAGGCAGTCAGTATCGAAGGCGGTGATCTGTTGAATCGCGCCGGTGGCGCTTTGGCTAAAAAGCCCCACGTGGTGGGTTATCAGGCGGCCGGCACAATCATCGAAGTCGGCAGCGAGGTCAAGGATCGCAAGGTCGGACAGCGGGTTGTGACCTCAGGGGCTGATGGCTCTCATGCGGCTATCCGGGCGGTGGCTGCCAGGAGTTCCTGGCTGTTACCGGACAGTTTGAGCATTGAAGAGGGTGCCTGCGTACCGATTCCGTTCGGTACTGCAGACGATTGCCTATTTGAATTTGGGCGGTTGCAAGCGGGCGAAACTGTGTTGATTCAGGGCGGGGCCGGTGGTGTCGGGCTGGCGGCTATCCAGTTAGCAAAGCGGGCGGGGGCGACGGTTATCTCGACCGCATCTAGCCAGACTAAGCTGGATTTTCTGACGTCAGTGGGCGTGGATCACTGTATCAACTATGTGGAATCCGACCTGCTGGCTGAAGTGAGGCGCATCACCAACAACCAAGGGGTCAACTTGGTGGTTGACCCCATCGGCGGTGAGGTGCTGCAGAACAGTATTCGCGCCATGGGCTATCGAGGACGGGTGACCACGGTGGGCAATGCCGGCCGAGAGGTCATGAAGTTTGACCTGAGTGGCTTGATGGGCATGAATCAATATATTCATGGGGTGTTTCTCGGTGCGGAAATCGGCACCGACCGTGTTTACAACATGATTCAGGCGCATATCGAGGCGGTGGCCAACGGCGAATTGAAAGTCTATATCGACAAGCAATTTGCGCTGTCTGATGCCGCGGCAGCCCATGCGCATATTGAAAGCCGCCAGGCCATTGGTCGGGTACTCCTGATTCCCTGATTGCACCAGCCCGTCTGGCCAGGCTATTCAGCTGAATTGAATGGCTTGTCGCCGGGACGATCTGCACGGGTCGCGACTCGATCAAGGGCGCTATCAAGCTGGACCAGGTCAACAAACTCAAGCGTGAGATGAAATTCGCCGAGCGTCTCGCGGCCGAGTCCCAGTTCTTCGAGCCAGGCGAAAGGCTTCAAGTTCGCCCGTGTCTTGCAGGTCATTGAGGTAAGCCTCGGCCGCTCGAGCAAAGTCTATGTCTCTCGCGCCGGCCTGCAGGTCGCACCCGATAGGGTAGATATTCATGTTTAGCTACCTGCATTGGTAAGTGTTTGGCTTCTGACTGGCGCTTGGCGTTAAGGTTCGAAATCAACTCAGATCTATTTCTGAACCAGAGTATTGGCTATTGGTCAGGATCTGGATCGCCAAGCGGCATTGCATGCGGGGTCTTGGTAGGGGCATGATGGTCCTGCGAGGAAATGTCGGAGCAATAATGGAGCCTTCATGAATACTGCTTTTCAAGAACTGCTTGTGTTGCGGGGCCTTGAGCCGCCCACGGAAGCCATTGATTTGGTGGGCCAGGACCCCGTGCTGTCCACCCGTTTTACGTTGGGTGAAACGGCGGCTGCGGTGTTCGCGGCTATCGGTGTTGGGGTGAATGACCTGTGGCAGCTGCAGACAGGACGCCGCCAAGACCTGAGCGTTAAAATACCGCATGCAGCGGCAGCGCTGCGCAGCTACAACTATTTTAATGTAGAAGAGTCTGGTGCCAGTGGTCATGATGCCAGTGCGGCATCAATCAATTGGGCCCTGCAGCAACAGCGCCAGCGTATTTCCACGCCACATCCGACTCGGGATGGTCGATATTTCCTGCCTCACATGGGGTTGCCGCATTTAGCTCAGCGAGCACTGGATGTCCTCAAATGCGACTATGAGCTCGAGGCAGTGATCAATGCCGTGGCGGGCTGGGATGCTTTGGCCTTGGAAGAGGCGATTGCCGCAGTGGGTGGTTGTGGTGCCATGGTGCGCAGTGCTGCTGAATGGGCGGCTCATCCACAAGGTCAGGCCTTGGCAGGGCGGCCATTGGTGGAGATCATCAAGATTGCGGACAGTCCGCCAGAACCGGTGGGGCTGGTGGCTACCGGTCGACCGCTGAGCGGTCTGAAGGTATTGGATTTGACCCGCATTCTGGCGGGGCCAACCTGTGCTCGAACCCTATCCGAACACGGCGCTGAAGTGTTAATGGTGACCGCCGAACATCTGCCGCAGGCTGACATGTTCGTTCGAGACACGAGCCATGGTAAACGTAGCTGCTTTCTCAATTTAGATGTGGACGCTGAGCGCCAACAGCTCCTTGAGTTGGTGCGTACCGCTGACGTGTTCTCCCAGGGCTATCGGCCTGAGGTGCTGGCTAATCGTGGTCTATCACCGGCGGCACTGGCGGAAATTCGCCCCGGCATCATCTATACTTCGATGAATTGCTATGGCTTCGATGGTCCCTTCGCGGCTCGAGCAGGTTGGGAGCAATTGGCCCAAGCGGTGACCGGCATTGCTGCGGAACAGGGTGGCGAAAGGCCCGCATTGCTGCCGGCGGCGGCTTGTGACTACACCACCGGCTATCTCGCCGCTTACGGTACCCTGCTGGCGCTGGGTCGGCGAGCGCGAGAGGGTGGGGCCTATCATGTGCGAGTTTCTTTGTGTCAATCGGCGATGTATCTGCAGCGCCAGCGAAGGGTTGATTACACCCCTGAAGGTATGGATATCGACGCTCGTGATCTGAATGATATTGTGAAGCTGACAGATAGCCCCTATGGCAAGATTCGTCATCTGGGCCCGGTCTTGCGGATGACCGAAACGCAGCCCCGCTGGGATTTGCCGAGTACCCCGCTGGGTTCTCACAAGGCTGCGTGGCAAACCTGAGTTTATCAACACGCAGCGCCTGATACGGTTGCGCAAGGAGGCTCACCGCTAATGGATTTTGTCTGGATTTTGTTTGCCTTTGGCTGTGGCCTTGGGGTGCGCGTGTTCTCGCTGCCACCACTGGTTGGCTATCTTGCTGCAGGATTTATGCTTAATGGACTTGGGGTGCGGCCAGCCGAGGGTTTGCAAACCCTGGCGGATCTTGGCATCACCTTGATGCTGTTTACGATTGGTTTGAAACTCAACCTGCGCGACCTGTTCAAGGTTGAAGTGTATGGCGGTGCGCTGTCGCATCTGGTGCTCTGGACCGGGCTCATCAGTGTGGTGGTCGTGAGCCTGGGCGCGCTGATGCTGCCGCATTTTACGGATATCGATTTTACGGGCGCGGCGCTGCTGGCATTTGCCTGTAGTTTTTCTAGCACCGTCTGCATCGTCAAGCTGTTAGAAGAAAATGGCGAGATGAAAACCCGCCATGGTCAGATCGCCATTGGCATTTTAGTCGTTCAGGATATCGCGGCCGTGTTGTTCCTGGCATTTGCGACCCGCGAGTTACCCTCGTTGTGGGTTGTCTGCTTGGTATTGTTGATTCCGGCTCGACCCGTTCTATACCGCATCATGAATCATGCTGGCCACGGTGAGCTGCTGCCGTTGACCGGGTTTTTTCTGGCGCTGGGCGGGTATGAGCTGTTCAGTTTGCTTAACCTTAAAGGCGACCTCGGTGCCTTGGCGGCAGGGCTGTTATTGAGTCAGCATGCCAAGTCGGGGGAGCTGGCCAAGGCGCTGCTGAATTTTAAAGACCTGTTTTTGATCGGTTTCTTTCTGTCCATTGGTTTCATCGCTTTACCAGACTGGCCCATGGTGGTCAGTGCGGTATTGTTAACCCTGTTGCTGCCCCTTAAATTTTTGTTGTTTTTCGGTTTGTTTATTTTGCTTCGATTGCGGGCTCGCAGTAGTTACCTCGCGTCTCTGGCGCTGACTAACTACAGTGAGTTCGGCTTGATTGTGGCGGTACTGTGTGTCAATACTGGCTGGCTAGACAAGCAGTGGCTGGTGATCCTCGCGCTGACCGTCGCCTTATCTTTCGTCTTTACCAGTGTAGTTCATCGATCGAGCCATGCCCTGTACAGCCGCCACAAGGGCTTTATACGGCGCTTTGAATATCCCCAGCGTCTGGCAGAAGACCTGCAACATGAACCCCTAGGCGCCGAAATTTTGGTGATTGGTCTTGGTCGGGTGGGTAAGGGGGCGTTCCATGCGCTGCAGGCCGATCTCGGTGACAAGGTCTGGGGCATGGATTCTGATATGGCACGAGTTAAGCGCCTGCAAGCCGAGCACCTGCATGTGTTTAACGGTGATGGCGAAGATGCAGAATTATGGGAGAACCTCGACATCTCTAATATTCGCTTGATCCTGCTAGCCCTGCCGTCCATTGGCGACGTTCAAAATATTACGGCCCAGTTAAAAGGCGCTCAGTACGAAGGCAAGATAGCCGCTATCGCGCGCTACGAGGATGAACGAATCACTTTGCTCGCGAGCGGTATTGACCGGGTTTTTAATTTCTATACGGAGGCCGGCAGTGGTTTTGCTGAGGAGAGCCTGGCGATGATTGAGGCCGACAATTCGCAGCCCGAAGAAACGGCCGGCTGAATCCATTGATTGTTCGCGCCCAATGCGTGGGCACGGTATCATCGAATCTTTCATAAGGCAGGGCCCCGAGTTTCAGGGACAGCTAGCCGGTTCTAACATTATTTTGCAGGAGCGGTAATTTATGCCGGATAATCTTCCCGAGGCATTAGAAACGACCCGGTTGAACATGCAACGGTTTATCGATACGGTTCTTGTGCCCCTCGATGGACAGCTGGAAACAACCACAAAAATCCCCTTAGAGATTCAGGAGCAGGTGCGGCAAGCCTCGCGAGCGGCAGGATTTTTCTATCGCACCCAGCCCCTTGAATTCGGTGGTAACCCCGCTGGCACCCTTGAGTTGACACTGCTGCGTGAGATGCTGGCGGCGACCAATACGCGGTTGGCCAGTTACGTCTTTGGCCCCGGACCTGGCTTGTTACATGCGGCTGAAGGCGAGCTTCGCAGCCGTTACCTTGAGCCCTTGATGCGCGGCGAAAAGACCAGCGCCTTCGGTTTTACTGAGCCTGACACAGCGCCTCGACCGACCTGGGCAGTCCTCGAGGGCGACAGCCTGGTGGTCAGCGGTCAGAAATCCTATGTCACCGGTGGCGAGTCCTGTGATTTCGTTTGTATTCTGGTGAATGTTGAGCACCCCGATGGTAGCCGAGCCGGAACCGCGATGGTCGTGATTGACCGCGATGCTGAGGGCGTGAATATCGATAAGGCTTTCACCTCAATGGAAGGCGGTGGGCATGTGTCTATGGTGTTTCAACAGGTCCCTATCCCGGTCACGCAGGTGATTGGTAAAATCGGTGAGGGTATGCCGCGCGCGCTGGGGAATATTGGTAATGTCAGGTTAATGGTTGCCGCGCAAGCCATGGGCATGTGCCTGTGGACCCTTGAGTACGTCGAGGCCCATCTTAAGTCGCCGCATCGCAGTGGCGCGCCGCTCGGCGACCGCGAGGGCGTCAGGTTACGGTATGCTGATATGCGCATCGAAACCTATGTGGCGCGGAGCGCTTTGTATCGTACCGCGAGACTCGTAGAGTCTGGCGAAAACAGTGTCAATGAGGTGATCGCCACTAAAGTTTTCTGTACTGAAACAGCCGGCCGATTGATTGATATGGCGGTACAACTGGTAGGCGGTCAGGCCCTCGTTCAAGGCCACCCACTGGAGGCGCTGTATCGCCAGGTACGGTCTTTGCGTCTGGTGGAAGGTGCCAGCGATCTATTGCGGATCAACCTTGTGAAGGGCCGGCTTGAGCTACAGAAAGGTCGGGTCTGATGCCTGCCTTGCTGACATTTGATCTGAGTCAGGGGCATTGGTCGCTGAGCCGCGCTAGGCTGCGCCAGGTTTTGCTCTTGGATTATTCGCTATTGGACCTTTTTATGCCACTTCGCCGCCTGGTTTGTCTGTCAGTACTGTTTAGTTTTTCTGTCTTGGCGAGCATGCCGACAACCGCTGCTGACGATATGCCCGTTACTCATGAAGGGTCAATTGAAGGAACTAATGATGGGCTGCATGCAGATATGACCCAGATTGGTGACCAACTGTTGTTGATACTGCCGAGCTTGCACGCTGAGTCTGTAGACCGTGAAGCCCTGCGTCAGAACATGCAGCGCCTGGGGCAATTACTCGATCAGGCTCAACCGCATTTGCAGCAGGCGCCCGGCGACTATAGCCGCACCTATCAGCAGCCTTATGACATGTTGCGTGAAAGTCTGGCGCAGGCGCTAGAGATGACTGACGTCGCTAATCTGAAGTTTGTGAAGTCCAGTCTGACTGAAACCTTCGAGCTCTGTGCTGCCTGCCACACGCAGGACAAACAATCTCGGCGCATTCTTGGAATCAGTAAAATTAAGGCGCTAGATGAGTTTTTGGCGGGTGAGTATAGCTACCTGACTCGAGACTATGAATCTGCATTGGTTTCCTTTGCTAATGTTTTGGATGCTAACGCGAGCACCCCAGATGACAGGTCAAAGGCGCTTAACAGGATTTTGATTATCGAGGTTGAGGTTAAGGCTGATTTGGGCGCTGGCATCCAGCAGCTCGAGCTTTTGCGGGGCTTGGGTAAAGGCGATGGTGCGGAACTCGCGCAGTTGGGCGACTGGATTGAAGTATTGCGGCAGGTGCAGTTGGCGCCGAAAGCCGCCTCGCCACTCCATAAGAAAAGCATTCTCGAACTGGATACTTTTTTGCGCCTGCGCTGGCCGACGATTCAGGCCGGTCTGAACTGGCATGGTCAAACCGCTTATTGGATGGTGATCCGTGGTGAGCTGAATCGTTTGCTGGGGAGTGCCGCCGATGCCGCGGAAATGCCGCGGCTATATTATTGGCTTGCGGTCAGTGATCGGGCGTTGAACTATCAGTTTTTTGATTCATTATCGCGACGCTATCTCGAGCAATGTATTGCGCAATATCCCGCTCATGCCTATGGGCAAAAATGCTTGAGTGAGTACGAGACGCTAGTGACGACCTCGTTTTCAGGCTCCGCCGGTACCTTCGTGCCCGTGCAAATTCAGCAGCGGCTGGACACCATGCGCAACCGCGTCAAGGGCGTGAAACCCTAGTTTTGCCCTTGACGGCGGTTGAGATAGGCTGCGGCTTAATGCTTGTTAATGCCTGTTAATGCCTGTTAATGCTTAGGGTCGATAAGAAAACTGGGTCGATCCTGTGCTGACGGTGCCAGCCACGAGCTTGGCCCAACGACAGAGATGTAGGCGCGTATCTCGAGGGTCAATGATCTCCTCAATTTCAAAAAATTCCGCAGACCGGAATGGTGAGCGTAGTCGATTGAGGCGCTGTTTGATCTCGGCCAGATGGGCGTCGTAATCACTGACTTCGGCCAGCTCGGCTTTATAGGCAACCTCAATCCCGCCTTCGATGGGCAGCGAACCCCAGTCGCCAGAGGGCCAGGCGATTCTAAAGTGATGCTTGCCAGGTTTTTTGTTCGAGGCCCCCGCAACCCCGAATGCCTTGCGTACCACAACACTGCAGAAGGGCACCGTGGTCTGGCCGAGGGCAGCTAAGGCCTGTGAGCCAAAACGTATGGTGGCGCTTTCTTCAGATTCTTTGCCGATCAAAAATCCGGGGCAGTCGATCAGGTGAATTAAGGGTAGGTGGAAGGTTGAGGCCAGGTCACAGTGTCGAACCAGCTTGCGACTGGCATCGGCTGTCCAGGCACCGCCATAGATCATGGCATCCTCGGCAAACACCGCCACAGGAATGCCATTGAGCCGCGCCAAACCGCAAATGATGGACTTACCCCATTGCTTGCCAATCTCAAAGAACGAATCCTGATCGAAGACGCTATTGATGATTTTGCGCATCTTGTAGACCTTTCGCGGGTCTCGAGGAATGATGTTCATGAGTTGTTCGTCGCGACGATCGACGGGATCATGACAGGCCACCCTGGGTGGCAATGCATCGACGTTAGAAGGCAAGTAGGACAGAAAACGTCGGGCCATAGCAAAGGCCTGGGCTTCTGACTCAGCCTCATCGTCAATAGCGCCGTTACGGGTATGGATTCGGCTGGATCCTAATTCTTCCTTGCTAACATCCCCCAGGCTGGCCCAGTCCACGAGGGCGGGCCCAGCAATCATCATTTGCGCAGTATCTTTGACGATTACCGAGTAATGAGACGTCGTCACCCGTGCGGCGCCGATACCGGCGACAGATCCGAGGGCCAGAGACACAGATGGTGCCACGCCCAAGTGGCCGACAATGGTGTCCCAGCCGGCGATCTGAGGAATGTAAGTTCGCCCGGCGGTTTCAATGGTCTTTACCGAGCCACCACCGCCCATGCCATCTACCAGTCGGATGTGGGGCAAGCCCAGTTCCAGCGCTAGCCCTTCGGCTTGCATGCGCTTGGCGCCGATAGACGCATCGGCAGATCCGCCGCGAACGGTAAAGTCATCGCCTGAGATCATCACTGCTCGGCCATCAATCTCGGCCGTGCCAAAGATATAGTTTGAGGGCGTGAAGCTCACTAGGTTGCCGTCATTATCGTATTGCCCAACGCCGGCGAGTTTGCCTACTTCGTGAAAGCTGCCTGGGTCAACAATGGCGTCAACCCGCTCTCGAATCGTCAGTTTGCCAAATTCATGTTGGCGAGCGACTTTGTCCGCGCCGCCCATGGCCTCTGCGAGAGTCCCGCGATGATGAAGTTCGTCAATCTCTTTATCCCAGCTCATCGTTGTCTGCCTTGTAATGTAATATGTGTGATGTGTGGATTGATCTAAGGTTGCACTCTGTTACCGCATACTAGCAAGGATTTTGGTTGCTGTGCGCAGCAATTCCATCGGGGTTTTTTCTGCGGGTAAGGCGCGGAAATTTGTTAGACTCCCAGGTTCAATAGCGGCAGGTAGGGCAAGGCGATGAAAGAATACCGACAACACCGATTTACCGCGCCTAAAGGTGCAACGCAGATACTCTTGGTCCGCCATGGCGAATCTCGTGCTGCGAGTCTTGAAAATCCCTTTCCCCTCGTGGCTGGGCAAGGTGATCCTGAACTCGCTAATGCTGGGCGAGAGCAGGCAGAACGGGTTGGTGAAAGACTTCGACACTTGCCTATAGACGCTATCTACGTCACCAATTTGACCCGCACTCATGAGACCGCGGCGCCCCTAGCCGGCCATCTAGGACTTGAGCCTATCGAGGAGCCTGATCTGCGGGAAGTTCACTTGGGTGATTGGGAAGGGGGCTTGCTGCGGATCAAGGCCTTTGATAATGACCCGATTTACCAGCAGATGCAGGCCGAGCAACGCTGGGATGCGATTCCCGGTGCAGAGTCCAGAGCGCAGATTCATGCTCGAGTCGAAAGAGCTTTGGGGAAGATCGCGGCACGCCACCCAGATCAGCTGATCGTTGCCGTTGTGCATGGTGGCATTGTCGGGCATATCTTGTCCCATGCCTCCGGTTCGGCGCACTTTGCATTTAACGGCTGCGACAATGGTTCAATCAGTCAAATAGTGATGGTTGAAGGGAAAATGATCGTCAGAGGGTTTAATGACACAGCGCACCTGTTAGAAACGACATTGAATGCCCTGCCGACCTAAAAAAGCCTCAGTTGAAGCAGACTAACCGTGTCTCGTCGATTTTTTTGACGACTCTGTCGTGAGCAGTAAAGCGAATCGTTGCTGATCGAACGCGAGCGCATCCGCGTCACGATCAGCAACATTTCACTATCTGCTTCACTATCTGCATCGCCATCTGCATCGCCATCTGCATCGCCATCTGCATCGCCATCTGCATCACCATCCGCTCGAAAGCGGCGCCAACGCTGCCTGTTCAGGCAGCGGCTGATCATGCAGAGTCTGGCCGCGCTGTGTCGATGTGGCGGGTCATGGCGTCATGATTTGTTCCGGTAAAGCATGACGAGTTGATCGTCGTGAATGCCCGGCTCTTATGATTTCAGGGGCTGTTTTGTTGAATTTGGCGGTCCTCGTCAGTTGAAGTCCTTGATGGCGCCGAGTATTTGGCGACAGGTCAGTTGACCGACAAGTTTACCGTCAACGACGATTGGTCGACGCCGATGTTTATGATCCAGCATGGATGTTGCGACTGTGACGATGTCATCAGTAGGCTGGTTGACTTCAACCTCTGTGGTCATTATCTCGCTGACTAGCGCGCCGCCTGGATCAGCGCCGTTGTAAACGGAAGTGATCAGGGCGCGCAGGCAATCGAGTTCCGAGAGCATGCCCACCAGGTTGTTGTCTGCATCGACGACCACCACGCCCGAGACTTTGTTCTCCAGGATTTTCCGGGAAGCGTCATGAATGTTCATATCCGCCGTCACGGTGACGGGCTTGTGCTGCATGTATTGACTCACCTCGACTGACTTTGCCATAACGCTTCCTCTTTGAGTTGATTGTAGAGTTGCAGGATGTCGCAGATCGTCCAGCCACGTTAGCGCATATTTCCTATTGGCGGCAAAGACAATGTAGCGCGTAGCTGGCAAAATGTACGTATGATTAACGTTTTCGGTGGAGCTTCAGGATGTTGATGATAATGTTGTCGAGACTGTATCTGGCATTTTTGCTGATGGGCATGAGTGCCACGGTGTCTGCCGCGACTGAGACTGAGCAGGTTTTGGCCTCCTTGCAGGGCTATGAATGGCAGCTAGACCGAGAAAGGCTGGCAGGGTTGCCTGTGGACAGTTGGCGAACGCTGCTTGATATCGCTCAGGACGCAGATCAATTGGACTATGTCAGAGCCCGCGCGGCGGCGTCGCTCACAGCCTTCCCGAATGAAGATGTCTGGCGGTTTTTTATCCAAAGTACGCAGGCTTCAACCGCGGTTGTGTCCCGTCGGCGCGGCGTCGATGGTTTGTGTGCTGCGTTTCATGAGAGTCGCGCGGCCGCCTTGGAAGCCGCGTTGGTGCCATTGCTGCGCGAAGCTGACCCGCATTTGCGCGTTCAAACTGCGGCGTGTTTGCAGCGGTTAGATACGGAGACGAGTCGTGAGGTGTTGGCGGTTTATCGAGCGGCGATTGCCCAGGACTGGGAAGCGCGAGCTGTGAGCATTGATCGCAGGCATGCCAAATGAGCAGTTTGAGCCCAACTGTCATGAATGGACTGACTCCTCAGGAGTTGGCAATATTTCATCGCGATGGCTATCTGGTCCGGCGAGGTCTGACCGATGCGGCGACTTGTGACGCCATCGTTGAGATGGCGCAAACCCATCTCGAGGTCAATTTGGCGCCCATCGAGTATGAGGCCGACCTGCAATATCCAGGTGCGCCCAAGTCGAAAGAGGCGCCCGGTGGAGACACCTGTCGGCGCCTGTTGCATGCTTATTCGCGGGGTGATGTTGTTCGTGACTGGGCGGTCAGTGAAGGCGTTAAACAGACGTTGCAGGCGCTGCTGGACTCGCCGGATAATGTCTTATCTCAGTGCCATCATAACTGCATCATGACGAAACAACCGGGGTACAGTAGTGCCACCCTGTGGCATCAAGATAATCGTTACTGGGCCTTTGATGAGCGCAACCTGATCAGTGTTTGGTTGGCTGTGGGTGACGAAACCACTGAGAATGGATGCCTGAGAGTGATTCCCGGTACCCATACACTGGACTTCGAGCCGGGCCGCTTTGATGCGGCGTTGTTTTTGCGACCAGACCTGGCGGACAACAAGGCCCTGATTGCTCGAGCCAAGCCGGTGCCGCTGGAGAAGGGTGACGTACTGTTTTTTCACAGTAAGTTATTTCATGCGGCGGGCAGAAATCGTAGCCCGGAGACGAAATTTTCCTTGGTCTTTACCTACCATGCAGCCAGTAACCACCCAATTGAGGGCACACGATCGGCCCAATTCCCAGGAATTCCGCTTTAAGTGCATTCAAGCTTCGAACTGGGGCACACTCAGTAGGGCCATCATGCCACGCAGCAGCTCTTCTCTGGATGTGCCCTTGCGCCAGGCAAACCCAATGTCGCGATAGAACCGTTTAATCGGTAAGCGTTCGGTGGCGATCTGAGTGCCTTGCAGTACGCCAGCTTGGATGACCATGTCTGGAATTAGGGTGACGCCCAGATCGTTATCAACCATTTGTAGCAACATTTGCAAGCTGTTGGCGCCAAAGGTGTGAATCTTTTTCTGGTTCTTTAGCCGACACCCCGCCAGGGCATGATCTCTTAGGCAATGACCGTCATCTAGTAACAGCAGGCTCTCATCTGGGAGTGCGTCGAAGTCATGGTCGGAATGCGTCAGCAATCGAGTTTTTTGATGATAGGCCAGGTGCATACCTTCGCGATAGATGACCTGGGTTTGAATTTGTCCCGCATCATAGGGGAGTGCTAACAGCGCCAAGTCGAGCTTATTGTCGAACAACTCCTGAATCAAGTTGGCGGTGGTGTCCTCGCGAATATAGAGTTTTAGCTTCTCGAACTGCTGACCGATCGCCATGACATATTGACTGATCAAGTAGGGCGCAATGGTGGGGATGACACCGAGTCGGACGGGTAGCGACGTGGGGTCTGACAAAGAGCGCGCATTATCTACCAGGTCTTGAGTCTGGCGAATGATTTCGCGGCTGCGTTCAGCGATTTGCTTGCCGAGCTGGGTGAAGGCTACAGACTTATTCGTACGCTCCACCAGCGTGACGCCCAGCGAAGATTCAAGCTCTTTGATGCCGGTACTCAGCGTGGACTGAGTGACGTTCACTAGCTTGGCGGCATTGCCGAAATGTTGCGTCTCTTGCAGCGCAACCAAATACTGAAGTTGTCGAATCGGTGGTAAGTGCATGTGTCGCCCTCGCGTTTCTTGCTTGGGTGAGTTTATCCAATAACGAGAGTTCGATCAATTAAAGCGATCGAAACAAGTAAAACAATTCGTTTTATGTATCGTTAGTTCCTCTCTAGTATGGCCGTCATTGCGCTACCGAGTGCAAAAACCTAAATCGATGACAGGCAGGATGCGAGGGATATGACCATGAATACCGTGAGCAACAAAGAAGGGCAAGCCGTACCCAATGTGACTTTTCGAACCCGCGATGACGCCGGCTGGCAGGATGTCACCAGCCAGGCGCTGTTCGACGGCAAAACAGTGGTGGTGTTTTCGCTGCCCGGTGCTTTCACGCCCACCTGTTCAGCCACTCACCTACCCCGTTACGAGGAGCTGGCGCCGGTCTTTGCGGCCAATGGTGTGGATGAGATCGTCTGTGTCAGCGTCAATGATGGCTTTGTGATGCAGGCTTGGCAGCGGGACCAGGGGATCGAGAAGGTCCGGGTAATCCCCGATGGCAACGGTCACTTCACTGCCGGCATGGGTATGCTGGTTGATAAGGAAGACCTGGGCTTCGGCAAGCGCTCTTGGCGTTATTCGATGCTGGTTAAAAACGGCGTCGTCGACAAAATGTTTGTCGAACCTGACCTGCCAGGGGATCCGTTCACGGTATCTGATGCGGATACGATGCTGGCCTATATCAATGCCAGTGCCAAGGCGCCAGAACCTGTGGCAGTCATCAGTCGAATAGGTTGTCCCCACTGTCAGCGGGCCAAGGACTTACTGACTGCGCAGCAGATTCGCTTCAATGAGATCGTGGTGGGGCGTGATATCGATCAGGTGGCCATGCGCGGTCTGACAGGTTCCATGTCGGTGCCTCAGGTGTTTATCGGCGGTCAATTAATCGGGGGTGCCGATGAACTAACCACCTATTTGGCGAAAGCCAGTTAGCCAATCGAAAGCTGGTTCCATCTCGGGCCAGCTTTTTTTCGCATGATGATCGAGGCGCGCAGGGTCCCAATTCAGCCCAAAATCAGCCCTTCAAAAGTCGCACTTAAAGACGGCGCTCGAAAACCACGCTTAGAGGCCGTTATAGCCTGCGTGAATGCACGATTTTGGGTTGAACGAGTCGCACCTTCAGCGCCGGTTAGTTGACGGCTGAAGCGGGTGGCTGAAGAAACGGGGCTGCCGGGATGAGAGGCGATGCATTCATTGTTGGATCGATTGCGATGACGCACCAAGGAGCCGTCGATTGATCTGCTTGATTCGACTGCTTTTGGGTTGTTGTAAGCCTTAATTTATCGGTAGAATCATTGGCGGAACGTCGCGTCAGTAGCGTTGGCGTTTATATCTGAGTAACGTCAGAGAAGCCGAAAATAACACAGGAAAGAACTATGTCAGTTGTCGAGGAAATGAGCGCAGCGGTGCAAGCCCGAGTGTTGGAGGGCGTGGTCGTCCGTTTTGCCGGTGATTCTGGTGACGGCATGCAGTTAACCGGTAATAACTTTACCGAGGCAACAGCAATCTATGGCAACGACCTGGCGACTTTTCCAGACTTCCCCGCGGAAATACGGGCGCCTGCTGGGGCGACATTTGGCGTTTCGGCTTTTCAGATCTATTTTGGTTCCGATGATGTGACCACCGCTGGTGATGCGGTGGATGTGCTGGTGGCGATGAATCCCGCAGCGCTGATTACCAATTTGAAGGATCTGGTGGACGGTGGACTCATTGTGGTTGATGCCGACGCCTTCACCGATAAGAACATGCAACGCGCCGGCTACAAGGCCAATCCCCTAGAAGACGGCTCGTTGGATGCCTATCGTCTGCTCTCTATTGATATCAGCAAGCGGGTACTCGATACCGTCAAACCCTTTGGCCTGAGCCACAAGTTTGGTTTGCGCTGCAAGAACATGTGGACGCTGGGCTTAACCATGTGGCTGTTTGATCGTAGTCGTGACGCCGCCATTGCTGGTTTGCGCAAGAAGTTCGCGAAAATGCCTGACATTGCTGAAGCTAACGTGGCGGCGATCAATGCCGGTCATGCCTTTGGTGAGACCACGGAACTGCCCGCCGGGATCGAGATATACCAGGTGCCGCGAGCGCAAGTTGCGCCGGGTTTATATCGTAATATCACTGGTTCAGAAGCGCTGGCTTATGGGTTACTGGCCGGTGGCCAATTGGCTGATCTACCCATCGTGTTTGCCTCCTACCCCATCACGCCGGCTTCAAGCTTGTTACATACCCTATCCGGCCAGAAACACTTCGAAGTCGTCACCTTTCAAGCGGAAGATGAAATTGCGGCAGTCTGCGCGGCCATCGGCGCGTCTTTTGCCGGTTCTCTGGGTATCACCTCAAGCTCGGGACCGGGGATTTCGCTGAAGGCCGAAGCCATTTCGTTGGCCTGTGCCGTGGAATTACCTCTGGTGATCGTGAATACCCAGCGTGGTGGACCCTCGACTGGCCTGCCGACCAAAACGGAGCAGTCAGATTTATTTCAAGCCATTTATGGGCGTCATGCGGACACGCCGCTGCCGGTCATCGCCACCTCAACGTGTTCTGATTGTTTTGAAGTCGCCATTGAAGCCGTCAGGTTGGCGACTAAATATCGAACACCGGTGATTATTCTCAGCGATGGCTATTTAGCGAATGCCTCCGAGCCCTGGCAACTGCCTGACTTTAATGACTACGAGGGTTTTCCCGTGGTGCATGCCACCGAGGTCGAAGGTTTTTCTCCCGCAAACCGAGACCCTGATACCTTGGCCCGTGTTTGGGCCAAGCCGGGAACACCCGGGTTGGAACACCGGATTGGGGGTATCGAGCGCGATGCGGTGACCGGTGATATCTCCTACGACGCCGAAAATCATCAGAAGATGACATTGATGCGACAAGCGAAAATAGATGGGATCGCTCGAGACATTCCCCTGCAGACCGTCGATCAAGGCAATACAACGGGTAAGCTGGCAGTGGTTGGCTGGGGTTCGACGTACGGTGTGATTCACCAGGCGGTAAAGCGAGCCCGCCAGTCGAAGCTGGATGTGTCCCACATCCATATTCGTTATATGTGGCCCATGCCGGCCAATCTGGGTGACTTGCTTAAGGGTTTTGATCAAGTGTTGGTTCCGGAAATGAATACGGGCCAGCTGATCGATATTCTTCGCGCTGAGTATTTGATTGATGCCAAAGGCTTAAGCAAGGTCTCTGGTCAGCCCTTTAAGATTCGAGAAATTGAAGCCGCGATAAAAGCCAAGATGGAGAGCAAATAATGAATGCCCCACTTACGATGAAAGATTACGAAACAGATCAGGAAGTGCGTTGGTGTCCAGGCTGCGGTGATTACGCCATTTTGAAAACCCTGCACAAGTTTATGCCGACCCTGGGCCTGCCCAGAGAAAACAGTGTATTTATCTCAGGTATCGGTTGCTCTTCGCGTTTTCCCTATTACATGAATACCTATGGCTTCCATACGATTCATGGTCGAGCACCGTCACTGGCCACGGGCGTCAAGCTCGCTAACCCAGAGTTAGATGTGTGGGTTGTCACCGGCGATGGTGATGGACTGAGCATCGGTGGTAACCATATGTTGCATGTTTTGCGTCGCAACGTAGATCTACAAATTTTATTGTTTAATAACGAAATTTATGGCCTGACCAAGGGCCAGTACTCGCCGACCTCGAAGGTAGGTACCCGTTCACCGTCGACCCCCCATGGCTCGGTGGATCGGCCTTTAGACCCTTGCAGTTTTGCACTGGGTGCTGGTGCGCAATTTGTTGCCCGCTCAATTGATACGGAAATGAAGCACCTGACTGAAATGCTGGGGCGTTCCCACAGCCATAAAGGCGCGTCTTTTCTCGAGATTTTGCAAAATTGTCCGGTCTACAACGACGGTATCTTTGAGCAAGTGAAAAACAAGAAAACGGCCGCTGATAGCCGCGTGGTACTACAAAACGGTGAGCCCATGTTGTTCGGTAAAGAGCTAGACAAGGGTATTCGCCTGAACACCAGCCTGCTGCAGCTCGAAGTTGTGACCCTAGGTGAAGAGGGCGTCACACTGGCTGACATTTTGGTTCATGATGAGTCGAATAAGGTGCTGGCACAGATGCTCGCCGGTATGCATGGGCCAGATTTTCCTGAGCCAGTGGGTGTGATCTTCTGTGCCGACGTGAGCGGTTATATTGAAGATGTCTATGCTCAACGCATTAAGGTGCGTGAAGCGAGACCGCCAGCAGATATGAATGCCTTGCTGCGTAGTGGTCACACTTGGCAGGTTGATTAATTCACGAACGGGTGTAGCTGTGCTGCACTCGTTCCAGATTAAGACCTGATATCCTTAGTGCGGCACTTTGCTGTCGCCTAGCGTGACTCAGGGTCAACAAGGCGTCGTTATCAGTGTCCCTCGTTAGGGGCACCCCGTCAGCTAGGCAACTGGTAAGCGCCGGGCAATACACGGCTAGTCCAGGGCAATGACGGTGGGCTGCAAGCTCAGGCTTGCGGCAGCCGCGACTCGTTAGTTCAAGTGGCCGCACTACTGCATGTCGTGGTGCTCGGCATCAGGCCCAATCGAGGAGGTTGACCTCAATGATCAAAAACTTATTCAAATTAAAACAAAGGTAGTACACATGACGGACTTTAGCGCCGAAGAAAATACTGGAACGATTCCAGTGCAGGAAAAGCATCAGTTTGATGTGGCTGCACTGCAAAAATTCATGGAGCAACAGGTGGAAGGCTATCAAGGTAGCTTGACCGTTGAAGAATTTGCCGGCGGCCAATCGAATCCAACGTACTTGCTTCATGGGGGTGGCACGCAATATGTACTGCGCAAAAAGCCTAGTGGTGAGTTGCTGAAGTCAGCCCATGCCGTAGATCGAGAGTACCGCGTGTTGACTGCCCTTCAGGGTGCTGATGTGCCGACGGCGAAAACCTATGCCTTCTGCGAGGACGAGTCTATTCTGGGCACCATGTTTTATATCATGGAATACCTTGATGGTCGGGTGATCTGGGATAGTACCGCGGGCCCCTATAGTCCTGTGGAGCGAGGTGAGATTTGGGATGCGGCCAATGCCGCTGTAGCAAAGCTACATAGTGTGGATTTTAATGCGGTTGGCTTGTCAGAGTACGGCAAACACACAGACTATATTGCTCGCCAGATTAATCGCTGGTCTAGCCAATATGAGTACACCAAGACGATTGAAAACCCTTACATGGACGAACTGATCGCCTACTTGCCGGGTAATATCCCGCTGGATACGTCGTGCACCATCGTCCACGGCGATTTACAGATCGCGAATATGATGATGCATAAGGATAAGAATGAGGTTATTGGTATTCTTGACTGGGAGCTAAGTACCCTGGGCAGTCCCTTGTCTGATTTTGCCTATATGTGTCGTCCCTATCGGGATGCCCTGCGCGGCGCTGATCTGAAATCTTTGGGGATCCCCAGCGAGGAGGCTTTCGTTGAGGCCTATTGCCGACGTACTGGACGTGATGGCATTGATAATTGGGATTATTACTTGGCGTTTAATATGTTTCGTTTGGCTGGCATCCTTCAGGGTATTGCCAAGCGGGTGCTGGACGGCACAGCAGCCAGCAAGCAAGCTGAGGCTGCCGGTGCCGGTGCCTATGACATGGCGAAATTGGCCTGGGCTCAAATTGATAAGAGCGTCAAACTGGATTAGACGAGGCGTTCCCAACGAGGTTCCTAGCGCTGCAATTGAGAGACTCAATATGTTGATATTGGCCACCACTGAAAGAGAATACCCTTGGGGTACTTTACGGTCTACCCATGCCAGTAAGGTGAAAGTGATTCTCGAAGAGAAGGAGCTAGCCTATCGGGTCGAGCGGCTTCACCCGGGTGACCTATGGAAAAAGCCGGCGGAGCTGCTGGCTAAACATCCGCTGGGTAAGGTGCCCTATCTGCAGTTGCCGGATGGTGCCTGCATATTTGATTCCACTGTGATTAATGAGTACCTGGAGGACCGGTATCCACATAATGCCTTGAAACCGAACCGTGACTGGGAGTTGGCGCAAATGCGGATGCAGGAAACCTTTGCTGACGAGGCCTTTCTGGTCGGTGATCTACCGAAGATTTGGATGCCCTATTGGGTCAAGCCAGAGTCCCGTGACGAGGCCTTGATGGAGGCCGGCAGGGCGGGGTTGCGTGCGCGTGGCTTGCCCTATCTAGAGTCGCAGTTAGGGGAACGTGGATACTTATTTGAAGATTTTTCTCTGGCGGATGCGCCCTATATGGCGGCTGCTATGGTGCTTGAGGTTGATGGTATGGTACTCACTGACTTCCCCGCCTGCGCTGCTTATTTTGAGCGCTTACGGGCACGACCCAGTTACCGCGCCATCAGCCCCAAGACCTCATTAGAGGATTCCGCCGGGCGCGGTTAGATCGAAAAAGACGCGCCTAGTACAAGCGAGTACAAACGAGTACAAACGAGTACAAGCGAGCGGGCCATTCCAGTGGTGTTATCCCTGCGCTTAAAAGCCCTTGATGTCTGGGTCCAGCTGGACCCCGAATGAGTTCAGTGCCATGGATACCATGGTGTACTGACCACAGGTAAATACCAGATCCATCATTTGCTGATCCGTGAAGTCGGCCTTGAGGCCTTGCCAAGTTTCGTCAGAGATGAAGGCGTCATTGTGCAATTCATCCGCTGCGCGAAGCAGCAAGGCGTCGTGGGTTGACCAGCCGGCCTCGGCGCCAGTTTTTATCATCTCGATTTCGTTCTCAGCAATGCCAGCGCGCTTGCCGATCACCACGTGCTGGCCCCATTCGTAGCCCGCCTGGCACAGCCAGCCGATGCGCAGAATCAGAATCTCTCGATCTCGAGGCGGCAGGGTCGACTTAGACAGAATGTGGTTGCCGAAGACTAACCAGCGTTTGGCTAATTTGGCATGATTGGCCATGGTCCGAAAAATATTCTGCACTGAACCGCGCATCTTCTGACCATTGAGTATTTCGGCTTGCTCTGCGGTCCATTGGTCTTCATGCAAGGCGGGAATTCTAGGCTTGGTGAGTCTCATGCTGTGCTCCGGAGTGACGTGTCGACCACTATAAGAAATTTCGTCCGGCAGTGCTATGATCTGACCATCCTAATTATCTGAGTCGTGAGTCCTATGTCTGATCTCATTCTGCATCACTATCCTGAGTCACCGTTCTCCGAAAAAATCCGTTTGCTGCTGGGGTATAAACAGGCCAGCTATCAGGCTGTAGCCATTCCGGTGATTCAACCTAAACCAGACTTGATGGCATTGACGGGTGGCTACCGGAAAACGCCCGTACTGCAGATCGGCGCTGATATTTATTGCGATTCCGCCTTGATGGCCCGTGTAATCGACCGGCTCTACCCGGATAACACGGTATTCCCGACAGCTTATGAAGCGGTAGCGGGTGGCATGGCACACTGGACCGATACCTTGTTATTTAAATGTGCGGTCGCTATGGCCTTTCAACCTCGGGCGTTGGCGTCCCATGCGCTATTTTCTGACCCCGAGGCCGCCGCCGCGTTTATGGCTGACCGCGCCGAATTTACGCGGGGTTCGACGGAACTGAGCATGGATTTCTCGATCGCTCAGCCTTACTTTTTGATGCATTTAAAGCGGCTTGATTTGCAGCTGACGAGCCAGTCTTTTCTGCTCGGTGAAGTGCCCTCGATCCTGGACTTTTCTACTTACCACTGTTGTTGGTTTGTCCACAACAACGAAGCAATTCGAGACACCTTCGCGCCATTCCCCGAAGTCCTGGCCTGGATGAAGCGGATGCGGGCATTTGGCCATGGTGAGTTAACGCCAATATCGGGTGCGGCTGCGCTAGCTGTCGCTGCAGCTGCAACGCCAGTCACAGAGCCGGTGGTTAAGGCGATGCAGGTTGATGGGCTGGCGGCTGGCGACAGGGTTAATATCACTCCGATCGACTATGGTTTGTTCCCTGTGGAGGGCAGATTGTTAGTCGCCTCGTTAGAAGAGTTGGCCGTGGTGCGGGATGACCCGCAGCTTGGCCAAATCGTCGTACACTTTCCCCGTCTAGGCTTTAAAGTCGAGAAAGTTTGAGGTCTGCTATCAGCCAATCTTGGGTAACAGCTGCTCAACCAGCTTGACCCAGTAACTGGCGCCGATAGGCAGAATAGCATCGTTAAAATCGTAGCCAGGGTTGTGCACCATGCATGAACCCTCGCCATCGCCATTGCCGATCCAAATATAGCTGCCGGGTTTCGCTTGCAACATATAGGCGAAATCCTCTGAACCCATGGCCGGCTTCGGATTCAGGTTGACCCGGTCTGCGCCCACCACACTGGCCGCGGCCTGGGCGGCCATATCCGTCTCGGCTTGGGCGTTCACCGTGGGTGGGTAACGTTTCTCATAGAAAAATTCGGCCTGGGCACCGAATGCGCTACAAATTTGCTCCGCTATGATGCGCATTTTGTTCTCCATCATGGCTTGGACCTTCGGCGAGAAACACCGAGTGCAGCCATGGATTTCGACAGATTCCGGGATGACATTATAGGCATCGCCGCCATGAAACTGAGTCACGCTGATGACCGCTGCGTCTTGAGGATCAATAGAGCGACTGACGATGGACTGGAAAGCCTCGATAATCTTGGCGCCAATCAGGATGGGGTCAACACTGAACTGGGGCATGGCCGCATGGCCACCGCGGCCAGTGACCTTGAGTTTGAAGATGTCGAATGCGGCCATCATGGGTCCCGGTTTAATGGCAAAGGTACCGACGGCCATGCCGGGTATATTGTGCATGCCGAAGACCGACTCCACCGGGTACTTGTCGAATAAACCGGCTTCGATCATCGCCCGACCGCCGCCTTCATTTTCTTCTGCAGGTTGGAAAATAAAGTTTACCGTGCCTTCAAAGTCGCCAGATTCCGCCAGGTATCGGGCGGCGCCCAGGAGCATGGTGGTGTGCCCATCATGACCACAAGCGTGCATTTTGCCAGGGTGGGTTGAAACATGGTCGAAGGTATTCTGCTCAACGATGGGTAAAGCGTCCAGGTCGGCCCGCAGGCCGATGGCGCGATTGCCGCGGCCGCGCGTCAAGGTGCCGACCACGCCAGTGCCGGCGATACCGGTTTCAACCTCTAAGCCAAACTCACGTAATTTATCGGCCACCAGTTGTGCCGTGCGATGTTCTTCAAAGGCAGTTTCAGGATGCGCGTGGATATCTCGTCGCCAGGCTTGCATGTCAGGTTGGAACTGCTCAATGGCTTTGATAGTTTGCATAGGTGGAGACCTTAATGACTGAGTTCGTTTGTTAAAGCCGGTTGGTATAAGCTCGTTCAATGAGCATGTTGGTGCAGCCGACTTGATCGATTTGAGATCACGCAATGACTGAGTCGGCAAGCCACGTGGGGATTCATGGAAAGACTGTATGACGAGTTTGGGTCGAATGCAAATAGCCCGAGTACTGGCTAGCGCAGCCACTGAACCCGTGTACCTATAGCCTAGGGTATTGCGGTACTCAGAAGTTGTCTGACTGCGGTCGCGATGGCGGCGACATGACTGTCAGTATCCTGCGCCAGTACACGGTTGATCTCGCGCAAGGCGCTGTCCAGTTCCAGTACATATTCCGAATTGGGTCCGCTGGGTCCGGTTGAGTCGACAATTTGTCGAGCGATACTGTCTACCGGTGCCTCACCCAGAAAGCTGGAGTTCCTTGGGTTCGCATAGTAGGTGAGGCCGGTGACTACCTCGGTAGGGCTGAAATGGATCGGTAATTGCAGTTGGTCATAGCCGCCCTGTTCTCGATGGTCGAGTCCGGCTAATACCGTTGAGGTTAGCTTCGGGTCTATGCGATAAGCCATGCCCGCACAACAAGCCTCAAGATCCTCAATCAGCGTTACGACTCGACCCGGCGCGCCGGGCATGCCTCTATGATCTGAGGAGCCTTGCCAGAACCTTCTTGAAAAGTCACGAATATAGGCCGGGCGCTGCTCAACAAAAGCAAAGTCGGCGCGCCAGATCAGCGAGCCGTAACCGAAAATCCAAAGGGGTGATGAAGATGCAGAACTTGTCATGAACGTGCCATTAGTTGCCGAGGCGATAGCGTAATTTTACTACTAAAACATCTACTAATCGCTCGGTCCATGAATCCGTGAGCAGGTTGCTGAAACTCTCTCTCGGGCGGCTCGGGACATTGGAACCCCGGGTATACACGACAAACAGGTCAGACAATGGTGCGATTTCCCAGCGATACCTGGCTTGAAATGTTAAGCGCGAGATACTGAAGTCGCGCAGGTCGTCGTCCGCAGGTTTTACCACGGGCTCCAAACGACCGTCGCCGGCGGGTACTGCCCAACGACCATCTTCAAAAGCCTTAATGCCGGCCCACTGGGCGGTGATTCGAAACTGTTGGCGTGAGCTCAAGAAGAAGTCAGCTTCGAGTTTGGGACGCCAGAAGGTGGCGTTGTAGGTGACGAACTCGCGATCGGCATAGTGTAATAGCCAGCCTTTTTTGTCTTCGAAACTGACCCCGGCTTGGAGCGAGAATCGATCGGTGGGGCGCCAGGTTAGTTGTAATTCAAGTTCTTTGCTGCCGCCACCGATGGCCTCGTCAGTATAGAATACACCGGCTTGGGCGCTGATTTTCTGTGACTCATCTGTCGCATAGAACGCGCCTGCGTCGAATCGTCCGTCTATGCGGTAGTTACCGTTACCGTTACTATTGATATCATCCCAGCGGGCCGGAAAGTAGTTGAGTTTGGCAAAGACAAAGTCGTTATTGTTGAGTTGTCGTTCTTGCGAGCTGAAGAGTCCTCTTTTTACCTGCAGCCCGTCAGCGTTGTAATATTGGACTATCTGAAACTGGGTTTGTTTTGACTTGATATGATTGAAGTTTGATTCGTTTCGCTGGTAAGCATAGCGGCTACCGATCAGGTTGTTGCGCTCCAGAAAACCGAAATCATTTATCAGTAGGTCATCGCTGAAGTAATCCACCGCCAGTGAGTGTTTGCGTCCCTGCGATGGCGTGTAGCTGACATCGACGAAGGCGCCTTCGCCTTGAATACCCTCGACGTCACTGAACATCAATTGCAGGTCTGTATTCCACTGACCATTGGCAGCGAGATAATGGGCGTCGATACCATTCACCATGGCATCATTTTGCGGATGCGCCACGAAAGTGCCGAGCCAGCCAATCGAACGCCGCGCCCCGCCACTAATGTCTTCATACAGGATGCGAGCGGCGCCAAAATCCCGGCCGGCCTGCTCTACGGTCGCCGGTGCGCCGTTAATTTCACCGCGTAGCAGCGTGTCTTCTTCGAAAGCGGCAAGTGTGCCATAGCGAAATTTGCCATTTTGGCCCGTGATTTTGGCCGCGCCCACCAGTTCGGAGGGCCGGTTCGCCTCAAGTCCAGTTAGTTCTAAGCCTGGTACGCCAGTGGCTTTCGGTGCCCCACCAATGCGACGGGTGTTCAGTAGTGTCGTTGGCGTACCTCGACGATCTTGGCGGGCCCGAGGCGTTGTCGTGAAGACCTCGTTGCCCTCCAGAAAAAAGGCGCGTTTCTCCGAGAAATAGGTCTCCAGAGAGGTCAGGTTAACGTCAACATTGTCTGACTCTACGTTGCCGAAATCTGGATTCAGGGTGGCACTAATTTGCGTGTTGCTCGTCGGTCGCCAGAAGACATCCAGTCCTGTCTTATAAGTATCTTTGCCTGCCGTGGCCAAGTTATCCAAGGCGCTGGAGGCATAGGGGTAGAAAACAAATTGTTGTTTCGCGGGAATAGGCTCGATGGTGAAAGACTGCAGGTTGGAGAGAAACACGGGTTGAGTCTCGGGCAGGGCGGGATATCCCCAGACCTCGTTGGCGTGGGCTACTTGGCGAGAAACATAAATACCTAATTGCTGCCTGGCCTCTGCAGTATCCGGCATGGTCATCATGGACCAGGGGATAAAAAACTCAGTGCTCCAGCCGCCAGGGACTCGTGCCGAGGCGCCGCTCCAGGGGCCATCCCACTGACTGCTATATTGACGTTCGGGCAGAACGATGCCGTCCGCCAGGGTGCCGCCTAAATTGACGCCAAACCAGTAGCCATAGAGGCCAGCGCCGCCTGGGTCGAGAGTTACGTAGTTACCGTCACGAGAAATATACTGATCTCTCGGACTCAGGCGCTCGACGATAGTGTCTTCTGCCTGCTCGTTGTAGAAGCCGACATACAGTCCTTTATCGGTATAGAAAAGTTTGATGTCAGTGTTACGGGATGCCTTGGCCAGGGTGTCAGGTCGCAGCACCCGCATGTCGCCCAAGGATGCTAGCTGCTGCCATACAGGCTCATCGAGAACGCCATCTACCTGTATGCCGGCGTTGGCTTCGGTCATTCGCAGCGGGGTCAGCGCGTCGCCACTGGCGGCGAACGTCAGCGGCGCCATGACAAGCAGTATCAGGCTCAGGAATGTATAGCTCAGCGGGAAAGAACGCTGTGGTGAAATCAACGTGGAGCGACCCCCTATGATTCGATGGATGACAATTCTCGCTTGTACTTTGCAGGCTAGCTAGTTAACGTCAGGCGCTGCCTGCGGGCGGCAGATGCTCCGAGTTAACGGCGGCCACCTTACTAGAAACCAACGAATGAAGCCATTGACCAACATTGACAATGTTACCGCGAGATTCACGGGTTGGATGCAAAATCTTGGCCACCAGGTGATTAACTTACTCGCCAGATTCGGTGAGTACCAGCTTGTGCAAGATATCGCTTATGGCCACGATGTGCGCCAGCAGCTCGATTATTATCAGACTCGCGCTGATCACGCAGGCTTGATTCGGTCGCTTGTACTGTTCATCTACGGTGGCGCCTGGGAGCATGGCGATAAGCGGAGTTTCCGGTTTGTGGCAGACAGCCTCTGCGCTATGGGCTGCGACGTGGTTGTGATCGACTATCGGCTGTATCCGCAGGTCCGATTTCCTCAAATGATGTCTGATGTGGTGGCGGCCGGGCGCTGGGTCGCAGAAAATACGCCGGCGGAGCAACCGGTCTATGTTATGGGGCATTCGGCTGGCGCCCATCTAGGGTCGTTGCTGTGCCTGAATAAGACGCTGCTGGTCCAGGCGGGGAATTTGGCGGAACGCCTGCAGGGCTTTGTTGGCATGGCCGGACCCTATGATTACTTCCCCTATACGGAAGATACCCATTGGGATCTGTTTGGCCCGAAGGAAAACTACCCGCTGTCGCGAACCATTAACTTCGTGCGCGCCGATGGGCCGCCTTTGTATCTACTCCATGGTGAAGATGACACCCGGGTCCGCCGCGGCCATTCCAAGAGCCTGATGGAAAAGACGCGAGCAGTGGGTGGGGTCGCCAACCGTGAGGTCTATGAAAACATGGGGCATGTGGATATTATTGTGGCATTCTCGGTGTTGCACCGGCGCAATAGCCCCGTAATGCGCGATATTGCCAGGTTCATTTTTGAGCCTGCACGAGGGTCCAGTCAGCCTGAAGACGATGAGCTTCAGGTCAATACTAATCATTGAGGAGAATCCCATGGCTATGACGCCATCGAGCACTGACGAGTTATTGATCGAACAGCGTGACCACATCGTCATCATGACGCTAAATCGTCCCGATCGGCTGAATGCCATCAGTCGGGCGATGCTCAGTGAGTTGTCGGTCAAGATGACTGAGGCTAACAAAGACCCTGACGTGCGTTGTGTGGTGCTCACCGGTGCCGGCAAAGGTTTTTGTGCGGGTCTGGATCTGGTTGAAGTGGGCAAGGGCGGCATTGGTGGTGGCAGTGATGCGGGTAATAACCGGCCACGCCAGCTATTTGATCTGCGCGATGCGCCAGTGAACGTTATGTGGAATATGGACACGCCGATTATCTGCGCCTTGAATGGCGCCGCAGCGGGCTATGGTATGGACGTTGCCCTGTTGTGTGATATGCGGGTTGCTGGTGAATCATCGAAAATGGCCGCGGTCACTGCGAAGCGTAATGTAGTGCCAGAGAGCGGTGGCACCTGGTTGCTACCCAGAATGATCGGTTGGGCAAAAGCCGCCGAGCTGTACTATCGTGCTCGAGTTGTAGGCGCTCAAGAGAGTCTAGAAATGGGTCTCGTCAACATCGTGGTGCCAGACGACAAGGTACTGGAAACAGCTCTTGAGTGGGCCCAAGATGTGGCTGACAACGCGCCGCTGGCAGTTCAGACCACGAAGCGAATGATGCGAATGGGGCTCGAGCAGTCTTATGACACCTCCGTGGACCAGTTAATGGTGCACCTCAATGGTATGTTTGCCAGTGAGGATTTCAAGGAAGGTGTTCAGGCATTCATTGAACGCCGTAAGCCCAAGTTCACGGGCCGCTAGTTGGGGGCGGGTGCGCAGGTTCAGGCGGAGATCTTTGGTTCAAGCCGTTGTTTAAAGTCGAGGAACGCGATGATCTCAGTCTCTCGCTCCATGGTGTCCTGATAACCGGCACGCATGAGCTCGTTGCAAAATGCTGACTCGAATAACAGATAACTGGCCATGCTCGCGCCACCGCCGGTGCGAGTAGCACCGATGGAGCGGAAGAAGGTTCGCATCGACAAAGGCAGATCGCCGATATGGTTCGCTGCGATTTCGTCGAAGCGCACCGATGGCGTGATGGTCAATACTTCGACGGGTTGAATGCGCACGGTTTTTAGCTCCTCTTCGCTGAGATAGCGACTGAGGCGATTGAGGCGCTCAAGTCTTTCCAGATCTTCATCCATGGCATCAATAAACGAGCTGTTGAGCAAATGGCCGGTGATTTGTGCAAAGGACGGGGTATGTGTGGTTTTGTCGGGTCCAGTGGCAACCTCCGTGGCATTGTGGCTGACGCCGATCACGAATAGGCGAGTGGCACCAAGATGCAGCGCTGTGCTTAAAGGTGCGCTTTGCCTTATGGCACCATCGCCGAAGTATTCGCCCTGGATCTGCACCGGCGGAAAAATCGCTGGAAGCGCCGAGGAGGCCATCAAGTGATTGTGGTCGAGCGTGGTGCGTAATCCGGCTCGTTGGTTGCGACGCCATCCTTCAACCTGATCTGAGGCCTGGAAGAAGCTGACATTGACCCCTGAGCTATAGGCGAGGGCAGTGATGCTCAAGGCCATAATGTCGCCATCATGAATACGCGCAGACAACTTGCTGAAGTCGATCTGCTCTTCCAGTAGCCGCCGCAATGGTTCGTTGTCCAGTAATGCAACGGGTTTGCCATCGACGACGCCCTCGTGGAAAAAAGATGCGAGGATACGCAGGCTGGATTTCATGAGTTGAGTAAAGCCGACGCGATGAATCTTGCGCGAGTCCAGATTTGACCAAAGAGCTTCGAGTTTGGTGATCGCGTGGCCGTAATGGTCACTCTCACAGGCTAGAACCGAGGCGTTGATGGCGCCGGCGGAGGTGCCGCAAATGATATCGAAGGGATTATGGCCGCCGCTGGGTTGCAGGTGAGCGATGGCCTTGAGGACGCCAACCTGATAAGCGCCACGAGCGCCACCGCCAGAGAGGATTAGCGCGGTTTTCGAATGATGGGTGGACATAAAGGTTAATAGATATCTCAAGGTGTGAAGCGTTAAGGTAGCGACTATTGATGCTATCGACAAGCACTATGCAATATTACGCCTATCAGGCATAAGAGGGATCTGAATGAACAACGATTTATTACCATTCGCAGCTGAACGGTTATTGGCTCGGTGCTTGAGCGGTGATGTCAAACCATGAGCTATTCACCAGCACGCTATAAAAAAGCCACTGAGCTACTCGAGCAGGTGATGGCATCTTCGACAGCGGCCGATGGGGTCGTGGACCGATATTTCAAAGGTCATCGAAATATGGGCTCCACAGATCGCCGCTTTGCAGCGGCGACAGTCTATGGTTGTTTGCGTCGCCAGCGAGAGTTGCTTGCGATGATCGAATCAATCGTCCCGATATTACCAGATACCGACCTGACGCCAGCCGCATTGCTGGTGGGTATGTATCTGATGGTTAACGACGATTGGTCACCTGACGACTTTGCGCTGACGCAGTTTTCTGGGTTCGCCGCGGCGCACCAAGGTGCGATTAAGACCTTTGATCGAAGCCGGCTGGTACCTGCAGAGCGAATGAATTTGCCAGATTGGCTATATGCGTCGCTAGCGGCGCAATTACCGGTGGGTGATCTCGAAGACCTGGCACAGGCGTTAAGCGAGGTGGCGGCTGTAGATCTTCGGGTCAATCAACGTCGTGGGCAGCGCCAGCAATTACTCGCTGAGTTGCAGTCGCAGGACATTGACACCCAGCTCACGGCGTTGTCTGATTTTGGACTGCGACGGATGACTCGCGGGCCTTTGCAAAATACGCCGGCCTTTAAGCAGGGTTGGTTTGAGTTTCAGGATGAGGGGAGTCAGCTCGTCAGCTGGCTGCTGCAGCCTCAGGCCGGGGAGTTCATCGTCGATTATTGTGCCGGTGCTGGGGGTAAGACACTGCATATCGCTGACATCATGGATAATCGTGGCTCGATCCTAGCCTGTGATGTGGCACCGCGCAGGCTAGCGCAACTGCAACCCCGCTTGCAGCGGGCGGGGATTCGTAATGTCACGAGCCGAGTATTGGACCCCGAGGTTGATGACGATCTCGGGGACTATGCCCAGACGGCAGATGCGGTATTGGTGGATGCGCCCTGCACGGGTAGCGGCACCTTGCGCCGTTCTCCGGATATTCGTTGGCGTGAAGTGCGGCTTGAGGAATTATGCCAGCTCCAGTTGCAGATTCTCAGCAACGCCAGTCAGTTAGTTAAGGCGGGTGGACGATTGGTGTATGCTACGTGTTCCTTGTTGGCCGAGGAGAATCAACAGGTAGTCGAAGCTTTCCTGCTGGCTAATCCGGGTTTTGCGCGAGAGGGTGCGACATTTCCAGATTCTGACCCGACGTTCACTGCCTTGCAGCGCCAGGATGGCGCTTTGGCCGAGCGCTTGCAGCAGGCCGGCGAGCTGCAGTTGTGGCCGCACCGGCACAATACGGATGGCTTTTATGCCCAGGTGCTGCGGCGTCACTAACGGTGTCGCTGGGATCTGGTTTGGTTGCGAACGTTAGAGCGGTCAAGCGGTTTTTTACCGCGCTGCCGATGCAGACATAGATATGAGTTCTGAGGAGATGGGGTTTTATGGAATACGTCATTACACCCATGGCGACCCAGACGTTGGCCGTGGCGGGCACGCAAGCTCGCTTTCCGGTGCAGAATATTTATTGTGTCGGGCGAAATTACGCCGATCATGCGATTGAGATGGGTCACGATCCGGACCAAGAGCCGCCGTTCTTTTTTATGAAGCCCGCTTACGGCATTCTGCCGGATCAAGGGGTGATGACTTACCCGGCACTGTCTGCCGATGTTCACCACGAGGTCGAGCTAGTAGTGGCGTTGGCCACCGGGGGGCAAAATATTGCGGTGGAGTCGGCCATGGACTGCGTCTACGGTTACGGGGTGGGTATCGATATGACGCGGCGTGATCTTCAGGCTCAAGCGAAATTACAAGCGCGTCCCTGGGAAGCGGGTAAATCGTTCCTGCATGCCGCGCCTTGCTCAGTATTAACGCCGCTCGAGCAGACCGGAATGGTTGACCGTGGCAGTATTTGGCTCGACATCAATGGTGAGCGCCGACAGGCAGGTGACTTGCAGCAAATGATCTGGAAAGTCCCGGAAGTCATCAGCCGCCTATCAACCTTGTTTGTGCTGCAGCCCGGTGATCTTATTTTTACGGGTACACCCGTCGGTGTCGGGCCTGTGGCGCGCGGCGACTTGATTCGGGCTCACATTGACGGTGTCGGTGAGTTGCAAATCAGTGTCGCCTGAAGTGCCCTGGCGACGCTAGATCACTCGCCGGTGAATTTAGCTGGGCGTCGTTCGATGAACGAGGTGAATCCTTCCTTGACGTCCTTGGTGGTTAGTAACAGCTTTTGATTCGCCCACTCGTACTCGGCGAATTCGGTAATCGTCATGTCCTGGGCTTTACCCGTCATACGGCGAAGAATGGTATAAGCCAGTGGCGGACCGTCGGCAATCATTCGCGCATATTTTTTGGCTTCCAACATGAGTTGGTCGTCAGGATAAACCTTGTTCGCAAGACCGATGCTGAGACATTGTTCGGCATTCAGCAATTCGCCGCCATACATGATTTCCATGGCTCGGCCGGTGCCGACGATGCGCGGTAGCCAGTAAGCGACGCCGTAATCAGAAGCCAATCCGCGCTTGATGAAGATGGATCCCATGCGTGCAGATTCGCCGAGCAGGCGAATGTCGCAGGAGACAGCGATGCCGAAACCGGCGCCTACCGCCGCGCCGTTGATGGCCGCAATGATCGGGACGTCACAATTGGCAAAGGCCGCGACGTTACGCGCCGACCCACCGAGGTTGTCGAGTTGTTGCTTGCGCGATGGCCGAGCGGTGTTTGAATTACCGCCGGCGAGCGAGCCTACTGCAGCGCCAGCGCAGAATGCGCGCCCAGTGCCGGTCAGCAGCATGACCCTGACGTCTTCGTCGTCACTGGCGCGCTGCACTGCAGCTGTCAGACCATCCCGGATCTCGAGGGTCAGGGAGTTCATTGTTTCTGGTTCATTAAGGGTCACGGTCAGGACCCCGTCATCAAGTTCAGTGATTACGGACTCAGTCATAGCTAACGGCCTTTTTTTGAAGTGAATGCTGTCTGGGCGTGAAACGGATTCACGGATTGGTCTCATTCTCGTTCAGCTGATGGTGTAGAATCAACTTTTTCTACGCGTGGACTCAGCAGGTGCTATCTCAATTCATGGATCATCGCAATCTTGGCTGGCGAATGGTCGCTGTCGCCTTCTTCGTTGACTTCGTCGCTGTTGGCTTTTTCTTCTACTCCTTTGGCGTGTTTTTCAAGGCGATCGCGGCGGAATTCGGCGATTCGCGGCTTGGCATCTCATTAGGTTTTACAGCGACGAGTATTGTCGGTGCCATCGTTGCGCCCTTACTGGGCAAGGCGCTGGATATTTATCCGCTCAAGCGGGTGATCGGTGTCGGTTGCTTGTCAATGACCATCGGCTTTTTCCTACTCAGCCAAGTTCAGACTCAGATGCAATTTTATGTGGTACTGGGCGTCTTCATTGGTTTTGGTGCCAGTTCCATGGGTGGGCTGGCAACGGCTAAATTGGTAGCCAACTGGTTTAATCGGCGGCGGGGGCGGGCTCTGGGTATTGCGGCCACGGGTATTTCTGTGTCCGGTGTAATTATGCCCTTTGTCAGCGCGGCGTTGATTGAAAATTACGGCTGGCGCGAAGGTTTTATGGCCTATGGTTGCTTTACCGGGTTGGTGGTTCTCCCGATCGTGCTGCTCTTTGTCGTCTCTAAACCCGCAGATGCTGGCCTGGCGCCTGACGGCGGCCATCTGTTAGGGCAGAGCCCGGATGCGCTAAAGGTTGAGCCTGTTATTGAACGTCCTGTCACCCAGGAACGTAATTTTTGGGTCTTGGTTGCTGCGGTGGGTTTGTTGTTCTGCTGTCAGAGCGCGACGCTGACCCACATGGTGCCACGCCTGACCGATACCGGTGTGTCCTTGCAGCAGGCATCTTTGATGATCTCGGTTTGTGCCGGTCTAGGCGTCGTGGGTAAGTTGTCTTTTGGGTGGGTCGGTGACTTCTGGTCGGCACGTAAGGCCTTGTGGTTGGCGATTGGTGCCCAGTTTATTGGTCAGTTAATGATGCTGCTAGGCCTTGATCACCTGCCAGTGTTCGCGGTTGGTGCTGCGCTATTTGGTTATGGCATGGGCGGTGTGGTGCCATTGCAGGGCGCCTTGATCGGACGGGTTTTTGGCAGCGATCGGTTTGGTCGAGCATTGGGTTTGATGCGGCCTGCGATGTTCCCGATTCAGATGGTGGGCGTGCCGTTGGCTGGCTGGATCTATGATGTTACCGGCAGCTACCGGCCAGCATTTTTGTTCTTTCTGGTGCTATATGTGTTGGCGGCGATTGTGATCGCATTTTTTCGAGAACCCCTTGTTCGCCGTTGACTTTAGCGTGTGTCAGCGACCTACCGCCGCGGCAGCCTCAGGCTTGAGGCGATCGGTATGACCAGATACCGGTAGCTAGCACGCCGTAGAGAAATAGCGCGACGGAGACGAACATCGCGGGAATTAGGGCGTTTAGAGTACCAAACGCTTCGACAATCATACCGAGTATTAAGGCGCCAATCGGCGCGCTACCGAGCAGGCCGATACTGTAAACCGAGAGAATTCTGGCCCGAAATTCCGGCGCTGCAGATTCCTGCACGATGGCTCTGGCGAGGGTGGTGGTCAGTCCCATGTTGAGTCCCCAGGCGATCATCACCAGGATTAACAGCCACCAGTCTGGCTTGATCCAGAGAAACCCAAGAATCACGACTCGGCTGAGTTGCATGATCAGAAATATTCGTCCCGGTCGCAGAATCGGCATGAACCGTAGCATTACCAGTCCGGACAAAGTGGCGCCAAAATAGAAAACGATCATGATAATAGCCAACTGCAGTGCATCGCCGTCATAAGCCCGTTTCATGATAAAGGGTACGACAGTGATAAAAGCGCCGGCGTTAAAGATGCTCGAGACAAAATTGACGATCAATAATTCAAAGATATTCTTGTTGGCATAAGTCGCGCGAAGGCCCGCCACCACGGTACGCCAGGTGGGTTCTAGGTTCGGCGAAATGTTCACTTCAGCTTTTTTCAGGCGAGCAATGGTGACGGCGCCCAGAGCGATACAGACCGCTTGGGAAACCAGGACCGCCGTCAAGCCGACCCGTTCCATCTGGCCGGCAATCATCAAGCCGACAATTTGTACCAGAAAACCAATGGCTGTTGAGATAGTGACGGCGCGCTGGATGTCGTTGCCCGCGACGCGGCTGAGCACCGCTTGCTGCGCCGGGCTGGTGTAGGCCGTCACGGTACTGATGCCCAAGCCGAAGAGCATGACTGTCCAGACATTAAATAGATCGAATTCCACCAAGGTGACGAGCAGTAACGGAATTACCCAGGCGACGGCATAGATCCTGATCAACATTAATCTGGGGTCTGCCCGGTCTGCCGAGGCACCGCCCAGAAGCATCAAAAACAGAGCCGGAATGCCGATAATGGCCTGGATCAATCCGACCTGATCGCCAGGCAGAACCAGAATACCCACCAGCATCCAGCTGATCAGTAATTGTTGCATGGAGAAGGCACCGCCAGTGAAGGCGGTGGAGGCTAGATACGCCCGAAACTGGGCGCTTGACCAGAGGTTTTGTTCGGTCTGTACTTCCGAGTTCGGCATCGCGTGATCCTGAGTGACCCTGCGATAGTACACCAATTTAGCGTCTGCGACTTATATGGAGACAGCCTGCGACTTATATGGAGACAGCCTGCGACTTATTATGGAGACAGCCCGCGACTTATTGGTTACAGCCTAAGGCCCATACCTGAAAAGTGATGGTGGGGAAGCGTGGCAAGGCCTGTGGCCGCAGTGGTCGTCTTACTTGCGGCCCGGCGACTTGCGTTCAGGCTGCTTTTTTCGCCGCTGCGAGGCTGTCTGGCTTAATAGCGTCATTGCTGGCCACAGGACTTGCCTGGGTCGCGGCGGTCTTTGCTGCAACAGCTGCAGCGCGCTCACGGCGTCGATCTTCCATCAGTAGCTCAAACAACATGGGATCGAGCTGACTGCTATTGTTGAAAAAGCCAAACGCCAGGGCTAATTCGGTCCACTTAAACATGTGTCTATCCTCCTCAAGGTGGCCAAAGTTTGGCCTTCGTCGCATCGACGATTGTGTGGTATTAGCAGGACACCTGCCAATTTGTTGCACAGCACAATTATAATGGCGATGATATGAAATTCAAGGGGTTGGGGGAAAATATTGTGCAGTGCAAAAAATCATCAAAGGCCCTGTGCTTGCAACCTGCAGCGGAAACTGTTTATGTTTGGCCCTTACGGCCAATTGTGATCACCAATCTGGCGTGACAAAAATCGTTTAAGCGAGAAGTCCCTATGTTTCAGTCTTCCGACCCACGCCAGCCTCGGCGGTTGCGCCGTTGTCAGTTGTCCGTGCCCGGGTCCAGTGCGAAAATGCTGGGCAAGGCGGCGGCGTTGAATTGTGACGGCGTGATTCTCGATCTAGAGGACGCGGTCGCGCCTAACGCTAAGGTTGAGGCCCGAGGCTTGATCGTTGATGCCATCAATGGACTTGATTGGCAGCCTAAAACCGTCAGTGTTCGGATTAATGATGTGGATACGCCATACTGCCATGACGATATTATTGACGTGGTCAGCGGTGCTGGGCAGCGCTTGGATACGTTAGTGCTGGCCAAAGCGAAATCTGCCCAGGATGTCATGTTCGTGCACCTGCTGCTAAATCAATTGGAAGCCAAGCTCGGGCTGAAGCGTCGAATTGGTATTGAATGCTTGATCGAGGACGTGGAGGGTATGCTGAATGTCGAGCAGATAGCCGCTTGCAGTGACCGCCTGGAGAGTCTGGTGTTTGGCATGGGTGATTATTCGGCAAGTCAGGGTATGGATCTGCAACACATAGGTGCGGGCAGTGATGCTTATCCACCAGATCTCTGGCATTACCCCAGGTTTAAGTTGACCATAGCCTGTCGGGCGAATGGTTTGGATCCGATCGACGGCCCCTATGCGAATTTCCGTCAAACCGACGAATTGTTGATTGAATGCCAGCGCGCCGGGGTTCTTGGTATGGCCGGCAAGTGGGCGATTCATCCCGATCAAGTGGCTATCGCTGAGGCGGTTTTTTCGCCATCCAGTGTCGCGGTGGCTGTGGCCAGAAAGCAGAAAGCCGCCTACCAGCAGGCGCTAGCTGCCGGCCAAGGGGCGATTAACGTTGACGGTGTCATGGTTGACGCTGCCAGTCTGCGTCTGCAGCAGAACCTGCTCGACCGAGCTGACCTTATCGGGATGTAACTTGTGATGCAGCGTTCTCAGTGGTGTCCTCAGCAAAGTCTTATGGCCAGTGTCTTATGGTCAGTATGGCGCCATGAGTCGCGCTATGAATAACGCGATAAAAAGCCCATTAGAAACCGCGTTGGCGGGAAAAAAGCACATTATCTGGGATTGGAACGGCACGATCCTGGATGACGTCAGCTATGCGGTGGACACGATTAACTGGCAATTGGCCAGACATGATCGACCCCAGCTTAGCTTTGCTGAGTATCGTGCCATCTTCGATTTTCCCATCCGGCAGTACTATGACCGGTTGGGATTTGATTATGCGCGGGCGTCCTTTGAAACCCTCTGTCATGAGTATGTTGAACAGTACATGTCTGGTTACCAGATTTGCCGGCCGTTTGAGCCAGTGTTGGGTGTCTTGCGTGCCAGTCGCCGTCAATGCGAACATCAATCCATCTTGTCCGCCTCTGAGCAAAGCAGTCTTGAGCAGATGATTGCGCATTTCGCCATTGGTGACCTGTTTGATCATATCCAGGGTATCGATAATCGCTTTGCAGCCAGCAAGCTCGATAGCGGTCGACGTTTGATCGAGACATCAGGAGTGGGCTGCGAAGATACTGTGATGGTGGGTGATACGTTGCATGATGTCGAGGTCGCGCGGGCATTGGGGATTGATATTGTCCTGGTCGACCATGGTCATCATTCCCGGGAAAAACTCCTCGGCGCCGATGTCAACGTCGTCTCAGTCTAGCCGTCTTGCCTGTCGTAGCCTTACACGAAGTAGCCTTGCGTGTCGTCGCGCTGCGGATCGAAGCTGCCAGCCCGGCATCGCGGGCTGGCAAGTTCAAAACCTGCGGTTAGTCTAGTTTGTTTTACTTTTCTTGTAGGGCGGTCGTAGGGTCGCGGCTAATTTCGATACGGTCTTCGACTGCGTATAGATAGCTTTGGCATGACTGAAAGTTTTGAAGCCATCGTGGCCATGATAGGAACCCATGCCGCTGGGCCCTACGCCGCCGAAGGGCAAATCTTCCTGAGTAATATGCATTAGAACATCGTTAACGGTCACACCACCAGAAGTGGTGTGGGTTAACACCTTGCGCTCTTCGCCTTTGTCTTGGCCAAAGTAATACAAGCCCAATGGTCGGTCATGCTCATTGATATAGTCCAGGGTCTCGTTGATGTTCTTGTAGCGCTTGATCGGCAGTACCGGACCGAAGATTTCTTCCTGCATGACTAACATGTCGTCTGAAGGGTCCATCACCAGCGTTGGTGGTATCTTATGATGCTGCTGTTGACTGAAGTCCTCGTCAGCCGGATTAATCTCGATAATGTCTGCGCCTTTGCTGCGGGCGTCATCTAGGTAGCCATTGATACGGTCGTAATGACGTTCATTGACCACAGAGGTGTAATCCGGATTGTCCTTCAAGTCAGGATACATTTTTTCCACCGAGGCCCTTGCTGCTGCGACGAATTCGTCGGCCCGCTCTTCAGGTACGAAAACGTAGTCTGGGGCAAGGCAAATTTGTCCGGCATTCATGGTTTTGCCCGTCATAATATTAGCGGCGGTTAAGGCCATGTCGGCGCTTCTGCCGATAACCACTGGCGACTTACCACCCAGTTCCAGGGTTAATGGCACGAGATTTTCCGCCGCTGCTCGCATGACGTGGCGGGCCACTGACGCAGCGCCAGTAAAAATCAGGTGATCGAAGGGCAAGCTGCTGAACGCGCTGCCCACTTCCGGGCCACCGGTGAAGACGGCAACCTCCTCAATATCAAAATATTCGGTGAAGGCTTCTTTCATCAGTTCAGATGTCAGCGGTGTGAACTCAGAGGGCTTGATCATGGTCCGGTTCCCCGCGCTGAATACGCCAGCGAGAGGGGCGAAGGTTAATTGAACCGGAAAGTTCCAGGGGCTGATGCAGCCAATAACGCCCAGTGGTTGATAGTCGATTCTGGAGCGTGAGCCGAACAGGCCAAGGGGAAACATGGTGTTGCGTTTCTCCGATTTCATCCAGCCTTTAACGTGCTTTCTGGCCTGCTGCAATGGGCCGATAGCGCCGTCAATATCTGTCATCTTGGACTGTTCGATGGAACGGTGCCCAAAGTCGCCCGCCATAGCCTCGCAGAATCGTGGTCCATATTTTTTCAGCAACGCCACGGATCGGTCTAATCGATCAATCCTGGTGGCGACGCTCACTTCACCTTCGGCAATGTAGGCACGTTTCTGTCGATTCAAAATCTCCATCATGCCATCTTGTATGGTTGTGCTGGTTGCGTCGTTCATGCTGGCTTCCTGTGCGATTGCGAGAATTAACGGTTATCTTGCCAGAGAATCTGGTCAATAGGTAAGGGGGCGCTTGGCTGGGCGCTATCCATCTGGAAAATCTGCCGGAATGAACGAGAATAGATGGGCATCATACGCCGTATCATGCAGAAACAAGCGATTGCGAGCAATCCCCTCATAGGTCGCGCCTGACTTCTCTGCGACCTTCATGCTAGCGCTATTCAGGGTTGATATCATGATCTCGATGCGAACCAATTGCAGGTGGTGCAGGCCATAAGCCACAAGTGCCCGGGTCGCTTCACTCGCATAGCCCCGGCCGACTTCGGTGGACTTGATCCAATAGCCCAAGTTGGCATTGCGGTGTTCGTCAATGGTATTCAAGCCACAACCACCGATAAACTCACCAGTGGTTTTTACTCGAATCGTAAATGCCCAAGCGTCTTCTAACGCCCAGTTAGACAGGGCTGTTTGGATGGCCTCGTGGGCGTCTTCGAGGCTGTATTCTGGATGGCACCAAGGCATGAAGGGGTACATTTCATCAGTCGAGGCGAAGGCCGCGTCGAAAAGATCAAGCGCGTCAGAGCGCTTGAAGCGCTCCAGTATGAGTCGTGTTGTTGTGATCCGCTGGGGAAGTGATTGGAATGGCGGCGTCACTATGTTTCGCGCTCCTTTTGCTTGAATTGTTGCTTCTCTGATTGCCGACCCAGTAGCGTGCCTAGCGAAAGGTCGAGGCTCTTGGCTCACGGGGTTCGGCATGATGCTCGAAGCGCTACGGTTTTATTATACTGAGATACGATTGCTGTTGTTATTACCTGGATGTTGATGGCTACTGACCTTTCCCCATCATTAGTGCCATCTCTTCGATGAGAATTTTAGACTTTATGCTGCTTGCTGTGCGAACACAACAGGTGGCAAATAGTTAAGTGAGCTATGCGGGCGAACATGGTTGTAGTGCTCTCGCCATTGATTGATTTCTACTCTCGCCTCGTCCAGAGATCTGAACCAGTTCGCGCTCAAGCATTCCTTGCGGAACTTGCCGTTGAGGCTTTCGACGAACGCGTTCTGAGTCGGTTTTCCCGGCTGTATAAAGCCAAGCGTGATACCCGTCTCCTTTGACCAAAAGAACATGGCTTTGCTCGTGAATTCGGTACCGTTGTCGCACACCACTTTCTTAGGTGGTTGCCGTTGTTCTATCAACTCGTCGAGAAAACGTGCAACCTGACGGCCAGAAATCGACACTGAAACAAGCTGACCGACCATCTCTCTAGAAAAATCGTCAACGACATTGAGTACTCGGAATCGCCGACCGTTGTGCAATTGATCAGAAACAAAGTCCATCGACCATCGTTCGTTGACGCGTTCTGGCACCCCAAGTGGCTGCCTGGGTCGCTGTAGTTTTTTACGGGGCTTGGAGCGCACTTGCAGCTTCTCCTCGCAATAGACACGGTAGGTTCGCTTCTTATTGATTACCAAACCCTCCTGCTTTAGCAGCGCGTGCAAGAACAGATAGCCATAGGATGATCGCTCCGCAGCCAGTGCCTTCATGCGCTGCCGTAGATCCTCGTCACACCTTGGCTTCGCGCAGTATCGGTAAGCAGTGCGGCTAATACCGACGAGCCGACAAGCGGCTCGCTGGCTTAGCTGATAGGCCTCAATCATGCGTTTGGCAGCCTGCCTCCGAGAAGCAGGCTTCACCACTTTTTTGACAGGACATCCTTCATGGCTTCAACCTCGAGCAACTTCTCGGCAAGTAGCTTCTTAAGCTTACTATTTTCGTGCTCAAGCTCTCGTAGCCGCTTCGCTTCATTGACCTCGAGGCCGGCAAACTTACTGCGCCAGTTGTAAAACGTGCCCGACGAAATGCCAAGCTGTCGACAAAGGTCATCAACCTTGGCGCCAGCCTCGTGCTCCTTGATTGTCCTGATAATCTGTTCTTCGGTGTATCGCTTCTTCATGTGGAGACCTCCATCTCATAAGAGTAAACGGAAATCTCATCTTCGTCATGGGTCTAATTTAGGGGGAAAGGTCACTTCTTTCACAGATTTAAACTTGCGCATGCCCCGCTCTCTTCCCTGGTCGGTTGATGTGACAACTCAACTCAATTGTTGGCGTACTTCTCCATATTGTGAATTTTTTCAGGAATCAACTCGCGATGGGCCACGCCGTAACTTCTTAATTTATCCGTTACAATTTTTCGCGGTTCACTTTTGTGTTGCTTTAGCAGCCTACAGAAGAATGGCTTTGCGGCTTTAGCATCTCGTCGATCCTGAAGAAATACATCAACTACTTCGCCATCTTGATCTAAGGCTCGCCAAAGAAACGCTGCTTGCCATCAATTATGATAAACACTTCATCAATGAAAAATGTACCCCCATATCCTTGGTGTTTCCTACGCAATCTGGAGGCATATCTCGAGCCGAATTTATTGCACCATAGACGAATCGATTTATGCGTCACAATAATTCCGCGTTGAGCCAACAAATCCTCAATATCTCTGAGGCTAAGGTTGAATCGAAAGTGTCACCACACTGCATATTGGGTGATTACTGGAGGGAATCGGTATGTTTTGTACATTATTGTACCTTGCCATTATTAAATAGTGGCCCAAACACAGTTAATTTGCCAATACCTTGTAGAGCGGGATTACCGGGGAGGTCAGTCGACCAATGTCGAACCATCGTTAAGCTTCTTCTCAAGTTATGCTAGTTTGCAAATCATGAGCTCTCAGAGATTCGACCGCCACTAACGTCACCTGTTGTTCACATGAAATGGATAGACTTTAGTCAAGGAAGTGCTGACACCTCAAACATCATGCGATGCTGTTTAGCGTCTGTCTCTCGCTGACCAGTGACAGGTAGCCAGTGATGAATGCGAATTGCACTTTCACAACCACGAAAGGTACATCCAAATGAAACAATTAATGAACACTGTTATCTTAGCCTTTATAGGCCTATTCACCGTGACAGCCCAAGCGGAAGACGCCTTAATGACACCAGGTGAAATACAGGCCTGCACCATCAATTCAGGATCGTCCATGAATGATGTCAATGCGACTATGGCCGAAGTGCGCGCCTGGTTGAAGGCGGGCGGTCACAACTATGATTTATGGATGGCGATGCCGCAATACAAACCGGCCGTCGGTTATGATTTTGATTTCCTGATGATGGGCTCCTGGGACAGCCACGCTGAGGAAATGTCTGGCCTTGAGGCCTTTTACACCACAGACTCTGGCAGAAAAATTGGCCAGGCACTTCAACAGGTTATGGCCTGTCGCGGTCACCAGCATGTGAACAACGTTCAGGTCAGACCTGATGTCGCGCCCGATTTGCAACAAGGCTTCGGTTACATGTTTGATTGCTCGTTGGCTAAGGGTAAGGGTCCAAGCGACGTGTACAATACCTTTCAGGACTGGAATCGGTATCTCGATAGCAACCAGATTGATCACGGTGTCACAGCAATATTCCCCAGCTCTGGCGCGACTGAGGATAGGGCCGGAAAATTTAAATTCTTGTGGGGCGGAGACTTTGAAAATGTCGGCAAAACAACGGCGTTCTTAACTCGCCCCGAAGCCGTGGCCACGTGGGTGAAGTTGTCACAGAAAACATACTCCTGTGACACGTTCGACCGGGGTTACTTTTTTCAGAGAATCAGCGAGTAACGCATAGGCGTCACGGCATATTTTTATGGTCGTGGGAAATTCGTAAAGACTGTACTCGCCTGCCCGGCGAGCACAGTCTTTGTTGTGCATTCCGGCGGACGTTGTTCTTCGCCCTACCATTGAACCTCGCTAACATCCGACTCTCTAAAAGTGACCTACCTTATATCACGCCTCTGGAAGACCAACCGTCGGCGAATTTTGATGCTCGAAGAAATCTATATTTTGAGCTGCAAGGCGACTCTACCCCGCTCCCTCGGAGCGATTTTTAAACACCTGGATACTACAGATTGTGCTTAGCCACCCTGCGACCAACATCGACTCCACTACCGTTACGTTTAATCGCTTAACTCAACGCCGAATCGCAGGCGGTCAAGTCCTGACAAAAACCGCTTCAGTGCCTGTTGAAACAAGATAGACCTAACGCTAGGTATTTACCTGGGATAGGTCTAATCCGTCTGGACAAGACCTACGCCCTGGTTTAGCCTCTCGGCTCTATTTGTAGACTAAAACTCATTTAACTTCGGCGCGGAACGGCTGTTCTGCGCGATCGACTGGTTTGCCCTAATATGCCCGACACGCCTGCTCTGCCCGTTAGTCCATTGAAACGCTGGTTGCTCTTATTACTGGTGTGCCTGTTATTAGTGGCTGGTTTGGGCGGCCTGAAATACCTGCAGATTCAAAAAGCCATGGCTTTTGCGGCGTCCTTTCCCGAACGCTCGGCAACGGTGACGGCGGTAACTGCCCAGTCAGGTAGTTGGCAGCAGATTTATCGAACCATCGCCGAGGTACGCGCGACCCGGTATCTGCAGTTGCGCAATGAGGTCGAGGGCCGAATCACTGCTGTTGGCTTCACAGGTGGCGATAGCGTGACATCGGGTCAGATTCTGCTGCGCCTTGACAGCCGCGAAGAGCAAGCCCAACTGCGCGCCACTGAAGCTCAGTTGCAGCTCGCGGAATTACGTTTGCAACGGGTCACTAAACTGCGTGCCGACAAGATGGTCAGTCCGCAAGACTATGATAGCGCCGTGGCTGACAAAGCCGTCTTGCTGGCGAATGCGGCAGCGCTTGCGGCTCGCATCGATAAAAAGACACTGAGCGCGCCCTTCGCCGCCGCCACTAATCTACATACCTTAGAGGTGGGCCAATATCTCCCGGCGAATAGCCTGATCACTGGGCTAACCGGCGGCGCTGAGCAACGCTGGATAGACTTTGACTTACCCCAAGACAAAGCCAACCTGAAAATTGGTGAGCCGGTTAGCCTGTCAGGGGCCGCGGTCGCCAATAAAGGGGCTATCAACGCTCCAGTGATCGCAACCGTCGTTGCGATCGAGCCGGCGATTAATCAAGCTTCTCGGACTCGCGGATATCGCGCGCTGTTGACCGACTCAGGCGATAACCTGTCCCCAGGCGCGGTGGTCGATGTTGCTGTGCAAACCGGCGTTCTCGAAGGGGTCATTCGCTTACCCGCCACGGCCGTGCGCCGCAGTAGTTTTGGCGCCTACGTGTATCGACTGGCGACGTCCGAGTCCGGTGCTAGCGCACCCTATCGTGCCGAGCGACTACCCGTGACCGTGGTCCGCGCCGAGGGTGACGAGGTGATCATTACCGCCGGCCTTGCGCCCGGCGATCTGATCGCGGCTCTGGGCGCCTTCAAACTGAACGCAGGCATGCTGGTGCATGTGGTTGAACGAGAAACACTGCGGGATGCGGTGGAGGCTGCCGCGCCATGAGCACCGCGAATGGCAAACCGATTTTTTTTGATATCTTCGTTGAGCGCCCCGCTGTCGCCATCGTGATCTCGCTGGCGTTGATATTGTTAGGTCTACGCGCTGCGGTAGAAATGCCAGTGCTGGAATTTCCAGAAATCGAAAGTTCATCGCTCATTATTACGACCCCTTATGTCGGTGCATCTGCTGAAACAGTTAAAGGCTTTGTCACAGACCCCATTGAACGTGCCGCCGCAACGGTACCCGGTGTCGACTATGTCGACTCAACCACAACCGCCGGCATCAGTACCGTCACCGCTTGGCTGAAACTCAATGAACCTAGCAACCTGGCTTTGGCAGAATTAAATACCCGCTTGGGGCAAATTCGCTTTGAACTACCTGCTGGCGCTGAAGACCCGACCATTAACGTTAATCGCGCCGATGCCAACAATGCGATCTTTTACTTAGATGTGGTGATGAACGCCCGCACCCGTTCGGAAACGGCAGATTACATGACCCGTAATGTGGCGCCTATCATCTCGTCAATTCCTGGCGTACAACGCGTCAGGGTCGCCGGTGGGCGTGACCCGGCCATGCGCATCTGGCTTGACCCATCAAGACTGAACTATTTGAATGTCAGTGCCACGCAGGTACGCCAGGCCCTGATGGCGAACAATGTGATTGCACCCATCGGTCAGGTCGAGAACGCACAACAACGGATCGACCTACAGACTAGCGCTACCCTCAAGACCCCCCAAGACTTTGAGCAGTTGGTGATCAGCAAGGTTGATGGCGCCATTGTGCGCCTGGGCGAGGTGGCCCGCGTGGAACTGGGTGAAGCTGAAGGTGAACAGATTGCTCGTATCAGCCAACGGGACAACTTATTTCTGGCGGTATATGGGTTGCCCGGTGCCAATGAGCTAGAAATTGGCGATCAGCTTTATACTGTGTTGACCGACGTGAATGCAACCCTGCCCGACGGCATGCGCATTGATATGGGCTATGACGGCACCTTGTATATGCGTGACGCGATTCGTGAAATATTTATTACGCTCGCCGAGACCGTGTTACTGGTGGGCATTGTCGTGCTGTTGTTTATGGGTTCGCTGCGCAGCGCGATGGTACCGCTGGTAACTATTCCCATTTCATTACTGGGCGCCATGGCATTGATGATGGCTATGGGGTTTTCCTTTAACCTTTTAACCATTCTCGCCATCGTGCTGTCTGTGGGTCTGGTGGTCGACGACGCCATTGTGGTGGTAGAAAACGTTGCGCGCTTTATGCGCGAGGGCATGTCCCGCAAGCAGGCAGCACTGGCCAGTTCCCGCCAATTGCTGACGCCTATTATCGGTATGTCGATTACCCTGGCTGCGGTTTATGTCCCCATCGGGTTTCTGTCAGGATTGACTGGCGTGCTGATTAAAGAATTTGCCTTTACCCTGGCGGTGGCCGTGTTGATCTCAGGCATGGTGGCCCTCACCCTATCACCCATCATGAGTGCCTACGCGAGCCCCGCACGGGGACAAGAAGGCACCATGACTCGCTGGATTAATACCCGCTTCGAAGGCCTGCGCCGGCGCTATGAAACCCTGTTGTCACACAGTCTGCGCTGGACGCCACAGCTACTGGTTTTCGCCCTGTTCTTCTCGCTACTGACCATTCCTTTTTTGTTGCTGTCCCAGCAAGAGCTAGCCCCCATTGAAGACCAAAGTTCGGTGTTCGTGATCTCCTCGCCACCGCCCGAGGCCTCGCTGGCCTATACCCACGAGCACATGCATGATGTGGTGGACGTGATGAACAATCTGCCGCAGGCCACGTATATGTGGCAGATTATTAATCCCGGCGGCGCTGTGGGCGGCCAACAGTTTGTCGACCCTGGCGAGCGAGACTTCACCACACAAGATATGATGCCACTGACCTATGGCCGTCTGTCAAAGGTACCCGGCCTGCAGGCTTTCCCTAATGCTTCGCCGTCCCTGCCCAGCGCTGGCAGGTTTTCGGTAGAACTGGTGGTTACCGCTGCAGCCAGCGCGGCAGAAATGCAGCCCTACGCCGAAAAGCTACTGGCGGCCGCCTACGCCAGCAAGCTGTTTCTGTTTGCTGACACCAACCTGAAGATTGACTTTCCCCAGGCCCATTTTGAGTTGAACCGCGATCGCATCGCCGATGTGGGGCTCACCGTCGCCGACGTCAGCCAGCAACTATCAACTTATTTGTCTGGCAACTACGTCAACCGCTTTGATCTAGACGGCAAAGCCTATCGTGTTGTGCCCATGCTGGAAGACCGAGATCGACTGGATATCTATGCCCTGCAGGATCTGAAAATCCAAACCCCCAGCGGCGCCCTAGTGCCCTTCTCGTCGCTGGCACGTCTGGAAGAAAAGGTGGGTCCTCGAGTGCTGACGAAATTTCAGCAGCGCAATTCGTTTACGCTATTCGCTGGCATGATCCCGGCATACACGAAAGAACAAGGCCTCAGCGCCATTGAGAAAGCCGCGGAAGAAATTCTGCCGCCCGGCTACATCATCGACTATGCTGGTGAATCTCGTCAAATTCGCCAGGAAGGCAACACACTCTTCGGTGCTCTGGGGATGTCATTAGCATTTGTGTTCTTGGTGCTGGTGGTGTTATTCAACCGCTTTAGAGATCCGTTAGTGGTATTGCTAGGCTGTGTACCGCTCGCCCTGGCAGGGGCACTCATGTTTACCTTTTTGGGTTGGACCACCTTGAACATTTACTCTCAGATCGGTCTCATTACACTGATCGGCTTGGTGACCAAGAACGGTATTCTGATTGTTGAGTTTGCCAATCATCTACAGCGACAGGGTCTGAGTAAGTTTGAAGCGATTCAACAGGGCGCCAGCGTTCGACTTCGCCCGGTATTGATGACCACCGGCGCCACTGTGGTCGGCCACTTTCCGCTGGTTCTGGTGTCCGGTGCCGGCGCAGAAGCGCGGAATAGCATCGGCATCATCCTCGTTGCTGGCATGCTGCTGGGTACCTTCTTCACCTTGGTGATACTGCCAAGCATGTATCTGGCACTGGCCTCCAAACATGCGCCAGAAGCAGAACGCATTAAGGTCGACAGCTCGACGATACCGGCGGCAGAATAAGCGCCAGCGCACAGTGATCAGAGTGCCGCTGCTCAACGATGAATCGCTCTTGCGCCGCGCGACTGGATTCCACCCACTTGACTCGCCATTGCTAGCGAAGCCGGTACCTACAAGGATACGAATCCAGCGCTGACCAGCAAGAAGGCTTAACCGCCGAAGGGCGACATGTGGTGATGGGCAATCTTCCAGTCACCGCCTTCTTTGACCAGGACCATTGTTGCCCACGCGGCGTTCGCTGGTCTAGGACCCTGATTGTGGGGGATACTGTTGACCAGGCGAATGAAACTGACAACCGCGGTATTCCCATAGATTTTGACAAGGGGTGATTCGACCCTAACGATCATAGTCGGCGTGCCACCGTCGCTCTTGACCATAGCGTTAAAACTAGCGATTTGGACTTTTAGGTTTTCCGCTTGATTCGACTGACGAATACCACCGGTAATTTGCACTCGATCATCGCGAATCAGTTGCGCTTGAGCTTCAAGGTTGGTTTCTAGATCAGCCCAGCGCTGAACCACTTTTAACACATCATCTGAATCGTTTGCTTGGCTGAAAGGAGCGACCAGCATAAAGATGAGTGCCATCATCATACGCTTTGATGTTATGGCTGGCCTGCGCAGCACTTGGTGTGTTTTTTTAAACATAACTTTACCTATCGACAACGTCAGAGTGAATTTCAACAGTATTCTTGTCGACGGAAAAATGTAACGATAGTTCGACTTTGGTCAGTGCCGAAGGATTGACGACTGCGCTTATGGCGCTCATCAAGAATAGCGGAGACTTGTTTTGTTAAGTGCCCGCCGCAACAAGGTAGAACCCTTGGTCAAAATCAGAATTTTTTCGATGATTTGGACCCAGATGAGCTTGAATCCCATTGGCTTGAATCCCATTAGCTTGAGTAAAGGGGCTCAGGACCGCGCTATAGCGGCCTTCTCGTCTTCCCTGTAACAAGCCAGCATCAACACTTGAAGTATCTTCAATACACCTGTCGAACGATCCCACTCGCGATTGCGTAAGCAATGGTCAGACTAAGCTCGATCATGAGGTCCTCGAGCACAATCAGGCGGGTAGCTTACCGCAGCCCGCCTGAGCGACGTATTATTTGAGCTCGATGCTCGCGACGCGGTCACCATGGGCGCTACCCAAGTACAACCGGCCGTTATGCGGTAACGCGACGGTGGCGTAGCCCATAGGCTCACCCTTATGGTGGAGCGCGACTTCGGAGCTCATGTCGGCTGAGTTTGCTTTGATAATCTGAAACTCCAACAAACAAGGGCCTGGCTGACCGTCTTCACAGCGTTCGTTAATAGGGTCATTCAGATGTGACGCAATCCAGAGATTGCCATCGGCATCGATCACGACGTTATCGGGGCTACGCACCGCGACTTCACCTTCAACCTCGCCCGTGAGACGATCTACCTTGATGGTTTTATTCGCCATATAGATATTAATAAACAACTTGCTGTTGTCTTGGCTGACCGTAATGCCATTCGGCATCATCTCATCTGAACCAGGCAGCTTCGTAAAACCCGATGCGGCTTGCCATTCCCAGACCCAGCCAACTTTCTCACCAGCAGTAAGCTGCGCTACGACAGTTTCAAAGGGAGTGCTTTTGTTCCACATATGGGTCACAAAGAACCCGCCATCGTGGAGACTGGCTACATCATTCATAAAAGCGTCGTTACCTGGCTTGGCACAACCTTTCCAATCGAGATGAGACTCAGCACCGGCGGCAACCAATTCGAAAAACTCGATTTGCTCGTTGCCATGGTTCACTACCAGTACCTGATGGCGACCATCGGCTCTGGTCATCAAATCGATGCCGTGAGGACTGAATTTTTCCGCATCTGGCGCGATACAAGCCGCGTCACCCCAGCGTGGTTCCATGCTTGCCCAGTTAATTTGCAGTGGCGCGCGCTGACTATTGGCAATATCCAACAAAGACAGCGTATTGGGTTCGTCAGACATGAAGGCGCCCATTTCACTGACCAGCAGAAATTCACCGCCAGGCACGACGGCTAAATCCTCTGGATTATGGAAGCCACAGACCGGCGTGATGCCCGCGACCGTATCACAGGCTATATTGCTGTCAGCTGTTGCCAATGCTGCAGGCGCCGCGGCCTGCTCAACCGTTTCAGCCGGACCGCAGCCAGCTAACAAGCCACCGATCAGAACAAGAGAAACCAAAGATTTCGACATCATAGCAAGTACCCATATGTGTTTTTATTGTCGCCCAGAGTATTACAAGTGTGATGAACATTACCAGTACTCCGATACAAGTCGGTCACTGTCATAGGGACAAGTCGCGGGAACCCCGGCAACTCAATGATCAGCTGGGATCTCACGACCTCATCAGTTAGTTGTCCACAAACTAGCAACGCCCGCGAGCTTGCCAGGGTTCGAAATCCAGAAAAAGCGCGCGTAAGCCTATATTTTTCTCTACACTGAAAGCTCTCATCCTGAACCCTAGACGTATGATCACATGAGTCTTTCAACTCGCATCCTCGTTGGTTTAGGTCTCGGCCTTAGCGGTGGCATTGTCTATTCACTTATAGACCTACCGGCGCTACATCTATTGCCCGTGTTGATCGAACCCGTCGGGACGCTTTGGGTGAATGGCATTCGCATGACGGTCATACCTCTGCTGATGTCATTGTTGATAACCGCTATCGCCGGCCAAAGTAACACGGGCGGCGTGGCGCAGCTTGGCACTAAGACCATTGGCTTGTTTGTCATTATGATCATCTGCGCTTGTCTTTATACGTTGCTGCTGGCGCCTTTTTTCCTATCATTACTGGATATTGATCCTGCTGACAGCAAAGCGCTGTTAGCGGTGACGCATACCGAAAAAATCAGCGGTACCGACCTGCCGCCCTTTCGCGACTGGTTAGTAAACCTGGTGCCTGCCAATCCATTTCGAGCCATGGCCAACAATGCCCTGCTGTCTTTGATGGTTTTCACCGGTTTGTTTGCGGCATCATTACTGCATATAGCCGAGCCTCAGCGCGTCCTGATAGTGAGTTTTTTTGAGGCGATTAAGGACGCGATGTTCGTCTTGATTCGCTGGATTATGCTGCTGGCACCTATCGGGATTTTCGCCTTGGTGTTCCCCTTAGCGGCGACGCTGGGTGTGACCGTTATAAACCTACTAGGCTCTTTCATACTGATTGGCTGTGGTCTGATCTTTGTTATGACCCTGCTACTTTACCCAACGGCCGCCATATTAGGACGTATACCACTGCTGCAGTTTATCAAGATAGTTGCACCGGTTCAGGTGATCGGTTTCAGCACGCGCTCGTCTTTGGCCGCCCTGCCGGCCACTTTCGCCGCCACCAAAGCCTTAGATATTTCAGATAAAGTCTCAGGGGTGGTTCTGCCCATTGCCGTGACCCTATTCAAATTCTCGTCACCTATCGCGCGTACTGCAGGGACTTATTTTGTCGCCCATATCTACGGCATTGAGTTGAACTTTTTTGAGCTATTCGTGATTGCAGCAGCCATCGGCTTGTTCAGCTTTTATTCACCGGGCATTCCCAGTGGCGGCTTACTAATAATGGCGCCGGTTTATGTATCCCTGGGGTTACCCGTTGCGGGCATTGGCATTTTGATCGCGATCGATCTTATTGTCGATATGTTTATCACCGCCTCGAACGTCACTGCAAACATCACAGCGGCAGCACTACTGTCACGAGATGAGCGCTGAAAACACCGCTCATGCTTAACGTACATTGCCTGTCATAGAGAGTGTAGAAAGCCGCACTAAAAATAACTAACCGCCGAGGAGGCACTGATGCTGATAGAGATTCGATACTGCGCACAATGAAATTACCAACCAGAAGCGGACAGTTTGTCTGCCGAACTTCAAGCCATCACGGGTGCCGACATCAAGCTCATTGCCGACGGCAAAGGCATCTTTGACATCCGCGTGGATGGCCACCTGATTTATTCTAAATACCAAACCGGACGTTTTCCTAAACCGGGAGAGGTTACGGCGTTAATGAAACCGCGAACCTGACACCCGGCTTCGCGGTCTGGCGATCGTCAGTCAACAGACACCATCAACTACTTTCCGTAGGCGATCCGCTCTAACGCCTGGAGCGTTTCGATCGCTTTGCCATCAAAGAATGGCAACAGTTGTGTTGCATAAACGCCGCACATATCTCGTTCTCGATCGATCCAAAAATACGAATTAAAGAGCCCGCCCCAGGAAGCCGAGCCTGCACTGCGGCCATTGTTTGTGCCCTGGGTATGCAACAAGAAACCTAACCCCCATTTTGCAGTCGACCCAAATCCCATATCAATGTCGTTAGTCAGCATCGGAATTTCAGTCGCGAGCGGCGCTACTGTCAACTCACCAATATGATTGTCAAACATGGCATCAACGGTTTCAGCCTGCAAAACCCTCTGACCATCCAATTCACCGCCCCGCAACAGCGCGCGCATCACTTGCGTGTAATCGTGTACGGTGGAAAAAAGCCCTCCACCACCACTATAAAATGCACCTGGCTTCTTCTCACTGGGTTTCGGCTGATAAATCGGCGCATCGACCAACCCTTCAGCGGTGCGCAATGCCATTGGCAATGCGCGATGGGCCTTCGCTTCAGGCAGATCATAGAACGTATCTTGCATGTTGAGGGGTGCAAAAATATGCGCATCAAAATAGTCAATCAAAGTCTGACCCGACAGCTGCTCAACTAACACGCCGAGCCAATCAGTACTGATGCCATACTCCATGTAGGTACCCGGTGCAAAACCCAGGGGCGCGTTAATCGAATCACGACCTGCACCCAGGCCTGGGGTGATTTTCAGTGTTTGGGCGGTCAACGCATTGGCATTCCACATGGGATAGACAAAACCTGAGGTATGGGTTATTAATTCACGCGCACTGGGCGCTCTGGGCGACGGCGCATAGATCGGTTCATCACCGTTGAACCCAACTAAAACCTGCAGATCCTCGAGCGCGGGCAAATAGGTGCTGATAGGCTCATCCAGCGTCAGTGCACCGGTCTCAACTAGCTGCAAGGCGGCGATTGTAGTGACGAGCTTGGTCATGGAAGCAATCGCTAGAATCGAGTCTGTGGTGACGGTGGATTGCCCCTGCGTACCGCCGGCGCCTGTGGCGTGCTGAAATAAAACGCCATCACTATTGGCGATCATCGCGACACCCAGTCGCAAGTCACCGCTGGTCACCGATTGGTTCAGCACCGAAACAGCGGCTTTGATGGCAAGGGGGTCGCTCATGGCGGGGTTGATGCTGGGCATAGTTTTCGACCTTTTATTCTCTGTTGTTAGTTTCTGTTGTTAGTTTCTGTTGCTAGCTTGTGTTCCTAGTTTATGTTGAGAGGCTGCGTTATGAGTTCGCATTAGTTCCTCTAGAGCCTGGACTATGCGTGTGGCGCTTCAGCGACTGACCGGCAAGCTCAGTTCAAGCCCCCTCAACGCCCTTTATAGACGGGTGCGCGCTTCTCCATAAAAGCCTTCGGCCCCTCGACGGCGTCTTCCGTTTTAAAAACAGGGCCAGAGAAGGTGCTCTCCATCTTCAGCGCTTCAATTTCTGGATGGCCCCAAACTGTTCGTGCTGACTTTCGAATCGCCTGCACGGCTATGGGCCCATTGGCCGCAAGCTTCTCGGCCAACTCCATCGACTTGGCCATCAGCTGGTCTGGCGTCACCACATAATTCAAAAAACCCAAGGCGAGCGCTTCTTCAGCGGAAATAAGATCCCCGGTTAGCATTAGCTCCATGGCCTTAGCATAGGGTATCTGCCGTGGCAGTTTGACCGTTGAGCCACCGGCGGGAAAGATCGCCCACTTAACTTCTTGCAGGCCGAATTTAGCTTGTGGTACCGCGACGCGAAGATCGGTGCCCTGCACCAACTCCATGCCGCCCGCAATGGCGTGACCGTTAATCGCAGCAATCACCGGTTTTACCGTATCCTTGTTCATCAAGTAGGCGCCCTGCTTTGACACGTCATTCAGATAGCGCTCATCCCATTCATTCGCTGGCGCACGAGAATGGGTCATCAGCGGAATCAACTGGCCCAGATCGGCGCCGGCGCAGAAGGCCTTGTCGCCACTGCCAGTGATGACGGCCACGCGGATATCCGGGTTGTTTTCCACTTCGCTGAAGGCATCAAAGAGTCCCACCATGACCTCGGGGTTCATAGCATTGCGCGCTTCTGGGCGATTGATGGTGATGGACGCGATATGGTTGTGGTGCTCAAAAATGACAGCAGACATAGTTTAACTCCTCACATAAATTTCGATTCAACGCCAAAGCCTACATTCACAACAGGCCGGTGAGTTGGCCATCGACCGTTATCCACCACCTTGGCCTGCATCTAACTGCGCGCGAATCTTATCGTGGGCTTGCTTGTTCAGCGGATAACCGATCAGCGCGATAAAGGCGATGAACAAGCCACCTGCCGTACCTAAGGCGTAGGTCACCAACAAACCGTCCAGCGCAGATTGAGCATTGTCTCCGCCGGGCACAAAATCGAAGACAATTTCCAAAATCGCAAAGCTGGCACCGACGGCGAGTGCCGCGCCTAACTTATTGGTTGTGGTGAGCAAAGCAAAGAACAACCCAGCGCGCTGTTGCCCGGTGCGCAGCGTATCCTCGTCAGTTAGATCGGCCATCATTGACCGTAGTAGAGTCGGTGCGGCACCGAAAGCCACACCAAAGGCGATGGTAAAGCCCCATAGAACGGCCACATTCCCCTCTTCGGCCACCAGTAATAAGCCAAGATTAATCACTACGGCATACACTAAGGCGATCTTCAGCGCCGTGTCTTTACCGACGCGATATGCCAGATTAAGCCACATGGGCATGGCCAGAAAACTGGTCAGAAAATAGAACAATAAGGCAATACTGGCCTGCTCAGGTAATTTGAAGTAGGCGCTGGCGACAAAAATATATAGCGCACCAGACACGGCGGTACCGAAACCCGAAGCGAGATCAGCAAGCAACAGACGCCACATCAGTTTATTGCTGATCAATATGCGCATCGCCTCGGCCCAGGGAACGTGAGACTGCGTACTGGTATGGCTGTCAGGCACCATGATCAGTGTCGGTAGGACCAGCACCGGAAACAGTATCAGGCAGAACCAACCCATACTCGCCACCTTCGAGGCCTGGTCATTGAAGCCGGTCAGCTCGAGCCCTGCAGGCAAGGCGAGAACGATGGTCATACCGGCAATCACAAATATTTCTCGCCAGCCAAACAGCCGCGAGCGTTCATCATAGGTATGGGATAACTCTGCCCCCCAGGATTGGTGAGCGATGGCGAGCATGGTGTAGCCCACATAAAGCACAATCAACCAGAATAACAGATAGCCCCCGGTCACCTGTTCTCGGTTCGGCATAAACACCATATACACCGCGAGCAGCAGAATCGGGATGGATAAGGCGATCCAATGCTTGCGACGGCCCCAGCGCGTATCATAGCGGTCGACTACCATGCCCATGATGGGGTCAGTGATCACATCCCAGACCCGCGCCAGGGTAAACACGAGACCAACGGTCACGAGGGATAAACCCATGCCCTCGGAATAGAAACGCGGCAGATAAACTGCAATGGGCATACCCATCGCCGCCATGGGCAGGGTGACACCTGAGTAAGCCATGAGAATTTTCGGACTAAGTGCGCTGATGATCGTGCCCCTGTAGCTAATGTTATCTTCTCGACACGCGCGCCAACTGGATTCGGGTTTGGCGCCTCAGCTACCAAAGACGAATGCCCGCAAGTGTGCGCACAACGACGATCCGAGAGGCGCTCCCAACTCGGTGCCGCCCCGTGTCACTAGAAGATAACAGTTGCTGCAAGGCAAGACAAAGCCCCAATTTCAGCCCTCGCGCCGAGCGCGGGTCGAGGGATCAGACCGGTGTTTGAAAACCGGCCCCCTTCACCACCAGAACATCGGTTTCAGTCATTTCTAACACAGCCTCGGCGGTATTACCGACAAACAACCCCGATGCGCCTGATCGCGCCACGGTACCCAAGACGATCACGCCCGCTTGCAACGCCTTAGCACCGCGCGCCAGCACCTCATCGGCTGCGCCTTCACGCATACTGACGTTGTCGAGCCCAATACCGTGCTCTTCGGCAAGGGCAACCAGCAGGTTATGTTCGTTGTCGTAATGATCTCTGGTGATCTGGTACGCCAGCGGGTCAGCAGCCACAGTGGTAACCACCGCCGGTCGAAACGCGTAGACCAGATGAATTTGTGACTCAAGAATCCGCGCCAGCATTTGCGCCTGCGCCATCACGTCGGCATTCAACTGGCGGTGGGCCTCATCCCGATCACTGATATCGATTGCCGCGACAATGGGTTTACCATGAATTCGTCTTTGGTCGCTTACCAACAACAGTGGCGTCGGACAAAGTCGAATCAGGTTCCAATCTGTCGATGTGTAAAACACGCGCTTAAGCGCACTGTGCTGCCTTAATGGCTTGAAGATCACATCGGCGGCAATTTTTTCCGCGCTTTTAATAATCTCCTCGTACAAGCGAATAAATGCGACAACCTCAACATTGATGCGATAACCCACGGCCAGCAACGGCGCGACCAAGTCATGTAACCAAGCAGCCTTGGCTTCTTTGCGCGTTGATATAACACTGGCGCTGGCTTTCTTTGCCATTACGGGCGCCGGGCTCAGGTACAGTACCACCGTATAATTGACATCTGCGGTGGGTGGAATTTCCTTGATACGATTCAATGCCGAATGCTCGGATTCGTCAGGATCGATCACAACTAAAATATTGGGCATAGGGCTACCTGGTTATGGGCATCAATGTAGCTTGTGACTATCATTCAACTAGCCATGCACAGCATTGATACAGGTCAATGGCTGTCGAGTCGACGACAGCAGGTGTTCCACGGGGCCTTCACTGAATGGCGAATAGTCACTGGCTACACCGCTCAAGAGTAGCCAGCTTTCCTCACGCAAAAATGCTATGTTGGATCTTAATCAAGAGGCGCATTGACATGACGAACGAGCCCATGAGTCCGACGACGGTATTAAATGGCAGAATGACCGTCAGGCAGGTGCCCTTTTCCTTCGCCCGCACACCTAACCACTGGAACAAGGCGAAGCCCGAGTTTTCTCATGTTGTGAATGCCGCCTCCCTTGCTATGCCATTTCTGGAACCCTACCTGATCCGCGCCATGCGCGCTGCCAGGCCCAAGATCACTGACCCCACACTGCAAACCGAGCTAGACTTCTATGTGCGCCAGGAAGCGACTCACTACAAAAAACATAGAGCCTTCAACGACACCCTGGCTGATGCCGGTTATGTGTGTATCGCTGGGTTAGAATCCAGGCTCGCTGAGGACTACCAAGCCCTCGAAAGCCGTTGCTCCGATCGCTTCAACCTGGCTTATGCCGAAGGGTTTGAATCCATGGCCCTGGCCATTGGAGAAATGCTCATCCAAGACCGAGAATATTTGTTTGGCGGCAGCGACCCTGCGGTTGCATCATTGGTGCTCTGGCACTTCGTCGAAGAAATAGAACACAAGAACGTCACATTCGACGTCTTCGCACATCTGTACGGCAACTATTTCTGGCGAATGATTGGCCTAGTCACTGCATCAGCCCATATATTCTGGCGTACCGGCCAAGGTTATCGGGCATTGCTCAAGGAAGACGGTCTGTGGGCAAACCGTACCAGCCGGTGGCAGATGGTCAAACTTTTGTTGCGCATTTTCAAACAACTAACGCCCAAATGGTTGCGTATCTGGCGACCGGGTTATCATCCGTCTCAAATCAAAGACCCACAATGGGGCCGCGATTGGGCCGCCTTGTTTGCCCATAATCCGGTCGGCACCGCCAATCTTGACACCCTGCAATTGTCAGCATCTTCGCCGATGCCAGACTTATCTCGCCACTAGCAGCCCATTGATGTCTTCCAGGAGTAGAACACATGGATCACCCCATCCCTGAGCACCATGCCATCACTCGGCGCATGCAAGCCCTGCTGTTCTTAAATGGCTTGGCGTTATTTAGCGTCGGCCTATTGTTCGGCTGGGTCTGGTTTTTCAACCTGCTCCAGGAAATTGTTCTTTGGCCGCTGCCGATCCAAATCGACATGCAGATTCCCGGGGACTCTCGGGCTTATCGTATGGGGCATATGGAAGCGATTACGCAGGCGCTGCTGCTGATGGCACTGGCATTCGGCGGACAGTTTATGTTGCTCACTAAAAAACAATATTTACTGTTGTTCTGGTCGGCACTCATCACCGGTTGGTGCTTCACGCTGCCCGCCATGGCGAATACCTTTTTTGGTACTCGCGGCCTGGCATTTGGCGGCGGTCCGTTTCAAGGGGGGCTCGCCAATGACATTATTTATCTATTCGGCTGGCCGCCGGTAGTCTGTGTCCATATCCTGTTTGCGATTGCCATTTTAGGTGTCTACCGCTTTCTGCAAAAGACCCCCGCTAGCGAATCAGAGCAGTAGTCAGCGCCCTTAAAATGACAGATACTGCCATCTATCAGCGCCAGCGTCCGCTATCTTCATTTTTGTATCGCAAGGAAATCGACTATGACCGAATACATCCCCCCTACTATCGAGTGGGTCCGCAAGCAGGTTGAACTGTATGAAGCCAGTGGCGGAACACAGGGCTCCACGCTAATGGAAACAGGCATGCCCTGTATCATTGTCACGCATATGGGCAATCAGTCTGGCGCGATACGCAAGATTCCGTTGATGCGAGTCAAGGTTGACGACAGCTACGTTCTGGTTGGCTCTATGGGTGGCCAGCCAAAAAATCCCGTCTGGGTCTATAACTTGCGCGCCAATCCGGAGGTTCAGATTCGTGATGAAACTGAAGTCTTCAATATGCGAGTGCGAGAAGTAACCGACGAGGCTGAGCGCCAAAAGTTGTGGGCCGCAAGCGCAGCTGCCTTCCCTCCCTACATTGACTATGAAGCCAAAACCACACGCAAGATCCCCGTGTTTGTCGCTGAACCGGTTTAAGCTAAACTCACCCTGAATTAAACTGAGCGCCGCAGTACTCACCACCAGTATTTTTGGTGGTGAGTCGTGCCCTATTGTCCTCCTTCGAGCACCGTCACCATGGCCACCAAAAAGCCGAAATTCTATGTCGTCTGGGAAGGCCGTGAAACAGGCATCTTTACTGACTGGAGCATCGCCCAGCCCCTGGTGAGCGGTCACCCAGGCGCCAAATTCAAAAGCTTCGACAGTCATGCCATCGCGGCGGCAGCTTTCGCTGCCGGCCCGGTAAAACAGCCGAAGCGCTCCAACACAACCCCCACTAAATCGCTGAATCCGGCGCGAGTGATCAATCCCGATGTGGATATTACCATTTACTGCGATGGTGGCTGTGATCCCAATCCAGGCCCTTCCGGTTCCGGCCTTGTTGTTTATCAAAAAGCGACATTGGTTGAGATGCACTATGGCTTATATCAACTCGCCGGGACCAACAACACCGCCGAACTGAATGCTTTACATCAGGCAATGCTGATCGCCCATACCCGGTTAGCAGCCGGCTTTAGCGTACAGATATTGTGCGACTCGATGTATAGCATCAACGCCATGACGACCTGGGCTCTCGGCTGGAAAGCCAGAGGCTGGCAGAAGAAGGTCGGAGAGCTGGCGAATCGCGAATTGATCATGCAGATGCACGATGACTACTTAGCCTTGGGTGGCAAAGTTGATATCGACCACATCAAGGCGCACGCGGGGGTTGAAGGCAATGAGTTGGCTGATCGATTGTCTTTGATCGCGATTGAAAACCGCTGCGCGGACTTTTTACCTTACGATGGACTCCACCAGGTGGCGGCACTGCTTGCCCGCTAACCTTGAGGCGTTACTCGCCCATCACGGCGCCAACGCAGGTTCTTCGTTTCATGGCTCTCGAGTCACCCACCAAGGACCCTTACCAACTCCGACTAATGCCGCCACGCAAAAACAGCAGCCGCCCGCAATCATCATCCAGGTTGACCAGCCCCAGTGATTCACCACCTGCGGTAAGCCCAGATTCAAAAACAAACCAGCAATGGGTGACAGGGTTGCGGTAATCCCAAAGGCTCGACCAACGCCATGAGGACTGATGCTCTCGGCCGTTTCTGAATAGATGGCGCACCATGACGGATAGATGAAGCCAGCAAAAAATCCGGTCATTGACCAGACCAGAATCAAGATGGTGTCGGAGACATCGACGGCCAAGTTGGCACCGACAAAAAAGCATAGACCCGTTGTAACGCCACCAAAGGCCGTCACGGTCTTGCGCACCAGAAACTTGTCGGACAACCACCCTGAAATAAACACACTGACGGTAAAGACGATCCAAAAATAGGACGTCACCGCCGCGGCATGGGCGGGATCTAGGCGATGGTGTTGAACCAGATAGGTGGGGACATAACCCGACACGGTAACGTATGTCAGCGCCCAGAAGACAATCACCAGTGACAAGAGCCACAAGCGGACACTGCGGTATACCAGCCGCCCATCATCATAAGCATTGACTGCCTCGGGCGAGGCACCCGTTAGCGCTAATTCGGGCGTTTCAAGTTCGGACTTCAGGATTTGGCCGCGAATACGCAAACTCAAATCCCGATAGAAAACGTAAATCAACAAGGCTGTCACTGTGGCCAAAACGGCCGCAATCCAATACTGAGAGCGCCAGCCCGGCCAGATGGGCAGGGTTTGAGCGGCGACCGCCGTCGACATCAAGGCGCCGATAGTAAAGGCCAGTGATACCCAGGCGTACACCATGGCGCGGCCCATCCGTGGCGTCAGGTCACGAGACGCTGCATGTACCGCTGGATTCATACCCGCCATTAGAAAACTGCCGGCGGTAAAGAGAAATGCCAGGGTCCAGAAATTGGGCGACAAGGCGCCGAGCACGGAGATCACCGCATAGGCAAATACAGGCCAAATCATGAGGGGCCGGCGGCCAAACCGATCGGCCACTCGACTTAAAATTATCGCCCCGGCGCTATACACCAGCCCGGCCACTGCCGCCACCTGCCCCCATTCCACCAGCGACTTGTCGAAGTCGGCAAGAATATACACCAGCACTGGGCCATTTTTCAGAGCCTCATACTGCTCCACCGCCCAGCCCAAGACGATTAAACCCAGCAGCCACCAACGTAATCTACCGGTGGGCACGAAATCAATTTCGCGATGACGCAAGTAGGCAAAGAATGACGGCTTGGGCATAGGGCTTATCCAAATCAGCGAGCACGCCTGACTATCTTATAGGTCATGCTTAAACACAAGCATTCCAATTAGCTTGCTGAGCGCTGGGGACTAGCCCTTCACTCACTAGAGTCGGCGCTAACGAACTGCTAGAGTTGGCCGGGATTCATTGAGTGGAGAGATTGTTTTGCTGACTACCGCACAGAAACGGCATTACCTGGAAGAAGGCTATGTGGTCCTCGAAGAGTTTGTTTCCGATCTTTGGCTAAAAAAACTCAATCAAGTCACCGCCGAATTCGTCGATCAAAGCCGATCCGTGGCGGCGTCGAATCAACAATTTGATGTAGAACCAGACCACTCGAGCAGCCAGCCTCGGCTGCGACGCCTCAACAGCCCTGTAGACCAGCATCCCACCTACTGGGAGTTCGCCGCGCAATCAGAAATTGTTGATCTGGCCGAGGCACTTCTCGGGCCTGATATCAAATTTCATCATGGCAAGCTGAACTTCAAGTGGGCCCACGGTGGCGAAGCGGTGAAGTGGCATCAAGATATTCAGTTCTGGCCCCATACCAACTACGACTTGATCACCATCGGCGTGTATCTTGAGGATGTTGTCCAGGGCCAGGGTGAAATGGGTTTTATTCCCCGCAGCCATCTATCTGATCTGTATGACCAGTATGACGGCGAGCGCTGGACCGGGCATATCAAAGACGCCGACATACCCAGTCTACACGCCGAAAATGCGGTATTTCCCGTGGGCCGTGCGGGCACCGTTACGATCCACAATTGCCGAACAGTTCATGGGTCCCTGCCGAACCTGTCGGATAAAAAACGACCATTGTTGCTGCAGACTTACGCCGCGGCTGATGCCTTCGCCTATACCGACCTGGTACGCAAGCAACCCCATGGGGAAATGTTGATTCGAGGCAAAGCCGCCAAGTGGGCCCGCCATGATCCACGTCCTTGCCAAGTACCTCCGACGAAGGTTGGCACAATTTTTCAGGCCCAACAGCAGGAGATGTGATACTTCTGAGGTCTAACCTAATGTCGTGCGAGTTAGACCGGCTACCGTCCACAATTCCGCCTTTACCTCTTCTATCGTGCAGTGCACAATAAGCCTTTCCTAAGCTTGAGGGCACCCATGATTCGTGTAGTGTTTAACCGTAAAGGCGGCGTCGGCAAATCATCTATTGCTTGTAACCTCGCGGCCATCGCCGCCAGCCAGGGGACCTCGACGCTAGTGGTTGATCTGGACCCGCAAGCTAACACCACCAGTTACCTGGGCCATAATGGCAAAGACGACGTCGTCGGTATCGCCGAATTTTTTGAATCCCAAATTGCCTTTAAGTACCGAGACTATCAGCCAGAAGACTTTGTTCGTCGCACCGACTTCGAAAACCTATCACTGATCTCCGCCAGCCAAGTATTGTTGGATCTGGAGCAAAAGCTTGAATCCCGCCACAAAATTTACAAATTGCGGGCGTTTCTCCAAACGCTGGAAAACAGCTACGACCAAATCTTTATTGATACGCCACCAGCGCTGAATTTCTACAGCCTGTCGGCGCTGATTGCCGCTGACAGATGCCTTATCCCCTTCGATTGCGATGCCTTCGCCCGTGACGCCCTCATCGATTTGATCGCTGTCTTGGAAGAAATCCGAGACGACCACAACGACAAACTATCGGTCGAAGGCGTGATCATCAATCAATTCCAGGCGCGCGCGAAACTACCTCAGGCCGCCGTCGATGAACTCAAATCAGCCGGCATTCATGTCTTGGCACCCTACCTGTCAAGCTCTATCAAGATGAAAGAATCACACGCCTGCCGAACCCCATTGATCTACCTTGAACCCCAACACAAACTGAGCAAGGAGTTCGCGGAGCTCTACAACGGTCTAGGTTGATTAGCCGTTGAAGCTCAGCTTGAGGCTATTATTCATCGCCGCTGATATCACAAACTGAAGCACAAAGCCTGCGAGGTTATTCGGTTACTATGACGGTACTCGCCTTGGGGCCTTGATCTCCTTGTTCCTCATGGAAGCGCACGGACTGGCCCTCTTTCAAACTTTCGAATTCGCGATTCAGGACGCTGTTCCTATGGAAATAGAGATCGCGCCCATCCACTGTCTTGATCAGACCGAAGTCCTGCTCCCAGGGCATCGAATGAATCATACCGGTCGAGGGCGCATCGTGATGTTTTACGTCGTTACGGCTTACCTGCGCGGCGTTCTTCAACTGCTTAAAGACGGCTTCGAACGCATCGCGAATCGCAACGTAAGGATCTTCCCGCGACTGCCGCTGGTGTGAGTCGCGAGCGACCACGATGTCATGGCCTGGCACTTTGACATCAACGCTGATGTGATACAGGTTGCCTTTGGATTGGTGCTGGTGGGGAGCATCAAAGACAACCCGGCAACTGATGACATTGTCATGATACCGATCAAGCTTGTCGGCATACTCTCGAATCCTGGCATCAACTGCATCGGAAGGATCCATGTGACGAAAGGTGATTTGCAATGGTGTATGCATACGCTGTGCTTGACCCTTTGAGGAATGAGTTCAACTCGAGCTTAATGAATCAACTCCGCTGCGACCCTGATATGCGTCAAGGACTGTTTGCCCAGTATCACGCACAAAGCTAAGGATCTCGTGTTGAGACTACGGGTCAGACTAGCAGCTTGGCGCGCAGCGCTTGCTTGGCCGCGGAATCAATCCCAATTTCTTCCAGGTAGCCATCCAGCGAGCCATGGTTCTTGATCATTTCATCGAAAGCCGCCTGCAAATAGCCAGACCTGACCCCACCTACGGCAGCCAAACTAGCAGCGTCGAAGTGGGCCCCATAAAACGCTCGCATCTTCGACTGCATAAACTCACGCAGACAGACTGCCTCGTTAGTTAGCAGATAGTCTGCCATGATCAACGTCTGATCGACCCCTAGCGCGGCGAGAATCAGTGCGGCGCCGAACCCCGTTCGATCCTTGCCCGCAGAACAGTGCAGCAGAAAACCTGCCGGTGTATTCAGCAACTGCTCAAACAAAACACGGTACTCAGCGTGATGATCGCGGGCTAGATCACGGGTCACCTCTGTCATATAGCGAACGCGATCTTCTGCCGACTGGGTCGTGTCTTGGATGCTTTGACGTAGCATATCATTGCTGCCAGGGGCGATGGGAATGGCCAGACGAACATCAAAGGGTGGATGCAGCGGCGAAGGATTGCCAGCGGCCTCATCTACCCGGCGCAGATCGCAGATAACACCAATATTCAAGTCACCAAATACGACATGGTCTTGCGCGGTCAGCATACTCAGGGCGCCGCAGCGGAATAATTGACGCCACTTAACCTGCCGACCGTCGGCCGTGGGATAGCCACCGAAATCACGAAAATTGAGGCTGCCTGTCATTGGCAGAAACCGCGAGGGCGCTGTTGATACCATAGTGATGACTCTGTTGACTGAGATTAACTGGGCTGCGAAGGCCATAATACCCAACGGGGCAAGCCGAGCCTAATCCACGAGCCTTAAGTTTGGGTGCGGCGAATAATCTAACCTTGATTTTTGTTTTGATGCCACCATTACACTGCCATGTCGTTACCGTTTGATCGGTACTACGGTGGCCTTAGAGCATTAAGCTGCCGACGTTCATTACGCTCTTACGTTAACTTGCAGGAAAAGATCAAAACGGGACCAAAACGACAGAAACCCCACTAATTACAATGACTTCTAGCGAGTTCTAGCGATAACGAACGCTTGCAATTAGTTACCACAACCGTAAAATTTTACCGTCAACATCTAGGAGAGAACGAATGGCAGACGCGCAATTTATCACGGACAGCCGAACATCGGCGGTCTCGACCAACAAGGTTTTACGCAGCACCTACATGTTGCTCTCAATGACGCTGCTTTTCAGTGCCGGCATGGCTGCCGTCGCGATGGCAATAGATGCACCCTACATGGGCTTTATGCCACTGCTTGTGTCTTTCGCTCTGATTTTTGCGATCAGTAAATTCCGTAATAGCGGGTGGGGTATTGTCCTGGTTTTCGCCTTTACTGGCGTTCTCGGTTTCGCCCTTGGGCCCGTGTTAAATTATTATATGGCGTCTCAGGCTGGCACCCAGACTGTGGTCACCGCGGCCGGTTTAACCGGCATGATCTTTCTGTCTCTGTCAGGCTACGCCCTATTAAGTAAGAAAGACTTTTCTTTTATGGGTGGGTTTTTGATGGCTGGCATGTGGGTCGTTATCGGCTCCATGTTACTGATGTTTGTCGGCTCCATGTTCGGCTGGCATATATCGGGCATGCATCTGGCAATCTCTGCGGCCATTGTGATGCTGATGTCAGGTTTCATTCTGTATGACACTGGTCGGATCATTAACGGTGGGGAAACCAATTACATAATGGCGACTGTGGGCTTGTACCTGAACATCTACAACCTGTTTACTGCGCTACTACACCTCACTGGCGCATTCGGTGGTGACGATTAAGTTCATTGATTAAGTTCATTGATTAAGTTCATTGATTAAGTTCAGGGCTTTTGCGCTAAAAGGCGCAAACCATGAATACCGGCAGGTCTTTCGCGCAGTCGAGAGGCGAGCCGCCGCCAAATAGCGATATGAAGCTAAAAGAGCCCCGGATTGCACATCACGCTGGGGCTTTTTTTTGAATCACTGTTTTAAAGACCCGAATGAGTGGTATAAGAACACATTCTCAAGCCCCGGCAAGAAGCAGCCCCCATGAAGTTTTTGATTGTAGTTCAAGGTGGTCCCTATACAACACAGGCATCACTGTCTGCCTGGCACTTCGCCCGCGCGGTATTGACTGGCGGCCACGATATATATCGTATTTTTTTCTACCATGATGGCGTCTACAACGCGAATGGCTTGCTCTCACCACCCCAAGATGAAGTAGACCTGCACCAGGCCTGGCGTATGCTGGCCGAAGAAAACGACCTTGATTTGGTCATTTGCGTCGCCTCAGCCCTCCGGCGGGGCATGCTCGATCACACCGAGGCTAGCCGTTACGAGAAGCCTCTGGGTAACGTTGAAGCGCCTTTTATTATTTCTGGCCTGGGTCAACTAATTGACGGCACGATTAACGCCGATCGCACCATGACCTTTGGATCCTGATGAAAAAGCTGCTGTTCGTCCAATCCCAACCGCCTCATGGCTCATTGTTTGGCCAGGAAGGCCTGGATGCCATATTGGCCGGCTCAGCATTCATTGAGTGTGGTGTGCTGTTTCTGGGTGACGGTATCTACCAACTCCTGAAGGGCCAGCAAACCGCCGCATTAGCCAGCAAAAACTTTTCTGTCAGCTATCAAGCGCTGCACGACTATGGCGTTGAATCACTGTTTTGCAGCGCCGCTGACCTGCTCGCACGCAACCTAACCGTCGCTGACCTGATCGTGACCCCTACCGTGCTAGACGCTACTGAGCTTGCAGCGGTATTGCGTGATTATGATGGGATCCTGGACTTCTAGATGATATTGCATACGCTCAACAAATCGCCAGACCATACGGCCTTGAACCGCTGTGCCGGCTTTATCAGCGCTGGGGATTGCCTGGTATTGCTCGAGGACGGCGTCTACTGCGCAGTCACCAGCGACTCATCGATACTCAATAATCTGTTGCTACGCCACATTCCTGTCTTTTGCCTGCAGGCCGATGTGGAGGCCCGAGGCTTGTTAAATCGGCTCAATCCAGCGGTGCAGTTAATCGACTACGAGGGCTTTGTGACCCTTAGTATCGAACAGTCTAAGAGCAAGCGCTGGGGATGAGACTAGACTGCGACAAAGAGGGTTTTCTACGGGATTTGGCTGATTGGACGCCGACGGCAGCCGAGCAATTGGCTACCGCTGAAGGTATTCTGTTGACCGAATCGCACTGGGAAATTATCAATCTGATACGGCACTATCATGGGCAATTTAACATCTCGCCGCCAACCCGTGTTTTGGTCAAAGTCGTGGCCGAGCAATTAGGCCCAGAAAAAGGCCGCAGCATCTACATCATGCAGCTATTTGGTGGCAAGCCCGCGAAATTAGTGGCGAAGATCGCCGGATTACCCAAGCCGACTAACTGCGATTAAGCAAAACCCAGAATATCCCGCAAGGCCACCACTTCCCCGACAATGATTAGGGTTGGTCGTTGCAGTTGCTCGCGCTTTACTCGCTCGACCATATTGCTCAACGTACCCACCACAACCTTGGCATTTGGCAGGGTGCCATTGGAGATAACCGCCATCGGGGTCTCTGCGTCTCGCCCATGAAAAATAAGCTGCTGACAGATTTTTTCTAGTCCACCCAAGCCCATATAAAACACGATTGTCTGATTCTTGTGCGCGAACTCTTGCCAAGCCAAATCGACTTGGCCGTTTTTCGGGTGCCCGGTCACAAATCGAACGGACTGGGAATAATCTCGATGCGTCAGCGGTATCCCGGCATACGAGGCACAACCTGATGCCGCCGTGATACCCGGCACTATATGGAACGGAATGTTGGCGGCCACGAGAGATTCAAGCTCTTCGCCACCCCGACCAAAAATAAAGGGATCACCACCCTTCAGTCGTAGGACGCGATAGCCGGCACTGGCGAGCCGCACTAATTTATCGTTGATAGATTCCTGGGGCGTCGACTTGTCACCACCCACCTTGCCAACATATTCCTTGGTCGCATCGCGACGCACGCGCGCGAGCACAGCCGCAGACACCAAATTGTCATACAACACGATGTCTGCTAACTGCATAAACTGAAGCGCTTTTAAAGTTAGTAGATCGGCGTCTCCAGGACCCGCACCCACCAGAAACACCTCGCCCACTTGCACTTCATCTGACACTGCATTGAGATACTCGTCAGCACGATCGAAGTCCTTGTCCATAGCGTACTGGTAGCCAGGAGACGCCATGAATTTTTCGGTGTGCCGACGTCGATCATCGGGACTATTGAATCGCACTTTTAAGGCGGCGCGACGTGAACCCATGTAATTCGCTAAGTTCGCCATTCCGGCAGGCACTAGGGACTCCAGCAAATGCCGCAGCATGCGAGTCAGCACCGGCGACTTACCCCCGGTTGATATAGACAACACGATGGGAGATCGATCGACGATTGCCGGAAAAATCACCGAGCAAAGGGCCGGTTTATCCACAACATTTACCGGGATCCCAATGGCGTTGGCATCGTCGGCAACCTGCTGATTGACCTGACTATTTTCTGTGGCACTAACCACCAGGGATTTACCGGGGATATCGCTCGACGCATAAGCGCGAACATATATTTCATGGTGTTCCGCTGCTAACAACACCCTTAGTGGCGCACACACCTCTAACGCGACCACGGTGATATGCGCCCCAGCTTGAACTAACAGGTCAGCCTTGCGCAGCGCGATTTCACCACCGCCAACAAGCAAACAACGGCGCGACTGCAGATTAAAATGAAGCGGTAAATAGTCCATGGGAAATCTACCTTAAGAGAAGCTAATCTCGCTGACACCATTCATATAGCCTTGCAGCACTTCAGGCACCCGGACCGAGCCATCTGCTTGCTGATAATTTTCCAGCACAGCCACCAACGTTCGACCAACCGCCAAGGCCGAGCCGTTGACCGTATGAATTAGCTCAGGTTTACCCGTCTCAGGCCGGCGCCACCGTGCTTGCATCCGGCGAGCTTGAAAGTCCTGGAAATTACTACAGGATGAGATTTCTCGGTACTTGCCTTGGCCGGGCAACCAGACTTCTAGGTCGTAGGTCTTAGTAGACGAGAAGCCTAAGTCACCACCGCACAGGTTCACCACTCGGTAAGGCAAGCCCAGTTGCTGAAGAATCGTTTCGGCGTGACCGGTCAACGCCTCCAGCGCAGCTGTAGAATCTTCCGCACGTACCATCTGTACCAGCTCCACCTTATCGAACTGGTGCTGGCGAATCATGCCCCGAGTATCCTTGCCATAACTGCCGGCTTCACTGCGAAAACACGGCGAATGACAAACGAATTTGACAGGCATCTCAGTGCTGCTGAAGATATGATCGCGGGCAATATTAGTGACTGGCACTTCGGCCGTTGGTATCAAATACAACCCACGGTCATCTTCAAGCTTGAACAGGTCTGATTCAAATTTGGGTAATTGGCCTGTACCACGTAAAGATTCGGCATTAACAATATAAGGAACGTAGACCTCCTCATAACCATGCTCTGCAGTATGCACATCCAGCATAAATTGAATCAGCGCACGGTGCAGTCGCGCTAACGGTCCACGTAAAGTCACAAACCGTGAACCGGCAATTTTGGCTGCCACTTCAAAATCTAGCATCGAACTGGCTTCTGTTAGATCAACATGATCTTTCGCCACAAAATCAAATTGTGGCAGATCACCCCAACGGCGCAGTTCTTCGTTGTCGTCTTCAGACTTGCCTGCGGGGACTGACTCATGGGGTAAATTCGGGATACTCATTAACCAGTCATCTAGTTCCTGCTGAACCGTTTCTAGTTGGCTTTTCGCGGCCCCTAGGCGATCACCCAAGGTTGCAACCTCGGCTAATAGCGGCGCGACATCCTCACCACGCCCCTTCGCTTGACCGATGCTTTTCGATTTGGTGTTGCGCTCTGCCTGAAGGCTTTCAGTGTCAATCTGAAACCCTCTGCGCGCCTCTTCAAGGCGCTCATACAGGGCAATATCCAACTCAAAATTCTTGATTTTGAGACGGGTTGCCACCTGGGCGATGTCTGTGCGAAGTAGTTTTACGTCAAGCATGGTCGTTACGCTGAAGCCGATTTAATTTGGGGCGCTATACTAGCAGAAGTTGAGGCGCTTAAGGTATTTGCCGTGCGAGATACATACCCAAGGCCACCGCGAGAATACAGACGATGACACTGCTACCAATATAACCCAGGGCAGCAATAAATCGGCCCTCCTCCATCAGACCCAGCGCTTGTAATGAAAAGCTGGAGAAGGTCGTGAATGCGCCCAGGAAACCCACCAATAAGGCTGACCGCCAAATGGGCGCCAAGAGGCTACGTTCCACCAACAAAATAAAAAGAATACCGATGACAAATGAACCCAGGACGTTGATCAACAGTGTGCTGTAAGGAAATTTGACCCCCATGATAAGGTTGGCCCACTGAGTGAGACCATAGCGAGACAGAGCACCCAGCGCGCCCCCGAGGCCAATGGCGATGAGTTCAAAGGTCATAGTTGGGTTTCACTGTAGCATGAGTCTCAGGGCTTGGGGTTTTCGCCGCGGATACTGGATCAATGACTGACATATTGGTTCGCTCAAGTCTTGGGGCTGCGGGGTTTTGCATAGCGCTGGAAATCACTGGCTTGATTTTGATCAGTCAGGCGCTGCAATTTCTCTCGAATCTGAATTTCCAAGCCACGATCCACGGGTTCATAGTATTTTCGATCATGAATTTCTTCCGGAAAATACGACTCTCCAGCAACAAACGCAGCATCGAACTGGTGCGCATAGCGGTAATCGTCGCCATACCCCATGTCCTTCATCATTTTCGTTGGCGCGTTGCGTAAATGCAGGGGTACATCCAGTGACGGCAAGCTTCGAACATCTGCCAGGGCTCGATTATAAGCCGTATAAACCGCGTTACTCTTAGCCGCGGCAGCACAATAGACGATGGCCTGGGCAATCGCCAATTCACCCTCAGGACTGCCTAAGCGCTCTTGCACCGACCAGGCATCAAGGGCCATTTGCAGCGCACGAGGGTCTGCATTACCAATGTCTTCGGTGGCCATGCGCACCACCCGCCGAGCAATATAGAAGGGGTCACAGCCACCATCTATCATGCGTGCAAACCAGTAGAGTGCCGCATCAGGCGCGCTGCCGCGAACCGCTTTATGCAATGCCGATATCTGCTCATAAAAGATGTCGCCGCCCTTATCGAAGCGGCGTAGATCAGCACCCAGCACTTCAGCCAGTATCGCTTCGTTGACCAGGCCATCGGTGGCCAGATCAGTGGCAATTTCCAGCAAGTTTAAACTGCGCCGGGCGTCGCCATCGGCCGCCCGTGCCAAGGTCACCAACAGATCTGCCGAGATCTCAATCTGCCGTTCCCCCAGGCCTCGTGGATCAGCCAGGGCTCGGCACATCAGCGCGGTCAGGTCATCGATCTCAAGTGATTTCAAGCGATAGATCCGCGCCCGAGAAAGCAGCGCGTTGTTCAACTCAAAGGAAGGATTCTCTGTGGTAGCACCAATAAAAATGACGGTACCATCCTCCACATATGGCAGAAACGCATCCTGCTGGGCCTTATTGAAACGATGCACTTCGTCGACGAACAACAAGGTCTTGCGCCCAGAGCGAGATTGATTCTGGCGTGCGATCAGGATCGCTTCACGAATGTCTTTAACACCAGCTAATACCGCCGATATTGCCTGAAAATCCACCTCACAAATATCGGCGATCATCCGCGCAATCGTTGTTTTACCCACACCCGGGGGGCCCCACAACACCATGGAATGTAAGCTGGAGGTTTCGATAGCGGCACGCAATGGTTTGCCCTGACCCAATAGGTGCGCCTGACCGGCAAACTCATCGAGGTTGCGGGGACGCATTTTGGCTGCAAGCGGCTGATACACCGGCGGTTGCTCGAATAATGACATCAGTTCAAACCAACCTGCAATTAGCGGTCATCAATGACGTCCGCACCCACCGGCGGTATCAATGTAAATGTCGCACTCGGTATCTGGTGATTGCGATTCACATCCGTCAACTCGATTTGGGTGCGTTGGCCTAGGCTGTCGCGAAGCACAATAGAGACCGGTGTGTCTGCTGCGAAGACAATGGTCAAGGACTCAAACAAGCTACCCCCTTCCCGCGGCTCGAGGACGAAAAAATCATGCTGATCTTCCGAAAAATACGCCACCTGATATTCATCGGTGATCGCCTTCGCATCACCACCCAATAGCAATATCGGCACTTGAGTAATATCGCGCTGCAACCGAGTGATGATCACCTGCTCCAAATCGCTATCGAAGGACCAAAAGGTCTCACCATCTGACACCAGCGTTTGGATTGCTGGCTCAAGGGTTTCAAGCCGGAATCTACCGGGTGTGCTGACCCACAGTTGGCCTCGGGCCTGCTGCACAACGTGCTGCTGACCGTTGACGGTGGTCTGGATGAAGCTCGCCGACAACGTCTGCAATTGATCAAGCTGCCGGATCAGTTGCGCTGTTCGATCGATAGCCTGCGGTTTCTCAAACACGCCATCCCCCAGTGCGAATTGGGCGATCATCATCCAAGCCAACACCAGCCACCGACTATTGAGAAGCATTAACCAGTACCTCCCGCGAGCCGTTACTGTTCATTTCACTGACAAGACCTGCCTGCTCCATGGTCTCGATCATCCGTGCCGCTCGATTATAGCCAATTCGCAATTTACGCTGGACCGCTGAAATAGATGCTCGCCGAGATTCCATGACAAATTGCACCGCTTCATCATAAAGCAAGTCCTGCTCACCATCGTCTTCCTCTTGACCACCGGCAACACCGGGCAACAGTTCATTGTCCGATCGAGGATCTAGTATTTCTTCCAAGTAATTCGGTGCACCCAACTCTTTCCAGCTCTCAACCACCCGATGGACCTCATCGTCATCCACAAAGGCGCCATGGACGCGTACCGGCAGCGCCGAACCCGCCGGTAGATAGAGCATGTCGCCATGACCGAGTAGCTGCTCGGCACCACCCTGGTCAAGAATCGTCCGCGAATCGATCTTCGAGGACACCTGAAAGGCAATTCGAGTGGGTACATTGGCTTTGATCAAGCCCGTAATCACATCTACGGAGGGTCGCTGCGTGGCAAGGATCAGGTGAATACCAGCAGCACGGGCTTTTTGGGCGATACGTGCGATCAATTCTTCCACCTTTTTGCCAACGATCATCATCATGTCGGCAAATTCGTCAATAATTACGACAATAAAAGGCAGGGTCTCAAGATCAGGGGCTGTTTCCTCTAATCCTTGCAATGGCGTGGGTTGCCATAATGGATCCTTCAGCGGCGTACCGGCTTTCTCAGCGTCTTTAACCTTACGATTAAATCCACCGACGTTGCGTACACCCATCGCGGCCATCAATCGATAGCGCCGCTCCATTTCAGCAACACACCAACGCAACGCATTAGCGGCATCCTTCATATCCGTGACCACTGGTGTCAACAAATGTGGAATGCCCTCATAGACCGCCAACTCAAGCATCTTCGGGTCGACCATGATCAGGCGAACATCTGTTGGCGATGCCTTAAACAACAGCGAGATGATCATCGCATTCAAACCCACTGACTTGCCCGACCCCGTGGTGCCGGCTACCAGTAGATGGGGCATCTTGGCCAGGTCCACTACCACCGGCTCGCCAGCAATGTCATGTCCCAGGGCAAGGCTCAGTGGCGAAGTCGCTTCATCATAGGCATTAGAGCTCAGAACTTGGCTTAACTTGACGATTTCGCGATCAACATTCGGAATCTCAATGCCGACCACGGATTTACCGGGAATCACCTCGACCACTCGAACGCTGATGACGGCCAAAGAGCGAGCTAAATCCTTTACCAGACTCGTGATCTTGCTAACTTTTACGCCGGGCGAGGGTTTGATTTCAAACCGCGTAATGACGGGGCCCGGGAAGACTGCTTCGACCTGGGCCTCAATACCATAGTCCATCAGTTTCAACTCCAACAAACGGGACATGGCTTCCAGGTCATCGGCTGAATAACCTCGAGAATCGTCAATCACCGAGGCATCCAATAAATGTAACGCAGGCAAACCGTCCACCGCTGCCACCTTGAACAAATTGCCTTGCTTCTCACGAGCTACACGGGCGCTGATTTCCGGCGCTTTGGGGCCCGCCTGAAGGATTTTCACCGGCTCCCGCGTGAGCTTCTTTTGCACCTCTCGAGCCAGCGCCTCTTGGCGCTTGCCGGTAACCGCTTTAACCTTGGCACGCTCTCGCCAAGCAGTTCGCCAGCGCAGCCAATTATGCTGCGTGTGATCCACTGCCAGTAAAAACAAGCGCCCCGCGGTGTCCATAACCTTCAACCAGGAGATATCAATAAAGGCTGTTAAGCCGAAAAGGAAGCTGGCAAGCAAAATCAAAGTGGCACCCACATAGCTAAAAGAGGGTTCCAGTAGCTGCACCATTTGGCCGCCCAGGACACCACCGGTACCCTGACGCAGATCCAAGCCTGAACCGTAGAAGTGCAGACTTGCAATGCCCGCACCCGCGGCGATAGTCAGTAGTAAGCCGAGCACTCGAAAGACAAACATCGGCCAATTGAGCGCGATCGCTCGGCCGCGCTCTCGAAAGACAATCCAAGCTTGATAGCCGAGCATCATCGGAAATATAAATGCCATGTAGCCAAACAAAAAAAACAGAACGTCCGAGACCCAGGCGCCGGTCTTGCCCACCACATTAGTGACTTCGCTGTCGGCGCCCGTATAACTCCAGCCAGCATCCGCCGGGTCAAAACTAAACAGTGCCAGGCATAGATAAATACAAAGCGCCACCAAGGCAATCAACGCTCCCTCTTTCAGACGGAGCTGCAAATGGTTCATGATTTCTTCAGGCGTTTGAGCTTTTGTCTCTTCTTGTGCCAAAACTCATTCCTCAATATACCCTGCGCTGGGCCAATTATTGTTTCTAATCAATCTGTTAGCTTTCGAGACGATCTTATATCGTCAGGTTAGAATGTTAAATCCTTTTATTCTAAGGCGCTGCCCGGATCCGCTATCCCGAACTCGCTGTCTACTGTATCATTTAGCGGACATTCTAGCGGCAGAAAACACCATCATGGCAGGACCTACACAGCCCCAGGTCACGGACGAAGTCTGGGATGACGACCGAGTTAAGAGCTTTCTCAACATGCAGTCCTACGGCGACGAGTCAGAAGACTTCCATATTCTACTCAAGGCTTATCGCGGTATGCGACCCGCAGACTTCAAACGCTTCCTGACTTTCTTTATTGAGGCTGGGCGTCAACCGGACGCCACTGACAAAGATGGCAGAACCCTTTGGGACATCGCCGAAAAACATCGACAGGGTGCTGATTTTATTGCCATAAGAGCGCAAGCTAGCTAACAATGAGCCGATCGGGTCTGGCGCTGAGTTAACTTGGTATTGTCAGGCCAACTAATCTAACTTAAAGCGCTATCAGTTGCCGTATCACTTGCCTTATCACTTGCCCTCTCAACCTCAGGTAACCCAAGCAATGCAGGAAATTCACCACCCGCTCATCATCCTTGGATCCGGCCCTGCTGGCTTTTCCGCCGCTGTTTATGCTGCCAGAGCTAATTTGAATCCGGTTGTCATTACCGGCGTCGAGGTCGGCGGCCAACTGACGACCACCACCGACGTGGACAACTGGCCAGGTGACGTCGAAGGACTGCAGGGACCCGATTTAATGGTTCGCATGCAACAACATGCCGAGCGCTTTGACACTCAAATGGTGTATGACAACATCAACAGTACCGAATTAAATGTCAGGCCCTTTCGCCTTCAGGGCGATGCCGCGATCTATACATGCGATGCGCTCATCATCACTACCGGGGCCTCGGCGCAGTACCTAGGCCTCGAATCTGAAGAGGCTTACAAGGGCCGAGGCGTCAGTGCCTGCGCAACTTGCGACGGCTTTTTCTACAAAAAACAAAGGGTGGCTGTGATCGGTGGCGGCAATACCGCACTCGAGGAAGCGCTGTATTTGTCGAATATCGCCTCCGAGGTCATCATGGTACATCGCCGCGACAAGTTTCGTGGTGAAAAAATACTCCAGCAAAAGGTTCTTGATAAAGCCAATATACAGATTCACTGGAACGCTGTCCTCGAAGAGGTGCTCGGCGATGATATGGGCGTAACCGGCATGCGAATTGGCCATACGGATGGCAGCGACAGCATCGACGTGGACGTGCACGGTGTCTTTATTGCCATCGGGCACACCCCGAATACGAGTATATTTGAGGGGCAACTGGCCATGAACAATGGCTATATCAGCATCAAGACGGGACTCGGCGGCGATGCCACCGCTACCAGTATCGCCGGGGTTTTCGCCGCCGGGGATGTCGCCGATCAGGTCTACCGCCAGGCTGTTACATCCGCAGGCTTCGGTTGTATGGCGGCGCTAGACGCAGAAAAATACCTCGACAACCTCGCGGATCAGACCTAAACCTGCTCGACCGGAGTCGATGATGACGGTGACCTGGCTGAACCCTGATCAACTTGAGTTCCCAGCTGTGACGTCGGCGTTGCAGGAGCCCAACGGCTTGGTGGCGGCCGGCGGCGATCTCAGCGCGCCACGGCTGTTACTCGCTTACCAGCAGGGTATCTTTCCCTGGTATAACCCAGGAGAACCGATTCTCTGGTGGTCACCCGACCCTCGAGGTGTGTTGTTCACTAACGAATTCAAAGTCAGCCGCAGTCTACGTAGATTATTAACGCGAAACGCTTTTGTAGTGCACGTGGATCGAGATTTCGCCGCCGTGGTTCGCCACTGCAGTCAGCCACGAGCCTATGCGGCCGAGACCTGGATCAACTCGGAGATGCAGGCCGCCTATATCCGCTTGCACGAACTCGGATATGCCCATTCCATCGAGTGTTACCAAGACGATGTGCTTGTGGGCGGCTTGTATGGCATTGGTCTTGGCAAGATGTTCTTTGGTGAGTCCATGTTCCATACCGTCACCGATGCGTCCAAAGTCGCGTTCGCGTACCTTAATCGCTTGATGTTGGCCCACGGCAGTCCGATGATTGACTGCCAGATGGATAATCCTCACCTGCGGACCCTGGGTTTACGGGAAATCAATCGTGACGATTTTATCGCGATCATCAATGTCTATGCCCAAGCTGACCAGCAGATCGACTGGCGGCAAGTGCCAGCGGTGCTACCGCCATGGTAACTAAACGATCATGAACCATGACCCTTTAGCCGAACTCGCAAAACTGCGCTTCTACACGACCCCTGGTCACCCTTGCAGTTACCTCGATGATCACGAAGCGACAACGCTGTTTGCAGACCCGCACGCGGAAATTGATACCGCCACTTATTCGGCGTTGTCTGCGGTTGGCTTTCGCCGTAGTGGTTCGCATATCTACAGACCCCACTGCCAGGCATGCCAGGCGTGCATTCCAGTCCGTGTCGTGGTTGCCGACTCGATCCTGAATCGCCGGCAACGGCGAATTTGGAAGAAAAATCAAGATTTGACCGTCAGCGTCGTGCGACCTCGATTGACCTCCGAATACTTTACCCTGTATACCCGCTACATCACCCAACGTCACGCTGATGGCGATATGTTCCCAGCAGACGCTGAACAATTCCAATCGTTTCTGGTGGAAGGCCGCAAGGAAGCACGCTTCGTGGAGTTTCGTTTGCACGGACGGTTGCTGGCGGTTGCCATCAGCGATGAACTCGACAACGCACTATCTGCCGTCTATACCTTTTTCGCACCCGAAGAAGACCAGCGCAGTCTTGGGACCTTTGCGGTGTTATGGCTCATCGAAGCCGCCCGGAACCAGCAAAAAGACTGGCTGTATCTTGGCTACTGGATCAAGGAATGCCAGAAGATGAACTACAAAACCGAATACCATCCAATCGAACTGTATCTCGATAATCGTTGGCTGGCCTTGGCGCCCGAATAGACGGCGCCAAATGAGTGGTTCGATGATTGAAATCCAACTTTACGAACAATAGCGACAGTGCTTTGCTAAGATCCGGGTTTTCGTGCAAAATGCACGCCTTTTCAACATGCACTTCGGTACAGAGGACTTAAATTGGCAAAAGAAGAACAGATTCAAATGGTCGGCACGGTAGTTGATACCTTACCGAATACCATGTTCAAGGTGGAACTGGAGAATGGGCATAAAATTATCGCGCATATCTCCGGAAAAATGCGTAAGAATTACATCAAAATTCTCACTGGCGATAAAGTGAAGGTCGAACTGACGCCTTACGATTTGACTAAAGGCCGCATTACTTTCCGAGAATAACTTTCCGAGAATAACTTTCCGAGAATAACTTTCCGAGAATAACTTTCAGAGAATAGCTTTCCGAGAATAACCTTCCGTCAATTACCTCTGCCGGATAGCGACCGCTATCCGTATGCTTGCATCTCGTCTTTGCTTGGTATCGCGTATCTATGGGTCACACAGGCCAAGAAACCGACGGGCATAACCCTCAACTACTACCTTGCTCATATCTACCGCTGGTTTCAGGCTTCGTTCATCAGTGCCCGACACTTGGAGAGGTGCCCGGTGTGATTGCATCCCACCGACCCCCTGCGCTTAAGCATCAGCTCAGACCTGCCAGCCACCCGCCGATGGCTAACAATGTAGAGGCCTCAGCACATCGGCAACTCAGGCAGATACCGGCTCATCGATTTCCAGCACCAGATCATCCGCGCGAACCACCACGTGAACCACTCCGCCGTTATTCGACAGACGACCGAAGAGAATATCTTCTGCCAATTCTTTCTTGATCTTGGACTGAATTAGCCGCTGCATGGGTCTTGCCCCCATGGTCTTGTCATACCCGTGCTCAGCCAACCATGCGCGCGCCTCATCGCTGATTTCCAACACAACTTTCTTACTATCCAACTGAACCTGAATTTCAACCAGGAACTTATCGACGACCGTTTTAATCACCTCGGGCGACAAGGCATCAAACTGAATAATCGAATCCAGACGGTTACGGAACTCTGGTGTGAACATTTTCTTCAACACCTCCATACCATCGGTAGCATGATCCTGATGGGTAAACCCAATGGAGGATCTACCCATTTCCTGGGCGCCAGCATTGGTGGTCATGACGATGATAACATTGCGAAAATCTGCGGCGCGACCGTTGTTATCCGTCAGCGTACCGTGATCCATGACCTGCAACAGGAGGTTAAAGACTTCCGGGTGGGCTTTTTCGATTTCATCGAGTAGCAACACACAGTGCGGGTGCTTGGTGACTTGTTCGGTTAACAAGCCGCCTTGATCAAAGCCTACATATCCAGGGGGCGCACCGATCAAACGAGAAACGGTGTGTCGTTCCATATATTCGGACATATCGAAACGAATCAACTCGATACCCATGATACCGGCAAGCTGTCGACAGACTTCGGTCTTGCCAACCCCGGTTGGGCCGGCAAACAGAAAGGAACCAATGGGCTTATCACTGTCCTTTAGGCCCGCCCTTGATAGCTTGATGGCACCCGACAAGGTGTTAATAGCCTCGTCTTGACCAAAAATAACCATCTTAAGATTAGTCTCAAGATCTTTTAGCGCTTTTTTATCTGAAGATGACACCGTATTTGGCGGTATGCGCGCAATCTTGGCCACCATTTTCTCAACGTCACTGACATTGATCACTTTCTTACGCTTGTTGGCTGGCTGTATTTGCTGAAAAGCCCCTGCCTCGTCGATAATATCGATTGCCTTGTCAGGCATAAACCGATCATTGATATAGCGGTCAGCCAATTCCGCCGCCACGCGTAAAGCCTTGTCCGTATACTTGAGGTTATGGTGCTCTTCGAACCGCGATTTCAAGCCTTTCAGGATCTGGTAGGTATCTTCCACGCTAGGTTCAGTCACATCGATTTTCTGAAATCGGCGTGATAGCGCCCGGTCTTTATCAAAAATGCCACGGTATTCTTGATAGGTTGTTGACCCCATGCAACGAAGGTCTCCTGACGCCAACAACGGCTTGAGTAAGTTAGAAGCGTCCATCACTCCGCCAGATGCCGCACCGGCGCCAATGATCGTATGAATTTCATCAATAAAGAGAATTTGGTTTTGCTTTTTGGTTAACTCAGCCAGAAGGTTTTTCAGGCGCTTTTCGAAGTCACCACGATACTTAGTCCCGGCCAGAAGCGCACCGAGATCCAGCGAGTAGACGACACTATCTTTGATAACATCAGGTACTTTGCCATCAACGATCATCTTTGCCAAACCTTCAGCGATGGCCGTCTTACCAACACCAGATTCACCAACCAGCAAGGGATTGTTCTTGCGTCGACGAGACAGCGTCTGGATGACCCGCTCTATCTCGTCCTGCCGACCTACCAGGGGATCGATCAAACCCTTGCGTGCTTGTTCGTTGAGATTGCTTGCAAATTGCTCCAACGAACTGGGCGCCTTTTCCTCAGCGCTGCCGTTTTCATTGACCTGCTCCGCGGAATCAACATCCTCTTGGCCAGCGACTTTAGGTGTCCCGTGCGCGATGAAATTCACCACATCAATTCGATTAACTTCCTGTTGCTTGAGAATATAAACCGCATGACTTTCCTGTTCGCTGAAAATCGCGACTAGCACGCTGGCCCCGGTAACCTCCTTTCGACCGGACGACTGCACATGAAACACGGCTCGCTGAAGAACACGCTGAAATCCGAGTGTCGGTTGAGTCTCGCGATCGGTCTCGCTCGCAGGAATGAGCGGCGTAGTCGCATCCAAAAAATCCTGCAACTCTTTGCGTAAAGTCTCTAGGTCAGCACCACATGCGCGCAACACCTCTACGGCGACGGCATTGTCCAGCAGCGCCAACAACAAATGCTCCACTGACATCAACTCATGACGCTTGGCGCGGGCGTCCTTGAACGCTAAATTCAATGTTACTTCGAGGTCTCTACTAAGCATTTACTTTTCCTGATTAAGACTTTCTCAGCCCTACTGGGCCATTGACCGGTTTGTGCCTGGCTACCCAACAACAGGTGAGCCTAGGGCTTTAGCACCGACGTTAGGCGCTATGCACTTTTAAATTCTTGTACTTTCTGCTTTCTGCTCTGAACGTTCTACGTTCTACTTTGTACTTTGTACTTCTCAATAGCACTTGTTCTTTCAAAACTTGTTCTTTCAAACTTGTTCTTTCAAAACTTGAATTTCCGCTCAAGATCATTTCTATCAGGCATTGGCCAGGGAACCGCAGTTCAATCATCTACCGCCTCGACATCAGACACCAACGGGTGCTGGCTGTCTTGCGCGAATTGATTGACTTGAGCCGACTTGGTCTCAGCAATATCCCGGGTATAAATCCCACAGGTTGCTCGACCCGCCGTATGTACTATCAACATAATCTGAGTGGCCTTCTCTCGGTTCATCGCAAAGAATGTTTGCAGAACCTCTATGACAAATTCCATCGGGGTATAATCGTCATTTAGCAAAACCACCTTGTACATTGCCGGCGACTTCAATTGCGGCTTGGCCCGTTCGACCACGGTATCTATGCCGCGGTGATTGCCATCCTGATCGCCGTCATCGCTACTGTTAGTCGGCCCCGCTACTTCCCGCAACAACCGAATTGGCGATAAAACGTCTTGTGATAGGTTTACCTGGATATCATCTACCTTACTCATGCCACTCTTAGTCCATAACGACGCGGATCATCTTCTCGACAGATATCTGTCGATAGCTATAACTTTCCATTCCAGCAGAAAATCGGCTGGGATAAAACCATTTCTTTGTAGGGTGATTTCAAAAAGGACTGCAATTGCCTAGTGACAGGGATATGGCGGTTTTTCTAAATTAATCAAGGGGTTTGCACTTAACGAATCACGAATTGACAAAAATAGCACCGCGCTAGGCCCCAGGCCCAATGAATAGGGATCCTCACACAGCTATCATTAGCTGCCGGCGGCGCAGCATCGTCAACACACAAACGGAATCTACCACAGCTAAAAATATTTCGGGTCGATCGGCCCATTCGGGTGGACTGTACATGGCTAACTCGCGCGCTTAAAAAACCGCTGATAACCACCGGCTAAAGACGCTATCATTGATACTCAACCTAACTTTGAACTATTCGATGCCAGACCCCCAACCGATCATCAGCGTGCACTCATGTCGATCCTGATCGTCTTTAACAAGCCCTTTGACGTCCTCAGTCAGTTTCGGCCCATTGAGGGTCGATCGACGCTGAAGGACTTTATCAATGTGCCCGCTGTTTATCCCGCTGGGCGACTTGACCGAGACTCGGAGGGGCTGCTGTTGCTCACCGATGATGGACAGCTACAAGCTCGAATCAGCAATCCCCGCTTCAAACTCGCGAAGACCTATTGGGCCCAGGTTGAGGGCACTATTACACCACAAGCGCTGGCCCAACTGTGCAAGGGCGTCCTGTTGAAGGATGGAATGACTCGCCCAGCTGATGCCAGACTACTCGCGTCTGAACCCCTACCGCCTCGTGAGCCGCCCATTAGGGAACGAAAACATATTCCCACATCCTGGATCGCCTTGACCATTCGAGAAGGCCGAAATCGGCAAGTTAGACGCATGACGGCGGCCGTCGGCTTCCCGACTCTGCGCCTGTATCGCTATCAAATTGGCGACTGGACAACGGACGGCATTGCGGTGGGCAGCCATCAACAGCTCACCGTAACTTAATTAACTCAACCTTGTGTTGAGCGCCAGGTGTTGGCCGTTTCGACATCACTATCTCGCGTAGTGAGCCAGCGGGGCCCGTCTACGGATTGCTCTTTCTTCCAGAACGCGGCTCGAGTCTTGAGAAAGTCGATAATGTATTCACAGGCATTAAATGCGTCGCCCCGATGTAGGCTCGCAACGCCAACAAAGACGATGGGCTCTGAGGGCAACAATTCACCCACCCGATGGATCACAGTGACCGCCAGAACCTGCCAGCGCTCGCCGGCCTCAGTAATAATTTGCGCAATCTGCTTCTCGGTCATGCCCGGGTAATGCTCCAAAAACAGGCCGCTGACGCCAGCGTTTTCGTTAATGTCACGTACCAGTCCCGTAAAACTCGTAATCGCGCCCACCTGATTCGAGACTCGCCCCAACTCCCGGGTTTCATCTCCTACGTCAAATACCGCTGTCTGAACGCTGATTCTGGTCTGCATCACTAGCCGCCGGTTACTGGAGGAAAGAAGGCCACTTCGTCGCCGGCATGGATGAAATGTTGATAATCCACCATCGTCTGATTCACCGCCACCAACGTGTTCTCACGATTCAATGCCTCGGACCACTTGGCGCCGTGACTTTCGACCAGTGACTTGACCAGATCGGCCACCGTCGATGCGCCATCAATCGTCACCTCAACTTCAGCCAAACCTAGATCCTCACGGATACTGGCGAAAAACATTACTTTAACCATTGGCCTGCCAATCTCCTGATTTCCCGCCTGACTTTGCCAGGACTCTGATACCATTAATCTCCATGGTTTTGTCAACCGCCTTACACATGTCAAACACCGTCAGGGCGGCGACCGACGCTGCCGTCAAGGCCTCCATCTCAACGCCGGTCTGACCGCTGAGTTTGCAGGTCGCCTGAATCAGGACACGGTTTTGTCCGGCATCGATGTCAAATTCAACAGCTACCGAGCTTAAGGCCAAGGGATGGCACAATGGGATCAGATCAGCGCACTTTTTGGCCGCCTGAATACCGGCGATTCGCGCCACGGCTAAAACATCGCCTTTCTTGTGCCCGCCCGCCTGAATCAATGCCAGTGTCGCAGCCTGCATGCTGATGCTCGCCTCGGCGACAGCGACTCGCGTTGTGACTTTTTTCTCGCTGATATCTACCATGCGAGCGTTACCTGCGGCGTCGAGATGGGTCAATTGATTGGCTTCGACCATGGCTAATATCCAGTTGATTTATTCGAGTTGGATCGCGTTACACTATCTATTGAAACTGAGGTTGCCACAGGCACAGCCAAGGGTCACCCAAAAAAGGAGTCTATTCTATGGCTTGGCCGCCGCATATAACAGTCGCAACCATCGTTAAAGACGCTGATCGTTACCTCATGGTCGAAGAATGGGTTGCTGGCGAGTTGGTTTTGAACCAACCTGCCGGACACCTTGAGCCCAATGAGACGCTGCACGCTGCAGCCTTACGCGAAACCCTCGAGGAGACCGCTTGGCAAGTGCAACTCATCAGTCTCACCGGTATTTATCACTACTACGCGGCCAATGTCGATATCGTTTATCAGCGCCTGACATTTGCGGCGACGCCTTTGCACCTGACGTCTGCGCCACTTGATGCTGACATCCACAGTGTTCAATGGCTCACCCTCGACACTATTCGCCAGCGACGTTTGCGCAGCCCTTTGGTTCTGCAGTGTATTGAGGACCATGAGGCGGGCCAATCGGCACCACTAGATTTTATCAAGCACCTGAACGCATAGGCGCCAGCTCAAATTTTCGTCTTATCAGCCCCCTATCTGCAGCTCTGCCTGCAAGGAAGGCACATCGATTTGCCAAACCGCTGACTCAACCATAGATGTCAGAGGGCTGCTGACGTAAAATAATCTTCGTATCCGATTTATCATTAAAAGGCCGATTCGACCTTATGCAGTACCCACGACTCAATAGATCCGTTGCAGACACTACGGTAATAGTCGGCATGTCTGGCGGTGTCGACTCCTCCGTCGCCGCCCTGCTGCTGCGCGACGCTGGCTTTCGGGTCGAGGGTCTGTTTATGAAAAACTGGGAAGAAGATGACGGCAGTGAGTACTGCACCGCCCGCGAGGATCTCGAAGACGCCCGTCAGGTTTGCGACCGATTAGGCATCAAGCTCCATGAAGCGAATTTTGCTGCCGAATACTGGGATAACGTGTTCGCGCATTTCCTGAGCGAATATCAACAAGGACGGACGCCAAATCCAGATATTCTCTGCAACCGTGAAATCAAATTTAAAGTGTTTCTTGAATATGCCCAGGTATTGGGCGCAGAACTGATTGCCACCGGGCACTATGCGCGCCTTGAACATGGTGAAAACGAAACGCGCCTGCTGAAAGCAGTCGATGGCAACAAAGATCAAAGCTATTTTCTGCAGTCCGTGGCCGGTAGCCAATTCAGACACTGCCTGTTTCCTCTGGGCGAACTCGAAAAAACCGAGGTCAGGCGAATCGCCGAAGCCCATGACCTGGTGACCTTTGACAAGAAGGACTCAACGGGCATCTGCTTTATTGGTGAGCGCCGATTTAAAGACTTCCTCGAGCAATATCTACCGGCCCAGCCAGGCGACATCAGAGATCTGGACAACCACATACTGGGCCAGCACCAGGGCCTGATGTATTACACCCTTGGCCAACGCCAAGGGCTGGGCATTGGCGGCGTACAAAAAGCCGCTGAGGCACCCTGGTATGTGGTCGAGAAAGACCTGACTGGTAATATTCTACGGGTCGCCCAGGGAAACAGCCACGACGCGCTGTATTGTCGCGCCCTCGCCTGTGACAAGATTCAATGGGTCAACGATCCGCCGGTGCTACCCTGCCAATTAGCCGTTAAAGTGCGTTATCGCCAGGCTGATCAGGTCGCGATGTTGGCAGCGACCGACGCGGGCTACAGTGTGGTGTTCGATACGCCCCAGCGGGCCGTCACTCCTGGCCAATGGGTGTGCTTTTATCAAGCTGATGTGTGCCTCGGCGGAGGCATTATTGACTCGACGACGCCCTTGGCGCCTTCCCATTGAGTAGTTCCTGGCAGGAACGCACACTGGCGCTGGCCGGCTTGATTCAGACAGTCCAACAGGTCTCGAGTATCGCCAGAACCGGCCTGCTTGCGAGAGACTCCATGGAACAGAGCCTGGCGAGTATTTTTGTCCAAAATCCGAGCACCGTTAGCGATGTGTACGCGGGTGCCCGCGGTGTACGCACTGGCCTCGGTGCGCTCGGCGATATGCTCAAAGGCTTCAACCTGCAGGATCACGGCGATCTGTTGCGCTATATGTTCGCTGTGATCAGCTTGGAGCGCGCATTATCTGCTGACCCTGTCATGCTCAAGACGCTGGGCGAGCGAATTGCGAGTATTGAAGAACAACGCCTATTCAGGCAGCAGTATCAGTCAGGCATTGACGACACCACTATCGTCGAGCTCGCCGAGCTTTACCAAGCAACCTTGGGCAAAATAGAGCCCAGAATTAAAGTTTCCGGAAGCCGCCAACAACTGCAGATACCCGCGAATATCAATCGAATTCGCGCGTTATTACTGGCTGCGGTTCGCGCCGCTGTGCTCTGGCGCCAAGTGGGCGGGCGACGTTGGCAGTTCCTGACCAGCCGTGGACGCCTGCAAGAAGCATTAAACAATATTCATTAGTTTCAACACCTTAAAATTTAAATTAATCATATATCGAGAATAATATGACGTTCAGCCCCCTGATGGCAGTGACCCCGATAGACGGGCGCTATGCCGACAAGACCACAGAACTCGGCAGTATTTTTAGCGAATTCGGCTTGATTCATCATCGCGTGGTGGTGGAAATTCGTTGGTACCAGTTCCTTGCCGCCAACACTGAGATCAAAGAATTAGCCCCGTTATCAGCTGCGGCTACGGCTTATCTCGACGGCATTGTCGATAACTTCAACCTCAGCGATGCCGAACTCGTCAAGAACTTCGAGCGGACCACGAACCATGACGTCAAGGCTGTAGAGTACTTCATCAAACAACGTTTTCGCGAGAGCCAACAGGCGGAGTTAATCACGGGCCTGGAATTCGTTCACTTCGCCTGTACCTCTGAAGATATCAACAACCTCGCCTATGCGATGATGCTGGAAAAGTGCCGCTCTTCGGTCCTGAGCGTCCAATTGCCCGCCGTGATGGATCATCTTAAGAATTTGGCCCAGCAGTACGCGGCCGTACCGATGCTGTCAAAAACTCATGGCCAAATCGCCTCACCCACCACCATGGGCAAGGAATTCGCGAATGTCGTCGCGCGCTTACGACGCCAGTATGCGCAACTGATGGCCGTACCCATTATGGGCAAGATCAATGGTGCTGTCGGCAACTATAATGCCCATGTCTCCGCCTATCCGGCTGCGGATTGGCTGGCGCTCAGCGAACAGTTTGTCACCTCACTCGGCTTGGTCTGGAACCCTTACACGACTCAGATTGAACCCCACGACTACATCAGTGAACTTTTCGATGCTCTCGCCCGGTTCAATACCATCTTGCTCGACCTTGATCGCGATATCTGGGCCTATATTTCCATTGGTTACTTTAAACAGCGCCAGGTCGCAGGTGAAACAGGATCGTCCACCATGCCCCACAAGGTCAACCCCATAGACTTTGAAAACTCAGAGGGCAACCTGGGTATGGCCAATGCGATTCTCAATCATATGGCAGAGAAACTACCAATCAGTCGTTGGCAGCGTGATCTGACAGATTCGACGGTTCTACGCAATCTTGGTAGCGGCATCGCCTACTCGCTGATCGCCTATAAATCGACACTCAAGGGGTTAGGCAAACTCGAACTTAACCATGGCGCCTTGCAGGCAGATCTGGACAACAGCTGGGAAGTCCTGGCGGAACCCATCCAAACCATTATGCGCAAATACAACATCGAAGAGCCTTATGAAAAACTCAAGGTACTCACCCGCGGTCAATCCCTGAATCAACAACGGATCGAGGCGATGATATTGACGCTGGACTTACCTGAAGAGGCCCGCCAACAAATTCTGGCGTTAACCCCAGCGAACTATATCGGCGAAGCCGTGGCACTCACTGAAAGGCTGTTAAATAATGTCTAACTCGGCTTCGCGGCTCAACGAATCGATCAATCCATCGTGACCTGGTTCAAACACGCGGACATCACCTATGCACAATTCCAGCAGCACTACTGGCGAAAGCGCCCGTGGCACGGCGAAAATTTACTCGATAACGCCTTAAGTAACATCGATAAGACGCTGAATAATAATGCATTATTTTCTCTTTCCGGAGATCCTATCATTGAATCTCGAGTCATCAGTGGCGCTCCAGCAGATTATCAGCTGGAACTCGGTCCTTTCGATATCGAGGGCCTGGCCAGCGGTGAAATGCTGATGATTCAGGGGCTGGAACAACACCTTGAGGTCATCAGCGATCTTTTGACCAGCCATTTTGGGTTCCTGCCCCGCTGGCGTATTAACGACGTTATGGCCAGCTACGGTCATAACGGCGCTAGCTGTGGCCCCCATTTTGACCACTATGATGTCTTTCTACTCCAGATCCGCGGCGAAAAGCACTGGCAACTGGCGCCCGGGCCCTTTACCGACGATGACCTGCTGGCGGATGCTGATATCCGCCTACTAGCGACCTTTCCCACCAGCGAAACACTCACTCAGCGCCCCGGAGACATCCTGTACATACCACCGGGTGTTGGCCACTACGGGATAGCATCGGAAGACAGCCTGACACTCTCTATCGGTCTTCGAAATCCAACCCTGGCCGAAATGATATCCAGCCTGGCGGACCAAATTACCGATGAGCTGGTAAACACCGAAACCCTCGATGATCGTCTTGGTGAACCGGCCAGCGGGTTGATGCCCGATGATATCCAACAATTACAAGCCAAGTTGATTCCTGAATTAACCCGCGCAGGCACCATCAGCCGCTGGTTCGGCTGTTACATGACCCAAGTGCAGGAACCAGACCTGATCACACCAGATGATGACGCGGTAATCCACTGGCCAACGGCTAAGGGCACTTTAGTCTGTCATCTGCCAACTCGCCTTTGCCATCAGCAAGGCGCAGACTCTGGGATGATCTTCGTCAACGGCGTCGCCAGCGAAGTTGGCCCTGAAGTGCTTCGCTGGTTCTCCGTTTTAGAAACACTGCGTAGGATTGATCTAGCAGACATTCCCGCAGATCCATCACACCGGTCGGTGATCGACTGGTTGCTTCAGGAGGGTGCCGTTGCACTCATCCCTTAACCGCCCAGCCACCCGTCTTGTATTGACTCATGTCGAGCAAGCATCGAATCCCTGGCGCTGCCGAAGGTTCTGACATGTCAAATGATCTCCAGCTTAACCGTTGCCAGATAACCCACGTTGACTGGCGGGCGGCACAGAACACCTTGTCAAACTTGCGTCGACAGGTATTCATCATTGAGCAAGGCGTGCCTCAAGAGGAAGAATGGGACGGCCAGGACGAAACCGCCCAGCACTGGCTCGCGACTGATGCCGCTGGCATCGCCATCGGAACCGCTCGCCTCTTACCAAGCGGACAGATCGGCCGGATGGCGGTACTTAGCGACTATCGTGGCACTGGCATCGGGGCCACATTACTGGGCGCAGCAGTTAACCATGCGCGCCATCTGGGATTTACCACTGTTTTCCTCAACGCTCAGACCCACGCTTTAGGTTTCTATCAGCGGGCGGGCTTTACGGCTGACGGGGCTGAATTTATGGAAGCCGGCATCCCTCACTATCATATGACCCAGTCACTGATCCCGGCAGAAAGCCCACCTGTGCGCACAATCGAGGCACCGGAGATCGCCCTGCTCGATTTCGACACCCTTGAGGCCGATTGGTCCGCTGACGGCGCAACCATCATCGCGGTTCGAGACCTGGTACTCAGTCAAGAGCTCGAGCAGCCCGCAGAGATACTCAATGACGATGCCGATAAAACCCACTTGCACTGGCATGCCAAGCACCCATCGGGCGAGACTATCGGTGTCGTGCGTATGGATCTGGAAGGTAATATTTCGCGCTTGGCAGTCTTACCTGAACATCGCCATCGGGGCGTCGCTCGCGCACTTTTGGCCGCCGCGGTCGCCAGAGCCTACCGTTTTGGTTTGCCCGAGGCACAATTTGCGGGCCTACAAAACCTGGAGCGTTTATTTACCCAAAGCGGCTTTACTCCCACTGGCGAGCCATTCATGGCTCACGGTCATTCGCACCAGATATACCAAAAAGACCTGTCCGTGGGCAACATAGAGCATCAGCGGCGGGAACAAAGCAGCATCGCCGACGATACCGACATTGATATTCGCACCGACAAATTGGCACGAGACCATCAACCGGTACGACTGAGTCAGGAAGCCGAATTTCGCCAGGTCATTCTCGACATGTGTCAGCAGGCCCAGCAATCGATTCGAATCTGGTCGCCAATGCTTGATCACAAGCTGTTCCACTCCGACGAACTCAGTGAATGTATCTCTGCCTTGGCCCGACGCAATCGCTACACCAGAGTAGAGATTCTGCTGTATGACAGCCAGCGTGTGGTTAAGGCCGGCCATGCACTCGTGGATATCAGCCGCAAACTGTCGTCTTCCATCAGCATCAAGCTCGTCGACCCGGAACGCCGCCATCGGAATGACGAATTTGTTCTGGTGGACAATGAAGGCGTTATCTACCGATCGGATTTCGAGCAGTATGAGGGCAGCGCCAACTTTAGAGATATCACGACAAACAACCGCTTGGGTCGCCAGTTCAAGTCAGCCTGGGAAACCGGCTTGCACGACCCTAATCTGCGTCAACTGAAAATATAGCTGCCGGTTAACTGGGCATAGACAGGGCTTCGGCCGAGACCAATACACCATTGTTGTCGGCATAGAGATACTCGCCAGGGACATACTCGATGCCACCGAATGTCACTCGCTCATTCAGCAATCCTATATCGCGCTTGACACTCTTCATGGGGTGACACGCCAGTGCCTGAACACCCAGGTCGATCAAACCAATGATATCCACATCACGGATGCAGCCATTGATCACAATGCCCTGCCAATGGTTCTCAAAGGCCTTCTGGGCGAGGTTATCTCCCAGCAAGCCGCAACGCAGGCTACCGCCACCATCGACGACCAATACCTTGCCATGTCCCGGCAACGCAACCTGCTGAGCCACCAGGGAATTATCTTCATGGCATTTGATCGTGACGATCTGGCCACCAAAAGTACGGCGCCCACCAAAATTACGAAACACTGGCGCTGCCACCCGCACGAGATCCGGGTAAGCATCGCAAAGGTCGGGTAATACAATTTCCATATCAATCTCCATCGCTATCAACAGGTCATTAAGCGGATCACAACCACCGTTCAGTAAGACGCAGCATTTGATCATCGACTAAAAGCCGCTAGACTCTAAGGCTAACTCGCTCAAAATGCCGCCATGAGACAACCGTCCTGCGACACTCGCCACCTCAATACCCCGCTGCAGCGAGGCAGGTTGCGGCGACTCGCTCACCGTCAGCTTTTAACATTCTGCATTTTGCTTATCACGGCGCCGGTATCGGCAGACATTTACATCTACCACGGGCCTGATGGCGAGCGCCTTTTCGCGGACAAGCCGATCATCGCCTCAGCGCCGGAATATACCCTTATCAAGCATCGCCGCATCCGAGACAACGCCAGCCCTATTCTCGCCAATCGTCCCCTTAAAGGGGCCACACTAGGCCGCAGTGCAGCAGACTATCGCAACTTAATTGAGGACGCCAGTGACCAATACCAGATCGACCCCTTGTTGGTAGAGGCCGTGATTCAAATCGAATCAGGTTTCAACCCAAATGCGGTATCCGGTAAAGGCGCCGCGGGTCTGATGCAATTGATGCAAGACACCGCAGCCGACTATCACGTCAACGATCGGTTTAACCCCCGTGAAAACATTCATGCTGGCGTCCAGCACCTGCGCTATCTGATGGACCGTTTCAGTGACCAGGTTCCACTGGTACTGGCTGCCTATAATGCTGGCGCTGGCAGCGTTGACAAGTATCGCGGTATTCCACCGTTCCCCGAAACCCGTCGCTACGTCATCAAGGTGCTTGAGCATCACATTCAACTGCGGGCCATCGACACCCATCGTCAACCCACTATGAGCGGCGGCGGTGGCTGATCAGCGGCGGAATTTGGTTTCCAAAATCAGGGATGAGTTTGTTCGCTCAACGCCCTGCAGATTACCAATTAAGTCCAGCACCTGACTAATTTCAGCCGTTGAACCGGCGGCGATCTCCGCCATCAAATCATAATCACCACTCACCGCATACAGCGCGTTGACCTGCGGAATGTTACGTAATTCCAGATGGGTACGACCGGTCAGCTTCTGATTGACCGTGATCAGCACATGGGCTGCGACCTGTTGGTCAGCATATTCTGCGCCAAACAACACCGTATATCCCTGGATCGTACCCAGGGCCTCAAGGCGTTTGATTCGACTATTGATCGTAGAGCGCGAAACCCCCAGCTTGCGAGCGATCTCCGAGGTACTGCTGCGGGCATTGTCACGCAAGCTGGCGATTAACTGCTGATCGAGATACTTCACTAACTTGCTCATTTTTGTCGTTAATTTGCTCTATATTACTGCCAACTATTATATTTCAGCTATTCATTCTGCACTATATCTTCGTGAAACTGGCCCGGCACCCAACATACTCAACACCCGCCGAGGAGCACTGTATGACCCAGCCAACCCCGATCGCCATTATCGGCGCCGGCAAGATCGGCGAAACGATCGTTGCTTTACTGCTAGAAACCGGCGACTACAGCGTCACCTTGATCGATGCCTCGGCCGAGACATTGAATCAGTTTGAGGAACATCCCTTACTGAAACTCGTCCAGCAGGATGTGCAAGACGCCCCTATGCTCGAAAAATCTATGGCGGGGCATTTCGCTGTCCTGAGTTCGACGCCGTTTTTCCTCACGAAAGTGATTGCCCAGGCAGCACTGAACGTCGGCTGTCACTATCTTGATCTGACAGAAGATGTGAATAGCACCGACTTTGTGCGAGAGATCGCCAAAACAGCCAAATCAGCTTTTATCCCACAATGCGGCCTCGCACCGGGTTTTATCTCCATCGTCACCCAGCACATTGCCAATGGCTTTGATGAACTGGACTCGATCCGCATGTGTGTCGGTGCGCTGCCGCTGTATCCATCGAATTCTCTGAACTACAATTTGACGTGGAGTACGGACGGTGTCATCAACGAGTATTGTGAACCCTGCATCTGTATTGAGGATGGCAAGATGATTCACGCACCGGCATTGGAGAACCTGCAGCATTTTTCTATGGATGGCATTCATTATGAGACCTTCAATACCTCTGGCGGGATTGGCTCACTGGCAGAGTCTATGGTCAGCAAGGTCAAAAGTCTGAGTTATCAGACCATTCGCTACCCAGGTCACCGCGATATCATGAAAACCCTGCTCCACGACCTGCGGCTCAAAGATCGTCGAGACCTGCTCAAGGACGTTCTTGAGAACGCCGTTCCGGCCACCCTGCAAGATGTTGTCCTGATCTTCGTCACCGTCAGCGGCAAGAAAAACCGGCGTCTCATTCAAGAAACCTATGCCAACAAAATCTACGGCAAGCCGATCAAGGGTGTGCAACGCAGCGCCATTCAAGTCACCACGGCCTCCAGTATCTGTGCCGTGCTCGATCTGCTCCACAACGGCCAGATTCCAACCCAAGGTTTCGTCATTCAGGAAGAGATTGATTTGGATCTGTTTCTCGGCAATCGATTTGGCCGTGTTTACGCTGCGCAGACGCATGCCAAAGGCTGCTCACACTAAGATAGGAGTTAACGATGAAAATCCAAACTGCAATAGCCGAGACACTGACAGCCATTGGCGTGGCTCCGGCGCGCTATACTCAGGGTGACCTGGCTGTCACGAACCCAGTGGACGGCCGAGTTGTGGCCCAAGTTCACACCACCGCCCTGACCGAGGTGGACACCATTGTCGCTCAAGCCAGCACGGCCTTTCAGGCCTGGCGTCAGGTTCCCGCACCCCGCCGAGGCGAATTGATTCGCCTGTTGGGCAATCACTTACGATTGCAGAAGGACAATTTGGGTCGGCTCGTCAGTCTTGAATCAGGCAAGCTACTCCAGGAAGGGTTGGGCGAAGTCCAAGAGATGATCGACATCTGTGATTTCGCCGTTGGCCTGTCTCGTCAGCTCTATGGCTTGACCATCGCATCGGAACGACCAGAGCATAAAATGCAGGAAAACTGGCACCCTCTGGGGCCGGTCATGGTCATCTCGGCATTCAACTTTCCTGTCGCCGTATGGTCCTGGAATACGGCATTGGCGATTGTCTGCGGTAATAGTGTAATCTGGAAGCCGTCGGAAAAGACCCCCCTGACAGCCCTTGCCTGCCAAGCTATCTTCAGCGCAGCAATCGCTGAATTTGGTGATGCACCGGAACACCTGAGCCAGCTGCTGCTTGGCGATGCCAGCATTGCCAGCAAAGCATTGGATGATCCTCGAATACCCTTAATCAGCGCGACGGGCAGTTCGGCCATGGGCCGCGCGGTGGCGCCCAGGGTGGCTGCTCGTCTAGGCCGTACGATTCTCGAACTGGGGGGTAACAATGCCATCATTGTCTGCCCAAGTGCAGATCTTGATATGGCGGTACGCGCTATCGTCTTCGGGGCTGTGGGTACGGCAGGACAACGTTGCACATCCACTCGCCGGCTGTTTGTTGAGGAATCCATCTATGCCGAATTGTACCAGCGACTGCAAGCGGCCTATGCCTCCGTCGCGGTTGGCAACCCCCTGGACGAGGGCACGCTGGTAGGACCGCTGATCGATCAACAGGCCTTTGAGCAGATGCAAGCTGCGCTGCAGACCGCCGCCGCTACTGGCGCCAAAATCACCGGTGGTGACCGCGTGACCGTCGCCGGCCTCGAAGCCGCGTTCTATGTGCGACCAGCACTGGTCGCCATGCCGACCACAGAAGCCAACGTCAGCGTCGAAACCTTCGCGCCGATATTGTATGTCTTCAGTTACAAGACATTAAACTCGGCGATCGCCGCTAATAATGCGGTTCCCCAAGGTTTGTCTTCCGCTATCTTCACTAACGATGTCCGCGAGGCAGAGCGTTTCACTTCGGCGACAGGCAGTGATTGCGGTATCGCCAACGTCAATATTGGTACCAGCGGCGCAGAAATTGGCGGCGCATTCGGTGGCGAGAAAGACACAGGCGGTGGTCGCGAATCTGGTTCGGACGCCTGGAAAGGCTATATGCGTCGCAGTACCAATACCATCAATTACTCATCGGAGCTGCCCCTGGCCCAGGGGATCAAATTCGACCTGGCATAAGCGTGGCTCAAGCCTTAACGCTTTGATAAAAAAACGGCGGGCAGATTCATGAAGATTCTGCCCGCCGCTTAGTTTACCGCTTGAACGAAGACGCTTTAGCCCCGTTGGTCGATACTCGTATAGGCTCTGTTATCTGGTCCAATATAATCCGCGCTGGGGCGGATCAAGCGATTATTGGAACGCTGTTCGATCACATGAGCAGCCCAGCCGGTAACGCGAGACATGACAAAGATGGGGGTAAAAATCTTGGTTGGAATGCCCATATAGTTATAGGCCGAGGCGTGGAAAAAATCCGCATTCGGAAACAGCTTTTTCTCGTCCCACATGGTCTTGGCAACCGCCACTGAGATATCAAACAGGGTCGTGTCGCCAGCTTCATCAGCGAGCTTACGCGCCCATTCCTTAATAATATCGTTACGGGGATCATGGGTGCGATAGATCGCATGACCAAAGCCCATAATGGTTGCTTTGCTCTCGAGCATGGCCAGGATACCCGTTACGGCTTCTTCCGGTGTCTTAAACTTTTCGATCAGCTCCATCGCCGCTTCATTCGCACCGCCGTGAAGTGGGCCGCGCAGGGTTCCGATGGCAGCAGTTACACAGGAATACATATCCGACAGGGTTGCGGCACAGACTCTTGAAGCAAAGGTGCTGGCATTAAATTCATGCTCTGCGTACAGAATCAGCGAACAGTTCATCACTTGGCGATGCATCTCAGAGGGCGTATCGCCGCGCAGCATCTTCAGAAAGTGACCGCCAATACTGGCTTCGCCGGTATCGGTGTCAATTCGTACGCCATCATGGGTAAAGCGATACCAGTAACAGATAATCGCTGGCAACGCGGCCAACAGGCGGTCCGCTGCCTCTTGTTGCTCAGCGAAGGTTTTCTCTGGCTCCAGGTTGCCTAGCATAGAACAACCGGTACGCATCACATCCATGGGATGGGTGTCTTTCGGAATCAACTCCAGTACAGCCTTCAAGCTGTCAGGCAAACCACGCATCGCGGTTAACTTATCGATGTAGTCGGCCAGCTGCGACTTTGATGGCAACTCGCCGTACAACAACATGTAGGCGACTTCCTCGAATTGTGCATTCGCCGCCAAGTCGTCGATCCCATAACCTCGGTAAGTTAACCCAGAGCCTTCCTTGCCGACCGTGCACAGGGCCGTTTCGCCTGCAGACTGACCCCGTAAGCCAGCGCCTCCCAGTTTTTTCTCAGCCATCTGATTTTCCCCTATTTATCCGTTGATATAAAAAGATTGTAGCGAACCGTTACGAATTGCTCGATTCTTTAGTGAACAATTGGTCCAGTTTGTCTTCGTAGTCGTGGTAGCCCAGAAACTCGTACAGATCGTTACGGGTCTGCATGGTGTCAATCACCGCTTGCTGAGACCCTTCTTTACGCAAGGTCTGGTAAACGTTGAGCGCTGCGGCATTCATTGCCCGGAACGCTGACAGTGGATACAAGGCCATCTTAATACCAACCGACGCCAGTTCCTCGGTGGTATAACAGGGCGTTGCGCCGAATTCGGTAATGTTGGCCAACACCGGGATCTTCACCGCGTCGACGACCTGCTGATACATGTCGAGGCTAGTCATCGCCTCGGCGAAGATGGCATCGGCGCCAGCCGCTTCAAAAATTCTGGCACGCTCGATCACTTCTTCAAGGCCGACAACGGCCAAGGCGTCGGTGCGCGCCATGACGACGAAGGCGTCATCAGTCTTCGCATCAACTGCAGCTTTGATGCGGTCCGCCATCTCGGCACGGCTGACAATTTCCTTATTGGGCCGATGACCACAACGTTTCTGCGCGACCTGATCTTCAATATGCACGCCGGCGGCACCGGCCCTGATCATTTCTTTGACGGTTCTGCTGATATTAAAAGCACCACCCCAACCGGTGTCGATATCGACCAGCAATGGCAGGCTCGATGCACCTGTGATCCGCCGAACATCTTCCAGGACATTGTCCAGCGAGGTCATACCCAAGTCGGGCAAACCGTATGAGGCATTCGCCACACCGGCACCAGACAGGTAAATACACCGGTAGCCAGAAGCCTCGGCCATAATCGCCGTATAGGCGTTGATGGTCCCGACCACTTGCAGAGGAGTCTCCTGCTCGATCGCCAGCCTGAATTTTTGTCCCGCAGTCATCATTCCATTGCCCTCTTTTGGTCCGCATATAAAAGCAGTCAAGTATACAGAAAACTGACCTCGCGTCGCGTAAATATTAGTCCTTGAGTCCCGTCGACGTTAAACTGCTCCCCTCAATCGACGTAGAATGCGCCATGCTCTGGAGTGTAGAAATATTGCCTTACGAAACCGACGCGTTCGCGTGGTTTCGGCGTCTAGAGGACCAACATCTGCCCTTCCTGCTCGAGAGTCATGGCGCCGCGCAGCAGCGTTACGACATCATTGGCGCCAACCCAAGTAGCACCATTGAGGTCATCCAGGGCGAAGTGCGAGTAGACCAGGTGCTCACGACGCTGGATGCTTTCGATGCGGTCGAACAAACAGTAAAAACTATGGCACCAGACTCAGCTTGCCCGCTAGACCTGCCATTTCAAGGCGGCGCGGTTGGATTTTTCGGCTATGAGCTCACTCATCGCGCGCAAAAACTCCCAGGACGCTCTGGCTCGGAGCGTGATTTGGCGGACATGCTAGTAGGCATTTATGACATCTTTATCGTTATCGACCATGAACTGCGCCAAACTCACCAGGTTTGCACGCCAGGGGCCACGGCCAACGCCAAGGCACTTTGGGCCAAACTGTTAGCGCCATCGCGCAAACTGCCCGGGCTGGATTTTCAGAGCACCAGCGATGTTCAAATGGACATGTCAGCCCCACAGTATTATCAGGCGTTTGAAAAAATCAAAAACTATATCGATGCGGGCGACTGCTACCAGGTTAACTTTGCTCAACGCTTCAGCGCAACGTATCGAGGCAACCCGCTAGGGCTTTATCAAGCGCTACGGCAAACCCAGCGGGCGCCATTTTCTGCCTGTATAAGAACACCGGGCGCCGACATTCTGAGTTTTTCACCGGAGCGCCTGGTGCGGGTTGCGGATCGACAGATTCTCACCCAACCCATAAAAGGCACCCGCCCCAGACATCCAGATCCGAGCGAAGACCAGCGTCTCGCAGAGGAATTACAGAGCAGCGAGAAGGATCGGGCCGAGAATCTCATGATCGTCGATCTGCTCCGCAATGACCTGGGCAAGACCGCCGTACCCGGCTCAATTGCCGTAGACTCGCTGTTTGAACTGGTCACCTTCGCCAATGTTCATCACCTTGTGAGCTCGGTGAGTGGCGAGTTGCGCCCAGACGTGAGCGCCATGGATTTATTACGCGCCTGTTTCCCGGGTGGCTCAGTCACCGGCGCACCGAAACACCGGGCCATGCAAATTATCGCTGAGCTTGAGCCGGTCAAACGGCAGGCTTATTGTGGCGCCATTGGTTACTACAGTTATCACGGCAACCTGGATACCAACCTGCCTATTCGCACCATTATCTGCACGAACAACAAACTTCACTATTGGGGTGGCGGCGGTATCGTGGCTGATTCTGAAGCGGCGCAGGAATACGAGGAAACGCTAACCAAGGTCAATTTTATCAGTAACGCCCTGGTGTCCTTGACAAAATAATAAGACCGAGGCCACCTGCCGCGACTAAAACGCACCGACCGCAATTATACGCCGGGGGTAATCGCCGCCTCATCGATGAATTGACGCAACTCAGCGTAGTCGTCGGTGACACGGAACTGTGGAAATTCCTCAATAACATTCTTCGGCGCACGAAATAGGAAACCCGCATCGGCTTCTGCCAACATCGTTGTGTCGTTATAGGAATCCCCGGCAGCATAGATTCGATAATTCAACGCATGCAGCGATTGCACTGAGATTTTCTTGGGGTCCTGCTGGCGGAGCTTATAGCCCGTGACATTACCCGCATCATCTACGATCAGCCGATGGCAGAACAAGGTCGGCCACGCCAATTGTTGCATCAGCGGCTGAGCGAATTCATAGAAGGTGTCAGATAAAATAATCACCTGATAACTGGCGCGCAGAGAATCCAGAAAATCTTTCGCGCCATCCATGGGCGCCAGTGTCTGGATCACGTCTTGGATGTCATCCAGCTTGAGGTTATGTTCCGCCAAAATTCGCAAGCGTTGCTGCATCAGCACGTCGTAGTCGGGGATATCCCGCGTGGTGGCGCGTAATGACTCGATGCCGGTTTTCTCAGCGAATGCAATCCATATTTCTGGGACTAAAACGCCTTCGAGATCTAAACAAACAAGATCCATGACCTATCCTATTGATGAGTATAACGGTAACAGTCTCTACTGGTTGATTCACCAGCTCACTGCAAAGAAACCAAATTGTTTCATGGCCAGCTTGGGTTTAGCAAGAAAATTCAGCCAACGATCGTTTTGAAGCGCAGTCGATGCTGGTATCAACCAGCACGCAGACTACAGGGTGGGCAATTTAATCTCGCTGAAGAGTAATTCTAATTCAGCTCTGTTTTGGCGTTCAAAGGCATCGTCAACAAGTTCACGAGCCAGGTGTGGCGCGAACAACTCAAGAAACTCATACATATAGCCGCGCAAAAACGTTCCACGGCGACACCCTATCATCGTTGTACTCGAGTCGAACAGATGTGTGGCGTCAAGCGCCACCAGATCACTATCGACAACCGGGTCATGGGCCATTGTCGCAATAATACCGATACCTAAGCCAAGCCGAACATAAGTCTTGATCACATCCGCGTCAGTGGCTGTGAAGACGACTTTGGGTGATAGACCACGGTGCATAAAAGCATCATCTAACTTCGATCGCCCCGTGAAGCCAAATACGTAGGTCACAATCGGAAAGCGGGCGACAGCCTCTAGCGTCAATTTTCCCACTTCAGTTAATGGATGTCCTTTCGGGACTACAATACAGCGATTCCAGGTATAACAAGGCATCATCACAAGATCACCGAATAGCTCCAGGGCTTCTGTCGCGATGGCAAAATCAACGACACCATCGGCGGCCATCTCGGCAATTTGCATTGGGCTTCCCTGGTGCATATGTAACGAAACATCAGGATAGCGTTCAATAAAGGCACTGATCACTTTGGGCAACGCATAACGTGCCTGAGTATGGGTCGTCGCAACTGACAGGCTGCCCTTCCTTTCGTTACTGAATTCCTGAGCGACCTGTTTGATACTCTCGACCGTATGTAAAATCTCTCCGGCTTTCTCGATAATAGTCTGCCCCGCCGGCGTAATGCGGGTTAGATGTTTACCGCTTCGAGCAAAGACCTCGACGCCCAACTCATCTTCCAGCAAGCGGATCTGCTTGCTGATTCCAGGCTGCGAAGTAAACAGGCTTTGTGCCGTCGCAGAGACGTTCAGGCCATGATGGGCCACTTCCCATATGTATCTGAGTTGTTGAAGTTTCATAGGCGGTCCAACTGAAAGTATCCGTGCTTGAGGGCGATCTTCGTACTGATGGCGCTAGAACTTGCGACCTAACACTGTAACTATTCAGGGTTTGATCCTTGAGCGAAGCCTTATTATAAACGCGAATCGTCTAAAAATGTCATCAAATATTCTATTAGACTCTAACGACTTAATGCGCTCCCTCGGAAAATTCTCCATTTAAAACACCCGATCACGGGCTGACGCATGATTACCGTCTGTTCGTGATGCCATGGGGTACGTGTCCCGTCGGCACAAATTCGCTGGCAAGCCGACAATGCTCAGCCTGATCATCGAAGAAAACATCTGCCCCAAATGCCTTGAGGAACTCTGCCTTGCTCATACCACCCAGGAACAAGGACTCATCAATACGAATATTCCAGGCTCTAAGCGTCTTGATCACCCGTTCATGAGAAGGTGCGGCTCTGGCAGTCACTAACGCGGTTCGAATCGGGCATTCTCCCGTTGGAAACTCACTCTGTAGATCATGTAAAGCCGCCAAGAACGGTTTGAACGGTCCGCCCATCAGCGGCTCGTTGGCCGCCTGCTGTTCATTGGCGGTAAATGCCTGCAGCCCTGCCGCCTGATAGATTTGCTCTGACTCGTCAGAAAACAGCACCGCATCACCATCGAAGGCAAACTGTAGTTGATCTGACTCTCGGGGTTGTTGTGGTGACGGCAAGATACTGGCCGCTGCCATGCCATTGTCGAGGGCTTCGCGAACATCTTCAGGATTGGTCGAGAGAAACAGGTGACAACGAAACGGCCGCATATAACGAAAAGGTGGCGAGCCGCCAGTAAATGCGGCTCTGGATATCGGCAAAGCATGATGTTGAATGGAATTAAACACCCGCAGACCGGTATCTGCGGTATTTCTGGACAACAATATCACCTCAACCTGCTCTTCTCCTGCGAGTAGTTGATTTAAGTGCAGCAGCTTTCTCACTAGCGGAAATGCGTCACCGGGCGCCAGCGGCTCCGACTCGCGAGCGATCTGATAAGCCGCATAGGCAGCGACACCCTCTTCGCGATAGACTCTGTCACTCTCGCTGAGATCGAACAGGGCACTGCTTGATGTTGCGACCACCAGCTTTTTTAATTTGCCCGCCATCCTCAAAACCCCTAACCTTGAGGCTGTAACGTTAACCATTCACCCACAGAAGTCAATCAGGCCAACCAGCAACAGGAATTATGAGCAAGGACCCTAATCTTCCCGGCAAGCCCTCCCAAGCCGTCAGCCAGTTTCTCGACCAAGTGGCTCGAACACCGGTCAAGTCTAGCGCTGCCGATGCTGGGCGCCTGATCTTTGCCTTAGACGCCACCGCCAGTCGCGAACCTATGTGGGACAGTGCCTGCCGAATCCAGGCAGAGATGTTTGCCGAGACGGCCAGCCTGGGTGGCCTCCAGGTTCAGCTATGTTATTACCGGGGCTTCCAACAGTTTCATTGTGACCGCTGGTGTACTGACACTGCACACTTGCAGCAGCAAATGGCCCAGGTTCGATGTCTCGGTGGTGCGACCCAGATTGGTCGTGTCCTCGAGCACTGTGTGATTGAAGCCCGCCAGCACAAAGTTCAGGCGCTGGTTTTTATCGGCGACGCTATTGAGGAGGCCACTGACCCATTATGCGCAACCGCCGGCCAGCTAGGCCTATTGAATGTACCTGTATTCATCTTTCAGGAAGGCCGTTCAGCGCAAGTCACGCGCGCATTCCAACAAATAGCCCAACTGTCAGGCGGCGCCTGCGTACCCTTTGATCACCACAGCGCCAATGAACTCCGCGACCTGTTAACGGCTGTGGCTGTGTACGCCGCCGGCGGCCGCAAGGCGCTGGAAAATTTCAGTCGACGTGCTGGGCCTGGCGTTGCCTTGCTTACCCGCCAATTTAAGGACCGGTAGATGCTGCAGCTGACCCTGGCAATCGTCGTTTTAATTATTGTGTTCGCCGGCTTGCGAATCGCCCTCGGCCGCCGACGGCTGAGCATCCGGCAATTTATGTATATTTACGCCAGCGTCGTCGGTGGCGGCATGCTGGTTTTTCTGGGACTGACCGGGCGCCTCAACTGGTTATTTGCCCTGCTTGGCGCTGCACTGCCTTTTTTGATGCGAGTATTACCTTGGATCAGCCGCAGCCTCGGGCTGGCTAGCCTCTATCGTCGACTGCGTGCCACAACCGGCTTGGGCGCACCGGTCCCGCCCGCTAGTGGTCAAACTTCAGCACTGGATACTCGGTTTTTTGCTATGACCCTGGAGCATGACAGCGGCGCAATGAACGGCATGATCCTGGAAGGCCAATTTACCGGCCAACAACTGTCTCAACTGGATGTGAAGCAATTACAGCTATTACTCGGCGAGTGCCGAGTCGATAATGACTCGGTTAATGTGCTAACGGCTTATCTTGATCGTCACTATCCTGATTGGCACGCACATTTCGAAGCGCCGACCACGACGGCAGCCATGGATACCGCGCAGGCCTATGAGATACTGGGACTGCAGCCCGGGGCGACGCGCGACATGGTGATTAATGCCCATCGAAAGCTGATGCAGAAATTCCACCCCGATCGAGGGGGTCCCACCTACCTGGCGACCCAGATCAATCTGGCGAAAGACCTACTGATGGAGCATTTGTAATTGTCCGGCGCAACCCCGATCTACGTGGGCTTTTGGTCTAGGTTCCTGGCTTTTCTGATCGACAGCCTGGTGGCTTCCCTATTCCTTTACCCGCTTTCGTTATTGTATGACCCCGCCTTGGCGCTGAATCTGGACCCCACCCACGCGAACCAGATTGTCGATGCGTTACTCGCCAAAATGATGTTGGAAATGATCTTGATTGGCGCGCTCTTTATTGCCTTTTGGATCTATTTCGGCTCCAGCCCTGGAAAAATGCTGTTCAAGAGTTATATCGTCGATGCCAGCACCCTGGGGCCGGCTAGTCGCAAACAGCTGTTGATACGTTACTTGGGGTACTATGTGAGCCTGCTGCCCTTTGGCCTGGGCTTCTTTTGGATAGGTCTCGATCCTCGCAAACAAGGCTGGCACGACAAGTTGGCCGATACATTAGTCGTCAATCAACAGACCCGCGATGCCTTGCGAGTTGAACTCAGCAGCGATAGATCATGACACCTTTCGAGCAATTGACCGCAGACCATCAGCAACTGGGCAGGCTCATTATCAGCCAGTCACTGGCCACTGACCCTGACATCATACCCAGACTCACAGCCCTGGAGATTCAGCTGAGCGGCCTCGCTGTCACCGCGGCGCGGGCAGAACGCAGCCCCGCCCTCGCCGCAATGCTGACCCTGCAGATTCGAAAAGTCAGCCAGGAGATCTATTGCCTTGCCCACTGTGCGCTGGGTTATCTGGCGCTGGTAGACGAGCTGCCAGGTACCAATGAGCCCTTGCTGGTGCCCGCAGAATACCGGCGACTCAGTCAGCTGTATCTGAACCCCAAGATTCCAGACCTCGACAGTCGCGGCGACCCACGGCAGTATCTGATCGATCTTTTATTGATTAACCCTGCACCACGATTAGACGCCACAAGCCAGCGCGGGCCCGGCGAAACACCTAATCTGCAGCTAAACCAGGAGCGAAAACTGTGACCCGTCTTGAGTCTGCCGGCACTCGGCGTAGCAATCCCGAACCGATTGAGGCGTACATTTTTGACCTGGATGGCACCCTGCTGAACACATTGCAGAACCTGGCCAATTGTTATAATCGTGTCTTGGTCGAGTTGGGCTATCCAACGCACCCGGCAGATGCCTACCGATACTTCATTGGCGACGGTGCCCGACGTTGCGTTGAACGTTGTCTGCCCGCCAGCGCCCAAAGCCCTGCAATCATTGATCAGATGCTGGCGTTGCAACAATTGGACTACGTTGCTAACTGGCAACTGGACGCCCAGCCCTATGCCGGCGTCGTGGCAATGTTAGCGACGCTGGTTGAACAAGGAGCGCCAATGGCGGTCCTGTCAAACAAGGACCAACGATTTACACAGGCCTGTGTCGAATTTTTCTTCCCGAACACGCCCTTTCAGCACATTGTCGGTTATTCAGACTCAGTACCCCATAAGCCCGACCCCACGGGGGCCAAAATGATCGCGGCAAGCTTCAAAACACCCCCTGCGCGCATTGCCCTATTAGGCGATACAGCTATGGACATGCAAACTGCGGTAAGCTGCGGTATGCAGGGACTGGGCGCCTTGTGGGGCTTTCGTGACGCAGCGGAACTCAATGCCGCGGGGGCCCAACGTTTACTTAACGCACCACTGGATCTAACCCATATTTCGGGAGCATAACTCGATGAGCACCACAGACAAAAAAACGCTGGGACATAACAGGGTACCGAATGATCTCGAAAGCTATTGGATGCCCTTTTCCGCCAATCGAAAATTCAAGCAAGACCCGCGCTTTATCGTTTCTGCTCGCGGTATGTACTATACGGACAGCAACGACAAGCAAGTGATGGATGGGTCAGCTGGGCTATGGTGCGTCAACGCGGGCCACTATCGCGAGGAGATCAATCAGGCGATCGCCAAACAGCTAGAACAACTAGATTTTGCCCACAGCTTCAATGCTGGCCATCCACTGGCATTTGATTATGCCAGCCGTCTGGTGAAACATTTTCCGGACCCACTGAACCACGTGTTTTTCACCAACTCTGGTTCAGAATCCGTCGACACCGCTCTGAAGATCGCCTTGTCATACCACAAACTCCGAGGCGAGGGTTCGCGGCAACGATTGATCGGACGCGAAAAGGGCTACCATGGCATGGGCTTTGGCGGCATTTCCGTGGGTGGCCTGATGAAGAATCGCAGTTCATTCGGCATGCTGCTGCCGGGCACTGACCACCTTCGACATACCCTCGACATTGAGCGCAACGCTTTCTCCGCCGGGCTGCCCGCCCACGGAATCGAATTCGCTGACGACTTGACGAGATTGGTCGAACTCCATGGCGCCGACAATATTGCCGCCGTGATCGTCGAACCCATCGCTGGTGCGGCCGGGGTTATTCTGCCACCCCAAGGTTATCTGCAAAGGCTTCGAGAACTCTGCACCCAGCACGGTATTTTGTTGATTTTTGACGAGGTGATCACGGCCTTCGGCCGACTCGGTGCCAGCTGTGCTGCGAATCGTTTCGGTGTCGTACCCGACATTATGGCGACGGCTAAAGGCATCACGAATGCCACCGTACCTATGGGCGCCGTATTCGTCTCAGATGCGATCTTTGATACTTTTATGGGCGTTGAAGATCAGGGGATCGAGTTGAGTCACGGCTATACATACTCGGGTCATCCGCTGGCTTGCGCGGCTGGCATGGCGACCTTGGACATTTACGAACGGGAAGGTCTGCTGGACCGTGCCGCTGGCCTTGAACAGCATTGGAACGAAAACGCCATGCGTCTACAAGGCCAACCGAATGTCATCGATGTCCGGTGCCATGCGCTAATCGGCGCGATCGAGCTAGCGCCACGTCCCGGCGCGCCAATGGCCCGAGGCGCAGAAGTCGCCAAACGCTGTTATGAACTAGGACTGTGGAGCCGAAATATTGGCGATATGATTGTCATGTCTCCGCCACTGATCATCAGCGAAGCGGAGATCACTCGAATGTTTGATATTATCTGCAAAGCCGTGGCCGCCACGCCCTAGCCTCAGGGCTAAGCAACAGATTACAGATTCAAGGATTACCATGTACACGGCTTGGCTGGCCGACTCAGCCGCACAACCGCGGTCTGATCGTGGCCAAGCCTGCAACTCTAAGGCGTTACCGCCTTTCAATCAGGATAAGTACTATGAAATTAAACGACAAAATCGCCATCGTCACCGGCGCTGGCAGTGGTATAGGCCGTGCCATGGCGAAACGATTTATCAAAGAAGGGGCGCGCCAAGTCATTATCGCCGATCTGCACGCTGATAGTCTGGCTTCACTGGCAAACGAGATTGGCGCCAGAGCGATCAAGACCGATGTCGCCAACGAACAGGAAGTCATCAACTTGATCCGCACTGTCGAACAGGATTATGGCCAGATTGACTTGCTCTGTAATAACGCCGGTATCGGTGTCGGTGGCGGCCCAGAAACGCCCAACGAGGATTGGCAGCGAATCTGGGAGATCAACGTCATGGCGCATATCTATGCCACCCGCGCGGCACTGCCGAACATGCTCCAACGGGGAGAAGGCTATATTTTGAATACAGCCTCTGCTGCGGGTCTGCTCACCCAGATCGGCTCTGCACCCTATGCCGTGACTAAACATGCGGCCGTGGCCTATGCCGAGTGGTTGGCAGTGACTTATGGAGACCGCGGCATCAAAGTCTCGGCGCTGTGCCCACAAGCCGTCAGAACGGCCATGACGGCGAACATCGAAGGCGGCGGCGTAGCCGGCGTAGACGGCATGATGGAACCCGAAGAGTTGTGCGATAGCGTGATTGACACCCTGAATGCCGAAACCTTTCTGGTCTTACCTCATAAAGAAGTATTAACTTACATGCAGCGCAAAACAGCAGACTACGATCGTTGGATCAAAGGCATGATGCGTCTGCAGGCAGCCTATGGTGTAGATTCCTTTCCTGATTGATATCCCGCTGTAAACACCTATAATATCCTCCATAAGAATACAGCGCCGATTTGAGTTCAGCTTGCGGGCGCTATAAAAATACTGCTAAAGAGTATCAAACCTGCTTTAGCGCTAATGCTGAGCAGGTTTTTTTTTAAGGACGAACAACCATGCCATTGCGGATTCCGGGCAATCTACCCGCGTCACAAGTACTCGAGCTGGAAAATATATTTTGCATTTCTGACGCTCAGGCTCAACATCAAGACATCAGGCCGCAGAAAATACTGCTGTTGAATTTGATGCCGAAGAAAATCGACACGGAAATACATCTGCTGCGCATGCTATCGAATACACCCTTGCAGGTGGAAGTCGACTTGATGCGAATCTCTGATAAACCGTCAAAGAACACGCCTGCCGCTCATATGGATGCATTTTATAAAGACTTCAGTGCGATCCGTAGCAACAAGTATGACGGCATGATCATTACCGGCGCACCCTTGGGCCAGGTGCCTTTCGAGGATGTCTATTTCTGGCCGGAGATGACTGAGATTATGGATTGGACGCTGACCAACGTCACGTCAGTCATGTATCTTTGTTGGGGCGTACAGGCCGCCATGTACCACCTCTACGGCATCGACAAAGTCGTGTTGCCGAAGAAGCTGTCCGGTGTTTACCCTCACCATCTGGTCAAACCCTTTTCACCCATCGTCAGGGGCTTTGACGACACCTTTGACGCACCGCACTCGCGTTATGCGGAGGTGCCCATGAGTGCTATCCAGCAAATCCCCGAGCTCGAGATTATTGCCGCCTCTGAGATCGCCGGCGCTTATATCATCGCAAGTTCCGATGGTCGCCAGTTGTTTGTCACGGGGCATTCGGAGTACGAACCTCTGTGCCTGAAAGACGAGTATGAGCGCGATCTGGCAGCCGGTCATGAGCCGGCAATACCAGAACACTATTTCCCCAACGACGACCCGGCTCTGGCACCTATCGTCAACTGGAAAAGCCACGGCAGTCTGCTGTTCTCCAACTGGCTCAACTATTATGTTTACCAGTTAACGCCCTTCGATATGGATAGGATCGGCGAGCAGCTCGGCGAGACCAAAATGACCCTCGCCTGAGGCAAACCTGAAGCGCGTCTGGTCTTTTGCCAAGCCACGCTAGCCAACCAGTTCGGCGGGTTGCAATGCATAGTCTGTCATCATGTCTGCGGCGTACGTGATCTTGCCCGTCATTTCATGAGGATCACCGTGGACCAGGCGTAGGCAAGCCTCAGCCATAT